>Ga0194116_10000005_pt1 | contig 543733 bp, 480 predicted proteins | sample TA2MahsurfametaG_4_FD_148617 | JGI IMG/M metagenome (GOLD analysis project Ga0194116, IMG submission 148617) | Freshwater microbial communities from Lake Tanganyika, Tanzania - TA2015008 Mahale S9 surface | ecosystem: Environmental > Aquatic > Freshwater > Lake | place: Tanzania: Lake...
TAAACTTAGTATCCATAATTTTCGAGGATGATAATTTTTCAAAAGAAGAAAAAAAGAAAATTTACAAAGCAATGTATCGCACCATCGCAGATATGGAAAGTGATGGAATCCGTTTTTCTGATGAAGTGATAAAAGAATTGAGGAAAGCAAAAGAGGAGTCAGATTAAGTCTTAACTAGTACACCATCACGGCTCCCTAAACGCCTGCAACGCTCTGGTGGGCTTTCCGCTGTCATCAAACGCCCCCAGCCCGTACCCGTTCCATCTGGCATAACTCTGCGGCTCCCAATAGAAAATACCAAGGGCCCTAAAATTAGGGATATCATTCAGCTGCCTTTTAAAGTAACTAAGAAAGGAGTAGCAAGTATCGGGTTGATCGGCCGGCATGCCTACCTCTGTGATCATTACCGGTGTTTGATATTGACTAACGACCCACTGCAACGTAGAGATGCACTGATCGGTGAGTGATCTCCAATTGCTGACGCTTGGGTAGAGTGACATGCCCACCACATCCCACTTAGCACCCGCTTGCTTGAGTCCATTGAGATTCCACTCATACAAGGCGCGGTCGTATCCATTAGAAAGATGCACCATCACCTGTAGGCTGGTATCGACAGATTTTACAGCTTCATAACCCGCTCGAAAAAAAGAAGCATACGTTGGCATCGACACAGATGCCTTACCTAACGGCCACAGCATACCATCGGTGGTCTCATTACCCACTTGTACCCAATCGGGCCGAATACCCTCAGCTTGCAGTGCTAATAACACTTCACGGGTGTGGGCTCGTATTGCAGTAGTCATTTGTGACGCGTTGAACAAAAGCCATTGGGCAGGAGGATTTTGCTTAGCTGGATCGGCCCAGGAATCACTGTAATGAAAATTGATGAGCAGCTTTAGTCCTAATTGATGAGCCCCTCTTGTGTATCGACCCCTAAAATCTTGGACAAAACGGGGTTAATATTTGAGATAATCTGTACCTCCGCTAAGTACTTCGGCTTCATGTTTAAATTATTAAAGTCAGGAAATTTGTAAGTATCCCTAAAACCCAACAGGTTGAAATATGGGGAAGCAAACACTATGACCCATACACTTTATTGTGCGCATTTTTATCTAAATTCTACGCCCGTCTTTAACCTTAATTTCTGAACCTTCAGCTACAAAAACCGAAATGGGTTTTTCTTTGTTTAAAACTTCGAAATCCTTTCCATAAAGGCTGCCAAAATCGACATCAATTTTATATTCTAATGTTTTATAAACATCCCATCTCGGATGTTCTACTCCGTACTCTGATGTTTCAATTTCTGAAAGTTTTGTGTAACCCCAGTAATGTTCAGTAATAAATTCTTCTTCGCTTCCCCTAATAATTGAACTTGGAACCTTATCGACTTTAGCGTTTATCGTATACCATTTGCTTTTTTTCCACTTATATTCAATGGTTAAATGATTTTCGGAATGAGTCCATTTATGGCTCATCGGAAGTGTTTCGTAATGTTCTTTATAAATTTTATTGGCGACAAACGTAAGAGCTGGTTTAGGGACAATTTCTTTAATAAATACAACACCCCTTTTCCACTCATCTTTTTCCTTATAGCGAACATAGAAACGTAAATTTACTTCTTCAAAATTTACATGAAATGGAATTTTAAATCCTTTCACTTTAGTATTTTGAAACATAAATCCAACCAGGCTAATGTAACAAGTGTTATTCCATATATCAATTTCAGTTTTACTAGGCAAATACTTTTTTAGAATGTCCTTATCAACAGAATAATTAGCCATAACTAATTTCCGCCACTCAGCTTGTAAAAATATATTCGACATGACTATAAATTCAATGTTTATATAAGTGTCGCTTTTAACAGACCGTGTTTAACTTGTTGGGGAATGTTTCAAACCATAACTCCGTTTTGTCCAAGATTTAAGGCGTCGATACACGATTATGCGAGCGTTTTATAGGATTGGAGGTGCTTAATAACTCGATTATAAAATAGCCGGTTCTTAAAATGGCAATTGATATTCTTACTCACCCGCATTCTTATCCCTATGGCTTCTTCACCGCCAGGTCGGTGGTGGCCACGGCTACCACTTTATTGCCAATGATGATGGGAACGGAGTAGGTACGCATCCAGATCTCGCCACCCCCGCTGTCGAAATAAGGGACCGTCCAATACGGGGCACGGGTATCGATGGGTTTTCGCAGCCAATCCTGTGTGTTAATGTTGTAGGTGGGCACGGCCAATTCCTTGTTCGCCAGGCTGCCGTTGAGTCGGTACCAATACGGACTCGTTGTAGCGACCCCATTGGCATCCAACAGCGTTTCCGTAGAACCAAAGAAATACTCCGGCTGACCGGTAATATATAAACGAACCCGCTCCGATACGGTGGTGGAAGTATGAAGATCATTTTGCAGCCAGCTGGCAAAAACCTTCATGGCGGTTTCTACCGGTGGGGTAAGATCCTCTTCTTTTGTGCAACTCACAAGGAAACACAGAAGACTGAGGCAGAGAAAGAGGTGAAAATTTTTTCGCATAAGCAGTGGTTATAATAAAGATAAGCAAATTATAACGTGATGCTTCTTGTTTTTATTAATACCCCTAGGGGTTGCCAATGCCATTGGTCTGGAGCGGCTGAATTTTGAACCAAGCAAGAACCGCGGCGGCCGAATGACAATATGCAGATCACCGGTTCTTAATTACTTTTGTACTCATACAAAACCAACATATGCGAAATCAATTTATAGGCCTGCTCATGCTACTACCACTGCTCCTGCAGGCCCAGGTAGACACTTCCGATTTAACCGATTACAGCCAGTTCGGGGATGCCGAAGGGGTGAAACGATATTGCAATCAAAAAGTACTCAATCAAACGCCGCAGCGGATCGTTAGCGTAGGAGTGGAGCGCATGGGTAGCTTCGCCATTCCTGACCTCCCAGTTTCAGCAATGCTTCCCGCCATGCAATCCTTTTCTGCTTCGCAGATGACTGCCCTCAAAGCCCAGGTAAATATTCCGGTTGTCTCCACCAACAAGATCATCTGGCAATTGGGTGCCAATTACTGGGGCAGCCGAATTGCGATCGAAAACCCCGGCACCAATACGATCGCCAACCAGCTGGCCACGCATACCCTTACCAGCACGGGCATCAATACCACCATTTTCAAACCACTCAACGAAAAGAATTTTCTGATCCTGCAAGCCAGTGCCGATTTTAACGGGGTCTTTCATGGCTTAAAAGACATCAACCGCCAGGCAGTGACATTCAGTGCCACCGCTGTGTATGGATGGAAACGGTCTGAGAAAAATATGTATGGGCTCGGACTCGCCCGTACCTACCGAGCCGGACAGATCATTCACGTGCCGGTACTGCTCTGGAATAAAACCTTTAGCGACAAATGGGGAATGGAACTCTTGTTGCCGGCCCGCGGACACCTTCGCCACAATTTCTCAACGTCCAGTATCGTACAATTGGGATTCGAACTGGAGGGAAATCAATTTTGGATGCCCGTTGTCAATAGTCCAACCGGCACCCTCTTCCTCCAACGCGGCGAACTTAAGCCCCGGATCATGTGGGATAAAAAATTAACCGGGTTTTTCTGGCTCAATGTACAAGCAGGCCTGCGTTATAACTGGCGCTTCGACGGGATGAACGTTTATAATGGAAAATCAGAAAACCAACGGTACTTTACCAGTGCGCTAGGTAACCCGCTTTATGTGGGGATCAGCTTGAATTTTGTATCGCCCTGATCGACTACTTGGCTACTTGTCGCGTCCAGGTATCGCTTCTTCCAATAAGCGATATGCCAATATAGCCACGTACATCTATGCTGTTTGCACTGGTTAGTTTGATGGTGCACGAGTAAGTACTCCCATTTTTAGGGTCGTAAATGTTTCCATCATCCCAAACGTTTTTCTCCGTGTAAGAAAAGCCCCATACATTGACAAGCCCCAGCAATGGACGATTGCGAACCGATTCATCGGGATGATTTTTGTCGACCTTGGGCTTTCCGGTCTCCGGATCATTGGGCTCCTTTAACCAAACGATCTTTCCCTGATACTTTTCTCCGTTCTTATAGATTCGAACCATGGCATTTCCTTCTCCCGTCTTCCAAACGCCTACAATGGCATCAGGGTTGTCGGCTTGTGCCCGGAGAACGTTTGATTCGGCACCTAAAAACAAAACGGAGAGGAGTACTAAGAAATGGGTTGGTTTCATATGATTACTTTGTATGATTTTACAAAATTAGAGAAAGTCCGCTATCCGCCGACCGCGGATCACATTCGACATTGGTCATTGGACATTGGACTCCTCTGCGGACGGCGGACTATTTAACCCCCATCCCAAACTGATGCATTACAAAACTCCAGATATCGGCTGCTTCCTCAATTTGTTTACTGGTGGGTTTTCCGGCTCCGTGTCCGGCTTTGCTTTCGATTCGGATCAGGACCGGTGCAGTGCCTCGATGGGCTTCTTGTAAACGGGTGGCGAACTTAAATGAATGGGCGGGTACCACTCGGTCGTCGTGATCGGCCGTTGTGACCAGGGTGGCGGGATACGAAACGCCGTCCTTCAGCTGATGCAGCGGAGAATACTTGAGCAAATAGGGAAACTGATCGGGGTTATCGCTCCGACCATATTCCACTGCCCAGGCCCATCCAATGGTAAACAAATGATACCGCAGCATATCCAATACGCCCACGGCGGGAAGGGCAACTTTGAAAAGATCGGGCCGCTGGGTCATGCAGGCACCCACAAGCAATCCGCCATTGGATCCTCCACGTATGGCCAACAGGTTCCGGTTGGTATATTTTTGGTCAATCAGGTATTCCGCTGCGGCGATGAAATCGTCAAATACATTTTGCTTGTTTCCCAGCATGCCTGCCTGGTGCCAGGACTCTCCGTATTCACTGCCACCGCGCAGGTTCACGACCACGTACAATCCGCCTTGCTCCATCCAAAAGGCATTGGATATGCTGAAACTTGGAGTCATGGAAATATTGAATCCGCCGTATCCATAGAGCAGAACCGGATTGTTTCCATTTAGCTGAAATCCTTTTTTGCCCGTAATGAACATCGGAACCTTTGTACCGTCCTTACTGGAGAAGAAAACCTGACGGGTCTCGTAGTCACCAGAACTAAAAGCTGTTTCTGTTTTTCGAAATACATTCGAGGTTCCGGTAGCGATGTTGTATTGGAAGATCGTGGGAGGATAGGTATAGGATGTGAAAGTATAAAAGAGGGTTGACTGCTTTCTTTTTCCGCTAAACCCTGAGGCCGTACCGATTCCGGGCAGTTGGATCTCCCGTACAAGCTTTCCTTCGTAGGTGTATTGATACACCTTTGTGGAGGCATCCTTCAGGTAAGAACAAAATAAATAGCCGCCAGCCGTACCCACCCCTTCCAGTATCTGATCTTTTTCCGGTACAAGCGTGATCCAATTGGCAGCAGCCGGCTGGGAAGGATTAATCAAGACGAGTTTATAATTGGGGGCCCCTTGATTGGTCTTTACGATCAATCGTCCCCGACCATCATGATCAACCACCTCTGGCTCGGTCTGGAATCCTTCTACCAAAACAATAAATGCCGAAGACTTCTTCCTTTGATCCTTAATTCGAAGGTCGTTGCCACTGGTGCCTTCGTTTGTTGAGATAAATAGAAAACGGCCATCCTCCGTTAAACCTGCACCTACATTGCGCAATGGATGTTCATTGTCCTCGTAAATCAACACATCCGCTTGCTGGGAAGTTCCGATCGGATGAAAATATACTTTATGAAATTGATTTTGCTTGGAGAGCTTGCTGCTGACATCCGGTTCTGGGTATCGACTGTAATAAAATCCTTCATCCCCTTGCCAAGTTAGTCCACTGAACTTGATCCACCGGATCGTATCATCGATCTGCTTACCGGTGCGCAGATCCTGAATAATTGCCTCTTGCCAATCGCTGCCGCTGCTGGAGATCTGGTACGCCGCATAGCGCGCATTTTTTGAGAAGGATACGCCAGCCAGCGCTATGGTGCCATCTTTCGAAAAACTATTCGGATCCAGAAAAACTTCAGGCTTACCGTTCAGTTCCTTCTGACGATACAAAACGCTTTGGTTTTGCAAGCCGTCGTTCTTGGAAAAGTAATAGTAGTCCCCCTCCTGCCGCGGGGATCCATATTTGGGATAATTCCACATCACAGATAAACGGTCTTTCACTTTGTCCCGAAACGGAATCTGAGCCAAATACGCGTTCGTGACCTGATTTTGGGAAGTAACCCAGGCTTTGGTCTCCTCGCTGTTATCATCCTCCAGCCAGCGATACGGATCGGCGATCGTTGTTCCGAAATAACTATCTTGCATGGTTGCCTTGCGCGTCTCCGGGTAGCGGAGCTGGGAGAATGCAGTTGACAGCGTGAATAAAACTGCAAAAAGGAATAGTAGACGCATGGGGAAATTTTGGTAAAGTTAATGCGTGGCGCGGATTAAAGAAGTCCGGTGTACCATGACCGGTGACCGATGTTCGGTATTCGGAAGGCGGACGACCAACGGCGTACGCTTACCGCACCAGCCGATCAGTAATACCGAATCGAAGGGCGGATTGCATGGGGCGGCCCGGCAAGTAGGAGAAAATATAATCGATCCGGATCGTCTTAAATAGGTTGTCGATCCCGAGGTACCATTCAAAATAGCGTTGGGTCGAGCTTACATAGACGGTATTAAGTCCGGTGAGCAGATAGATATTCAGTTTTTTGATCCCCGGTATCTTATTGGTAAGAAATCCTTTTAAGTTGTATTCCGCATGGGCCAGACCGTAGAGCGGTTCAGTATTGCTCAATTGATAGGCCGGCAGCAATAGAAAACTATTCAGGGTGTTGGTGCCAAAAGGCCAGTTGTTGGCATTGAAGTGCGTACAATCGGGCAACTGGACATTTTCATCATTGAGAAATCCGCCCAAACCTAAGCGGTATCGGAAGATCCCTTTTAGTTTTAAATTGAATTGGTCGGTCATCTCGAATCGCCACTTGGTAAAGGAGCCGTCACTGCCGGCGATTCCTTCCAGTGCCCGGGTGATTTGTGCTGAGAAAACAGGCGACTTACCTCCAACATTGATGGTTCGTTGCGGTAACTCAATGTACCGGGCACCGGGTTGCCAACGTAAACCAGCCGTCAATAAAAAAATCTGATGCGGCGAAATGTTGGTAGTGGCAAGCTCGGTGGGATAGTTGGGAGCGTAGGTTCTATTATCCCGGTTTCTCCAAGTATAGTTCGTTACGTTATCCAGCGGCGCCCGATCGGCATATTGCAGGGAGGCATTTAGGGAAAGTCCGGCCCCGATGCCGGTATTGAAACCCAGTCGGGCGAAAGTGGACTGATAAGTCTTGATCACATTTTGTTCATAGAGCAAACAAGACAGGGTGTTGTTGCGTTCGTCAATGGGACTTTGGCTATTGAACTGAATTACCTGTCTGCCTAGAGAGATGGAAAGGGCGCGCGAGAGCTTGGAGCCGAAGGTGTAGTTGATGCTGGCGCGGGGATGGAATCGCTGATTGCCAAATCCATAGCGCAACGCAACGGAACCGGAGAGAGAACGTCGGGACCCGGTGCTGTCCAGATCACGGCGCCAAGAAAGTTCCGGCTGGACCACCCAGCCTTCAGCGGGATTAAAATTGATCTGATCCAAAACCGGATTCATGGACACGGAAACGATCTCGCCTTTCGCATAAAGCGGTTGACCCGTCAGAAAAAGTTTAGACAGTGTGAATTTATTTCGTACCCGGTTGAGCGAATCAAGGTAGCGCGGATCTTTTCGGGCCTGCTCCAAGCTGTCCTTTCGGACATAATCCCGCAGCTCATCGAGCATCAGGGGTACGGGGCGGGCTGTTTCCCAATAGGCATCCGATCGACGATTCGCGCTGTCGAGATATCGAAGCAAGGTGCGATCGAAGAATTTTTTAGTCCACGTAGGTTGCAGTTCATACTCGGTATACACATTCACAAAGCTTCCATAGGCATCAAACCCAAATCGCTTGGCAGCCGGGTAGAGCACTTGACTGGACACCATCCATTCGATAGGTGCATCGCGCTGATACAGCTGGACGAGTTGAAGGGTATCGAGTAATTCAAGTTGTTGATTGCGCGTGAGGGTCAGATCTACCGAATAGAGCTGCCAGTCATCTTCCACGATCGTGATCTGTCCGCTGAACAAAGGCTCCAGGTTTCTTCGGGGTGTTACCTGAATGCGGCTGATGGGTTTTCCATTCTCATAAAAGGTACCGAGCAATTTATAGCGATAGAAGGAAAGGGCATTACTCGCCAGCGGGGAGATAAATCCCCTTGGATTCACCCGGGTAGAGATCATCACGTTGTTCTGGTAAAAGTTATACGCATCGGGTACCGCCAGTCCAAATCCGTCGCTGCTGCCGCTTACTTTTGAGGAAATGACTTCGACTTTTCGCTTGGCTGCTCCATCTACCGAGAATCGCGAAACCGTTTCAGAGAGATAGATGATCTTTTTTTGGCTGGAGTCGCCGTCCTCAAAGTCAACTTTTTCTCCCAGAAATTTTTTGGGATAGGAGCGCAGCCGAAGTTGTCCCTTCGAATATACCTCACAGCTGTACGCACTGGTGCGGTCAATGTTTTCCGATTGCCGGGCGATCGTATTTCGTATGATCTCGTAGGCGGGGTCCTCTCCTTTTTTCACCAGTACATCGGGCATCAGCAGTTCTTGTCGCTCGAGTACAAAATTGATCACGAGATCAGATTGCTGCACGGTGATGGTTTTTCGCTGCTGTGCATAGCCCACATATTGACAAAGCAGGGTGTAGCTGCCGGCGGTCAGTGTCAATTCGTAGCGACCCACGCTATTGGCAACAACTCCCTTTCCGGAGCCCACCACCGAAATAGAGGCATAGGGGAGTGGGTTGCCGGACGTATCCCGAATCAACCCGCTTATCGTAGCACCCCGAATCGGAGTGATAAAAAAGAAAAAACTGCAGAGCAGAAATGTCCGGATCATAGTGTTACTGCGGCAAAAATAGGATAATTGAGTATTCGGCGGTCGGCAGCCCGCCTTCGCCAAGGCTTCGTCGGGCGATGTCGGTCGGCGGACTACATTGGACATTCGACATCGGACATCGGACAGTCCGCGCAGCGGACGGCGGACATTGCTCGTCAAACCAAAAAAATATCTAGTGAAAGTAAAAGAGTCTGTAGCTTTAACAGTTCATTGATCATTTTTACTTCTTTACATAAAACGTGAACCATGAAAAAATCGATCGTTTTTCTAGCTCTGATCACGCTGTTTTCGGCGGTTGGACAGGCACAAAATACCGTTTGCAATGCGCAATTTACGACAGCCGTAACTGGCAATACAGTACGGTTTAATCCGGCTGTGCTGGGCGATTCGGCTACGACCCGACACCTTTGGTATTTTGGGGATGGAACCATGAGCGATGCGAGAAGTCCCCTGCACACCTACCCCAACTGTGGAGTATTTACCGTGAAGCATGTGTTCAAGGCCTTTATGCCAAACGGTGCCCCACTTTGTGCCGATAGTGTGACCACGACGATCAACCTTCCTTGCCCTCAACCCTGTACACTGCAAGCCGCTTTCACCTCTGCGATTAGATCCATTACTCCTCAGTCCGTAATGGTAAATTTCAGCAATACGACCGTGAACATACAGCCAGGTGATTCAGTATGGTGGACCTTTGGAGATAATAGTCCCGCCGTTTACTCCCTCAACGCCCAGCATGCCTATACCGCCAACGGCACGTATACGGTTTGCTTGCGGGTTAAAAAACCAACTGTCGCTGGAGCGGCACCCTGCGTAAGTGAGTTTTGCAGACCTGTAACAATCACCGGAATCAGTGGATGTAATTATCAGGCCAGTTACACTGCTTCGGTATCGCCCACCAATGCACTGCGTCGGATCTTTACCAACACATCTCCATTACCATCCAACAATAATTACACCGCTACCTGGACATTCGGAGATGGAACCGGTGCCAGCTCCTGGAATGCAGAGCATACCTATGCCACGCCCGGACGTTACCGGGTTTGTTTGCGAATCGTTTACGGAAATAATTGCGTTGCCGAAAAATGCGATTCGATCTCCGTGTTCGCTGCCAGCACAGTGATTCCCTGTGACAGCATTCGTGTTTCCTTTACATCCCGACCCGAGGCTAGCCGCCCCAATCGAATTTATTTTCAGGCGGTCACCAACGCTCCGATTATCCAGCAGACCTGGACGATCACCCCGATCTCGGGGCAAAACGTTCCGACGGTTACACTCAACCAGTTCAATCCGATATATGAATTCACGCAAGGTGGTGGCTACCGCGTATGCCTGCGGGCCGTGATCCGTCCCGGTTGCATAAAGGAATATTGCAATACCATTCAGGTGGTCATGCCTGCCACCAATGCTTGTCTGCTTACGGCTTTCCCGAATCCGGCTCAAAACCAAGTAAGTGTAATTGTACTGTTATCACAAGCAAGAACAATCACTGCTCGATTATTCAATAACCAGAACGTTCAAGTGGGCAGCATTTCGCAACAAGGAACGATTGGTGCAAACCAGGTAACCTTCAATGTCAGCGCGCTGCCACGAGGAATCTATACCATTCGCGTGGAAATGGGCGGACAAATATGCACCGCACGGTTTGAGAAAATTTAAAAATATTGCCCGCCTTCGGCGGACTACATTGGACATTCGACATCGGACATCGGACAGTCCGCGCAGCGGACGGCGGACAGTCCGCGCAGCGGACATCGGACATTCACCAACACCTTATCTATGAAGTCTTTCTATTTAATGGAAGTGGTTCTTCTGGTGGTTTGCGGAGTTAGCCAACCGCTGTGGGCACAACGCACGCAAAAACCGCCCTTGCACGGAAAGAATTGGATGGCCATTACCGGAAAACCCCTGGCAGCCACAGCCGGAGCCAAACTGTTTCAGGAAGGTGGCAATGCAGTCGATGCCGCTTGTGCGATGCTGGCCGCTACCTGCACCATGTGGGATGTACTAAGCTGGGGCGGTGAAACACAGGTACTCCTCTATAATCCCAAAACAAAAAAAGTCATCAGTCTGAATGCCATGGGTGTGGCACCCACTGGTGCCACGTCCGAATTTTTCAAGAGTAAGGGATATGCGTTCCCACCGGAATATGGTCCGCTCGCCGCTACCACACCGGGTACGCCTGGCGGACTTTGCCACCTGCTCGCCGAATACGGAACCAAAAGCTTAAAAGAAGTATTGGCCCCCGCGATGGAACTGGCAGCCGGCTATCCGATCGATGCGCAAACCGCCAATAGCATAGAAAGACAAAAAGCGATGATCAAACAATGGCCCTACAGCCAAAAAGTTTTTCTTCCCCACCTTGGCGATAAACGGGAGGCACCGGAGGCCGGAGAGATCTTCGTACAAAAAGATCTGCTGAATACACTGGCAAAAATGGTGGAAGCGGAACAACAAGCCCTAAAAAAAGGAGCGACTCGAAAAGCAGCGATTCAAGCCGCATACGACCGGTTTTACAAAGGCGACATTGCAGCTGAATTTGTTCGCGGCTGTCAGGAACAAGGCGGACTCATCACCAAAGAAGATCTTGCCCGCTGGAAACCCATTGAGGAGGAACCCTTGCAGGTAAATTATAAAGGCATCGATGTGTATAAAATGCAACCGTGGACGCAAGGCCCTTCCATGCTACAGGCACTGAACATCCTGGAAAATTTCGACCTGAAATCCATGGGCTACAACAGCGTTCCGTATATCCATACGTTATATCAGGCCATGAGCATGGCGTTTGCCGATCGGGATTTTTATTACGGCGATCCCTATTTTGCCCCGCAAGAACCCATGAAGGGATTGCTGAGCAAGGAATATGCCAAGCAACGAGCGGCTTCGATGAATCTAAAACAGAATGATTCGTTGATAGGGCCGGGCGACCCCTACCCCTTCGAAGGAAAACAAAACCCATTCGCTGAGTTACTCAAAAGTCGTTTTCAATCGACTAGCGAAAATGGCGACAGAAATTTCGCACCTGTACACGATACGTCCGGAGTGGCCCTGACCGATGAAGCATACCATGAACGATTGTGGATGGGAACCACGACCGTCGAAGCGGCGGACAAAGAGGGATGGGTGGTATCCATCACCCCCAGTGGCGGTTGGATCCCGGCATGCATTGCCGGCAATACCGGTATGGGAATGAGTCAGCGGATGCAAAGTTTTGTGTTGGACTCTACCCCGAATCCATTTAACGTATTGGCACCGGGAAAACGCCCCCGGGTTACCCTCACCCCCACCCTCGCCTTGAGGGAGGGCAAACCCTTTTTGTGTTTCGGTGTACAGGGCGGTGATACGCAGGACCAAAACTTGTTGCAGTTCTTTTTGAATATGGTGGAATTTGGAATGACGGTCCAACAGGCATCCGAAGCCGCAAACATCAATACCAATCAACTGTGGTTGTCGCTGGGCGGCACTAAGGTAGCCGATCGTAAACCTCGTCCAGGTAACATTCTCTTACAGGATAAAACACCGGAATCCGTTCGGACAGCCCTCAAAGCGATGGGATATAAATTGAGTTTTGAAGACCGGACCTCTGGTCCCATCAACGCCATTTATTTCGACTGGAAGCATGGCTCGCTGTGGGGCGGCTCAAGCAATCATGGAGAGGATTATGGCATTGGTTGGTAAGCGACAGATCGGTCGATAAAGCCGAACTTTGCCTGCATGCAGTGCGCTTACAAGATCAACATTTTGAAAAGACTTTTTCCGTTTTTTTTCCTCCTCGGAGCAGGTACCGCAACGTTGGGAACCATTTCTGCGCAGTCAGCCGCATCAAAAGCAGGTATTTACCTGCAGTTGGATAAGTCGGTTTATGGCAGAGGCGAAACCATCTGGTTCAATGCCTACCTGTTCACGCCTGATCGGATGCCGGCCGGATCTACACTGCAAGTGGAATTGGTGCAAAACGACACGGTTAAACAGCGAGTACTATATCCAGTGGTGGTGGGCGTAACAAACGGACAACTACCCCTGACCAAAGAGATTTCATCCGGATGGTATCAGATCCGCTCATTTACAGAGCAAGCAGCGCTTCCCGCATTTCATACATTCATTTACATCATCGGAAAGAATCGGTCCGCAATACCTGCCTACAACACCCAAAAAGACGACTTGATCCTTTCCTTATATCCGGAAAGCGGAACCTTGATCGCGGGCATTGAAACAAGGGTAGCATTCAAGGCAACGGACCTGAACGGAAAACCAAAATCGGCACAAGGCAGCGTGTTGGATGCGCGCGGAACTGAAGTGGCTGTTTTCTCTTCGTGGGCAGGCGGCAGGGGGGAGTTTGTATTCACGCCCGAAACGGATAATGTGTACACTGCTGTTTGGAATAGCGGTGGAGAAAAACGGCAACAAATCCTGCCGGCCGTGCAGCCCAATGGAACAATGCTTTCCTTGATCAATCACCCAAAAGGATTTCTTTTTGAGATCCGGCGAAAAGGAGCAGCCGATTTAGAGAAAAGCGCCTGGCTATTCGGTTCGATGGATGGCCGGGAATTGTTTCGGCAACCGCTACCCAAGAATCAACCCACCATTCAAGGGGTGTTGAAAACAAAAGAGTTGAGCTCCGGTATATTGAACATTCAGGTACTCACCGAAGCGGGAACGCTACTGGCAAACCGAAAGGTGTTTGTGAACAATGAAGAATATCGAATATCTATCACGGTTCGAACCGATACCTTTTCCGTTGCGGCAAAGGGAAAAAACAAATGGGTGATCGAGCTTCCTGATTCGGTGCAGGGCACCTGCTCCATTTCGATTACCGACGCCGAAATGGACGGTGCGCAGTACAGGCAATCTTCCATCGTAAGCCAGACACTACTCAATGGAGAGATAGCCGAGCCATTGTTTAACACCGACTGGTTTTTCAATACCAGCAAGGACAGTGCAGAGATCGGGCTGGATCTGTTGATGCTGACTCAAAAAGATGATCCACTTGTATTCGATACGACGGGGCTACGTTCGGTATCCGTAAACAAAAAAGGGTTTATCACCTTGCAAGGAAAGGCCTATTTGAGGGGCACGCGGCAGCCACTGGCCAACAGCCGGCTCATGGCGGTATTGTCCGGCAACCGGATGCGCAACCAGATCCTTTTCACCGAAACGGATAAATCCGGAAGATTCATGATCGATTCGCTGCTCTTTTTTGGTAAGGCCCGTATTTTCTTTGGGGAACAACGAGTCAAAAAGGCACCTCGGTTCATAGATATCCAACTGGAGGAGGATTCGATACCCATTTTATCGGCATCCAACCGGGGGAATGGGCGATCGGCATTCTTCCCACCCGCAGAATATCCCGCTGTAAGTCAGCGCTGGGTCAAAGACTATGAGGACATCATTCGACAAGCAGAGGGACTGACATTGGAAGAAGTAACCATCAAGACCCGAGCAAAATCCCCTTTGCAAAAATTACAAGAGGAATATACCTCCGGGGTCTTCGATACCGATGCCTTTGTAGAGCGGGTGCTCGACCTGGTAAACAATGAAGAGGCCAACGGATATCCGAATATTTTAGAATACCTGCGCTTTCGGGTTCAGGGCTTGCAGATCATGGACCCTGATTTTTCACGACCCCCACCCGACCTCAGTCAATCCGGCGGCTTTGATGTCCGAAACGACCCCACGAAGTATCGGATCTTTTTCAGGCAGATGCCCAGCGCCAGCAGCATGGGCAACGTACCCATGGTGATCTATCTGAATGAGGTCGAAACCGATGCAGATATTTTATTGACGATTCCCGCTTCGGATATCGCACTGGTAAAGATCTTCAGCAGTTTTACGGCAGCACCCGGGGGCGGACCGGGAGGCGCGCTCGCCGTTTACACCAAGAAACCGGAACTATTACGTCAAGTCAGTGGATCAGCGGTAACATTCTCCGGATATTCATCCAACAGCTCCTTCCCCGCTCCGAATTATGAAACCGATCCGATGGCTCGAAACAAAGCGGATGGACGGATTACGCTGGATTGGCGACCCAATATTTTTTTGACGGCTGGACGATCACGCATCCCTATTCATTTTTACAACAACGATCGAACCAAGCGATTCCGTATTCGAATAGAAGGTTTAACAAGTACGGGCAAACCCATCATTTTTGAGAAGATAGTGGAATGAATCCTGATTAAATCCTTTGGGAAGTTTATGTGCGTTGATATTGGTTATACCGCTCAATTGGGACTAAACGGTCTGCCTCAAAAAGTTAAAGGAGTAAAGATCAAGAAGGAGTATGAGGCAGCCGATCAGGATGCGCCGCTGCTGACGGCTTTTGCCAGGCCGGCGTGTTGGACAATCATTCAGCAGAATAATGCTCCGGAGGTGGTACCGATGAAGTGGGGACTGATCGCGGATTTTATGGTTGACCGTCCTGATCAATTCGAAAAATACGGCAATAATTTTTTCAATGCCCGTTCCGAGCGAATACAGGATAAAGCAGCTGCCTGGCATGCATATCTGAACGATCGGTGTTTGTTGATCGCGGATGGTGTCTATGAACATCAAAAAGTAAAAGGACATTCCCGTAAACTGCCTTGGTATATTCGATTGTCCTCAGGAGCTCCTTTACTGATCCCATCCCTTTTCAACCCGCGAACGCAAAGCTTTGCGATCTTGACCCGGGAGGGAAATGAATTGTTTAAAACGATTCACAACGATGGTAACAATAAATTTCGGATGCCTTTATTGCTGGAGCCGGAAGAGTCATTCAAATGGATCGATCCGAACCTGCCGGTTGACGCAATGAATACGCTTATAAAAACGGAGATCGCCTCGGAAAAATTAACGGCCCATACGGTTTATTCGATTCGAGGGGGTGGTGTGCGTCCGGACGGAAAAGCAGCAAATGCTCCATATGATTGGGATCCACCAACGCTCCGTCAACAAACCTTGCTGTGAATTAATTCAACAATTGGGATTAGACCCGAACGTCGAACAGATAACCGACTAGTGCGGAGAGTCCCATAGCAATGGTACCCCAAATCACGATCCGGAGTATGGCCTTTGTGACACCGGAGCCACCGGCTTTAGCGGCTACGGCGCCCAGTATGATCAATGCACCGATCGTTACGGCATATAGTATGTATTCCATCCATTGAACAGGTGCCAGCAGGGTCACCAGCAGGGGCAAGAATCCGCCGGCGGTGAAGGCTGCTCCGGAGGCCAGTGCGGCTTGAATGGGATTGGCCTGAGACATTTCCGTGATGCCGAGTTCATCGCGCACATGGGCACCCAGCGCGACTGTCTCTGTCATTTCTTTTGCAACCTGAAGGGCCGTTTCTTTTTTCAATCCCCTTCGTTCATAGATCTGCGCCAAGATCATCAATTCCTCCTCCGGCATATCGATCAATTCTTTCTTTTCTCGTTCAATGTCGGCTTGTTCGATGTCGGTTTGGGAGCTGACGGAAACATACTCTCCGGCAGAAATGGAGAGGGCCCCGGCGACCAGTCCGGCTAACGTCGCTAGCAGGATCGGTTCGCGTCCATGACTGGCGGCGGCTACGCCGATGGCCAAACTGGAGATGGAGATGATTCCATCATTGGCACCGAATACGGCCGCACGAAGCCAATTGCTGCGGTGGATGTAATGAAAATCAAGGTAATTATCGATCGTCGGCTTAGACATGAAGTGATCAATTGAATTAGTTAATTATTTTTTCTTATTTCCCGAAGCAAATCTTCCAAATAATCGACCTGTACTTCTTAGATCTCAAGTAGTTTTTTGTTCTGATGCACCATCAGGTGATCGATCTTTTCATTGAGGAGTTGTATTTCCAGTTCGGCCTTGTGGTTGATTTTATAGTCGTGTTCGCTGCGCTAGCGGTCTTTTTGTTCTTGTCGGTTCTGGCTCATCATGATGATGGGGGCTTGTATCGCGGCTAAACACGAAAGTATCAGATTAAGGAGAATAAACGGAAAGGGGTCGAAGGTATGGATGGTCAACAGCCATAGGTTAGCGATCATCCAAAGCAGGATGAACAGGAAAAAGGAGACAATGAAGAACCAGCTGCCGCCGAAAGCAGCAATGCGGTCGGCCAGTCTTTGTCCGAAGGTGAGCTCACCCTCGAGTTCGTCTTGTATTTTTTCGGAGAGGATCGAGTTACTCCGAATGGCCCCCATCACCTCTTTATCCAGTGCGGCCAGTTCACCTTTTTCTTTTTCCATCAGCGCAGTAAGGTAGAGTCGCCGAAACCGATTCAGTTCAGAGAGGGAAATATAATGATCGGGCTCCAGTCCGGGATAGGTTTCCCGAATGAGTGCAAAGATCCCTTCGCGGATATCCCCGGCGCGTACGGATTCTCCCGAAGGGATGGGCACTTGGCTGAGATAGCTGGTGTTCATGACCGTTGCTTTGTATTAAGGTACCGTACAAAACGGATTATTGACTGACCAAGGGCATTAAAAGTGCTGGGTCTACATGCAAATGAAAAAGGTTTGGGGTTCGGCGGATGACCACAACCGAAGAGGAAATTCGTTTGAATCGTAGAAAAAACAACTTTGTACAAATCAGGCTCCTTGTTTCCTGAGCTGACGGAAATAGAAAAATGCCTGCAGGGTCAGTAAAGATCCAATAAAAGATAAACCCACCATTGCCTTAGCAAAGAAATCGGTCCAGGAAATTTCTAGTGACAAACTTTCCTTAATCAGCAAAACACTCACGCTGCCCACGTATGCAATAGCATCTACCCAGTAAATAAAAAAACCGGTATTTGCCTTCAGGGAAAAGCTGGCGATGAGCCGATCGAAATAGATCGAATTAAAAGGAATGTAAACCAGGTAAAGACCCAATCCACTTCCGATCATCCAGTAAAAAGGGCTCAGTTGCTGCCGCATGAACAACCAAGAACAGATCCCGCCGATCACAAACCCCATCAAAATAAAGCCATGCGCAATCTGCAAGGCCCGGTAGCTATTGCGGACAAGCACCACGGCACCGATCGAAAAGAGTACCAGCAACATGATCGGTATCTCTGTTTCAGAAAAGACGGTAGGCCGAACCGAAAATCCCATCTCCTTCCACATATCCGCTGAAAAATTATCGCGGATGTCACGAAAGATCGTGGCGAACAAATAGATCATTGTAAAAGCCAATATTCCGGGCCAGTATCCACGTAGGATGGCGCGGCGCTGATGGGCCTGCATGGGTTGTCGGGGTTGACGAAGCGATTCATCTTCTGCCGTGGGCGGCGGAATTTTTTCCAACGCATAGACAAACAGTATCAACGGCAACGCAAAGGCGCCCCCCACGGCGAAAGGGATCCAGAACTCCGGCACGGAAAATGTTTTCATCATCCAAGCACCGACCGATTTTACCCAACCGGAAGAAAAAATGAAACTGACCGCCAGGGCCGCACCGATAAGATCGGTACTTTTTCGTCCCTCTACATAGGAAAAAACCACTCCCCATAACATCCCCAACGGAAACCCATTCATAAATAGAAAAATCGCGTTGTAGGGTGCCGGCACCCAGGCAAACAGCAACCAGGCCAACCAGGAAATTCCGGTGAGTAAAAAAATGATCCGGTGCCGCCCCACGCGCTTCAGTGAAGAAATATATCGTATGCCATAAAATTTGGCAGCCAGGTAACCGAGCATCTGCACGATGACCAGGACGGTTTTGTATGTCAGGGGACCAACCGTAATCCCCTCAAACGTGCAAACCGTAAAGGATTTTCGAAATCCAAAAATGAAAACATACGTCCCAAAAGCCGTGAGGGCCGCGTAAAAGGCAGTGAGACGATCGGAACGGGACCAAGGCATGAGGTAAGATACTTAACTCAACCGAAACAACTGCTTGGTGTTCGCCGCCGTCTGCTCCGCCACTTCCTTCACCGAACAGAATTTTGCCTCTGCAACTTTTTCGGCTACAATTTTCAGATAAGTGGGCTCATTTCGTTTGCCCCGATGGGGCACGGGTGTCAGGTAAGGTGCATCGGTCTCAAGCAGTAAGTGATCGAGCGACAACTCGGAGAGTACGGCCGGTAATCCGGCATTCTTATAGGTGACCACCCCGCCGATCCCCAAATAAAATCCCAGGTCAATGATGCGCCGGGCCGATTCAATCGAACCGGAAAAACAATGAAACACGCCGCGCAAATTTCCCCGCTGATGTTTTTTGACCACTTCAATACATCGATCCATCGATTCCCTAGAATGGATCACAATGGGCAAGTCAAATTCGAGCGCCCATTCAATCTGGCGTTCAAAGGCCAGGTATTGCTCGTTGAGGTGATCTTTGTCCCAATACAGATCCAACCCGATCTCCCCCACCGCCACAAACGAACGCTGTTCGAGGTGCTTGCGAACGATGGCCAGCTCCATCTCCACATTCTCTTTGGCCGAACAAGGATGCAATCCCATCATAGATAAACATCGATCGGGATAGTCCGCCTCCACCTTCAATTGCCTTTCATAGGTGGCCGAATCAATGGCCGGCAATAACATTTTTTCGACCCCGGCCTCCACGGCCCGATCGATCATAGCGGCCCGATCGGCATCAAATTCTGGCAGGTAAATATGAGTATGGCTGTCTATAAAATTCATGGAAACATCAAAAATCCGCATTTTTTGGCCGAAAACTGGGAAAAAAGGCCCAAAATCAGCCATTTTTCGGTGTTTTTAGCCATTTTTTGAGTTTAGGTTATCTGAGCCGGGACGCTTACCGGATACTGGTTTTCACCGATCCGGCAGTTTTTCGAACCGAAACCCCTTTTTATGGAAGAATTCCAATGTTTTTGGGAGGCAAATCTTCAACCGATCCCAGGCTTTTTCGGAATCGTGCATAACCACGATTGAGCCAGATTCGGCATACCCTGCTACCAACCGGGCACAGTCCTCCCCTTCCCTGAAACGATCAAAATCGCCACTCAGCACATCCCACATCGCAATACGCATCTTTGGGAAATGGGATAGGATCGAGCGGGCCTGTTGGCTGCGGAGTCGGCCGTAAGGAGGGCGAAACCAGTTGGAATCGATCCGATCAGCGGCGAGTTGCACGTCGTTTAAATAATCGGCTTGGGAAGTCTTCCATCCGTTCACATGGTGCTGGGTATGGTTGCCGATGCCGTGACCGTCTGCCTGAATCGATGCAAAGGTTTCCGGATTGTGGTCAACGTTTTGTCCGATGCAAAAAAAATGCGCTTTCGCCTCGTATTGACGGAGCTGGTCGAGCACAAAGGGGGTGATTTCGGGGTGGGGACCATCGTCAAAGGTCAGATAGATCGTTTTCTCCTGCACGGGCATCCGCCAAACCCGGTTGGGGTAAAGCCAAGGAAGCCACCCGGGCGTCTTTATCCAATAATCACACATTCCAACAAAGATAAACGCCTGCGCGCATGGGTTATCTTTGCGGCATGTCCAAAAAAGTCCGTGTTCGATTTGCACCGAGTCCCACCGGCGGCCTTCACCTGGGTGGGGTGCGGACCGTCCTCTACAACTACCTTTTTGCCAAGAAGCACGGGGGTGATTTTATCGTCCGCATCGAAGACACCGACCAGAGCCGATATGTTCCCGGTGCAGAAGAATATATTTTTGATTGCTTGCGTTGGTGCGGGCTCGAGCCCGATGAAAGCGTTCAGCACGGCGGCGCGTTTGGACCTTATCGTCAAAGCGAACGCAAATCACTCTATCGCGCCTATGCTGAAAAACTGATCACACAAGGCGATGCATACTATGCCTTTGATACACCCGCAGAACTCGAAGCGATGCGTAAGCAGTACAAGACCGATCAAAATCCCTCGCCTCAGTATGACCATACGCTTCGCCTTCGAATGCGCAACTCCCTCACGCTATCAGCCGAAGAAGTGAATCAATTGCTTTCTAGCGGAACGCCCCATGTGATCCGAATTCAGATGCCGGGTTCCGGCACGATCGCGTTTACGGATATGATCCGCGGAGACGTTTCGTTCGACATGAGTACCGTAGATGATAAAGTGTTGCTGAAAGCCGACGGCATGCCCACCTATCATTTGGCCGTGGTGGTCGATGACCACCTCATGCAGATCTCACATGCCTTTCGCGGGGAAGAGTGGCTGCCTTCCGCTCCCGTACACCTTCGGTTGTGGGAGAAACTATTTGGTCGCGATGCCATGCCGCAGTGGGCTCACCTGCCCTTGATACTCGGACCAAACGGAAAACTCAGCAAACGCGACGGGGCCAAATACGGATTTCCGGTGTTTGCCATGAACTGGACCGATCCGAAATCCGGCGAAACCATAGAGGGATTTCGGGAACGCGGCTTTCTACCCGAGGCCTTCATCAATTTGTTGGCGATGTTGGGCTGGAACGATGGAACGGAAAAAGAATTGTTCTCGCTGGAAGAATTGGTGCAAGCTTTTTCGATGGAACGGGTACATAGTGCGGGGGCGAAGTTTGATTATGAGAAAGCGAAATGGTTCAACCATGAATGGCTCCGCAGAAAACCATTGGAAGAAATCATAATTGCGTTGCGGAGCCAGTTTGGGAGTTTGGATAGTTTGGGGAGTTTGGGGAGTTTGAAGTGGGAGCGGATCGTTGCGTTGGTAAGAGAAAGATGTCATTTGTTGACGGATTTTGTGGAGGAGACGCGTTATTTTTTTGAATATCCAAAGTCAGTTGATATGGCTTCGATTCAGCCGAAGTGGAGCTCAGAAAAAGCGGCATTTTTTAGTGCCCTGCTTGTGCGCTATGATTCCTTGGCGGATTGGAACGCAGCAGCGCTGGAAGAATGCTTTAAAACGTTGGCTACGGAACAATCAATTAAGCCCGGAGAATTGATGTTGCCCTTGCGCATCATGTTGGTGGGTGGAAAATTTGGTCCGGGTGTGTTCGACATAGCTGATATTTTAGGAAAAGTCGAAACGATCCGGCGCATCGAGTTGCTGACCGTTCAATTATCGAACAATTAACTTTGCGAGCAGATGAGTACGAATCGTCCCATTCGCGTATTGGTTGCCAAGGTTGGTCTGGACGGCCACGACCGCGGTGCCAAGGTGATCGCTACCGCCCTGCGCGATGCCGGGATGGAAGTGATCTATACCGGACTGCGCCAAACGCCTGAGATGGTGGTAAATGCTGCGTTGCAAGAGGATGTGGATGCCATTGGCATCAGCATTTTATCGGGGGCGCACATGACCGTCTTTCCGAAGCTGATCGGACTCCTCCACAAAAAAGGTCTGACCGATGTACTGGTCACCGGCGGCGGAATCATTCCCGAAGCCGATATGAAACGATTACAGGAAATGGGGGTCGGTAAATTATTCGCGCCGGGTTCGCCAATGCAAGAGATCGTCGCCTATATACAACAGTGGGTGAACGAAAACAGATCATTCTAATTGTCCTTTATGTATCAAACCTTACTGACCGAACTGGAGAATGGGATTTTGAGGGTGAAGGTAAATCGTCCCGATAAACTCAATGCCCTGAACCGATCGGTATTTGATGATCTTTTTTTATTGATGGATCAAGTGGAGTCCGATGCAACGATTCGAGGCGTGATCCTCACCGGGGCCGGTCCGAAGGCCTTTGTTGCCGGAGCCGACATCAGCGAATTCAACTCCCTCGAAAAAGATGCGGCCATGGCTTTGGCCAAGCGCGGGCAGGATTGTTTTTTTCGGATCGAACGTTGTTCCAAGCCCGTACTCGCGGCGGTAAATGGGTTTGCCTTAGGGGGTGGATGTGAATTGGCCATGAGTTGTCACCTTCGGTTGGCCAGTGAAAACGCCCGGTTTGGTCAGCCTGAAGTGAACCTGGGACTGATCCCCGGCTACGGCGGTACACAGCGACTCACGCAGTTGGTGGGCAAAGGCCGTGCGCTAGAACTCATGATAAGCGGCAATATGATCAATGCCACCGAGGCCCATCGCATCGGATTGGTGAACCATGTACACCCAGCGGAGGCCTTGCTGGAAGAGGCAAAGAAATTAATGGAAACGATCCTTAGTAAAGGTCCCGCTGCCGTAGGCCACGTAATCGCTGCGGTCAATGCCTGCGGCTCTCCGAACGATGCCGGATATGCCGAGGAAGTTCGTCGCTTTGGCGAATGCTTCGGCACCGACGAAATGAAAGAAGGCGTAAGCGCTTTTCTGGAGAAACGAAACCCGAGATTTAGATGAGGGAACAGTTGTTGAACAGCGGTTCAACGATCGTTAAACCATTCCTCAATACTTAACTTTGCACTATGCAATACCGGATCGAAAAAGACACTATGGGCGAGGTACAAGTACCTGTCGACGCCTACTACGGTGCACAAACCCAACGCAGCATTGATAATTTCCGAATTGCGCAGGACATCAACCGAATGCCCAAAGAGATCATTCGGGCATTTGCCTACCTGAAAAAAGCCGCGGCCCTCACCAATTTGGAGGCGGGGGTATTGGCCAAGAACAAGGCCCAATTGATCGGAAAGGTTTGCGATGAGATCCTGCGAGGAAAATTAGACGATCAATTTCCCTTGGTCGTTTGGCAAACCGGCTCGGGCACACAGAGCAATATGAATGTGAATGAGGTAATTGCCTACCGAGGGCATGTGATCAAAGGCGGGGCACTGACCGATAAAACAAAATTCCTACATCCGAACGATGATGTAAATAAATCGCAGTCCTCCAACGACACCTTCCCCACCGCGATGCACATCGCAGCTTACAAGATGCTGGTGGAAACCACGCTGCCCGGCATCAAACAGCTGCGAGACACGCTGGCGAAAAAAAGCAAGCAGTTTAATAAAGTAGTGAAGATCGGCCGCACGCATTTTATGGATGCTACGCCACTGACATTGGGACAAGAATTCAGCGGCTATGTGGCGCAGCTGGATCATGGCATGAAGGCCATTCAACATTCTCTTGCGCATTTGAGTGAGCTTGCATTGGGAGGTACGGCCGTAGGTACCGGTATCAATACGCCGCCCAACTATTCAAAGAATGTAGCCAAACACATTGCAACTCTGACCGGCCTGCCTTTTGTGACGGCGCCCAATAAATTCGAAGCGCTTGCGGCACACGATGCCATTGTGGAAGCGCACGGGGCATTGAAGACCGTCGCGGTGAGTTTGATGAAGATCGCCAACGATATTCGGATGCTTTCTTCTGGTCCGCGCAGCGGCATTGGTGAGATCTTCATTCCCGATAACGAACCCGGTTCTTCTATCATGCCCGGCAAAGTCAATCCCACCCAATGCGAAGCCCTTACCATGATCGTAGCGCAAGTTCTCGGCAACGACGTAGCCATCAACATTGGCGGCGCAAACGGACATTTTGAACTCAATGTATTCAAACCCGTAATGATTTATAATTTTCTGCACAGTGCCCGTCTGATCGGAGAAGGATGTGTTTCATTCGACCTGAAATGTGCCCGCGGCATCGAGCCCATTAAAGCCAACATTCGCAAACACGTAGAGAACTCACTGATGCTGGTGACGGCACTCAATACCAAGATCGGATACTATAAAGCTGCTGAGATTGCCCAGAAAGCGCATAAGGAAGGAACGACCCTGCGGGAGATGGCGATTAAACTTGGATACGTGACGGGCGTTGAATTTGATGAGTGGGTGAGGCCGGAGCGAATGACGGGACAATGAGAAGATACTGCGTCCGGCCAGTTTGAATAGTTTGAATAGTTTGGGAGTTTGGATAGTTAGTTTATAGTTAGTAGTTTATAGTTATTAGTTTATTGAAAAGAGATTTTTAAGAGATGAGTAAGTTAAAGCCTGCAAACTTAGTGTTATTGATCGTGGGGGTGATCGTGTTGGATCAAGCGTCAAAGTTCTGGATCAAGACGAGTTATCCGATTGGGGAGGTGGTGCGTGTGGGTGGGATGGATTGGTTTCACATTTACTTCATAGAAAATCCGGGGATGGCTTGGGGTTGGAAGTTTGGAAATGAAACCGGAAAGATGATCCTGACCTTGTTTCGGTTGGCGGCGGTGATTTTTGGAACCTGGTATCTGCATAAGATGACCAAACAAGCGTATTCCAGGGGACTCATGATCTGTGCCGGATTGATCTATGCCGGAGCGCTAGGAAACCTGATCGATAGCATGTTCTACGGTATGATCTTCGACAAGGGCCTGTATTTCAATGCCGCAGTAGGCGATTATGTTACCTACCCCGGTACCGCAAACCTGAGCAGCAACGGCTATTCCGCTTTTCTACATGGCAGTGTGGTGGACATGCTCTATTTCCCCATCATAGATACCACCTGGCCCGACTGGGTTCCATTTGTAGGCGGAACGCAATTTGAATTTTTTAGTCCCATCTTTAATATCGCCGACGCCTCCATCTCGATCGGTGTACTCGTCCTCTTCTTCTTCCAAAAACGTTTACTCGCACCCGCTCCTGAAAAGACCGGCAACCCAACCATCCGCACCAGCCAGCAGCATAACGATGCGAGGGAGATCTTTTAAGGTCCGAAGCAGTCCAATGAAGAATGTCCAATGTCCAATGACTCTAAACTTTAAACTGCACTGGACATCGGACATTGGACATTGGACAGTCCGCGCAGCGGACTATCTTTACACATCATGACCATAGACCAAATCACCTACCTCGTATTCGGAGTCATTCTAGCCCTCGCGCTGATCTTTGATCTGGGCTTACTCAGTAAGAAAAACCAACAGATTTCGATTCGACAGGCACTCAATCAAACTTTTTTCTGGGTCGGATTGGCGCTGGCCTTTTTCTTTTTTGTTTGGTATAAAAAAGGACAGGGCATCGCACTGGAATACCTGAGTGCATATTTGATGGAATGGAGCTTAAGTATCGATAATATTTTTGTCTTCATCCTGATCTTCTCCGCTTTTTCCGTGGCACCGCGCAATTATGGCCGGGTATTACTGATCGGCATTTTGATGGCCATCGTATTTCGGATCTTGTTCATTACCGTTGGGGTGGCGCTGGTTGACCGTTTCCACTGGATCCTCTATGTGTTCGGCGTTTTTCTGGTTTATACCGGCTACAAAATGTTTACCTCCACGGGGGAAAAAGAATTCGACCCAAAACAAAGTAAGATCTATTCATTCCTGAAAAAATTCCTGCCCCTGGTTCCGCACGATGGGGGCGGAAAGTTTATGATCCGGGAGAACGGTCGCCCTGCCTACACCACCTTGTTTGTGGTGGTGATCATGTTGGCTGCGATCGACCTGATCTTCGCCTTGGATTCCATTCCGGCCGTGATGGGAATCTCGCGCGATAAACTGGTGATCTACACCTCCAATATATTCGCCGTGCTTGGTCTGCGCTCATTGTTCTTCCTGCTTCGAGGGGCCGTCAATCAATTTGATTATTTACCGCAAGGCATTTCGATCGTGCTGATCTTCATTGGATTCAAAATGATGGGCGAGCACTGGCTCAACCTATGGTTCGATAAAACAACCCTGGTAGCCCTCTCCCTCGGAATGATCATGCTCTGTATCGGCGGCTCGATCTTCTATTCCATTTTCATGAAAAAACCCGGAACCCCGGAGAAACTTGTATAAACAGTGATTGAACGGAAGCCAACTGCCCAAACTGGCCAAACTACCCAAACTATCCAAACTACCAAACAATCTTGTCATACCCCCTTTCGAAAATTACCCAACTCCTCACCGGATCACCCATCCAAATCGACCCCGATTGGGTGATCACCGAACTGTCTACCGACTCCCGCAAACTTCCCTACCCCAAGCATACGTTGTTTTTTGCATTGGTATCGGATCGGCGAGACGGACACGATTTTATACCCGATGCCTATGCGGCGGGGGTGCGTGGATTTGTGGTAAGCCGAGAGATTGACTCGCACGCTTATCCGGGCGCAGTGTTTATTGAGGTGGCAGATGCACTGGAAGCCCTACATGTATTGGCCGCGTATCACCGATCGAAGTTTCAGATACCCGTCATTGGTGTAACAGGCAGTAACGGAAAGACGATCGTGAAAGAGTGGCTATATCAATTGCTCTCACCGGATTTTTCCATCGTACGTTCACCACGCAGTTACAATTCTCAAATCGGCGTGCCGCTCAGCGTATGGCGAATGAATACCTCTCATACGCTGGCGATTTTTGAGGCCGGTATCTCGCTTCCCGGGGAGATGGAAAAACTGGCGCGTATTATTCGTCCCACCCTCGGCATCCTCACCAACATCGGGGCCGCACATGACGAGGGCTTTGCATCCCGGAGTCAAAAAGAAAATGAGAAACGAAAATTATTCGAAGGCGCAAAAATGCCCGTGCCCATTTCCGTAACCGAACGGGTTTTGGAAAACGGTTATACCAAACTGATCGCTGCCAACGGTGAAACGATCGTGATCCCGTTCACCGATGAGGCCTCTGTACAAAACGCGCTGACCTGCTGGTCGGCTTTACGGATGATGAATTATCCCGCTGAAACCATCGCCGCTCGCATGCACGCGTTGCAACCCGTTCAAATGCGGTTGGAGATCAAGCAGGGCATTCAGCAATGTTTGATCCTGAATGATGCGTATAGCATGGACCTGGACTCCCTTTCCATTGCCCTCGATCATCTCCGACAACTTGGCGGAAATCGTAGTCGAACCGCCCTGCTGAGCGATCTTCCGGAGGGAAAGGAGAAAGATTATGAGGCCTTGATCGATCTATTGAAACATCATCAGGTAAACCGACTCATCACGATCGGACCACAGTTTCAGTCCTTCCTGAAAAAACGAACCGGTGAATCGATCCATATTCAGTCGTACCCCGACCGAAAAACCTTTGAACTGCAGTTTTCAGCTCATTCCTTTCATCGCGAAGCGATCCTGCTGAAGGGAGCCCGTCGATTTGAAATGGAAAAGTTGTTGTCGTTTCTAGAAGCGCAAGTACATCAAACCCGATTGGAGATCGATCTGGGTGCCTTGCGAAAAAATATTCGAAGCTATCAGTCGGCCCTTCGGCCGGGCGTGAAGGTCATGGCCATGGTCAAATCATTTGCCTATGGAAGTGGGGGACTAGAGGTTGCCCGGGTGATGCAAGAAGAAGGCATCTCTTACCTGGGAGTGGCCTATGCAGATGAAGGCGTTGCGTTGCGCACCGGAGGCATATGGCTGCCCATTATGGTGATGAATACCGAGCCGGCCGCATTCGATGCCATTCGGGAATACCGGCTCGAACCGGTTTTATACTCGATCGATTTGCTGTTTGCGTTTCAACAGTATCTAAATACACAGGGGGAGTATGATTTTCCGGTTCACATTGAATTGGAAACCGGCATGCATCGGTTGGGGATACCGAAATCGGATTATGATCAATTGAGAGATGTCTTTAGTCACAACCCTTATCTGCGGATCTGCTCGGTGTTTTCACATTTGGCTGCGGGTGAAGACGCTGGCTCCGATCCGTTCAGTGAAACCCAATTCACTCAACTGATAGAGGGAGCAGAGTTGATCAAATCGGTTTGCCGTCATTCGCCGCTGGTCCACCTGGCCAATTCAGCAGCTGCGATCCGTAAACCGGCTTGGCAACTGGATCTGGTGCGGATCGGGATTGGGTTGTATGGAATTGATCCTGCTGTATCGAATAAAATTCATCTTTCTCCGGTGGCCAGGTTGTTAGCCACTGTAGCACAGATACAAAATCTGCAGCCGGGCGATTCGGTCAGCTATAATCGACGTATGGTGGTGGATCGGGCCACCCGGATCGCTACGCTTCGGCTGGGATATGCCGACGGATTTCCGCGTCGACTAGGAAATGGGGTGGGGTATGTATTGCTGGGAGGACAAAAAGCCCCGGTGTTGGGATCGGTTTGCATGGACATGTTTATGGTCGACATTACCGATATTCCTTTCTTGCAAGTAGGCGATACTGCCATTGTATTCGGACCGGAATTACCCCTTACCGAAGTAGCCAAACGCGCCGGTACCATTCCTTACGAGATCATGACCGGCATCTCGCAACGGGTGAAGAGGGTTTATCTTGAAGAATAGTCCGCTGCGCGGACTGTCCGATGTCCGATGTCGAATGTCCAATGTAGTTTTAAGTCATTCGACATTGGACATTGGTCATTGGACCTATCTCCCATACCGCCTTCTCCTCCACCCATACAACCCCACGCCGAATAAAGCAAGTACGACCAGTGGCACTACGAGGTTGAGCAGTTGCCATTGGGAGCGGGAAGCTTCTATCTTTCGGGCATCCAGCAAACGAAGAACGATTTCTTTATTGCGCGTGGCCAGGATGGCCGGATCGCCGACCAGTTGTTCCAGGGTCATTTTTAAAAAATCACGGTTGGCGGCAGCAATAAAATATTGCCCCCCGGCTTGCCCCTCCTGATACGCGGTGAAAGTGTATTTGTTCCATCCCATGGGAAGGGGGCCCGTTTGGTTCGAAACCTCATTGAGTACCAGGTCTCCATCCGACACTACGATCATTCGGGTAGGAACTGATTTGGACTGAAACGGTTTGCCGGCCCGTTGGAGACTGTCACGCCACCCACTGCTGATCCGATTGGAGAACAAAGAGGTAAACGTTCCTTCCAGCAAGTAGCCAATAGGTATATTAAACAAATTGAATTTCTCATCCTCCGGAGCATTGCGATTCTCTTCGAATCTGATCATCACCGGCGTGGGAATGATCCGGGAATGGGTAGACGAAACCAGGATCGGTGTTTTGGTTACACCCGAAACGTCAATGGTATCGATGGAGTTGGCAAAACGGGAGGATACATACCCGAGGCTTTTAGCGAATGGACCTGCGCCATTTAGGAGGGGGAAATAATTCCAACGCAGATATTCCAATTGCGGGTTCTCGGGGGTACCGCCCACCACCAGCGGGATGAAATCAGATTGAAGATCCATGATCAGATCGGTGTTAATCCGGCATCCATATCGAAACAGCAAGTCGGTGAGTTCGAGCTTTCGATCGTAAGCAATGGTTTCCCCGGTTTGTTTCGCCAGCAGACTGTCTTGCTCGGCGATGAGGTTATCGATGAACAGCAGCAACTTTCCGCCGCGCATGACGAATTGATCGAGTTTGATCTTATCTGCCTCCGAAAATGCCTCTGTAGGTTTCACGATCATCAATACATCGATGCCTTCGGGAACGGACAAGGAATCGCGCAGGTTCAGCAATCCGAACCGGTATTCGGCTTTTAAGGTGTTTTCGAGGTCGTAGCCGCGCAGGTCGGTAGGCTGACCATGTCCAACTTCATAAGCAATGGTTGCGCGGCCGGACGTAGTTAGCTTTTGAATGGTGGTGGTGAACTGATATTCGAGCAGGGTTTCAGCTCCGTTGATTTCTTCCTGACTGATCCGTCCTTTGGAGCCTCCGAAGAGTGGGATCAATTGTTGCCGATCGCCGCTGCAGATCCAGGCGTATGGATAAAGAAGGTTGGTGGATTGACCGGCTTTTTTCTGCACCGTCAGGTTGATGGGCATTGCGCCCAACTTGGCGAGTGTATCGGAGAAGGGTTGATTGTTCTCCTGCAAGTCGTCGGGCGATACAAAGCGAAATTGAATATTGGATCCGTTTTCTTTTTTCAGCAGATCCAGGAAATCACGGGTGCTACTTGCCAGCTTGCGAAAACCAGCCGGAAACTCTCCTTCCAGAAACACATCGATCGTGACGGGCTCTTGGAGGGAGCGGACCAGTTTTTGGGTAGCGGGACTCAGCGTATATCGTTTATCGGCAGTCAGGTCGATCTGAAAAGAAAGAACCGAAGCCAGTGTATTAAGGAAAAGCCACGCCGGCAGTAAGATCCATCCTCCACCGCGATGCAGAAAAATATGTTTCAGGCGTCGGATCATTTGCGGCGCTGTAGGTTGCGTTGGGTGAGCAATAGGAACGTGGCGATGACAGACAGAAAATAGATCAGATCCCGACTATCGAGAAGTCCGCGGCGAATGCTTCGGTAATGAAACTCAATGCCGACCATCTCGAGGTAATAGTCCAGCGTACCCAAAAAGATTGGAAGCTGACTAATGGCCTGCGCTCCATAATGAATGAGTCCGCAACCCAGGGCTGCTAGCAGAAAGGCAACAACCGCATTCGAGGTGAGGCTGCTGCAATACAAACCGATCGCAGCGAACACGCCGGCCAAGAGGATAAGACCGAAATAAGCCCCTGCAGTGGCTCCGGTATCCAATCCCTGATCGGCCGCCAGTTGATTGATGGTAAATGCGTAAAGCAGCGTGGGGACCAGCGCAATGAATACCACCAATAGGGCCGCCAAGTATTTACCAAAAAGAATCCGAAAGGTAGAAATGGGCTGAGCTTGCAGGATCTCGTAGGTGCCCGTACGAAATTCATCGGAAAAACTGCGCATGGTAATGGCAGGGATCAGAAACAACAGCACCCAGGGGGCTAGGGCAAAGAATGGATCCAGTGTGGCATATCCAAAATCGAACAGATTGTCGTTGAAAACAAAAAGAACCACTCCGTTCACGGCTAAAAACACCCCGATGGCGAGGTAGCCGGTCAGACCGGAAAAAAATTGTCGGAGTTCTTTTTTACAAACCGGCCACATGTAGAAAGGTAACGCTTCGGGCGGGATAAAAATTGCTGCCGGGCGTTGCGGTAAAATTACACGGAAAAGCTTTCGCCACAACCACAAGTGCGGCTAGCGTTGGGATTCGCGAAATAAAAGCCCTTCCCGTTCAATCCATCCGAAAATTCAAGGGTGGTATTCACCAAATACAAAAAACTCTTGAGATCGGTAACAACCTTGATGCCGTTGTCTTCGAATTCTTGGTCGGTAGCCCCCCTTTCATTATCAAAATCCATCTTATAGCTGAGTCCGGAGCAACCCCCTCCAACCACGCCCACACGCAAAAAATAGGAAGGATCATCCGCCACTCCCGCCTCTTGCATCAACTGCCACACCTTCTCCGCTGCCTTTTCACTCACGAAAATGGCATTCTGTGGCTTCGTCTCTATCGTTAATGTATCACTCATAAAAAATTCTCAAACGATCAAACTATTCAAACTTCTCAAACTGGCCGCAGGCCAGAGTCCTAATGAACGACTGAATCCTCAAACTGAAGTTCTTCCAGCCCATTCTTCTTGCGGTAGTCGTTGATCGCTGCTTTGATGGCGTCTTCCGCGAGTACCGAGCAGTGGATTTTCACGGGCGGGAGGTTCAGTTCCTCCACGATGGTCATGTTGTCGATCTTCACGGCCTCGTCGACTGATTTTCCTTTCAGCCACTCGGTAGCGAGGGAGGAGGAGGCGATGGCCGATCCGCAACCAAAGGTTTTAAACTTGGCATCTTTGATGATGCCGGTGGCTTCATCCACTTCGATCTGCAGGCGCATCACGTCGCCACATTCGGGAGCACCAACCAAACCGGTGCCAACACTGTTTTTGGACTTGTCCAGCGTACCCACGTTTTTGGGGTTCTGGTAGTGGTCGATTACTTTTTCACTGTATGCCATAGTTGTGCAAAGTTACTTTATTTTAAAAAATCAATGATGGGCCCATTGAACGGTATCCAGGTCGATCCCCTCTTTAAACATTTCCCAAAGCGGGCTCATCTCGCGGAGTTTATTGACCGTGCCGGCTACCTGCTCGATGGTAAAATCAATTTGCTCTTCGGTGGTATAGCGTCCCAGGCCAAAGCGGAGGGAGCTATGCGCCAAGTCATCGCCCAAACCCAATGCCTTGAGTACATAAGAAGGTTCCAGAGAGGCCGAGGTACAGGCCGATCCAGAAGATAAGGCGATGTTCTTGTTGAATCCCATCAACAGTCCCTCGCCCTCCACATATTTGAAGGAGATATTGGAAACGTGTGGCAGGCGTTGTTCTTTATCGCCATTCAGATACGATTCTTCCACTTTCAGAAGCGCTTGTTCAAGTTTATCGCGCAGTTTGATGATGCGGGCGGTATCGGATTCCATCTCCTGCATACAGATCTCACAGGCTTTTCCGAAACCCACGATACCCGGTACATTGAGGGTGCCGCTGCGCATACCGCGTTCGTGACCGCCGCCGTCGATCTGGGCGGTGACTTTCACACGGGGATTTTTGCGGCGGACATAGAGGGCACCCACGCCTTTGGGACCATACATCTTATGAGCCGTAAAGGCCATGATGTCGATGCCGTCTTTGTTTACATCGACCGGAATCTTGCCTACGGCTTGTACGCCGTCGGTAAAGAATAGCACCCCGTGTTTGCGGGCGATGGCGCTGATTTCGCGGACCGGCATAATGGTACCGATCTCGTTATTGGCGTACATGATGGCGATCAGGATGGTGGTGGGCTTGATGGCCGCTTCCAGTTCTTGAAGGTCGATCAGTCCGTTTGGCTTTACGTTCAGGTATGTCACCCCCCCACCTTCGCGCTCGATGTGTTTGCAGGTATCGAGTACGGCTTTGTGCTCGATGTTGCAGGTGATGATGTGGTTGCCCTTGGAGGCATACATCTCAAAGACCCCTTTGATGCCCAAGTTATCGCCCTCAGTGGCTCCGGAGGTGAAGATGATCTCTTTGGGATCGGCCCCGATGAGTTTGGCTACTTGTTCACGGGCATAGTCAACCGCCTCTTCGGCCTGCCATCCGAAGGGATGATTGCGGCTAGCGGCATTTCCGAAGCTTTGGGTGAAATAGGGAATCATGGCCTCTACGACGCGCGGGTCGCAGGGGGTGGTGGCGTTGTGATCCAGGTATACAGGAAGGTTCAGCATATGATGATTTATCGTTCAATAGAAGAACGCAAAATTACCGCAAAAGGTTGTACCGGATATGGTAATTTCGAAGTGAAATGAGAAATTTCTTTACGCGTAAACCATTCTTAATCTGTTGACTGCCATGGAAAAGCTGGAACACATCGGAATTGCGGTCTGGTCCCTCGCCGAAGCCATCCCCCGTTACGAACAGCTATTGGGGACGAACTGCTACAAGACTGAGGAGGTAGACTCGGAAAAGGTCCGAACGGCTTTTTTCCGGCAGGGTGAAACAAAGATCGAGCTGTTGGAGTCGACCACCCCCGATGGGGTCATTGCCCAGTTCATTGAAAAACGGGGAGAAGGATTGCACCACATCGCCTTTGCGGTCACAGATATCCGGGCAGAAATGGAGAAAAAAAGGGCCGCGGGATTTCAATTGCTCAGCAGCGAGCCAAAGACAGGAGCGGATAATAAGTTGGTCTGCTTCATACACCCAATGTCGGCCGGGGGGGTGTTGGTTGAATTGTGTGCCGATCGGCCGGCCGACTAGTTTGGGCCCGCCTGCGGCGGGCAGTTTGGGAGTTTGGGAGTTTGGGCAGTTTGGATAGTTTGGGAGTTGCCTCCGGTTTGTGGTATAATTTTTACGTTCACCTTTATCATCTTCGGAAAAGTCAGTCCTCCTTGAGATGGGGGAATGGTAATATATTTATTACCTTTGTATGAAATCCAGTGAACTCTTTCGGCTACTGAAGCGAGCAGGGTGGATGGTGGTGCGACAGAAGGGTAGCCACCTCATTTTTATGCATCCCACTCGAAATGGTCAAATTGTTTGCCCCAATCATGGCAGCCGGGAGGTCGGTAAGGGGACTGGAAAAGAAAATAAAAAGGGATGCCGGAATAGAATAGAATCAGCGGATATGAAAATCATAATGATCGTCGAAAAGACCCGAACGGGATACTCGGCTTTTGCAAAGGATTACCCCGTATACACGACCGGTCACACCTTGGAAGAGTTGAAGCGCCAAATGATCGAGGCATTGAATTTATTCTTTGAGGAGAAAAAGAAATTAATAAAGGAAAAAAATCTTAGCATTCAACTCGACCTTCCTCAGTTTTTTGAATTTTATAAAGTGATCAATGCGAAGGCACTATCCGAACGGATCGGGATGAATCAAAGTTTACTGGCGCAATATATCAATGGACATAAAAAACCATCTTTCGGCCAAACTCAACGAATTTTAAAAGGTATTCAACAAGTGGGCCAAGAACTAGCCAACATCCAACTCCTCCCCTAACTCCCCAAACTCCCAAACTGCCCAAACTATCCAAACTACTCGATCTCGAGAATCAAAATCGCTTCCTGTGCCGCCACTTGAGAGGCATCTTTCTTATTGAACCCTTTCCCTTCTGCGATGCGTTCGCCATCGATGACCGCGGCGATGGTGAAGAGCCGTCGGCCGCGTTCCAGTTTTTCATGGAGGGTTACGAATTCCAGCGTTTTGCCCTGGCGATTTACCCAACCGTATAATTTATTCTTCAGGTTCAGGTCGATGCTCTCGAGATCGTCCATCGACAAATGAGGCTGTATGAGGTTTCTTAGCACCCATTTATCGGTATAGGCATAGCCCTGATCGAGATAAATAGCGCCCACCAGGGCCTCCAACGTGTTTCCAAAGATCTGGCTGCTGCGCAGAGCTCCGTCGTTGCGATTGAAAAGGGCAAGCTTGTTCAGTCCCATCCGAATGGCAATGTCATTTAGCTGTTGGCGATTCACCATTTTGCTTCGCATCTCCGTCAAAAAACCCTCTTCCTTGTACGGATAACGCTTGAACAGGTACTCGGCCACGAGGGAACTCAGGATCGCATCCCCTAAAAATTCAAGGCGCTCGTTGTTTTGGTCGATCGGTTCTTTGAGCGACCGATGGGTCAGGGCCATTTCGTAAAGGGAGAAGTTACGGGGACGAAATCCCAGCAGGTTGCGCAAGTTATTTCGGAAGATCCGTTGTTCGGCCGATCCGAATATCCGGTGAAGAAAGCTGCTAGGATCCGCCATATTTTTTCACGATCACACACGCATTGTGTCCGCCAAAACCAAAGGTATTGCTCAGCGCCGCCCGCACCGGACGCGCCTGGGGTGTATTGAACGTGAAATTCAGTTTGGGATCCAATTCCGGATCGTCGGTGAAGTGATTGATGGTGGGGGGTACAATGTCGTGCATCACGGCCTTGATGCTCGCAATGGCTTCGATGACACCCGCCGCGCCGAGGCAGTGACCGGTCATGGATTTCGTTGCACTGATGTTCAATTGATATGCATGCGCCCCAAATACCTGCGTAATGGCCTTGACCTCTGCTCCATCTCCAATGGGCGTGGAGGTACCGTGCGTATTGATATAATCGATCTCATCCGGCTGCATGCCGGCCTCCGCCAGAGCCGCGATCATCACGTTCTTCGCACCCAATCCTTCCGGATGCGGCGCGGTGATGTGATAAGCATCGGCTGTAGCACCGGCACCCGCCACTTCACAGTAGATCCGGGCACCACGCGCCAATGCACTGTCGAGTGTTTCCAGAACCAAACAACCGGCCGCTTCGCCCATGACGAATCCGTCGCGGTCTTTGTCGTATGGGCGACTGGCCGTATGGGGATCGTCGTTTCGCTCACTCATGGCCTTCATGGCATTGAACCCCCCTACCCCGGCCTCGCTGATCACGGATTCGGCTCCGCCGGATAAAATGATATCCGCTTTCCCCAACCGCAACAGATTAAATGCATCCATGATGGCATGCGTGCTGCTGGCACAAGCACTTACCACGGCAAAATTGGGTCCGCGTAGGTTGTGCCGCATGGAAATATGTCCAGCTGCAATATCCAAGATCATTTTTGGTATGAAGAAAGGATTGAAGCGCGGCGTTCCATCTCCATTGGCGAATTCGGTTACCTCGTGCTGAAAGGTGATGAGTCCGCCAATCCCACTGGCAAATACCACACCCACCCGATCGGGATCGATGTTTTCCTTATTCAGGCCGGCATCTGCCAAAGCCTGGTCGCTCACGGCAAGAGCTAGTTGCGCAAACCGGTCGAGCTTGCGGGCTTCTTTTTTATCGAGAAATTGGGTGGGATCGAAATTCTTGATCTCACAGGCAAAACGGGTACGGAATTTACTGGCATCGAATTGAGTAATGGGACCCGCACCGGATTTGCCGGCCAAGAGGGCATTCCAGTAATCGTCCAAGTTGTTCCCGATCGGAGTGATGGCGCCAATGCCGGTCACCACAACGCGTTTCAATTCCATAGAAGCAAGTTAGTCAGAAGATTTGGATTAAAATGAAAACCGCCTTCTCAAGCCGGTAGTCCGATCAAGAAGGCGGATAATCATGTATCAGTCGTTTCGTCGAAGTTCGGCTGACGACTCAGAGTCGACTTACTTGGAATGCTCTTCCAAATAGGTAATGGCCTGTCCAACAGTCGTGATGGTTTCAGCCTGCTCATCCGGGATAGAGATGTTGAACTCTTTTTCGAACTCCATGATGAGTTCTACGGTATCCAACGAGTCTGCGCCCAGGTCGTTTGTGAAGGAGGCTTCGCTGGTTACCTCGGCTTCGTCTACACCCAGTTTATCCACGATGATCTTTTTGACTCGAGATGCGATGTCTGACATGTGTTTAAGTTTTGTTTGTGGGTGCAAAAATATAGTATTTGATCAAATTGGCATCTTTCGGTACCTTTTTTCCGATAGTGGATAAATGATTGAAAACGAATGATTCATATTGTTTAATACCCGACTGAGATCATTGAACGCAAATTCGGTTCGAGGGAAAATCGTATATTGATCGTCCAGCAATTTTTTATGGCCCTCAAGATCATCGACCACGGAACCCCCGAATACCTGGAAATGGTACGCCTGCGGCAAGACATTCTACGCAGCCCCCTCGGTCTGCAGCTGGAACCCACCGAATTGGAAACCGAGCAAAAGCATGTTCACATCGGGGCCTTTGAAGAGGAGAGCCTGCTGGGCTGTTGCATGCTGGTTAAGGAAAACGACCATACGGTTCGGCTTCGGCAAATGGCGGTATCGGATAAACTACAACGAAAAGGCGTGGGCAAGGCTATGATGAATTTTGCCGAGAATATTGCGCGCGACCAAGGATACAAAAACATGATCATGCATGCCCGTGAGCACGCAGTGGGGTTCTATGAAAAAATGGGGTATAAAGTTACCAGCCTGGCGTTTACCGAGGTAACCATCCCACATGTTGTGATGGAAAAACCACTCTGATCAGCGCTCCACCTTTTCACGCAACCAATTTCTCAATTGCAGCCGTTGCGCATCCTCCAACGCTTCTTTCGGTACCAACCAAAACGACTGAGCGGTGAAGTAAAGATGAAAGAAAAAGGGCGTCTCCCGCCAGGAATGAAGCGATTGCCATTGCCAGGCATTTCCCCTGCCCTCCCGAAACAATTCAACCCCCGATTTACTGAACTGCATCTCAAAATCAAACTGAAAGGCCTTGGTTTGCCGATACACCACCCAAGGAAGAAACCACCAAAGAGCGATCGTCAGTACCAACCAGAGACAGGAACTCAATAAGAAAGCGAAAGGGGTAACCTTACCCAGAGCATAAAGTACAACCGATCCAACGGCAAAAACATTGACGGCAATGATCAGCAAGCGGATCTCCAGGCGACTGATGAAATGATAGCGCAGCGCCTGCATCACCTGTCGCTTATCGTAGGCGAAAGCAATGCGCATGTACTAACGGGGTGTTTTCAATTCGGTCTCATTCACCTCCCAACTACCCAGTTTCTCTCCTTTGGTGCCCAGGAAATCGACCGTTAGTTTACGAAGACCTTTCGGTCCGGAGATCGTAAACCTTCCGTAATTGTTCTTTTGGTCCAATCCAAATACCCGCAACGGATTGTTGGCCTCCGGACCATCGAACTTATGGGTACCGGATGTAAGCGGGGAAACGGTTACGTCGTAAAGAGGATAAGTACCCGGGCGAGCCATTTTGATGACTTCGCTGTGATGGCGATCGCCGCTAATAAAGACCACTCCATTGATCTTGTAAAGCCGGATAAAATCAAGCAACTCCTGACGCTCTACCGGAAAATCAGTCCACTTATCATAGGGCGATACATGGTTGAGTGCCTGGCTGCCGATCACGATAAACTTGAAGATGGCATTGCTGTACAACAAGGCATCTTTCAACCACTCCATTTGCTGAGCACCCAACATACGTTTATCGGGATTGGGCTGCCCATTGATCGAGTCGCGGGTTCGATCATCGCTTCTCCACCAGCGGTCATCTACCAAAAAGAAATCCGCATCGTTGTGTTGGATCTTGGTATAGATCCCTTGACCATTCTGTCCGGCCGACTTATTCGGAAAATAGGCATTGAATACCTGACGACTCACATCCTTGAGCTCATAGCTTTTGCCGCTGTTATTCGGACCGTAATCGTGGTCGTCCCAAATTCCATAATGCGCCATCGCTTTCCAAAGGGGTTGCAAGACGGCGAGTGAACGGTCGCGGCTGGCCCGGTTCCAAAGTCCCCACTCACTGTAATAATCTACCTCACGCGAATACCAGGCATCGCCTAACCAGAGCATGAAATCTGCTTTTTCTTTTGACATGGGCTCAAAGATGCTGGAGTCTTGTCCGTACGAACGACCCGGTCGGTCATAGTTTGCTTCATTGAAATATGAGCAGGAACCAGCGAGAAAAGAAAAATCCGGTGCGGGCTTACGCCATTGCCAAAGTTCTTTTGTAGTAAAAGACCCACCCCGGTCGGTTTTTTTACCGTCGATGTAAATCAGGTAATCATAGGTGGTGTTGGGTTCCAGTCCGCCGATCGTGATGGTAAGGGGATTGAAATCCTTTCCCAAAACGCCACGGTAAGAAGCTCGTCCCGTCATTTCTTTTCCGGTTTGTCCGTACCGAATCGAAACGGATTTCACGGCGGGCGATACTTCCGTCCATACCCGCACATCCCGTAATTCCACTCCTGCCAACATGGGTCCGCTGATCACTCGCGGTTGAGCAAAAACAAGGAATGGGAGAAGGAGGAGGATGGAGAGGATTCGAGTCATGGTTGAGGGGAGTAGTTTAGGGTACAGGGTTTAGTGTTTAGCAAGAATGCATATGAATTACAAAAATCAGGTTTTGAACTAAACGCTGCTCACTAAACCAACTTTCTTACTTCCTCATTTGCTTTGCCTCCACACTGAGGGTGGCATGAGGAACCGCGCGGAGTCGGGCCTTGTCGATCAGTTTACCGGTAACACGGCAGACGCCGTAGGTTTTATTCTCGATGCGCATCAGGGCCTTTTCAAGGTGATCGATAAAGGTGATCTGACGGCTGGCCATTTGTCCCAATTGCTCCCGCTCCATGCTCACGCTTCCGTCTTCCATGGTCATGTAACGAGCATCTTCAAAATCACCACTTTCATCCTTGCGAGTGATCAAGCCCTGTAAATACGCCAACTCTTTTTTGGCCGCATCCAACTTTCGAGAAATGATCTCGCGAAACTCGGCGAGGTCGGAATCGGAATAACGCATGCTGGGACCAGCCGGTAAACTGGGCTTGGAATCCAACACCGAACGGGTAAAATCAGGTTCGTATTTCACGGCACTCCTGGTGGTGAGCTTGGGGATCACCACTTTGGCCGGACGAGGAGGTTCTTTCTTGGTAACCACCGGCGCCTTGGGTTTGATCGAAACCAAACTGGCCGGATCATTTTTCTTGGATACAGGCTTCGGAGCAGGCGCAACCGGTTTCGCAGGAGCAGGAGCCGGCTTGGTAACTACTGCGGCGGGCTTGGCAACAACTGCTGGCTTGACCGAAGCAGGTTTTGCTGTAGGTTTAGCAGGGGCTTTTGCCGCTGGCTTCACCGGAGCCTTAACAACCGGTTTGGCAACCACTTTGGGCTTGGCAACGGGTTTAGCGGCTGGCTTGGCTGCTTTACCGGGCACAATCTTCTTTGCAACCGGTTTGGCCTTCGGCACTGGCTTTTTGATAACAGGCTTTGCCTTCGCTGCTGGCTTGGAAACTTTCTTCGCGGCGGGCTTTTTTGCCACGGGCTTGGATTTTGCGGCCGGCTTTTTGACAACAGGCTTCGCTTTGGCCGAGGGCTTGGCAGCTTTCTTCGGGGTGGGTTTTTTCTTGATGGCCATATATTAGCCTTTTTTGTTGACTGTAACAGTCAGATTTTCACCGTTTATTTGAATTTCCTGGGCTTGGGGACTGTTTTCAAAGGACAAGTCGTCAGCCAGAATTTCCGCGCAAATATAGTCCTTAAAGCGACCGAAAGACACGGTCAGCCCCGGGGGTGCAAAAAGGCTTACTTGCACCCGGTCGGTTAATTCAAATCCGCTATCCTTCCGAATCTTTTGAATCCGATTCACCAGCTCTCTTGCCTGCCCCTCAGCCAGCAGTTCCGGGGTGAGGTTCAGGTCCAGCGCCACCGTGATCCGTCCCTTGGAGGCTACCGTCCACCCCGGCACGTCCTCACTGGTGATCTCGGTTTCCGCTACTTGAAGGGAAAATGGCTCGCCATCCAACGATACGTCGATCATCCCGTTTTGCTCCAACTCGGCGATCTGTTCTTGGGTGAACGCAGCCAAAACCGAGGAGAGCGCTTTCATCTTGGGACCAAGCTTTTTACCCAGTGCGATGAAATTGGGCTTGATCCTTTTGCGGATAAACGTATTGTTCGGATCGAGATAACTCAACTCCTTCACATTCACCTCTGCCTTGATCAGGTCGGCCACTCGCTCCAGTTGTTTTTTCATGTTCGGATCCAGCACCGGGATCATCATCTTTTGCAGGGGCTGACGCACATTGATCTTGACTTTCTTGCGAAGCGACAACACCAGCGAACTGGCATCTTGTGCCCACTGCATCCGTTCCTCCAAACCCGTATCGATGCGTTGGGCATCCGAAACCGGAAAATCCGCTAAGTGCACGGAATCGACCGACTGGCGACGCGTCACCGAATTCAGCTCTCGAAAGATCAGGTCGCTGAAAAAAGGAGAAATCGGCGCCATCAGCCGAACCACCGTCTCCAAACATTCATAGAGTGTTTGATATGCGGAAATTTTATCGGTACCATAATCGCCTTTCCAGAACCGACGCCGGCAAAGCCGCACATACCAATTGCTCAATTGCGCGTCTACAAAATCCTCGATCAACCGCCCGGCATGTGTGGGCTCATAATCCTCCATGGCTGCTTGTACTTCCTTGACCAACGTATGCAGGGAAGAAAGAAGCCATCGGTCGATCTCGGGCCGTTCAGCCCATGCCACATCGGGCTCCGCATATTTGAATCCGTCGAGATTGGCATAAAGTGCAAAGAACTGATAGGTGTTGTACAGGGTGCCAAAGAATTTTCGTTGCACCTCCTGTATCCCGTCCTGATCGAATTTGAGATTGTCCCAAGGAGAAGCATTGGTCACCAAATACCAACGCGTAGCATCGGCGCCGTATTTGTCAATGGTCAGAAACGGATCCACCACATTGCCCAGCCGCTTGCTCATTTTATTTCCGTTCTTGTCCAACACCAATCCGTTGCTGACAACCGTCTGATACGCCACCGAATCAAACAGCAAGCTGCCGATCGCGTGCAGGGTATAAAACCATCCGCGGGTTTGGTCCACTCCTTCGGCAATAAAGCTGGCCGGAAAAGCCGACCCGCCGTCGTTGCTATTGAGTTGGTGATAAGCAAAGAAGTTTTGCGGACTCAGTGGACCATACGCATTGGAACTCGTATCGGGCAATCCCCATTGGGCATAGGGCATCGCACCACTGTCGAACCATACATCGATCAGGTCGGGAACACGGCGCATGGGTTGTCCGCCCGGGCTGAGCAACACGATTTCATCAACATAAGGCTTGTGCAGATCCGAAACCAGTGCGTCGATCGCGGCGTCCAGTCCGCTCATCCCTTTTTTTATGCCCCGCATTTCTACTCCGGCGGCAATTGCCTCCTGAATTTTTTGTTTTAACTCGCTCACCGAACCGATGCAAAGGGTTTCACTTCCATCTTCCGTACGCCAGATCGGGAGAGGTGTTCCCCAATAGCGGCTACGGCTCAGGTTCCAGTCCACCATATTTTCCAGCCAATTCCCAAATCGTCCCTCGCCGGTAGAAGCCGGCTTCCAGCGTATGGTTTTGTTGAGTTCCACCATCCGGTCGCGCAACGCCGTGGTTCGAATGAACCAGGCATCCAGTGGGTAGTACAAGATCGGTTTATCGGTACGCCAGCAATGCGGATAGGCATGCACGTATTTCTCAACCCTAAAAGCCCGGTTTTCTTTTTTCAGTTTGACGGCGATGTCGACGTTCACGTCAACATAATCTTTCTGGTCTTTATAATTTTTGACATAGCGACCGCTGAATTCGCCCAGTCCGTCTACGAATTTTCCTTCGCGGTCAACCATCGTGAGTATACCAATGCCATAGCGCTTTCCTACTTTGTAATCATCTGCTCCGAAGGCCGGAGCGGTATGCACGATACCGGTTCCATCTTCGGTGGTCACAAATGAATCGGTCAGTACCCGAAACGGATCGCCTGCTGCCTGTTCAGGTCGGTTTGCATCGAAGGGAAGCAACTGTTCGTAGCGACAACCTTCTATCTCGGATCCTTTAAAGCGGTGCAACACGTGCCAGGGCACGATCTTGTCTTTTTCCTGGTACGGACTGAAATCGCCCTCCTTTCCCTCTTCTTTGAAGTGCTTTCCCAACAACGCTTCCGCCAATACTACGTGTATGACCTGATGGGTATAGGGATTGATCGATTTGACCAACACATAATCGATGTCGGCCCCCACCGTGAGGCCCAGGTTGGAGGGAAGTGTCCAGGGTGTGGTGGTCCAGGCCAGAAAGAAACATTCCGCGCCGCCCGATTTCTCGAATAGAAATTCGGAGCGATCCGTCCGTAATGCCTTAAACATCGCCACGACCGAAGTATCCTTCACGTCTTTGTACGTGCCGGGCTGATTGAGTTCATGGGAGCTGAGTCCGGTACCCGCCGCCGGTGAATAGGGCTGAATGCTGACGCTTTGGTAAAGCAATCCTTTTTTGTAGAGTTCGCTCAGCAGCCACCAGAGCGTTTCGATATACCCGTTTTCAAATGTGATGTAGGGATGTTGGAGATCAACCCAGTATCCCATTTGGGTTGTGATCTGGTCCCATTTGTCCTTGTACCGCAACACCGCCTCTCGACATTTCCGGTTGTATTCTTCCACCGTGATCTTCACCCCGATGTCTTCTTTGGTAATGCCCAGCTCTTTTTCGACGCCGAGCTCGATGGGCAGTCCATGTGTATCCCACCCCCCCTTTCGCTTTACCTGATACCCCCGCATGGTTTGGTAGCGACAAACCAGGTCTTTCAGCGTTCGGGAGATCACGTGGTGGATCCCGGGCAGGCCGTTGGCACTGGGTGGTCCCTCATAAAACACAAAAGGCGCTTTGCCCTCGCGGTGTGCAACGCTTTGCTCGAAGGTTTTTTCACGACCCCACCTTTCCAATACCTCCTTTTCAAGGGCGGGCAGATTTAGGACGGTGAATTCGCGGTACATGAGCGTATGAACAGTTTAGGGTTTAGCGTTTGGGGTTTAGAGAAGAAATAGGCGCTGAGACTAAACCCTAAACCCTGTTCCCTAAACCGTACAGCCTAAAAAATTATTGAACAATTTGGATGCCGCTGGCCAGTACCCTGATTTCTTGTTTGGGTTCTTTGATCGCATCGATCTCGGCCTGGGATTTTTTTGCATCTTCCGCATAGTGCTTTTGCTCGGCAACGGAGACGGTTTTCAAGGTTACGGCGCCATTCACCACCACCTTCTTACCGATGGCAGCAACGGGGAGGAAAAAACCATAATCCTTCATTTTAACGGTAGCGGTTTCGCCATCCGACAACTCCAGCTTCAGCCAGCAACCTTTTTTCGGGCAGACGTCCAGTACCTTGGCGGTGATTTGCATTTGTTCCGGAACGGCAGAACCCCCTTTTAGTTTTTTGGCTACATCCTGCAGGCTGACGGCCTCTTCTACTTTGAATGTTGCGCCGTAGCTATCGCCCACATTGGCATCCCCGGCAGGGGGCTGTGCTTGTGCAAACAGAAAGGACAAGACAAGAAGGGAAGAAAAGAGAATGCGTTTCATATAGGGTGGTTTTATAAGTAAAAAGGGAGGATAAAGATACATCAACCCTTTTTAAATAAAACCCCGACAGTTTGCAGCCCCACACCGGCAAGGCAGGGTGCCCTCGTGATGGGTTTCTCCGTAATCACAACTCAGCTCCTCCCCTTTTCGGATTCGCCGAAGCGCGTAAAACTCAACGCGGTTTTTCAAGACCCACATAAAGGTATTGGGGGCGCAGGAATGGTTGATGAAGCGAATGTCATTTGGATTGGCCGAGGCATTCAGGGCCAGGTTGTTGTCCAACTCCACCAAGTTGATGACCTTTTTGTTTCGGATCAGGGCACGGGCTTGTTTCATGGAGATAATTACGCCGCCCAAGTCGCCGATCTTGCGACGCGCCGGAATCACCGTAGTGGCATAGGCCCCTGAGCCGGCGATCCGGCTCTTGGCTACGCGAAGGGGATAAAGGATCTTATACGAAGACGTGGGAATCAACTTTTTTTCTTTTTCAGCTGGAACATTCGGGAAAGATTGAATCCCATTCGAACTTCTCCCTTTCCCCACTGGCCGGTGGTTTCGGTGATAAAAGCACGTTCGTTCATGCCGGCGGAGTTGGATATGTGCAGTTGAAACACGTGGCCGCCAGACTCAATGTCCAACCCCAGTGAAAGTGGATTTTGATATCCGTCGGTCAGGCCGTTGAATACCTGAGTGTAATCCCACGTCAGCGCCATTCGTTTGTTCAGCTTGAGTCGCCCGCCTACCCCAACCCCCATAATGTCATTGACATCGGTTTGCAATTGCACGAGATTTTTGTGGACTACCGTGGGCGTAATCTGAAGGGTGAAGGCATCGCTGAATTTGCGGCCGACGATGGCAGAAAAATAATATGCCAGCCGGGAGGTAAAATAGTTCTCGCGCGTGGGGTCGGACCAGGGAAGTCCGTCAACTGTCATCCCTGCCACCAGTGCCACCGTCACCGGAAAACTGCCCGGCCCTTTTGATTGACGAAGCGGGGCGTACTTGATAAATCCGTCCACTTCTTTTTTGTAGGTACTTCTTCCAACCCCTACCATCAGATTCGGGCGCAGCCCAAAATCAAATCCCATCCGCATCGACGCCTGGTCCAATCCGAAAAAATTCTTGAGCCCTTGATCGATGTTGCCGAACCGGTGCAGGATGCGAAAATCCATCGTACCCGGATTGATAAATTCCATCGAATGAGCGTTGATTACGCGACTGGATTTGAAAGCTGCCTTGACGTATTCTTTTTTAGGCTCGTCCTCTCCCACCAAGCCCAACAAATCATCCTGCGCATGAAGCCAGCTGGTAAAAAGAATAAGAAAAACAAGCAGGGTGGGTTTGGAGGAAAATCTCATGTAGTTTTATTTTAACGGTTCAAGTCCACAATTCACGGCGATCTTGGCTGTATTGCTTACTTTGTCGGCAACAACGGATGGCACTTTGATGTTGTAGTCAGAAAGCAAGACATTGAAATTGGCTTTGGCGGTCACCTTCCCCTTGGCTACTATAATCGTCCCGGCCGATTCCACCTCTTTCTCCACGCCGTGCAGAGTCAATTTTCCCTTGACCGTAGCCGGATAACTTCCGTCTTTCCCAAAAGAGATGGTTGAAACATTCGTGATCACTCCTTTAAATACCGCCTCGGGATATTTGTCGCTTTCTACATAATTTTCATTGAAATGCTCTTGCATCAGGGCCCGCTCAAAGGTGAAGGCTTTCATGGTGGACTTAAATTGAATGTTGCCATTCGATCCGTCGACCACACAGGTAACGGTTCGGTTATCGGCCGTAATATTTTCAGGCGAACCGGAAGCGGTGGCATCAAAACTGATGGTGCCGTTCTTGGTAAAATATTTCTGAGCGGAAGCAGTGGCTGTTATAGCCAAGAGGGAAAACAAGAAAAGATACTTTTTCATAGACGAGATTTAATCTTTAAATAATTATTTTGGATAACAGCGATTCAGCAAGAGATCGGAACCCAGTCCCATATCATCGGCCGAATATCCCACACATACACCCCGCACAGAGGCCCTTGCGCCCACTGTGTAGTTGGCGGCAGCCGAGGTAAACAAGCTGTCTACCACACAGCGCACGGCCGACAGGGAGCCTTGCTCACCCAGAACGATCGTATAAAACCCTTTTTCGTCTTTTTCGATCTTCGCAACAGGACCGCTGAGCTCCAATACCTGATCCATATACTTTTTTTTGGCTTCCTCCGGATTCGCTTCAAAGGCCTTTAGGGCTTCCGAAGCAGTCAGACTGAAAGCAGCCTTGGCGTCCGACATAGAAGGGGCACGCCGATTGTACTCGGTATATGCGTAATACCCGCCAAGAACCGCAAGCAATAAAACGGCTGCCAGGATCCATTTAAAAACAGTTGATCGAAACATAGTTTAAGTTTTAATTATTGAGTGCGCCCGCCTGTATCCATTTACGAACAACAGCGATCTTACAAGCGGAGAGTTGCGCGCCTCCCTTGGGCATGGTCGAATAACCGGTTGCATGAGTGATCGTACCCAACAACTTTCCGTTCAGGGCCATGGCCTTGTCAGCTGTATAATTGCCCATGGCTTGTCCGCCCGACGGACTTCCCCCGCTATGGCAACCATAACAACTCGTCTGCAGAATGGGCACCACTTTTGCCGTGTAGGAAATGGTTCCGGTACTGTCGGTACAGGGCAGGGAGGGGCCATACAGCAATTCTTCTTTGTCGTAATAACAAGACATAAGCAAGACCAATCCGAAAATCAAGAGGGAGATGTAACGATTCAGAAACATAAGATCAATTATTTAAGACCCCGGCCTGTATCCATCGCTGAGCTTGACGGATCTCACAGGTAGATAGTTTAGCGCTGTTCTTGGGCATGGGTGAAAAGCCGGAGAGTTGTGCGATTGATCCATAAAGTTTTCCGTTGAGCGCCACCGAGCGCGTGCCGGTATACGTTGAAAGATCGATGCCTCCTCCCAAGTTGCCGGGACTATGACAACCCACACACTTCGTGTCGATCAATGGCTTCACCGCGCCGGCATAAGTAAAACTGTTCGTATCGCAACGACTCAGGCACATATTATTCTTTGCGCCTTGATTGATCCATTTTTGGATCAGCGCTTTTTGTGCCGATGTAAAGGCAGCGCGCGGAGGTGGAGGCATCCGTTCGTTGTCGGTTCTAATGATCACTTTATAAAGTTTGCTGTCGTTCGCATTTCCGGGCTTCACCTCTTCCAAAATGTTGGCATAATTGGTCATGCGTACCCCATCGGCTGCCGTGCCATTGTCGTGGCAACCGCTCATGGCACAGTTCGACTGAAGCAAAGGCAATACGTCATTTACAAAATAAACCGTATCGGTGCTGCAGTTCGCAGAAATGGTCGCACCGCCATTCGGAAGAAGGGGTTGATGACGACAAGCGATCAGCCCCAAACCCGCCAACAGAAAAAAGCCTACAAGATTTCGAATAACCGGAGTAGCCATTGTAGGAAGATATTGATTTTCAAGTGGAAAATTCAATAACGCCAAAACCAAGATTTTATTGAGTAGCTCCTTCCATCGTAGCACGCTCTCCCCACAACAGATCAACAGGATTAAGTCCGCTATACTTCTTGAACGCGGTCGAAAAATGAGAGATGGATGAATAGCCCAAACGAACCGACACTTCGGTTACACTAAGTTCTTTCTCGTAGAGTAAATACCGGGCATATTCCATACGTTGACTTTGATAAAAATCAAATATGGTAATGCCGTACATCAACCGAAATCCTTTTTTCAGGTAGCATTCGTTCATCGCCACCTTGCGGCTGAGCTCCTTGATCGTAATCGGCTCACCGATATGCTCCACCAACCACTCGCGCGCCTGCTCGATCTTTTCCCGTTCGGCAGGCTGTGAAAGGAAAGGGGCCATTTCGGTTTCAGCCGGACGCTCGATGGAATCCAGCGAATGAAGCAGCAACATCTGCGACTGCGCATTCACAAAAATATTTTCGAGGTGATCCTGATAAGAATGGTTCAACAGGTTTTGTAGCGTATCCTGTATCGACGAATTCAGCGGAATGGATTGACGAAAAGGAACCGCTCGCTTGAATCCAAGGAGCTGATCGATGATCCCGTTTTTGGTTCCGCGCTGAGAGGTCCACCGACTCAAATGCTTGGCCGAATATCGAAAACTGATCAGGTCGGCCGTTTCGATGGGTTCCGAAGCGTTGTTTGAAAATCCGCCCTCGGAAACTTTTCCAGTGATGCAAAAATGAAGTTCGAGACGAGATTCCGAGGGATTGGCTTCCTCGTATTGATAAACCAAAAGGCCTTCATCGGGTTCGGTCCAGTCACCCAGTCGCTCATACCGCCGCATGGTATATTTCACCGAGCCGGGTATCAACTGCACCCGCTCCCGATATTGTGGAAGCGGATTGCCCAACAAGCCCTGATAGGCAGGATCAATGAAGAGCGACTGAAGCATGGCGTAAAATTAGGCATTCCCCTCGCCCGAAAGCCCGTGAAAGGATTTTTAGGAGGTTTTTACAGTTTAGCAGAGTCACTGACGGGGTTTCTCTATGAAAAGGGTATTTTTGTCGACCTGCGGAAATGATTCATCCTCATACCTATATACACCCCAACGCCAAACTCGCGCCCAACGTGAAGATCGATCCGTTTACGGTCATTCACCAGGACGTAGAGATCGGCGAAGGCACTTGGATCGGGTCGAACGTCACCATCATGGAAGGCGCTCGGATCGGCAAGAATTGCCGGATCTTTCCGGGGGCCGTGATCTCCGCCGTTCCCCAAGACCTCAAATTCCAAGGCGAATATTCCAACGTATTCATCGGCGACGGCACCACCATTCGGGAATTCGTGACCATCAACCGGGGCACGAAGGACCGCGAGAAGACCGTCATTGGAAAGAATTGCCTGATCATGGCCTATTGCCATTTTGCGCACGATTGTTTCGTGGGCGACAATTGCATCATGAGCAACAACACGCAGGTGGCCGGACACGTTACCATTGGTGATTGGACCATCTTGGGCGGTATGTGTGCCGTTCACCAATTCGTCAAGATTGGTCAGCACTCCTTCGTGAGCGGCGGATCCCTGGTCAGCAAAGACGTTCCCCCTTACATCAAAGCCGGTCGCACACCGCTTAGCTATGCGGGAGTGAATTCGATCGGACTCAAGCGCCGAGGATTCAGCATCGAACGCATCAACCACATCCTCGACATCTATCGCATTTTGTACAACCGCGGATTCAACACCAGCCAGGCCGTTGAATACATCGAAGAAGATATGGCCGCTACCGATGAGCGCGATGAGATCGTAACCTTCATCCGGGAAAGTGGCCGCGGCATCATCAAACGCTTCACCAAAGGGGCCTCCGATGACGATCTCCCTATCTGATGCCGGCAAACGATTCAATTACGATTGGATCTTTCGTCATGTTGAGTTCACCTTCCATGCCGGAGTGAAATACGCCATTGTTGGACCGAATGGGTCCGGCAAAAGCACCCTCCTGCAAACGCTGGCCGGTTATAGCTGGCTCAGTGAAGGACGCCTGCTGGCAATTGATCCTTATGGAAAATTCGTGGCCGACGACAAGTTTTTTGAACACGTCGCCATCGCGGCCCCCTACCTCGAAGTGGTGGAAGAAATGAACCTGATGGAATTCTGGAAATTTCAATCCACCTTCCACCCGCTACTGTCCGGATTTACCCCGGAATCAATTTGCGAGCAGCTGGGACTGGCTCATGCCAAGCATAAACAGATCCGCTATTTCTCCTCGGGGATGAAACAACGCGTAAAATTGGGACAAGCCCTGTTCTCCTCCAAGTCGGTTGTGCTGCTCGACGAACCCTGCACCAACCTCGATGCAGCGGGTATTGAACTCTATCACCGCTTAATAGCAGAATTGACCGAGCAAAAACTAGTTGTGATCTGCAGCAACGACGAGAACGAGATCCGCTCTTGTACGCATCGACTCGACATTCAGGATTTCAAATAAAAAGGGAATTATCGCTGGGAAGCGATGAGCAAATTGAGGTCGGTATATTTTAGATCGAACCGCTGACTCATGTAAAAATTGGTCAGCGCCCCACGGAACAAATAAATGCCATTGCGCAAATGGATCTTGTGCCAGATCAGATTTTCCAACCCCCCTTCGCTGCCGGCCTCGATCAACAACGGAGTGAGCACATTGCTGATCGCCTGAGAAGCCGTGCGTGAAAATCCGGAGGGAATATTGGGTACACAGTAATGAATGATTCCGTATTTGGTGAAGACGGGCTGTTCATGCGAAGTAATCTCAGAGGTCTCAAAACACCCCCCGCGATCGATGCTTACATCAATGATCACGGAACCCAAGCGCATATTATTGACCATCTCTTCGGTCACCACCATGGGCGTACGTCCCGATTCAGAACTGAGCGCCCCCACCGCCACTTCACAGGTCTTCAGTTGCTTGGCCAGTAACCGAGGTTCAATGACGGATGTCCACAACCGATGCCCGATATTATTCTGCAAGCGCTTTAGCTTGTACACATCGTTATCAAAAACTTTCACGGAAGCTCCCAGGGCCAAAGCCGTACGGGCAGCGTATTCGCCCACGATACCCGCCCCAATGATGATCACCTTCGTGGGAGCGATGCCGGAGATCCCACCCAGCAACACACCTTTGCCGTGATTGGCCGAACCCAAATATTGAGCCGCGATCAGCATCACGGCCGAACCGGCGATCTCACTCATGCTGCGCACGATCGGGTATGAATCACTGTCGTCTTTCAAATGCTCAAACGAAAGGGCCGTGACGCGCTTTTCCATCATCTTCTCCAAGATCTCCGGAGTCATACCCGGTAAATGAATCGGAGAGATGATGTGCTGATGCAGTTGCAACAGCGGTAGGTCGGCCTCAATGATGGGGGCACTCTTCACCAGTACCGGAGCCTGAAACACCTCCGAACGCTCATAAACAATCCGGGCACCCGCATCGGCATAATCTTTGTCGCTAAAATGAGAAGCTTCGCCGGCGTTGTGTTCGACTACGACTTGGTGACCATTGTTCACCAATAAATTCACCGCATCGGGGGTCAGCGCCACCCGGTTCTCCTGAAAGGCGATTTCCTTGGGAATACCCAAGGTCATTCCTGCCGGCTTGGGGATCACCTCCAGTGTCTCCTCCAGGGCCTGTATACTGATGCCCGGGTCGATCTTAGGTTTTTGCTGACTCATGAAAAAAGGGTGACTCCAAATATACTATTTATTCAGCAGCTGCAGACTGCGTGAATCCGTGTCCACCACATGAATCTGAACCCAAACCGCATCCGAAGAAAGCATCTCCGGTACCCGCTCGGGCCACTCCACCAAACAAAGCGCACCACTGTGCAATGCCTCCCCTACCCCTGACCGCTCGGCCTCGTCGACTCCGCTTAAGCGATAAAAATCCATGTGATATACGACGGCATCGCCCGTTGCCAAGCCGTATTCGTGAATGATGGGGTAGGTTGGGCTCCCAAACGACCCTTCCACCCCCTTTTGGCGACAGATCGCCTGGATCAAAGTCGTTTTTCCGGCCCCCATCTCGCCCTGAAAACAAATCACCCGCGCCGAACCGATCTGTCCCAACAGCCACTGTGCAGCCTGGTCGATTTGAGATAAGGGGTAGGTGTGAGACATATCACGAAGATAGTTTAGCGAGCAGGGTTTAGAGTTTAGTTCGCAGTACTATTTGTTCCTGAATTCGAAGAATTTGCTAAACCCCAAACCCTAAACTCTAAACTATCTTTGCAGTATGGAAAAAGTCGCCTGGCGAGTCGAGGGAATGGACTGCAATACTTGTGCCCTGCACATCCACAAATACTTGGAGAAAAAAGGCATGCAGGCCGTGAAGGTGAATTACGCCACGGGGCATGTCAGTTTTGAAAATCCGGGCACCGAAAAAGAAAATACATTGGCCACGGGCATTCAGGATCTGGGATACGAGGTAGTTGAGCACAAACGCGAAAAGATCCGTAATCTCTGGTTCAAATCGCACCTGCAACGCTTTTGGTTCTGCTTTCCGTTCACCGCGTTGCTCATGAGTCATATGATTCCCGGCCTACACTTGCATTGGTTGATGAACCATTGGGTACAATTGGGTCTGACCTTACCGGTCTATGCCGTAGGCATGGGCTATTTCGGGCGAAGCGCCTGGAAAAGTCTTCGCAACCGAATGCCCAACATGAATGTGCTGATCGCCATCGGAGCCACAGCGGCATTTGTGTACAGTTTGTATGGTTCGCTGACGGGACAGCCCGAAAAATATCTTTTCTACGAAACCGCCGCCACGATCCTGACGCTAGTATTCTTGGGCAATTACCTCGAAGAGGCCTCGATCGGATCCACCCAACGCGAACTCAACAAGCTGGTGCGTTCTCAAAAAGTGATGGCCAACATGATCGCCTTTGATGACCAACATCAGGAGCAATTGTTTACCGTCGAGAACACGGCGCTGCACGTGGGCGACCTAATCCTCATCAAATCCGGCGAACAAGTACCGATCGACTGCAAGATCCTCTGGGGCGAAGTACATGCCAATGAATCCATCCTCACCGGCGAAAGCGCACCCATCCGAAAAGAGAAAAAAGACTTCCTGATCGGGGGCAGCCTGATCACCGACGGAACCGTAAAAGCACAAGTCACCGCCATCGGCGAAGACACGATACTCGCCAATATCATCCAACTGGTCAAACAAGCACAGGGCGAAAAACCACCCATCCAACAATTGGCCGATCGGATCAGTGCGGTCTTCATCCCCGTCGTGCTTGGCATCGCCACCCTCACCTTCACCCTTACCTGGATCATCCGCGGTGAATTCGCCGATGCCCTCTTGAATAGTATTGCCGTGTTGGTAATTGCTTGTCCCTGTGCTATGGGACTTGCCACGCCGGCCGCGATCGCCGTGGGACTCGGCCGTGCCGCCCGCAACGGCATTCTATTTCGCAATGCCACCAGCCTGGAATTATTCAAGAGCATCCGCAAGGTGGTGTTTGATAAAACAGGCACCCTGACCACCGGAAAATTCGAGATCGCTCAATACAAGATTGAGCAAGCGGAGCGAATGGAGGAAGTTGATTTTAAGAAGATCGCCTATTCATTAGAGAAATACTCGAATCATCCGATCGCGCTATGCATCCAACAGCAATGGAAATCCCCAGACGAGATCCGCTGGAAAAGCATTGAAGAAGTAAAGGGATTAGGAATGAAAGCAATTGATGCGGAGGGAAGAACCTACATTGCCGGGTCGTACAAAGCAGCTGCGGAGCTAACCAAAGATTCCGATCACAATGTCTACATTATTCGCGACGGAAAACTGTTGGGATGGATTGACGTGCGGAATCAGATCCGTCCCGAGGCAAAATCCGTGATTGAGCATTTACATGCCCGCGGGATCGAGACCGTATTGTTGAGTGGCGACCGCCAATCCAAATGCGATGTCCTTGCCAAGGAACTGGGAATTGACACCGTGATCGCGGAACAAACACCGGAACAAAAACTGGAAAAGATCGGCACTTGGTCGGCTCAAACCCCCACCGCCATGGTGGGCGATGGCATCAACGATGCCCCGGCTCTGGCCAAGGCCACCATTGGTATTTCGCTGAATGAAGCGTCACAGATCGCTATGCAAACGGCGCAAGTGGTGTTGATGAACAAGGGATTGAAAAATTTACCCATGGCACTTGGGTTAGGAAGACACACCTTTCTCACCATCCAGCAAAACCTCTTCTGGGCGTTTGCGTACAATATCGTTGCCATTCCCGTAGCTGCCTTCGGTTATCTTGAGCCCACTTGGGGTGCCCTCATCATGGGCATGAGCGATGTTGTGCTGGCCATCAACTCCGTTCGTCTTTTCGTGAAAAAAGTTTATTGATTGTCTACTGCTGCCTCGATACTAAAACGCTATTGGGGCTATGATGCCTTTCGTCGCGGACAAACCGAGATCATCGACTCCATCCTGTCCGGTAATGATACGCTCGCCATCTTGCCCACCGGTGGCGGCAAGTCGATCTGCTATCAGGTGCCCGCATTGATGAAACCGGGATTATTTCTGGTCATTTCGCCCCTGATTGCCTTGATGCGCGATCAGGTAGAAAATTTGCGAAAAAGAGGCATCACCGCTTTTGCCATTCATACCGGAATGAGTCGGGCCGACGTGATCAACGTCCTCACCCTCGCCGGAGAGAGCAATTGCAAACTGCTTTACGTATCACCGGAGCGATTGGGGAGTTCGTTGTTTTTGGAATACCTGCCGGCACTGAATATTCAGGGCATTGCCGTAGATGAAGCGCACTGTATATCTCAATGGGGATATGATTTTCGTCCCGCCTACCTGCGCATTGCCGAGATCCGATCGCTGCTGCCCTCCGTTCCGATGCTGGCCCTCACGGCGTCGGCTACCCCGGCCATCCAGGATGATATTTGTACGAAACTTTCGCGCACGGAAGAGGACTCTACAAAATGGAAACGGTTTCGAAATTCGTTCGACCGACCCAATTTATCGTACAGTGTTTTGCTTGTCCCCGATAAAAAACACCGCCTTCGGCAGATCCTCGAAAAATTACCGGGAACGGGCATTGTATACGGAAGAAGTCGCAAGGGGGTAGAAGCGATGTCCGAAGCCATCGCCCAGTGGGATCCCTCCGTTTCGTTTTATCACGCGGGACTAACGCCCGACCAGCGGAAACAACGGGAAGCCGAATGGATGCAAGGATCAACTCGTATAATGGTTTGCACCAATGCTTTTGGGATGGGGATCGACAAATCCGATGTGCGTTTTGTGGTGCACTTGGATGCGCCCGATTCGATGGAAAATTATTATCAGGAAGCGGGCCGGGCTGGTCGCGATGGAAAAATGGCCTATGCCATCTTGCTGACCGAACCCGGTACTTTATCGGAATTGGAAGAAAAGAATCGGCTGCAGTTTCCCTCCTTAGAGGAAGTCAGACAGATCTATCAATCGGTCGCCAATTATTTACAAATGCCCGTGGGGGCCGGAGCGGGAGAATGGTTTGATTTTGATCTGTTGGATTTTCGGCGCAAATTCAAACATCACACCTATTCGATGAAGCAAGCATTTGCCCTTCTGGAAGAAAACCAATGGCTCAGTTACAACGAGGAGGTGTTTATTCCGGCCCGGATACAGGTGCTGGCCGATCGGGCCGAGATGGAACAATATGAGGTCGATTTTCCGAGGGAAATGGAGCTTTTGAAAACGATCCTCCGGCAGTACGGCGGCATTCGGGATCAGCCAACCGGTATCTCTGAATTCGTGTTGGCAAGGGCGTTGAGGTGGGATAAAGAGTATGTCTTCCAACTCCTGAACCGGTTGCAGGTACAGGGACTGATCGAGTACCATCCCAAAAAAGAAAAGCCGCAGATCCAACTGTTGTTGCCCCGTGCTTCGGCCAGCGAGATTGCACTCAATCCCGCTCGTTACACGTTTCGCAAAAAAGAAGCGGAGAACCGGCTGCGTGCCATGCAAACCTATATTCAGCTGAAAAGCTGTCGAAGCAAATGGATCGGAAATTATTTTGGCGACCCCGACGGAAGCGACTGTGGGATCTGTGATCAATGCCTGGAAAAAAAGAAGAAATTAAATCCGCCCAATGCCGCATCCGTTCAGCAGGTTGTATGGAGAACAATCGAGACGCAACCGATGGACTGGCTGCAACTAAAAGATCAGTTGGCTTCCATCCGTACGGAGACGTTGAAAGAAGCGGTGGATTTTTTGATCGGCGAGGGACGTTTGAAATTGGATGAATCCGGTCAGCTACGCGTGAACCGATCATAGATCCTCTTCCCGTTCCAGCATCAGAATGGCGCTTTGAGGAACCCGGCCTTGATCACATAGCCCTGCTGCACTGCCCCGGAGGAGCGTACGCGGGCGATAAAGATCTCATAAAGACGATTTAACAAAAAATTCCAGAGTCAATTCAAGGGGGCTGCAATTGATTTATCTTTATTTGAGTTCGGGAATCTTCCCGAAAACCAAAATCTGCCAATCATGGAAACGACAAAAGCCCGTGTCCTGCTCTGCGAAGATGACACCAACTTAGGAGGCGTATTAAAAAACTATCTCGAGCTCAATGATTTTGAGGTAGTGCTGGAGCGAGATGGCCGGCTGGGACTAGCCGCTTTTCAGCGTGAGAAATTTGACATCTGTCTGCTTGACGTAATGATGCCTCATATGGACGGATTCAAATTGGCCGAAGAGATCCGCGACGTAGATCCGGATATTCCCCTCTTCTTCATCAGTGCCAAGACCATGAAGGAAGATGTGATCCAAGGATACAAATTGGGGGCGGATGATTACATCACCAAGCCCTTCGACAGCGAAGTGTTGCTGCTGAAGATCCAAGCCATGCTCAAACGAAACGAAGAGCAGAATCGGGAAACCCAGAACCGCGAATTCACCCTATCTACCTACCACTTCAATCCCAAGTTGCGTCAACTCTCCCACGACGGAGTAACTCAAACCCTTTCGCCCAAAGAGAACGACCTGCTGCGATTGCTGGCAGAACACCTGAATGATCTGTTGCCGAGGGAGCATGCCCTGAAAAAGATCTGGGGAAGCGATACCTATTTCAACGGAAGAAGCATGGACGTATACATTGCCAAACTGCGCAAGTATCTGAAGAACGATCCGAACATCGAGATCGTGAACATCCACGGCAATGGCTTCCGACTCGTAGTAAAATCTTAATTCAACCGTTTATTCTTCGAAGAGTGTCCCGGCTGGTCCGGGACGTTTTTTTCCCAGGTGTTCATAGGCCTTGTGTGTGGCCTCTCGTCCGCGTGGCGTACGCTGCAAAAATCCTTCCTGTATCAAAAAAGGTTCATACACTTCTTCCAGGGTACCTGCCTCCTCTCCTACGGCGGTAGCAAGGGTGGTGATCCCAACCGGTCCTCCTTTGAATTTCTCGATGAGCGTGCTGAGGATTCGGTTATCCATTTCATCGAGTCCGTGTTCATCTACGTTCAGGGCTTTTAGGGCGTGACGAGTGATGCCAATATCGATTTGCCCATCGTTGAGCACTTGCGCAAAATCCCGCACGCGTCGAAGCAGTCCGTTTGCAATGCGGGGCGTACCGCGGCTTCTTCTTCCGATCTCGCCAATGGCGGTCGTTTCTATTGGTACTTTCAAAAGGTTGGCGGAGCGACCAATGATGCGGTGCAGGGTATCGGCGGTATAATATTCAAGACGAGATTTGATCGCAAAACGTGATAAGAGGGGTGCGGTGAGCAGTCCGCTTCGGGTGGTGGCACCAATGAGTGTAAAGGTACTCAGGTTGATCTGGATGCTGCGGGCGTTGGGACCACTATCGATCAAAATATCGATGCGAAAATCTTCCATAGCCGCATAGAGATATTCTTCTACCACGGTACTGAGCCGATGGATCTCATCTATGAATAGAACATCGTTGGGTTCGAGACTGGTGAGGAGTCCGGCCAGGTCGGCGGGCTTTTCAATGACCGGTCCGGAGGTTTCTTTGATTGATACGCCGAGTTCGTTGGCCACGATTCGGGAGAGGGTGGTTTTACCCAGTCCCGGCGGACCATGAAACAGTACATGATCCAACGCTTCTCCTCGCATTTTAGCGGCCTTGATGAACACGCGAAGATTTTCAATGACTTGCTCTTGTCCGGCGAACTCCCCCATTTGTTGCGGCCGGATCTGGTTTTCAAATTCCTTATCGGCAGCGGAAATCGGCGATCCTTCGTTGTGGAGTAAGGGGTTGGACATGGGGCAAAGGTAGTGTCGGATGACCGATGTCCGGTGTCCGATGTAATTATCACTCTGTCAACGATAAAAACGGACATCGGTCATCTGACTTCGGACGCCGCATAGCGGCCGGGACATCGGTCATCTGACTTCGGACTCCGCAGCGCTCCGCGCTGCGGACAAAAAAAGGCACCCCTTTCGGAGTGCCTTATGAAGGTTGGTTTTGGATCGGTTATCGGGCGATCAGCATTTGGTAGCCCTTATCCTCGTACAGGTTACCACCATCGTAGATGATGCGTACGGTGTAGATACCGGCTGCCAAGTGGCGCATATCGATCGGCAGTACCTGACCGTATACCAGTCCGTTCCACTGCTTGGTAGCAACCAGCTGTCCAAGTGCATTGTAAATGCGTGCCTGCAAGAACTGGAAGCGGGTGCTGTTCACACGGATGTTGAACTGTCCGCCGTTCGGGTTCGGGAAGAGGATCGCTCCACCCTGCGCCAGCGAACGGTTACGCTCGTCGCAGGCAAAGACCTTAGCAGTGGTGGTATCGCTCGAAGAACATCCGAACTGGTTGGTATACGTATAGGTCAGCACGTAGTTACCCACCGCGGTAGAACCCGGGATGAAATTGAATCCGGATACGCCGATACCGGACCAGCTACCGCCCACCGGTGTCGCGTTCAGGGCAATGGCCCCGTCGCTGATACAGATGCGCTGGTTGAACAGGTCGGTAGCCACGACGATCGGAGTCGGGTTAACCGTGATGGTGAAGGTGCGTGGTGTACCCGTACAAGTCACTCCACCGTTGGTGAAGCTCGGCGTAACCGTGATCGTGGCCACTACCGGTGTTTGGGTAGTGTTCACAGCTGCGAAGGCAGCGATGTCGCCGGTTCCGCTCGCAGCCAGACCGATCGCCGTGTTGCTGTTGGTCCAGTTGTACACCGTACCCGTTACTGCACCGGTGAAGGTTACGGCCGTCGTGTTGGAACGGTTACATACTACCTGGCTGGCAGGCTGGTTCACGGTCGGAGTCGGGTTAACAGTGATCGTGAAGGTGCGCGGCGTACCGGTACAAGTGATACCGCCACTGGTGAAGCTTGGCGTTACCGTTATGGTCGCTACGATCGGTGTAACACCGGTGTTGACCGCCGTGAAAGACGGTACGGTAGCGGTTCCACTAGCAGCGAGTCCGATTGATGGTGTGTTGTTGGTCCAGCTATACACCGTTCCGGTTACGGCACCGGTGAGGGTTACCGCGGTAGTGGCAGAACCATTGCACAATACCTGGTTGGCGACGGTGTTCACGGTCGGTGTCGGGTTGACGGTAATCGTGAAGGTGGTCGGTGTTCCGGTACAGGTTACGCCGTTATTGGTATAGCTCGGCGTAACGATGATAGTGGCCGTGATCGGGGTGATGCCGGTATTGACTGCTGCGAAGGAAGCGATGTTGCCGGTTCCGGCTGCAGCGAGTCCGATCGCAGGAGCGTTGTTGGTCCAATCGTACACGGTACCAGCCACAGCGCCACTGAAGGCTACGGCGGTGGTATTGGCTCCGTTACAAACCACTTGGTTCGATACAGCGCTGACGGTCGGGGTCGGATTCACCGTGATCGTGAAGGTCCGTGGAGTACCTGAACACGGCGTACCGCCGTTCAGGAAGCTCGGCGTTACGGTGATGGTAGCTGTTACCGGTGTAGTTCCGGTGTTTACTCCCGCGAAGGAAGCAATGTTACCGGTTCCGCTGGCTGCCAGTCCGATGGACGGGGTGGTATTCACCCAGTTGTAGACTGTTCCAGCAACAGCACCACTAAAGGTAACGGCAGTAGTAGCACCACCGTTACATACGGTTTGGTTGGATACGGCGTTCACGGTCGGCGTCGGGTTGACCGTGATCGTGTAGCTCGTAGAGGTACCCGTACACGTTACTCCACCATTGGTGTAGCTCGGTGTTACCGTGATCGTAGCGGTGATCGGTGCACTGGTTGAGTTGGTTGCCGTGAACGAAGCAATGTTGCCGGTTCCGCTCGCAGCCAGACCGATCGCCGTGTTGCTGTTGGTCCAGTTGTACACCGTACCCGTTACTGCACCACTGAAGGTGACAGCCGTGGTAGATGCGTTGTTACATACCACCTCGCTGCTGACCGCATTTACGGTCGGCGTGGGGTTCACCGTGAACGTAAAGGTCGTTGGTGTGCCTGTGCAGGTAATGGTATACGAAGGCGTAACCGTAACAGTAGCTGTTACAGGAGTGGTACCGGTATTGACGCCCGCGAACGATGGGATATTGCCCGTACCGCTCGCCGCCAAGCCGATCGAGGTGTTGCTGTTCGTCCAGCTGTAGGTAGTTGTTACCCCCGTATTGTTCGTACTGAAGTTCACAGCCGTGGTGTTGGCACCGTTACAGATCGTATGGTTGGAAACCGTGTTCACCTGTCCCTGTGGGTTCACCGTGATCGTGAACGTAGTGGCTGTACCCGAGCAAGTAGTGCCGCCGTTCGTGTAGTTCGGCGTTACCGTGATCGTGGCCGTTACAGGTGCCGTTCCGGTGTTGACCGCCGTGAACGAAGCAATGTTACCCGTTCCACTCGCAGCCAATCCGATTGACGCGTTGCTGTTGGTCCAGCTATACGTGGTGCCCGTTACTGCACCGCTGAAGTTGACCGCTGTGGTCGCACCACTGTTACATGCCAGCTGGTTGCTCACGGTGTTAACAGTCGGCGTCGGATTGATCGTGACCGTAAAGGCGATCGGTGTACCCGTGCAGGTCTGACCGTTATTCGTGTATTTCGGCGTCACCACGATGTTTGCGGAGATCGGTGTGGTACCGCTATTGGTTCCGGTGAAGCTTAGGTTACCGGTTCCGCTGGCAGCCAGTCCGATAGCAGTATTGCTGTTGGTCCACTCAAACACCGTACCCGCTACAAATCCGCTGAACGGCACACTTACCGTGGCACCATTGCAAGCAAATACAGGGCTTACCGTATTTACGGTCGGGATCGGGTTGACGGTGAAGGTGAAGGTCTTTGAGGGGCCAGGGCAGCTTACACTTACGGAAGAATTTGAAGAAGCGTTATAGTTGTTTACAGGTGTAACGGTGATCGTTGATGTCACCGGTGCATTGGTAAAGTTGGTCGCTGTGAAAGACGCTATGTTACCCGTACCAGTAGCTGCCAGTCCGATGGACGGATTGCTATTTGTCCAATTGAACACCGTGCCCGGTTGTGTTCCCGAGAAGGTAACCGCAGTCGTCAATGCACCGGAGCAAACGGTCTGGTTAGCTACAGTATTCACATTCGGGGTGGCAACCACATTGATCTGTACAGACCGGAACGGACGGCAGGCCGGATCAGCCGGTGTCGGGCTTAAGATCGCATACACATAGTTTATGCCCGGGGTATTAAAGTTATAGGTTGTAGAAGCGTTGTTCACTTGTGGCGGACCAACCGTGGTTACACCCAACGAGGCGTTGGGAATAGTAGCCACAACCGTACCTGTGGTGTACGGATTAGCCAGCGGTGTAGTTGACACTACGAAGCGTATTCCGTAAGAAATGCCAAGGTCTGTAAGTCCGGTAGCACTGAGGGTGGTGGTGCCTGCCTGACAAACGGCATTTGGTGTGGAGGTGAGGGCGCCGATAGTGGGACAAACATCACAACCACCCGGACCGATCAGACTGAAGCTGGTGGTAGCTTGACAAGTATTGGCCGCAGTTACGGTTACGCTGTAGGCACCTACTTGAAGGGTTGTTTGGTTTTGTTGTCCTTGTACCGAACCGGTTCCGGTCCAGTTATACGTATACGGTCCTGCAGCACCCGTAATGGTGAGGGTGGCTGCACCATTCGTAGAAACGCATGTAATCGGCTCGGTCGTTGAAAGACTGATCACCGGCAGCGGGCTAATGCTCACGGTAACAGAGCCGGTCATGTTTTGCGTACAAGTAGTGGTGGCGTTGGTGGCTACTACCGTGTAGGTGCCGGCGGTGGTAATCAGACCAAAGCTGATTGCCGATCCGGTTCCGGTTACGGGCGCTCCAACGTTGGTGGTACCACCTTGTACCAGTTGATAGGTTACACCGGTTTCAGAACCGCTCAATCCGACAGCAGAACCTACACCAGCAGAGCAATAAGGTCCGCCACCGGTAACACTGAATTGGGTCGGCAGTGCCGTAACGGTGATCGTGGTATTGGATGTATTTACACAGCCATTTGCATTGGTAACAGTCACCACATAGTTGGTAGTGGCCGTGGGCGATACCGTAATGGCTGCGGTAGTGGCACCGCCAGGCGCCCAAGAATAACTGGTTCCGCCTGCTGCGGTTAGCGAGGCCGAAGCCCCGAAGCAGATCGTACCATCATTGTTGGTAGCACCGGAGGCATCAACGACGGTGATGGTCGGTGTGGGAAGTGCATTTACAGTGATCGTAGTGGATGCCGTGTTTTGACAACCATTGGCATCTGTACCGGTAACGGTATAGGTAGTAGTGGTTGTTGGACTTACTGTGATGGCTGCAGTTGTTGCACCACCGGGAGCCCATGTATAGGTAGTGGCACCGGAAGCGGTGAGGGTTGCAGATCCTCCCACACAGATCGTACCATCATTTGCAGTGGTACCGGATGTTTCGGCTACGGAAACAGCAACAGTAGGCAGGGCGTTGATGGTGACTACGACCGGCGAGATCTGCTCAATGGAACATCCACCCGAAGTAAATGTAGCCTTGATGTAATATGTACCGCCAGTTGTCACAGCAGCTGGGCTGGCAATTGCGTTGGTACAGGCAGCATCTGTAAAATAACCAAATGTTTGCCCTGCTGTGGACCCTGCTGTCACGCTTGCAGCAGTCAGATCAACGGATCCACCGAAGCAAGCCGATTGGGCATTGGTAAGGAGAGTCGGCGTGGTAAGCGCAAATTCATCAGCACCGATGTCGGGCGTAGACGCATCACGCGGGTTTCCGTCAAAGTCATCGGTTACGTTCGCCAACGGTGTGCCAGCACCATTCAGGCAGATATTGTCCCCTAGCGCAGTGCTCAGGTGTAAGTTGGTCGACGAAACAAAGACAGGTGTGGTGACCTTGGAGTTTGCATCGGCAGAGGTGGCTGCTTGGAAGGCGGCCAGCGTGGCATAATCGGTAGCACCGATCTTACCAATGTTATTGGTACCGGTTCCGCTTGCTGCGATGTTATAGGCGTTGTTGCTGAGCGCAGTGAACTGAGCTGCACTGTTCTCGGCTACAATGGCCACCGGACCGACACCGGTTCCAGCTGCTGCAATTCCGGAGGTGTTAACAATAATGTTATTACGGATCGAAGCAGTCGAGTTGTCATCTAAAGCGATACCATTAACATAGGTACCTGTTCCGTTGATGTAGTTTCCGCTTAAGAAGATGGTGTTGTTGGAGATCTCCACCCCGGTTTGCGGAGTAGCCCCAGCCAGGTAAATACCGGTGGGATTGTATTGATTACCGAAAGTGGCAAAATCATCCCCATCACCACCCATGTTGTAGATCATGTTGTTCTTGATGAGGTTGTTGCTGTTTGACACACCGGCGGTGAGATAGATACCCCGTGCGCTGTAACCCGCGGTTCCGGTATACACGAGATTGTAGATGGTATTTTTCTCGATGACCGTGTTCACGGTACCCGTGGCCAACCAAATACCCATATCGGTTTGTCCGGTTGTACCATCGAAGTTTCCGATGCGGTTGTTGGTGATCAGTGCACCATCGGTACCTTGTACGTAGATACCGGTATAGTTGATGCTGGTGGCACCGGATACATCCAAGCCGTTATTGCGAATGATCAGACCCGATCCGTTGCCGGCCGCGACGTTGGCAAGGGCAGAAATGCCGATGTAACTAGTAGATACAGAGATATTTTCAACCACGATGTTGTTGAAATTACCGGCCGCACCTACCGAGTTGGAGATTTGGATCGCCTGTGCCGATGTGGAAGTCTTGCTACCATTCAGCGCGTAGAAATTCTTAAGTGTAACATTCACCAGCGGGGTAGTCGTGGTGGAGCCTGCTAAGATCACACGCGGTGATGTGGTATTCGTATTCTGAATACTTAAGTTCTGGAAGCCACTTCCGTTATTGGATCCGTCAATGATGACATGACTACCCAATACACGGATCAAACCGTTTGACGCAACAGAACCCGTGATGCTGGTAGTCACACCAGCCGCGGGACGGATCGTGAGCGTGTTGGTCGCACTCGCATCCGGATGCTGGTTGATTGTCAGCGGGAAAGTCTCTGAAGTGCTGTACAACGGATCAATCAGGCTGAATTCAACCGGACCGGTCAGACACTTCGTGATGTAATCCGCCAAGGCGGCAGTCAGGGTAGCATAAGTTCCGGTCGCACCAACAGTATAGATACCGCTCAGCGTTCCGGCGATGCTATAGGTGCTCGGAGTTGTTGGAGCCGTTGAAGCGGCAGGTGGATTAGCCGTGAATCCGGCAGCACCGACTGAGGGGAAAGAACCGATATTAGGGGTAGAAGCATTATCCTGTGCTAAGATGTAATAGGAGATCACGTCGCCCAATACAGCCCCAGCACCAAATGAGAAGGAGTATGTGCTACCAGACACATAGGTGGCCGTCGCGGCAGAGTAAGTTCCCGCGTTGATTTTCCAATATAGTACTGGTAAACCGGTCCCAGATGTAGGTACACCGGAAGCATCTGTTATGGTGGCAGTCAAGGTTCGAGCGTTGCCCGAGCAGGTGAAACTAAGGGGTGTGTAAGAAATGTTGGGCGGAAGAATATCCAGTAATGTGAAAGTTCCTTCATCAGCACCGATGTCTGGGGTGGAGGCATTTCTAGTATCTCCGTCAAAGTCAGTAGTGATGCCTGCGATCGCAGCCCCGCCGGATTCAACCTGAGTAGGCACCGCAGGGTCGATGTGCAAGAAATTGGTGCTCGAACCGGTGGTGCTTAGGAATGCAACGTTTTCAGTGGCAGATGCGGATTCAGCGGTTGCGACACGAGTCTTGTATGCCGCCAATGTTTGATCGCTGTTGGTTCCGTCATAGAAAACAAGGTTGTTTACACCTGGGGTTCCGGCATAATAGACGTTTTTATTAGATGCCGCATTGAAGTTATTTAATGCGGTTCCGGACCGCCAGTAGGCTGTAGCAAAACCAGTAGCACCTTTAGGTGTGCTGTTGTCAATAAAAATGTTATTTAGAAGTGTGAGGTTAGCAGTTGTAGAAGTAGCAGATACAGTTGCATACAAAGCGGCTGTGCTAAAGGTTGCCCCGACACTGGTGGCTGCCAGTCGCACCGTGTTATAGTAAACAAAAAGATTTGCAGACGATGTGGTTGTCGTCAAATTAATACCCCGTACTGAGGGTGAAGTTGTAGAAACAGCATTGGGAGCACGCAAATCTCCAATGAGATTATTGTAGATGGTAGCTGTACCTGCTGTACCCAAGGATCCTTGAACAATGCCCGAAACTGTAGGTGCGGCATTCGTGCTGACAACATCATAAATCTTGTTCTTATAAATATTGGGGGAGCTAGAAGCACTATGCAAGCCGGTTGCGGTAACGCCCGCGGTTGACAAATTATAGATGGTATTCCCAACCATGTTCCGTGTACCAGTTGATGTAAAATGATAAATACCCATAACGGTTCCAGTTCCAGCGTGAATGAGTTGATTGACCGTGTTATTGTTTACATTTTCGTTTACTGGGGACGACAGGTTGTAAATTCCATACAAAGCCGCTGTACCTGATGCCTTCAAACACTGGAGGTTGGAGACTGTGTTGCCATTCACGGAGATTGTACCGGTTACAGTTTGGATGCCGTACAAGGTGCTGGCAGTACCGGATCCATTGATGCTCAATCCGGAAACCGTATTGCTGTTGACATTTGTAACCATTCCGGTTGTTCCACCCTGAGCATATATTCCAATGGTGGTTCCACCGGTTGTTCCGACACGACTGATATTTTGAATGGTATTTGAGCTGATGTTAAATGTTGAAGTAGCGCTGGACCCACCTGTATAAATAGGATACACGGTTCCGGATCCCGCAAGTGCTGCGGCACTATAGACCACATTGCTGATGGTGTTGTTGTTAACGTTCAACGTGGCGGGAGCTGTAGCGTTGTTGTAGATGCCGTACCAGGTACCGGAAGTTGCAGTTAAATAATCACCGGTAAGCGTGTTATTATTGATATTAACAGTATTGCCGGCGGCAGTGCCTCCAAAGGCATTTTCGATCAGTGCAACTTGTGAAGTCGTGGCTCCACCTTTGATGGTGATGGTGTTATTGTTGCAGTTTGCGCTGGCGCTGGTACTGGATGAGTTTAAAAATATGCCTCGAAGGGTACTTACGTGGTTTACACCAGACCCGTTGTTGTTATTGATGGTGTTGTATGAAACATTAGAGGACCATTGCTGGTTCATGAAAATCCCGGTGGCGGGATTTGTTGCAGCTGCACCACCACCAAAATTGAGCACGGTGTTGCCGGTTGATGCAGAAGAGCCTCCCACATCATTACCTAGATCTCCAAGGAAAGTAGCAGCATCGGGGTTAGGGCCAACTCCCGCTGTTGCTGCAAAACCTACAAATACGATACCCGCGTTGCAGTTTTGAATGGTATTGGAATAAATTTTATTGAATGAATTTGAACCGCCTGAAGCTGTTGGTGTCAAAGCACCTGTTGCTCCAGCAGTGCCATTCAACACAACGATTCCAACAGATCCGTTGTGGCCAGGTGCAGTCCAAGCCGTATTTCCAACTCTATTCAAGGTTATTGTGCAATTCTTGATCGTATTGCTTTGCGCTCCATTCGTAACACTCGCCTTGAATAAACCATACCCATATTCCATGCAAGTTGTCTCGGTTGTATTTGCTGCATTTTCCAGAAGGTTAATTCCGTCAATCGTTACATAATCCGATCCCTCCAAACTAAACATACCATCTCGGACAGCACTGCTAGGAAGCGCGGTTCCCACATACGAGGTTAAAACCGGATTGGCTCCTGCGCCACTTTTTTGTATCACGATTGGATTGGCCGCCGTTCCTGTTGCCGTAAGAGAAATACGCGCAGTCAGTGTTTCTGTATGACCAGCCACCACATCAACCGTGATCGCTCCAGTCACAGGCGCGCCATTAATCGCAGTAACAGCCGCCGATAGAGTAGTGTAACTACCTACAGCAGTTGTTCCACCAGCAACCGTAATTTGTGCGTTTGAAATAGCAAATGTCAACAGTGAAATCAGCAGGAAGTAAAATTTCCTCATAAAACAGGGTTTGTGGTAATGGTTATAATCCCCCGAAGGGGTATTGGGGAACAAGATATTGTTTTTTTATGCGTTGCACAAAAAATCAGTTCGGGAAGTTTGGGCAGTTTGGAGAGTTGAAGAGTTGGAGCGGGTAGACAAAAAAATTCCCGCCCCCACTTAGGGGCGGGAATTAAGTTTAATGATTTGTTAGTCAGTTCGTTAGTTCATCATCTTACATGCACCTTGCCCTCGGCCAAGCGCTTGCCGGAACCGTCGCCCACCACCACATAAAATACCCCGCGGGCCATGTGGCGCAAGTCGATCGGGAGCAAAGTATAAGCCCCGGCGATCGGGAAGGTCCGGTCATAAACAACCTGACCCAGTCCACCATATATGCGGATCCAACGCTGCCCGCTGGCCCCACCCGAATTATAATAAGAGACCGTAAATCGTCCGTCATTGGGCGAAGGATAAATGAATAATCGGCTGCTGGCCAAGGCCACAATATTCACCACCGAAGAACTGGCCGAACAGATCAATCCGCCGGGCCAGGACTCCCGCACCGCCGCCCGATAATTACCCACCTGCGTAATGCCCACCGTCAACGAATTGCCGGTTACCGTAATCGGTGCACTGTTGTAGGTCCACGTATAACTATACGCCCCTCCCGTAGAAATCGCAGGGATGGGATTGGCCGTCAACACCGTCTGCTGCCCGGGTAATAAACCGGTTAGCGGCGACGCAGTCAAGGTCACCGAAGGCTGCTGGCGGACCGTCAACACCGCCGCATTGGAAGCGGCCTGCGCCGGACAAGTCGCGTTTGATAACAAACAACGATACTGATTTCCACTAACCGACATAGGCACATTCGAGATCGAATATGTAGCTGCATTAGCCCCCGGCACATCCGTCCAACTCGCCCCGCCATTCGTACTTACCTGCCACTGATAAATGATAGCCGGTACACTAGTGCCACTAACACTGAACGTTACCGACGAACCCGAACAAACCTCCTGATTCGAAGGAGAAGCACTTACCACTGCCAGCGCATGCACGGTGAGTCCGGCTGCATCCGAAATCAAAGCAGGCGGACAAACCCCGTTCACCACACATCTATACTGATATCCGTTCATCGCCAAGGTCGTGCTCAAAACCGTTAGCGTAGCACCATTCGCACCCGTATACACCGCTCCATTGGAAACACTCACAAATCCGCTGCCCATATTCACTTGCCACTGATAAGTAAGCGAAGTCCCCTGCGCAGCCACCGAGTAGCTGGTACCCGATCCCAAACAAACCGTGCGGGCAACAGGCTGCGAAGTGATCGAAGGCAGGGCCTGTACTGTCAGCACCGCCGAACTGGAAGTGGTGACGGAGGGACAACCCGCATTCGACAACAAACAACGAAACTCATATCCGTTCAGTGCCAGGGTGATGTTGCTGAGGGTCAAAGTAGCCGACGTAGCGCCGCTATACACCCCGCCGTTGGTGATGTTCACCCAACCACTGGGCGTATTCAATTGCCATTGATAGATATTCCCAGTTCCGGTGGCACTCAATACAAAACTGGCCGTGCCGCCGTCACAAGCCGTGAAGGATTGCGGCTGACTGGTAATGGAAGAAGCCGTACCGATCTGTAAACTACCGGAAGAAGAAGTGAGCGAAGGCGTACAGGAATTCGACAATACACAACGGAACTGATGTCCGGCCATACCGGAAGTCACGTTGGAAACGGTCAGCGTAGCGGTTGTTGCCCCATTGTAGGTGGCGTTGTTGCTGATATCAACCCATCCCGATCCGGTGTTGATCTGCCACTGATATACCAAACCGGTTCCCTGCGCCGCCACCGTGAACGTAGCCGTTCCGCCCAAACAACTTCCAGCATTGCCGGGTTGTGTGGTGATCGAGGCCGGGATACAACCCACAATAATGCGGGTAAGCGTATCAGCAAAAGAGGTTCGAACACCGGATCCGTTGATCAAATTGGAGCGCATGCGAACCGCCGGCTCGGTATAGATCACTATGTCATCTACCCACCATCCGCCAGCCGTGGGGGCGGTGTTATCGTCCGATCCGAAACGGAATCGAAGTAAAATAGATTGACCGGCATAATCACTCAGGTTGACTACCGTTTGCTGGAAAGAACCATTGCTACCGGAGAAAGCCGCGCGACCGCCGATCGGATTGTTACTACCCGTACCCATGCTGCTGTTATACCCTCCTTGGATCATGCGCGACCCAAGATCCGTCCATGCACTCCCCCCATTGGTACTGATCTCCACCACACCACCATCCCATCCATCCTCCGTATCAAAACGATGTTTGAAACTGAGCGTCGTATAGTTGGAAACAGTATTGGGATTAAGGGAAATGGGGTTCGTCATTTGCAAACGCGAATCAGAGGTAGTAGTCGGATTGGCCATGAAAAAGGAATTCGGGGCCGAACTGCTCTGCGTGGTGGAAATGGTCCAAGCATTGCCTGTAGTAGGATTGATCGTCCAACTCGCCGGAATCGTAGCCGCCGGCACCACATCGTTCAACGGAGTTACCGGGGCGAAATAACTACCCGGATTGATCGTCACCGTAAACGGAAACGATTGCTGTTGTCCGGCCGCCAGGTTGATCCCGCTAAAACTGACAACGCGGTTCGCGGCATTATAAGTACCTCCACTAACATATGTTACATTGGAAGGCAAGGTGTCGGTGAGGGTGTAATTGGTGAGGGGACCACAGTTTCCGGCCAACACCCGATTGGTATATGTAACATTTTGCCCTTCCGGTGCTACGGCGAAATTCTCATTCAACGTAAAGGAGCTGGCATCAACACTGAAATCGGCTACCCCATCCGTGATGCTGGACGCCGAACCTTGTGCGGCATTGCGGCCCAGTCCCCTTTTGGCAAAGGCCTGCCAGATCACGCAACTGTATTTAGCATTGAATAAAAGCGTATCTGCTTTTAAGATCGCATTGCGCGCATCCACAAATCCCGGATTACAGGGTTGCAGCCGCATCCCCTCCACCACTAGTTTCATCGCAGCGGCATTTCCTACCATTGAGGCGGTTGGGCCAGGCGTGAACATATTGGTGCTGATGGCCTGATCTTTTTGGATGATGGCCCAGGTCATTTCCCAGAGCATATTGCACCAGATCTCACCCACACCGTGCGGCACCGGAGAGCCCGGCATGTTGGCATAGGTAAGCGGGAAAGTGGCCATATCGGTCGAATAAGGATAACGACGGATACCGGTACCCGTGGTGGGCTGATTGATCACGTATGTACCAATGCCGCGACGTGCCGTTCCCGAGGTAAAGGTGGCGGTGGTCCAATCGGTGGTAGCCATCAATCCGAAATAATCGCTCCAGCCCTCACCGGCTTGTTCGCTGTTGGTGAGGCAGGAGGAATTCGCGGGACCGCCCGTCAGCCGGGTACTGATTCCGTGCGTATACTCGTGCACAATGATCCCGTTATCCAAATCGGAGTCGCGATCAGGGTTGGCGGGTGTCCAGATGAACATTTGCATCCGGGGTCGGGTTCCATCCACCGGCGTAGAGAAGGTTGCATTGTTGATACCACTGGCATCCTGAGCATCGGCGACCACAAAATCATTGGCTGCCCCGCCCCGGCTTTGATTGTCGAATTGAAAATTGCCCGATACCTCATCGAATCCATATACATAACTCAGGTCGTGGATAATGTTATTCCAATAAAAAAGATTGGTGATGGCAAATTTTTGGTTTTCGGAAGTGGGATCGGTCGGTGATTTGGTAAAATCATAGGTGAAGTCGAAGGTCAGGTTGGGAAGCGGTGTGGAAGTGGTACCGGCAACACCAAACGTATTGTTGTTGTTGTCGCGATCCTCTTGCGCATACACGTTATTTCCTCTCGTAATATCAAAATCGGCCGAGGTGGTGCTATGCCATTTCAACGATGTGGCATTGCCCGGAGCCATTTCCCAGGGATTGGTGTGCAGCGAAGGGGTGCCACCGGTGTGGTTGGGACTTTCCGCCGGATACTTAATGACCCGGTAGGTGGCGTTGCCGATGATATTTGGGTCCAACGGACGAGCCCGCTGATCCGATTCTTTTTGTTCTACATAATTGATGGACTTGTTTTGGGAGGCTACCGACGTATGGGCAGTTTGATGCTTATTGATATGCGTAAGGGCATCGTGCGGTTCTTTATCCCATTTACACGTAATGGTGAGGGATTGACGGCTGATCTCTTCGCCGGTCTGCGCATCAATACGGATCAACCAGTATTGATCGGATGTATAGGGCGTCACAAACACTTGCCAAACCAACCGAATGGAATTCTTGGTATTTTCTATCGGGAACCAGAGCAGTTCGGCTTTGACCGGCTCGGAATTCACGCCAAGTCGACCGAACTGAAACGTTTGACCATCAGCCGCCACATCCACCGGAACCACCAACTCGGTAGGATCTGCTTTGAATATCCGAAGGGCATTGCGCACGGCTTCAACGGAACTGATCGAAGGTTGAGTGCGGGCTTGTGCCAGTACAACTTCCAGATCATTTCTTCTGCTACCCATGTTGGAAACCAGAATACCGTTGCGGAAGGCCAGTACCTGAAGTTGATTATATACCGGAATTCCCCGGAAACTCTGCTGGGCATATACCATCTGAATCCCATCCGACGTTTTGTAGGTAGAAGAAATGCGGGTTTCTTCCTGGTCCTTTTCCGTTAATCCGATCGCACCAGCTTGTGCTTTGAGAAGCGCCTTGGCCTGGGTGATCTCGGCTTGACTGGGTTGGGCAAAAGCAAGGGTGCTGATGGCCAGCGCGGCCAGCAGGGAAAACAAATGACACATGAAAAATGGATTCAGAGGTGAAGGAGTTAAGATGTGGCGATAAAAATAACGGAAATCCCGTTACGCACTACCCCACCACGTTGATCATTTTGCCGGGCACGTAGATCACTTTCTTGATGGGACGGCCTTCCATCCATTTCAGAACGACGGGATCTTGTTTGACAAGTGTTTCCACTTGCTCGGCCGTGGCGTCGAGCGACAATTCCAGCTCTTGCCGGGTCTTTCCGTTGATGGCCACCGGGTATTTTTTAGAGGACTCTTTTACGTATTTCTCGCTAAAGAGTGGATACGTAGCGCCGTTGATGCCTGGTCCGCCCGGCAACGCTTTTCCCGGCTCCAATTGGGCATAAAGCTCTTCGGTAAAATGCGGTGCATAGGGTTGCAACAGGATCAGCAGCGGCAGCAACACCTCTTTTTTATGACAATTCAGATCGGTGAGTTCATTTACGGCGATCATGAACTGACTTACGGCGGTATTGAAACTGAAGCGTTCGGTATCGCTTTCGATCTTGCGAATGGTTTGATGCAGCACTTTTAATTCGGCTGCGGTGGCGGGTAAATCGGTCACCACCCATCCTTTATCGGTGTCGTAGAAAAGTCGCCAGCATTTTTTCAAAAAGCGGTGTACGCCTTCGATGCCTTTGGTGTCCCAGGGTTTGCTGAGTTCAACCGGACCTAGAAACATTTCATACATCCGAAAAGTATCGGCGCCGTACTTGGCCACGAGGTCATCGGGGTTGACGGTATTGAATTTGGACTTGGACATTTTCTCCACCTCGGCTCCACAGATATATTTTCCATCCTCCAATATAAATTCAGCTTGTGCATATTCCGGACGCCATTGTTTGAACGCCGCACAATCCAGTTCTACCCCGTCAACGATGTTCACGTCAACGTGCAGGTGATCGGTCACGTATTGATCGCGCAATCCGGCCGAAACACATTTATTCGAACCGCGTACCCGGTACACAAACCGACTGCTTCCTTGGATCATGCCTTGGTTGAGGAGGCGTTTGAAGGGTTCGTCGAAAGAAATATAACCCAGGTCGTACAGGAATTTGGTCCACATACGGCTATACAACAAATGCCCCACCGCATGTTCCGTTCCGCCTACATAGAGATCTACCTGATTCCAATAGTCAGAGATATTTCGGTCGCAGAATTCCTTTTCGTTATGCGGATCCATGAAGCGAAGAAAATACCAGGAAGATCCGGCGTAACCGGGCATGGTATTGGTTTCGCGTTGTGATTCGCCTTGGTTCATCCAATCGGTGATGTTGGCAAGCGGGCCTTGAGCATCGGGACCAGGCGAATAGCTATCAACGTGTGGAAGCTCTAGCGGAAGTTCGGATTCATCGAGCGGATAGGCCGTGCCGTCGCGCCACAAAATGGGAAAGGGTTCGCCCCAAAAGCGTTGGCGACTGAAAGCGGCATCGCGGATCTTATAATTGATCTGTCGTTTTCCGATTCCTTCCTGTTCAATTCGCTGAATGGCCACTTCGATGGCATCCGACATTTTTAGTCCGTCTAGAAAATCCGAACTCTCCAGGATCAGGTTCATATCTGGGTTGGCCTCCGCTCCGTTGTATCCTTTTCCGAGGATGTTGGTGATGGGCAATTGAAAATGCTTGGCGAATTTATGATCGCGTTCATCGCCGCTAGGCACGCCCATGATGGCGCCGGTTCCATATCCGGCGAGCACATACTCAGCGATCCAAATAGGGATCTGTTTTTTTGAGAAGGGATGCGTGGCATAGCTGCCGGTAAACACACCGCTAATCTGTTTTTCGGCCATGCGTTCGCGTTCGCTGCGGCTTTTTACCCAGGCCAGGTATTGTTCGACTTTTTCTTTCTGATCGGGATGGGTTAGCGCAGCTACTGCCTCGTGCTCGGGTGCCAATACCAAAAAGTCAACTCCGAAGATCGTATCCGGTCTGGTCGTGTAAACTGTCAAACTATTAACGCCGACTCCAAACTCCAAACTCTGAACTCCAAACTGGAGCTCCGCGCCAGCAGAGCGACCAATCCAGTTGGATTGCATTTCCTTCATGGCTTCGCTAAAGTCGACCTGTTGGAGTCCGTCAAGCAGCCGATCGGCATACTCCGTAATGCGGAGGTACCATTGCCTTAATTTCATTTTGACAACGGGATGGCCGCCGCGTTCGCTGACGCCGTTTACGACTTCATCATTGGCCAGTACCGTACCCAGCGCTTCGCACCAGTTCACTTCTCCGTATCCGCAGTACGCGAGGCGGTGTTCCATGAGTATTTCCAGCCGTTTTTTTTCGGGGAAGCGTTTCCATTCCTCCGCAGAAAATGCATGTGTGGTTTTGCGCACACCCGGGGCGGCAGAACCGTATTCAGCGAAGAGGCGGTGGAGGGTTTCGATGCGTTGGGCTCGTTGGGACTGGCGGTTGTACCAGCTATCGAAGAGTTGGAGGAAGATCCATTGGGTCCATCTATAAAAAGACGGGTTGCTGGTGCGGACTTCGCGCGACCAATCGTAATTGAAGCCGATATTATCGAGCTGGGCGCGGAAGGTCGTGATATTTTTTTGGGTGGTTAGGGCCGGATGTTGTCCGGTATCGAGCGCGTATTGTTCGGCGGGCAGTCCAAAGCTGTCAAATCCCATCGGATGGAGCACGTTGAATCCTTTGAGTCGTTTGTAGCGGCTATAGATATCGGATGCGATGTAGCCGAGCGGGTGTCCGACATGAAGTCCGGCCCCGCTGGGGTAAGGAAACATATCGAGCACATAGCACTTGGGCTTCCCGGGCTCGTAAGAGACCCGGTAGGTGTGAGCCTGCTCCCACGCGGCCTGCCATTTTTTTTCGATATCGTTAAAATTATATTCCATGATCGCCGGGGGGCTAGGATCAACCAAAAGTTTTAAGGAAGCAGGCCGAGCAATAGATGACATCGATCTGCGTTGTAAAAGAGGTTCAAAAATACGCTTTGTGGGTTGATTCTGTTATTTTTGTAATCATCCTATTGGAAGAAAAATGAGCAAATCCAAAAATCTTTCGATCAAGCGGGGCAAACCCTCCTATTTCATGTCGATCCTGGGGGTGACACTGGTGTTGCTGCTATTGGGATTGGTCGGCTGGCTGGTGATCAATGCCAACAAGCTGGGAGATTATTTTAAGCAAAGTGTAGAGATACGTACCGAATTACGAGGGGACTTGAACAAAAAGGACAGCCTGGCGCTGATGAATTATATTGGATCGAAACCATATGTGCGCGACGACATCAAGTTTATCAATAAAGAGCAGGCGAAAGAGATCTTTTTGGCTGACGGAAATAAATCTTGGGATGGAATTTTGGATGCCAATCCGCTCCCCAACACCATCAACTTCAAGGTTCAGTCGAAATACATGAATGCCGACTCGCTGGCAAAAATTGAAGCCGATCTGAGAAAACAGACCTATGTCAGCGATGTGTTTTATCCCAAGGCATTGGTTGATAATCTTAATAAAAACATACAACGCATCAGCCTGATCTTACTAGCGATCGCCATTTTACTGGCAACCGTTGTCATCATTCTGATCGACAATACCATTCGCCTGGCCATGTTCAGCAATCGTTTTTTGATCAAGACCATGCAAATGGTTGGGGCCACCAGGTGGTTCATTGCCAAGCCCATGGATCAGCGGGCGATCCTGAACGGCGCCGTCAGCGGCGGAATCGCCATCGTGTTGGTGCAACTGGTGATCCTGGTGTTCGAGCGGCTGTTGCCGGAGCTGCGAACGATCCGTGATTGGGAAAGCCTGACCATGTTGTACATGGGTCTGATCCTCCTCGGGATCTGCATCACCCTGTTCAGCACACACCGAAGCGTTATCAAGTATTTGAAAATGAAATTAGACGACCTGTACTAGGTTTAGCGTTTAGGGTTTAGTACAAATGATTGCTTATTGTAAAATATTATATTCAGCACTAAACCCTGTTCTCTAAACCTCTCTCTCTAAACACTCTACTCCAAACTTATTATCATGAATCCCAAACTCTTCTCTAAAGAAAACTACCTCTGGATGCTCGCGGGCTTGGTGCTCATTGCCCTGGGCATGTTTTTGATGTCGGGCGGAAAAAGCAACACAGATCCGGCGGTGTTCAACAAAGAGGCACTGTATAGTCCCATCCGCATCACCGTTGCCCCGATCCTGATCATTGCAGGACTGGTGGTGGAGGTTTTCGCCATTTTCCGTAAACCCAAGACGGCCCAGTAACATGACCTGGCTCGAGGCCGTTTTGATCGCCATCGTGGAAGGCATCACCGAGTTTTTGCCCATTTCCTCGACCGGGCACATGATCATCACCGAAGAATTATTGGGCGTGGAGCATACCGCCTTTACCAAACTTTTTACCGTGGGCATTCAGCTGGGAGCGATCGCGGCCGTGGTGATCCTGTACTGGAAACGCTTCTTTCTTCCCTTGCGAAATGGCACCGAAGCCTGGCAATTTTACGGAAAACTGTTGCTGGCCGTGGCCCCGGCATTGGTGAGTGGTTTCTTTTTAGCCGAGTGGATCGATTTGATGCTGGAGAATTCGTGGACCGTCGGCGTTACGCTGATCCTGGGCGGTTTTGTGTTGTTATTCATTGATGGTGTTTTCAAGGATGGTCAAATAAATGATGAGAAAAAGATCCAGTTCACTCAGGCGCTTTGGATCGGCTGTTGGCAATGCCTGGCCCTGATTCCCGGGGTGAGCCGGAGTGCGGCTTCGATCATTGGGGGGATGCAGCAAAAACTAACACGGGCATTGGCCGCGGAGTTTTCCTTTTTCCTGGCCGTGCCTACCATGGTGGCTGCCACCGGATATAAGTTTTTGAAAGGGTACGATCAATTGCAACCCGAGCATCTAACACTTTTCTTGTTGGGCAATGTCGTGGCGTTTGTAGTGGCAATCCTGACGATAACCTTGTTCATCGGATTTTTACAACGGAAGGGCTTTCGTTTCTTTGGATACTATCGGATCGTGGTGGGAAGTCTGCTGTTGATCGCCCTGGCCACCGGTATCGTGGGTTAATCCGCTTTCCGTATTTTTAGAAAAACCTTTCCATGCCAACTGCCTCCCGCCGGGTCATCAATGGCTGGGCCCTCTACGACTGGGCCAACTCTGCCTACAACCTGGTAATTACCTCTACTATCTTTCCCGCTTATTTTGAAGACATCGCCGTCGATGATAAAAGCGTATCCAAAACACAGGTCACTTTTTTGGGGAGGACCTTTGAAAACTCTGCGTTGTATAATTATACGATTGCCCTCGCCCTGATCATCGTCGCCTTCCTCTCCCCACTGCTCTCCGCCATCGCCGACTATAAAGGAAACAAGCGCTCCTTTATGCGCTTCTTCATGACCCTGGGCAGTTTGGGTTGCAGCGGACTCTTTCTGTTTGAACGAGATAAACTGGGACTCGGACTGATCTGTATGATCCTCGCCTGTGTTGGGTTCTGGGCCAGCTGGGTATACTACAACTCCTTCCTGCCCGAGATTGCGGCTCCGGAAGACCGTGACCGAGTCAGTGCCCGAGGGTTTACCTACGGATACATCGGTTCCGTACTCTTACAGATCATTTGTTTTGTATTCGTGTTCAATCCCTCCCTGTTGGGTGGCAGTGATAGCACCACCATTCAGTATCGTATTTGTTTTTTGATGGTGGGACTTTGGTGGTTCGGATTTGGCTCGCTGGCGTTGAATCGCCTTCCCGCGTCAACACCGGCCGGCACCGGCGACCTCCAACACCACATCCTCACCAAAGGATATCAAGAATTGAAAAAAGTTTGGCATCAATTGAAAGAACAGCAAAAGCTTCGGCGCTTTCTGGCTTCCTTCTTTTGTTACAACATGGGCGTGCAAACCGTTTTCCTGGTCGCCACCATCTATGGGAAAAGTGAACTGGAAATACCCACCACCAACCTCATCGCCGCCATCCTACTTATTCAACTGATCGCCATTCCGGGTGCCTATTCGATCTCCTGGCTTTCGTCCAAGATCGGAAACATCAAAACGTTGATGATCTTGGTGGCCCTTTGGTGTGTGGGTTGTTTCGTTGGATACAAACTACCCGTTGGAGGCATTTATGAATTCTATGGATTGGCTTCTCTGGTTGGATTTATGATGGGCGGCATTCAGTCAATCAGCCGTTCTACCTATTCCAAACTTATGCCGATGACCAAAGACACGGCCTCTTATTTCAGCTTTTACGATGTAACAGAAAAGATCGCTACGGTTATTGGGATGTTTGGATTTGGATACATCACCGAGCTGACCGGATCGCCGCGAAATTCCGTCCTTGCCCTGATGGTCTTCTTTATAATCGGATTTTTCTTGCTGGCCTATACCGATCGAGCCAAAACCCCCTCGCATGCAATTGTATAGTATTGATACCGGATATTTCAAATTGGACGGCGGGGCCATGTTCGGTGTGGTACCCAAAACGCTTTGGAACAAGCAACATGAAGCCGATGCCAATAACCGCATCCAAATGTCGATGCGCTGTTTGCTGATTGAAGATGGCAACCGGCTCATTCTCGTAGATACTGGTATCGGCGATAAACAGGAAGAAAAGTTTTTCAGCCATTACGATTTGAACGGAACCGATACCCTCAAGGCCTCCTTGAAGCAACATGGATTTTCAACGGCGGATATTACAGATGTCCTTCTCACGCATTTGCATTTTGATCATTGCGGCGGCGCGATCGAGCGGCAGGGTGAGGGATTTCGTCCCAGTTTTCCAAATGCCACGTACTGGAGCAATGCCGATCATTGGGACTGGGCCGTCAATCCTAACGAACGCGAGAAAGCATCGTTTCTGAAAGAAAATATATTCCCGATACAAGAATCCGGTCAGCTGAAATTCATCGACGTGACGGAAACGCATCATGGGCATCTTGGAAAAACAGATTTATTTCCAAATATCTCCGTGCGATTTGTAAATGGCCATACCGATAAGATGATGCTACCCCAGATCGAGTACAACGGTCGAACCATCGTCTTCTGCGCCGACCTCCTACCCTTTGCCGCTCATCTGCCGCTACCGTGGGTAATGGCTTATGACATGTTCCCGCTTACGACTTTGCAGGAAAAGAAAATGTTTTTGATGGAAGCAGTGGAGAACGATTACGTTTTATTCTTTGAGCACGATGCCTTGCATGAGTGCGCGACGCTGGAGCTGACGGAGAAGGGCGTGAGGGTGAAGGATTTTTTACAGATACGTGAGGTTTAGTACTATGTCCGGTGACCGCTGTCGGCGGTCAGTGGTCGTCAGACTTTACTACATTCGACTAATGGTTTTCGATTAAAACAAATTAATTCGACAATATATTGAATTTCTCATCGGGTGTTCGTTAATTCAGTGCTATTCATGCCGATAGAGGACTAATTCTTTTCTGGATTGGAAACACGCTAACATTCATCATTGAATGTCGCTTCCCGTGTAAAATAGTTTTGACAAGGAAGACATAAAACTAAAACGTCTTCCCTATCAATTACTATTAATCCAATCCTATGAAAACTTACATTTCAAAAACAGGCATCGTATTTATTGCCCCTGCTCTTTCGATCGTATTTGCATTTTTTCTCCTAACGGGATGTAAGAAAGAGAACAGTATTTTACCCGCATCTCTGGATGCAACTCCTCCACTCGTTTCGGTAGGTTCATCGACGTCAAATATCAGCACACAGATCATTTATGCCGGGCAAACCATCAATGCCGGAACAATTACCTACGACGATGTTGACACCAATGGAGATCAGGTGGATGATGCACTCCGGATCACTTTTCAGGCCAGCAACGGGTGGGAGTTAATGGATGTCAGCTTCTTTGTGGGCGCCACGCTTGCGGATTTGCCAACAAACAAGTCGGGTAATCCTATTCCGGGTCAATTCCCGTATAAGTCAGGTAGTTTGATTGGTCAATCGAGCTACACCCTCACCATTCCTTTTCTCACGCTCGGATTCTCCTGTCCCAGCGGATCCATTCGGAATTTTTACGTAGCGGCGCACTGCAATGTGAGAAAAGCTTTGTCCGGATGAACCTACCAAACGGAAATCGGTTGGGGAGATGGAATGCGCTTGGTGGCTCGGGGAAACTGGGCCATGTACAACCAAATTTTCATCACTTGTGATGTCATTGCTAATCCCCCTGCCGCCGCTACCACCGAAACCGCATTTGCGTACGACGGAGATCAATCGGGTTGTTTTCAGAATTACAGCTTGTTTCTAGACAATCCACAGCGGTGGGGCTGGACAAATGGTCCGTATGCACCCGGAAGCTACTCGTTCAAGATCTATGCAGGGGCCGGACAATGTGATTTAAGCAAAGGCATCCATGTAGGAGATCTTTTGGTGAATTATTCCGGAAGCACCGCTACGGTTGCGTATAATTTATTTGGTACGAACCCAACCACCAATGTTCCTTATTCCTTGCGTGAGGTGCACTTGTATATCGGAAATGAGGAGTTCCCTAAAATAACCAATGGGGCTCAAGCGGGTGAGTATACCATCGCTCCAGGTAAGTATCCTTTTAAGGCAAGTGGATTAACGGGTCAAACCTAGTCGTTTACGGTGAACAACCTGTCGGGGAACGTATATATAATCGCGCATGCCGTGGTTCATGGCTTTCCAGAATAAGTGTCCGTGGTCGGCTGGGTGGGGCTGGGGCTTCATTCTTTGATCCCGGAAGCATTCTTCATCATCAACACCCCGCCGGCGAGTGCGGGAAGGATCAAGTTAATGAACCAGATGGTGGTGGCCGTAAAGACAATTCCCAATGAATTCGTGCTAAAAGCGCCAACGATCCATAACGATAGTTGTCCCCGTACCCCCAATTCCGCAAGCGCTACTCCCGGTATCATTGCCAACGCCAAAAACAGAAAAGCAACCGTTGAGAAGGAAAGAGAAATTGGCAATTCCACTCCAAAAAACTGAAACAGGAAAAAATATTGTCCTAAAAAAACCAAATAGCGAAAAAAAGACAAGGCAAGCACCAATGATAATTCTTTCAGTGAGAATTTAGTCAGGGCCTGCATCCAATTTTGAATGGAGCGCAACCATCTTAGACGAGATAAGAAATTACCAGCCGCACCTAAATTGAAATAAAGGACCAGCAGTACGATGGTTGTACTCCATCCAATAAAGCGAAGAAAGAAAATAGACAGTGGGTAATCCGGCAAGAACGATAGCGTAAATCCGCCTTTCCACAGAAACTCAAACGCACCCATTCCAAACAAAGCGGTGATGAATAGTTGGGCAATGCCCCCTGTGATGCTTAAGCATACGGCCGCCCCTCGACTATCGGCGGATAGATGCCAAATGCGTCCCAGGTATTCTCCGATCCGATTGGGGGTGAACAGCGTGAAAGAAACGCCGGTCAGCACCCCTCGAAACGCCCGCGTGAAAGAAACCGGCTCGGTGTGCGACAACAGTCGTTGCCATTTCAACGCCTCCAATCCCCAATTGAAAAGCATGCCAATCAATGCCGCGAATAGCCACCAGATGGAGCTGCTGAAGAAGGACTGGCTGATGTAAAGCCAGGCCTCAGCAAGATTGGGTTGCGACCGAACCTGATTGTAAACGGATATGGCCAGCACCAACAGCAACAAAGGTGCCAGTACGTACGCGATCCAGGATTTGATGGTTCGAGGGGGCTTCATTAATCTTGTAAAAATAATCATGGCCGCCACAACCCCCATAAAGATCATTTTAGGCATCGATCCGGGTACCGTTGTGATGGGCTACGGGATCATACGGGTACAGGGACAGCAAGTAAGTCTGCTTGACTTAGGAGCCTTGAAGCCCGGCAAGGCCAAAGAGGGCATCAAGCGCTTGCAGATCATTCATGTAACGATCAGCGGACTGATTCGAAAATACAAACCCACGGAATTTGCGATCGAAGCTCCCTTTTTTGGAAAGAATGTACAAAGTATGCTCAAGTTGGGAAGGGCGCAGGGAGTAGCGATGGCCGCAGCATTGCAGTACGGATTACCGGTTGCAGAGTATGCTCCCAAAAAAGTCAAGCAATCGGTTACCGGCAACGGAAATGCCACCAAGGAGCAAGTCTCCCGAATGCTACAAACCATCTTCAAGCTAGAAGATAAACCAACGCATTACGATGCCACCGATGCATTAGCCGTCGCTTTTTGCCATCACCTGCAATCCGGCAAAGGATTAAATCTGACATCCGCAACGAAGAAAAAAAATAACTCGACCAGTAAAAGCAGGAAAAATGACTGGGCTGCGTTTTTGGCTAAGAATGCGTCTCGGATACGGAAGTGATGTTTCGCAATCCACTGACTGCGGACACCGGACATTCGACATTGGACATTCGACATTGGACATTCGACACCGGTCACCGGACACCGGACAACTCAGCAACAATCCTACTCCTCGCCGCCTCCAACTCCTCGGGGCTGCGTTTCAACTTCGGTCGGGTGAAATTCAGGTCATCGGCCGAATCGATGGGAACCAAATGCAGGTGTGCATGCGGTACTTCGAGTCCGATCACGCTGATGCCGCAACGATTACAGGGAAATGCTTTTTCAATTGCACGGGCGATGGGCTGAGCAAAGACAAGCATCTCGGATAGGTAATCGGGGGAAAGATCAAAAAATTTATCGGTCTCCGTTTTAGGAATCACCAGCACATGTCCGTCACGTAGCGGAAAAATATCCAGGAACGCGAAGAACCGATCGTTCTCGGCGATCTTGTAAGAGGGAATTTGACCGGCGATGATCTTGGAAAAAAGGGTCATGTTACCGAATTAGGAGGTGATCGACTCGATCCGAAACTGCAACACGCCCGCCGGTGCTTGGATCTCGGCGGTCTCTCCTACTTTTTTACCCAGCAATCCCTTGCCAATAGGAGAAGTGATGGAGATCTTGCCGGCTTTTAAGTCAGCTTCTTTTTCACTCACGATCTTGTAGGTGACCTGCTTATTCATTTTTAAATTGGTCACGGTCACTTTCGTCAGAATGGATACTTTACTAGTATCGATGGTAGATTCGTCCACAATGCGCGTATTGGCAATGGCGCCTTCCAACGCAGCGATCTTGGCTTCCAACATTCCTTGCGCTTCTTTGGCCGCATCGTACTCGGCATTTTCCTTTAGATCACCCTTCTCCCGGGCCTCAGCAATGGCTCGGCTGGCAGCGGGACGATCCACGCCCTTCATGCGTTGCAACTCGGCCCGCATCAGCTCCAGCGTATCTTTAGTTACGTATTGAACACTCATGGTCGGTTCGTTTCAGGGGAAAAAATAACAACGCCCCAGGATCACTGAAGCGTTGCTTCACAAAAATAGGAGAAAATTAAAATATCAATTTCCCGGGGAATCGAAATGGGCCAACTTATCCAGCAATACCCGGGCCATTCGCTCCGGTGATTCTTGCGTATACCCCGCTACATGAGGCGTAAGTATCACATTTTCAAAGGAACAGAGTTGATTCAATAACGCTTTTTCGGCATCATCATACCCCGCCAACGGCTCTTTCGGTAATACATCTAGGGCCAGTCCCCGCAACTTACCCTTTCCCAACTGAGCAATAAGTGGCTCCAGCGGCGTAATGCCTCCGCGCGAAGTGTTGATCAGCCAAAACGGCTTGGCAAATGCCTCGATCCAATTTTCGGTTATCATTCCGGATGTTTCTTCGGTCAACGGTACATGCAGACTCACCACATCGGCCTCTTGTTGAAGTTGGCTCATCGCACATTCGGTTGCCCATTCTCCCCCATGTCCGCTTAGATATTTATCAAACGCCAGCACCCGTACGCCCATGGAGGTCAATAATCGTGCGGTGCAGGAGCCGGTGTTTCCGTATCCGATGAGTCCGACGGTGAGCCCGCCCAATTCCCAACCCCGGTTTCCATTTCGATTCCAATGGCCGAGGCGGATCTGGCGGTCGGACCGCGTTTGATTACGAATGAGATTCAGAAGGAGTCCCGCTGTATGCTCCGCAACGGCCTGCCGATTTCCTTCCGGACTACTCAACACCTCCACTCCTTTTTGCGCAGCCAGGGAAAGATCCACCACATCCAATCCACTTCCCAAACGTCCGATCCATTTGAGTTGTCGGGCTACCGAAAAGATCTCGGCGTCGAGGGTGAGTCGAGACGTAAGCACGATCCCCGTTACTTCCGGAACTTGTTCGATCAATTCGGGGCGGGAGATCGAGGGTGCATCGATCACGTGATAGCCCAATTGCGACAATCCGCTCAAAAGGATCGGATGCGATTCGCCGGTTATAAGTACGCTCGGTTTCATGACATGCGAAAAGTTAATTCAGAAAATTGCTCGACCGTCAGGGCCTCGGCTCGAAGGTCAAAGATCGGATCGCTCAGTGTTTCGGGTGCAAACAACCCGCGTACGGCATTGCGCAACATCTTTCTTCGTTGATTGAATGCTGTTTTGACCAGCAGGAATAATTTCTTCTCGGAGGCAAAAACTGGAACATCGGTTCTGGGAAGTAAACGGATCACGCCGCTTTTTACGTTGGGAGGGGGATTGAAACTGCTTTCGCTTACGTCAAATAAATATTCGACCGTAAAAAAGGTTTGAATGAGCACACTGATCACCCCGTATACTTTATTGCCCGAAGGTGCCGCCACCCGTTCGGCCACTTCTTTTTGAAACATCCCCACGGCACATTCCACCTGCGTGCGCCAATCCAACAATTGAAAAAGGATTTGCGAGGAAATGTTGTAAGGAAAATTTCCGACCACGGTAAAGGATCCGGAAAACGGCGCATCGATTTCCAGAAAACTTTTATGAATGAGGTGGCCCGTCAAGGCTGGATAGGTCTTGATCAGATAATCGACCTTTTCCGCATCCACTTCCACTGCCTGCAGGTCGATTCCCTTCCAGTCCAACAAGTATTTAGTCAGCGCACCGCCACCCGGACCTACTTCCAATAGCTGTGCCACCGGTCGTTCTTGCAGGACGGAAACGATCTTTCGGCAGATGTTCTCATCGTGCAGAAAATGTTGCCCGAGTGATTTTTTCAGCGTGTACACGTTGCAAAAATAACCCGAATCGCCCCGGGGATTTGGTTAATTTTGTCGCTCAAGACAACCCTTTATGACTCCCCATAAACCCGTGATCGGTATCAGTTGCGGCGACCTTAATGGCGTCGGACTCGAACTGGTCATTAAAACCTTCCAGGACACCCGGGTGTTCGATCATTGCACGCCGGTGCTCTATGCCTCCGGCAAAGCGGTCAATTTTTATCGAAAGACCATTCCGGATTCCAATTTGAACTATCAGACCGTCCGCGAATACGACCGCCTGAACCCCAAACAGCTGAACATCTTCACCTGCTGGGAGGAGGACGTGAACATCACCCCGGGAGAATTGACCGATGTCGGCGGAAAATATGCCGTGATCTCCCTACAATCGGCCGTGGCCGCGTTGCAGCAAAAACAGATCGCGGGACTGGTAACCTTGCCCATCCATAAAAAGAATGTGCAGTCGGCCGAATTCCCCCACACCGGACACACGCCCTATCTCAAACAATTCTTTCAGGCGCCGGAAGTCGTGATGATGATGTGCTCCGATCAGCTGCGGGTGGCCTTGCTTACGGAACACGTGCCCGTGAAAGAAGTAGCGCAGCACATAACAAAAGAAAAACTGCTCAAAAAATTGCAGCTGGTCCATAAAAGCCTACAAACAGATTTCGGGATCGATAAACCTCGGATTGCGGTGCTGGGATTGAATCCGCATAGCGGCGACGAGGGACTGATCGGCAACGAAGAAGAGACCATCATCAAGCCCGCGATCAAGGAAGCCAAAAATCAAAACATAATCGTGGTAGGTCCTTACCCGGCAGATGGATTTTTTGCAAGAGGCCGTTACGATGCCTTTGATTGTATTTTAGCGATGTATCACGACCAAGGGCTGATTCCGTTCAAGACCCTTGCCGGTGGGGAGGGCGTGAATTATACGGCTGGCTTGCCCGCGGTACGTACCTCTCCCGATCATGGAACGGCATTTGATATTGCCGGAAAGAACCGGGCGGACAATACTTCTTTTCTAACAGCCTTGTTTACCTGCATCGACATCATCAATCAACGAGCCGGATACAAAGAGGTTCGTCAAAACCCTTTACGGAAAATGAGTGGACAAATGATGCGGCATGCGAAAGATGAATCGTTCGACGATTGATCAGCGAAAAACCGACTCCGGAACCCCCTTGTTGATCTGATAATTGGAGTATTGGATTTCAACTCTTCCTTTTTTGGGCTTTCCGTCGGAAGGCGCTTTTTTGCCCGATCCATCGTCGTAATCGAAAGTGACTCCTTTTGGAAGTTTATATTCTTGACTATTAAATGTAAAGATCACTTTGTCCGCCAATCCATATTCCGCATAGGCTCCGTAGGACAACTCAAGTTCAAACGTCCCATTCTCCCGGGTGGTGGTGCTTGAACGACGGATGAGTCCGGCTTTTGCGTCCACATAAATAGTAGACAGAACCACTTCCGAATTGGGATCACGGGGTAAAAGCTTGATGATCCGCCACCCGGTTTTGGCATCGGCTCCCAGGTCGAGTAAATCAAATCCGGATGGATCGATGAAAAGTTGACTCAGGTCCATATTCATGGAACCTTTCGGGATAAAAGAGATACCTTTTTCGTTGAGAATACGCAACTGGTTTGGTTTTTTGAAATAAACCTGAACGGAAGCAATCGGCGCTTTGAGAAAAAGAACATTGGTCTTCATTTTCCCACTGGCACAGTAGTTGGTCACCCGATCAAGTTTAGATTTAACAGCAGTTACCAATTCGGTTGGGGTTTGACCGTATACAGATAACGTAAGCAATAGAAACAGGGCCGTGACGATGTGTTTCATATCAGGTAAGGATATCTTTTCGTTTAAAAATATAGATGGCCGTTCCTAAAAACAGGATTATATATCCGACCAAGATGCCTAGGCTGCGCATAATGGCAGGAAGGTTTTCGATGCTCCCTCGGAGGGTTGTTCCCTCGGCATCGGCTTGTACGTAGAAAAACCCCTTCCAAGCCACCATGTGTGTAGTAAATAGCCAGGGCTTGACAGTGGTGTCGTATAAAGGAATATTAAGCTCCGACAAAATGGTGAATACGATCACCACGCTCATGGTAGCGATGATGGGACCGATGGGATTATCGGCCAACACACTCAATAACAGGGAAAGCGCTGCAACGGTAATCAGCGCCATGGAAGCAAATCCAAAAGCAGCCAAATAACGCCAGAGAACATCGTCCGATTGCATTTGATCAATCCCGGTGGACCGAAGTACAACCAAATCGTTCATGCCGAAAAGCAGCACACTGCCTGCCAACGCCAGCAGTGCCAACCAGATCAGCAAAGCGATTACATACATCGCAGAAGCGGCGAATTTGATAAGGATGAGTTGACTTCGCGAGATGGGCCGGGTGAGCTGAAAGCGCAAAGTACCCTGGCTGGCCTCCCCGGCGATCGCATCCCCTGCCACCAGGGCCACGAGCAACGGCATTTGGATCAATAGCGTATTCAAGATTACAAAACAGATGAGATAACCATTTAAGAGTTGCTTTTTGAACACCTCGGAAAACTCAAACGCACCGGAAAGGTTGCTGAGCATCAGATCGACATAGGCTTGTCCGTCGAAATACAACGCCAGCTGGATCAACCAGACGATCGCCGCCATAGCACCGAACGCGATGTAGGTGCGGGGCCGACGAAATATTTTGTTCAGCTCAATCCACAACAGCGCTAGCATGCGATTCGGTTTGTGTGAGTTGTAAAAAATAATATTCAAGCGAGTGGCGGCTGGCAACGGATTGTATGCGAACGCCCGCTTCGGTTAGCCGACGAACGATCTCCGGGATTTCGTTTTTGGGTAGCCGCACGCAGCACTGCTGCTCACTACGCCAATCGACCGAAGCGATAAAGTCAATGGAGGCAAAGACCGAGTCGGTTAGCGCCCGATTACTCAATTCGAATTCGGCGACGGTTTCCGCCGGATTAAGTAAATCCCGCAATGCCCCTTCCATTCTTTTTTCGCCTTGATGCAAAATGAGTAAGGAATCGGCAATGAGTTCGATCTCGGAAAGCAAATGGGAGGAAACGATCAGGGTTTTGCCTTGCTCGCGGCTAAGGCGTCGGATCAATTCGCGAATGTCAGCGATCCCCTGCGGATCAAGTCCATTGGTTGGCTCATCCAGTATAATCAAGCTTGGTTCATGTACCAGGGCGGTAGCAATGCCCAGCCGCTGCTTCATTCCCTGAGAGAAGGTTTTGACGGGACTTTTATACCGATCGGCTAGGCCCACAAAATCCAATTGCTCCATTAATTTTTTTCGGGTGGGACGAATTCCGCACAAGACAGCTGCCATGCGTAGGTTTTCGTAGGCCGACAGGTACCCGTAGTGGTCGGGCTTTTCGATCACTGCCCCGATTTGACGAAGAATAGCCCGTCGATGCCGAAGAAGGTCCATCCCAAAAACCTCAATAGAACCACTGCTGGGGCGAATCAGGGTCATCAGCATTCGTAGCGTAGTAGATTTGCCGGCACCATTCTGTCCGAGAAAGCCATAGACTTGCCCGGCTTGCACCTCGAAAGAAACATCGCGCACCGCTTGAAACGAACCAAAGCGTTTAGAAAGATGGGACACACGCACCAGTGATGACATAGTTTGATAACGATCCAGGAGGGGCAAAAGTTCTAGCGAGGGAGCAAAAAAAAGGCCACCCGTGGAGGCGGCCTCAAAGGAGGTTGTATAAATTATGCTTTGTATGTCGACATTAGTTCGGTAGCCAGTTGAACCATCTTCTTGATACCATCCTCCGGTAGATTTCCTTTCTTGAATTCAGCCATCACCTCGGGAAGTTTATTGTCCATTTCCATGAGGAAATGCTCCTCGAACTCCTTAACGCGCTTTACGGGCACATCTTTGAGCAGTACATTGGTACCTAGATATATGATGGCTACTTGTTTTTCTACCGGATAGGGAGCGAACTGTGGCTGCTTCAGTACTTCAACGTTTCGGGCTCCTTTATCGATCACATTCTTGGTAGCGGCATCGAGGTCGCCTCCGAATTTGGAGAAGGCTTCGAGTTCGCGGTACAGGGCTTGGTCGAGTTTCAGGGTACCGGCAACTTTTTTCATCGATTTGATCTGGGCATTACCTCCCACGCGGCTTACGGAGATACCAACGTTGATGGCCGGGCGGATACCGGAGAGGAAGAGGTTGGTCTCGAGGAAGATCTGTCCATCAGTGATCGAGATCACGTTCGTTGGAATGTATGCCGACACGTCACCCGCCTGTGTTTCGATGATGGGCAGGGCCGTCAACGATCCGCCTCCTTTGAGGAGGTGACGAATGCTATCGGGTACGTCGTTCATGTTCTTTACCACGTTGTCGTCGTTGATCACTTTAGCGGCGCGCTCGAGCAGGCGGCTGTGCAGGTAGAATACGTCGCCGGGATAGGCCTCGCGACCGGGCGGACGGCGCAGCAACAGCGATACTTCGCGGTAGGCCACGGCTTGTTTGGAGAGATCGTCGTAGATGATCAAAGCCGGGCGACCGGTATCGCGGAAAAATTCTCCGATCGCTGCACCCGCGAAGGGTGCATAGAACTGCAACGGAGCGGGGTCGGATGCCGAGGCGGCCACGATGATGGTATAATCCATCGCGCCGTTGTCCTGAAGAGTTTTCATAACCCCGGCGATGGTAGACGCTTTTTGTCCGATTGCTACGTAGATACAATAAACCGGCTTGCCGGCGTTGTAAAATTCTTTTTGGTTGATGATGGTATCGATGCAGATGGCGGTCTTTCCGGTTTGGCGGTCACCGATCACGAGCTCCCGCTGGCCGCGGCCGATGGGGATCATCGCATCAATGGCTTTGATACCGGTTTGCAATGGTTCTTTTACCGGCTCGCGGAAAACCACACCGGGTGCTTTGCGTTCCAGGGGCATTTCATAGAGTTCGCCGGCGATGGGACCTTTTCCGTCGATGGGGTGACCGAGGGTATTGACCACACGCCCCACCATTCCTTCGCCCACGTTGATGGAGGCGATCTTTCCGGTGCGTTTTACTTTGGCACCTTCTTTAATGTTGCCACTTTCTCCCATCAATACCACGCCCACGTTGTCTTCTTCCAAGTTGAGGGCGATGGCGCGCACGCTGTTTTCGAATTCCACGAGTTCACCGTAGCGAACATTACCAAGACCGTATACACGGGCAATGCCATCCCCTACTTGCAGTACGGTTCCTACTTCTTCCAGATCGGCCGCGGCATTGAAATTGCTTAACTGCTGGCGGAGGATTGCGGAGATCTCATCGGGCTTAATAGCTGACATACGCTTATCAGATTAAATCGGTTATCGAATGTTATAAATAAAGTCGTTGCTCTCAAATTGTTTGGCAATGTTTCGGAGGTCGTACAAAATACTTGCATCCACGAGCTGGTCACCCACGCGCAAAACAAAACCACCGATCAGGGCAGGATCCACTTTTTCTTGTAGTTCCACCTGCTTGAAGCCGCCGGACTTCTTTACCTGCTCTACCAGAGCCAAACGGGTTGCGTCGGAGATGGGCGCAGCCGTGGTAAGAAACAGGGTATGGATGCCTTTGTATTGCTTGTACCCATCGATAAACGCGGAGGCGATTTCCGGAAGAATGCCTTCCCGTCCTTTTGCAATCACCAGTTTTAAGAAGGCCTCGGTGAGTGCTCCCACATTTTTCTCGGTTATCGACAGCACCATTTTTTGTTTCGCATCTGCCTTGATGATGGGACTGCGCAACATATTCACGAAATCCCGGCTTTGCCGACATACTTCCTGCAGCCAAATCATATCTGCATAGACCCCTTCGAGCTGATTTTGCTCTATAGCCAGGTCGATCAGGGATTTGGCATAGCGGGCGGCGATACGGGGACTGGGCATGAAGACAACTTTAGTTCGTTGGAATCAATTCAATTTAAAGTCGTTGACAAGGCTTTGGATGTGAGATTCCTGTGCTACGGCACTATCCAATTGCTTGCGCAATACCTTTTCACTAACGTCAATTACCAGTTTACCCACCTGGTTTTTGACATCGGTAAGGGCAGCCATTTTTTGGGATTCAATCACAACCTGTGCTTCTGAAATAATCTTAGAGGCTTCTTGTTTGGCTTGTTCTTTTGCTTCGTTGATGATCCGGTCTTTGGTTTCGCGTGCCTCTTTCAACATCTCCGCACGTTCTTCCCGGGCCTTCGCCAACAGGGCTTCATTCTCCGACTTCAATTGGGCCATTTCTTCTATCACCCGCTGTGCGGTAGCCAACGAGTCGGCGATGCTGTTTTCTCGGTCCTTTAAACCTTTTACGATCGCCGGCCAGGCTTTTTTTCGAAGCGTGAGGAATACGATCAGGAATGCCAGGAGGGTCCAGATCAGCAAACCAAATTCGGGGGTCAACAATTTCATGGTCTATATCGATTTGTTGTTGTTAAAGAACTGCATCCGCGGCCCTGTGCGTTGGATGCAGCACGAGGTTCGGCATGGGCATTAGAGCACCATCGCCAGGAAGCCTACGATGATCGAGAACAGGGCAGCACCTTCTACAAGGGCGGCGGTCAGGATCATGTTTGCACGGATGTCATTGGCCGCTTCGGGTTGACGGGCAATTGCCTCTACGGCGCCCTTACCAATCTGTCCGATTCCGATACCGGCGCCGATGGCGGCGAGTCCGGCACCAATGGCTCCCCCTGCATTAGCAGTGGCTTCCAGCAAAATCACATTCAAAAGGTCCATGGTTGTTTATTAATGGTTAAAAAATCCGATTTAATGATGTGCGGCCTAAGCATGCTCCCCCTCAAATGCCTGTCCGATAAACACAGCGGTCAGCATGGTAAAAATGAATGCCTGCAGAAAGGCCACCAGCACTTCAATAAAATAGATGAATACGGTGAAGCCAACGGCCAGTGGGGAAGCGCCCCAACCGGCATAGACACTCAATTCGCCAAAGATGAAAATGAGCGAGATTAAACAAATGATGATGATGTGTCCGGCCACCATGTTGGCGAACAGACGTATGATAAGTGCAAACGGCTTAATAAATACGCTGAGAAACTCGACGGGTACGAGGATCAGCTTTACCCCCATAGGAACCCCCGGGGGATTGAAAATATGTCCCCAATAATGACTATTTGAGCTTAATAGGATTACCACAAAGGAAATCAAACCCAGCACCGCGGTGAAGGCGATATTTCCGGTCACATTTGCCGAGCCGGGAATCAATCCGAAAATATTATTGACCAATATGAAAAAGAAGACGGTCAGCAGGTAGGGCAAATATTTGTCTGATTTGTGGCCCAAATTGGGCTTCGCAACCTCATCCCGCACGAAGGTGATCACGGGTTCTAGCAAGCCTTGCATTCCGCGAGGGGCAGAGGTGACCCCCTCGCCTTTTTTGTATTTGGCCGCCACCTTGAGCATGATCCATACAAACAGAATCAAGGCAATCAGCATTTGTACTACGTTTCGGGTCATTGACAAGTCGTATACACGCACGCGCTGGTCCAGCTTCCCCTCGGGCGTAACGGGAATGATATCCTCGGCAGAAAAACCCTGTTTGTCAAGCCCTATTTCTTTCAAGCTATGCTCGGTGAGAAGGGCATATCCTTTGTAAGGGGAATGTCCATGTTCGAATCGGGAGGACATAAAAGCGGACCATCCACGCTCCGGCGAATAGAGGATAACGGGCAGGGGGATGGTTATGGGATCACCGTCAATATCCATGAAATGGAATTCATGGCCATTCAACACGTGGCCAAAAATCACCTCTGAGGCATTGAACTTCTTTTGGGGCTCGGCGGAATGCTGCCTAGCCGGATTTTCGGAGGCCCAGATCAGGCCACCAAATAAGCTGAAAACCGCTACCAGTAGGGATTTGAGATGCCGTGCAGTCATACCGATCTCCAAATTTGCCGCAAAGATAAGGAGGGTGGCACAAAATCCGAGGAAAAAGAGTCGTATTTCAGCCCTCGAAGGAGGCCTCATTGAGCAGTCCAGCGTGGCGGGAGTTCCGGACCATCCGGGCATAGGTTCCGTTAAGCCTTATTAGCTCTTCGTGGTTGCCAGATTCGATGATGCGCCCTTTTTCCAAAACCAGGATCCGGTCGGCTTTTTGGACGGTGCTCAGGCGATGCGCCACCACGATGCTGGTCCGGTTCCGAATCAAGGTCTCCGTGGCCTGTTGAATCAACCGTTCGCTCTCCGGATCCACAGAGGATGTGGCCTCGTCAAGCACCAGAACGGATGGATTGTAGAGCCAGGCGCGGATAAAAGAAAGTAATTGCCGCTGCCCCAACGATAGATTACCGCCTCGTTCCATCACGAGCTGATCGTACCCTTTTGGTAACTGACATATGAATTCATGCATCCCGATCGATTGAGCTGCCTGCTCGAGTTGCTCCTGCGAAATGGACGGGTTGTGTAACGTGAGATTATCGCGAATGCTTCCGGAAAAGAGAAATACATCCTGCAGCACAACCCCCACATGACGACGCAACACCCGCCAGTCATACCGCTCAATCGGTTCTCCGTCCAGCAAAATCCGACCTGATCCAATGGGATACAACCGGGTCAGGAGGTTGATGATTGTGGACTTGCCACTGCCGGTTGTACCCACAATGGCCAGGGTTTCACCCGGACTTACCTGAAAACTGATATCGTGTAAAACCGCCTGTTCCGGAACGTAGGAAAAACAAACCTGCTCAAAGAGAATAGCTCCTTTGACGGGTCGATCGGATGGCAATGGATCGATTGTTTCGGGCAAATAATCCGGGTTATCCAATACCTTAAAGACCCGTTCGCCCGCAATAACACCCATTTGCAGTACATTAAATTTATCTGCGATCACCCGCAGGGGACGAAACAGCAAATTCAAACAAAGAATAAATGAGATCACGACCCCCTGGCGGCTCTCTTTCATCATCAACGCCTCGTGGGAGGTCCACCACACCACAACTCCGATGGAAAGCGCCAGTACGATCTCCACGACCGGGAAAAAAACGGAGTAAGCGAATATAGCCTTGATGTTCGCGTTGCGGTGCTGTTTGTTTATTTGATCAAATTTTTGCTCCTCGCGCTTTTCTGCAACAAATGCCTGTACCAGCGACATACCCGTGAGGTGCTCCTGAACAAATGCATTTAGGTCAGCCACCGCATTTCTAACCTTTTGAAAAGAACGACGAGTACTTTCTTTAAAAAAATAGGTGGCGAGAAGCAAAAGGGGCAGCGGAATGAGTGCGATAAGCGTCAGTTGCCAATCTGTCCAGAACATATAGGATAATACGCATACAATTGATAAGAGGTCGGCGAGAATGGGAATTAATCCGTCGGCAAACACGTCGTTAATCGACTCCAAGTCATTGACGGTGCGGGTGGTGAGAGTACCGATGGGAGTTCGATCGAACTGCGTTAGGTTGAGGTGCAGGATATGACCGAATACGTTTACCCGAAGGTCGCGCACAACTGCTTGTCCCAACCAAGCTGTTTGAAAAGAAAATAAAAAACGGATGGCGGTTTCGAGCAACAAAAGCACAACCTGTACGACCGTAATCCAGACCAACAGCTCGATCAGCCCTTTCGTGATATATAGGTTAACGGTCTGCTGAATCAGCCAGGGCCGAACCGGCGTGAGGACCGCTAATCCAATGGCCAATCCCAACGATAAATAGAATCGCCGTTGGTAGGGACGGGCAAACCCGTACAAACGGCGAAGCAATTTCCACTGATGCGGGGGGACAGATGGTTCAGACAAGTGAATTCATTGAGTGGGCAAATCTACTCCTGCGATTCCATTTCCAGCTGATAGGCTTTAATAAAGAGGGCGCCCAGGTTTTTGTACGGAGGGATGTAATCATCAAACTCTTTCACCGTGACCATCCGATCGAGCTCTTTCCAAAAAGGAATCCAATCAATATCCTTCCCCAACCGCAGCTTCTCGGTCAGTAAGGATAAAAAGGGACGATTGACGGAAGTGGCTCCAATTTGCTTGGAAGCAATTATGTGGGCATCCGTGGCTTTTTTCAACACATCGTGTATCAAATGATATCCGCCACAAGACCCCAAAAAGACGATGCGCGAACTTGGCGAGAGTCGGCTGATGGTAGAAGGAGCAAAATAACTATGCCCCCGATGTATGGTAATGGTAGGCGAAAGATCATGGTCCCGAAGAAATTGCGTGAGGGCCGCCTGTGCCTGATCATCGGCGCCCGTTTCCTCATCCAACGGCCGGTTGGCAAAAAGCATCACGGAGCGTCCTTTGCGGGAGCGAACCTCCACCCATTGCGGATTCGATTCATCTACTCGCCAGTTGGCGGGGTTGAACATTTTGAGAAACCCCTGAAAAATATTTTTCCCGTCGGTATCCCCATAAAAAAATAACTGGATAACGATTTGCCCGCTATTGTTTACCAAGAGGGAATGAGGCACTTTATAAACGGGGGGGATGCCCAATTCTTTGGTCAAATCTATACGCTGCGCACTATCGGCTGATCGAAACAATACCTGTAGGATTCGATAGATTGCCGCGCCCCGTTGATTCCCCGCTGCTTGATTTCGAGAAAACTCATTGTTTACCTGAATCAACATCTGATCGGCGATGGGTTTTTGGTTTTCGCGAATGCTAGCATAGGAATCAGCAACATCCACCCCTGATTCCAGCCCGCTGGTTAATTCCAGTCGACTCACAAAATTCCGCATCAAGGTTTCTGCCTCACTCCGTTCATCGGTTTTGAGGGCGGCCGGGAAGGTTCCCAAAAAATCACCCAAGGTATTGTACCCCGCAGCCATTTTTATGAATTTTCGATACCGATCAAATTGAACCAAATTGAGCAGGGAGTCGCCCCGCCTACCAATTCGCTGCATCATCAGCGGATAGATTCCCTTTACAAAACTGCTGGTGTAGATCACGCCATCGGAGGATACCGCGAGATAATACAATTCTTCCGCGGTCAACTTTTGCAAACAGGCAAATCGAACCGATGGCGGATCGTTATGCAATCCATTGATCACGTATACAAAACCCTCGTTGGCTTTCTTTTCCAATCGCTGCGTCAGAGCAGCAAATTCCAAGGCCGTATCCCCTTGAAGCGCCCGGGACCAATACGAAAGCTGTGTTTTCACCAAAAGCCGGTAGTACCCCAGTGTATCGTCCCGCAGTTGATCGATTTCCAAGAAACTGAGCTTGCCTTTTATGATCTGATCCAAAAAAGAGAAATACTGTTGTCCGCTTTTGCTTCCTGCCATGACGGCAATTACTTTCACCGCGGGATTGTTATTGAACCGAATGCGAACGCTCAGGAGATCGTTGGCCGCGGCATAATCATAAAGCAATCGTGGTTGGCGCTGCGCCACTACCTCGATCAAGCTATCCGCTGCAGCAACATTGGGATGGAATTGCAACTTGGACAAGATCCGGTCGGGATACATCCGACAATATTTAATCACTAAGTCATTCAATGCCTCTGCATAGCCAGGCAGCAGCAAGAAACGATCGGAACCCAACAACGCCATCCCTCCCTCATAACTTAGGGAAGAAAAAAGCGGGCGTATGGATAGACGTTGGCGCTCCCATCGCAACAAAGTCGCGTACGCTTCAATCAAGGGAACTCCCTCGTTAACGGGAATTCCCTCCCGAAGCATCCAGCTCCTCCGATACTGCCGGATGAGATACTCCAGTCCGTACAACTGACTCATTTTCTCCCGGTGCTCAAGCGTAGAATCGGTCTCGATCCGGTACTGCAACCAGTCGACCTGGCGAACAAAAGCCCGGGTGAACCGGTCGCGCGTTTCCGGCTCGTGCAACGGATCGAACTGATCATCCGCCATTCCATCGGTGGCCAGAAGACGGGTCTGCTCCTGATCGACCAACTCGTGATTCCGCTCCCGCCTGAAATCAGGCTTAAATCCCCGGGGGATCGCAGTACTGTCGACCCAGGCTACCCCCTGCCCCTGTGCCATCAACAGCGGAAATAAAAAAAGGCATAACCCAAACCGACGAATCATGCGGTAAAGGTAGTTGGCATTTATATTAATTAATCATTAACTCCCTCGGGTGCGGGCATTTCGAAGTAGGTTTGTGAAAATTTTGTCATGCCCCAAACGGACCGCAAAATACTGATCGCCGACGACGACCCGGACATCCTAGAGATCCTCCGGTATAACCTGGTGCAAGAGGGCTACGAGGTGATCACGGCCAAAGACGGCGATGAAGCACTCGAAAAAGCCCGCAAATATCAACCCGATCTGATCGTGCTGGATGTGATGATGCCCCGAAAGACCGGCGTGGAAGTCTGCCAATGGCTCCGGTCCCAAACAGCTTTCCAAAAAATATTGATCATCTTTCTCACCGCGGTAAGCGATGACCTGGCACAGATCAAGGGACTGGAAACAGGAGCCGACGATTACATAACCAAACCCCTGAGTCCGAAAGTATTCCTGACCCGCATCCAAGCACTTTTCCGCAGAATAACGCCGAGTTCCCCCGAACGAAAACTACGTTTCGGAAGCCTCACCATCGATGCCGAAAAATTTGTGGTGGAGATCGACGGAAACGAGATCATCCTGGCCAAAAAAGAATTTGAATTGCTCTATCTCTTGGCACAAAAACCCGGACGGGTCTTTCTGCGTCAGGAGATCATGAATCAGGTATGGGGCGGCGATGTGATCGTGGGCGACCGCACCATCGATGTGCACATCCGCAAGATCCGACAGAAAATGGGCGTGGACTGCATCACCACCGTCAAAGGCGTGGGCTACAAGTTCGAGTGGGATTGAGTCGCCCTCCCCTAGCTTTGCATCATGTTCCCGCTGCGCAATAGTACCCCGCGACAGATCTCATTACTCACCGCCTTTTTGCTGGCCATCCCGGAATCGCTGATCCTCTGGTGGGTAGAAAAACGTTGGGGCTGGGCGATCATCTGCTTTGTTGTCGTTTTCGGGATCAGCTATCTGCTGATCTCCATCATGCTTGAGCGTTTCGTATACCGACAGATCAAACTGATCTATAAATTCATTTATAAGACGAAGGCCACCCGAAAAGAAGAAACCTATTATAAATATCTGATCCCAAAAAAAACAATTGAAGAGGTAGGGGTAGATGTGGAGAATTGGGCGGCGGAAAATGAAAAGGAATTGGAGTTGCTTCGTCACAACGAACAGTTTCGCCACGAATTCCTCCAAAACCTCTCGCACGAATTCAAGACCCCGGTATTCGCCATACAGGGTTATGTCGACACCTTGTTGGACGGCGCGGTGCAGGACCCCGAAACCACCAAACGTTTTTTGGAAAGAACCTCGAAGAATGTAGAGCGGCTCACGCATCTGCTGAACGACCTGGACCAGATCGCCAAACTGGAACGGGGAGAGATCTTGCTCACCAAGGATCCCTTTGTGATCCAAGAGTTGATCCGTGAGGTGTACGACAGCAGACAAAGCAAGGCCGACGCCAAGGAGATCCGTTGCCAGATCAAAAAAGATTCAGAGTCGCCCGTAACCGTATTCGCCGACCGAGAAAAGATCCGTCAGGTCCTGAATAACCTGGTAAGCAATGCCATCAAATACGGAAAGCAAGGGGGTGAAGTGGTGGCAAGCATTTACAGAACCGATGGCAAGCGCATCCTCATTGAGATTACCGACGACGGTGTGGGTATCCCTGAATCGGATCTGCCGCGGGTATTTGAACGTTTCTTCCGAACCGAAGTCGGCCGCAGCATGGATTTGACAGGTAGCGGCTTGGGGCTGGCCATCTGCAAACACATTCTCGAGGCACATGCCCAAACCATTCACGTACGCAGCACCGAACAGGTGGGAACCACGTTTGGGTTCACATTAGAGGCTAAGCCAGATTAATTTCAGGCGGTAACAATCAATTAAGATTTCCGCAGCGTTGAATTCACGTACGAATTGGATTTTACAACAAATCCAAAGGAATGAATTATCGCGAGGCCGATCTTGTGGTCATCTCCGATCTGCATTTAGGCACATATGGGTGCCATGCCCAGGAAATTGCCCAGTATCTCCGACACATTCGCCCCAAATGGCTGATCTTAAATGGTGACATCATCGACGGGTGGCAATTCAGCAAACGATATTTCCCACCGGCTCACTTGCAAGTGATCAAAGAGATCCTCACGCTGACCGAACTGGGAACCCGGGTCGTCTATATCACCGGCAATCACGATGAAATGCTGCGCCGATACAGCGGATGGCAGTTGAGCCATTTCCAGATCACGGATAAATTGGTGTTGGAAATCGATGGGCAGATGACCTGGATCTTCCATGGAGACGTATTTGATGCCACCACCAAAGGAACCGCCAAGATCATAGCCAAATTGGGCGGAATCGGATACGATTGGTTGATCCTGCTCAATCGACTTATTAACTGGATCCTGGTTAAATGCAACCGACCCAAAATGAGCTTGAGCAAGAAGGTCAAAAATGGCGTAAAAAAGGCGGTTTCGTTCATTGATAATTTCGAGCAGACCGCGGCCGAGCTGGCCATTGAAAAGGGCTATAAGCACGTGATCTGTGGGCATATTCACCAACCCCAACAGCGGGTCATTAAAACGGCAAAGGGAGCCGTTACCTATTTGAACAGTGGCGATTGGATAGAGAACCTGACCGCGTTGGAGTATTCCAAAGGAAGTTGGCAACTGTACCACTACCAGGAATCCGATTATGCCGCTGCACCCGTGATCTCGATGGTGAAACGCACGCCCGAGGCAAATGTGATGACCGAGGAAATTTCCATACACATACACTCCTTGCACCTACCCCTATGAAAATTTTATATGCCGTTCAAGCCACCGGAAATGGGCATGTGAGCCGAGCGCAAACCTTATTACCTTATTTGCAATTATACGGGCAGGTAAATATCTTTTTGAGTGGGTCCAATTGTCATTTGCCTTTTGACGGACCGGTACGCTACCGAAGCCAGGGAGTAAGTCTATTTTATAATAGCCGCGGCGGATTAAATTATTGGCAACTGCTACGAAAAGTTAAGCCCTCGGAAATTTGGCGGGATGCGGAACAGCTGCCGGTTAAGAAATACGACTTGGTGATCAATGATTTTGACTTTGTAACATCATTGGCCTGTCGCCTGCAAGGTGTTCCGTCGATACATTTCGGTCACCAGGCGAGTTTTCAATACGCACAAACTCCTCGCCCCCGGCATCGATCTTGGCATGGCGAAATGTTGTTGCGGCATTTTGTTAAAGCAAGCGTACACATTGGTTTACACTTTGAATCTTACCATCCCAATATCTTCATCCCAGTGATCAAGCCGGAGATCATTCAGGCGACGCCCACTCGGGCCGGATACATTACGGTGTATTTACCGGCGTATGATGACCAGTTTTTGGAATTGCTTTTTCGGAGTCTGCCCGGTACCCGCTTCGAAGTGTTTTCCAAAACCACTACCCACGTTCGACACCAAGGAAATGTACTTTTTCTTCCCATTCAACGCGATCGCTTTGATGAAAGTCTGATCCATTGCGATGGTATTATCTGTGGGGCAGGATTTGAGACGCCGGCTGAAGCCATACACCTGGGAAAAAAGATCCTGGCAATTCCCATTCAGGGTCAATACGAACAAGTATGCAATGCGGAGGCATTGAAGAAAATGGGTGTGCATTGTTTACCCCGACTCACAGAAAAAGAAAGACCCGTCCTGCTCAATTGGCTCCAGCAAGGCGAATACATAAAAAGAGATTATTCGGATTGCATCACCCCGGTCATTCGAAAGGTAATGAACAGCGGGAAAAAATTCATGCAAGTGCCCTCCGACCAGGGTAAACTAATTACTTAGCCTCCGTTAAAAGCTGTTCATGAAGGTGATGGATCAACCCATCAGCCAAACCGATCTTAGGCACATAGATCTCCTGGATGCCGCCCCATTTCATCAGATGGGAATAGATCAACAGGGCGGGCACGATCACATCGGCCCGGTCGCGTTTTAGCTTATAGTGAACCATACGTTCCTCCACCGACAGCGCACTCATTTCCTTATGCATATCGCGAACTGTATCGATGGATATGGGCTTCAGTGATTTACCATTCACCAAAGAGGCCAACTTATTGATGTTGCCTCCGGAACCGATGGCCGTTACCTGGTCGTATTTTTTGGCAACGTCGCGCAGAAATTGTTTCATCTCCTGCCAGACGGCATCATCGAGGTGCTCGGTGAGCATCCGGATGGTGCCTACATTAAAAGAGCGTTGGAAAACTACTTCTGACCGATGATAGAAGGTTAATTCCGTGCTTCCGCCACCCACGTCAATATACAAATAACTATGCCCGGCATCCAGTCCCTCGGCAATATGATTCTCATAGATGATTTCCGCTTCCAGGTCGCCAGAGATCACATCGATCCCGATACCGGTTTGCTGCCGGATCTCCTTGATGATCTCTTTGGCATTTTCGGCATCGCGCATAGCACTGGTGGCGCAGGCGATGTAGTGATCGACCTCGTGGATGCGGATGAGACGCGAAAAGACATCGATGGTTTCGATCAGCATTTTCTTTCTTCGGGCGCCGATCGATCCTTTTTCAAAAACATCAAAACCCAAACGAAGCGGGATACGGAGAAAGTTCAATCGGTCGAACCGAGACTCCTTTCCTAGCTGAGTTACTTCGCAGATCAAAAGCCGGGCGGCATTGCTGCCAATGTCAATGGCGGCCAAGATCATTTACCTGGTTTTGGATCGTAAAAAAACATAGGTCTGTTCCTGTGAGCGAATTTTCTTGCGGCCGGTGGGTTGTACATAGCGGTTGGATAAGCCCGGCTCCAAAATACGCGCCTTTTGATTATCTGCCAACTGGATACGGATGAGGTCGATCAGTTCTTGCTTGATTCGGACATCATGAACCGGAGTGGCCACTTCTACCCGATGATCGAGATTTCGGACCATCCAGTCGGCACTGCTGATATAGACCAGCGGATCACCGCCGTGGGCAAAGATCATCACGCGGGCATGTTCCAGGTATTGATCAACGATGCTGATCGACTGAATGCGGGCTTCAATTTCGTCGTGATGAATGCGTTGACAAAATATGCCTCGAATGATCAAGTGCACCTTCACCCCTGCCTTGGCCGCTTTGTACAGTGCCTCCACCAAAACAAGATCGCTCAAGGAATTTAGTTTTACAATGATCTCGGCAGGTTTCCCCTTTCGCGCAGCCCGGATCTCGTACTGAATGTGATCCAGGATCTTTCGGCGCATGTTGGTAGGCGCCACCAGCAAATGCCGCAAGGAGCGGATCGGACCCATTCCGTTTTTCCAATTTGAAATGTACTCAAATACCTTCTCTACCTCCTGCATGAGAAGGGGGGAGGCCGTCAGCAGACAATGATCGGCATAGATATGCGCTGTTTTCTCGTTCAGATTTCCGGTACTGATAAAGCCATAGGAAACGATCTTCTTTCCGGATCGCTTTCGGATGCATAAAAGCTTCGCATGCACTTTTTTATTGGGCATCCCCACCAGTACCTGTACGCCCTCTTCCTCCAATACAGATTTCCATTCCAGATTCGCTTCTTCATCGAAACGTGCTTTTAGTTCCAGGCAAACTACCACCTGTTTGCCGTTTCGGGCCGCATTGAGGATGGCATTGATCACTTTGGAATTAGCCGCCAAGCGATAAGCGGTTATATAGATCGACAATACATCGTCATCCATCGCAGCCTCCCGCAACAGATCGATGACCGGATCAAAGCTGTGATACGGAAAATGCAGCATAACGTCTCGGGTCTGGATGACCTCAGAAACGAGTCTGCTTTTCTTCAAAGAGGGATGGCGAAAGGGGGCGGGACGAGCCGCTTGTGCAGGCAGCACCCTTGGAAAGTCCATGAAATGCCGAAAATGATGGATATGTCCGCCCGGAATGATGTTGCTTTTCCGGCTGAGCTGAAGTCGGTCGATCAGGTACTGCAACAACCTCGGGTTCATGGTTCGTTCATAGATAAAGCGAACGGGCTTCCCTTTCCGACGGCTCTTCAGTCCTTTTTGAAGCTTCTCGACTACGTTCAACCCAACCTCTTGGTCCATATCGATCTCGGCATCTTTGGTGATCTTGAAAACACTGGCCTCAAACTGATTGTATTTGGTGTGGGTGAACAGTTCGGGCAGATTGAATCGGATCAGATCTTCCAGCAGCATGATGGCATGTGTCCCCGGCTTTGCCGGGAGCAAAACAAATCGCCCTACGGAACGAGCCGGAATTTCGATTAGGGAGAATTTTTCCTGATAGGCGTCTTTTTTATCTCGCATCACGATGCCCAGGTAGAGACTTTTATCCCGCAAATAGGGAAACTGGGGAATGTTCTCAATCATCAGGGGAATGATGTATGGCCGGACCACCTCATCAAAATAATTTCGAACAAATCGCTTTTGATTGGCATTTAATTTTTTATCGCCGATTAGGTATACGCCCGCCTTGCGCAATTCCTTGTAAAGGTTTTCCCAGATCCGGTTAAATTCATTTTGCTGCCGAAGGACGATCCGCTGGATCTCATCCAACACCATCTGAGGTGAATCGATGCGGTCGAAAGAGGCCTTCTTCCGCCCTTGCGTCCACTCCGCCATACGTTTTAGTGTGGCTACCCGTACCCGAAAGAACTCATCGAGGTTGTTGGAGAAGATTCCCAGAAAACGAATGCGGTCTTGCAAGGAAACCGTCGGATCGTTTGCATCTTGCAATACCCGGGCATTGAAACTCAGCCAACTGATGTCACGGGGGAGGTGTTTGGGCTTCATGGCGTTAATTGTAAAGGTATAAACAACATCGCCTCCAGTTCGGAGGCGATGTAAGATTTATCAGTTGTGTTCATTAGAATTTTGTCCATCCTTTCCACCAGCTGGTGAGCGGACCCGCCGGTGCGATACCCCCGCGGAAGGTAATAGTCTTGTCAAAGAACGTATCGCCATTGAACTTCGGATCGGTGAACCCGCCACCGGTATTGATGCGGATATTACCATTCGATCCAGCGAAAGGAGTGGGATCTGGGGCGGCATAATTGTAGGGCTGCACCAGGCGTGCATCCGATACATTTAGCAGCAAGTCGTTTCCATAGAACGGGTTAGTGAACCACGTGGCGAAAGCAGCATCATTGGTGATGGTTGCCCCGGCTGTTCCGGCGAAACGTGTATTGATGGTATTGCCGGCAAGGGTGATGTTACGCAGACGAAGTGAGCTGTCCTCTACATTGAGTGCCGTAGAAGAACCGGTTGTACCATCCAGCTCGATGCCAATCGGCCATCCCAGAATGATGGAATTGAACAGCGACATGGCCGTATTTCGGCGGATGTGCGCGCCTCCGCGGAAAAGGCTATTGCCAATATTGTTGAGTGTGGCGCGCGGACCGATCGCCGTGATGTTACTAAAAATGGGAGATGTTTTTGGGGTCGCAGTGGTACCACTTGAATTGTTGTCGCTCTCAAAGGCTTGAGACCGGGAGATGTCGGCCAGCAATGAATCACGGATCACCAAACCGAACTGAACCTTACCACTGTAACCGTTATCCGTATCGAAATCATCATCCAAAGTCTTATATGCAATTAAAAACTTACAATTCACCGTACCTCCGAACCACTCGTAAGCATCATCCTTGGCGTAGGAAACCTGTATATTCTCAATGGTAGTTCCGCTACCCACAGCCGCCAGGGTCAGGCTGTTGATCTCTTTATCCGGCTGGTACGCGTATCCGGCATATTCAATTCGTACAAATTTCAACGAACCAGAATTATCGGCAGCATCGGTTCCGCCGGCCAAGCCATCGCCATTGGCGTTATCAACTCCACCCTCTACCTGAAACGTATTGGCAACTCCGTTGAAGCTGGTGTTTACAGGTGCTTTGCCACAGATCACGATTCCGCCCCAATCACCCGATTGTGGATTGGGAGAAGCCGAGGTAAAAACGATGGGATCCGTAGCCGTGCCTTCTGCCCGAATCTTGGCACCACGAGTAATGATCAGCGCTGCTACATCGGTACCGCTATACGAACCTTTTATTACCGTGCCTGGCTCGATGGTCATGGTTGCATTATTCACCATATACACCAATCCCTTCAGGATGTAGGTGTTTTGCTTGCGCAACAACGTATCGGCACTGATACGTCCCTGCAGGGTAATGGTCTGGCCTTGTGCAGTTCCACCACCGCCGCCGCCATTGACGACAACAACTTGGATCTCTCCATCGGATTCGATCTTACGGCAACCGGTCCAAGCTAAGGTGGCCAGTGCAGCTAACAGAAAAAGGGATTTTTTCATAACGGGGTATTTAACGATAAACGGTTTGATTAAAGTGTATAATTGAAGGTTAAACTGAACGTGGTGCCGGTTTGACGCGTAAAGCGATAGGCGTCCGTGTTTTTCTGGAAACTAAATTTCTCGCCTACATTTTGATAGAAGTACTGAACGGTGTTGAACACATCTGAAATGTTGAAACGCAGTTCGCCTTTTTTCTTGAGAATTTTTTTGCTCATTTGAAAATCGACGAGGTGACGAGGCGCTTCGAGGATATCCGGGGAGCCGGAGCCGGCACTGATATCACCAACGAGATAAATCCGTTCGCCAATTCGGTTATATAATAAGGTAGCGGTTAACCCGGCTTTTTCCAGATCGTATAACAAGCCGAGGTTGATCATGTAAGGAGATTGTCCCTGTAAGGTCCGGTCAATTCCCAGCGAAAGATCTTTGACCTGGCTCTTAATGAGCGAACCGTTTGCCTGGAACGTAAAGTTTTTCAGCCTGTCGACCATATCGAGCTTTTTACGAAACTCGGCTTCTACACCGTACACCGTTGCTCGCTTTGCATTTTGGTAGCTGAAAGTACTGGAGCCACCCACACCCTCGTTGAACAGTTGTTCGATCGGATTTTCAAATCGTTTGAAAAAAGCACCCAAGGTGAATGCTTCTCCAGCCCGGGGATAAAGCTCATAACGGAGATCGAGGTTGGCGATCTTCGTTCTACGCAGATTCGGATTCCCCTGCACGGAAGCGTTCAATTCAAAGTCATACAGGTTCAGGAAGGCCAATTCGCGCAACTCGGGGCGAATAACGGTTTGTGAGGCAGAGAAACGGATGTTGGTCTTGGTAGTGGCTTTGTACGTCGCATTGATGCCGGGTAAAAAGTCCAGCACTTTTGAATAGGTGTGACGGGGATCCCAGGTTTTCACACTGCCCACCAACTGATCATAGTGCTCCACACGCAATCCCCACACCACTCGTAGTTTTTTCGTGAACTGATTATCCAGCTGGAGAAATCCGCCATTCAAAATGGTATTGGCCATGTAGCGGAACGTACGGCCTTTGATGGCATCGAAACCAAATAGGTTATCGGTTCCATTTCCGAAGTGTACCGGATCGAACACTCTGTCGGCCGGCAACAACCGAAGTCCTGGATTATCAATGGTCAAGTAGTTCGCAAACAGGTTGGCATCGTACAACCGATCCTTGATCTGGAGCATATAGCCGCCCTTCAGGGTTTGCTTTTGTCCCAGCCAGTCAAAATTGTAACTGAGATCGCCACCCGCCGTGTAGATATAATCGCTCAGTGTCTGGAAAATACGGCTGCCACTTTGTTGTGAGAGTACGTTTGATATCAGCAGTCGGTAAGGATCTAGTGTACCGGCCAAACGGGAGTACGCAATGCGGCGCTGGTCGGGAATATATCCATCCAGAATGGTAAATGATCCGTACCAACGAAGCTTGAGCGGATTGATGATCGTATGATCGCCGGTAAGTTGAGTGGTGAAAAAGGTATTTTGTTTGAACGTAAGATCGGTGCCGGTGATCTGCTCATCGCGATTGAACTCATCTCCTTCCCGGCTGGTTACCGAATTGCTGGAATTGACGTTGACCAATGACTTGACGGAGATGCGATTTTGGCTATTTAGTTGCAACGCCAAGCTGCCGATGGCCCCAACAGAAACTTCTTGCTGGTACCGGGTATCGTTGAAGTTGGAGTTGAGGGTAGCGATGTTATTGGAGATGGCATTGGAACGGTTGAGTAGGAGCACACGGCGATTGGATTTGCTGTAATTCACGCCTACGATACCCCCTAAACGTTTACCAAACAGTTTGGAAGAAAAACTGCAACTGGTTTGGAAGGAAACGTTCATGGGGGCTGTACCCGCCACGGGGGCCCAGGCATTGCGCATGCTTTTACCGATACCCGTTTTGATTATCTGTGAGGATGTATCAAAAACGGATTTCCGGATGTAACCAGCAGGCAAACTACGGGTGCCGTCGTCAATGCCCAGCCAATCCAAGTTTCCCCCCGGATCGCGATAGAAAGTATTTCCAATGGTTTGGGAGTTGAAGCCCGTACCTACTTGAATATTGAACGAATTGGTTGAGGGGATGTCTTTTGTATTGACCTGGATGAGTCCGCCTGCCCACTCCCCCGGATATTCCGGAACAAAGGCTTTGTTGATGATCAGGTTGTCGATCATATTGGCCGGGATCAGGTCGAATGAGAAGGTCTTTCGATCGGGTTCGGTGCTGGTCAGCAAAATGCCGTTCAGCATGGCTTGGTTGTAGCGATCGGCCAGTCCGCGGATAACTATAAAACGACCTTCCTGGATGCTGGCGCCCGGGGTACGTTTCAATACTTCACCGGTGTTGCGATCGGGCGAGCGGCGAATGGCCTCGGCAGCGATCACCGAAGCAACGGTATTGGTATTGCGCTGGAAGGTGATCAGGGCATTGACCGATTCTTTGCGTGCAGTGGATCCTTTGGTGGTGATCGTGACGCCTTCGGAGACTTTTGCTTTCACCTCCAAAACAACATTCAGTTCATTGTACTGACCGGATAGTACTTCAACCTCCTCCACCGTTTTGGGTTCATATCCGACCGCCGTAAAAATCAGTGTGTATTTTTGTCCGACCGACAAATTCAAACTAAAACGTCCCTCATTATCGGTGATCGTTCCGGTATTTCCACCCTGGATCTTAATTGATACGCCGGTAAGGGTTTCATTCTTATTGTTGGTGACTTTACCGGACAACCGCAGGTTTTGAGAAGCTGCTGAAAATGTGATTGTCAGGGTGACTATTAACATCCAAAAACGCGCCGGAATACACATGTACCAAAGATTTCCGCAAAACTGCTGCCGGCAGGTTACCGACACATTAACCGGCCGTTAAGCAATCATTACCCCATTGTTACGGGAATGTTATGTGTCCGATCGGCCAGCGTCTGTAAAGTGAATGGTTTTAAATTCCCCTTAGCATTGATTGTCAGCATTTTAAACGATAACTTGCGACATTAAGAAATCATTAATTATTGATGTATACCAATATCCCTGTTGAACTCCCGGTACATTTGTCTGACCTAAATACTGAACATGTCTGCCTTGCAATCGATCTTGAAAATTTTCCTCCCCAAGAACCTCGTTTTTTATGAGCTTTTTGAAAAAGTAGCTGCCAATCTGCTCACGATGGGCGGACAATTGAAACAAGTTGTGGCTGAGCCTGACTTCGACAAACGGGCGGCGATCATTGCGCAGGTCGAGGACATGGAACATGCAAACGATGAATTAACGCACCAGCTTTTTACCGAATTGGGACGAAACTTCATCACCCCGTTCGACCGCGAAGACATTCACCACTTGGCTACCGCCATGGATGATATTGCCGACTACATCTACTCTTCCGCCAAAAAGATAAACTTCTACCGAGTGAACCCGAACGACACGGGCATTCAAAAATTTGCCGAACTGATCGAACAAGGTTGTCAGCAGGTACACAAAGCCGTCATTGAACTGCGCGATATGAAAAATATGCGCTCCATCACGGAGTCACTGGTTCGGATCAATAGCATAGAAAACCAAGCGGATGATGTATTTGATATGAGCATTGAACGATTGTTTGCCCTGGAGGAAGATGCCAAAGAAGTCATTAAGAAGCGGGAGATCTATCAAGTACTCGAAATCGCAACGGATAAATGTGAAGACGTTGCGAATGTGATCGAGTCCATCATCATCAAATACGCCTGAGCGACATGACTACGATGCTGCTGACCATCATCGCCCTCGCGTTGATATTCGATTACATTAATGGCTTTCATGATGCGGCGAATTCCATCGCCACCGTCGTGTCAACAAAAGTATTGACCCCCTTTCAAGCCGTTCTTTGGGCAGCGATTTTCAACTCCGTCGCTTTTTTCATTTTTAAGGACCACGGCGTGGCCGATACGGTTGCCAAAACCGTACACCCAAACGATATTCCGAAAGATGACATGCTTTGGGTAATACTTTCTGGTTTGTTGGCAGCGATCGCCTGGAACTTGCTGACCTGGTGGTACGGCATTCCCTCCTCCTCCTCGCACACCCTGATCGGAGGATTTGCAGGCGCAGCCACTGCGGCCGGCGGATGGAACGCTGTCAACTCGCCGGTGATATTAAAAACAGCCAGCTTCATTGTACTGGCGCCGCTCATCGGAATGATCATGGCCTTTTTAATGTCGCTTTGGTTTCTGAACTCCTTCAAGAAGGGGTGGACATCCAAATTACTTCCTCTTTCGATCTTGGTCTTGGTCGGAATCTTCTTATCAAAAAATCTTGAGCTTGACAGAAACGTGATCAGCCAGCGAATCGACTTCGATTCCTACTACCTACAGGTAATATTTTATGCCAAAAATTTCAAATGGATCCTGTTGGCATTCATCCTCACCGTGATGGCCGTATTCTCCTTGTACCTCAGCAACCTCAACACGCACAAGGCCAATCAATGGTTTAAAAAATTACAGCTGGTCTCCTCTGCTGCATTTAGCATCGGACACGGCGGAAACGATGCCCAAAAAGTTATGGGGATCATCACTGCTGCACTGATCGCCGGCGGAAACATTCAAGAATTTGACCAGATGCCCAATTGGGTGCCGATCGCCTGTTACGCGGCAATCGGTTTTGGCACCATGAGTGGCGGCTGGAAGATCATTAAAACGATGGGCACCCGAATCACGAAGGTCACCCCCTTCGAGGGCGTAGCGGCGGAGACAGCAGGCGCCATCACTTTATTTCTTACCGAAGCCCTGAAAATCCCCGTCTCCACCACCCATACCATCACCGGTTCCATCATGGGCGTGGGGGCCACCAAACGCTTGTCGGCCGTGCGCTGGGGCGTTACCCTCAACCTGATCTGGGCCTGGATCCTGACCATTCCGATCAGCGCCCTGCTCGCCGGAGGGATTTATTTCCTGGTGCGTCATCTCTAAGCATACCCAATCGTTTTTATCCCGATTTTTGCCGGGATAACTATGAAAAAGATCCTCGTTACCGGAGGCGCCGGTTATATTGGCTCCCATACTGTCGTTGACCTGATCGAACATGGATATGAGGTGATCTCGGTTGATAATTATTGTCGGTCCGATGCCCGCATGCTCCTCGGCATCGAAGCCATCACGGGAAAAAAAATCACCAACTACGCGATCGATCTTTGTTCACTGACCGATACCCGAAAAGTATTTGAAGAAAATCCAGACCTGGTCGGCATCATTCACTTCGCCGCTTACAAAGCCGTGGGCGAATCGGTCGAACAACCCTTGTTATACTTCGAAAACAACCTGCAATCGTTGATCAATCTGCTTAAATGCGTGCAGGAATTTCGCATCCCCAATTTTGTCTTTTCTTCCTCCTGTACCGTTTACGGAGAACCTGAAAAGATCCCTGTCACCGAAGCAACGCCGCTTCAACCGGCCACATCGCCATACGGACTCACCAAACAGACCGGAGAACAAATGTTGGAGGCCTTTGTCAAAACCAATTCCTGTTCCGTTCTTTTACTCCGATACTTCAACCCCGCTGGCGCGCACCCCACCGCGCAGATTGGAGAGCTGCCCATCGGTCGGCCGCAGAACCTAGTGCCCGCCATCACCCAAACCGCCATCGGCGTGATCGATCACCTGCAGGTACACGGAACGGATTACTCGACCCGCGATGGCTCCTGTATCCGTGATTTTATACATGTCTGCGATTTGGCTCAAGCCCATACCCAAGGCATCCAACTCCTAGAAAAAGAAGGTACGTCCAACCACTGCAAGCCCATCAACCTGGGAAGTGGTACGGGCATGACAGTGTTGGAATGCATTCATGCATTTGAAAAAGTTTCCGGTGCAAAATTGAACTGGTCGGTGGGTCCCCGCCGCCCCGGCGACGTAATCGCCATATACGCCAACAACGAAAAAGCCAAAACGCTACTGGGATGGGAAGCGCGTTATGGGATCGACGACATCATGGCCACCGCCTGGGCCTGGGAACAGCGCTACCGCAGCGGCCAGACCGTACTTGGTTCCTGATCATTTGTTTTCCACGTAAAAAATGATTTTTCCTCATGGGTTTTTTGGGGAGGGGATTGAAACTACTTTTGTTGCAATCCCCCCTTCATGCTCAAAGACATTGTATCTTCCGGAAACAAAGACACCCGCAGCGGATTTGGCGATGGCATCGTAGCCGCTGCTCGTAAGAATCCGAACATCATTGCCCTCACAGCCGATCTGGCCGGATCACTCAAGCTCAATCAATTCATGAAAGAATTTCCCGAGCGATTCTTTCAATGCGGCATCGCCGAGTCCAACATGATCGGTGTGGCGGCGGGAATGACCATCGGGGGAAAGATTCCGTATACAACTACGTTTGCAAACTTCTCAACTGGACGCGTATACGATCAGATCCGCCAATCGGTCGCCTACAGCGGCAAGAACGTGAAGATCTGTGCCTCGCACGCCGGACTTACCCTGGGAGAAGACGGCGCCACCCATCAAATTCTGGAAGATATCGGACTGATGAAAATGCTTCCGGGTATGACCGTAGTGGTTCCTTGCGATTACAATCAGACCAAAGCCGCTACCGAAGCCATCGCTGAGATAAACGGACCGGTTTACCTCCGCTTTGGACGTCCAGCCTGGCCCATCTTCACCCAGGAATCCGATTTCGTACTGGGCAAGGCCCAATATTTCTCCGAAGGCAACGACGTATCCATTTTCGCTTGTGGCCACCTTGTCTGGAACGCCATCCAAGCCGGCATCCAACTGGAAGCAGAGGGAATCTCGGTGGAAGTTGTGAACCTGCATACGATCAAACCGCTTGATGAAACGGCCATCATCCGCACCCTGAAAAAGACCAGTTGTGCCGTAACTGCCGAGGAACACAACATCATTGGCGGTATGGGTGATGCGGTGGCACAAGTGGCCGCCCGACTTCAACCCACCCCCATCGAATACGTGGGCACCAACGATACCTTCGGCGAAAGCGGCACCCCAGCGCAGCTCTTGAAAAAATACGGACTGGACGTACCCGATATCTTAGCCGCTGCCAAGCGGGCCATCGCCAGAAAAAAGAGCTGACCCACATTAAACGATTGGGCTTCGATTCCGTCTAACCGACTCATGCCACCGTACTCAGATGCCGAGCTCTTGCTGGCGTTTCAAGAGCCCAGTCAGCGGGAATCTGCATTTACCCGATTGGTGCGGCAATACCAGGAACGTTTGTATTGGCATATTCGACGAATGGTGGTGACGCATGATGATGTGAACGATGTGCTCCAAATTGTTTGGATCCGGGTTTGGAAGGGACTGGAAGGATTTCGATCCGACAGCCAACTTTACACCTGGCTTTACCGCATCGCCACCAATGAGTGCCTGAGTTATTTAGACCAGCAAAAAAGAAAGGGAACCGTTTCACTCGACCCTGAGGGTGGGGTCAACCTGACCCAGCAGGTTCGCGCCGACGCTCACTTTGATGCCGAAAAAGCCGAATGGAAATTACAGCTGGCCATTCAAGAACTCCCTGAGAAACAACGACTGGTATTCACCTTGCGGTATTACGACGAAATGCCCTACGAGGAAATGAGCCGGGTTTTGGAAACCAGCGAAGGTGCCCTGAAAGCCAGTTACCATCATGCCGTTAAAAAAGTGGAAGATTACCTCCTGAACCGTTAAACCAACTCCTGCTGATACTATCTTACTACCCGAAATAAACATGTCAGACCGCCGAATCATAAAAACCGAACTGGAGGAGTTGAACAGCCCCCTTCTCGAGAACCTCTCCCGGATGCCCTATGCGGTGCCTTCGGGTTATTTTGAGGGGTTACCCGAGCAGGTGTTGAAAAAGATTCATCGCCTGGAAGTTCAGGAGGAATTGCTAACCCTCTCTCCTACACTCGCCGGGTTACAAAAAGATATCCCGTACGCTACTCCCGCTGGCTACTTTGAACACTCGGTACCGGTGTCGCTCAAGCCAAAAGGGCGGGTGGTAACCCTTTTTCAACGGTCGTGGATGCGATATGCCGCTGCCGCAGCGGTGCTTGTGGGAGGCATATTTTTCTGGACATATCAAGATAACAAACCCACCCTAAGCGCCGACAACGTCTTGATCGAAGTTGAAAAAGATATTAAGCAACTCAACGAAAAGCAGGAATTGCAAGTACAAGAATTTATCTCGGCAGGGGTACAAGAAGAAGAGTTATCTACCAATGATCAGCATGCAATCTCCTCCGATGGACTGTTGGCCGGTGTGTCTGAAGAGGAGTTAACCGAATTTTTAGAGCAATCTGAATTTATCATAACAGCAGAAACAAATAACTGATATGCGGCGGTTCTATTTTACTTTATTGCTTTTTCTTTTTTCCATCATTGGAAGGACGCAACCGCCCGGTCCCCCAGATAGGGATAGTCTTCCCGATTCTAAACTGTTGGATCGGATGAGTCAATTCATTCAGACAAGGTTAGAGATGACCGAAACGGAAAAAGGGAAGTTTGATCCATCCTTTAAACAGTATCTAACGGAATTTTCTAAAATACACCGCGAGAATCGAAGCGATCGGCTGATCCTGCAGCAACAGATCATTGAGTTGCGAATTCGTTATCGAAAAAATTTCCGTGATTATTTGGGCGAGCAAAGGGGTGATCAGGTCTTCCTGGAGGAGGAGCAGTTCCGTCGGCAGGTAATTCAAATGATCCGAGAGCGCCGTAAACAACGGGGTGGTCCGCCGCCGCCGCCAGGCAGCAGACGTCATTTCCACTAAAGTGAAGGGGCGGGGAAGGTCCAGCTTGGGTGCTGGATATCGTGATAAAACAAAAAGGTCCAACCCCTCTCTTCGCCTTGCTGCCACCACAACTGTCGCAATTGCTGTGCTTTTTTACCGTCATGATCGTACTTGGCAACGAAACGATGTTTCATTTGCTGAAGTTGCGGAGCTTCATCGCCTCCAAAGAAGATTATCTGTTCTCCTTCTTGAATTCGAATTACTTGATGAAAGGGACAATGCCCCCCACTGTTCATGACATCGATATATCCGTCTATCCTTGTATCCCCAACCACCCAATGAACGTATGGGTGATTCGCTAGTATCTCCAGCTCGTTGAGGGGATAGGAAGGCGCCCCTTTTTGAAACGCGAAGGCAAACTCTGCTTGCGAAATATAATAGGTAGCCTGTGGAAAGGAAAGCTTACGGCTCGGGCCGGATCCAGATGCAACCCCTCCGGCATGGTCTTTGTGCAGATGGGAGAGAAAAACTTTGGTCACCTGATCCGGAGTAAATCCGATGGCGCGCAGATTCCGATGGATCTGTAATTCTCCTTGATCCAGGAAGCCAAGTCCGGTATCCAGCAACAGCAGATCACTAGCCGTTTTTATGGCGAATGGCTGAATCTCTACCAACAAACTGCCTCGGGTGCGCTCCGTTAATGAATCGATTGCGGGATCGAAGGGAAGAAAGATCTTTGTCTGATCGATGGTAAATCTTCCCTCTGATAAAGGATAACAGGTCATTTGCTTTTATCTAAGTACCATTTGTCGATCTGCGTCCAGTCGCATGAGAATAAAAATCATCAAAGAGAAGGTGATCAGGGAAGTCCCTCCATAGCTAATCCACGGCAAGGGAATTCCAATAACGGGCATCAGACCGATTGTCATTCCGATATTCACAACCACATGAAAGAAAATAACGGCCAGCACCCCATATGCATAGGCGCGGCTAAAGGTGCTTCGCTGTCGCTCCGCGATAGTCACGATCCGTAGAAGCAGAAAAAGATATAACCCTAACAATAGGGCGCTTCCTACAAATCCAAATCCTTCCCCCACCGTACAGAATATGAAGTCGGTTCGTTGCTCCGGGACAAAATCATACCGTGTCTGCGTAGCTCTCAATAAACCTTTGCCCAAAAAACGGCCACTACCAATGGCGATCTTAGATTGTCGGACATTGTAGCTGGTGCCGGTTTCTTTCTTTTTGAGGTCAACGGCGGGTCGAATCGAGTCGGATACCTGTCGGTATGGATTGTCCTTGCCAAATAGATTATAGATCCGCTCCACCTGATGCTTCTGCAAAACATTTTTAAAAAGAAAAGGAACGGCAAATCGCTGAATAGCCACTGCCAACAACCAGATTAGAATAATTTTGGTAAACAATCCACGTTGTCGTTTGAACGTTCGGCGAAGCATATAAAGAGCAATCAACAGCAACACAGTCAATAGGATTGCCAGCAGGTTTGGGGGAACCAAGATGGAGGTCACAACCAGGATTACAACTGCCATGACCATGGTGGGGATACTGGCTGGCAAGCCCTCACGATACATCACCAAGAACAAGGAGGTATAAACCAGGGCCAGTCCGGTTTCACTTTGCAAAATACACAGCAGTGCCGGAAATAGAACCAGCGCAGCAGCTCGAAGCTGCGCACGGGTTTGACGAAAGTCCAACTCAGGCAAGCTTAGGTATTTAGCCAACGCCAGGGCAACGAAAAGCTTGACAAATTCCGCTGGCTGGAAGTTGAAGGAGCCAATTCGAATGATTGACTCCGTGCCCTTGATGCGCGAGTGAAAGGGGAAAACCAGGAAGAGAAATAAAATTCCCAGGGCATAACCCAGGTTGGAGGTAGCAGCAAAGAATTTACTATCGGCCAGCAGCACCACAAATCCGATCATCAAGCTAAAAACAAAGAAATAAAATTGCTTACTGTAATCTGTGTTGAATCCGATCCAACTGGCAATAAGGGGATCTCCCTCCTTGTACGTGGCCGCAAAAATAGCAAGCATACCAATGAGGGCCAGTGCAGCCAGTACCCAGAAAAGCGTCCAGTCCAACCCTTTTGATATGGTGCCTTGTTGTGTTCTCATACAAACAGGTTGGCCTCCCGTCCAGTTTTTTTTCGACTTTCCCCGATCCATCCTGTCTCTCGGTAAAAGGACTTTTTCAACGGAGGCGTATAGGGAGACGGAAAACCGGGAGCGGAAGGGTGAAGCCGTGTGGTTCGTTTAAGATAGAAACTGTCGCGGGTAAGCTTAAACCACTCTTGTGCACGGATCGAATCTTCTTTTCGTTGAAGGCGTTTGAAATACGCCGGCATCAAGTTGGCTGCAGCGATGCGAGCGGAATCCGATTTACTTTTTACCGAGAGGGTATCATTTAGATACTTCTCGATCATAATGCGCGCGATGGGTCCGGCCCACGTTGCACCAAATCCGGCATTTTGAACAAAAACGGCCAATGCAATCTTGGGGTTTTCTTTGGGCGCGAAACAGACAAACATTGAATTGTTCGGCAGTTTGATTCGATTTCCATCAAGAATAGTATAGTTTTCGGCCGTACCCGTTTTGGCACATACCTCGATACCCGGAATTTGAGCAACGAGGGCGGTACCTACTTTGACCACATCACTCATTCCTTCGATGACTGACCGATAGGCCGTGTCCGGTATACCTGTCAGTACATTGTGTTTACGCCGGTAGGGATTCACGAGTGCGGAATCTTGATCGGACGCACCCTCTATCTTTTCAACCAAATGGGGAGTATAATAATAGCCTCGGTTGCAGATGATGGCCATGGCATTTGCCATTTGCAAGGGCGTGGTGAGCATTTTATCTTGTCCAATACCCAAGGTCAGGTTGGTACAAGATGTCCAGCGATTGGCATTTTCTTTGTTATAAACAGAAGTATCCGGAATGTTTCCGGCAGTTTCGCCGGGCAGGTCAACCCCCAATTTCACACCGAGCCCAAAAGCGCTCATATATGCTTTCCAACGTAGATATCCGTTTTTGACTCCCCCATATTTGGGTTGATCAACGGTCAGTCGATAAATATGAGAAAAATAAGAATTACAAGAATTGGCAATGGCAAGGCGCAAGTTCGCGGCATGCCCTCCCCCCGCATGGGTACAAGCGGGTTTGCCGTGGCCACAAGCGGTATACCGCCCCCCACAAGGATAACCGTAGTTGGACGTTATCACCCCCTCTCCGAGTGCCACCAATCCTCCCAGCGGCTTAAAGGTAGAACCCGGTTCATAGCGACCCGCGATGGCACGGTTCAGCATAGGGCCTGTTACATCCAGTACCATGTTGCTGTAATTATTGCTCCCCCCCGAACCTGTGAGATCACTCGGGTTATAGTTGGGACCAGACACCATCGATAAGATTCCCCCTGTCGAAGGATCCAATGCAACCAGTCCGCCCACCTTATTGCTCATCAATTTCTCCGCCAACTGCTGCAACTCAATGTCGATATAAGTATGTAAACTTCGTCCCGCAGCGGAGGCTGTATCAAAATCCCCATTCTCATAATGACCCACAAGGCGATTTTTATTGTCCTTTATCATATACTGCACCCCCCGCTGTCCCATCAATACCTTTTCATAAAAAGACTCCAGTCCAGTTTTTCCAATATAATCACCCTGTCGATAAAAATTTTTAGAGCGCTCAATATCTTTTGCATCCACCTCCCGCACATAGCCCAAAATATGAGCGGCGGCATTGTACGGATACGACCGAAGCGGGCGCTCTACCAAATTAAAACCAGGAAATTTCCATGCATTTTCTTCAAAGCGAGCTTGTAACTCTTTTGGCAATAATCCCCTGAATACAGAGGGGCGAACCGATGTATTCTTAACGATCGCCTCCATCAACCGCTTGCGAAAATCGGCCGTGTCCATCTCCAGTAGCCGACAAAGCTCCAGCGTATCGATGCCTTTTACCTCGGCCGGTGTAACCAGCAGATCGTAGGCGATGGTATTGTTCAATATCGCCCGCCCCTTTCGATCGTAAATAATCCCCCGCTCCGGATAAATTACTTTGGCATAGACCGCATTATCCATGGCAAGTTGACGATACCGGCTATCAATCACCTGCAAATAGAATAGCTGAAGCAGAATAATCAAGAATACAACCAACAATAAGAGCTGGATGCTGCGGCTTCGGGCTTGGTGGTAAACGGACATCTTAGTTCTAAAAGATCGAGATTACAAATTACGTGTGCAATGGGGCCTCATCCAAATCAAAAAATAGATTATGCGGTGTTCGTTCGATACGATTGCTGCCGAGGAAAGAGCAAATCAACGGTTAGTATAAACAACAGACTGATCAACGTACCCAGCAATGTCTTTCCCAGAAACGACCAGAACGAACCTACACTGAGCCACTGTAGAAACGTCAAATAAAAATGATGCAGGAACGTCAGCACTCCCAGGTAAACGACATAGGGAGCCCATTGCATGGCCCGCACCGAAGGCTCGGGATATTGGAATTCTTGTGTATCGCGAGGCATGAGGATGGAAATCAGATAAGGACGCAAGTACGCAATCAGAACGCACGCCGCTGCATGCAAACCGGGGGTGAGCGAGAAATAATCGACCGCCAGGCCCAAGAAGAATCCAATCAGCAACAACGCCGGTCGGCCCAGCGAGAAAGGCAGCCACAACACAAATACAAAATAGAGGGAGGGTACGACCAGTCGGTGCAAGTGCGGTACCTTATTCAAGAGATAGACTTGTACCGCCACCAGCACCAGCGCCCGAAAGAGATATCGGAGAAGTTGGGTCATGGTCGTCGGTTTTTGGGATCCTCAATACGCTTGCGGGCATCCTGATTCAGCTGAACCTGTTCATTCATTTGTAAATTTTCCACCACAAATACCTGCTGCAAATTCCGAAAATTAGCGGCCGGCTGCACTTCTATGATGTGAAAATTGGTGCGCTTATCGGTCGTTAATGAACTAACCTTGCCGAGCATTTTGCCAGGAGGAAAGTTAAAGGAGTAGGAACTGGTCAAGATCGTGTCACCAAGCTTGACAAATACACTTTTTGGAATGCCTTTCAGTAAAAGCCGGTCTGGATGATCTCCATCCCACTCCAACGTACCAAAATCACCGGTCTTTTTCAACGAGGCATTCACCCGCTGCTGCACGTGCAGCAAACTCATCGCCTGCGCAAAATTGGGACTCACCAATACGATCACCCCTACCGCAGATCCGTCACCATTTAAAACCGCCATATTCTCGCGAATGCCTTGATCCGATCCGCGATCGATCTGGAAATAATTCTTTTCTTCGTTGACGGTGTTGTAAATGACCGTAGCCGCACGATAAACATACCGTCGGATGCGCCGAATGCTGTCGCCCGCAACTTCCTCCCTAACGACCCGCTGGGTGTCGACCAATAAATTGTTTTTCGGCATCAGATTCAATAGGGAGTCGTTCAACCGATGAACCCGTTGATTCTCGGCGCGCAGCTGGAAGAAATCTTCTACCCGGTCGTACCGGCTGTTGATAGCACCGGTTATCTCCTGTGCCTGCGTCAGCAATCGTGCCTCATGAAAACGATTGAAGCTGGCCAAAAACCACCAGGAAAGGATCTGCAATAGCAGAAATAAAAAGAAAGTATGGTAGCGTCGGATGAAAAGAAGTACGTTCCGCATGTAGACTAACGCATCACAAAGGGATACTGGTCATAATTTTTGAGCGCAATCCCGGTTCCGGTTACCACACTCTTCAACGGATCATCGGCAATGTGCACCGGCAATTTGATCTTCGCACTAAGCCGCTTATCCAATCCGCGCAACAACGCACCGCCACCCGTGAGATACAATCCACGGCGATAAATATCAGCGGCCAACTCAGGCGGCGTTTGTTCAAGTGCTTTGAGGATCGCTTCTTCGATCTTAAATACACTTTTATCGAGTGCTTCAGCGATCTCTTGGTAGCTGACCATGATCTGCTTGGGGATACCGGTTACCAAATCCCGTCCGTTCACCGCAAAATCCGGTGGCGGATTATCGATCTCTTTCATCGCAGCACCCACATGGATCTTGATCTGTTCGGCCGTCCGCTCCCCAATGAGCAAACTATGATATCGACGCAGCGCCTCCATGATGTCAGCGGTAAATTCATCGCCGGCGATCCGAATGGATTGATCGCAAACAATACCGGCCAACGCAATGATGGTAATACCCGTAGTACCTCCTCCAATATCAATGATCATGTTACCAACCGGCTCGCCGACATCGATTCCAATACCGAGTGCAGCCGCCATGGGTTCATGAATGAGATAGACTTCTTTAGCACCGGCCTGTTCGGCACTGTCGCGCACAGCCCGCTTTTCTACTTCGGTAATGGAAGAAGGAATGCAAATCATCATGCGCCAGCTCGGCGGGAACAACGGTTTTTTGGGATAAACCAATTTGATGAGTTCGCGGATCATCAGCTCCGCTGCGTTGAAGTCGGCGATCACGCCGTCTTTAAGTGGACGAACCGTGCGAATACTTTCGTGCGTTTTTTCATGCATCATCAAGGCCTTGCGACCCACCGCCAATACTTCTTTGGGATTGTTGCGATTGAGTGCCACAATGCTGGGTTCATTCACCACCACTTCGTCGTTGTGAATGATCAACGTATTCGCGGTACCTAAATCGATCGCGATCTCCTGTGTGAACCAATTGAAAATGCCCATGAAAAATGCTACGTGTTAATGACGACAAAGGTGTGGTAAATAATCTGAATTTTCAAGGAGCACGAAAGGATTTCCGAGGGAAAATTTGGAGGCGCCACAAGGGGATTGACTAACTTGGTGTATGCCTTCGTTCACCCGCATCATCTGGGTGCTGGCCTGGGTCAGCCTGCTGACCGACATGGCCAGCGAAATGCTCTACCCCGTCATCCCGCTCTACCTCCAACAAATTGGATTTACCGTAGCGGGAATTGGATGGATGGAAGGCACCGTGCAATTCCTGGCCGGGGTCAGCAAAGGATATTTCGGGAAGCAAAGCGACGAACTGGGGAAACGACTCCCCTTCATTCAATGGGGCTATACCCTCAGTGCCCTCTCCAAACCCCTGATGGGCTGGCTCACCCACCCACTATGGATTCTCGGAGTAAGGGGGGTAGACCGACTGGGAAAAGGAATGCGCACCGCCCCGCGCGATGCCTGGCTGGCCCAAGAAGCCGGCCCCCATAAAGCAACCGTCTTTGGCTTTCACCGTAGCATGGATACCTGGGGCGCCGCGATCGGCCCCCTCCTCGCCCTGATCTACTTACTCTACCGACCCGGTGATTACGCAACCCTCTTCCTGCTTGCCTTTGCACCCGGCTTGCTCTCCGTGGGTTTGTTGCTCACCCTTCGAGAAAAAACCGTTGCCCCCAAACCCAGCGTTCGCACCGGATTTTTTGGCTACCTCCACAATTGGGAAGAAGCACCTGCCTCTTTTAAAAAAATGGTGCCCGCCCTGCTTTTGTTCGCGCTGTTTAACCACTCCGATATCTTTTTACTGCTGATGGCCCGGCAAGCGATCGGAAACAGCTCGATACAAGTCCTGGGCACCACGATCCCCGCCGATGCCTGGGTCATCGGTGCATATATACTGTACAACGCCGTATACGCCCTCACCGCCTATCCGATCGGAAGGGTTGCCGAACGAATCGGAACACGAATCATGATTGTTGGCGGATTTATTTTTTTCGCGGGGGTCTATGCCGGGTTTGGTATGGGACCTAATACCCACACCCAGGTTCTGCTTTTTTGTCTATACGGACTCTATGCCGCCGCAACAGAAGGAATGATCAAAGCCTGGATCAGCGAGCAGGTACCAATGGAAAAAACCGGTACCGCCATCGGATTCTATACATCGCTGGAAAGTGTTTCGATCTGGCTGGCCAGCGGGATCGCCGGGATGTTGTGGACCTTCGGAAATCCCTCCCTGCCCTTTTACCTCAGCGCCGCCGTCGCGCTTGGCGTGGCCCTCTATCTTTATTTACTTGGAAAACTGAAAACCCAGTAGGCGCTGTGCCTCGGATGAAAGCATTGGAACCTTGCCGGGCTCCATCAAAAAACTGGTCAGCTCCGCAATCTCGCGAAAGATATAATGCTTGTCGGCCGCCCCTTTCAAATAATCCCTTCCCGTGCTGCCACCCGTTCCCATGCGGATCCCGATCACGCGCTGCACCATATTCATGTGCCGATACCGCCACAAACTAAGTTGATCATCGATCTCCAACAATGCATTCAACAAACGATATGGCAAATGAAGCAACGGATACCCCCGGTGCAACATGATAAACAACGCGGCGCGGCAAGCCCGGGGCGATAAACTCCGCTCGGCACTCACCTCGGTGAATACCTTTTCAAAGGCCGCAACCGCCGCTTCTTCCTCCTTCGATAAACTGGCAAGAAAAGCCTCGCGATAGGCCGGCAAAAAATCAGCCGCCTCCCGATCCAAAAACGGCATGCGCTCCAACCATCCATTCAACAACTCCAGCAAGGAAGCAGATGACTCTGCCCGACGAATTAATTCGACCTGTTGCGGACGCAATTGAGAGAGATAATAATCCTGCCCGTGCCGATGCGCATACTTCAATCCCAATTTCGCCTCCAGCTCCTTGAACTGCCAACTCTGAAATCCGCTGGCCGGGCGAAGCAGGTTACGAAACTCCAAAAAATCGGAAGCCGTCATCGTCTCCATGATATCGATCTGATGCACCAACACCTTTAATATGGTACCACACCGATCCAGCCGATGCACCAGGGTTTGCAACTCGGGAGAGTTGTCGTTCAGCGATGGATTCTTCAACAACAGCAATGCCGAATCGATCTCGGTATGCAATTGCTTGAACCAAAGCTCGTATGTCTGGTGAATAACAATGAAAAGCGACTCGTCATGCGCGGGTTTACCGGCCTTGACACTTTCCAGATCCTGAGCGTTCAAGATCTTGTCGAGTTGTATATAATCGTGGTAATTCAAGGTGCAGAGTTCAGTACTCAAAGTTCGGGGAATTCGTGGCCGATGTCGCGACGAAGATATTTTCCTTCGTAGTGGATCTTGGCTTGTTCCGATTGAGCTCGGGCCACGGCCCCGGCGATCGTATCGCCAAACGCCGTGAGGGAAAGAACCCGTCCGCCTTGGGTGACCAACTGACCGTTTTGCGAACCGGTACCCATGTGAAACAATAAACAATCGGGGTCGACCTCCTCGGTTCCCGTGATCGGAAATCCTTTATGATACGACTCGGGATAGCCCCCACTCACCGCCACCACGGTGGCCGCCGCGCGCGGATCGGTCTCCAGATTTTTCCTATTCAGTTCTCCCTTTCCGGTGGCGATCAGCAATTCCAGCAAGTCGGATCGTAACCGCGGCATCACCACCTCGGTTTCCGGATCGCCCATCCGACAATTATATTCGATCACGTAGGGGCGGTTTCCATCGACCATGAGTCCGATGAAAACGAAGCCCCGGTATCGAATATTCTCCTGCTTGAGGCCGCGGATGGTCGGGCGGACGATCTCCTCCTCAATGGTTCGCATCAGGCCCGGGGTAGCGAACGGTACCGGACTCACAGCGCCCATACCCCCGGTGTTCAGTCCCGTATCCCCTTCTCCGATACGCTTGTAATCTTTCGCCGCCGGAAGCAAGAGGTATTCTTCTCCGTTGGTGAGTACGAATACCGACATCTCAATGCCTTGTAGAAATTGTTCGATCACCACTTTCGATCCGGCGGCACCGAATTTCGCCTCGCGGATCATTTCCGTAAATGTTCGAATCGCTTGTGCGTGGTCAGTCGCAATGACCACTCCTTTACCGGCAGCGAGTCCGTCGGCCTTCAAGACAATCGGTAAAGGGTGATCAGATAAATAATGCAGCCCCGCATCAAAATTTTCGGACGTGAATTCACGGTAGGCGGCCGTGGGAATGCCGTGGCGGATCATGAAGGATTTGGCGAAGGCCTTGCTGCCTTCCAGTTGGGCGCCCTGCTGAGAGGGACCAATCACCAGTAGGCCGGGGAGTTCATCGGCCGCCTCCAGAAAATCGGTGAGGCCGTTGACGAGTGGGTCTTCAGGTCCGACCAACACCAGTCTGATCTGATGTTCCGTACAGGCCGTCCGGATCGCCGGAAAATCAGAGACGGCGATAGGCAGGTTGGTGCCGAGTGTGGCAGTACCCGGGTTACCCGGCGCAATGAAAAGTTTTTGACAAAGCGGACTCTGCGCCACCTTCCAGGCCAGGGCATGTTCCCGTCCGCCGGAACCAAGGATCAATACATTCATAGATCAGCAATAGGAACGCGCTAAAGATACTCGGAATTCAAACGTTTCGTCCATTTTTTCCTATTTTGGTCGTACAAACAAAACCATTCAGATGAGTCACGTTACACCCGCTGTCCGCCATCCCAAAGGTCTCTATGTCTTGTTCTTCACGGAAATGTGGGAACGCTTCGGTTACTACCTGATGCTGGGGATCTTTTCCCTCTACATGATCGACAGTGCCGACAATGGGGGCATGGGCTTCACCGCTTCCAAGAAATCGGATATCTATGGAACCTATCTCGGACTGGTTTACCTGACCCCCTTTCTGGGCGGATTGCTGGCCGACCGCATCCTGGGATATCGAAAAAGCATCATCATCGGTGCGCTGCTGATGGCTGCCGGGTATTTTGGGTTGGCGCTGCCCGGCGAAACGACCTTTTATGTAGCACTATTGCTGATCATCCTCGGTAACGGATTCTTCAAACCCAATATTTCCACGCTGGTCGGTAATCTGTATAACAAGCCGGAGAACCAGCATATGAAGGATGCCGGATACAACATCTTCTATATGGGCATCAACATCGGTGCCTTCATCTGCAATTTCGTCGCCGCCTACATGCGCATCAACTACGGCTGGGGTTATGCGTTTGCTGCCGCGGGGGTAGGTATGATCATCGGACTGATCTGGTTTCTCAACGGCATGAAGCATGTAAAAGACGTGGATGTGATCAAACCCACGACGGCGGAGGATATGCCGCTGGGACGGATCATTGCTACGGTTTTCATTCCGGTGTTCATTTTTGGCATCATCGGCTGGATGATCCCGGGCAATATTTTCGGAACGGACGGAAACGATGCCTTCCTGATTGGATGCGTACCCGTAGTATTTTATTATGTATCCCTCTGGTGGCGTGCCAGCAAAGAGGATAAAAATCCCATCGCTGCGCTGCTCACCGTGATGGCCTGCGTGGTGGTGTTCTGGGCGATCTTCCACCAGAATGGCGACGCCCTCACGGTTTGGGCTGAAAAATATACGGACCGTGCGCCGTCTGCGGCCGTCTCGAATGCCGCGTCCACCTTCGACCTAGCCCAAACGGTGACCTATCATGAGTCGGTCGATTACCCGGCTGACCAGTTTGAGGACTATAAAAACCAGCTGGTGGCCCGCCGGGATTCACTCAAAGCAGCCGGAAATACGGAAGCCGCGGCCTCGCTCTCGGATGAGATCACGCTTCGCACCACTTCGCATGAATATTTTGAGAACCTGCCGGCCGATAAGCGCCCGAGTAAAGGCGAAGACCTGAAAATCGTATCCGCTGAACTTTTCCAATCGATCAACCCCTTCTGGGTGATCGTACTCACGCCCCTGATCGTGGGGATCTTCGGATTCCTGCGCCGTCGTAATCAAGAACCGTCAACGCCGGCCAAGATCGCGATCGGCCTGCTGATCACAGCGCTTTCTGCCTTTGTGATGGTGGCAGCTGCGAAATCGATCGACAGCGCCACCGACAAGGCCTCGGCCCTTTGGCTATGGGCCAGTTATGGCGTGATCACCGTGGGTGAATTGTGTTTGTCGCCGATGGGACTTTCCCTCGTATCCAAACTCAGTCCGCCCCGCCTCACCTCCCTGATGATGGGGGGCTGGTTCCTCGCCGTCAGTATCGGAAACAAACTGTCCGGCATTCTGTCGGGCCTCTGGGACCAATACCCCAATAAATCCGATTTCTTCCTGACCAACTTCTTCATCGTGATCGTACCCGCCATCGCGCTGTTCCTGCTACTGAGGTGGCTGAATCGGGTGATGCGAGAGAAGGGAGTTAGTTAGTTGAGCAGATGAGGGGTGAGGGTTGAACGCGCTAGGAACAGGGCTTTCGACCACATACATTTTTTCATGATTCGGGGCAATTGGGTAAGTTTGAGGGATGCGATCGGTACGCGCCCTCAAATACGGACTTCCCTTTGTGCTATTCCTAGCCGCCGCCTACTCCTTTCAGGTCGAGGGGTGGCAGGTATGGGTTCCGATGATCTTAGTCTGGGTGCTCATCCCCTCCCTCGAATTGCTGATCGCGCCCCGAACCGAAAATCTCTCTGCCGCAGAAGAGGAGATGGCCAAACAAGACCGGATCTATGACTACCTGCTTTACCTCTCCGTTCCGGTGCAATACTTCCTGCTCTATCAGTTCTTGGTTTCCATGCAAGACCCCGGTCTGTCTGCCTGGGAGCGGGCCGGCCGGATCGGAGCCATGGGCATTCTTTGCGGCAGTTTCGGAATAAATGTGGCCCACGAGTTGGGGCATCGGGTCAACCGATTCGAGCAGACACTGGCCAAAAGTTTATTGCTGAGCTCCCTGTACATGCATTTTTTCACTGAACATAACAAAGGACATCACAAACGAGTGGCTACGCCCGAAGATCCCAGCAGCGCCCGCTATGGAGAGATGATCTATACGTTTTGGTTCCGGACCGTGATCATGGGTTATTTAAGTGCCTGGCATATCGCCGGGGAGGAGTGTTCGAAGAAGGGAAGATGGAAGTTTGGTATTCACAATGAGATGATCCAATTTCAGCTGATCCAGGTAGCATTTATCGGCGCGATCTATTGGTTTTTTGGCGGATGGGTGCTCGTATACTTTTTAGCGGCAGCTGGGATGGGGATCCTCTTGCTGGAGACCGTCAACTACATCGAGCATTATGGCTTGCAACGAAAAGCGACCGGAGGGGGTAAATACGAGCGGGCCATGCCCGAGCATAGTTGGAACAGTGACCACATGATCGGTCGGTTGTTCCTGTTTGAGCTGAGCCGGCACTCCGACCATCACTACCTGGCCAGTCGCAAGTATCAGATTCTCAGGCATCACGACGAGGCGCCGCAGATGCCCACCGGCTATCCGGGCATGATGTTGCTGAGCCTGCTGCCCCCCGCCTGGTTCGCTGTCATGAACCCGCGAATAAAGAATTTAACCGCTTAGTTGCCGGCACGTAGAAAAAATTCTACTTTCACTCTTCATCCAAACCCAATCAGCAGATGAAAAAGATTCTTACCCTATTGGCCGCTATCGGCCTGTTCTTCGTGTGGTTGCAGTAAAGTGGAAAATCCCGCCGCCGCCGACAACTTTGAGGCCCCCACCGGCCGCAAATGCCTCTCACATGAGATCCTGCAGCAACAACTTGCCGAGGATCCCGGATTTGCCAAGCGATTCAATGAGATCGAGGAATTCACACAAGAGGTTCTCCGCAATCCGCAACAGTACCGGTTGCTAGCAGACGGATCCATTGAAATCCCTGTGCATGTAAATGTACTATGGAAAACCACTGCTGAGAATATTAGTAATACTCAAATACAATCGCAGATTGATGTACTTAATGCGGATTTTGCTGGCACGAATGCTGACATATCTAATATCCCAACAGCATTCAGTGGGGTAAAGGCAGGCGATACGCGCATCAAATTTACCTGGAGTTCAACCACCGGACTCACAACAAGACAGACTACCAAAACTAGTTGGAGGACGAACGACGACATGAAGCGAACCTCACGGGGAGGGATTGACCCCACTTCACCGACAACAAAACTGAATATTTGGGTTTGCACGTTGGCAAATGGAATCTTAGGATATGCTCAGTTCCCCGGAGGCGCCTCAGCAACAGATGGTGTTGTAATCCTGAACACCGCGTTTGGGACTACCGGCTCAGCCCGTGCCCCATTCAACAAGGGCCGTACGGCAACCCATGAGGTCGGCCATTGGTTACGTCTGCGTCATATTTGGGGTGATGCCACCTGTGGAAGTGACCTAGTGAGCGATACCCCCACTCACAACACAGCAAATTATGGGTTTCCTGCGAGCGGACACAGAAGTACATGCACGGGAACACCGCTGGAAATGACCATGAACTATATGGATTACACGGATGATGCTTGTATGTACATGTTCTCCGCTGGACAGAAATCTCGCATGAATGCCACTTTCATCAGCGGCGGCAGTCGCAACTCTTTCGCTCAACCCTGATCGAGCTCCCAAACTGACCAAATGCAGACGATCCGCCATAGACGGATGTCTGCATCCAGACATGTGCCTTTGGCACATCGTCTGGACTCTTCAAACTAAAAATCCCGGCCTCGGCCGGGATTTTTTATATCATTTCAGAACCAAAGTATCGATGCAGCACCTTCGGCAATTTTATGCCTTCTGGCGTCTGATTGTTCTCCAGTAACGCCGCCACGATGCGCGGCAAGGCGAGGGAACTTCCGTTGAGGGTATGCAAGAGTTGGGTCTTGCCGCTCTCCTCCTTGTAGCGAAGTTTCATACGGTTGGCCTGGAAGGTCTCGAAGTTGCTGACCGAGCTCACTTCTAACCATTTCTCTTGTGCGGCACTGAACACCTCGAAGTCGTAGGTAAGGGCTGAATTGAAACTCATGTCGCCAGCGCATAACCGAAGAATGCGGTAAGGCAACTCCAGGTCAACCAATAATTTCTCGACATGGGCGACCATCTCATCCAAGACCTGGTAGCTAGTGGCAGGATCAACGAGCTGAACGATCTCCACCTTATCGAACTGGTGCACGCGGTTGAGGCCGCGTACATCGGCGCCGAAACTCCCGGCCTCGCGGCGGAAACAAGGTGTATAGGCGGTCATCTTCACGGGTAACTCGGCCGGTTTGAGGATCGTGTCGCGATAGATATTGGTGACCGGTACTTCTGCCGTGGGGATCAGGTAGAAATTGTCGGCGGTTATGTGATACATCTGCCCTTCCTTATCGGGCAGTTGTCCGGTGGCATAGGCAGAGGCCTGATTCACCATGTAGGGAGGGATATACTCCAGGTAACCGGCATCTGTATTGTGGTCGAGGAAATACTGGATCAGGGCCCGTTGCAGTTTGGCGCCTTTGCCTTTGTACAGAGGGAATCCGCTACCCGTTAGTTTGGCACCTGTCTCAAAATCGATCAGGTCGTATTGTTTGATCAGGTCCCAGTGCGGGGTCTTTTGCGCCAGCACGGGTTTGGTACCGCCTTCTTTCACTACCAGGTTGTCGGCAGCGGCTTTTCCGTCGGGCACGAGATCCGCCGGCAGGTTTGGTACCTTGACCAATTCGTCGTGTAGTTCTTGCTCAACTTGTGTCTGTTCATTCTGCAGGGGCTGGAGCTGGTCTTTGAGTCCGGCCACGGCCTGCTTTTTAGCTTCGGCGTCTTCTCGCTGGCCCTTGGCCATGAGTTGCCCGATCTCTTTGGAGGCGGCATTGATCTGGGCCAGTAAGTTGTCGACGTCCGATTGCAGCTTTTTTCGCCGGTCGTCCAGACCAATGATGTAGTCAATGATCTCGACCGGTGCAAAATGCTTCCTGTGGAGTTTTTTCTTGACTCCCTCCGGATCCTGCCGCAACAAGGCCATGGTCAGCATGCGAAACTCATTTGGCGCAAAGGTAACGCATCTATCTTTGCGTCATGCGCATGAACGACGACCTGCAACAGCGGTGGTGGAACCTGGAAGCCTCCTTGGTGGAACGGTTTGGAAAGAAGCCGGACCTGGAAGCCATCCTGTTCCTGATCGGGATCCAGGAGTTCGGACAGATCCGGGGAAAATTCAGCAAAGAGGAAAAACAGGACCTGATGCACGTGGCCGTGTGCAGCCTGCTCGCCAGCAGCGGATATTACGAGTTGGAAGGGGTGGACAACGACGGATGGCCGCATTTCCGTCAACTCAAAGCCATGCCCGAGATGAATCCGGCCGAGCAGGAAAATTTCATCAAGGACCATGTCCTTCTATACTTCGAACAATCCTCCACCATATGAGCGTACAAAAAGGGATCTTTTCTTTCCTTCTAGGGATGTTGTCAATCAACCTGGCGGCCCAGCCGGATACGGCCCTCACGAAAAAAGACCGTAAACGGGATATTCGGCTCACCACCACACAAGGCGTGATGGTGCTTCGGCTTTCCGATTCGACCCCGCTGCACCGGGATAATTTCCTTCGGTTGGTTAAGACCGGCTATTATGACAGCACCCTTTTTCACCGGGTCATCAAGCATTTCATGATACAGGGAGGCGATCCGAATTCCAGACAAGCCAAAGCTGGGCAACCGCTCGGCAACGGGGGACCGACCGAACGCATCCCGGCCGAATTCCGACCCGGTCTCTTTCACAAACGCGGGGTGCTCGCGGCCGCACGCGATAACAACCCGGCCAAGTCCAGCAGCGGCAGTCAGTTCTACATTGTACTGGGCCGAACCTTCACCGACGCGGGGTTGGATTCCGTGGAAACCTTCCGACTCCAGGGGCGAAAGATCCCGGCAGCACACCGGAACGTGTACAAGACACTTGGGGGAGCGCCGCACCTCGACCAGAACTATACCATTTTCGGGGAATTGGTCAACGGCTTCGACGTGCTGGATGCCATTGGCGGAACTCCGACCAGCGTAGGAGTTGACCGGGATCGTCCCCTCACCGATTGCCGGATCCTGAAAGCCGAGCTGATCAAGCGGCGGCGGTAAGCTTCAATCCTTATTTTTGTCCCTCAATACAACCGCATGAACTTTCCCGACAACCTCCGTTACACCAAGGAACACGAATGGATTCTTCTCGACGGAAACACAGCCACGGTGGGCATCACCGAATATGCCCAGCGTGAACTGGGAGACATCGTATTCGTAGAAGTAGATACCATTGGTAAAGCACTGGAGAGCGGAGCGGTATTCGGTACCGTCGAAGCGGTGAAAACCGTGTCGGATCTCTTCCTGCCGGTCAATGGCACCATCACCGAACTAAATCCCGCCTTGAGCAATGCCCCCGAACTGGTGAACGCCGACCCTTACGGAGAGGGCTGGATGGTAAAGATGACCTTGAGCAAACCGGGCCAGGTAGAAGGGCTGATGGATGCGGCGGCCTATGCCTCTTTGGTCGGCTGATCCTATGCTCCTTTTCTTGACCAAACATCGACCGGGGTACGGACCCGCAATCGGCTGGTTTCTCCTATGCACCGTCTTGCTTTGCCTGCCTGGGTCCCGTTTTCCTACATACAACTGGCTGTCACAGATACAATTTGACAAGTGGGTGCACATCGGCCTGTTCAGTATTCTGGTGGTCCTGCTCTGTTGGGGCTATTGGAGCCGCGCCAAAGAAAACATCCCATTTGCCATCCCTTTTGCCTGGTTTGCGGGACTGGCCACTGCCTACGGCATCGGCATGGAATATATACAGGATGGCTTGATTCCCAACCGCTCTTTTGATGTAGGCGATATCTGGGCTGACATAGCCGGCTCCGTTGTAGGGTTGTGGTTTTCCCATTGGCGTTTTGCGAAAAAATAAACCCCTGTAGAAACAGGGGTCGCAACCAAAACTAACTGCTTATGAGAAAAAGTTGTGTTCTTTTTTTCTATAACGTGAATTTACATTGAAAAGTTGCCATCACGTTGTTAAGGAATCCATAATTGCCCGAAAACGTAAATAAACACTTGTGGACAGGGGAAAATACTGACCGGCTAGGGGGATTTATGCATTCTTGGTCAGCTTCTCGGCATTCTCCGCAAACTGCAATGCCTCAATGAGTTCCTGAACCTCTCCGTTGAGAACGGCATCGAGGTTGTAAAGGGTCATTCCGATCCGGTGGTCGGTAACCCGGCCCTGCGGGAAATTATAGGTACGGATCTTAGCACTTCGATCGCCCGAGCTAACCAGACTTTTACGGTGACGAGCAATCTCCTCTTCCTGTTTACGGACCTGCTCTTCGTATAATTTGGTCCGCAGCATCTGCATTGCTTTCTCGCGGTTGCCCAACTGGGTGCGTTCGGTCTGACAAATCACTACCGTCCCGGTCGGAATGTGGGTGAGCATCACCTTGGTTTCTACCTTGTTCACGTTCTGTCCCCCCGCCCCACCACTTCGGGCGGTTTCCATTTTCACATCCGCAGGATTCACTGCCACATCCACTTCTTCTGCCTCGGGCATCACGGCCACCGTGGCGGCCGAGGTATGCACGCGTCCGCTGGCCTCCGTAGCCGGCACCCGCTGCACCCGATGAACGCCACTTTCAAATTTCAAGGTACCATACACCTCGTCGCCCACGACTTCCAATTGAACTTCTTTATAGCCCCCCACGGTTCCTTCGTTCTCGCTGAGCACAGCGGTTTTCCAGCCCTTTCCCTCGCAATACCGCATATACATCCGAAGCAGATCGCCGGCAAAAAGACTGGCCTCATCGCCACCGGTTCCGGCCCGGATCTCCAAAATGGCATTCTTATCGTCCTGCGGATCTTTGGGAATCAAAAGTTGTCGGATCTGTGCCTCTTGCGTCTCGCGGGAAGTTTCCAATCCGGGCAACTCCATCTTGGCCAGCTCCCGTAACTCTTCATCTTCCCCATTCAACGCCTCTTTATACAATACAATGTCCTCCAGCGTTTTTTTATACGTTCGGTAGGCCACCACGATCTTCTCCAGGCTTCGGTATTCCTTGCTGGTTGCGGTGAACTTGGAATTATTGCCCACGATCTCCGGGTTGGTCAGGGCAACACCGAGTTGATCGAATCGGGCTTGTATGGCTTCTAAACGGTCGAGCATAACGTGGCGGGCAAAACTATGAAGATTACCTTTGCCGTCTACGATGACACTGCGCAAATTCCAAGCTACCGAGATATTTGATGGACGAACCCTTCTTCCCAACCATGTTCTTATCAGCGATTCAGAAGGAACGGTCATTGATCTAATCCCCGCTGAACAAGCGGGAGAATCGGTGGAAGTAATGAAGGGTACCCTGATGCCCGGATTCATCAACGCCCATTGTCACCTCGAACTGAGTCACCTGAAAGATGTAATTCCACCGCATACCGGACTCATCGAATTCCTTTGCTCCGTAGTCACCAAAAGAGGATTCAACCCTGCCGTCATCCAGGAAAAGATCCGGCTGGCCGAACAGGAGATGTATCAAAACGGAATCGTGGGCGTGGGCGATATCGGTAATACGGCCGACACCGCCGCCGTAAAAAAACAAAGCCGCATCTACTGGCAAAATTTCACTGAAGTACTCAGCTTCACCGATGAAAAGGCCGAAGCATCCTGCTTGCACTTCGAGGGCGTGGTGCACGAATTAAAAAAAGCCCTGGCGAATAGTCCCCTCCCCCACCGAACCAACCTGGTACCGCACGCTCCCTACTCCATCTCTCCGAAAAGTTTTGAATGGATCAACCAAGCCACCGCCGGGGAAGTGATCTCCATGCACAACCAGGAACATCCTGCAGAAGACCATCTTTATCAAACCGGCAAAAGTGAGTACCTGCGACTGTTTAAGATCTTCGGGATCGAACAATCTCCTTTTCCCGTCACCGGAAAATCGGCCCTTCGCTCCGTCTTGCCCTATTTCAACCGGAATCAAACCATCTTACTCGTGCACAACACCAGCACATCGGAAGAAGATATTGCCTGGGCCGAGCAATATGCGAAAGAAAACGGACTAACACTTTACTGGTGTCTTTGCATTAATGCCAACCGCTATATCGAAAACAAAACACCGCCGATCGAAGCCCTGATGAAACACGGATGTCGGATCGTATTGGGAACCGACAGCTACAGCAGCAATTGGCAACTTAGCATCGCCAAGGAATTGCAGACCATCCACAATCATTTCCCATTAATCCCCAAAGAAACCTTGCTGCAATGGGCGACCTCGTCTAGCGCCAACGCCCTTCGATGGGAGGAAACACTCGGATCCTTTCAAAAAGGAAAAAAACCCGGAATCGTTTTGCTTTCTGAAAATTGGGAAACCAGCACTCGCTTACTCTAATAAGGAATGAAGCACAGGCAAACTGCGCAGGCTGCCAAAGTCGGGCTGGTGCAATTGATAATATAATTCCAACGATTGCAGGAGCCGGCGACGCGTTTCTCGTCCCAAACGGATCTCCACCAGCTCTGCCGGCCGACGTGCCCGCAACAACAACAAAATCCATCCGGCATCCTCCGGCGATAAATATTCATTGTGGGAAGGTTGGGATATAATAAACCGTCCTTCCCGGAGGTCCAGCCAAGAACCCTCTTCCACGGCTTCCTCCATCAACCGAAATCCGAAGAAGTAGGATAGATGAATGGCAAAGAATAAGGGCATGTTGGCGGCTACCGCGACTGTGCATTGATCCAACTCCAACAAACAATCCTCCACAAATTGAAACAGATCAGAATTGGGTTCGGGCTGCTTCAAGCATCGATGCAACAACTCGATCAAAAACAACGCCACACTGTTTTTGGGAACGGAGGTGAACAACTCCTTGTACCAAATGCACCACTGAAATTCTTTGATGCGGTTCAACGACTTGGACGGATGATGATACACGATCAGATCGAGCAAGGCCCCGGGCTGAAAGAGATTGGCCTGGCCGCTTCCTTTCTTGGTCGATTTTCGGACGCCGCTCACGATGTACGACTGCAATCCGAACAGTTCAGTAAAAACAGTTACCACCAAGCTGCTGTCGCCGTACTTCACTGCCCGAAGCACCAATCCTTTTGTTTTATGTAAGGGCGTGGACATGCTATTCAATAAAAAAGATCCGGCCGTTGGCAATTGATTTTCCTCGCTCATCCACCACCAACACCAAATACGTGCCGCTGCTGACCTTTCGACCCGTATAATCGGTTCCGTTCCAGGTGGCTTGTCCGCCTAACGAGCGCGTCTGATACACCAATCGTCCGTCGAGCTCGGTGATCTTGACCCAAGAACGATCCCGCAATCCCCGTATACCAATCGTACCCGCGTATCCGGGTGGTACAGGGTTCGGATAAACCAGCAAGCCCGCGTCCGACTCGGTCGCGACTGTAGCGTCGGAGCGATAGGAACAAATCCCTTTATCGGTTGCAAAATAAACCTCGCCATATTTTCCGTCGACCACCACTTGGAGGACTTCATTGCTAAGCAGGGGACTATTTTCCGCCGTAAACTGTTGAAGTACGTTTTCGCCACGGGCGTCAATTAAAAAAATACCGTTGGAGGTTGCGATCCATTTTCGGTTGGCGCCGTCGACGGCGATCTGGTTGATGGTTTGTCCGTTAAAAAGATACCCGGCAAAGGGTCCGTTTTTAACAACGGGACGAAAGGCCTCACAAGCAGTAGCTGTAAATGGATTCTCTAGGCAATCGAGCAGGGCAATGCCGTTGTCGGTTCCGATCCAAACCACGCCTTCCCGATCGATTGTCAAACACTTTACCTCATCGCTGGGGAGATTTCCGTTGGCCGATCCGCTTCGGAATCTTCGCCACCGATCATCGGAGGCAGATGAAACAGTTGTACCGGCATCGTAAAGAATCAATCCGCCTCCTTTGGGGGAAACGATCCATTTGTGTTGGAAGGGATCGATCGCGACCTGAGCCATTGCATTTTCCGGAAGGAGAAAAGGCGTGGCAAATCGAAACCATTGACTGTCGCGCGTGCGAACGGCCAGGGGACGATCCGCGCCGTAATTGGAGATCCAAAGATTTTGTTGGGCATCGAAGGCAAGTCCCGCTACCCGATAACTATTCGGGTCGCCCACCGCCGGAAGTACGGATCCTTGCTTAAAGATCCGGATGGTATTGTTTGGTAATAGTTGGATCAATCCGCCGCCGTAGGATCCTGCCCAGAGCGAGCCGTTGCGTTTGTCTCTGGCCACCGCGATCAGATCCAAGACAGAATCCAGCACGGGAAATTCATATCGATTGTAATTGGTCCACTTTCCTTCGCGGAGCGCAAAGAGTCCGTCGCCGTTGTACAAATAATTCCAGGCAGCATTCACGGATCCGGCGGTGGCGAAAAAATTTCCATCGGAGGTGAGGAGTTGTCCGGCTGCGAGTCCTTGTGGACTATTAACAGAAAAGGTTTGATATGCACCGTTGACGAGAAAGCGGGTAACCCCTTCGAATCGATCGGCCAGCCAGGGTTCGCCATTGATCAATATGGATTGAACCGGATAGGAGATCGGTGCCAGTTGAGTGAGCAAGCGATAGGTAGTACCGTCAGCATTGAGGATCAGCACGCGACTGACTCCGTTGGTTTTTCGCTGACAAAGCAGCAATTTCTCTTCCGAAACACGGGCATTGATCAGTGGCCATTCGGAAGAGTGAAGGATACTCCACTGATTGTTGCTACGTCGATACAGCGTGTCGCGCACGGCGGCGATCAAATCCGATCCAAGCAATTGTGTGAAGGAACAAGAGCCGGCGGGCAAACCGCCTGATCCACTCATCAATTGCCAGTTGTTTGGATTGGCGGGGTTGGAGCCAACCCGCGGAATGGATTTCAATCCTTCTTCGGTAGCCGCATAAAAAAAGGTGGCATCGAAGGCAAATTGTTTGACGGGGATGGAGCGACCGCCAGCACCCAATCGCCACGTTTCTGGAATCAGCTTTCGGATGGGATCGACTTGAACGATGCCAAGTCCGGTTGATAAATAATACCGACCATTCAGATAACTGATCGAATGAATGGTTTTATCGCCGCCGCCCGTGGCTTGTTTGAGATCGGGGATGTTGAAGCGGTCATCGGCCGTGAGCAGATCGAGGTTGCTGTTTTGATAGGCGATGAGAAGTGCTTGGGTAGTCGGTTCAAAATGGATCGCCTGTATGCCGGTCTCGGCAAGTCCGTCTACCTTGCTGAACCGTTCTATGTTGCCGCTGCTTTTCTCGATCGAAAAAAAACTGTAGGGGGTGGCTACAAATACACGATCGGATGCCTGGGCCAGGTCGATGGCACTTTGATAAGGCAAGTGCGCCCGCCAGCTACCGATGAGTTGGGCGTCGCATAGGGTCGCCAGAAATAAAAGAAGTGCCGTTACAACCGATCGCATGAATCAAAAGTAATCGGATTTCTTGCGTTACGCCGTATGCTTTTCGTTTCTTTGTGCCTCAATTGTAAACGTATGTGGCATTCGCTTGGACAATTCATTCTGCGTCACCGCATCTTGTTGTTGGTTGCCCTGGCCGGACTCACCGGCTGGATGGGTTACGAAGCCAGTCAAGTGCAGCTGAGTTATGAATTCACCCGGGCAATTCCAACGGATAACCCCAAATACAAAAGCTATCAGGCATTCAAGTCCAAATTCGGGGAGGACGGAAACGTTTTGGTCGTGGGCATACAGTCGGATCGTTTCTTTCAGGATTCCGTATTCAATGCGTATGCAGCCCTGTGTCGAAACCTGAAAACGATCCGCGGCGTGGAAGATGTGCTGTCGGTACCCGGTGCAATTGGTTTATACCGGGATTCAGCGGCTGAAAAATTGAATGCGGTTCCCCTTTTCCCCGAGCGCGTATCCAGTCAAGCTGAATTAGACAGTTTAAAACAACTGTTTGCGAATCTTCCTTTCTATGAGGGATTGTTATACAACCCGAAAACAAAATCCTATCTAGCCGGACTTCGCATCAACAAAGACCTGCTCGCAACCAAGGAGCGGGAGCAGGTTATTCAGCAGATCGTGGACCGGGTGGAGGCCTTTGGAAAGGAACAAAAAATTGAGATGCACATCAGCGGACTACCCCTGATCCGCACGCAGGTTGCCTTGATGATCCAGCAGGAAATGAAATTATTTTTGATTGCCTCGGTCGTTTTATCGGCCTTGATTCTGTTGTTATTTTTCCGTTCGGTAAGCGCCATGGTACTGTCATTGATGGTCGTAGGCATTGGAGTGGTGTGGAGTGTTGGCTTGCTGCACCTATTGGGATATAAGATCAGTTTATTGACCGCGTTGATTCCGCCTTTGGTGGTGGTGATCGGGATTCCCAACTGCATTTATTTTCTCAATAAGTACCATGTGGCGTTCAATGAAACCGGCCATCGCGAAAAAGCATTGGTCACGATGGTAGAGAAAATGGGCATCGTCACCTTGTTCTGCAACATCACCGCTGCGATCGGATTTGCCGTCTTTGCCCTTACGGAAAGTGCGTTGCTAAAAGAATTTGGCTTGGTAGCCGGAACAAACATCTTTTTATTGTTCTTCATCTCCTTGATCTTGATCCCGGCCGTGCTTAGTTTTTTGCCGGCCCCAAAAACGAGACACACGCGTTATCTTGTAAACCCGCGAATGAATCGATGGCTGGATCGGCTCGAGCGTTGGTCGCTCAACCACCGTCGCCTTGTATATGGAATTACGATCGGCATCGTGCTATTTTCGATCGGAGGGATGTTGCGGTTGCGCAGCGAAGGATTTATTGTGGATGACTTACCGAAGACATCGAAGATTTATACCGACCTGAAATTCTTCGAGAAAAATTTCAAGGGCGTAATGCCTTTGGAGATCGTGGTGGACACCCGAAAAAAGCAGGGCGTTACCCGAAATCTGCGCAACCTGGAAAACATCGACTCCCTATCGCAATACCTTCAATCCATTCCTGACATCGCACGGCCTTTGAGCATTGCGGAGGGATTGAAATTTGCCCGGCAGGCGTTCTTTGAGGGAGACCCCGGCAGTTATGCCCTTCCTTCTTCGTACGATTTGCCCGCCATGATGCAGTACTTGAATTTTCGGGGCGATTCGGCAACGGGGAAATCCTATTTGGCCAAACTGGTGGGCAGTTTCATGGATAGTACCCGTTCGCAGGCACGGATCAGCGTGAATATGGCCGATATTGGAAGTCGACGATTACCCGGACTACTCGATAGCGTTCAGAACCGGGCGGAGGAGTTGTTCAACCGGGACAGCCTGAATGCATTGAGCGCCGACTCGTCCACCAAGGCAGCGCGAGCGGGAGACACGGCCTGGGGCAAGCGCACACATGCTATTGAACTCACGGGCACTAGCGTCACTTTTTTGGAGGGTAGTAGATTCATTATCAACGGATTAAAAGAAAGTATTTTCTGGGCTTTCCTGTTGATCGCGGCTTGTATGTTGTATCTGTTCCGCTCGGTTAGGATCCTATTGGCTTCCCTGATCCCGAACCTGATTCCCCTGGTGATCACTGCTGGAGTGATGGGCTGGGTGGGGGTTCCGTTGAAACCTTCCACTGTGTTGGTTTTCAGCGTGGCGTTGGGAATAGCGATTGACGTGACCATCCGGTTTTTGGTGAACTACAAGCAGGAATTACCCAATCAGGGGGGTGACCAACTGCGGACGGTGGTGGAGACTATTCACCACACGGGGATCAGTATTTTGTACACTTCAATGGTGCTCATTGCCGGCTTTATTGTGTTCTGCCTCAGTGAGTTCGGTGGAACTTTAGCCCTGGGATGGCTGACCTCATTGACCTTGGTAACCGCCACCTTTACGAACCTGGTTTTGCTTCCGGCCATCCTGATTAGCCTGGGCCGAAAGCCCGTCAAATAAGCAATTTTCGGGGGGTATTTTTTCCATTTTTGGAAAAGGGTCTTTTACCAATGAAAAAAACGGCCTTTTTTGGTCGATTTTCCCTCATAACTGACTAATTTCAACCGCCCGTACAAACGGGCATTTTCGAAATCTTCAAAAACTAACATGCACATGAGAAAACTGTATCTGCTCCTTTTGGGAGTTGTGTTCGCCATGGCGCCTGCACTGGCCCAACGAACCCTTACCGGCAAGGTGACTGATGACAAAGGCAATCCGGTTGCCAATGCCTCCGTGGTGGTGAAAGGAACGTCGTCCGGTACCACAACCAAAGCCGATGGAACCTATAGCCTGAACCTCCCTGCCAATGCGCAGGTGCTGGTGATCTCCTCGGTCGACATGATCGCTCAGGAGTTTCCCATCGGCAACCAAACCGTCATCAATGCCTCCTTGAAAAGTGATGAAAAGCTTATGGAAGAGGTGGTGGTGGTTGGATACGGTACTCAGCAGAAAAAAGCCTTTACCGGATCCGCCTCCAAAATTGATGTGAAAGAGTTTGCAAACTTGGTTACCCCGTCGGTGGACAAGCAATTGGCCGGCCGCGCAACGGGTGTACAGGTGACAAACTCCAGCGGACTGGTCAACCAGCCTGCCCGGATCTTTATCCGCGGAATCAACTCAATCAATCAATCAACCGCTCCGCTGTTTGTGGTAGACGGTGTGCCCATCATTTCGGGTAACTTGGCCGCCACTACAAACTCCAACGCCCTGGGTGATATCAACCCGGCCGACATCGAAAGCATCGAAGTATTGAAGGATGGTTCTGCCACCGCGATCTTCGGTTCCCGTGCGGCTGCCGGGGTGATCATGATCACCACTAAAAAAGGATCCAAGGGCCGCGCCAAGGTTTCGTACGACATGACCATGGGTTTCAGTAATACGCTGAAGCGTTTTGATCTGCTCAATGCTGATGAGTTCGTAACCATCACCAACGAAAAATTGGCGAACCGCGGTGTAGCACCTCGCGCCGGTGTCAATCCGGGTGGTGTAAATACCGATTGGCAGTCAATCGCGCTGATCAACAATGCCCTGGTTCAAACCCATAACCTGAGCTATCAGGGGGGCACTGCCAAAACCAGCTACTTCTTCTCAGCCAACTATTCCAAGCAGCAGGGAGTCATCATCAGCAACTTCAACAAAGCATTCCGCATTCGTACCAACTTGGAGCATGAAGTAAACAGCTTCCTGAAACTGGGAAATAACATGACGGTAAGCCGTCAAGATGATGGCGACCAGAACAACGGTTCCAACGCGCTGAGCGGATCGATCGCTTCCGCCCTGCGTTTGTTGCCCAATGTCAATCCCTACAACGTGAACGGTCCGGGTGGCTTCAACATCAACTTCCCTTTTGCAAACTCGATTCCTGTCGGGCCTAACACACAAGGAGTAGACGATAACTTCACCAACGTCGCCTTCACCCTTACGCAGAACAAGTATGCTTCGGAGAAAATGCGCATCATCAACAACTCCTTCGCGGAACTTTCTTTCACCAACCGATTGAAATTCCGCACGGTGCTATCCGCCGATTGGTTCAACGACTACAGTTTCCAGAGCCTGGATCCCCGTCACGGGGATGGATATAGTTCCGGTGGTATTGCCTATAACGCCAACCAAAACATCCTGCGTACCGTTTGGCAGAATTACTTCAACTACAACTTCAAGATCAAAGGAGGTCACACTTTCTACATGACTGCCGGTCATGAAGTACAGAAGCAAACCAACAAATTGATTTCCGTTACCGGACAAACCATCATCGATCTGTTCTTCCTGAAGGAAAACCTGATCTCCGGCACAGCGTCTACCCAGCAGATCGGCGGTAGCTATTCCCGCTCCGGTTTCGAGTCGCTTTTCGGTCGTATCAACTACGATTTCAAGAATCGCTACTTCTTGCAGGCTTCTGTTCGTCGCGATGGACAAAGTTCTCTGGCTAAAGACAAGCGCTATGGTAGCTTCCCCGGCATTTCCGTGGGTTGGCGCCCTTCCGAGGAAACCCTCTGGAAGAACAGTGCGTTCCTGACCAAAACATTCACGGATGTTAAGCTTAAATACTCGTACGCCAAAGTGGGTAACACCCTCGGTGGTTTCCCTTTCCTGTCGGCCACTTTCGGTCCGGCCCCCTACGGAAACATCAACGGTATCGCCCTCAACTTCATTGGAAACCCCGTATTGCAATGGGAGACCAGTTCGAAGTATGACTTCGGCGTGGAGATCGGAATGTTCAAAGGCCGTGTGAACATGACCTTTGACTGGTTCCTGAACGATGTTGATAATCTGGTACTGGCCGTGCCTACACCGCCCAGTGCCGGTATCCCGGGCAACTCCATCTCGCAGAACATCGGTACCCTTCAGAACCGCGGTACGGAGTTCTCTATCGACCTGTCGGTCGTTCGCAAAAAAGACTGGGGATGGGATATGAACTTCAACTACTCGAACGTAAAGAACAAGATCACCAAACTCTATTCGATCAATGGCAATCCCGTACCCTACATCCAAAACGGTGCCTACAACTTGATCCGCGTGGGTGATCCGATTAACATCATTCACGGGTATCAGTACGCCGGGGTAAACACCGCAAATGGTTTCCCGATGTATTACAAGGCCGACGGAAAATTGGTTACGCACAACGTCGTGAATGGACTTTATTACTTCGTAACCGGACCAAACGACGGAAGCCTGCTCGCGGCCAATGCCACTACCATGGGCTTTGCCGATCGTCAGAACCTGGGACAAGGAATCCCCACTTACTTCGGTGCGTGGACCAACAATTTCCGCTACAAGCAATTCAATGTTGAAGTAATGCTTCGCTACTCCGGTGGCAACCAGATCATGAATACGACCGCACAAGAAGCCCTGTTCAGCCAAAGCATCCACAACAACGGGAAGGCCATCTTACGTCGGTGGACCAAGCCCGGTGATGTAACCAATGTTCCTCGTCTGTACTGGGGTCTGAGCAACAACGTCAACCAAAACAGCATTGCCAACTCTCGCTTCGTGGAGAGCGGCAACTACCTGCGTTTGCAAAACCTGGTGATCAACTATACCATGGACCGGGATGTGATCAGCAACATTTTCAAAGGGTACATCGAGAGTGTACGCTTCTTCGTACAGGGACAAAACCTCCATGTATGGTCTAAGTACAGCGGCGCCGATCCAGATAACGTTACTGCGGGCGGTATCGATGCCAGCGTATCGCCCCAGATCCGTACCATCTCCTTTGGCATGAACGTTGGATTCTAATTCTGCAAAACCACTAAACGAATGAATATGAAAAATAAATTGAACTTTCTGGTGATCTCGGTGCTTTCGGTGGCACTGCTCTCCGGATGTAAGAAGGCGCTGGACCTGCAGCCCTACACCTCTGTGGCGGTAGATGTAGCATTCAGCAACTCTGATAAATGTCTCACTTCCCTGTACGGTGTATACGATGCCGCGCAGAGTGGAGATTATTTTGGTGCCGTTCGCGGATATCCGTTCGGAGCCGCAAACATTGAGCAAGGCGATTGCCGCGGAGAGGACGTGATCAACATCGCGGCTTTCTACCAGATCACCTATCAGGCCACCTATAACGCTACCTATGCAAATGGAGAAGGCCACTGGAACTCACTCTACGCCCTGATCAACAAAGCCAACGTTTGTATCGATGGGTTCCGGGGTGCCGGTTCCCGGGGTGCCATTCCAGCTGCGACTGCCCTGCAGTTCGAAGCCGAGTGCCGCTTCCTGCGTGCCTTCGCTCACCACGAACTGATGATCCACTGGGCCCGCCCTTACCGCGATGGTAACGGTACACAAGTAGGTGTTCCTTACCGCGATTTCGCCGTAAACGTACCCTCCACCGTAGACCAGGTTCGTAACCTGCCCCGCGCCGTGAGCGATACCGTTTATCGCCGCATGCTGCGTGACCTGGATTTTGCAGAAACCAACATGGCTGCCGTCACCACCGGTAACGCCCGTACGGTTCGCGCCACCAAGGCAGCCGCCATTGCACTCAAAATGCGTTTGCACATGCACATGGGTAACTGGGCTGCTGTGAAAACGGAAGGCGTCAAACTGGTACCCGGTACCGTCAATCCGTTGGCTCCAACCTCAGTGGTTTCTCCGATCGGTTCCTGGGCACTGACCGCTGCTCCGGATGGTCCTTTTGCGAACAACAGTTCTTCTGAAAGCATCTTTTCCGTACGGAACGATGCCTTGGATAATACCGGGGTAAACGGAGCCTTGCCTGCTATGCTGGGTGCTGCCAACCTCGGTGCACGCGGACTGGTTGCCATCTCCCCGATCTTGTGGAACAACACCGGCTGGCGTTGCGACGACCTGCGCCGTACGCTGCTTTATGTAGGCGGTACCAATGCCAACGGAGGTGCCAGCTTCTTTACTAATAAGTACCGTGACTATGTCGGTCGCTCCGATTTCGCCCCTCAAGTTCGTTATGCAGAAGTGCTCCTGATGCAAGCGGAGGCCGAAGCTCGTTTGGCTACTGGCGTATCGCAGCCCGCCATCGATCTGCTGAACACCGTTCGCAACCGGGCACTGCCCACCCCTGCTACCATGCAATATCTGGCTACTAACTTCGCTGATAGAATTGCACTGATCCGTGCCATCCTGCTGGAGCGCCGCATCGAGTTCCTCTGCGAGGGCAAACGCTGGGCTGATATTTCCCGCCTGTCGCAAGAAACTGATTTCACCACCGGTGGCATTCCGGCCAAAGCAGTGAATGGTGCTCAAGGATTGGCAATGTACGGTTGTGGTCTTCCTTACACACCCGGTCAGGCAGGTATTCCTTATGGCGACTACCGCTTCATTTGGCCGATCCCCGCAACGGAGATCATCCAAAATCCGATCGTATCCCAAAACCCCGGATACTAATAACTAACTCAGAACATCGAATTAAAACCCCGGCTCCCGCCGGGGTTTTTCTTTATTACCTTTACATCCAGAACAATCCTACATGAGAAAAATCCTGACGCTCGCCATCATTCTTTTACTGATACAATCGTGTAAGCTCAAAAATGGACCGGGCCTTCAGGTGAATGGCACGCTACAGGATACGACTTTCACCCTCTTATACTTGGAGGAAGTCCCTATGGAAACTAACCAGCCTACAATTGTTGATTCCGTCCGGCCAGACCAATCCGGCCAATTTACCCTGCAGGCACCGGCAGCAGAGGACCGCGTTTATTTCATTCGACCCGCAAGACAGTCATATCCACTCTTTGCTGTGATAAATGACAGCAAACAAATTGACGTGAAAGTAAAATTTGAAAGGATTGACGGACAATTAAGTCCGGCCTATACCGTCAAGGGTTCTACCGCCTCCGAGCAAATCCATGATTTTTCAGCAGATTTGAACGAGGACCTACGCGCCATTATTAAAGACCGCATGGCACTGGATACACTGCTACAAAAAAACAAACCGGATAGCATAATCAATCCCATCCGAAAAAAGATGATCGATCGTACAAAATCGCTATCCATCCTGGTCGATTCTCAATTGAGCCTAGCGGCAACTCCCAGTGCCTATATGTTTATTTTAGGAACCTACCAAAGTGCTGCCTCCAACCCCATATTCAGTTTGGAGCTTTTCAGCATGGAGCGCATCAAGGAAGGCCTAGTCAAACTCGGGGGGAAATTTCCGAACCACACCGGGCTTGCCACTTTTCGGCGTAAACTCGAAGAGGAGATACAAAAAAGTAAAGGATTGCTCGGGCAATCAGCACCTGATTTCACCCTGCCCGATGTAAACGGAAAACCCATCGCGCTGAAAAGTTTTCGCGGGAAATGGGTGCTGGTCGATTTTTGGGCAAGTTGGTGCAGACCTTGCCGAATGGAAAACCCGACAGTTGTGGCTGCCTACCAGCAATTCAAGAATAAGAATTTTACCATACTGGGTGTTTCACTCGACCGGGAGGATGGAAAACAGGATTGGTTAAAAGCTATTCAGGATGATAAGCTCGTATGGCCACAGGTCAGCGACCTAAAATTCTGGAACAGCCTGGTCGTACCCATGTACCAAATCGAAGGCATCCCCTACAATGTACTGATCGACCCACAGGGAAAAGTAGTGGCAGAAAATCTTCGTGGGCCCCAACTGGCAAAAAAATTAAAAGAGCTCATTAACTAAGAGCAGATAATCGCGAAAACAACTAGGGCGATTTATTCAGGAGACCTTTACCACCTCAAGTACCTTATTCAGACTAGAAATATCCTGTCCGCCTGCCGTAGCCAATCCAGGCTGACCACCGCCCCCTCCTTGTATCAAAGGAGCTACTACTTCTTTTATGATCTTACCGGCATTCAGTCCGCTTGATTTCACCAATGCCTCGCTGATCCCAATCGCCACGGCTGCCTTCCCTTGTATGGAAGCAACCAAAACGACCAATCGATCATTACCACGGCTGCGGAGGTCATGACATAATTTTTTCAGTGCATCGGCAGAATATATCTCCACTACCGCACCCAGGAACGAGCGCCCTTTTTCAGATACAATCGTTTTCTCCAATTCTCCAGCGAGCAACTGCAATTGTTTCGCCTCCATCCCTTCCAAATGCTTGCGGGCATGAGATAAATCCTCTTGCATTTGCTCGATCGCTTTTACCGGAGGCGTAGGGGTTTTCAAGACTTCCTTGATGGCCCGCAACGATCGAGTTTGTTCCTGCATCCAATCGATGGCCGCCGAACCGGATACCGCCTCGAGGCGTCGCACCCCGGCAGCCACGGCCGATTCCGAAAGGATCGAAAACAAACCCAATTCACCGGTCGATCCCACGTGGGTGCCGCCGCATAATTCAATCGAATAGTTTGGGTCCATGATCACTACCCGAACCACGTCGCCGTATTTCTCCCCGAACAATGCCATCGCCCCCAATTTCAATGCCTCGTCTTTAGGCAGCGTCTTGATCACAACGGGGATATTTTCCCGAATTTTTTGGTTGACCAGCTGCTCGATCTGCTCTGCCTCGGCATCGGTCACTTTGGCAAAATGAGAAAAATCAAATCGCAACTGCCCAGCATTCACCAACGATCCTTTTTGAGCAACATGGGTACCCAGCACTTGCCGAAGAGCACTGTGCAGCAAATGCGTGGCAGAATGATGCACCGTGGTTAGGTTACGAAGCTCCGCATTAACGAGTGCTTGTAACGGTTGAGCTGGATCCACAGGCAAGGCCGTCAAAAAATGAATGATCAGGTCATTGTCTTTTTTTGTATCCGTAACCTCATATTTATTACTCTCTGCGATCAACCAGCCCTGATCGCCTACCTGCCCGCCACTTTCTGCATAAAACGGAGTGGTATCCAACACGACCTGATAAGCGGTCTTCCCCTTTGCGGTCACTTTTCTGTATTTGCGGATCTGTGCACTAGCCGATAAGGAATCGTAACCCACAAATACACTGCCGCCTTCGGCCAGTACGATCCAATCCTGTGCGTCAATTGCTCCGGCAGCACGGCTTCGATCCTTCTGCTGCTTCATCTCTTGTTCAAATCCGGACTCATCCACTTGCAACTGATTCTCTTGTGCGATCAGTCGAGTTAGATCGATTGGAAAACCATAAGTATCATATAATTCAAAAGCATCTTTTCCGGCAACGGTTCCCCGCGTGGCAGAATGAAGAATATCATCCATGCGCTTCAGCCCTTTCTCCAGTGTACGCAGAAACGACTCTTCCTCTTCGCGAACCACCTTGCGAACGAAATCAACCTGTTGCTGCAACTCGGGAAATACCCCCTCGAATTGCTTGGCCAGTACGGGGATTAACTGGTGCAGCAAGGGATTTTGATAATTGAGGTAGGAATAATAGTAGCGAACGGCACGACGCAAGATGCGCCGGATCACATATCCGACTCCGGTATTAGAGGGAAGTTGTCCGTCAGCGATGGTAAATCCGATCGCCCGAATGTGATCGGCGATCACCCGAAACGCAACCGCCTCCCGCGTATCACTGCCATCATACCTGCGGCCGGTGATTTGCTCCGTAGCAGTTATGGTTCCTGAAAAAATATCGGTATCGTAATTGGATGATTTTCCCTGCAATACCCGAACCAACCGTTCCAGCCCCATTCCGGTATCCACGTGTGTGGCCGGAAGGGGCTCCAGCGAACCATCTTTTTTCCGGTTGAATTGAATGAATACATTGTTCCAGATCTCAATCACCTGGGGGTGATCTTTATTCACTAGGTCGCGGCCGGGGATTTTTTTTCGTTCTTCGTCGGGGCGACAATCCACATGGATCTCACTGCAAGGTCCGCAGGGACCCGTGTCGCCCATCTCCCAAAAATTATCTTTCTTATTGCCAAAAACAATGCGATCCTCCGGAAGCAGTTCTTTCCACTTTGCTAATGCGATAGAGGAGGGATGTAGGCCCTCCTTGGCATCCCCTTCAAAGACCGTGGCATAGAGTCTGTCTTTGGGAATTTGGTATACTTCCGTCAGCAATTCCCAGCTCCACCCAATGGCCTCATTTTTGAAATAGTCGCCAAAACTCCAATTGCCCAGCATCTCGAACATCGTGTGGTGGTAGGTATCCACACCTACTTCCTCCAAGTCGTTGTGCTTTCCGCTTACGCGCAGACATTTCTGTGTATCAACCACCCGTCTGTGTTCAGGGATTCGGTTGCCCAAGAAAAAATCCTTGAATTGATTCATCCCTGCGTTGGTGAACAGCAAGGTCGGATCGTTCTTGACCACGATGGGGGCCGAAGGCACAATGACATGTCCTTTGGAAGCAAAAAAATCTAAAAATGCCTGTCGAATCTGAGCAGCAGTCATGGTAAATAGAATTCCGGCAGACCGGGTATATTTGTTGACGCAAAGGTAGGCGAAACACGCCTTTCCGAACCCCTCACCGCCACCCATGAGGCAGGCTAAATTCATTTTCAATACCCAGACGCTTCAGTACGAGAAGCACGAGACCCCGCTGCGCGTCCGACTGCTGCGCATTTTTGGGTTTCTCGCTGCGTCTTTGGTGACAGCCGGACTGATCGCCTTTGCCGCATTTCGGTTCATCGGGTCACCACAAGAAAAGTTCCTGCAAGCAGAAAATCGTTACCTGCGTGATCAATACGAGGGATTGGGAAAGAAGCTCGGAGAAATCGAGATCAAACTTTACGAGCTAGAAAAACGGGACAATGAAGTATACCGATCGATTTTTGAGGCAAATCCCATTCCCGACAGTGCTCGAGCTCAGTTAGAGGCGGAGGCCCTGGAAATTGCAAAAATCGAGCGGATGCCCTCCGAGGAGCTGATTCCCTCTATAACCAAAACGTTGGATGCCTTATCAGCCCGAATGCGGGTACAGGAAAAGTCCTACCAAACGGTAGAGTCGTTGGTGAAAGACAAAGCCACCCTCCTGGCGCATACACCAGCCATTCAACCAGTACATAATCGCGATCTTACCCGAATCGCAAGCGGTTTTGGATATCGGATCGATCCTATATACAAAACTCAAAAAATGCATCAGGGCATCGATTTCACCGCCCCGCAAGGAGCCCCCATCTATGCCACCGCCAACGGCATCGTCAACCATGCCGGTGATCGAAATAATGGATATGGGAATTACGTAACGATCGACCATGGGTATGGATATCAAACTTTATACGGACACATGGTCCGAATAAAAGTATCCATAGGTCAAAAAGTAACCCGAGGAGAAGTAATCGGCTGGGTCGGAAGCACGGGCAAATCAACCGGCCCCCACTGCCACTATGAAGTCATAAAGTTCAACCAGAAAATCGATCCGATCTATTTCTTTTATAACGATCTGACACCCGGACAATTTGATCAACTACTAAAAAAAGCTGCTGCCAGTAATCAAAGCCTGGACTGACAAAGCTGTCACATACTTTTCCACACTGTCTTTTCGTTAACACAAAAAGGCCCATCCCTCCGATAACTTTACGCAGCAAAGCATCGGATATGGCAAAACCTCTAACCCAAATTACCTTTTCATTCGGAGACGAAGACACCCTGATCCCTCCGCCTCCTCCCCATCCGCTAAAGCCGATTAAAAGCCCAAAAACCACCCCCCCGCCCCCACCCGAAACAACCCGATCCGAAGAACCAATCGAAATGAACAGTCCCCGTCTTGGCATGCAACGCTCCGATACGCCCGGTAAAAGGGGGCGTCGTTCCCTGCAAGAAAATGCCGCTAATGTGGACCGCATCGAAATCCCCAACGATGAAGAGTTGTTCAAAAAACAGTATTACTCGATCGGTGAAGTAGCCCGCATGTTCCAAGAAAAACAATCCCTGATCCGCTACTGGGCTTCCGAATTCGAGGTGCTTCAACCCCGCAAGAACCGAAAAGGAGATCGCTTTTTCCGTCCCGTCGACATCAAAAACCTAGTACTCATTTACGACCTGCTACGCCGCCGCAAATTCACCATTGATGGGGCTCGTGATTACCTGAAAAAAGGCGACAAGGCGGAGCAACAAATGGCTGCGATCCAATCACTCAAGCAAATTCGACAGTTCCTACTGGAGTTGAAAGCCTCACTCTAACAAGTTTGGATAGTTTGGGGAGTTTGAGAAGTTTGAAGAGTTTGAAGAGTTTTTACAATGAAAATGATTCGGAAGTTTTTTTTGTTTTTGGTTGGCATATTGTTGTCGGCAGGTGTGTGGTCGCAGCCGTACGAAGTGTTTTCCGAAAGACCGGGAGAGAAAACCATCAAGGGGCATTTTTCGCGCATGTTGCTGGAGACGGATACCAGTTTTCATTGGTACGCCCCCACGTACAAGAACTACAAAGCCCGACCGGATGCGCTGGAAAACATCCGTAAACAAAAAGACTCCGTAGAGATCGTGGCTTTCATGGGTACCTGGTGTGAAGACTCCCATTTTATCATTCCACAACTCATTGCGTTGCTCGACAGTGCCCAATTTCCCCGAGAGAAATTTTCCTTGATCGGGGTAGATCGAAATAAGAAAACCGTAGGCCGCCTTTCCGAGGCATTGAACATAACCCTAGTGCCAACCATCCTGGTCTTCCGAAACGGAAAAGAAGTTGGACGCATTGTAGAATATGGTAAATACGGCATGTTCGACAAAGAACTGGCCGAGATCTTGCGTTAACGATCCGCTGTTTTAACACGAACCTCCGTGGTGGTCCCGGCCAACTCAATGCCCATGGCTTCCAGCTCCTTCATCAGTTTCAGATAGGCGGATTGACGAAGCGTTAAAAAATCTGAAACAGAAATATGCACCGGTACATAATATTCAGCAGTTACTACCAGCGCATTTCCGGTCACATCCGAAAAATGGACGGAAGTAGATTCGAACGGCGGCCTGGATAGAAGTTCTTGGACAAGGCGAATGATCTCCTCCACTTGCGAAGCTCGGGTTCTTAGATCGAGCTCTAAACGCAGGTCACCTCGGCGATGACTGCGCTCGGTTAAATTATCCAGCAGGCTGTCCACCATCTGCTTATTTGGAACAGTAACATAGGTTTTTTGCTCGGTTCGAATGCGTGTACTCCGCAAGCCGATCCGTTCCACCACACCCGAGATCGAATGTACCTTCACCTGATCACCCGTATGAAACGGCTTGTCAAAAAAGATAATAAACGAGGCAATTAGATTTTCTAAACTCTCTCGAAGCGCCAAGGCGATGGCTGCACCCACAAGGCTGAGTCCGGTTAGCAACTCCCCGACCTGAAATCCAAAAGCAAACCGAACCATCAGGAGGATTCCGATGATGATCAGAAGTACTTTAAAAAAATCCTTGAAAAAAACGATCAACTGATTCTCGGAAAGATCCTCGTTGAGGTTGCTTCGTCGGCTTAGCAATAAGGCTATAAAATCAATCATTCGCAACAGAAGCGCGAGGAAAGAACCGATAAGCAACATCGTGCCGGATGTATGAATGATCTGCCGAGTAGTGAAATCAAATAGCGTCCATTCCAAAAAAGACGGAAAGCGCAATTTGTATAGGGCCGCAACGGAGACCAATACGGTAAAGAAAAATCCGAGCGGACGAAATACCAAACTCACAAAAGAAGGTTTATCAACCCCCTTCCAAATCCGATGCACCAAACGAAACAGCAATCCGGCCAGGTACTGAGAGATCCATTGACGAAGGATCAATATGGACAAAATAACTGCCCCCACAATCAAATACGCACCCAATGTATTGTCACCCCACTGATAATTCCACCAAAATACTGAACGCATATGCCTGATTTACCTTGTTGTATAGATCCGAATCCGATCACCCGCTACACCGCGAATCAACGCGTACAATTTCTTCCCTTTTACCACTACTTGAATGGCTCCTTGTAATTCGGCTGGTAGCACCCACTCCTCATAATAGGTGGTCTTGATCTCATAGCGATATAGGGTATCGGCCTTTCTTCCATACATAAAACCTCCATCCACTTGCCAGTCGGACCAATCATAGATCTGAATGCCATTTTTCAAATTTCCAAAATAATCGAAGACAAAGACCCCTTGATTGGGTTCATAGAGATAAAGGCTGCGGTCCTGATCAAACAACCGAGCCGGCGAAAAGGGGCGACCCAAGATCAACCGAAAATCAGATGTACTCCACCCGATCGTGCCGTTAAGATCTACCTTTCGCAACACATAGGCCAGCGGATCGTAGATCCAGAGCTGATTGTCGTAGCTCCGTACCCAAGCTTGAAGCTGTACGATGTTGCTCGCTTGCAGGTTGATTTGAGTAACCGGATTCAAAAACCGATCCAGCACCACAAAACGTACGCCATCTCCATAAAACAAAATGGGCTGCATCGGATTGCTCACATCGATCCCGCTTAAAGGGCCGAATCGTCGTACGTCGTTGTAGACTGCGAGGGAGTCGCCCGTTGCGCCAACCTTCTTCACCTGATCCTTTCGGTCGATCAGATAAAGATTTCCCAGGTGATCGGCCGTAAGCAAGCGGATATCACCAACTAGGGTTCGCTCATATTTAAAAAGCGTGTCGAATTGAGCCCATCCCGCCGGGGCTAGAAAAGAAAACACCCAATATAAGAGCAAGTACCTCATGAACGAATGATCGATGATTCGGATCGCTCAAAACTCTTCAGGTGAATCATGCCGTTTTCAATGACGGCATAGGTTTGATACCGGACCCAATCGCCCAGATTTATGTATCGGGCGCCGGGATCGATGGAGCAATCAATCGGGAGGTGCCGATGGCCAAATAAGTAATAATCGACCGGCGCTTCCTGTTGCTTGCGCGTGGCATATTGAATGAGCCATTCCCGCTCAGCGCCTAGAAAGACTTCTTCCCTCGATCCAACCTGCACCCGGCTTTTTCGACTGAAATAGTTGGCCACACCCATGCCAACAGCCGGAGGAAGAATCCCAAACAGCCATTGGGCGAACGGATTGCGGAATAGTTTTTTCAATCGCTTGTAACTTTTGTCACCCGGACCCAATCCGTCGCCATGCCCCACCAATAATTTCTTGCCCTGCCGATCAAACCGAACCGGTTGATCGTATACAGCCATATTCAACTCCTTTTGAAAATAATCCCGCACCCACATATCGTGGTTGCCCATAAAAAAATGCAAGGAGATACCACGGTCCGATAACTCCGCCAGTTTCCCCAGCAGCCGTACATGTCCTTTTGGAACCACCGTACGGTACTCAAACCAAAAATCAAACAGATCGCCCACCAGAAAAATTTCGGCAGCATCGGCTTTGATGGAATCCAGAAAACGGACCAACGTGCGCTCCCGTTCCAAGCTGGCCGTGGGGTTCGGAGCGCCTAAATGAAAATCAGACAAAAAATAGATGCGTGTTTGCACGAGGGAAAGTTACAAAACGAAGCGCACTAGTCCTCCACCAGAAAGAGATATACCTCTTTGGGACCATGCACCCCTACCACCAGGGTTTTCTCAATATCTGCTGTGCGGCTGGGACCGGTTGCAAAGCTGACCAACGACGGAAACGCCTCTCCATGCTCGGACTTGATCCGCTGAAATGCATCTCCCACATCATAGACCAACTGAGAGGTATAGGCCACACAAACATGAATGGGCGCATAGACGGAAGCCGTACGACCCCCCGTTTGTGCTGCACTGAGCACAATGCTGCCGGTACGAGCCACCAAACAGTCACATCCGGTAATGGATACATCCGACCGACCCAAATCTTCATTGAACAACCGATCGCCCACGATCGGATCGATCATCGGCCTCAGTTTTTCCTCCACGCAATAGACTTTTTCCCAATCCATTTTTCGGATCAGACTGCCCAACTGAAACGCAAGCTCTTGCCGGTTGATACAATAAATGAATTTTCCATCGAGGGCCGTAAAGTGCTCCGCAAACTCCACTTCGATCTCCTGCTTTAAAGCAGGAACCACCGGCTCCGCTACCTCCCGCTGGGGAAAGGGCATGGGCGTATCCGTAGCCAAAGCTTGCCGGATGCGCGTCAAGATATTTTCCCGAGAAGGCGAGATATTCATATCGATCAGACAGATGGAGTTAACGAAGGAAGCTCACCCGCCTCACCGTTCGACTGCTCGCTAGACGATTCACTTGCGGAGGCATCCGCAACCGGTTCAGCAGCAACAGTCGGTTCAGCCGGTATCGCATCAGCCAATGGCTTTTTCTCTTCGTAGGGACGCTTTCCGATCAACGCCTCTACATCGCTTTGAAACAAGACCTCGCGCTCCAACAATGCATTGGCAAGCTTCTCGACTTGCTCCTTTTTATCGGTCAGCAATTGCTTGGTACGGTCATACGCCCCATCGATCAACTCACGAACCTCATCGTCGATGAGCTTGGCGGTGTCCTCCGAATAAGGTTTGGTAAACGTATTGTCCTGCGTCGGATCGTAAAAACTAATGTTACCAACCTTTTCATTCATTCCATAAACCGTAACCATCGCATACGCCGTACGAGTGATCTGCTGCAGATCGTTCTGCGCTCCGGTTGAAATTTTTTCGAAGAAGATCTCCTCACTCGCGCGTCCACCCAACGTCATGCAGATCTGGTCGTTCAATTGATCGGTGTTGTAGAGATACTGCTCCTTGGGCGTATACTGGGCATATCCCAATGCCGCCGTACCGCGCGGAACGATCGTTACTTTAAGCAACGGATACGCATGCTCAAGGTACCAACCGCAGATGGCGTGACCGGCCTCGTGGTAGGCAATGATCTTTTTCTCCTCGGGCGAAATGATCTTGTTCTTCTTTTCCAATCCTCCGATCACCCGATCTACCGCATCCTGAAAATCCTGCATATCTACCGCCTCTTTATTCTTGCGGGCCGCGATCAGGGCTGCCTCATTACACACGTTGGCAATATCCGCACCCGCAAATCCGGGTGTCTGCTCGGCCAACTTGTGAATGTCGAGCGTACTGGAAACCTTGATGGGCTTCAAGTGAACCTTAAAAATATCCTCCCGGCCTTTCAGGTCAGGTTTGTCGATCGTGATCTGCCGGTCGAAACGACCCGGACGCAGCAGGGCTGAGTCGAGTACATCGGGACGATTCGTCGCCGCCAGTACAATAATACCCGCGTCGGTGCCAAATCCGTCCATTTCCACCAGCATCTGATTCAACGTACTCTCCCGCTCATCGTTGCTCATCATCGTATTCTTTCCGCGGGCCCGACCGATGGCATCGATCTCATCGATGAATATGATACAAGGCGCTTTCTCACGTGCCTGTTTGAACAAGTCGCGCACCCGGCTGGCGCCCACACCCACGAACATCTCAACGAAATCCGATCCACTCAAACTGAAGAACGGAACCTGCGCTTCGCCAGCAACGGCTTTGGCCAATAAGGTTTTCCCGGTTCCGGGCGGGCCGATCAGCAACGCACCCTTCGGGATCTTACCGCCTAGGTTGGTATATTTTTTGGGATTCTTCAGGAAATCGACGATCTCCATCACCTCCACCTTTGCTTCGTCTAAGCCCGCTACATCCGCAAATGTGATGTTGACTTTTGTGCCTTTATCAAATAATGTAGCCTTGGATTTTCCAATGCTGAAAATGCCGCCACCGCCGCCGCCGGCCGGCCCACCCATCTTGCGCGTGAACAAGACCCAGATGCCCACAAAAAGCAACACGGGTAACAAGAATTGAAGGATGCCACCGAACCAGTCGCGCTCGTTGTCGACTTCAAATGCCACTTCTGCGATCCCGGGATTTTTGGTGTATAGATCCGACATGGATTTCTGAAAGGCCTCTCCGCCGGTGATGCGAAAACTCATGTGCGGTCCCTGCTTGTTCACCTTGCCTCCTGTCTCCTTGAATCGGGCCGCTTGGGCAACCTGACCGGAGTCGTTCAGAAAAACGCGTACCGAATTTCGGTTGTCGATGATCAGGTATTTTTCAACCTGGCCTTTCAAGACCATTTGTTTGAACTCCTTTTCGTTCGTCTTCACCATATTCGGAACCAAGGGTCCAAATAATTGCATGCCGATCAATACGGCAAAGACGACCGCATAGATCCAATAAAAGCTGAAACGAGGCGTCTTTTTGGGAGACTTTCCTGCTCCGCCGGTTCGATTTTCATTCATACTTTTCAAAATTCGATTGCTTCATTATCCATTGGTACAAGGACTGAGCCAAATGGCCCAAGTTGTCGAAACTTTAACAGCTTAGTCGTGTTTTACCTGCTCCGCATCACTCCACATCTCCTCCAACTGATAAAACGTCCGGTTTACCGGCAGCATGACATGCACCACAATGTTCACATAATCGATCAACACCCAGTGCAGCTTTTGGTTGCCCTCCCGACGGTAAGGTATCTCTCCGCATTTCTCTTTTACCTGATCCTCGATATGATCGGAGATGGCCCTGATCTGTGGCTGACTCCTGGCTTCACAGATCAGAAAGAAGTCGGCCACCGCTTCCGGAATCTTGCGCAGATCCATCGAAACGATCTCCTCCCCCTTTTTCAACAGAATGGCCGAAAGAATGGTCTTGAATAACTTGGAGTTGCGGTTGATGCGTTTGGACGCGGCAGGACGATCAGCTGGAGTGTCGGTACGACGTTTGGAGGACGGAGCCAAAGGTTTGTGTCTGGACGTTTTGTTTTTTGATTACGTTTACGCTCAAAAATAGCGATTAATTGGCATTGGATCCCCTCGAAAACACGATCGGCAACCGATTCACTGAATGGGAACAAGTGGGTAGTACCAACGACCTGGCCCGGGAGTGGATCGAATATAAACTGGCTCGCCACGGAGACGTACTCTTCGCCCGGCACCAAACCGCTGGCCGCGGACAGATGGGAAAATCCTGGCTCTCCCAGCCCGGCCAAAATCTGGCCATGACCCTCCTTATTGAAAACGCCCGATTGCCCGACGCCCTCCCTTTTCACCTGAGTATTTGCTGTGCCCTTAGCGGCTGGTCGGCCCTGACCGCCCACACCCAAGGCGACATGACGCTCAAATGGCCCAATGACCTCTACTGGAAAAAAAGAAAGATCGGAGGACTGCTCATCGAAACCCAAAAAAACTGGAGTGTGGTAGGACTCGGCATCAACCTCAATCAAACCAAGTTCGACCCCTCCCTTCCCAACCCCGTCTCCCTGCGCCAAATCACCGTAACCGAATCAGATCCCAAATCGATCTGCCTGGATATTATTCAACACCTAAATCAACGGCTTCGACAGTGGCAAACGGAGGGATTTCAGCCGCTCCTGACTGCCTACCGAATCTTGCTGTTCGGGAAAAACGAATCCTTTTTTGTAAGGGAAAACGGCGTCGAAAAAAACCTCAAGATTCTGGATGTGGATGAACAGGGCGCCCTACTGGTCGAGGAGAACGAACGGAGAAGAACCATCGTCAGTGGACTGGAATGGAAGATTGAGCCCTAATCCATATCGGTGGCGAGCTTCAGAATCTCTTGCGCGTGCTTGGCCGCCTGCGGCTTCCGGATGATATGGCGGATCAACCCTTTTTCATCGATCAAAAAAGTCGTGCGCAACACACCCATGTATTTTCGTCCGTACATGGATTTCTCCCCCCAAACCCCATAGGCATTCAAGATCTTTTGCTCCGTATCGGCGATCAGGGAAAAGGGCAGCTTGTTTTTGGCGATGAATTTTTGATGACTGGACTCGTCGTCGGGGCTCACCCCTACCACGGCCCATCCCTTCTTAATCAGCTCCCGGTTATGATCCCGAAGGTTACAAGCCTGCACCGTGCAAGTAGAGGTCATGTCCTTCGGATAGAAATACAAGACTAGTTTTTTACGCTTGAAGGCACTCAGCCGCAGGGTCTTGCCAGTTTGATCGGGACCGGCAAAGGCCGGCGCTTTTTGTCCCGCTTCCAATACAATCATTGTAGAACGATTTATATAAAAACCGCCCGCCCGGGAAATGGTTGCGACTGGGGAAAAATCTTTTTCCCCGCCCTCACGATTAACGCCCCCGCTCCCTTAGTTTTGCGCAATTTGTTTTTTCGCGACCGATCTGTAAAAACTACCCCATGCCCAAAGACACCTCGATCCACTCCGTCCTGATCATCGGCTCCGGCCCGATCATCATCGGTCAGGCCTGTGAATTTGATTACTCCGGTAGCCAAGCCGCCAGAAGTTTACGAGAGGAAGGCATCAAGGTCATTCTGATCAATAGCAACCCGGCTACCATCATGACCGACCCCATGATGGCCGACCGGGTATACCTGCTTCCACTCACCGTTGAAAGCATCGAACAGATCCTGCAAGAAAACCAGATCGATGCCGTGCTGCCAACCATGGGCGGACAAACCGCACTTAACCTGGCCAAGGAAGCCGAGGAACTGGGACTTTGGAAACAATACAACGTACGCCTGATCGGGGTCGACATCAAAGCCATTGACAAAGCAGAGGATCGAGAGAAATTCCGCCAATGGATGATCCAACTCGGAGTACCCGTGGCCACGGCCAAAACCGCCAACTCCTTCCTGGAAGGAAAAGAATTCGCCCAACAGATCGGATTTCCCCTCGTGATCCGCCCCTCTTTCACCCTCGGCGGAACTGGCGGCGGATTCGTGCATGATAAAGACGATCTGGATGAAGCACTGAACCGCGGACTGCAAGCTTCCCCCATTCATGAAGTATTGGTTGAAAAAGCGATCCTGGGTTGGAAAGAATTTGAATTGGAACTGCTTCGGGATTCGGCCGATAACGTATGCATCATCTGCACCGTGGAGAATTTCGATCCGATGGGCGTACATACCGGCGACTCCATCACGGTGGCCCCGGCCATGACCCTTAGCGACACCGGCATGCAACTCATGCGCAACACCGCTATTCACATGATGCGCGACCTCGGAAATTTTGCCGGAGGCTGCAACGTGCAATTCGCCCTGAACCCGGCCACCGAAGAGATCATTGCTATCGAGATCAATCCCCGTGTAAGCCGCTCCTCCGCCCTGGCCAGTAAGGCCACCGGCTATCCGATTGCCAAGATCGCTGCCAAACTCGCGATCGGTTATCAATTGGATGAATTAGAAAATCAGATCACCAAAACCACCTCCGCTTATTTCGAGCCCGCACTCGACTATGTGATCGTCAAGATCCCGCGGTGGAACTTTGACAAATTCAAAGGCGCCAACGACACACTCGGACTTCAAATGAAAAGCGTGGGCGAAGTGATGGGCATCGGAAGAAGTTTTACCGAAGCGATCCAAAAAGCCTGTCAGAGTTTGGAGAACAATGCAGTGGGACTCGGCTATTACGGCAAAAGCATGATGCGCGCCGAAGAATTGCTGGAGTATATCAAGACCCCAAAATGGGATCGCCTCTTTCGGATCAAAGACGCCCTGATGGCGGGTATCTCCGTCGGCACCATCTCCAAAGCCACCCACGGAATTGATCGCTGGTTCCTTTTTGAAATTCAAAAGATTGTCCAGATCGAAAAAGAGCTGGCTGACTTCTCGGCGGAAACCCTTCCCACCGAGCTGCTGCGCAAAGCAAAAGTGCATGGCTTTAGCGACGAACAGATCGCCCGCATCCTTAAAAGCGGAACCGAAGACGTCATCTACGAAAAAAGAAAAGCTGCCGGCATCACCCGCGTCTATAAAATGGTGGATACCTGCAGCGCCGAATTCGAAGCAAAAACACCCTATTTCTACTCCACGTTCGAAGAAGGTCATCGGAACGAAAGCAAGGTAACCGACCGAAAAAAGATCATTGTGCTAGGATCCGGTCCCAACCGCATCGGACAAGGAATTGAATTCGATTATTGCTGTGTACACGGACTCCTCGCCATCAAAGAATGCGGCTACGAAGCCATCATGGTGAACTGCAACCCCGAAACGGTCTCCACCGATTTCGACATGGCCGATAAACTCTATTTCGAACCGGTTTATTGGGAACACCTCTGGGAGATCATCGAACACGAAAAACCGGAAGGAGTGATCGTGCAGCTCGGGGGACAAACCGCCCTCAAACTCGCTGAAAAACTCACTCAAAAAGGAATCCGGATCGTGGGCACATCCTTTGACAGTTTGGATATCGCAGAAGACCGCGGACGATTCAGCGATAAACTCAAAGCCCTCGATATTCCCTACCCCGAATACGGAACGGCCTGGTCGGTCGACGATGCCATCGAAGTAGCCAATAAAGTCGGCTATCCCGTTCTCGTACGACCCAGCTATGTACTCGGCGGTCAACGCATGCGCATCGTGATCAACGATGAAGAAGTAGAAAAAGCCGTGGTCAGTTTGCTTAAGCATATTCCGGGCAATAAGATCCTGATCGACCACTTCCTCGACCGCTGTCAAGAAGCCGAGATCGATGCCATCTTCGACGGAGAGAATTTTCACGTGATGGGTGTAATGGAACACATCGAACCCGCCGGTATCCATTCGGGCGACAGCAATGCCGTCCTCCCCGCCTTTAACCTCACGCCCCTCGAAGTGCAAACCATGGAGGAATATGCCGAGAAGATCGCCAGAGAATTAAAAATACAAGGACTCATCAATATCCAATTCGCGATCAAAGACGGAAAGGTATACGTCATAGAAGCCAACCCGCGCGCTTCTCGCACCACGCCCTTCATCGCCAAAGCCTATCAGATCCCTTACCTCAACATCGCCACCAAAGTGATGCTGGGTACCCATAAACTAACCGACTTCACGTTTGAAAAGAAACTCGACGGATTTGCCATCAAAGAACCCGTGTTCAGTTTCAATAAATTTCCCGGCGTCAACAAAGAACTCGGTCCGGAAATGAAATCCACCGGCGAAGCGATCCGGTTTGTAAAAAATCTTCGGGATCCGTATTTCAGGCAGTTGTATAAGGATAGGAGTATGTATTTGTCTAAGTAGTTTGGATAGTTTGGGCAGTTTGGAGAGTTTGGAGAGTTGGTTTTTTTAGGGGGACGGAAAGTGGGATGGGAAGGGTTGATGAAGTTTGTAGTTTGGCGAAAATCCGTTCATGTCCTTTCGTATGCAGGCGCCGGTGTTCCGGTTGCTGCTCCCTTTTGCTGCAGGCATTTTTCTGTATGATGTTTTTCCAAAGGAGAACAGTCAGGTGCTTTATGGACTGGCTGGGCTGTTTACCGTAGTTGGGGTGGTGCAACTGCTGCCGCTAAGCTGGCGATGGAAACTGTCCGGACTAAACGGAATATTTTTTCTGTCGATTCTTTTGCTTACAGGATTTTGCTACGCCGCGCTGCGCGACCTGCGAAATGAATTCGATTGGGTCGGACAAAAAGAATTTTCAAAACAGTATTATCTGGTGCAAATCCGGGAAGAACCCAAACGAACCTCATCCGGCTGGAAGATCACAGCCGATCTCCTCGCCCGAAATGATTCAATCAACACCGAACGGATCAGCGGCGGATTATTTCTCTATACAAAAGAGGATTCCGTTGCCCAACAAGCAAGCCCAGGAACAGAAGCCTGGATACAAGTCAAACCCCGACCAATCGTAAACAAAGCAAATTCCTCTTTCGACTACGCCCGCTACTGCCGTCTGCAAAAGATCACGCACCAAGCCTACTTGTCCGCCCCAAATCAAATTCAATTCCTGACGCCTTCAAAAAACAATCTTCCTTCTCTGCTACACCAAACCCGAACGTACATCCGAACAATCTTGTACAAGTGCTTGCGTGATTCCCTACACGGCGGTTTGGCGACGGCGTTGTTTGTGGGTTGGAAAGGGGGACTCGATCCTGAACTCAAGCAACACTATACCCGCACCGGCACCATTCACATCATTGCCATCTCCGGTTTGCATATTTCCTTGGTCTTTGAAATGATCTGGCGCTTGCTTTTCTTCCTCGTTTATCTGCGAGGCAGAAACGTTTTACGAACCTCGATCACCCTACTGGTGGTATGGGGATTTTGTTTTCTGGCCGGTGGCGAAGCCTCGGTACTACGCGCCGGCATCATGTTTACTGCCGTGCAGTTGGGAAGAGGATTGGAAAGACCGGTATCGGGACAGCAAGCGCTGGGACTCTCGCTGCTGACCTTGCTAATCGCCGACCCCGATTGGCTTTTCGATCCGGGTTGTCAACTCTCGCATGGAGCCGTGGCCGGCATCTTGCTTCTGCACCCTATCTTTTCCTCAGTAGGAAAAATCGAAAATCCAATGCTGAAAAATATATGGGATTCCAGCTGCATGACCCTCGCCGCCACCATCGGCACCCTACCCTTCACCGTCTATTATTTTCAGTAATTCCCCTGGCTATTCTTACCCGCTAACCTGATCGCCGTACCTCTGTCCTCCCTTGTACTGATCGTCCTTTTCCTATTGATTCCCCTCCACCCGGTGCCTTTCATTGGTCAGGCCCTTGCGCACATAATTGATGGGCTGTTGATTGGAATGAATGGGTGGATCGAACGGCTCGATCGAATTCCGGGTGCCGTATTGTATTGGTAAAAGCATTATTTATCCCCCTCCCTTGAGCATGCCAATGCCAACCGATACCTTTGTGCCACTCCATATTATGTCCAAAAAAATAAAATCAGCCCTGCTCTCTGTCTACTATAAAGACGGACTCGAGCCGATCGTAGAACAGCTGAAAAAACATCAGGTGACCATCTACTCCACCGGTGGCACGCAAACATTCCTGGAATCATTGGGCGCACAAGTAGTACCGGTTGAGTCGCTCACAAATTATCCGGCAATTTTGGGCGGACGGGTTAAGACCCTGCACCCCGTCGTATTTGGTGGCATCCTCGGAAAACGAGGCGATGAGACGCATCAAAAAGAAATGACGCAGTATGCAATTCCTGAGATTGATCTCGTCATCGTTGATCTCTATCCCTTTGAGGAAACCGTTGCAACCACCACAGAAGAAAAAGCCATTATTGAAAAGATCGATATCGGCGGCCCCTCCATGATCCGCGCGGCGGCGAAAAATTATCAGGATCTCACCGTAATCGCTGCCAAAAACGATTACCAAGAATTGGCGGATTTACTGGACATACAAGATGGATGCCTTACCCTCGAGCAACGTCGCACCTTGGCCGCTAAAGCATTTGAAGTAGTTGCCCATTACGACGTGGCCATCGCACAATACTTCAATCAAAACAACGGTACCGAATTTTTCCAGGCACAACCCTTTCCGCAACCCCTGCGCTACGGCGAGAACCCGCATCAGTCGGCCACTTTTTATGGCGACTTAAATGCACTTTTCGAAAAATTGAACGGCAAGGAGCTTTCTTATAACAATTTGGTGGATGCAGACGCGGCCCTACAACTGATCCGCGAGTTCCCGACCGAAAGGTCCGGTGAATACACCTTTGCCATCATCAAACACACCAATGTTTGTGGTATATCCGAACGACCTACCGTGTTGCAGGCATGGACCGATGCGCTCGCAGGCGATCCCGAAAGTGCCTTTGGCGGTATTTTGGTCACCAACGGCGAAGTAGATGCCCCTACCGCCTCGGCCATCCAGGATATTTTCTTTGAAGTGTTGATCGCCCCGCGATATACCCCGGAGGCATTGGAGATCTTGCGCGCTAAAAAGAATCGCATTCTCTTGGCAATGCGTGCAATGCCCCCAACACGCCCGCAAAGCAAAAGCTTGCTGAACGGTACGCTGGTTCAATCGATCGATGAAGAAAATTATAGTGAGTGGAAAGAGGTAGGTGGCCGAAACACGACCGATGCCGAAAAAGCAGACTTAGTATTCGCAAACTTGGTCTGCAAGCACCTAAAGAGCAATGCCATTACCTTGGTGAAGAACAAACAACTGGTGGGTAAGGGCTGCGGACAAACCAGCCGCATCGATTCGCTTCGGCAGGCGGTTGAAAAAGCAAAGCAATTTCAATTCGATCTGCAGGATGCCGTGATGGCAAGCGATGCGTTTTTCCCATTCAATGATTGTGTGCAACTCGGACACCAGGCCGGGATCACGGCCTTCATCCAACCCGGCGGATCGGTGCGCGATAACGATTCCATTGAATATTGTAAACAACAAGGACTTGCCCTGGTAATCACCGGTCAACGCCATTTCAAACATTGATGATCGGAGAAAATCTCTATACCCAACTGATCCGGGGGGCACAGTTTATCAAACAAAAGCTGGATCTATTCAATCCGTTTTACTATTACAAACAAGGAACAAAAGGCAAAGCCATTCTGGCGCTGGTTGCGGTATGCATGTTCTGGGGACTAACCTGGGTGATCTCCAAAGTGGGCGTCAAACACATGCCGGCCTTGCAACTAGCGGGCATCCGACAATTTGTAGCCGGTGTCATTTACGTTTCATTTTTTTTGTTGCGGGGCGAGCAACTGCCCAAGGGAAAACAATGGCGACCGATCCTGATCCTTAGTTTTCTGAATTTTATGATGAGTAACGGACTCAGTACCTGGGGCATAAAATACATTTCCGCCGGAATGGGTGCCATCATGGGCGCGATCTTCCCGCTTTGGCTGGTGATCATTGGATTGTTTGCCAGCAAAGAAAAGCTTCCGCGCAAAGCCATTGTTGGACTGCTCATCGGCTTCTCCGGCGTCTGCACGATCTTCAGCGAACACCTTCAGGATTTTCTGAATCCGGATTTTCGTTTTGGGATCGGACTATCGCTGATCGCCACCTGGACTTGGGCCTTTGCCACATTATACACCAAGCAACAAGCCCTCTCGTTTAATCCCTATTTCAGTTTAGGGTTGCAAATGGTGATCGCCGGTTCCACTTTGTTTGGTGTAAGCCACCTCATCGGACAATCCGTTCCGCTTACCGATATCCCACTCAAGGCCTGGGGGGCCATTGCATGCCTGATCATTTTTGGATCGCTGATCGCTTTCATCTGCTATTTATATGCCCTTCAAAACCTGCCAACCGAACAGGCTTCGATCTATGCCTACGTAAACCCGATCGTGGCGGCCTTCGTGGGCTGGCTGTATTTGAACGATACGATCAGCCTTACACTGGTGCTAGGCGCATTGATCACGTTATTTTATGTGTACTTAGTAAATCAGGCATTTCGGATCAACCCGGCCGAGCAACCCGAACCCGAAGGCGTTTAGGTCTGCTCCTGCAACCACTTTACATAGCGTTCCCGCCAACCGGAAAATCGTTTTTCCGTTCCTAAAAATGTATTGTGCCAGACGGTGATCATCCGACCCTTCACCCTTCGAATCGATTGCTCCAATCCCCTCCATTCGGCCTCCGCCTCATTAAACGATTGACCCGACTCAAAGAACGAGTTGGCATCCATATAACAAAAGGGATGCACCCGAAGTGAAGTGACCTCATTTCGTTTCAGATTGAACCAAAAAAAAGAACGAGACGTGCCGGCCCTAAATCCATTCACTGAACCATAGCCCATGGAATAATCATCCGTGATACCGGCGTCGAGCAATCGAGCATATGTTTCTGGCAGATAAAAGCGGATGTAATGCTGACGGGAGGCGGTTATGGGTTGCCCTGCAAGTTTCTCCAATACCTTTTTCTCTGATTTGAGCAAGGAGGGTTCATCCCCGCTGCGCCAGGAGGGATGCAGTCCGATCGCATACAAGCCACTGAGGGATCGGATCAGTTTTTGCTGAGCCGGATGGTGCGGCGATAAGTTCTTGTCGTATCGACCCCATTTCGCTGCCACATGAAAAAAGAAAAGAGGTCGATCGGTTCCCGGAGGGTGCATCTCTGGCAATAGAGAATAAATATCGTATGGATCTTTTTGGAGTCCGGCGCCGGTTCGCAATCGCGTTGCCAGGACGACTAAGCGTCCTTGTAGCAGATTGCGAAGGCCACCGCCAAGCAAACGCAGCAGCGATTTATATCGATATGCGTACGACTCATCAATGTCGTACGTGGCCAGGTGTTGAAACTCAATTGACTTGAACAACAACGACGGAAAATAGGAACGTAGACACCCGCAGAGTGCCATCATCCATTCATCGATGAGTGGTCGGTGCAGAAATTGATTTGTAGCCGCCAGCGATTGAGAAAATTCGTATCGTCCATACCCATCCAATCGATGCGGCAGGTACTCTTCATACCGACTGATCAAATAAAAACTGGCTGCCCAGACATCAAATCCGAGATCTCCTCTCCCGCAGAAAAAAATCGGGAAAGATCCGTTGGCGGAAACCGTGATGGGGACGGATCGAATATTTTCCTCAAATAATAGAGCATGCGGTTCGATCCAGCATTCCTGCGCGTGGAATCGGTTTGACGAATAATTGATACGGGGGCCGGAGTGAGCCTGGTAGCGATCGACCGAGTCGGTCAGTTCCAGTGGCGTACCGAGATGATGTTCTTCAAACCACTGCGTAATGTAACGCAAGCGTGGCGTGATTGTATGGGCGTATAAAAGTAAAATGGGATCAACGGTTTTTCTTTCGTTCTTTCCAGAGCTGGTTGAAGCTCTTCTCCGGAAATTCGAGTGCCCCTCGTTGGCTGGTCCACCCGGTAGCCACCCCATTCACCACCTTATTCTTGATCTTCCCGGAGGCCAAGTTCATCCAATTGCGATGCAGCATACCCTGTTTCCAGAGTTTCCAGGCGATGCGCTCTACCATTGTACCTTGTTGTTGTACGGCTACGGCATGGCGGTTGTGGAGCAATAATTCATGTAGGTTGATCCGAACGGCACAGACTTCGGTGCAGTTGCCACAAAGCGAAGAGGCTTCGCTGAGGTGCTTCCATTCGCCAAGGGCTTGTAAGTTGGGGGTGATGACCGAACCGATGGGACCGCTGTAAGTCGTTCCGTAGGCATGCCCTCCGATGTTCTTGTAAACGGGACAAGCATTCAAACAAGCCCCGCAGCGGATGCAATAAAGGCTTTCGCGTTGTTTGGGATCGGCGAGCACTCGGGTTCTTCCGTTATCGAGCAGGATCACGTACAATTCTTCTGGTCCGTCTGTTTCGTTTGGTTGCCGGGGACCGGTGACCAGTGTATTATAGACGGTCAATTGTTGTCCGGTTCCATAGGTGGCCAGCAGGGGCCAGAACAGATCGAGGTCGCTCAACGAAGGGATCATTTTTTCAATGCCGGCGATGACCACATGGGTTTTGGGCCAGGCACAACTCAAACGGGCATTTCCTTCGTTTTCTGTAATGGCGATGCCGCCGATGTCTGCGATCAGAAAATTGGCACCTGTAACGCCGATTTCGGCCTCTCGATATTTTTCGCGCAGGATCGCCCGAGCGGTAAGTGTTAATTCCGTAGGGGTCGCTTTGGGATCCGTTCCCAATTTCTCCGCGAAGAGTTTTGCCACATCTTCCTTGCTTTTGTGCATAGCAGGGGTGACGATATGGTAAGGAGGTTCTCCATCGAGTTGTTGGATGTATTCGCCCAGGTCGGTCTCAACGGAGTCGACGCCAATGGTCTTCAAAAAATCGTTGAGGTGGATCTCTTCGGTGACCATACTCTTACTCTTCACCAGTGTACGGCAATTCTTTTTTTGACAGATTTTTTGGATGGCGGCTTGTGCCTGTGTTACATCTTCGGCCCAGATCACTTTGGCGCCGCGGCGGATCAGTTGGGCTTCAAAATCTTCCAGGTATCGGTCGAGGTTTTCGAGGGCCCGCCACTTACGGTTCTTGGCTCGCTCGCGGACGCCCATCAGGTCAGTGTACTGCGCTTTCCCTTTGGGAACGGCGGCGTCGTATCGACCAATATTGAAATTGATCTTACGGCGGTGTTCCCGGTCGGCCGATTTTACTGTACTTCGGGCCAGGAAGGTGGACTTAATCTCTTCAGCTGAACTTTCCTTTCGCATCTCCTCAAAATTACTCTTTGAAATCGATTTCTTCCCAATCGCCTTTGGCGATGGTATCCAGCGCCTCGTAGACGGCTTCTCCGTATTTACGCACAAGTGGTTCGCGGAGAAATTGGTAAACGGGCACTTGAAGTGCTTCCCCATTCAAACAACCCGCTTTGCAAATCTCCTCACGGGGCTCGTAATTCAATCGTTCATAATCGCCGTATTTACCTTGCTTGGCCACAATGGGATACAGGTGACAACTAATGGGTTTTTTCCAAGGGATCTTGCCGTCGATATACGCCTGTTCAAACGCGCAGTGAATGACTCCGTTGGGGCGACGAATCGCATAAGCACAGATCTCCTTGTCGGCATCCACTGTGGGCGTTACCCAGCCAAACTCCTCGTTGAAGACATATTTCCCCTTGACATGGATGGTTGCCAAATAGGAATCGGACAGATAAGGCTTGATGGTTTCAAACACTTTGTCGATGATCGTTTTCTCCGCTTCTTCCAAGGGTGCGCCGGCTGCCCCATCCTCGCAGCAGGCCCCTTTGCAACGGGCGAGGTCGCACACAAATTTCTTCTCGACGATGTCTTCGCTGATCAGGAGTTTGTCGATGACGATCATGGACGGTTCGATTGAGGGGTATCTACCCATTGCAGTGTATTGATCAGGTGCAAGAGGTCTTTTTTCAAAAAATCGTTGACGATACCCAGTGAGTCGGCGTTGGGCGTCGCATCAAAATACAGCGCACCGCGCAGAAAATGTCGGGTTGAATCGGTCAGAAAGAATTGATTCGCCGTGGCGGTATTTCCCCCCAGCGAAAAATAAATACCCTCTACCCCATTGGGAGTACGCATCAAGCTGTCTTCGATTTTGTTTGCCACCTGAACGTGTTGCTGAAGGGCCATCTGGTAACCATCGCGCACCAGGGAGTCAAGCACGTATTTTCCTCCAATGGACTTATAGCTGATATAGATCCGTCCGTGGAGCGTGGGAATATCAATATTGATCCACCAATCCTCTGCCCGATCCTTAAAAAAAGTAGAATCTTTGATCACGTTGGCGTATACAGGATATTCAAATCGATATGGATAGCCGGGTTTTTCAAAACGCTGATATCCCTTTTCGGGAAAATCGATCTTGTAGTAACCTCTTTTTTTTCCTACGTTATAAGGGCGGTTGCAGGCCAACAGAAAGGCGGTAGCGAACAATAAGATTAGAAGTAATTTATTCATAGGGGGATACCAGTATTTGAATGCGCACTTGATGTATTCTGTTCTGATCGATCTGGAGCACCGTGAACCGAAAATCACCTGCAACAAAAGAATCCTCCGGCTGGGGAAAGCCGCCGGCCAATTCCAGGACCAGTCCGGCTACGGTATCGCTGTCTCCTTTGATTGAATCAAACGTATCGATGGGTTGTTGCATAAAGCGGCAGGCCTCGGTCAGTGCCGTGCGACCATCAATTAGAAAGGTGACCTCATCGATCCGCTGCAAACCAGTATTTTCCTCATCGAACTCGTCTTGGATCTCACCGATCACTTCCTCCAGCACATCTTCCAGTGTCACAATACCGCTGGTACCTCCGAATTCATCGACCACAACCGCAAAGTGAACACGTCGCTGTTGAAATTCCTGAAATAAATCTTCGATCGGTTTGTGTTCGGGTACGAAGAAAGGCGAACGAAGCAGGGTTATCCAATCCGATTTTCCCGACCGCAAGTAGGGTAATAATTCCTTGGTGTGCAGGATCCCGACAACCTCATCCAAACTGCCGCGATAAACGGGCAGGCGGGAATAGTGCAAGGATTCGATTTGTTGGATGAGTTGATCGAACGGTGTATCGATGTCGATTCCGCTGACATCCAAACGAGCTTTCATGATCTGTCGAACGCTGATGTCGCCGAAACGGATAACGCCGCGCAGGATATTCCGCTCGTCGGAAGTGGTGGTGCTGGGAATGTCTTCATCCAGCGCCTCATCGAGTTTTTGTTTTTCGTTCTTATCGGTTTGTGCAAGGCGACCGATGCGATCTGCCAGTGCCACCAGGTGTACGCTGGGCTGACGAAGGAAGAGATGGAGTCCCTCGATGAGCCAGGCCGCTTCGAGTGCAAAACGGAGGTTATTTTGGGTAGCCCAGACTTTGGGCAGGATGCGAACCAAGAAGATCAATCCCGCCGATAGCAAAACGACCTTAACGAACCAAAGCAGTCCACTTTGCGGGATCAAACGCTGTAATTGATCCGATAGCAAAAAATTGGCCAATAGGATCAGGCAGATGTTCAAAAAGGTTCCGGCTGTTAAGAGTGAAACATACACGGGCTTCGGCTCTGCCAACAAACGAAGGACCCGTTTGGCAGCGGGAGACGATTTGGTCTTCATCCAATCCAGGTCCGTTTTATTCAGCGAGAACAAGGCAACTTCATATCCGGAAACGAAAAAACTGAACACAAGCATAACCAGCAGGAGCAAAACGTAAATGGTCAGACCAGACGCCTGCAAGGAAAGTAGGAAAGGGAATGGATAAACTGTTAATATGATACTGTTCAATCGGGGCCTTCACGTCTCCCTCTGTCCTGAGCCGGATGGCCTTACAAAAATATCTGTTTTTGTTTATCCGTTCAGGGCGGCTTGTTTCCACTGAACCAAGATCATCTTGGGAAACGGGAGTTGGCTGATCTGCCGTTTACTTACCCATTTAAAAGCAGGGCCCCAGGCCGGTCGCTGATCCAGCCGACACCGTAGAAAGCAACCTTCTATGTACTGATGCGAAAGCGTCTGTTTGTGTTTTGAGATTACGTACTTGCTTTTCGACCGGGGCCAGGCGGCGGGATAAAGCCGGACCATTTGTTTTTGCAGGACGTGGAACCGGAGCAATTTGTGAGACTCCAGCAAAGGCGGTTCCCAAAGTCCCTCCCACACATCGCTTCCCACTCGCTGACGAACCGGAATCTTTCCCTTCCACTCTGGGACTAAATAATAAAACCAACGGATTCTTTTTTTCTTGGAAGGCGACTTAACCGGAAGTGTTCCCACTTTTTTCTCCCAAAACGCCACGCAGGTACTTCGAAGCGGGCAGGAAGGGCAGGCAGGAGATTGTGGCTTGCAGACGGTTGCGCCGAAATCCATCATCGCCTGATTGTAGTCGCCGGGTTTGTTGGGATCCAATGTCAGTTGCGCCAGTTGCTGAAAAAACCGCTTGCCATCGGGGCGGTCGATGGGCGTATCCGCTCCATGATACCTGGCCAAGACCCGAAAGACATTTCCATCCAACACGGCATGCGGCAGGTTGAATGCAAAAGAAGCAATGGCAGCTGCGGTATACGGGCCAACTCCCTTCAATTGCAGGATTTCGTCATAGGTTGACGGAAACGTACCATTGCGCTCGTGGGCGATGTATCGGGCCGTGTGGATCAAGTTTCGGCAACGTGAATAATAACCCAATCCCTCCCAGCATTTTAAAACCGTTTGTTCGGAGGCACTTGCCAAGGAGCGGATGTTCGGGAATTGCTGCACAAAGCGCTCATAATAACCCCAGCCCTGTTCTACCCTTGTTTGCTGAAGGATGATCTCGCTCAGCCAGATTCGATAAGGGTCTTTCTCCCCTCTCCAGGGCATTTTACGGTGATTGGACTCCCGGTGCCAAATCATCAGTTTTTCCCTGAAGATTCGACATTTTCTTTCTAACTGAGTGTTTTTCATTTAATTAGGATATAAACGGTCAAGAGGAAACAAAACAAGATTTTTGGGGTACATGGACAAAATTATTGTCCTATTTGCTTGACAATCAAAATATTTTATCTATATTAGTGTCACCAAACCTTGCAACCATGAGAAAAGCAAATCTGGTCAACCAAATTGCAGAAAAAACCGGCATTCCAAAAGTGGATGTGTTGGTTACATTGGAAACGATGTTTAAAGAAGTGAAGGACACCCTTTCGGGTGGAGAGAATATTTATATCCGCGGATTCGGCAGTTTCATTACCAAGAAGCGCGCGGCGAAAATCGGGCGTAACATCAAGAAAAACACAGCAGTACACATCCCGGAGCATTATATACCTGCCTTTAAGCCCGCGAAAGAATTCATTGCAGAAGTTAAGAAATTAAAGGAGCCGAAACCCGATGCAGGTCCGGGTGAAGAAGCCGAATAAATTTTACGATTGCTTTTCATAAAGGCCCCTCTGGGGTCTTTTTTATTCAGGGTATCTCCTCCTTGTTTCCGGTAACTTTGTGCCCCATGAAAGCGAATTTCTCTCCAAAATGGGCGGTGGGACTAGCCCTGTTGCTGATCGCCGTCATTTATTTTTTTGTGCCGATGGCCAAGCCGGATTCTGAAAAATCACAGAATTCTACTGCGGCCTCCGGGGAGGCTCCGCTGATCAGCGGATATTCTACCGATACCGTGCTCGCGCTTTCCAAGACCCGCCTGACGGCCGAACAACTGCAACGGCTGAAAGCACTGGAGAAACTGGTTACGGACAACACCGATCGGGTCAAAAAAATGGCTGCCTTTCATGAAATGGCCCATATTTGGCGGGATGAGGTTCGTTTATTCGAACCCTACATTTGGTACGAAGCGGAGGCTTCTCGATTGGAAAATTCAGAAAAAAGCCTGACCTTTGCCGCCCACTTGCTGTTGGACAACCTTCAACAGGAAAAGGACGAAAATCTCCGCCGCTGGAAAGCCTTGCAAGCGAAGGACTTGTTCGAACGCTCTTTGATCCTCAATTCCAAAAATGACTCGGCCCGGGTTGGGCTGGGTGCCTGTTACCTTTTTGGCGGAATTTCCGCTGCCCCGATGGTTGGCATTCGCCAAATCCGGGAGGTGGTGGAAAGCGACAGCAATTTTGTATACGGACAGATGACTCTGGCCAAAGCCTCACTGCTTTCGAATCAGCCCCAAAAAGCAGAAGAACGCTTGCGGACCGTACTGCGTAGCAAGCCTGAATCACTGGATGCTTTACTCCTTTTGGGTGAGCTCAGGGAACAGGCTGGCGACCCGGGTGAAGCCATTCAACTGTACCAAAAATGTTTGAAGCTTACTCAGCTGGAAACACTGAAAAAGGCATTGGAGGAGAGGATTCGAATTTTATCGAACGAAAAAAACTGATTTTAAAATTTTATAAAAGAATTGAAGTATGCCTTGCGGAAAGAAAAGGAAGCGTCATAAAATCGCGACCCACAAGCGTAAAAAAAGACTAAGAAAGAACCGTCACAAGAAGAGGAATAAGTAAGGTTCCTCGGACGGCCAGGGCAATGCCTGGCTGGTCTGTTTTACCCAAGATGGTTCGTTCAATCGATGCAAGGGCTAAGTCCCCCGGAAACAGCTCCGGGTCATTCCCCAATTGAATCGTACCATTCCCGCTATCTGGCATGTTGATTCGCACGCGAACGACATGAACAAAGAATTGATCATCCATTCCTCCGCCGAAGGCGTTGAGATCGCCCTGTTGGAGGATAAACGATTGGTGGAACTCCACTACGAGCGCAACGATGCTCGTTTTGCCGTGGGCGACATGTACCTGGGCAAGGTCAAAAAGCTCATCCCCGGTCTGAATGCAGCATTTGTAGACGTAGGTTTTGAAAAAGATGCGTTCCTGCACTATACCGATTTGAGTCCCTATGCCCGTTCCCTCCTCAAATTCACCCAGCGTTCGATCGACGACAAGACCGAACCCGGATTGGATTATGCCAAATTCACCTTCGAGCCCGAGATCGTGAAGACGGGCAAGATCAATGAGGTCCTGAGCGGCAAACCCAATATTCTCGTTCAGATCCTCAAAGAGCCCATCGCCGCGAAGGGACCACGCCTCAGCTGCGAGATCTCTTTACCCGGACGATTCGTGGTGGTTACCCCGTTCAACAACGTGGTTGCAGTTTCCCGCAAGATCCACTCGGGAGAAGAACGCAGGCGGTTGCAAAAGATCGTAGAGGCCATCAAGCCAAAAAATTTCGGGGTGATCGTCCGCACCGCAGCGGAAGGAAAAAGCACCACCGAGCTACAGGAAGATCTTACGATGTTGGTAGGGATGTGGAAGAGTATTCAGCAAAACCTGCGCGGGGCGGTGGCACCGGCGAAAATTCTGAGTGAACAAACCAAGACCACCAGCATCCTGCGCGATTTATTGAATGAAAGCTTCAACCGGATCGTCGCGGACGACAAAACCCTGCACGCCGATACCAAAACCTACATTCAGCGCATCGCACCGGAAAAGGCCGAAATCGTTACGCTGCACCAAGCGAACGCTCACATTTTTGATACCTACGGAGTTACCAAGCAGGTAAAATCCTCTTTTGGGAAGACCGTCAACCTCGACAGCGGTGCCTATCTGATCATTGAGCACACCGAGGCTTTGCACGTGATCGACGTGAACAGCGGATACAAGAGCGTCAGCAACAACCAAGAGCAAAATGCACTGGAAACGAATATGGAAGCGGCCGAAGAGATCGCCCGTCAATTGCGGTTGCGCGACCTCGGCGGGATCATCGTGGTCGATTTTATTGACATGAAATTGCCGGAGAACAAACGCAAGCTGGCCGACCGGATGGAAGAGATCATGAAGACCGATCGGGCCAAACACGCCGTACTGCCAATCTCCAAATTCGGGATCATGCAGATCACCCGGCAGCGGATGCGCCCGGAAGTCAACATCAATACTCAAGAAAATTGCCCGACTTGTCAGGGTACCGGCAAGATCGGCTCCGCCCTACTGATTGAAGATGCCATCGAAAAGAATTTGCTTTACCTAAGTACGCATCAGCACAAACAATTGGAGTTGGTGGTTCATCCGATCCTGCACGCCTACTTGACCAAAGGATGGCCCTGGAGCAGTCAGGTGGCTAAGTGGAAACGAAAATTCGGGCAGCGCATTCGGGTTAAATCTGACACATCTTGTCACCTGACCGAATACCGATTCTTTGATAAGAATCAGGAAGAGATCAAGCTTTAATTTTTGTTAGCTCCGATCCCGGCTATTCATATAAATCATGACGTACTGGATCAACTGCACCACGGCGGCCAAGGCCGCTACCACGTAGGTGGTCGCCGCCCATTTCAAGGCATCCTTGGCCTTGGGGTATTCCTGGCTGTTTGTGATGTTAGTGGTTGACAACCAGTTTAATGCACGATGACTGGCATCGAACTCTACCGGCAGGGTCACCAACGTAAACAACACCGTTAGCCCCATGGCTAAGATTCCGATCAATAAAATAGTCGGATTCTGCGTCATGGTCAGAACAACCACCCCGGCTAACAAGATCCAGTTCACCCATTGAGAAGTCACCTGAACCAAGGGCACCATTTTGCTGCGGAAAACCAGCGGTCCGTAAGCAGTTGCATGCTGCACAGCATGCCCACACTCGTGCGCAGCAACGGCCGCCGCAGAGATGCTGTTGCCATGATATACTTCCGGACTTAAATTCACCGTCTTGTTTAGAGGGTTATAGTGATCCGATAAAAATCCATCTACTGAAATTACCTGTACATCATAAATCCCACTCTCCCGAAGCATGCGCTCTGCTACCTCCTTGCCGGTCAGACCGGTCGACAGCGGGAGCTTGCTATACTTGGTGAATTTTGACTTCAAAATAGCAGAGACCAAAAAACTGATCCCCAAAAAAAGAAAGGAAACCAACATGATTTCGTGGGTCATATTCGATTGATTTTATGTATGTAGTGACAAATTTCCGACCAAACCCAACCGCCTCCAAATAACAGCCGTTTTGTCACTGTCATACAGGCCTTCAAGAACCGGCAAGTACTTGAAAATCAAGCACCCAGAAAAAACAAAAAAATTGATAAAATTATGATTATCAATCTATTAGATTTGTTTTGCGGGCAACCATAAAAGTCCGTGGCAGCAAAAATTCCTAAAACAAATTTTACAATCCCCCGAAAAATATTATTGCCTGAACCACCCCCAATTTGTACTTTAGCGGTTGAATTTAATGGGTTAGTAAGTTGGGCTGGTCGAGAGACCGGCCCTTCTTTTTTTCATTTGCTTCCACACGTTATAACTACTACCATTCGGTGCATTCCTTGGCGCAATCCTGCCCTACATTTACATTTCTCCAACCGCAAAGACAACGCGCATGAGCAAATCAAAAACCGCTTTTTTCTGTCAGCATTGTGGATACGAATCCGTGAAGTGGTTGGGACAATGTCCCTGTTGTCAACAATGGAACGGTTTTTTGGAAGAACCGGTACACAAAGACGATAAGAAGAAAAAGAACTGGCAAGACGACGACAAACGGATCGGACCCAAAACAATTGCGCTTGGCGACGTTGAATCCAAACCCGAGCACCGCATTCAAACACCCGATGCCGAACTCAATCGTGTACTTGGCGGTGGTATTGTGATCGGAAGCCTCATCCTCTTAGCCGGAGAACCCGGGATTGGGAAATCGACGTTGTTTCTGCAAACGGGACTTCAACTAAAAAAAATTCGGGTACTCTACATCAGCGGAGAAGAATCTGAGCAACAGATCAAAATGCGGGCCGACCGGTTGAAAGCGCACAATGAGGACTTTTACTTGCTCACGGAAACATCGACCGATGAAATTTTTCTCGAGATCAAACGCATTCGTCCGCAACTGGTGATCGTTGATTCCATTCAGACCTTACAAACACCCCACATCGATTCCTCCCCGGGAAGTGTTTCTCAAATAAGAGAATGCGCCGCCGAATTTCAACGTTTCGCCAAAGAATCGAATATTCCGGTTTTTTTGATCGGACACATCACGAAGGATGGCAGCATCGCCGGTCCAAAAATACTAGAACACATGGTCGATACCGTACTACAATTCGAAGGCGATCGGCATTACGCATACCGCATTCTGCGTACCCTGAAAAATCGATTTGGCAGCACCGCCGAGCTGGGCATTTATGAGATGAGCGATCAAGGCATGCGTGGAGTGATCAATCCCAGCGAGATCCTCATCACCCAAAAAGAAGAAAACCTCAGCGGCATCGCCATTGCTGCAACGATGGAAGGGCTAAGACCTTTGCTGATCGAAGTGCAAGCGCTGGTTACCCAATCCGTTTACGGCACGCCGCAACGAACCGTATCCGGATTCGATCTCCGTCGACTTCAATTACTATTGGCCGTGTTGGAGAAAAAAGGCGGGTTCCCCTTTGGAAATAAAGATGTGTTTTTGAACATAGCCGGCGGGTTAAAGATCGAAGACCCTTCTACCGACTTGGCCGTACTCTGTGCTTTGCTCTCTTCCCACGAAGACCAACCCCTGCCGAGTTCGATCTGTTTTGCCGGAGAAGTTGGACTCAGCGGTGAGATCCGCGCCGTCAACCGCATCGAGCAACGCATTGCAGAAGCAGAAAAACTAGGTTTTGAAAAGATCGTGTTATCAAAGTACAATCAAAAGAGTTTGGCCAAATCCAAATTTGAAATTGAGATCGTGGCCATGAGTCGCGTGGAAGACCTTTACCGCTACTTGTTTTCATAATGCCCTTCGATCTTCCTTGGAAAGCTTGGCTTGACTGGCTGCTGCCCTGTTATTGCTGCAGCTGTGCGAAGCAATCGGTTCAACCCAATAAACCGCTTTGTTATCAATGTCTGGCTGAATTGAATACCACGCAGTATGGCTCGTCTGACCAACTCCGGCTGGAAAAGCTATTCTGGGGACGTATTCGGCTCGAGTCTGTCTATGCCCTCTTCCCTCTCAAACCGCACGCTGTTTTACAATACACGCTACATCAATTAAAATATCATCATCGTCCCAGCATCGGAGCATACCTGGGTGCATTGGCCGGGAAAAAAATGACCACGATGCAGGGGCTAGCCGATGTAGCTGCCTTTATTCCCCTACCGCTTCATCCCTCCAAAAAAAGAAAAAGGGGATATAACCAAGCCGAGAAAATCTGTGCGGGACTATCCGCCGCTTCCGGCATACCCGTTTGGAATGACATTCTCATCCGAAATCAATTCACGCAAACCCAAACACGAAAAGACCGGGGCGAACGCTGGGCGAACATGTCCGGAAAATTCAGCCTCCTTGAATTTGAAAAAGCCATCGGAAAACACCTAATGCTGGTGGATGATGTGATTACCACCGGTGCCACGCTGGAGGCCTGCGGATAAACCCTACTGCAAATCCCCCAAAGCCGGCTCAGTTTTTTTTGCCTCGGCTATACCGAATCGAGTTGAAGCCGAAAGTTTTCTCAAATCAAGCAACCGACAGTCAACCAACTTACCCCCGGTTTGTTATCATAAAAAAATACGCATGAAACTACTTACCATGGCCCTCCTCTCCTCCCTGCTGCTCAGCGGTTCGATCTATGATTTTGAAGTGGCCGGATTGGATGGCAATCCGATTGCCTTCAAGCAATTCAAAGGCAAGAAGATCCTGATCGTGAACACCGCCTCCCGCTGTGGCCTTACGCCGCAGTACGAGGGACTGGAAAAGCTATACAAACAATATTCAAACAAACTGGTGATCGTTGGGTTTCCGGCCAACAATTTTATGGGGCAAGAACCCGGGAGCAACTCCGAGATCAAAGCCTTCTGTCAAAAAAATTACGGCGTCAGCTTTCCGATGGCCGAAAAGATCTCTGTTAAAGGCAATGACACCCACCCCCTGTACACCTACCTGAAAGAGCAGGCCGAGAAAAAAGGGATGGACAATCCCGTTACCTGGAACTTCGGCAAATTCCTGCTCGATGAAAATGGTGAACTCATCGCCACCTTCCCGCCGCGTACCGAGCCCATGAGCGAGAGCATTACGAAGTGGTTGAAGTGATGAGCGGATGAGCGTTTAGCGTTTAGCGTTTAATAAAATAGTAATTCCGTACAGGAATAAACTTTTGTGCTAAACACTAAACCCTGCTCCCTAAACCACCAAATTTCATCTTCTCCGCTATATTCGTGTATGCAATTTGCTCAGGTCATTGGTCAGGCTGCGTTGAAGGATAAGTTGCGGGGGTTACACCAGCAAAACCGGATCAGTCACGCCCTGATGTTAGTAGCAAGAGAGGGCACCGGCGGTCTGCCCATCGCCCTCGCCTTCGCCCAATACCTGGTTTGTGAACGCGTAAACTCAAAACAAAACACTCAAGAGCCCTCCCTTTTTGGCCCAACTACCCAAACTGTCCAAACTAGCCAAACTTTCCAAACTGATTCCTGCGGAGCCTGCCCCGCTTGCACAAAAGCAGCGGCTTTCGCGCATCCCGATATTCATTACTCCTTCCCCACCGTCAGCAGTAAAAGCATAGATAAACCGAAAAGCAGTGATTTCATTGCAGAGTGGCGGACCTTTTTACAGGAGCAACCCTACGGCAACTTGTTCGACTGGATCGAGCGGATCAAGGAAAAAGAAAACAGCCAGGGGAAGATCACGACCTATGAATGCGAGGATATCAATAAAAAACTCAGTCGAAAAAGCTTTGAGAGTCCCTTCAAGATTCTGATTCTCTGGATGCCTGAAATGCTGGAAAAAGAAGGCAACAAATTGCTTAAGATCATCGAAGAGCCCCAGTCTGATACGTTGTTCCTTCTCGTTACAGAAAACGAACAGCTTGTCTTACCCACCCTACACAGCCGCTGCCAAGTCATTCGCCTGCCCATGCTTACTTCCGAGGAGATCCAAAACAGCTTGATGGAAAGGGAAGGTACCCCAGCACCCGTAGCCAAACAAATGGCCCAGTTGGCAGATGGGAATTACCGAGAGGCCCTTCAGCAGGTTGAGCACGTGGAGGAAGGAAGGCAACAGCGATTGCGCGATTGGTTAAATGCCATTTTAAAAACCGGTCCAGCTGCTCAGGTAAAATGGGTGGAGGAGATCAGTAAACTGGGACGAGAAAAGCAAAAACAGTTCCTTCGATATGTGATTCACGTGCTGGAAACGGCAACTCGCTTGCAGGCAACGGGACAACTACCCCCCGTGGGAGAGGAAGAAGCCGCGGTAGCCACCAAATTAAACCGATTGGTGGGCATGGAGCAACTAGAGATATGGGTGAATGAGCTCAATAAAGCCAGCTATTATATCGAACGCAATGCCAACGCCAAAATGCTCTTTCATGCCCTTACCTTGAAGGTCTATCATATCATTCAGGACAAAGTCGTATTTTTGATGACGACTGACCCCGCCGAGTGAGCTGGAATAGATAAGTGAGCGCGGAATCGGGAAGTGTGTAGGACAGAAGCGATTGACAATCAACAGCATCGAGTAATCATATATAGGCCTATCCCGGCCAATTCTTTTTCGAAGACTCCTGTTGCTTTGCCTCGCCCAGTGCCTGCCTTAAAAAATTGGAAGCATGGGCTGTTCCGGATGCAGTACAAAAATAGGCGGTAAACCCAACGGTTGCCGAAGCAACGGCGGATGTAGTTCCGGCGGATGCAATCGAATGAATGCATACGACTGGCTGCACAACCTTCCGCTGGCCGATGATGCCTGTCGCGTTGTGGAAGTCAGCTTCAGCCAAGGGACCCGAAAAGACTTTTATCGAAACCCTGCTCTGCAACCTTTTGAAAAAGGCGATCAGATAGCTGTTGAAGGCGTAAATGGATTTGATGTGGGCGAGGTTTCACTTACCGGTGAGATCGTTCGGCTGCAGATGAAAAAAAGGGGCGTGAAGGAAGACCAGGCCGACATGAAAAAGATCCTGCGCCGGGCCACTGAGCGCGACCTTGACCTATGGAAACAGAACAAGGCCCGGGAACCGGAAGCCGTGATTCGAAGCCGTGCCATCGCCAAGCAACTCAAGCTGAACATGAAGATCAGCCAGGTGGAAATGCAGGCAGACGGACGCAAAGCGACCTTCTTTTATATTGCTGATAGTCGGGTCGACTTCCGCGAACTGATCAAGGTATACGCCAGCGAATTCAAAGTAAAAGTAGAAATGCGTCAGATTGGCGCTCGTCAGGAAGCCGGCAAGGTGGGGGGGATCGGCAGTTGCGGACGCGAACTCTGTTGCAGCACCTGGCTCACCGAATTCAAATCGGTGAATACCAACGCAGCTCGCTATCAGAACCTCTCCATCAACCAAACGAAGCTAAGCGGACAATGCGGCCGACTCAAATGTTGCCTGAACTACGAGCTGGATACCTACCTCGATGCCCTGCAGCAATTCCCCGATCATTGCGAAGTATTGCAAGTAGCCAAAGGCAATGCCTTCCTGGCCAAAAAGGATATTTTTAAAAACGTAATGTGGTATACCCTGCCCGACAGCAACAAACAATTTCCCCTGAGCATCGAACGGGTTAAAAAGATCAAAACCCTGAATCAACAAGGCATCCGTCCCGAAGAACTCGAACCGGTAGAAGTAGTCTCCAGCAAACCCAAGGAAGCTGAACCTGAATTTGTGGAACTGGTGGGACAGATCAGCTTGCGCACGCTTGAAAAAGCCGACCGTAAACGCAAACAAAAGCAACAACAAAAACGAGGTGGCAATGCACCGGGCAATGCTCCCGGAAACACCCCTCGGCAAAACCCTTCCGATACCAATCGTCCCGATCAACGCAGAAGGCGGAGGTAGGAGGAAGAAAGTTTAGGTTTTAGCACAATACAGTATTTCCGTATAAATATGACTGCGTCCTAAACGCTGTTCCCTAAACACTAAACGGTTATTCTACGCTCTTCAAGATCACATCCTGAATTCTTCCACGTATCGACAGCGACATGAGTTTGCCGTTATCCCGTGTAGGGTGCACGCGATTTGAAAGAAATATATACACGATCTCCTTTAGCGGATCTACCCATACACAGGTGCCTGTAAATCCGGTGTGGCCAAAGGTGGAAGGAGAACTCAGTAAGGACGGGTAGGGATCTTTTCGGGTTTTGTTATCGCGCTCCGGCTTGTCGAATCCCAATCCTCGTCTGCTGCCATCAACTTGGTAGCTCGTGAAAAGTTGGATCGTTTCAGATTTTAGGTATTGCTTTCCCTGAAAAGTACCGCCTTGTAACAACATCTGATATAAAACCGCCAGATCTTGGGCGTTGGAAAAAAGGCCGGCATGGCCGGCTATACCGCCAAACAAGGAAGCCCCCTCATCGTGTACATGCCCATGAAGGGTTTGCTGACGAAAGTGTTTTTCCGATTCGGTTGGTGTGATTTGACTTAAGGGAAAGCGTACCCTCGGACGGAAACCTGTGGTATACATCGAGAGCGGCCGATAAAAATTTTGCTGAACATATTCATCCAGACTCAGTCCCGACAGTTGCTCAACGATCTTTCCCAGAAAAATAAAATCATTATCGCTATACACATATTTTCCTTTGGGTCCCAGCGGACTCTTCACAATTCGCTGCATCAACGTATCGGTCCAATCATTTCGCAAGTATAAATCTTCGGCTACCTGCACCTGAAACCCCGGTTCTTCGTCCTTGCGATAAAGGGCTGGCAACGGATTTCCCGTGGCAGGATCAATGGTTGCCTTGTAAAAAGGAATGAAGGGTACCAATCCGCCCTGATGCAACAGAATATCACGGATGATCAATCCGCCCTTATCTGTGCCTCGAACCACAGGTAAATAGTCTGATAAGGGAGAATCCAATTTCACCAACCCCTGCTCATATAATTTCATGACGGCCACTGTAGTGGCGGAAATCTTGGTCACCGAAGCCAAGTCGAAAATACTCTCGGGAGCAGTAGGCTGGGTCTTCTGGACATCCACAAAACCATACGCTTTATTCCAGATCACTTCGCCTTTATGCACCGCCATCACCACACACCCGGGAAAAGCTCCTTCCCGAATCCCCTCCTGCGCGATCGCATCGATTGCTTGCAACCGAGCCGCTTTGGCTTCCCAGTCGGTTGGATCGGAAGCAGGAACGATGCCGGCGCCCACCGGAAAATCACATACCCGCACGGGTAACGTGCCCTTGGGGCGAATATAACCGCGCAACATGCTCGCAGCTACCAGGCGAAACAACGAATCATCTTGCTGACAAGCCAGCAAATGATCGGCTTGGCAGAAATATGCATTGGCCAATACATTCCCGAAGGTGAGGGTGATGGTATTGGATCCATTTAACTGCCGCGCCAGATCGATCACTGACTTGGAAAGCCCGAACTGATCCATTGGCTTGTTGGAATAATTATGGATTCCCAGTAAGACCAGGTCATAATCGCCAGCGGCTCGAAAACGACGGAGTAAGGAATCGGCCGAAAGGCTATCTGACTTGATCGGGAGATAGTAAGTGTTTAGCGAATCGACTCCGAGCGAACGCACCAGATCATTGGCGGCACTCAAGCCAACCCCCACATAGGCTACTTTCCCATACTGCATCGTGCGGCGGAGGATTCGCATGCCACGGGGCTGGAACCAATTTGTCCGATCGTTGAGCAGGGTGATGGATTTCTCCGCCACCTCAGAAACGATGGCATCCGTCTGTCGGTTTAAATCAGCCAACAAATTCGTTGTATCGATGAGGGTTCTTCGGTTCAAACCCAAATCGTACTTGGCGCCTAGAACCTTACGAACACGACTATCCAATTCCGACTGTTGTATCTGACCGTTCTTAATTGCTTTTTGAATTACCTCGATTGACTCTTTTACATCGGCCGGTAAGCAAAGCATATCGTTACCCGCTAAGATGGCCTCTACTGAAATGGTTCCTCCTGGGAAGTATTTGGCTACACCTTTCATCTCCAGGGCATCCGTAAATACAAGACCCTGGTAGTTCATGTCATTCCGCAATAATTGGGTGACATTATTTTTAGAGATGGAGGTGGCTACATTTTTTGCAGGATCAATGGAGGGGATAGAAAGATGAGCAACCATAACGCTTCCAATACCCGCTTGAAACACGGCACGGAAGGGCACCAATTCCAGGGAATCCAGCTGCGTACGCGTCTTGAGGATGCGCGGAAGATCATAATGTGAATCGACATCCACATCCCCATGGCCCGGAAAATGTTTGGCACAAGCCATGATCCCGGCATCCTGCATTCCCTTCATATAGGCAACCCCAAAACGGGCTACTTTTTCTTTATCCTCTCCAAACGATCGAAAGCCAATCACCGGATTGTTCGGATTGTTGTTTATGTCTACCACGGGGGCGTAATTCACGTGTACACCCAACCGTTTGCATTGCTGTCCTACTGCCACGCCCATTCGGTACACCAGCTGTTCATCCTGGAGTGCCCCCAAGGAGAGTTGATAGGGGAACTTTTTGACACTGTCTAGGCGCATCCCCAAACCCCATTCGCCATCGATGGTTATCATTAAAGGCGTCTGGGCTATTTGCTGAAATTGGTTCGTCAACTGGGCTTGACGAATGGGCCCCCCTTGAAAGAAACAAAGCGCGCCAACGTTGTATTGCTTGATCTGACTGACAACCTTCGCAACATGATCGGACCCTAAGTTGGAATGCGCGCGTATTACCATTAATTGAGCAATGCGCTGATCCGGTGAAAGGCTGGAAAAAACGGAGTCTACCCACTGCTCTCGATCTAGCCGACTCGCATAAGTGGTTTGCGCGGCCAAGTTGGAGGATATCAGCGGGGTCAAAAACGCCCCCAAAAGGGCGAGCAGGTGATGGCGTAGGAACATGGATTAAAATTACCGGATTTGCATAGAAACCACTTCGAAAAACGAGCCATAAATAAGTTATTTTTGAACGCTAACGCCCACCCGTGTCGAACACCATTCACGTATTGCCTGACCACATCGCGAACCAGATCGCTGCCGGAGAAGTGATCCAGCGGCCAGCCAGTGCCGTGAAGGAACTTTTGGAAAATGCCGTAGATGCAGCGGCGACCGAGATCCACCTAATCGTAAACGATGCCGGTAAGGCACTGGTACAAGTCATCGACAATGGAAAAGGCATGGGGGCGGCCGATGCACGCCTTTGTTTTGAACGTCATGCCACTTCCAAGATCAACCAAATCGAAGATCTTTTTCGAATACGAACCATGGGGTTTCGAGGCGAAGCCCTGGCCTCTATCGCTGCCGTCGCGCAGGTAGAGATCAAAACACGCACCAAAGATTCCGACGTAGGCAGCCAACTCGAAGTGGCCAACAGGCGGGTTGAATCGGAATCGCCCGTGGCCGTGCCCATCGGTACCAGCATTGCCATGAAGAATCTTTTCTTCAATGTTCCGGCCCGACGTAATTTTTTAAAAAGCAACGCCGCCGAAATGCGACACATCCTGGAGGAATTTACCCGGGTAGCCTTGGCTTTCCCGGAAATTCGCTTCCTATTGACGGCGAATCACCAGCAACTCTATCACCTGGAGCCCGGATCGCTGAAACAACGGGTTGTACAGCTACTCGGAAACCCTTACCAATCCAAATTGGTAGCTGTTCAGGAGCAAACCGATTATCTCACCATCCGGGGATTTGTGGGCAAACCGGAGACGGCAAAAAAAACACGAGGCGACCAATACTTTTTTGTAAACAATCGCTTCATCAAAAGCGCCTACCTGCACCATGCCGTCATGAGCGCCTATCAGGAATTGATCGCAGGCGATCAATTTCCTTCGTATGTTCTTTTCATTGACCTGGATCCGAGACAAGTCGACGTGAACGTGCATCCGACCAAACAGGAAATCAAATTCGAAGATGAGAAGATTGTATATGCCTTTGTGCAGGCGGCTATTCGACATGCCTTGGCGCAATTCAGTATCACCCCCACTCTAGATTTTGATCTGGATGCCGGAATTCAATCCCTATCGGCCATTCAGCAGCCTTTTACGGAGGACAAAAAACAAGCAACCGCCGGAAGCCGCTTGTTCAGCGGATTTACCCAAAAAAATCAGGCGCATCTTATCGACCGGTCCGCGGCCGATAAACCCTGGGCCGGACTCCCCATCCGGGAAGTCACCCCACCAGAAGAACAACAAACCTCCCTGATCGGTGCCTCGCTTGATTTGGAGAATACGCCGCTGACCCAACTGTTGCAGACCTATATCATCTTTCCGATCAAGGACGGGTATCGGCTCATTCATCAGCAGCGCGCACACGAACGGATCCGCTATGAGAAATTGATGCAGGCCGATGCCCAAAAACCTATGGCATCCCAGAGAAGTATGTTTCCGGCTACCCTTGAACTAAATGCCGCGGATGCCAGCATCCTGGAGGAATTACTCCCTCCACTCCGGGAGTTGGGCTATCAGATTGAGCCATTTGGCAAAAATACCTATGTTGTACATGGCACCCCAGCCGATTTGGAAAGCGGAGAAGAACAACACACGATCGATTGGCTGCTGGAGCAATACAAACAACTGGCGCAAGAGCTGAAACTTCCCCAAAAAGAATCCCTGATCCGAGCCCTGGCCCGTCAACAAGCCATTCGAAGCGGTGAATACTTGACCGAACGGGAAATTCGCGAACTTGTACAGGAGTTATTGCACTGCCAACAAGGGAATGTCAGTCCAGACGGACACCCCACGTATCTCGAATTTCGTAAGGAACAGCTAAATAAATTATTTGGCTATTAATATTGCGTGCGAACGCTGAGCAGAAAATTCTGTATCCCATCCCGTACTACTTTAGCGGAGGTCCGATGGTTATTGACCAGGACGGAAAAAATTAGCCACTTACCAGAGGCAGCCTGTAAAAATCCACTTAAAGTCACGACCCCCGAAAGCGTTCCTGTTTTGGCATAAATCTTACCGGGAATTTGAGTATAGTAGGATTTTAAAGTGCCTATGCCTCCCGTTGGAAAGACACCCGCGATGCGTCTCATTCCAAATTCTTTTTTCATCCGTTGTAGAATAAAAATAAAATCGTCGGGCGTAAATAAATTATATCTGCTGAGTCCAGACCCATCGGTCCACCGCGGCGGATGCGGCATATCCGCAAAATCCGTTTTCAGGGTCAGATCAATGAGCGCCTCATCATGTAGCTTACCCAACCGTTTCTGGCTGACCATCAACAAACTCTGATCGGCTAAATGATTATCACTTTCATACATCATCATCCGCAACATTGTGTCGGTCAACTGGGAATAAACGGGCCGATAGCCTTCAAATTGCCTCGCAGCACCCATAAAAAAATTATCCCCCGTCCGGTTTAGCGTATCGCGTAAAAAAAGAAAATTTGTCAACCCATTGTCTGTCTTAAAAGGAATTTGCTGCCCCGTAAAAGCAAATGCGCTGTTTTTCAGAAAAAAAAGATTTTTCTCAAATTGACGATCGATGTCAAACCGATCTCCTTTCCCGAGCGATTGTATCAGGGGTTCCGAGAAAAAGGGGGGGCGCGCGACAAGCTTAGGCTTGACGACAAACGGCAACCCGTTTCCATTGCTGCGGGAGAAATGAACCAAGTTCCCGAAAATAGGCATTGAAGCCCGCTCCGTGGAATAGTTGTCCTGATATCCGTCCCACGTCCACCCGCTCCCGTAGGGAGTGAATTCGTCCGCCGCATTGTATTGGAGCTCAATCTTTTTATTTGTTTGCTGCAGGTACCGAAAAAAACGCTGCTCCGGAAAAAGCGGGTTTAAAAAAGTCGGATCCCCCGCGGGGGTGATGAAGAGCGTATCGCCCACCTCCCGCATTCGAAAACTCAACAAACTATCTCCCAAATATTTCATTGCCAAATAGCAGGTGGAGATTTTTGTATTGCTGGCCGGGGTAAAGAAGTGATCGGATTGATATTGGAATAAATATTTTGCCGAATCGGGATCATAGAGACTAATGCCAATATGTGCCTGCTGAATTTGGGGGGCCTCAAGCAAATACTTGTTGGCCTCGCGCTGAATAAATTGTGCTGAAGACGTAAAGGGGGCAAGAACAAAAAGTAAAAAAATGATCCGGTGTATAGGCTTCCTCATGTTCGAACGTATTAAAATTTGGAGTTCACGAATAAGGCAGTTAATTCCTTTCCTGTGCCCGAAGCCAGCGCTCGGGAATCTCGTTGCTGCTGGCGAGCAAATAGTCCTTGTAGCTACAAGCGATGAATTGCTTATTGGGCAACTGCATCCACCAACGCCCCGTCTTTTTACTTTGTAAAAAGACGGTTTCGACCTCGGCAAAGACCATGATGTATTCGTTGAAGGAATCGCGCTCATCCAGATCGGCTTCCCGACGGCCCCGGCTTCGGCCATCCAGTACATACCAAATCATATGTGCCAATTGTTCGGCACTTATCCCATTGGGATCGGCCTCCCGGTCGTAGCCATAAAGACCAATGGAGCTGATATGAGGACTTAGTCCGGCGTACCGCATCAATACACACGCCTCCTCGCCGCTGAACCCATTCGGACTTAAAGTACTGGCCGGTGAATAGGCTTGTGCGATAGATTGAATATCAAAACTGAGCAGATGCGTATTACGAAGTACGGGCTCCATTTCTTCCATACTCTCTTTGACATTGCCTACCCGGTAACAGTCAAATCGCAACGAATCCAGCGTTTCCAAGATACCGGGGTGCACATAATAACTCTGAAACCCGATGTGGTTGTAATGCCGTATGAAATTGGGCGTTCCCGTTAACATCTCCATCAGGAAATGCTCGGCCGGGTTGATCGCATCCGTATAAAGATCAATCCGGGCATCAATGCCACTGGCCTCAATTATTTTTCCGGTACTCGCATAAGCACGGTACTGACCCAGGGTCAAGTCTTGTGAGCCCCCCAAAATAATCACGGTCTTTCCCGCCTCAATCAGCTCCTTGACCACGGTTGATAAGGCAGCATACGTATCGGAAAGGGTATAGCCAATCCGGATGTTTCCAACGTCGGCCAATCCGATGTCGGTATGCCAATAGAAAAGTCGATAGAAATGCCGACGAATGACATCCGGCGCATCGGTATCTGTTCGGGAAAGATCCGCCCCTCGCATGTCGCCACATCCCACCAACACGAGGGAGGCTGAATCCAACTCCGGAAACTCGGATTCATAAGCGTCAATGACAAACCCGATCTGTCCATCCAAATATCCTTGGTCGCCACTCAAAACCGGTTTGGAAAGAGGTGTCAAAAAATCAGCAATGCGCAGACGATCTCCCATGCCGACGAAGATAACGTTATCTTTGTGTGCATGGAAGCCTTACGCCAACAACTGGTACAACTTCGCCAGGAGATCGATGCGTTCCCTGTGCACGATGCGATCAATACCGAAGATTTCCGCATTCGTTTCCTCGGTACGATGGGAGCGCTAAAAACGGTTATGGCAGAACTGAAAAACGTTCCACCGGAGCAGCGAAAGGAGGCCGGACAACTGCTTAATGAAATCAAATCCTACGCCGAATCGGTTTACCAGCAACACCTCGATCGTACCCGCACAACGACTGTAGAAACATCTCGGACAACCGATCGCAGTCGCTCAGGCTCCCCCCAACCGATTGGTTCCCGCCATCCCGTCACCCGGATGAAAAACGAGATTGTTTCCATTTTTCAAAAACTTGGGTTTGCCGTAGCCGAGGGACCGGAGATCGAGGACGACTGGCACAATTTCGGCGCCCTGAACCTACCCGCGCACCACCCGGCACGCGACATGCAAGACACGTTTTATGTACAGCAGAACCCCGATTGGGTTCTGCGCACCCATACCAGCAGTGTCCAGATCCGAGAGATGGAAAAGGGAACACTACCCTTACGACTGCTGATGCCCGGATGCGTATTTCGGAACGAAACCATCAGTGCCCGGAGCCACTGTTTCTTTCATCAGGTAGAAGGATTGTACATCGATGAACAGGTCTCTTTCGCCGACCTCAAACAAACCCTTTACTTTTTCGTACAAGAGATGTACGGGAAAGACGTTCAAATCCGTTTTCGCCCCTCGTATTTCCCTTTCACCGAGCCCAGTGCCGAAATGGACATCAGTTGTTTCATCTGCGCCGGTGCAGGATGCCCCGTGTGTAAAAAATCCGGCTGGGTCGAGATCCTTGGATGCGGCATGGTACATCCGAACGTTTTGCGCAATTGCCAAATCGATCCGGAAAAATATACTGGCTTTGCTTTCGGAATGGGCGTCGAACGACCGGCCATGCTGAAATACGGCGTAAACGACCTGAGGCTATTCAGCGAAAACGATGTTCGCTTTCTTCGTCAATTCCCCGCCGTTAGCTGATGAGCCAGGAAATTCACCGCGTCTGTGTATGTGGAGCCGGTACCATGGGGGCCGGAATCGCCCAAACCCTGGCAACCGCCGGTTATTCCACGCTGGTGTATGACGTGCAACCAGCCGGACTCGAACGGGCCGCCCAACAAATCGAAAAACAATTGGACGGGGCAATCTCCAAAGGAAAGCTTGCCGCCGGATCGACAGAGAAAATCCTGCAACGCATTGAATTCACCAACGACCTTCAAGCCTGCTTGGCCGATCTTTTCATCGAAGCGATCGTAGAACGAATGGAGGACAAAGTGGCCCTCTTCAACCAACTGGCCGAATTGAACCACAGTGAATCCATCTTCGCCACCAATACCTCCTCCCTCTCGGTCACGCACTTGTCCAATCAAGTACAAAATCCGGCCCGCGTGATCGGATTGCATTTCTTCAACCCGGCCCACCTGATGAAATTGGTAGAAGTGATCACCACCCGCCAAACCGATCCAAAAGTGCTCGATACTGCCTGGGCCTGGGTCGAATCCATCGGAAAGAAGCCGGTTCGATGCGCGGATACTCCGGGGTTCATCGTGAACCGCGTAGCCCGTCCCTACTACCTAGAAGCGATGCGGCTCGTTGAAACGGGAGACGTTTCGCCCGAGCAAGTTGATCGTATCCTGGAATCAGCCGGATTTAAGTTGGGGCCCTTTCAGTTAACCGACCTCATCGGGCAAGACATCAACCTTGTGGTGAGTCGTTCGGTGTACGAACAACTGGGCCGCCCGCTGCGACTGAAACCCTCGTCCCTTCAGGAAGAAAAGGTCAATGAAGGAAAACTGGGAAGAAAAACCGGAGAAGGATTTTATCGTTATTGATCCAACGTGTCAAAACCCCTCATACTCCTCACCGGGGCCACCGGATTTCTCGGCTCTTATATCCTGCAAGAGCTGATCGAACAGGGATACCCTGTACGAGCGTTGCGCCGTACAACCAAAGCACTCCCCTGGATCCCGAGCCAGGTATGCTCCAAAGTAGATTGGAGAGAAGGCGATGTATTGGATGTGGTTTCCTTACAGGAAGCACTAAGCGGCGTAGAGGCGATTATCCACTCCGCAGCAGTTGTGTCTTTCCAACCCCAGGAACGTACCCGGATGTATCAAGTCAACGTGGAGGGCACTGCCAACGTAGTGAATATGGCCCTGGAAGCAGGCGTTCGGCGATTTATTCATATCAGTTCAGTTGCAGCGCTGGGTCGCACCGAGAAGGAGTCGACCGTAAGTGAAGAATGTAAATGGGAAGACAATCCGGTACAAACACACTATGCTCGCAGCAAGTTCAAAGCCGAATTACAAGCCTGGCGTGGAATGGCAGAAGGATTGGAAGGACTGATCCTAAATCCAAGCACCATCCTGGGCTACGGCGACTGGAATAGTGGCAGTTGCCGTTTATTCAAGCAAATTCATCAGGGATTTCCTTGGTATACAGAAGGGATCAACGGCTTTGTGGACGTGCGCGATGTGGCCCAGGCCACCCGTTTGGCATTGGAATCCACCACCTCTGAACAACGCTATATTCTGTGTGCCGAAAATTGGTCGTTCCGAGATTTGCAACAAGCCATGGCAGATGGTTTTGGCGTGAAAGGTCCAACTCAAAAAGCAACCCCATTTTTGTTGGGACTGGCTTGGCGTATGGCATCCTGGAAGGGGTGGTTGACGGGCAAACCCGAACTGCTCAGCAAAGAAAGCGCCCGGGTGGGGGTAAGTCGGACACAATTTGACAATAAAAAATTCTTAGCGGCTTTCCCTACTTTTAAGTACCGGCCTATTTTACAAACGATTCATGAAGCCTGTCAACAATATCAACAATAACTGCTTTCCTGATGCCGTTATAAATCCCCCATGCTGTCGAGATCCCTGCTGCTCCTGCTGATCCTGTGCGGCCCCCTTTTGATGCGGGCCCAGTATACCATAACCGGAAGAATCGTGGATTCAACAACCCAGGAGCCCCTTTACCGAGCCTCGGTATTCTGTCAGGGAACGACCCTGGGCACCTCATCAGACAAAGACGGATATTTCCAACTTCCGTTGCGAAGCGGTGGATACGACCTGACGATAAGCTATACGGGCTATCTACCCCAAGTCGTCCGAGTCAGCGAATCGATAGACCTGCCCATTGCCTTGGTCAAAAGAGATAATTCGCTAGGAGAAGTAGTAATAAAAAGCAGCAACGAAGTGGCCGATGGCTGGGATAAATACGGCGATTTTTTTAAAAACCATTTCATTGGTGAATCCAAATTGGCAACTACCTGCGAGATACGCAATCCCGAAACACTACGCTTTCTCTATTATAAGAAAAGCAACCGCCTCAAAGTATTGGCCGATGAACCGCTGCAACTGATCCATCCCGGACTGGGCTACGAGATCCGTTACCAACTGGATTCCTTCGTCTATTATTACAATACGGAGTACTTTCTCTATCGGGGATATTCGTTTTATACGGAACTGGAGGGAGAGGACTCTACCCGCCTGGCCTGGAAGCGAAACCGAAGCGATGCCTACGCCGGCTCGCGGTTGCAATTCATGCACAATTACTACGACTCAACGCTGGAGGAAAATGGTTGGGTGATCGATCTACTGAATGAAAATAGCGAAAAGACATTCACCAAGATCAACCCCTACGACACGACCTTTTACCTGATGCTGGACAGCACCGAGGAGATCGAAATTGATTTTCCACGAAAAATCAGCATCACCTACAAGAAAAAATCGCCAGAACCCGGATACCTGAAATCCATGAAACTTCCCAAGGGAACCCCTTATTTGATCAGCTATATCGATCTGAAATTTCCAATCGTTATACGCCCAAATGGATATTTCTACAACCAGTCTGATTGGTTCCAGCAAGGTTACTGGGTTTGGAAAAACGTTGGCGACCAGCTGCCAACCGATTACGAACCCGACTGACCATTAAGCCTCTGCCAAATCTGTGGAATGCGTTTGATCCACACCAACTCGCGCTTTTTCTGTGAAGCTTCCTCCACCGGAGAACCAAAATAAACCTTCCCGCCCTCCAGCGATGAAGGAACACCACTCTGGGCCAACACGATGGCTCCTGCCCCGATCGTGAGTGTTTTGCTGATGCCTACCTGCCCCCACAACGTCACACCATCCTCGATGACTGTAGCGCCGGCAATACCCACCTGTGCCGCGATGATGCAATTCTTTCCAATGCGGGTATCGTGGCCCACCTGTACCAAATTATCCAATTTGGTACCCGCCCCGATACGTGTTTCATGCGTCACGCCCCGATCAATCGTACAATTGGCACCAATCTCTACTTCATCCTCAATAATCACATTTCCACAGCTTAGCATGCGCGTATAAGGAAGCGGTCGATGGGGTCTCTTATTGTAATAAAAAGCATCACTCCCAATAACCGTACCCGCCTGGATCACCACCCGATCCCCGACCTGCGCACCCGCACCAATCACCACATTGGGATGGATAATACAATCCTTTCCAATAACCGCCCGCGGCCCTACACAAACCCCTGACATCAACACCGTACCCGGGCCCACCACAGCCGAATCCGCAATGGGCTTGGAAATCGGATCGAACGGTTGATAGGTTGATACGATTTGTTGATAGGCGACAAATGGATCACTGACCACCAACAGCGCTTTCCCCTTCCGAACATCCACTTTCGCATTGATGATGATGTACGAGGCGGCCGATCGGAGACATTTATCATAATACTTCGGATGATCGACAAAGACCAGATCGCCCGATTCTACCCGATGAATTTCATTGATACCGGTTACTTGCGCTTGTGGATCACCGATCAGCTCGGCATCAATAAGGGAAGCAATCTCCGCTAACGGAATTGGATTTTTGAACCGCATACATTCAATTTTTACAAAGGTATCGAAGCAAATTCGAGTCGCTTCAAGTAGATGATCATCGCTGCTTACACAATCTATGATGACATCTTACGATTTTCTGTTTATCCACAAGCCATGAAAAAATGTGAATAAAAGCAGCTTAAAATTTTTTTGGTTTGTTTATTTGATATAATATTGTGGTGGGGAAACGCAGTTTCCCTGTACTTACTAACCCATCCATATATTTCCCTCCGCTTCTGCGGAGGGATTTTTTTTCGACCTACTTGCGTCTCGTGAATAAAAAATATCTTTAAATATAAATCACTGATGATGGTACGATCCATGACCGGGTTTGGACGAGCAGAGGGATCCATTGGGAGAAAAACCTTTTTGATCGATATAAAATCACTCAACGGAAAGCAATTTGATCTGCAAGTGCGGTTGCCGGCCCTGCTAAAGCCTCAGGAATTTGAAATTCGACGGATGTTGAGCGAGGGACTGATACGCGGTTCCGTCGAATGCGTGATCAGCTTAAAGGAAACCGGGGAAGCCAAGCCCTTTACCATCAATATGGAGTTGGCCAAGGCCTATCATCAGCCCCTGAGTGAGTTGGCGTCTTCCCTGCAATTATCGACAAACGACTTGTTGAGCGTGCTGGTAAAATTGCCGGAAGTAATCGTACCCAGCAGCGAAACCCTGGAAGGATCGGAGTGGAAAGCCTTTCAACAGCTGCTCACGGAAGCGATTCAATCCCTAAATGCACATCGAGAAAACGAAGGCAACATGTTGCAGACCGATCTGTTGCAGCGGATTGACCGAATAGAAGCCTTGCAACAGGATATTCAGGCGCTGGAACCCAAACGCAAGCAGAAAATCCGGGAGGGGTTAATCAAACTATTGGAAGAAGAAGTTGGCAAAGAAAAATACGACGCCAACCGATTAGAACAGGAACTGATTTTTTATATCGAGAAAATTGATATCAGCGAAGAACAGACGCGGTTGGCTAACCATTGTCAATATTTTCGATCGCTATTCGAGGAAAGCGATCCCGCCAAGGGCAAAAAGCTCTCCTTTGTATTACAGGAAATCGGCCGGGAGATCAATACGACCGGTGCCAAAGCCAACGATGCCACCATCCAACGATGTGTGGTAGAAATGAAAGACGAATTGGAAAAGGCAAAAGAACAGATTCTTAACCTGCTCTGAGGTATCGTAATTTTGTCCCATGCGCATAACGGCTTTATTTCTGCTCAGCCTGCTTTTCATCCAGTGTAAACCCATTAACCTGTATGAGCAGACTATTGACATCCCCCAACATAAATGGAAAAGTGATTTTATTCCCAGTTGCACCTTCCAGGTTTCGGATACCACCGCCCAATACGAAACTTTTTTGATCCTCCGCCATACCGACGCCTATCCCTACAACAACATTTGGCTTTTTGTACAAGTAGAAACTCCCGATAAGGTAATTTCCTTTCGGACCGAACAACGTTTGGGAAATAACGAAAAGGGGTGGTTCGGTACCGGACTAAACGACGTATATGAACATCGGATCTCACTCCGTGCGGAGCTAACAAAAGCAGGACTCAATGGCTACTCCAAATCTGGCCCTTACACCTTTCGGCTAACACAAATCATGCGAGAAGATCCACTGCCGGCAGTCTTGCAAGCCGGTATTCGTGTGGAACGTATCCATTAAAAAGGAACGCCCCTAGAGATCTCCTAACCGCGGCCTTACCACGATCTCCTCCACGCAAGCCCCAACGGACAATTGCGTAGCCTGGTATACCAACTGGGCGATATCAGAAACCTCCATGATCCGATGCTGGGAATTATCATAATCGCCCCAGGAATCCGTCAATACCGCTCCCGGATACACCGTGGTCACCTTCACACCCGTTGGTTTTAATTCCTCCCGCAAGTTTTGGCTGAAGCCATTCAACGCATATTTACTGATGCTGTATGCACCCCCATGGGCATAGGGCCGCTGTCCGGCTATGGAACAAATATTGATGATATGCCCCTGCCCCCGCTTCACCATCGCCGGAGCGATAACACGAGTAAGATGATAGGCACTGTATAAATTCACCGCCAGCTGACCTTCCAGCAATCCATTGGATTGATCCAACAATTTACCCGGCTCATAGATCCCGGCATTGTTGATGAGAATATCCGGCTCTCCCTGTTCCAAACACCACTTTCCGAATGCCTGCACCTGATCGAGCCGGGTGACGTCCGCCGCCTTCCCCTTACACGTACAAGGGGGATACGCAGCCATCAGGGTTTGACAAAGCGCATCGAGCGCCGATTGATTACGGGCCGAGATCAATACCTCGTGACCGGCTGAAGCAAATTTCTCAGCCATTCCCTTTCCCATACCCCTCGAAGCTCCTGTAATGATCACGCGCATAAAACGAATTTGGACAAAGGTCGAACATTTTCACGCGCCGAATACTTTCCGACGCCCTTACTTTGCAGGATGTCGTACCGGCACCTGTTCTTCGATCTGGATCATACGTTGTGGGATTTTGAAGCCAATTCCCGCCAAACCCTGCAACAGCTCTATACATCCCTCCAGCTGGAAAGCCGGGGAATAGATGATTTTGACCACTTTCATCAACAATACCTCGTGCACAACGAACGGCTCTGGGAACGCTACCGAAAAGGATTCATCAAACAAGAGGAACTCCGCGTAAAACGCATGTGGTTAAGCTTGCTCGATTTCAAGATCACCGATGAAACCCTGGCCAAAACCCTCAGCATCCAATTCCTGGAACTACTCCCCACCCGCAATCAACTGTTTCCGCATACCCGTGAGATCCTGGAATACCTGCAAAACAAAAAATACCAACTGCACCTGATCACGAACGGCTTCGAAGAAATTCAACACCACAAGCTCCAGGCCGCTAACCTCACCTCTTTCTTCCAGCACGTGATCACCTCCGAAAAAGCCAATGCCTTAAAACCGCACCGAGCCATCTTTGAACACGCTCTCACCGCCAGCGGAGCCGAACTGCCCGAAAGCATCATGATCGGCGATTCGCTGGAAGTAGATATAAAAGGCGCGTATGAGGCGGGAATGGACCAGATCCATGTCAATCACCTCGACCGGAATAAATACCCCCTCGAGGGAAATATCTATCCCACCCACACCATTTTTGACCTGATTGAGTTGAGGGAAATCCTTTGACCTACCAGGTGGCGATCACGGTTACTCCGCCCTGAGGCCGATCCCCGATCTTACAGTGGATCTTGGCATCCAAGGGCAATAACAGATCCACCCGGGAACCAAACTTGATGAATCCCATTTCTTCAGACTGCTGCACCGATTGCCCGGGTTGCAAATAATTACAGATCCGCTTGGCAAGTGCTCCCGCGATTTGCTTGATTAAAATCTCTTTCCCATTGCTACGATAAACCACGCTGTGTCGCTCATTTTCGGTAGAGGACTTGGGATGCCAAGCCACTAAATACTTGCCGGGATGATATTGACTATAAACCACTTCGCCACTAACGGGATTTCGGTTGACGTGGACGTTCAGCGGACTCATGAAAATGGAAACCTGAATGCGCCTATCCGAAAAATACTCGTCCGCCTGCACCTCTTCAATCACCACCACCCTCCCATCGGCAGGGGCCACGATCGCATTGGACTGAATGGTATGCGTACGACGCGGGATGCGAAAAAAGGAGACAATAAACAACCAGAAAGCACCGGTGAGGAGTCCCACCGGCCACCGCAAATAAGAAAAACAATCACAGACCCAGTAACGGAGGACCAAATTGATCGCCAAGACCAAAAGTCCCACAATAAAAATGGTCACCACCCCCTCGCGATGAGTACGCATAGATTCGATTTGCGCAAAAATAGGGGCATCCGGCGGATCGGCTCCTGATTACCTCAAATCAATGCCACAGCGAGAGTACACGCAAAAAAAGATAAACGACCGGCAACGCGAAGAGCAAGGAGTCAAATCGGTCGAGTACACCGCCATGGCCGGGCATCAGTCGACCACTATCCTTCACCCCCGCCTTTCGTTTCAATTTGGATTCGAACAAATCGCCCAGCGTTCCGGCAATTGTCAATAAAAAGATCAACCCATATCCGGCCCCGGCTGAAAAAACGGCGTCGTCCATGAACCGATCCAATACCCAACCCAACAACAACGTGGCACCGAAAATACCGGAGAGGGTTCCTTCCCATGTTTTCTTGGGCGAAATGGAAGAAAAGGGCGTCCGACCAATCAACGAACCCATCAAATACGCCAACGTGTCGTTGATCCACATCGTAGCGATGGCAACCACCACCCACCAAACAGAGGAATTGAACACCAGTTCGCGTGCGGGCAACGGACCATATCCATATAAATGCAAAACCAGGGCAAAAGGCAATGTGAGATAAAGATTACCGGCCGCCAGCCACCACCACTGTTTCATCGAACCGGAGCGGATGGAAAATGTACCCAGGATCAGCAGGATGAATCCGGCTAGTTGAAGCGGCAAAACCAGATTATCAGCGATCCCGAAATTTCCGATGGACGATAGGGCATTGGTCAGCAACAGGCAAATCGCCAACCCATTCAAGATCCAGCCCAACAGCAAATAAGGATGCACGGGCAATTGAACGATCGAGTGGATCAGCTTGGCATACTCGTGCCAAGAAGCGATCAATAAAAATAGAAACAAGAGCAAATAGGAAGCCGGATGCAAGAACAGTCCACCTGCCATGACTCCTACAAAAAAAACAGCCGTCAGGGTTCGGGTCTTAAATGAAGCGACAGAAAAAGCCATATCAGGAAGAAAAAGGATTATTCAGATCTTCTTGTACCCAAGTGGGCTCATTGGGCGGATTTTCCGACGAACGCTCGATGATCTGTCGAATGATCCAAATACTCAGCAACAAGCTGATCAGGGCAGGTAGCACCATTTGCAACAGCGGCAAGACGGATTCCTCCCGCAACATATCGGGATTGAAATAGGCCGCTGTAATAAGTACCGCATCATATAAGAAATGAGCCAGGATCGATACCCATAAACTTCCGCTATAAGCAAATAGAACACCTAATACAATACCCAATAAGAAACGGGGGACGAATCCGTAGAACTGAAGATGTATAGCCGAGAAGATAAAGGAGGCGATCAAGATGCCGGCCCACCGACCGTATTTACGGGCCAGCAAACGTTGAATGATCCCCCGGAATACCAACTCCTCCCCTACTCCTGCGAGCAAGGCAATAAAGACGATGTTTAGTAAAAGATCTTGGAGCGTGTTGGAAGATATTAAGAGCTTGATCGTTTCAGTCGCCGATTGTTCCTGCGCCTTCACCCACTCATTAACTCCTTGCGGAAAAACCACCCGCTGATTCAACTCACCCACGAACTGAACAAACGGAAGCGAGACAAGCATGATCAACAAGGCCCAAAACCAAAAATAATTCAGGTTGGGCGCCTGTAAACCAAGAAATCGATTGGGTTCATAATGAAACAAGCGGGCGCAAATCCAGGACGGAATTAAAAAAAGTCCGATGAATTGCACTAGTTGCATCCCCCGGAAAAAAGTCAGCATCCCCGGCTTGGCAAGTTGGTGCGCATTCAGGTCTTGCAACGATTCAACCGAAATACCCGTAATGCCTTGCAAAACCACCGTGCCCAGCAGGCCAATCGAAAAAAAAGAGAACAAAGCGATCCCTACAAAGACAAGAAGTTGGTTCAAGGGCGAACGATGGGCCAGTAATCCTTTCATGTAATTGAGTAATCCGTGGTAGATTTGCAGCGGATCAATCAAAAATAGGCAAATCACCACGGAATGGTACGGATCGGCCCCTTGCAATTACCTGATTTCCCGCTGCTGCTGGCACCCATGGAGGATGTCAGTGACCCGCCCTTCCGCGCCGTCTGCAAAGACGGCGGAGCAGACCTGATGTATACCGAGTTCATTTCATCAGAGGGACTCATCCGCGACGCCATCAAAAGCCGTAAAAAACTCGACATATTCGAAGAAGAACGTCCCATCGGCATTCAAATTTTTGGAGGCGATGAAGAATCATTGGGACTGGCCGCCAAGATCGTAGAAGTAACCGGACCCGATCTGCTCGACATCAATTTTGGCTGCCCCGTCAAAAAAGTAGCCCTCAAAGGCGCTGGCGCCGGTGTGCTGCGCGACCTCGACCTAATGGTACGACTTACCGATTCTGTCGTACGCGCCACCAACCTGCCCGTGACGGTGAAAACTCGCCTGGGGTGGGACGATCAAACCAAGAACATCGAAGAGGTGGCCGAACGCTTGCAAGATGTGGGGATCAAAGCTTTGGCGATTCACGGACGCACCCGCACACAGATGTATAAAGGCGAAGCCGATTGGACCCTCATCGGAAAAGTCAAGAACAACCCCCGCATTCACATTCCCATTTTTGGAAATGGCGACATCGACTCGCCTGAAAAAGCATTTGAGTACAAAAACCGTTACGGCGTGGACGGCATCATGATCGGACGCGCCGCGATCGGATATCCCTGGATATTCAAGGAGATCAAGCACTTCCTGCGCACGGGCGATCACTTGCCCCCACCGAGCTTGGAAGATCGCATCTCCGTTTGCCGAAAACACCTGCGCCGTTCCATCGAATGGAAAAATCCCATCGTGGGCATCAACGAAATGCGCCGCCACTACAGCAATTATTTAAAGGGATTGCCCAACATCAAAGACTACCGACTCAAACTCGTAACGTTAAAGACAGAGGAAGAGATCTGTGAAGTACTCGACGAAATTGCGGACGTGTACGCCGGCTATACATTTGAAAAGAGCCCGATTCGGCTGGTGAATTATCATGAGAATTGCCCCGTTGACTGATCAGTGCTCCAAGACCATCGTTACGTCTTCACTGAGCGGGGAAACGGCGGGACCAAAATATCGAATCAATCTTCCCTCCCGATCCAACAAAAATTTGGCAAAGTTCCACTGCGGATTTAAACTATTCCATCCGTTTTTCTTGGGATCGGTCAACCAATCATAGACCAATTGCTGTCCGTTTTGCCGCAACACAACACCCTTTTCTGCTATCGGAAAACGGACGTCATAATTACGTTGACAAAAACCGGCGATCTCGGCATTGGTTCCTTTTTCCTGTTCCTTGAAATCATTGGAAGGAAAAGCAATGACCTGTAAGCGATCGGCAAACCGGTCCTGCAATTGTTGCAACGCTTCGTATTGACCCGTATACCCGCAATCGCTTGCCGTATTTACCAACAACAAAAAACGTCCCCTATAATCAGCGAAACGGATCGTGTCTCCCGAAAGGGATCGAACCGACAATTCATACAACGATGCCTGCGGGTCGATGTCGCTGCGCATGAGCACGGTCGTGTTTTTACCAGACAGGCGCGTGATCCACATCAAAGCAGGATAAAGCGTGCGAAGAATTTTCTGACGAAAACTCATCTGGGAATTGCGTTGACTGATGCCAACATACGCTAAAAATCCAGCCAAGAGGCCAAATAGGACCAACAAGATATTTCGGGATTTGTTCATCGAACCATTTTTTTGAGTAGCCCCAATTTTCCCGTCAACGGCGGATACTTCACCGAGGGATCGAACCAGGTGGGCGTATGCATGACGGATTTAAGGTGACTAAACACATCAAAGCCGTATTTCCCATGGTAAGCACCAAGTCCGCTTGCCCCTCGCCCACCAAAAGGTAGTTCCATATTAGACAAATGCCAGCTCGCATTGTTGACGCAAGCGCCTCCGGCGGGAACCGCTTGTATCCAACGCTTGGCCAGGGAAGAATCTTCCGTAAACACATAAAACGCCAGCGGATTCGGGTGGCGTTCAATGACCTGACGGGCATCCTCAAACGTCCGGAATGAAAGAATGGGTAAGATCGGTCCGAAGATCTCCTCCTGCATGATCGAAGAATCAGATGCAACCTCCTCCAGCAAGGTGGGCTCCAGAAAAAGATCGGTGCGCTCGTGCCGTCCACCAACCAACACTTTCCCTTCGTTCAAATAATTCACCAACCGATCGAATTGACGAGCATTGACGATGCGCCCATAACTGTCGCTTTTCATGGGATCGGAACCATAAAAAGATTGCAGCGCCGATTGCATCTCCTCCACGAACCGTTCCCGAACACTTTGATGCACGAGAATATAATCAGGCGCTACGCAGGTTTGTCCGCAATTCAAAAACTTCATGGAGATGATCCGACGCGCCGCTACCCGAAGATTGGCATCGGATTCGATGACGGTGGGACTCTTTCCGCCTAATTCCAATGTCACCGGCACCAATTTATCAGCCGCCATTTTGTAAATGATGCGTCCGACCGTCGTGCTGCCCGTATAAAAAATATGATCGAAGGTGAAAGATTGCATCAGTTGCGGCACCAGTGTAGCTCCCTCACCCGATGCATAAAGAACTTCGTCGGCGGTGAACGCCTGTGCCACGATCGACCGCATCACCTCTTCGGTAGCAGGTGTGAATTCACTGGGCTTTAGTACGGCCAGGTTACCCGCAGCCAGTGCGGCAACGAGGGGATTGAAAAGCAATTGAAGCGGGTAATTCCAGGGCGCAATGATCAGGACCAGTCCCAATGGCTCCGGATGGATATAACTTTTAGATGGCCAATTGAGCAGGTTCGTCTTCACTTTGCGGGGACGCATCCACTTTTTCAGCGATAGGAGTGTCTCATTGAGCTCAGCTAAAACAAATCCGATCTCGGAAGCCCAGACTTCCTCCTTGCTTTTACGGAGATCTTTGTACAAGGCCTCGTAGATGGCTGTTTCGTGATCGAGCAAGGCTTTTCGCAGACGGAGCAGCCGCTCGCGCCGAAACTCATAGGACTGCGTTTCGCCACGGAGTACCCGTTCGCGCATCTTTTGTAACTGATGAATATCCGCCATTCGACTAATTTTAGGCCAAGTTAACCAAATCCCCACCGATGAATCACGAGCACTTCATGCAACTGGCCCTCCGGGAAGCCGAGCAGGCTTTTTCCGAAGACGAAGTGCCCATCGGGGCCGTAGTAGTAATGAATGAACGAGTCATTGCCCGGGGACATAACATGACCGAGAAACTCGGTGATCCGACCGCCCATGCCGAATTGATCGCGCTGACCGCCGCATTTAACGCACTGGGAAGTAAATATTTGCCAGAGGCCACCTTGTATGTAACCATCGAACCCTGTGCCATGTGTGCCGGGGCTCTGTATTGGAGCCAGATCGGACAAGTGGTTTTCGGCGCCCCTGACGACAAAAGCAGCTACCGACGCAATCAGCCCGGTCGCTCACCTTTTCATCCGCGTACCGTACTGATCGGCGGCATCCTCGCCGATGACTGCGTCCAACTGATGAAAGACTTCTTTAAAAATAAACGAACCTGAAGCGAAACACTAAACAATAAACGCTAAACGCTTTCCATTTACCTTTGCCTCCTAAATCAATTACTATGTCCTTCACCCTTCCTCCCCTCCCCTATAGCCACGATGCCTTAGAGCCGCATTTCGATACGCTCACCATGCAGATCCATCATGGCAAACATCATCAAGCCTATGTCGACAATTTGAATAAAGCGATCGCCGGTACTCCGCACGAAGGCAAGTCCATAGAAGAATTGGTGGCGCAAGCCGGCTCGATCTCTGTGGCCGTGCGCAACAATGGCGGCGGACACTGGAACCATACTTTTTTCTGGGAAAGCCTGGCCCCGAATGCAGGTGGTACTCCGGGCGGAGCTCTGGCTGATGCGATCAACACCGCATTCGGATCATTCGACGCGTTCAAGGAAAAATTCGCGAACGCGGGCATGACGCGGTTCGGCAGCGGTTGGGCCTGGCTGATCCTTAAAGACGGAAAATTGGAGATCTGCTCGACGCCGAATCAGGACAATCCCCTGATGGACATCGCCGAAGTAAAAGGAAAACCCATCCTAGGTGTAGATGTGTGGGAACACGCCTACTACCTGAAATACCAGAACCGCCGCGCCGAATACCTAAATGCTTTTTGGAATGTGGTGGATTGGAATAAAGTGGCCGGACGTTTGTGATCTTCCTACATTAAAAATCTTACGATCCCGACACAGATTGTCGGGATTTTTTTTAGGGTACCGGATCCCAGCCGCTTCCACCCCAGGGGTGGCAGCGAGCGACCCGACGGATCGCCAGCCAAAATCCTTTGAACGGACCATGTTTCTTCAGTGCTTCAATGGCATAGTGAGAGCAAGTGGGTTGATATCGGCATTTGGGTCCGAGGATGGGTGAGATAACCCATTGATAGATTCGGATCAGAAAGATCAGGGGCCATCCGACCACATAAAACAGAAAGCTGCGTATTTCTTTCATCCTCCGAAGATCTTATCGAATAATTTGTTTAGTCCAGCTTGTGTCGCGATAAAATCGGGTACCGATTTGCCATTGTATAAAATAAAAAGATCCAAGCCCGATTGTTTTTCCGTCAATGCCTGTTTCCATCGGTGTTGATCGATCCGGTAGGCTTCTCGGATCAATCTTTTGATCCGATTTCGGTCGACGGCTTTCTTAAACGTTCGCGAAGGAGCTCCGACGCCGAGTTGTATGCCGAGAGAAGTACGAAATTGATAAAGGGCTCTCCACTCATCGGCGGACGCGCGTTTGCCGGACTGAAAAAGCGCATCAATCGATTTACGACTTTTCAATCGGTCCTTTCGCGGAAAACGAAGATCGGTTGGCATAATAAATAAAAAAGCTCCAGGTAATCCGGAGCTGTAAAAATATCGAATCGGTACCGCCCGATCACTTCAGTTTGCGCTCGTCGGATACGGTCAGCTTTTTACGGCCTTTGGCACGACGGCTGGCCAATACCTTACGGCCATTGGCAGTTTGCATGCGCTTCCGAAAACCATGTACGCTCTTGCGGCGTTTGCGGTGCGGTTGAAAAGTACGTTTCATTTTTTGGTTCAGTTTTCACGTTCGATCCAGCGGATATTCGCGGACCGGAATGGGGCCGGGAGAACGGCTCCGATCGGTTGGCCTGCCGGTCACCACACCTGCAGGTTTGTGAAAGGACAGCAAAGTTAAGGGATGTCAGGAAAACTTTTGGCAAGAAAGGATCAAAAAACAGTCGATCCGCTGTATATCAATGAATTAACTCATCGGAGGGCAGGTGCGTAGATTGAACCTGCTGGCCATAGAAAACAGCGCCTTTTTGATCGAAATCAGCCGTTTCATCGGTAGTGAAGAAACTAACCGAGCCTCCCCTACGCAGACGGGTTTCCATTTCAGGGTGGCGATTCAAATAATCAGCCAGACTTTCCGCCACGATCGATCCCTGTGTCAAAAGTTTTTTTTCAGCGGGCAAGTGCTCTCGGATCTTCTGCTCCATCAACGGATAATGTGTGCAGGCCAGTAAAATAAGATCGGTTTGGGGCGATTGCTCGAGCAAGGCCTTGAGGTCTTTTTGAATAAAATAATCGGAGCCCGGGCCCAGGTGTTCACCTTGTTCAATGAGGGGTACCCAGAGTGGGCAGGCCTGCTGATGCACGGCCACTTTGGGAAAAAATTTCGCCATTTCCAATACGTAGGATTCGGATTGCACGGTTCCAGGGGTTGCAAGGATCCCAACGTGTCCGGATTGGGTTTGATGCCCCACGACCTCGGCCGTGGGACGAATCACGCCCAGCACCCGATTGTCGGGAGCCATGCGGGGAAGATCTTTTTGCTGTATCGTTCGCAAGGCTTTTGCGGATGCCGTATTGCAGGCGAGGATCACGAGTGGGCAGCCTTGTTTGAAGAACCATTTTACCGCTTGCAGCGTGTATTGGTGGATGGTCGAGAAGGACCGGTTTCCGTAAGGAGCCCGGGCATTGTCACCTAAATACAAATAATCGTATGATGGCAAGCGATCGACCAGCGATCGTAAAACAGTAAGGCCTCCATAACCGGAATCAAAAACGCCTATTGGTCCCGCTACTGACATGCCGCTAAATTACGCGAATAAAAAAGCCTTCCGGACGGGAGGCTTCTGGAAGAATGTATTTAATTAATTTTTGCCACCAGTTTTGGGTGCCGGTTGCTGAAGTTGTGGCGGGATTTTGATGCCCAGCTCGGTCAACACAGGAACCAACAGATTGTCTTGATCCGGAGCAACCAATAAGGAGTCGGGCGAGACCACGTAAGTATATCCTTTTTTCTTGGCCACTGCATCAATGGCTTTACGGGCCTTTGAGACAAACGGGTCTAGGAATTCTTGCTGCTTCGATTGAAGAACTTGTTGAATAAAGGATTCTGCTTGGCCGAGTTCTTCTTGGTAGGACTGCAACTCCTTCCCGATAAGATCACGTACACTTTTGGGCTTGGTTGTGTCGGTATAGTCCTGCAATTTCTTCTGATATTCACCCTGAATATAATTCAGGCGGGGCATGACCGAGTCCTTCACGAACTGCTGACCAACCGTATCCAGATTTACTTTTTCAGCTGCTAATTCCGGCATTAAACTCAATACATCGTTTACGCGCACATAGCCAATTTTGGTCTGCTGTGCGGTTGCTGACTGTACACCGGCTCCAAACAGGACCAACGACAGGATTAAAAGGGTTTTTTTCATGTTTATTTTATTTAGCGTACTCCTAATTCTTTCAGTACATCCTCGCTCTTATCGAGTTTGGGGTCGGCAAATATAATAGTAATTCCTTCACTTTTATCGAAGACCAGCTCATACCCTCGGGCCACGGAGAGCTTCTGCACCGCGTTGAAAACCTTGTCTTGGATAGGCTTGATGAGTTCCTGACGCTTTTTGAACAGGTCGCCTTCAAAACCAAAACGTCTTCGCTGGAGATCGCGCACTTCTTTTTCCAGGGCAAACAATTGATCTTCCCGCTTTTTACGCAGTTCCTCTGTCAGCATCACTTGCTCGGCCTCGTAATCGCGGTACATCTTATCCAGTTTTTCCTGTTTGCCATCAATCTCCTTTTGCCAATCGGCGGCAATACCATCCAGTTGTAGCTGAGCCTCCTTATAGGAGGGCATTTTATCCAGAATGTAGCGGGTGTCGATTATGGCATATTTCTGTGCCATCAGCAAGCAACCCCAACAAAGAGATAAGAGTAAAAAAAAGAACTTTTTCATACAGATTATATTTTATTCGGGTTCGAAGCCCAGCATGAAGGTAAAGCGGGAAGCAGCTTTAAGACCGGTTTGTCCGGGCTGAATCCTGTCTAACCCGATTCCGTAATCAAACCCAAGCAATCCGAACATCGGGAGGAAGAAACGCATGCCCGCCCCAACGCTTCGACGCAGACGGAAGGGGTTATAATCACGATAGTTGAACCATCCGTTCGCGGCCTCGAAAAAGGTCATGGCATAGATGGTGCTGCTGGGGTTGGTGACCAATGGGAAGCGAAGCTCGAGTTGGTATTTATTGAAGATGGTAAAAAACTGGCTGGCACTTTGCTGGTCGGGATTGATCGTGGGGTCGGAGTTTTGATATACCGGATACCCGCGGTGCGCGACTATGTCGAAACCAAGCAGACCAAAATTGTTGGTCAGCCCCGCATCCCCCACCTGAAAACGCTCGAACGGAGAGTAATCCAAGGTACGGCTGTATCGGCCCATAAACCCATATTTCGCTGCCAACTTCAAAACGAACTGACGATTCTTTTCTGCACCCAATGGTTTACCGATGGGAACGAACCACTCCGCGCCAAACCGCCATTTGTGGTATTCGGGGTTACGAAACTTATTATTGGTGCTCGCGATGGTCTTGTTGAATAAAGAATAGGGAGGCGTCAGTTGCACGCTGGTAGTTATGTTTGATCCGCTCGTGGGAAAGATCGGATTGAATACAGAGGAGCGTTGCAGCGTCAATTTCAAGCTAACGTTGTTCGAGGTGCCGTTCGTAAAATTTTGATCAAAAATGGGATAGTTGCGCAATACATACTGTGTATAGTTGAACGTGTACACAAGACTAAAATAGTCGTCGGGCCATTTCAATTGCTTACCGAGCGAAACGGAGAAGCCGGTCGTTTTCAAAAAGTTCGTGTCGGAACGGGCACGGTCGATCATCCCCGTAAAGGGATCGAAAGCGTTTGAAAACTTGCTGTTGTTAAAAGAGATCGTGAAGGAGTTTCGTTTTTTTCCTCCCAACCAGGGTTCGGTAAAAGAGGCATTATACGATCGGTAGGCACGACCATTCGATTGCAAGCGCACGCTCAGTTTTTGTCCATCGCCCGTAGGCAATGGGTCCCAAGCTGCTTTCTTCCAAATATTGCGGATCGAAAAATTATTGAAAGTAACCCCTAAGGTTCCAGTCAGACCAATTCCTCCGCCCCATCCGGCGGAAAGCTCCAATTGATCCGAGCTTTTTTCTTCTAATTTCCAATTGATGTTGACGGTTCCGTCTTCCGGGTTGGGTACCACGCCGGGGTTGATCGTCTCCTGATTAAAATACTGCAGATTACCCAATTCCCGCTGGGAGCGGATCAGGTCGGCCCGACTGAAGAGTTCTCCCGGTATGGTGCGAAGCTCGCGACGCACCACATAATCTTTTGTCTTTTCATTTCCGGCGATGGTCACGTTCTTGATGCGGGCCTGCGGACCTTCCATGATCCGAATCTCGTAGTCGATCGTGTCGTTGTACACGGCCATCTCTACCGGCTCGGCGCGGAAGAACAGGTATCCGTCATCCATATAGTAGCTGCTGATGTCACCGCCCTCCTGAGATGCTTCCTTGCCCAGTCGTTTGTTCAGGGTAACAGCATTGTACACATCGCCTTTATTGATGCCCAGCAGAACATTGAGCAGGGAGTCGCTAAATTTGGAATTGCCCTTCCAAATGATGTTTCCGAAATAGTATCGGCGTCCCTCGCTGACTTTAATGTCGACATTGAGGTTGCCTTTTTCACTCAGGTATTGGGTATCGGCTTGGATTTGCGCGTCGCGAAAACCCAACTCGTTGTAATAGTTCAAAAGACGTTCCTTGTCCTCCTCATACTTCTTATCATCAAACTTAGCGCCGCTGAATAATTTGAACCGAAAATAGGGATCGAGTAACTCTTTGGTGCGAGCAGGAGAGAGAAAACCCCATTGCTTCAAATAGGTTCGAAGGGGCAAAGCTTGGGTTACCCCGTATGGGCTCTCCGATTTATCGGGTCGCAAGGTCATCTTCGACATTTCTTTGGTGCCCTTCAACCGCCGTTTCAATTTGAAAACATCTACGCGTTCGTTTCCAAAAAGGCGCACCTGGTTGATCCGCACTTTATTTCCCTTGTCGATATGAATGACCAAGGAATTGGAATTGATGAAAGTGGGATCTGGTTTTTCCTCAATCCGCACCGATACATTTCGATATCCTTTCTCTGTGAAATGTTTAGTGATTCGCTCCGTAATTTCCCGGCGCGTATTTTCGGAAATGATTGTTTGCTTGGTCAGCACCACCTTGGTCAAGATATCCTCCTCCTCGGTTTTGCGAATACCTACAAACTTGTAGCTACCCAACCGAGGTCTTTCTTGAACATAGATCTCAAACCAAACGTTGTCCCCCTCAATCCGCGTGGCATAAACTCGTATGTTGGAGAACAATCGCTGACGCCAGAGATTGCTGATGGCCTTACCAAAGATCTCGGATCCCGGATGAATGAATTTGTCACCCGGCTGCAAGTTGGCAATCGAGTACACAATGGAAGTATCCGAATATTGAAGGCCGGTGATCTCTACCCCGCCAATGGTGTATTCTCGGACGATGCGGGCATTCGACCACTCAATTAGTTTGGGATCAACAGAGGTTGGTGCAGAGGTATCCCGGATTACCTGGGCATCCACCTGTAACACACTGAGAATTCCGACCCCAAGGGCCAAAGTCAATATACGCATCATCCGGTTCGGCATGAAAAACGGGTGGAAGAATTATAAATATTTATCAGTCAGTTAGTTAGAAAGTTCCTCTGGTCAGAAGGAGGGCAAATTAACGGATATTCCTGAAAGTCTTTGTTAAAACGGTTACGGGGTAAGCTGTTCGGAGGTTTTTCCGAAGCGGCGTTCCCGTTGTTGGTAGTCGATCAGGGCCTCATAGAGGTGTTGGCGGCGAAAATCGGGCCAGAGTGTTTCGGTGAAATAAAGCTCGGCATAGGCCAATTGATAGAGCAGGAAATTGCTGATTCGGTGCTCGCCGCTGGACCGGATCATCAGTTCCGGATCGGGAAAATTTCGAGTGGCCAGGTGAGCGGAGATGACGTCGGCATCGATGGATTCCGTGTAGAGTTCTCCTGCCAGTACCTTTTGGGCCAGCTGACGAAAGGCCTGGGTGAGGTCCCACCGACCACTATAACTAAGCGCCAGAATGAGATGCAAGTGATCGTTCTCAGCGGTCATTTCCAGAGCTTCTGAAAGTTCTTGGCGAGCGGAAGGGGGAAGCATGGAGAAATCGCCGATGACATGCAGGCGGATTCCGTTTTTCTTCATTTGATCAACCTCGCGGCGAACGGTGTTAACCAACAACTCCATCAATCCGGCTACCTCTGCCTGAGGGCGATCCCAATTTTCGGTAGAAAATGCGTAAAGGGTCAGGTATTGAATTCCGATCTCGGCACTGGCCTCAACAATGTCACGCACGCTCTGCACTCCGTGGAGATGCCCAAAGAGACGGTCCTCCCCTCTTTCCTTAGCCCAGCGTCCGTTGCCATCCATAATAATGGCCACATGCTTGGGTAAATGTTCCCGGTCGATTTGTTGGAGTACAGTTTCCATTTAAATCCCCTCAGTTGAAAGGGGCACAAAAGTACCAAAGGTTTTCGTATATCAGAGAAGACTAATGGGTAGTGGGGCAACGATACGACTGCAGGTTAAAACTAACGTGCAGCATCGCGGTAACAAACTGATCTTTTTGCCGACTGTTACCTCGTTGCCGTCCCGGAATGCCTACGCGTGGTCCCAGTTCGTAGGAACGATCACTCATCAGATAAGCAACCGATTGGCTTCCGTCGGGATTCAGGGGGAAAACGGCCGGATCGACGTAGGTTTTGCTCACATCATCCAGGTAATCGGTATTGGTGAACCGATGCAGCACTTCGAATCCGATGTTTATCCGATCGTTAAGGGAGTATTTGATGCCTCCGCCAAACGGAATACAAAGGGCGGTGGTACCATAGGTTTTTCGGTCGGGGTACATCGTACTGCCCTGCCCCTCCGTACCCAGCGGCCGCAAGAAAATTTTCTCGCCCTGCAAGTAGGCATAAGGATCATAGCTAAAAATGCCGGCGCCAAAGGTGATATAAGGCGTAAAACTGTATTCGGGTTCTCCGGGCATGAAACGGAAGAAATTGAAGTCGCCCTGCAAGGTTAGCTCCCAAACCCGACTGTTGAAGCTCAGGTTTCGGCTGCTCATGTACTTGTTATGATCGTTATAAATGTCGGAGTACCCCAGCTGGGCAAAGGAAACCCCAATCCGACCAGCGATGTAATTACCAAAATTCTTGCGAAAGAATGCGGTAGCAGCTACTTTGGGACGATTCAGGTTTGCCCGGGTATTCAAATCGCCGAAATAATGTCCCCCGCCCACACCAAAACCAAATTCACCTTCCTGCACAACGGCATCCTGCGCCTGCAAGGTGGACAAGAACAGCAGCGAGGCGATAATCGATTGAAAAACAGTACGAGTAAAAGATTTCATGGGATCGATTTACGTTCCAATGGATATAGAACGACGAAAATAGTCAATTTCTTGTGAGGGGAAGGGAGAAAGCTCCTGCTTGGGGTTAGTTCCGCTTGTCCAATCCCCAGGTCAATTTATTGCGCAGGGTCTGCAAGAAATTATCCTCACTTAGCCGCAGCAATCCAATATCAAAGGTTTCCTTTCGGACGGCAAGCTGAACATTTTTAGAGATGACTTCACGGCGCGCATCGAGCGAACAGATCACTTCGTCGGAGCGGCTTTCGATCTCAAAGGAGATCACATTGGTATCGGGCACCACAATGGGGCGCACATTCAGGTTATGCGGAGCGATGGGCGTGATCACAAAACTGCGCGAATCCGGAAATACAATCGGACCCTGACAACTCAATGAATAACCAGTGGATCCCGTAGGGGTGGCCACGATCAGCCCGTCGGCCCAATACGTATTGAGAAATTCCCCATTGAGATAGGTATGGATCTTGATCATCGATCCTTGGTCCTTTTTATAAATGGTAAACTCATTCAATGCATAGGGCACCTCCCCGAACAGCGGCTGGCTTCCATCCAAATGGATCAGGGTACGTCGGTCCTCTACATAGGAACGCTGTACAATGGCCCGGATGGCACCGGGTATGTCCTCCCGGCCAATACTGGCTAAAAATCCCAACCGACCCGCATTGATCCCCACCAGAATGATCTTATTGTCCCGGATCAGCGATACGGTATCGAGCAAGGTTCCATCCCCCCCAAAACTGATCAGGAATTCGATGTCCTCGCCCAGGTCTTTGCTCGACATGAATTGTAAGGCAGAATCCGGCATCCGTACCGAACCGGCCAATTGATCATAGAAATCACGAAAGATCACGGGTCGAATGCCCTGCTGCTCCATCTCATCGAACAGCAACTGCCATTCGGCTTGCTGTGCCGGATCGTAGACCCGGCTGTAAACGGCCGCTTGCATCATCAGAATGGATACTTTCGATGTAAAAATAGACCGTTTTCCCCGAATCGGTTGACCGAATACTCCAACCGCAAAAGCACATCATAAAACAACACCAAATCAAATCCTAGTCCGCCAGAATATTGCCACTGATTCGCCAACCGCCCACCCACCGGCACCTTCGGATCATGCACATAGCCAGCCTGCAGGAACGCACGCGACATCAAGCGAACCGGAATCCGCCACGGCTCCTTGCCCTTGTGGTAGTGGATCTGGACCGTATGACGGATCCATTCTCGAGTGAGCAGCACGCGGGTCAGTCCGCCGGCAACCCCATCCACCACATTGTATTCGTAACCGGAAAGAAATTGCGTTCCATATCCCAAGAACCGTCGGTTCACAAACGGTTGAGCCGACGGCGATTTCCAGCCGGCGTATGCGCCCCAGGCCAAGGACCATTTCGGGGCAATCGGCCAATGCATCATGGCCTTGGCATGCACCTCCCACATCGATATACTCGAACCGAATCCCGATCGAGCGATCTGCAACTGGGCCAACGGACCTTTCGAAGGATAAGGCAAGTAATCGACCTTTTGGTAGTTCAGGGTGTATTGCAAGCGGGGATATCGAATACGTGACTGCCCCTTCGGGTAAAAATCAGGATTGCGGGTACGAACCGTATCGGCCACGCGATCCTGCATCCACTGAAAACCAATACTGTGACGCGTATTGATCCGGGGTCGGTACTGCAACTCCCCGAACACTTGCTCGAAATGACGGATGTACCGATCCGGATCCCGTAAGAAAACTTGTTTGTCGTTGACTGTTTCGACATTGACCTCTTTGTTGCGGCCCACGGAAAATCCGACCTGCATACCCCATTTCAGGTTCTTGCCCAAATATGGACGCTCATAAGAAAGAAAGAATTGTTGTGTATATCCCCCATTGAACGTTGCAAGCACCCGATCGCCTCTTCCGGATGTGTTATTCAGAAAAAGTTGCGCACCCACATTTACCCGCTTCAGGCTGGCCCGTTGCTCTACCAACCACTGATTGATATTTCGGTCGATCGGCTTTATAAAAAAAACCGGATAGATGTTAAATCGCTCAATTACCCGAACCTTTACCACGACGCGATCCAACAAAACCGTATCGGCGAACACCCTTACCTGCTGAAATAAGGTTGTATTCATCAATGCCCGCTCCGACTCCTCAAACCATCCCGTCAATTGCGGCAAACTACAGACGTCCCCTTTCTTAAAAGGAAACTCGCGCAAAATGATCTGCGGTCGCGTATGTTTATTGCCCTCGATGCGAATGGTATCGATGTACAGCGAGGAAACGGATTGAGGGTAGACGCGAGTGAAGGATAAACAAAGGAACAACAACAGCCAAGTGCGGAACCTGCCCCCGGTACGAAATTGACAAAAGACACTACACATTCAAGTAGATCATGAGGTTGTCGTAGTTGCTGCGCAACTGGTTGGTGTATAATTCCTCCCCGAAAAAACAAACCACCTTGTACTCGTAGCGCTGGAACGTAGCTACGATGTCGGAGACCTCGGGTTTGTTGATCCGAATGGTAACGGCCAGCAGTCCAGTGTCGGGCAAGATCCGGGTATTCAGCTGGGTGATCTGTGCGTCGTGCGTTTCGACCAGGCGACTCATCTCACTGAACGCATATTGCTTGGGCTCCATCTCCAACACCAACAAGCCTCCTGGCTCTTCCAACCGTAAAAAACTGGCCAGCGCCCGAATGAGATCCGAGGGCAACAACGTTCCGATCAACTCGCGTTCGATGGTTATCACCGGTATAACGGTGAGCTGTTGAGCAGCTGCCAGCTGAACTGCCATCAACAAATGATCATCCGCCTTTACGGAAAGCGACTGCCAAAGGGCCGGCCAATCCTGTAAGGATGTTTGGTCATCTTCCACGGATTGAAGCGCAGATTCGCTGATGATTCCTACGAAATCAACTCCCTCTACGATCGGAAGATGCAACACCTGATGATCGGCCATTACGTTGAGGCCCTGAAACACGGTATCGGTAGGCCGCAGGAACGGAAGGGTCTGGGATAGAAATTGACGGCAAAGCATGATAAAAAGACTGCCCCAAAAATACGGGAGTGATGCGATGCAAATCGTTAAATCGAAACGACTGTATCCGGAAATTTTTTCAGGAATTTTTCCAGGATCACGTTGAATTCGCCCGGCACTTCCATCATGGGCGCATGGCCACATTTGTCAATGAAATACAATTCACTGTTGGGGATAAGGCGATTGAATTCCTGCCCCACGAACGGAGGCGTGATGGTGTCGTTGTTTCCCCAGACCAGCAAGGTGGGCAATTGGATCTTCGACAGCTCATCTCCCAGGTTGTTGCGAATGGCACTTTTGGCCAACGCGATGATCTTGATGACTTTGAGACGGTTGTTGGTGATGCTGAACACCTCATCGACTAACTCCTTTGTAGCGGTCGCCGGATCGTAAAAGGTTTGCTCGGTCTTTTTCTTGATGTATTCGTAATCGCCTCGCTTGGGATAACTATCACCCATGCCGTTCTCAAATAAACCCGAGCTACCTGTCAGTATCAGGGAGCGAACCCGGTCGGTATGTTTGAGCAAATAGACCAATGCCACATGTCCTCCCAGCGAATTGCCCATAAGGTGTACATCCCTTAACTCCAGTGTCTCCAGGAATTTATGTAGGTACTTAGCCAACCCGCCCACGGATGTATGCAATAGGTCCATATCCAACAAGGGCATCTGAGGAACAATCACGCGGTGACTGTGCCGAAAATGCTCGATGACACCGGAAAAGTTTGCAAGGTTGCCAAACAGTCCGTGTAACAGAACCAATGGCTGACCAACGCCTTCCTCGATGAAATGATATTTCTTGACCTCTCTGATTTGATAAGACATACTAACTGAAGGGTAAACCCTTATCGCTAAAATAGACTTTTTACCTCAAATGAGTTAGAAACATATCTGATATGAAAATGAATTCTACAGAACCGGTGCAGCAGAACGTTGGGATTGGAAATATCGCTCCAATGATTCAAACACATCGCCTTTGCCCGGAATCCAACGGCTGACCCCCCGAAAGGCTTCCATGAAAAATGGCTCGACATGCTGAAGAAAAAAAGACGATTGACGCTCCGCCGCAGTAACCACACCGGCCCATTGTAATCCCTGGAATGTGGCAGCGCATACACTCAATAAAACAACGCTGTATAACAAGGCCCCTGCTACCCGATTGAAGGTGCCCAGCTGCGCCACCTCCAATACGCGCTCCAACGCTTTTGCACCCAAGCGAACCAAAATGATCACTCCAACCAAGATTAGCAAAAAGGAAAGGATCGGGAGCCAGCGACCCGATACCGTCATCCGCTGCCCCAACCAATCGCCTACAACTGAGGTAAACGTAAAGGCCAGAAATATTCCGACCCATATTGATAAAAAAGAGAAGATTGCCAAGATCAAACCCCGCTGATAACCAAGGTAAAAAGAAGCCAACACCAATAAAGCAATCAGAAGATCAATGCCCATGCAAAGGAGTATAAGATTATTGTTCGGCCAATAACTGCTTCACCAAACCCGAGAGCGTTTTGCCATCCACCTTGCCGGCGAAAGCTTTATTTGCAGCCCCCATTACCTTTCCCATATCGGCTGCAGATTGTGCTCCGACCTCTGCAATGATCTTTTTTAATCCGGCTCGTAATTCCTCTTCCGACATCGGCTGGGGCAAGAATTTTTCGATCACGGCGATCTCCTCCGACTCTTTCGCAGCCAATTCCGGACGATTTTGCTGTTGAAAGATCTCCAGCGAGTCCTTTCGTTGCTTTACCAATTTTTGTAACAACTTGATCTCGGCGGCCTCCTCCAATTCATCTTTGGCACCCTCGGCTGTCTTGGCCAATAAGATCGCCGCTTTGATGGCGCGAAGACTGCGCAGGGCGGCCTCTTCTTTGTTCAGCATGGCTGTCTTGAGGGCAGCCATCACGTCTTTTTCCAATGACATTTGATTACGCTTTATTGTTTGCTAATTGCTTGGCTCGAAAGTTCTCGTAGAAGGTTTTGGCAAAGGACTTCATCTGCTCCACCTGATCGGCATACTGGGTGGCTCGTCCATACGTATCGGCCATGTTCATCAAGGTCTGATAAAAAAAATCAGCCATCTCGTCCACCATCATCTGCTGGGTCCACAGATCGATGCGGAGGGCAGCTTTATCCGAACCATCCCAAAAAGACACCATCATGGCCTTTGCTTTTTGAAACTGACCCTCGCCGGCATCGCTGGCGGACCATTGAATATCGGTAGGCACCCGCTTGTCATCCAACCCCACCTGAATCGTAATTGTCGATTGATCCATATAAATAGTTAAGAGGCAAAGCTAATTCAATCCCGCCGCGCAGCCGCCATCATGGACGACCAAAGACATTGCGCCGTTTTTTCCCAAGAATAACGAGCCGATACCTCCCGACCCAATTCGATCAGTCGGCAACGCAAGGACTCGTCCACGTACAACCGATTCAACTGTTCTGCCAAGGCGGTTGGATTGGCCGGATCGGCATAGAGCGCCGCCGAACCGGCAATCTCCTGCATCGAGGTACCCAAGCTGGTGATCACCGGCACATCCGATTGCATGGCCTCCAATACAGGCACGCCAAATCCCTCGTAAAAAGAGGGATAGGCCAACGCATAGGCCGAAGCCGTAAGTCCCACCAACTCCTCCACCGGCAGATAACCCGTCAGCACTACGTCTGACCGGTATTTGTAAGTCGACAGCAACCTCACAAAATCACCCGTATGCCAGGCCATTCGCCCGGCCAATACCAACTTATAGCCATTCTGCTGCCTTTTCTTGAACAACGAAAACGCCTTCAATAACCCGATTAGATTTTTTCGGGGATGAATGGCACCCGTATATAAAAAATATTCTTTCCCATCCGTGTAACGAGATTTAACAGCAGCTATCTCCGCATCGGAATGGGACCGAAAAACCGGTTTGGCGGCATTGAATACCACGTCGATCGAATCGGGGGAAAGACCATAGCGGTCGATCAATTCTTTTTTGGATGTCTCGGAAACCGTCGCCACCCGCTGAATCTTCCGAAGGAATCTCGGAGTGCGGTTGATATAAAATCGACGAATGGATGCAGGGAACCACTCGCGCGCGTGTAAAAAAGCCAGGTCATGGATCACCAGACACTGCGGGATTTTGGTTCGGAGGGAAGCAATGCCATCGGGCGATACAAACAAATCGGCCTTTAATTTTTTGAGTAGGACAGGAAGCCGCCAATCGTACCACCACACCCAGAGCCAGGGATGGCGGGCAGGCGGACCAATGATCTCTACCCGGACATGCGCGGGCAATTTTGGCAAGGACAAAGGGGGGCGGTCGAAGATCAGGTAAAACTCATGTTCAGGATGCGCCTGTACAAGACGGGTAACGACTTGCTCGATGAAATACCCGTAACCCTCAAGCCGATCCGGCATCCAAAAACGGGCATTTACGACGATTCGCATGAGGGGCAAAGGTAGCCCCCCGGTTGCCCAAACGACACCGTAGAATCCGTATATTTGCCCTTTCACTACACTTTATGGAATACAATACCAGTCGCAACCACCTGGCGATGCGGGAATACGGCCGTCACATCCAACGCATGGTGGAGCATATCTTGACGATCGACGAAACCGAAAAGCGTCAGAAAAATGCACAGGTGATCGTGGAGACCATGGGCATTCTCAATCCGCAGCTCAAGAATGTAGAGGACTACAAGCAAAAGTTCTGGGACCACCTGTTTGAGATCTCCGATTTCACCCTCGAGGTCAATTCCCCCTATCCCATCCCCACGCGGGAAGAAGCGCAGGCCCGGCCCAAACCCCTGCCCTATCCCAAACGCTACCCCCGTTATGCCCACCTGGGCAAGAACCTGGAGATGGTAATCCAAAAAGCGCTGGAAGCGGAAGATGCCGACAAAAAACAAGGCTTCGCCAACGCGATCGCATACTACATGAAACTGGCTTACAACAACTGGCACAAAGAACTGGTGGCCGACGACGTGATACAAAGTGAAATGAATGCGCTGACCGACGGACAACTCACCTTCACCAACACCCCTTATGTTAAGGCCTTCCGGATGCAACCGGAGGGACGAGGCGGCGGCGGATATGGGAAAAGAGGCAAATTTCAGCAACGGGGCGGCGGCCGTCGCGATATGCGTGGCGGATTCAAAAAGAAGCGCTACTGATCGGCGTCCCCCTCGATCTTTTATCGAACATGGACCTTCCCCGAAATAAGATCATCATCATCGCCGCTCCTTCCGGAGCCGGCAAAACCTCGATCGTCCGATACTTGCTGGAAAAAATGCCGGACCAATTGGTCTTCTCCGTTTCGTGTACGACGCGCGCACCCCGCAACAGTGAAACCAATGGAAAAGAATATTACTTTATTCCCGTAGAGGAATTTGAAAAAAAGATTTCGGAAGGTGCATTTGCCGAATGGGAGATGGTTTACCCCGGAAAATATTATGGCACCCCCGTCAGCGAACTGGAACGAATCTGGCAATTGGGTAAAACACCCCTGCTGGACATCGACGTAAAAGGAGGAATCAATATCCGCAACCAATTCCCCCAGAGCCTGGCCATTTTCATCGAACCGCCTTCGTTGGAAGAACTATCTCGCCGCCTGCAAGCCCGAGGGACCGAAACGCCGGAATCACTGGCCGCTCGGATAAACAAAGCCAGTTCCGAAATGAGTTATAAGTATGCCTTCGATCAGGTGATCCTAAATGAAAATCTGGAAAAAGCCTGTACCGAAACGGAAAAATTGGTTCGTACTTTTCTGCAAGCACCCGCGATATGACCACCCTGCTGATCTTTCTGATAACCCTGTTGGGGATGGCCCTGCTGGCCGGCATCGAGATGTCTTTTTACAGCGCAAACCGGATGGCGCTAGAGATCAAAAAACGGCAAGCACCACAAGCCATTAAACGACTGGAGCCGTTTTTGGAGTCGCCGGCTCGCTTGATAGGCACCACCTTGGTTGGCACGCAAATCCTGTTGGTGCTACTAGCCCTGCAGATCAATGACGTGATGCAACCCCTGTGGTCATACTCCCAACTGGAATCACCCACTCTACGATTAATAATCGAAATACTGCTCGCCACCTTGCTGGTTCTCATTCTGGCCGAGTTTATTCCCCGTGCCTATTTCCGCTCCCGCGGAGAAAATGCGTTGATCCGGTTTTCCGGATTCCTGCAACGGGCACATCAATTGCTTTTCCCGATAGCCGCCGCTGCCATTGATGCCGCCGAATGGCTTCTTCAACAACTATTTGACGTAAGGATAAGAGAAAAAAGAGAGCCCTTGAAACGGAGCGACCTGAAATATCTTTTTCAAACCCCGATGCCGGAAGAATCGGATGAGCTGCAAGCACAACTCATCGAGAATGCCCAAGAATTGCCCAAGATCAAAGTGCGGCAGTGCTTGGTGCCCCGCAAAGAAATTATCGGTGTGCCCCGGCACACCAGCATGGAAGAAGTCCGACAACAATTCATCCAAACCCAGCTCAGCAAACTGGTCGTTTTTGAAAAGGATATCGATCATATTGTGGGATATGTGCATCAGTTAGACCTATTCAAAAATCCCCAACGGCTGGATGAGATCATCCTGCCCATCCCGGCCATTCCTGAAAGCATGAGTGCCACGCGACTCATCAGTCAGTTCACCCGGGAAAGAAAAAGCATCGCTTGGGTCGTAGATGAGTTTGGCGGAACGGCCGGGATCGTAACCATGGAAGATGTACTGGAAGAGCTTTTTGGAGAGATCCGCGATGAATTCGACACCGAAGACCTGATCGAGAAACAACTGGGAGAAAGGGAATTTATATTTTCGGGACGGCTGGAACTGGATTACCTAACCGATAAGTATGACTTCTCGTTTGACCAAGATGAGGCCGAAACATTGTCAGGCTTCATCATCAACCACTACGACACCATACCCCGCCAAAAGGAACGAATCATCATCAACGAATTTGAATTTGAAGTGCTGCAGGTGACCGATACCCGAATCGAACTGGTACGAATGAAATGGCTCGCTTAGCCCTATATCTTTGCAATACATGGCCCTATTGGATTTTTTAAAAAAACGCACTCCCGATCCCCAAGCGGAAATGAGCTTCCTAGACCACCTGGAAGAACTCCGCTGGCATATCATTCGATCGTTGCTGGCCATGCTGGTGGGCGGTATCGTCATATTTTCCTTTTCCGATTGGGTCGTAGAAGACGTTCTCTTTGCCCCCACCCGCCCCGAATTCATTTCTTCCCGCTGGCTTTGTGCGATGGGACAAAATATTGGCATCGGACAAGTTCTTTGCTTTAAACCAGTCAAGACCCAATTTTTGGAGACTACAATGACCGGACAATTCATTGCTTCGTTCACCCTCGCCCTGATCGGCGGATTTATTATCGCCTTCCCTTACATATTCTGGGAGTTCTGGCGCTTCATTCGTCCAGCCCTGTCCGATAAGGAAAGAAAAAACACCAGCGGCGTGATCTTTTGGGTGTCTCTACTCTTCTTCGCAGGTGTACTCTTTGGATATTTCATTCTTACACCCTTCATGGTTAACTTTTATTTCAATTACAAATTAAGTAGTCAGATTACCATCATGCCCTCCTTCTCTGACTACCTGGAAAACCTGATCTACACCACCGCAGGAGTAGGCGTATTGTTCCAAATGCCCCTGCTAATTATGGTGCTGGCCCGCGTCGGAATTGTCTCTGCCGCCTACCTACGCAAATACCGGCGGCATGCCTTTGTGATCATCCTAACCACCGCCGCCATCATTACCCCCTCCACCGACCCGTTCAGCCTCACCATCGTAACCATCCCGCTCTACCTATTGTTTGAAGCAAGTATTATTCTGGCGGGAAGGGTGAAGAAAGAAGAGGAGTGGAGTTAGTTTGGATAGTTTGGGAAGTTTGGATAGTTTGAGTTTTAAATCAGTTTTATGCAGTTTGAGTTAAGTAAACCCATATCGATTGGTAGTGATCATGCGGGATATGAGTTTAAGCAGTTCATTGCCGATTTTTTACGTTCGGAGGGATTTGTCGTACGGGATAACGGCACGCACAGCAAGGATTCGGTCGACTACCCCGACTTTGCTCACCCCGTAGCCGAACAGGTAGAATCCGGAGAAGCGGCATATGGAATCTTAATCTGTGGCAGCGCCAATGGAGTGGCTATGACAGCCAACAAACACGCTGGCATTCGAGCAGCCATCTGCTGGAACGAAGAGCTGGCCTCCCTGGCCCGCGCCCACAACGACGCAAACATTCTCTGCATTCCAGCCCGATTTGTATCCCAAGAGATTGCCGTGCAGATGGTAAAGGTCTTTCAATCGTCACCTTTTGAAGGCGGCCGCCATCAGTCGAGGGTATCAAAAATCAGTAGTTGCTAATTTTTGATACCCTCGACAGTTTGAGTGGTTTGAAAAGATTAAGTAGTTGCTTCAACTTTTCAAACTACACCAACTATTCAAACTAAACTGGTAAAATGCAGTCGCATTTTACCAGTTTAAGATCCAGCCGAAGATCAACGGCGCTACAATCGTAGCATCACTCTCTACAATATATTTCGGCGTGTTGATGTCTAACTTTCCCCACGTGATCTTCTCGTTCGGCACGGCGCCCGAGTAAGAACCATACGAGGTGGTGGAATCGGAGATCTGACAGAAATAACTCCAGAACGGCACATCGTGCCACTCCAGATCCTGGTACATCATCGGCACCACACAGATCGGGAAATCACCGGCAATGCCTCCTCCGATCTGAAAGAACCCAACACCCTTGCCGGCAGAATGCTCTCGATACCAATCAGCCAACCAGGTCATATACTCAATTCCACTTTTTACCGTACTTGCATTCAATTCATTTTTGATCACGTAGCTCGCAAAAATGTTGCCCGTGGTACTATCCTCCCAACCCGGCACTACAATGGGAATATTCTTCTGCGCCGCAGCCACGATCCAACTATCCTTCGGATCGATCTCGTAATACTGCTCCAACTCACCACTCAAAACAGCCTTATACAAAAACTCATGCGGGAAATACCGTTCGCCTTTCGCTTCCGCTTCCTTCCATTGCTTTACCAAATGCTTTTGCAGGCGACGAAACGCTTCCTCCTCCGGAATACAGGTGTCGGTTACCCGGTTATAATGATTCTCCAACAAATCCCACTCCTCCTGCGGCGTCAGGTCGCGGTAATTCGGAATGCGCTTGTATTTCGAATGCGCCACGAGGTTCATCACATCCTCTTCCAGGTTCGCGCCCGTACAGCTGATGATCTGTACTTTGTCCTGACGGATCATCTCCGCCAAGGAAATACCCAACTCGGCGGTACTTATGGCACCGGCTAAGGTGATCATCATCTTTCCCCCTTCGGCCAAATGTTTTTCATATCCCTTGGCTGCATCTACCAAGGCCGCGGCATTGAAATGACGGTAATGATGTTCGATAAACTGTGAAATAGGTCCACGTGGCATGTTGATCGGTTTTAAACCGCCTTCCGATCCCGAATGGCCGGGAGACTTTGCGGACCCCGCAAAAATACAGTGCCCTCCACAATTCGAGTACCTTTATGGCTCCTATGAATAAATTCTTGTTTTCCTTTTGGGCCTTGCTACTGTGCACCACCGGCCATACACAAATCAACATACCTTCCGATACCATCTCCATTGCCGTCTACGGAGGAAGATTGTACGGCACGCTCCTGCAACCCAACCCCTCGAAAGATCGACCGATCGTACTAATCATCGCAGGTTCTGGTCCCACCGACCGAAATGGAAACAACCCCCTCAGTGGAAAAAACAATTGCCTCCTGCAACTGGCAGACAGCCTCGCACAGTATGGAATCGCCACCCTGCGGTATGATAAAAGAGGGATCGGCGAAAGCGTTCAATCCCTTGCCAAAGAAGAAAACCTGGTATTTGAGCAAAACACGGCCGATGCCCGCTGCTGGCTTCAATACCTAACAGAAAATGGGTTTCGAAAGATCTATGTGGCCGGACACAGCGAAGGCTCCCTCGTGGCGCTGCAAGTGGCCCAAGGATTTCCCTTAAGCGGACTCATCAGCTTGGCCGGCGCCGGCAGATCGATCCAGGATGTACTTCGGGAGCAATTGTCTACCCTCCCCGAATCGCTCAAAGAAAATACGTACCGGTGCGTAGATAGCCTGTCCGCCGGCAAACGCGTCAACAACCCACCCCTCGCCCTGCTTTCGCTATTCCGACCCTCCGTTCAAGATTATCTCATCAGCTGGATGAAACTCGACCCGGCAAAACTGGTTGCGAAACTCAATTGCCCGATACTGATCGTACAAGGAGAACGCGACCTGCAAGTAAGCGTGGCCGACGCCAACCGACTTGCCCAAGCAAATCCAAAAGCCGAATTGTTTATACTGCCCACCATGAACCATTTGTTCAAATCCGTGGCGTCGGATCAACTCGCCGAAAACCTGAATATCTATAAAGACCCCACCCTCCCCGTGATGAGCGAACTCATCCAACGAATGACCATCTTCCTTCGCTGATCCTTCTTGGAATTGCTGAACTTTACCCAATGTGCGGCATCGCCGGAATTCTTCAGCCCAACCCACAGCAATACACGCTGACCGACCTGCAAGGCATGACCAACGCCCTCGCGCACCGAGGACCCGACGGTGCCGATTACTGGCAATCATCCGATGCAACCGTTCTGCTCGGACACCGACGACTTAAGATCCTGGACCTCTCCAACCAAGCCAAACAACCCCTCACCTACCTGAGTCGATATACAATCGTCCACAACGGTGAGATTTACAACTACCTCGAACTGAAAGAAACCCTCTCGCAAAAAGGCTATCGCTTTCAAACCACCGGCGATACAGAAGTCATCGCCGCCGCATACGATCACTGGGGCGCCCAGTTCCTCGCTCAACTCGACGGCATGTTCGCCTTCGCTATTTGGGACAACAAAGAGCATTCCCTCTTCGCCGCCCGCGATCGCTTCGGCGAAAAACCATTCTACTATTCCCTCCAAAACCATACCCTACTCTTCGCCTCCGAGATCAAAGCTTTCTGGCCCCTGAACCTCCCCAAACAAATGGACCCATCCCTCACCTTTCACTACCTCACCCTGGGATATGTGGACGACCCCTTCCAACCCGACCGCACTTTCTTTACCCACATACACAAACTGCCCGCCGCACACTACCTGAAATATTCGGCGATCTACCGCACCGCTGCCATCGAGCGGTATTGGGACCTCTACCTTCCCAAAACACCTTCAATCCGCTCCGAGACAGAAGCGGAAAATACCTTCCGACAATTATTAGAGACATCGGTAAGCCGTCGAATGCGCAGTGATGTGCCCATCGGCTGCAGCCTGAGCGGCGGACTCGACAGCAGCACCCTCGCCCAACTCATCCACGAACAAACCAACACCCGGCTCCATACATTCACCGCCATCGTCCCTCACTTCGATCGCAATGAAGAAGATTCTGCCCGTGCCATAGCCAATCATATCCATGCGAATGCGCATTTCATCGATCTGAACGATACTGATTGGTTTGCATTAGGAATGGAATGCCTGAAACATCAAGATGAACCCGTGGGCTCCTCCAGCGTTTTCGCCCAATACGCCGTATATCAAGCCATCGCCCAAGCAGGAATAAAAGTTGTGATCGACGGGCAGGGCGCCGATGAAACCTTGGCCGGATACGAACGCTATTACCCCTGGTATTGGCAAGAACTTTACCGAAACCGTAGCTGGAGATCCTCCGGTGAACAAGCATACACCCGCGCCCTCGGCGTAGAGGTTCCCTTCTCATGGAAAAACAAATTGGCCGCCTTCTTCCCTAATACAGCCTCCCGTCAACGCCACCGCGAATACCAACAACAAGCCAAACGAAACACAGAACTGAATGAAGGATTTCGCCAAGAACAAATCAAACAATTTCATCACACCATGCCCGAACATACGGGACTAAACGGCGCACTCTATTTTAATACCTGTACCCATGGACTGGAGGAATTGCTTCGCTATGCCGATCGAAATGCCATGCGATTCGGAGTAGAGGTTCGCCTGCCCTTCCTTTCGCATGAATTGGTCGAATTTATTTTCTCTCTTCCACCACATTTCAAGATCCGGGAAGGCTGGCGCAAATGGATCCTGCGTCGATGCATGGATAAACACCTTCCTCCAAGCATTTGCTGGAATCCCAACAAGATTGGATACGAAACCCCACAAGTGCGCTGGATGCAACAACCCGATTTTCAAGAAGCCATACACGAATCCAGAAAAAAACTGATCGGAGAAAAGATTTTGTCGTCCTCCGTGACCAACCGTCCCATTCAACCGCACCCCGCTCATGCACCCGATCCCAAGGACTGGCGATATTTTTCGTTGGCTCAAGTGTTGACCGATTAATTCTCATCTTTGTTCCATTAATACACTCAAATGAAACCTGCCACTCAATACATCCATGCCGGATCACACCCCGATCCCACCACCGGAGCGATCATGACACCCATCTTCCAAACCTCCACCTATGTGCAGGAAGCCCCGGCTACACACAAAGGATACGAATACGCCCGTAGCCAAAATCCCACGCGCACCGCACTCGAGGAAGCATTGGCCATCATTGAACAAGGTAAATACGGACTGGCCTTCAGCAGCGGCGTAGCCGCCACCGATGCGGTGATCAAATTATTGAATGCCGGGGATGAGGTCATCTGCGGAAACGACATGTACGGAGGCACCTACCGGCTCTTCACCAAAGTTTTTGAACGCCTGGGCATCGTTTTCCACGCGGTTGATACAACGAATCCCGATAATATCACGTCCGCCATTACGGCCAAAACAAAACTGGTTTGGTTGGAAACCCCCACCAACCCGATGATGAACATCACCGATATCGAAGCCGTGGCGGCCATCACCCGAAAACATAACCTGCTGCTGGCGGTCGACAATACATTCGCCTCTCCTGCCCTGCAAAACCCGCTGACCCTCGGAGCCGATATCGTGATGCACTCTGCCACAAAATACTTGGGCGGACACAGCGATGTCATTCAGGGTGCCTTGGTCGTGAACAGCGCTGAACTCCGCGAAAAATTATACTTCATCCAGAAAAGTTGCGGGGCGGTACCCGGACCAATGGATTGCTTCCTCGTCCTGCGCGGTATCAAAACCCTGGGCATCCGAATGAAAGCGCATTGTGAAAATGGCGCCATCATCGCACACTGGTTACGCAATCATCCTAAAGTAGCAAAAGTGCACTGGCCTGGATTTGAAGACCATCCCGGTCACCCCGTCGCCAAAAAACAAATGCGCGATTTTGGAGGCATGATCGCCTTCGAACTGAAAAACGACAGCGTAGAGGAGGTAAAACGTGTTTTATCAAAAACCAAACTATTTGCCCTGGCAGAAAGTTTGGGTGGAGTGGAGTCGCTGGTGAACCACCCCGCCAGCATGACGCATGCCTCCATTCCGCGAGAAGAAAGGATCAAAAACGGCCTGCGCGATTCACTGATCCGTCTCAGCGTTGGCATTGAAGACGCCCAAGACCTCATAGAAGATCTGGCCCAAGCGATCGGCTAGGATGGACAAGAAAAAACTGCATCGATTCCTGGACCAAAAAGTCCGGCAATACAACAATACCTCCTTCATTGCCCGGGATCCCATCGCGATTCCACATCGGTTCAGTAAACGATCCGACATCGAAATCGCCGGATTTTTTGCTGCCACCTTCTCCTGGGGGAATCGAACAACGATCTTGAACAAATCGATCGAGCTGTTTCAATTGTTCGACCACACCCCGCATGCCTTTATCACCCAACATCGGCAAACCGACCTAAAAAAATTATTGACGTTTCGACACCGCACGTTTCAATCGATCGATCTCCTTTACTTCATTCAATTTCTCCGGCAACATTATGCACAACACGCCTCCCTTGAATCGGCTTTTTGTCGATCGAACGGCAACTTGGAAGATCGGCTGAATGCCTTTCATCATTATTTCTTCTCCCTACCCGATTCACCCGAAAGAACGCGTAAACACGTTTCCTCTCCGCAACGCCGCTCTACGTGCAAGCGATTGAATATGTTCTTGCGGTGGATGGTGCGTAAGGATGGGAATGGGGTAGACTTTGGCCTTTGGAAAAAGATCCAACCGGCGGAACTGATCTGCCCCATCGACGTTCACGTATCCCGCGTAGCCCGTAAATTGGGATTGGTTGAACGAAAACAGACCGACTGGCAAACGGCCGTGGAACTCACCGAATCGCTCAAACGCTTGGATCCGACCGATCCGGTGAAATACGATTTCGCCTTGTTCAGCCTGGGCGTAAATGAAAAATTCTGACATGAACGATACGATCCGAAACGAATTGATTTCCGCTGTTGGGTTCGATCTGCCCGAGACGAATTGGAAGATTCGGCTCATCGACGAGATCCGATACCTGCTTGAACATGATTTTCATAAATTGATCTCTATTTTGTACCGAATGGACGTCTCCGAAGGAAAATTAAGGGGGTTATTGCAAGAACTACCCGATGCGGATGCAGCCGAGTTGATCGCGGGAATGATGCTGGAACGTGTTGCACAGCGACAACAAACGAAAACTGCATTCAAACAGCCGAGACCGGAAGACGATCACGAGGAAAAATGGTGATCAAGGGCTCTTCTCGAACATCAACTCCTTAGCCTTGTTTGGATCCTCTTTCTCCCGGAGGTCGAACATAGTACCGAAGACGTGATCCCACAACGTAGAACTTACGCCGAATCCCTGATGCTCATTTTTGTAGTGATGCAAGTGGTGATTGCGCCAAAGCGGCTTCATCCATTTGAACGGCGGATTCCAGGCATGAATCGCATAATGCATGGTTCCATACATCAAATAGCCAAACACAAAACCAGGGAAAAACATGAACACCTGTGTACCCAGTGGCAGGTACATCAGTCCAAACAACACGGAAGAGATGAGGATGCTTGGCAGGGGCGGCATGAAGAGCCGCTGCCGGTCGCGCGGATAGTGGTGGTGATTGCCATGCAACGTGTAAACGAATTTGGTGGCACGGTCTGTTTTGGGGATCCAATGAAAAAGAAATCGATGGGCGATATACTCAAAAAAACTCCAAAACAGCATCCCCCCGAAGAAAGTAGTTACGATGTGAAGGGTGGAATACCCATGCTCCGCTCCGGCTAGATACATAAGATATCCCATGATGGGGATATACATTCCCCAAATGACCAGCGGGTGCGATTTGGTCAGCATTTCCAAAAAATCGTTCTGGAACAAACGCGCCTGCCCTTTATTATGGATTTTTTCGAAATGCATGGCGCAAAGATACCAAAAACACGATTTTTGCAAACGGAGACAGCATGATTCCGGTTATCTTTAAAAGGAAATATGAAACTGATCACTTTCCAAAATGAATCGCAGGAGCAGTTGGGCGTGCTGATCGATGGGCAGGTCTATGCCATGGACCAGCTTCACCCCGAACTGCCCAACAGCATGAACCTTTTTTTGAATTATTGGGACGATTACCTGCCGGCTGCCCAGGCCGCTGAAAAAGCCATTCGGAACGGCAACCGGTTTACCGGAAGTGGAAAGCCCATCGAATCGACTGTATTGATGGCCCCCGTGCCCTTCCCTTCTAGTTGTCGGGACGGCTATGCGTTTCGTCAACACGTAGCCGCCGCCCGCCGCAACCGAAAAGTGGATATGATTCCCGAGTTCGATCAATATCCCATTTTCTATTTTACAAACCACCACAGCATAACGGGACCGGGTCCTATCACCTGCATGCCCGACCATTTTGAAAAACTGGACTTCGAGTTGGAAGCTGCCATCGTGATTTGTCGACACGGCCGCAACATTCGGGCGGAGGAGGCAGATGCATACATCGGGGGGCTGATGATCATGAACGATTGGAGTGCCCGTCGGCTCCAAATGGAAGAAATGTTGCTGAACCTAGGGCCCGCTAAAGGAAAAGACTTTAGCACAACCCTCGGACCCTGGCTTGTGACGCTCGATGAATTGGAACCGTATGAAGTCCCCGCCAAAGAAGGACATGTCGGCAAATCTTGGAACCTATCCATGAAATGCTGGGTAAACGGCAAACAGGTAAGCGAGGGAAATCTGGGAGATATGGATTGGACCTTTGCGGAGATCATCGAGCGGGCCTCTTACGGAGTTGATCTTTATCCCGGCGATGTGATCGGAAGCGGTACCGTTGGCACGGGTTGTTTTTTGGAATTAAACGGTACTGGAAAACTCAACGATCCCAACTACCCCGAACAATGGATTCAGCCCAACGATGTGGTCGAAATGGAAATCGACCAATTAGGTCGACTGCATAACACCGTGGTAGCCGAAGAAACGGATTGGAGTATTCTGAGCAGAAAAAAAACCGGAACCACATGATCCTGGATCTCGCTTCTCTTTCGGCTGCCGAAAAACAAAACTGGCTACAACACGTCGTAGCACCCCGCCCCATCGCGCTGGCGTCCACCATCGATGCGGACGGAAACGTGAACCTGAGCCCCTTCAGCTTCTTCAACTTGTTCTCTTCCAATCCGCCGATCGTAATCTTCTCACCGGCACGAAGAGTGCGTGACAACAGCATCAAACACACCTTACAAAACGTACAAGCCATACCGGAAGTGGTGATTCACTTGGTGACCAAAGAGATCGTTCAGCAACAATCGCTGGCCAGCTGCGAATATGAAAAAGGGGTGAATGAATTTCTCAAGGCTGGCTTTACCGAAGAGAAAGCCACCCGTGTTCGTCCCCCTATGATCAAAGAAGCCCAGGTGAAGCTGGAATGCAAGGTAAATGAGATCAAGCCGCTCGGCACTGAAGGCGGTGCAGGCAATCTTGTGATCTGTGAAGTTCTCTGTATTCACATCGATGAAAAACTGCTGGATGAAAAAGGAAAGCCCGATCAACGAAAGATCCTGCCCGTGGCCCGGATGGGCGGACACTGGTACACCGAAGTGAATGCACAAAGTCTTTTTGAAGTTGAAAAACCAAATATTCAGTTGGGGATGGGATTTGACGCACTCCCTGCCTCCATTCGTTCCAGCCCAGTACTAACCGGAAATCAACTCGCGCAGTTAGCCAACTGTACGCAAATACCCGAGATCGATCCGGCCTTTGAGGACGCCCACGTGCGACAGATCATTCAATACTACTCGATCAACCCCGAAGAAATGGAGCGGGAATTGCATCAACATGCAGCTGCTTTACTGAACCAAAATCAAGTGGAACAAGCCTGGCAAGTGTTGCTGGCCGGGAGCTGATTCGTTTACACCAGTCGCATTTGACCGAATATCCCCATGGAAATCATAGGGTTATGAAAAATTTGAGAATCCCGGGGAAAAGGATCCGATCCGCTGCAACCCCCAAGAAATCAGGAGTTTCGGTAAAGCAAAACACACAAAAAACTATATCTTAGCGAAAATTCCGACCCGGTATGGATGGGACGGCGCCCGAACCGAAAAGCGTTATGAGTAGGTGAACCAAAATGACTGTTATGAAAAGAATGTTCACACTGGCAGCCCTGTTGTTCAGTCTGCCTGTTTTCGTTGATGCCCAATCTACCCAAGTCGGTGTTTCTACGGGCGTAACTTCCTCCGACATGTACGGAGAAGTGGGCGGAAATAAAGTGGCTGGCGACAAACGGCTGGGATATGCGTTTGGTATGTTCATCAACGTCCCCATCAAGAAAACCGCGATCAGCTTTCTGCCCAGTATCAATTACGTCCAAAAAGGGAATACACAGGTGAAGGACAACAACCGCGATCAGTGGACTGCCCTTCGCTATGCTGAGTTGCATGCAAACTTCGTGTACAACACAAACGGATCGAAAGGAAATAACTTCTTCATTGGAGGCGGCCCGTTCTTTGGCGCCAACCTGCCTTCTGCCTTTGTTTCCAAAACCATTGTTCGTGATCCGACTAAATCAGATTACTGGCTCCGCACCGAAACCAACGTGAACATTGGTAACAAGGCCAACTCCCATTACCAATTCGGCGATTACGGAATGAACGTTTTGATGGGCTATCGCCTGAAATGTGGTTGGGGCCTCTCCTTCAACTACAGTGCCGGTCTGCGCAACACAAAACCATTGGCTACTGGAGATGATTACATCAACAACCATGTGATGGGTCTGAATTTGAGCTACCTGGTCAAAAACAAATAATTCGATCCTCCCGATCGATGCGAAAGCCTCCTTCGGGAGGCTTTTCTGTTACCAACCCCCGAACACTACCTTTGCGACTGCCATAAAACCATGAACCACCCTCCATTATCCGAACAAGAACAACTTCGACGCGAGAAACTCGCCGAACTGATCATCCTGGGCATCGATCCCTACCCCGCACCCTTGTATCCCGTCAATCGCTACTCTGCCGAGATCAAGAACCAATTCACGGAAGAGACAAAAGAATCTTTCCATGAGGTTTGCCTGGCCGGACGCATCATGAGCGTTCGAGACATGGGAAAGGCAAATTTCGCCGTGATCCAAGATGCACAGGGACGAATTCAACTCTACATCAAACGCGATGATATTTGTCCGAGTGAGGACAAAAGCCTCTACGACATCGTCTGGAAAAAACTCATCGACATCGGCGACATCATTGGCGTGAAAGGTTACGTGTTCACCACCAAGACCGGGGAAACCTCCGTGCATGTTCGGGAACTAACCTTGCTCTGCAAATCGCTCCGCCCCCTGCCAATCGTAAAAGAAGCAGAAGGGCAAACATTCGATGCCGTAACCGATCCGGAATTCAAATACCGCCAACGCTATGCCGATCTGATCATCAACCCCGCTGTGAAGGAAACCTTTAATAAGCGAACCAAAATGATCAACGCCATTCGGGATTTTCTCAATGAGCGAGGCGCCCTGGAAGTTGACACTCCTGTACTACAATCCATTCCCGGCGGCGCAGCGGCACGTCCATTCACCACGCATCACAACGCACTCGACATTCCCCTTTACCTGCGTATTGCCAACGAACTCTATCTGAAACGACTGATCGTGGGCGGATTTGATTGGGTCTATGAATTCAGCCGCAACTTCCGAAACGAGGGAATGGACCGCACCCACAACCCCGAATTCACCATTCTCGAATTCTATACCGCATACAAAGATTATCTCTGGATGATGGAAACCACCGAGCAGCTGCTGGAAAAAACAGCGCTGGCCGTATGCGGGACCACTGAAATACCCCTGGGAGATAAAACTATTTCCTTCAAAGCACCCTTTGCCCGGGTCAGCATTTTTGAAGCGATCGAAAAACATACCGGCATCGATGTGAGCCGCATGGGAGAAGAACAACTTCGATCGGTCTGCAAACAATTACTCATTCCCATCGAAGACTCCATGGGAAAGGGTAAACTCATTGATGAGATCTTCGGTGCGAAATGCGAGAAAAACTACGTTCAGCCCACGTTTATCATCGACTACCCGGTAGAGATGAGTCCCCTGACCAAAAAACATCGAGAGAAAGACGGACTGGTCGAACGCTTCGAACTCATGGTAAACGGCAAAGAACTCGCCAATGCCTACTCGGAATTGAACGACCCGATCGATCAACGCGAACGCTTCGAAGAACAAGTCAAACTCATGGAACGTGGCGACGACGAAGCCATGTTCATCGACTACGATTTTCTACGCGCCCTCGAATACGGAATGCCCCCCACCTCCGGCATCGGCATCGGCATCGACCGACTCTGCATGCTGCTCACCAACAACGCCTCCATTCAGGATGTACTGCTGTTTCCGCAGTTAAGACCCGAGAACAGAGAGTAGTTTAAGGAGCAGGGGTTAGGGTTTAGCACATAACATTATCGAGCACACCATCACCATTAAGGTCCTAAACTCTAAACGCTGTTCTCTAGACCAACTGCCTACTAGTCCAGGAACAAATCCGTATACAACTGCGCGCCGGGAATCACGGAATAATGTCCCCAATCCGTAACACCCTCCTCGGTAAGTACTTGTTCGTCCACAAATAAATTTCCCGTACAAGCGGTGGAAGGACGACGTAAAATATAATAAGCCGCATCGGCCAGGATCTCCGGGGTGCGACTCATATTTACCAGCATTTGTCCGCCTAATAAATTCCGTACCGCCGCGGTGTCAATCGTGGTTCTGGGCCAAAGGGAATTGGCGGCGATTCGGTCCTTGGCAAATTCTTTCGCCCATCCAATCGTCATCATACTCATGTTATACTTACTCATCGTATAGGCCACGTGCTTCTCAAACCACTTGGGATCGAGATTGATTGGGGGCGATAAAGTCAGAATATGAGGATTGGAAGATTTTCTCAACTGAGAAATACATGCCTTGGTCATATAAAACGTACCTCGCACATTCACATCATACATCAAATCGAACCTTTTGGCCTCTGTCTGCTCCGTTGGTGTCAACGAGATCGCGGAGGCATTATTGATCAACCCGTCGATCGTACCAAAACGAGACACCGTTTGCTCGACCACATTGGCTACTTGATCCTCAAAACGAATATCACAAGCCACCGCCAGCGCCTTGCCACCAGCCTGCTCGATCTCCTCTGCTGCAGAAAAGATCGTGCCACCCAACTTGGGATTCTCTTCCGTGCCCTTGGCAGCTACTACAATATTGGCTCCTTCTTTGGCTAGTCGTAGCGCAATGGCTTTCCCGATGCCACGCGAAGCCCCGGATATGATGAATGTTTTTCCTGAAATGGACATAACGGCGGATTTAATAGTCCGGTAAAACAGGCTTGTTATTTAGGATCTTCTCGATCTTTTCCAATACCTCTGGCGTCAGCAACGACAGCGCCTCGATCGCTTTGAGATTTTCGGTCAGCTGCTCGGCCTTGGTAGCGCCCAAAATTGCAGTGGTTACGTTCGGATTTCGGATGCACCAAGCTATGCTCAGGATGGCAGTGGTGGTACCCAATTCCTGTGCCAGATCCGACAACTGCTTAACTTTCTCAACCGCATTGTCTTTCAGACAGCGATCGCGCAGCCATTCGAACCCGGGCATGGCCAACCGACTGTCTCCGGGAATGCCTTTGTTATATTTTCCACTCAACAATCCGGAAGCCAACGGACTCCAAATCGTTGTTCCCAACCCAACCGTTTTGAACACCATCAAATATTCATTCTCAATCTTGTTGCGCTCAAAGAGATTGTATTGGGGTTGCTCCATTGTCGGACCGATCAAGTGATGCTGCTGGGCCACCCGATGCGCCTCCAGAATCTCTACACCACTCCACTCGCTGGTTCCCCAATAAAGGATCTTACCCTGCTGGATCAACTGATGCATGGTCCAAACCACTTCTTCGATCGGTACATTTTTATCCGGACGATGACAGAAATACAGATCCAGATAATCGACCTGTAAGCGATCCAGCGCCTCGTGACAAGCTTCCACGATGTGTTTTCGGCTGAGACCGGATTGGTTGGGTTTGTTTTCTTTGCCGTGCCATCCCCAGAATACTTTGGAGGAGACCGTGTACGAGGTACGGTCCCAATTCTTTTTCTTCAGCACACGCCCCATCATCTTTTCACTTTCTCCCAACGCATATACTTCTGCGTTGTCAAAAAAATTGATGCCGTTGTCGTACGCGATCCCCATCAAGGCATCGGCAACGGAATCGTCGATCTGCTTGTGAAAACTAACCCAACTGCCAAAGGACAGAACACTTAATTGAAGGCCGGTGCGGCCCATGTAGCGATATTCCATAGAAAAAATGAATTGTAAAGATACCGGAAATGCGTACTGCTCAGAAAGGCATTCCCCCCTCATTTACCCGCATCCGACCAACCGTTTCCCGAAAGGTGACCCGAGATAAGTCCTGCGTAGCCTCCAATCCCTTGGCGGCATAGATTCGTTTGTCCGCCGCCTTGAAGGTTACAGGCGTTTCAGTCGTAAAGAGTTGTGTGTTCTGATCCCACCACAACTGCTGGGTAAGCAGGGTGTCTCCTTTGGTGGTTATAACCACCACGCTGTCACGCAAGAACACTCGATTCAGGTTTTCGTAATAGATACCGTACTTGCTGTCTAATCTAGATTCCAGCCCCCGGGCATTGTTGTAAAAATCACAATGAAGTGTGTTGGGAAACTCTGCATATACCGTGTCGGCCGATAGGCGCACCATTTTTGGAGCCAATAACTTGGCACGCAAAGTGCCCCCCTGACTCAAATAACTCTCAACGTTAGAAGCTTCCTCCCGTAATTGAATATTTCGGGTCCAATCCGTCAACTCCTGCTCACTGTTTTCGCAGGCCAGCAACCCCAATATAAAAATCCAGTAGATCCGATGCATGGATAATCAATCGTAACGACGCTTCGCAAACCAAATATCGCTAAGCGAAAAGCCCACCGAAAGACGAAATAGATTCTCTCGTAACAAATTCGTTTCATCCCCTCTCCGATTCACCTCAAAAGCCAAATTCAAGAAGGTAACCTGGTTGGGCGCCTGACGGCTGATGGGGATGGGAAGACCCATTCCAACGCTCAGGCCAAATTGAGAAAGATCGTTGCGGACTTTGATATAATCGGGACCCAAGATCACTCCAAAGCGATAGGCGATGTTACTGAAATAACTTCTTTTGGGAACCGGACTCCACTGACCGCCGATGTGCAACGACCAATTGGTCCGCACCGAATCGGTCTGCCCAAAAAAACGATACCCATCCCATTGCGTTACGGAATAATCCGCTCCCAGCATCCAACCACCCTCTTTGTTCGGGGTGGCAAATTTCTGAAGCATAAATCCAACTGTATAAGAGGAGGGCAACTTGACATTCCCCTTGATATCCCGCTGATCCAGCACACCATCGATCCGCAGATTTCCGGCGCTTTCGTTGTAGCGGTAGGTTTCCCGTACACGGTCCTGGCGCGCATTAAGCGAGGCACCGGGGCGATAAAATCCGCCCACTGCCAGCGCCATCTTGGAGGAGAGGGGTAGACGATACTGAAATCCCGCTGTATATATTAAGTTGCTGAAATTCGTGAGCGTTTGATAATTAGCCTGTGCATACAAAACTGAATCATTGATCAAGGAACGACGGCTGGTAAAATCCTTGCGTCCGAAAAAATATCCCACCTGAACCCCGATACTTAACTTTTCTTCCAATCCTTTTCGCTCGCGCTGAAAAACATTGAACCCGGTTCCCCAGTTGGCCAAATACGTTCCTCCATCTCCTTGAAACAAGGTGATCGAACTGTCGATGTTGTTCCCGGAAATCGGATCATACAAGCGCTCGGCACGATACATGTTGTAACTCACTCGAGAAACGGGACGAATCCCAAAGCCCATCCCCCAACCCTGCCGCAAGGGCATTCCCACCTGCACATAAGAAAACAACGCATTGCTTGTCTGAAACTCATTTTGTGTGCCCGGCTCAAAAAGATTACGGCGATCTACGTTCACTCCAAAATCCGCAACGGCCCGGCCAGATGCCATACGCTTGTTCTTTTTCTCCCGAAAAGATTGAAAAGAAGAAAAAGAAGCCGGGTTGCTGAAATTCACGGAAAAATTATCGATGTAAGCAGCCGACAATCCGCCCATCCCACGAGTAAATATGTTGGTCTGCGGTACCAAGTCCCCGATCCCATAGCGAGAATAGGGCGAATTATCCTGTCCACTGACTCCCAGATAAGTAGTCAACAGGCTGATTAACAGTAATTTACGTTGAAACATGCGAGTTAAGGTTGTGTGCAGCGATGGCATAAAGTCCCTTGAACAAAAAGTCAGGGTCGGCAAATATCTCGCTTTTCAGGTGGGACACCAAATAGGGCAGATCACCCCCGGTTAAGACCGCGTTAAAGTTCCCGTACCGCTCACGGTACGATTCAATGAACCCATCGATCTCGTGCGCCATTCCGAGTGCCGTTCCAGAGAGCATGTTGGTCTCCGTATCATAACCCACCAGCGGAACATCGGTCTTCGGTTCGATCAGCGGAAGCAACGCCGTTTGTTGATGCATGGCCTTTAGACGCATGGAGAGTCCGGCTGATATACCACCCCCCAAAAAAGCGTGATCGCGGTTGATAAAATTATAAGTGATGCAAGTACCCAGCGCAATGATGAGATTGTTTTGGCGGGGATAAAAATGAACGGCTGCTGAGCAAAGGGCCAATCGGTCGGCGCCAATGCTTTCCGGCTTACCAACGGGCGTGGTGAAATTCAAGCGGGTGTGATGACTGAGCAAATGAAAGCGGGTACGATGCTCCAGCATATCCGGGAGGGTGGCTTCGTGCTCGATCACGGAGGACAGGATACAACGGCCGGGGTTCCACTCTCGTAAAAGATGCTCCACCGTTTCGGTATGAGTATCCGGAAGTACACGCACCTCTTTTAACTCGGCCGCTTCGAATAAGGCTACCTTTTGGCGGGAATTCCCAAAGTCAAGACAAAGCGTGCGTTCCATCAACAGCAAATTAACTTATTCGATCGAATGTCCGGGAAGGGGACGAAAATGGCCGTTCAACCGAGCCCGCTCCTTCAATTGCTCCATCGCTTGCAAGGTTGGTACAACCCTGCCCAGGTGACGACGAATGAATTCCTGGCGCTGCCGTTCCTCCATCAATTCACGCAACTGATATTCCTCCTCCAACGAAAAACCCAAATGATGGGCCACGTCAAACGAACGCAACTCCGAATCCGGAAAAGGAAATTTTTTTTCAATGTTCAATAATCCATGCAATTGACGAATAGCAGTCAACAATAACGGCGGCAGCGAAGGAAGATCGGTTGATTCGCGCGGATCGATGTGTACGATCGCACCCTGATAAAGCTTGTCCGGCACCGATTTGACTACCTCTAATACGCGAAAGGTTCCGAGCGACTCGGTCCGAATATCACCGCCATTCTCCCCCATCTGACGATCGGCGTCAAACCCTTGACTCAAGTCCGTGATTTGCATCAAAGCACCCCGCTCCTGCACCTTTCCGTTCATTACCGTGGGAATGCCAAACGGCTTTTGCATCCGTACACAATCGTTGATGAGCTGAATGTACCGGGGTTCGAAAATGTGAAGATTCAACCCCTCATTGGGAAAAACCACAATGCCCAAGGGGAAGATCGGCAGAAATTGAGTCATACTGAGTCAACACCTCACGAACGATAAAGTTGACTCAACCGGGCATATTTCCAATGTGTATACAGCGCCGTCATCCACGCACACTGCAGTCCGGCCGCGCCATCCAAAAATCCCAACCGAAAAATATAGTAATGAAAAAACGTGAACGCCGGAGACAATACCCGTTTCCAGACGGGAGCGGACTTCCCCAACTCAAAATATTTCTGCGCGTTCAAGCTGGCATAACGATCCATTTTCGCTCGGTGCTCGGGCCAACTCGATACGGTTCGATGCTGGATCTTTCCCACAAGCTCCCGCTCCTGGGCTGGTGCGGAACAGACCAACTGCTCATGCACCGGAGCGGCATTCCATTTTACAAACAACCGATTGAACAAACGCACGTGCTTATCCCAGCCCCACTCCCCAAAACGCAGTGGCGTATCGCCAATGAAATTCAAAAACGAACAAGCATATACCACTTGGGTTGATTCCGGATCGAAATTCAGTAGGGCCGTTCGCATCCGCTCATCTGGAACCTCATCGGCATCCAGACTAAAGATCCAATCGTACTTGGCCAGGGCATTTGCCGCATTCTTTGACTCCCCGAACCCCCTCCACTCCCCGGTAACAAAACGTACCGGAAATGAACGAACGATCTCCGAAGTGCTATCCGTGCTGCCGGTATCGTAAACCACGACGTCGTCCGTGAGTCCGCTCAAACCCTCCAGTGTTCGGCCGATCTTTTTTGATTCGTTCCGACAAATGATCACAATGGAAAAAGGTGTACGCATTCAAATACGAATTTCCTGATTTTTCAACCGATCGACCGACCGAAAAAATAAAAAGAGGAATGGGACCAGAAATACCCCGTATTGTACCTCCAGCCCAATATCCGTCACAAACGACAAGATCGTTGCCAAGACCCAGCACCGCCAACGGAACGGATCGGTCGACCGAAGAAAAAACAAACCGATCATCAACAACGAAAAAGAGATCAATCCAACCCATCCCATACCCACGCCATAAACAGCCCACTCATTAGTCGGATAAATACGTTCCTCTTTGGGAAGATCCGGTTGCCGCATTGCATACGCCGAATCCATTACCGAGCGAATATCCCCAAAGCCTACACCATAAAAAGGCCCGTTACGAATACAGGCAGCCGCTGCCTCTAGCGACTGCATCCGGATGGCATCATTTCCCCCGGGCAAATATTTACCCTGAAACGTGTAACTCCAATCGTACCGGATGTAATCAACCCGTGCCCGAAAGGTGGGGAGCGTTTGGTACATCAATAGTGGCAAGAGCAGCAATAGAGTCATCCCGATAAGCGATCGATAACGAGAAGACGATCGCAATAGTTGACGCAACAATATAAATGCCGCCAGCAGATAAAAGCAGATCAACCCAATGCGTACGGCCAGTACATGTAAGTACAAGACAAACAACAAGCCCCCTGCCAAGATCCACCAACGCTTTGGTCGATCCGATTCTTCCCACTGTTGCTGCAGCCACCAAACAACGGCCACGATCAGCCAACTGAACCGCACGCGGTCATCGCCCAGAGGTGTGGGAAGGGATTTGCCGCGTAAATAATTTTCCTGTACAAGCACCGCATCCTGTATGAAGGGGAAAATAGAATACACAGCGCCCAAGAATGTGCAACCCACCAGCAGCCAACCCAATCGACCCCAAGCGTTTTTTGTGAGTGACAATCCCACCCACCCCAACGGTAACAACAACAAAGGCAATTTGATGCGGATCACATCTGTCCAGGCCGATCGATCTTCACTCCACCATCCGGAGAACAGCGGCAACAACCAAAGAGTGCCTAGGATCCAACCCAATCGGTCCCGACTGGCTTCTATCCACCAGCCCCGTAAACCAAGGCGAAAAAAAGCCAGCAGAAAAAAAAGTCCGACAGAAAGGGAGAGCAAGGCCCGGGAAACAAACAAACCGATCACCATAGACCACAACAGCGCCTCTGCTACCTGCGGCAGGTAGGCTGAAAGGCGAGAAGAGAACGATGATTTCATTACCTTGGCATCGGGTTCGATTAAACATACAACATAGTTCGGGATGTGGGATAAATGGATCAGCCAAATTCAGCAAGGAGATGTTCGGGCACTGGCCCGTGCGATCTCGTTGGCGGAAAATGAATCAGCCGGACTCCTCGAAGCATTGGCAAGCATCCAGATTCCGAACAAGCCGGTGATCGGCATTACCGGTCCGCCGGGCGCCGGCAAAAGCACCCTCACGGATGCGCTGATCGGTGCACTCATCGCCGAGGGAAAATCAGTAGCCGTACTTTGTGTCGACCCCTCTTCCCCGTTTCATCAGGGAGCGGTGTTGGGCGACCGGATCCGGATGAGCGAATGGTATACCCATCCCAACGTATTCATCCGTTCGCTGGCCACGCGCGGCGCGTTGGGGGGATTGCATCCGCGAATCTTGGAGATCACGGATCTGGTAAAATGTTTTCCGGCTGACTGGTTACTGGTAGAAACGGTGGGGGTGGGACAAAGTGAAGTGGAAGTGGCCGGCTTGGCCGACCGAACCGTTGTGGTATTGGTACCCGAAGCGGGTGACGAGATTCAGACAATGAAGGCAGGATTACTGGAGATCGCAGATCTGTTTGTGGTCAATAAATCAGACCGACCGGATTCAGCAAGGTTTCAAAGTTATTTGGAGCGGATGGTACAGGAAGATCGTACCGACGGGAAAATCATCCCTATCCTTCCAACCGTAGCGACCGAAAAGCAAGGTGTCGAAAACGTGCTAAAGGCCTTGACAGAACTTTTACGTTCGCCGGAGCAAAAAGAAAGAGGGGACTTACTGATGATCGAAAAAGCCAAGCATCTGTTGAGGCAGCATTGGCTCCGAAAACTGGATGCCGGAAAAATGAAGGCCTCGCTGCGCGAGGCCATGGCATCGAAAGATTTTAATTTATACGCCTGGATAAGTCGTTACGCCGACTGATCCATCTCCCGATTCGCTTTCCACCACCGATATCCGATGATGCCAATGATAGCCAATGGCATGAAGGCCAAATAAAGAATACCGGTGTTCATTCCCTCCGCCGGCTTCTCCCCCAACTGCTGTGTTGTCTTGGCACAAATAGAACACTGCGCCTGCCCCTGCAGCCCAATAACCAAACCAAAAACCAATATCGTAACAACTCTTCTCAAACTCTCAAACTATTCAAACTAACTGACCAAACTATCCAAACTTTCCAAACTACCCAAACTATTACGCTAGTTCCATCCGCTTCTGCTCCTTCTTCCTTTCCTCCTCATTCAAAATAACCTTTCTCATCCGGATAAAGTTCGGCGTCACCTCGATACACTCATCCTGCTGAATATATTCCATGCACTCCTCCAGCGTCATCAGTGTCTTGGGTGCGATGCGGGTGGCATCGTCGCTGCCGCTGGCACGGTGGTTGGTGAGCTTCTTGGCTTCGGTAATGTTCACAACCAGGTCGCCCGGCTTGATGTTTTCCGCCACGATCTGTCCGGCATAAACATCTTCTCCCGGCTCCACAAAGAATGTGCCGCGATCCTGTAATTTATCGATTGAATACCCGGTAGAACGCTCCTGAAACTTGGAGATCAGTACACCGTTGTTCCGTCCGGGGATGGGACCTTTCCAAGCTTTGTACTCCCGGAATCGATGTGCCATCACGGCTTCCCCGGTCGTGGCAGTAAGCATTTGCGTACGGAGTCCGATCAGTCCGCGTGACGGTATGTCAAATTCCAAATGCTGCATGTTCCCTTTTGTTTCCATCACGAGCATTTCCCCTTTACGGCGGCTGACCAGATCGATCACCTTGGAAGCAAATTCTTCCGGTACATCCACCACCAGGGTTTCATAGGGTTCGCATTTGCTGCCGTCGATCTCTTTAACGATCACCTGCGGTTGTCCGACAGTAAGTTCATACCCTTCCCGACGCATGGTTTCAATAAGAATGCCTAAGTGAAGAATACCGCGTCCGTAAACCAGGAAGCTATCACCCTCTTGTGTATCCACCACGCGAAGGGCCAGATTTTTTTCGATCTCCTTCATCAGGCGGTCGCGCAGGTGACGAGAGGTAACGAACTTTCCGTCCTTTCCAAAAAAGGGAGAGTTGTTGATGGAGAAAAGCATGTTCATGGTGGGCTCATCGACCGCTATGCGAGGCAATGCTTCCGGATTCTCAGCATCCGCAATGGTATCGCCAATGTTGAAATCCTCAAAACCCACTACGGCACAAAGATCACCGGCAAGCACTTCCGTCACTTTCTTCTTACCCATTCCCTCAAACACATATAATTCCTTGACACGAGAGCGCTTCATCACGCCATCTGCCTGCATCAGCATAATGAGTTGATTCTCCTTAATAGAACCCCTACTTACTTTTCCCACGGCAATGCGACCCAAGAAGGAAGAGTAATCAAGCGAGGTGATCTGCATTTGCAACGGACCGGCTGCCACATGGGGTGGCGGCACGTGCTTGATGATGCCATCGAGCAAGGGAAGAATGTTATCGATGGGCTCCAACGAATCGTTAAACCAACCGTTCTTTCCGCTTCCGTAATAGGTAGGGAAATTCAATTGCGCTTCGGTGGCATCGAGGTTGAAGAATAATTCAAAGACAGCGTCGTGGACTTCATCGGGGCGGCAATTCGGCTTATCCACTTTATTGATGACCACGATCGGGTGCAAATTCAGTTGCAGGGCTTTCTGAAGCACGAATCGGGTTTGAGGCATTGGACCTTCAAACGCGTCCACCAATAAAATAACCCCATCGGCCATTTTGAGCACGCGCTCCACCTCGCCGCCGAAATCGGCGTGCCCCGGAGTATCGATCACGTTGATCTTGACGCCCTCATAGACCACCGCGGCATTTTTGGAAAAAATGGTGATGCCCCGCTCTCTTTCGAGGTCGTTGCTGTCCATGATCAACTCACCGGTCTCCTGATTTTCCCGAAAAACCTGGGTGGCGTGGAGGATCTTGTCCACCAACGTGGTTTTCCCGTGGTCAACGTGCGCGATGATGGCTATGTTTCTGATATTCATGTAGTTGTTTGAAAAGGCAGCGCAAAGGTACGTTAATTCAATTTAGGGCTCAGGGTTCAGCGTTCAGAGTTGTAGTTTTAGCGGATGAAAATCTTACGAACCACCGGCTTGGTGCTGGCTGCTTTAATCCTGGTTTATTTAATGGGACCCAAACCAGCTACCCCGAAATACAATAACACCCTGCCCGAGATTCCCTCGGCCCCGGCTGCGGTGGAAGAATATGTGGCCAAGCAGGAGGCCAAACACAAACTCAAGCCCGACAATCAGGCGCGAATCATATGGTACAACGACTCATCCAAAACGATGACCGAGTATGCCGTGGTTTATCTGCACGGATTCTCAGCCTCACAAGAAGAAGGCGATCCGGTTCATATCGACTTCGCAAAAAAGATCGGTGCTAATTTGTATTTGAGTCGCCTGAACGCACACGGACTGGACACGACTCATCCCCTCGCAAGTTTTACCGCCGAAGGAGTTTGGAACAGCGCCAAAGAAGCCTATGCCATCGGGAAAAAACTGGGAAAGAAAGTAATCCTCATGTCTACGTCCACCGGAGGGACCGTCGCTCTCAAACTCTGCGCCGAGTATCCGGAGATCACCGCCTCCCTGCTCTTCTCCCCCAATATTGCCATCAATGATTCCAAGGCTTGGATGCTGAACAATCCCTGGGGCAAACAGATCGCAGAAGCCATCGTTGGAAAATTCAGAGTGATCCCCGACACCACGGAGGCGTATGCAAAATACTGGGACCGCAAATACGTAACCTATTCAGTCGTTCAACTGCAAGAATTGTTGGAGTCAACGATGAAAGCTTCTCTTTTCGAACGCATCAAGACCCCTACGCTACTACTTTATTATTACAAAAACGACCAGGAGCAAGATCCGGTGGTAAAAGTCTCTGCCATGAAGCGGATGTTCAGTCAGCTTGGCACCCCCGATTCGCTCAAAAGACAACAGGCATTGCCGAACGTGGGCGATCACGTGATCGCCGGATGGATCAAATCCAAAGACCTGAACAGCGTGCACCTGGCCTGTGAGGCTTTCGCAAAAGAGATCCTTCATATTCCAACCCAATCCTACTGACCATGCGTCCTCTTTCCCGCATCGCCGGTATTGGACATTATGTTCCGAAGAATTTAGTGACCAACCACGATCTCACAAAGTACATGGAGACTTCAGATGAATGGATCCGGGAGCGTACCGGCATCGAAGAACGCCGCTATGCCGATCGATTGGGAGAAACCACCACCACCATGGGCGTGGAAGCAGCACGCATTGCCATCGAACGAGCCGGAACCACACCGGAGCAGATCGACTTTATCGTTTTCGCCACGCTCAGCCCCGATTACTATTTCCCCGGCTGCGGAGTGTTGTTGCAACGCGCCCTGAAGATGAAAGAGATCGGTGCCCTCGATGTCCGAAATCAATGCTCCGGATTCGTATATGCCCTTAGTGTTGCAGATCAATTCATTCGTTCGGGCATGTATCAAAATATTTTGGTGGTGGGAGCGGAAAAACATTCGTTTGGGTTGGACTTCACGACGCGGGGAAGAAACGTCTCTGTCATTTTTGGCGACGGTGCGGGAGCCGTGGTGCTGCAACGAGCCGAACGCGAGGGACAAGGAATTCTCTCCACCCACCTGCACAGCGACGGAGAAAGTGCCGAGATCCTGGCCATGTACAATCCGGGTACGCATGCCAATCACTGGATGCCGACCCCTTATGCTACATTCGATGAAGCAGCAATCGGACAAACCTTTTTTAGCCATAAAATGATCGAGGAGGGGCAGGTCTATCCATACATGGATGGTCCGGCTGTTTTCAAAAAAGCCGTCGTGAAATTTCCAGAAGTGATCCAAGAGGCCTTATTCGCCAATCAACTCACGACCGCAGATCTGAATTTATTGATCCCCCACCAAGCCAATCTTCGGATCGCCCAGTTTGTGCAACAAAAACTGAAATTGCGCGACGATCAAGTATATAATAACATTCAGCGATACGGCAATACCACGGCCGCATCGGTGCCCATCGCACTCAGCGAAGCCTGGGAGCAGGGAAAAGTAAAAGAAAACGATCTGGTATGCCTAGCCGCTTTCGGAAGCGGATTTACTTGGGCCAGTGCGTTGATCCGTTGGTAAAATCGATCCTATGCGATATCTGCTCAGCTTGTTGGTCGCCCTATCCATCACCGCCACCGCAGCGGCTCAATACAACTGGTGTGTTTCATTAAGAGGAAACATCAAATTAAAACACGTTGGAGAAGATCGAATAAAAAATGTTGTCGTTTTATCCGCCACCGAGTTAAATACACCGGGTTCTTTCCGAATCAATTTTGACAAAACGGATACGGCCATGCGTAGAACTGTCTTTGTATCGGACCCCTCCGGCAACACCCTTCGCACGGGGGAAGAAGTGAAACGTACATGGCGCATTCGCACATCAGACCTGAAAAAAATGATCGAAGAAAAAGGAGAATTGTCTTTTTTTTATACGGAGATTCCGCGGGATGCCAATCAGGCGATGCTGGTCAAAATACGACCCGTACATTTGTGCACCTTAAAAGGAACAACCCATTGAATCGTCGCATCCTCTTCATCATCAATCCCATCGCGGGCACCCGATCCAAACGACATTTGCCGGTGGTGATCGAACAGGCCTGCCGAAAAGTGGAGATGCCGTTTGCGATCGTAGACTCGCCACAAAATGGAGACTATTCCAGCATCCGTAGCCGCATTCAGCAGGAAGGGTTTACGGATGTAGGGATCGCCGGAGGCGATGGAACCCTGAGTGCGGCCATTGGAGCACTACGCGATCTTCCCGTACAATTTGGGATCATTCCGGTTGGCTCCGGAAATGGTTTGGCCCGGGCAGCAAAGATTCCGATGAACCCGACCAAAGCTATGAGTCTGATCATCATCGGGCGACCTTCACTCACGGACGGCTTTCTGGTGAACGGACGATTTGCTTGCATGCTATCCGGCATCGGTTTTGATGCGGTGGTCGCTGCCGGTTTTGCAGAGATGGGACAAAGAGGATTTTTGAGCTATGTGCGACAAGTGATCCGACACTTTCGGACAGCACCGGTTTATTCGCTCCAGTTGGAATGGCGAGGCCACCTGCTGAATACCCAAGCTTATTTTGTTTCCGTTGCCAATAGCAATCAAATCGGAAATGGATTTACCATCGCCCCCAAAGCCTCGCTGAACGACGGACTGCTGGATGTGGTGATCGTAAAAGATCAATCCAAAAAAAGTCTGATCCCCCGCGTGATCAGACAAGTAGTCGGACTCAACCGCCTCCAAGAAGACCTCACCTTGCATAAATCCAAAAAAATTCTCTACCTGCAAACCGATCAGCTGACCATTCACAACCACGATCAGGCCCCATTACACATCGATGGCGATCCGGCCCCTACCAACAGCACCATTAAATTGGAGATCATCCCCAAAGCGTTTTCCTTGATACGACCGCTGGGGAGGATGAATAAGCGAACTGTATTTGGAGTTGAAGGCTGAGGGACCTTCCTTCTCCAAGACTTCGGCAGGCGAACGAGTTGTTTAGGGAACAGGGTTTAGGGTTTAGCACATAACATTATCGATTACTCCATCACCATTAAGGGTCTAAACTCTAAACGCTGTTCGCGAAACAGTTAGCGCAAAACCACGACTACGTACCTACTCTTATTCCACGCTAAACCCTAAACCCTGTTCCCTTAACTGTTTCTCTACTCCTCACCAAATACCCCACCGCCACTAAACTCATCAACAAAAACATCGCAACCAGTTGATGCAGCTGCGCCGCCCATTCAAATGGTCCCCACATGCGCGGAACGATCTGAACACTCAATAATACCGAAGCGATACCCAGCACAACCTGAAGTGTAACGAAAAACAGAGGAAGCCACCAAACACGTTGCAAAAGGGGTGATTGTCGATTACGGACATATAAGTTGACCGACAGTATCCCGACTAAGATCAAAATAATATAAGCCAAGGTTCGATGCACAAAATGGATCAGGATCTTATTTTCCAGAAAATTGAGTAGCCCCCACTCCGGTCGCCACATGAGCTCCGGCACCATTGCTCCATTGATATCGGGCCAAGTGGGCGCCGCCGTAGCCGCTTTGTGCCCGGCCATCAGGGCGCCAAACGCTAATTGCACCACCAACAATAAGATCACTGTGATCGTGAGTTTGGAAATAAACCGATCGGCTATTCGCTGCTGTTGTCCTACCGTCAGCTTTATCGCAAACCAAAACGTATACACAAATAGTCCCAATGCAAACTGAAAATGCAGTGCCAGTCGCGTGGGCTTCACATAGATCGCATCCCCGGTGAGTCCGCTCGCCACCATGATCCATCCTACCGCCCCCTGCAAGGCCCCTAGCAAAAAGAGGATTAACAACGGGCGCACCATCTCCTTGGTAAACCGCCGCTGATACAGAAATACCAAAAAAGGAATTAGAAACACCACGCCGATCAGTCGGGCCCAGAACCGATGAAACCATTCCCAGAAAAAAATGAACTTGAACGCATCCAGATCAAAATCAAAATTCAACAGCTGATACTGCGGAGTGGCTTTGTATTTGTTGAATTCCAACAGCCAGTCCGTCTCGTTCAACGGCGGAAAGGTGCCCGTCACCACATTCCACTCCGTGATGGAAAGCCCGCTGCCCGTCAACCGTGTGATCCCACCCAGCAACACCTGCACAACGATCATGAAGATCCCCACCCAGAGCCAAATGCGCACCGGACGATCCGAACGATTCACCAAACTATCTTTCATGCCGCAAAGGTAAGCGCCACCGGCCCTCCGAATGAATCTGTTTAATTTTTTACATCTTTGAGTGTGCTTGCGCCCTACTTAGAGAAAAACCGACGTGAGGCCGGGTGTGATGAAGCCGGCAGAGGCTGTTATGCCGGACCCGTATTCGCGGCGGCCGTTATCCTTCCGGCCGACTTCCACCACCCCCTCCTGAACGATTCCAAACAAGTATCCGAAAAAAACCGGGAGATCCTGCGCCCCCTAATAGAAAAAGAAGCCATCGCTTTCGCCGTAGCTACCGCCTCAGTCGACGAGATCGACACAATCAACATTCTTCAGGCCAGCTACCTCGCCATGCACCGGGCCATCAAATCGCTCAAAAAAAAGCCGGCGTTTTTACTGATCGATGGCAATCGCTTCAAACCCTATCCAAAGATCAATCATCAATGCGTGATTAAGGGCGACGGAAAATTCGCCTCCATCGCCGCGGCCAGCATCCTGGCGAAAACGTACCGCGACGAGTACATGCTGCGCATCCATCCTGAATTTCCGCAATACGGGTGGAACCGCAACAAAGGCTACGGCACCGCCACCCACCGAAACGCTTTAGAAAAACACGGCCTCTCCCCCCACCACCGCCGCAGCTTCAACATCCTGCCCGGACAGATCAAACTGTTCTAGTACTGCTAACTTGCACAAAAACGAATAACTAACGAAACGAATGACTACTTAAACTAACAACTACTCTGAACGCTCATCCCCTCATCTTCTCCCTCACCCCACCCATTCCCCCGCCCCTTCCCTGATAACCATTGGGACATTAGAGGTACAATCCACAACTGTAGAGGGCGTGGTACCGCCCGGCCCTCCATCAATAACTGCTTCTACCTGGTTTCCATAATTCTCATACATCACATCCGGGTCGGTGGTGTCCTCTACCTGGTCGCCTGGGAGGGAAGTACTTAAGATCGGTCGGCCCAATTCCCGCACCAGGGCAAGGGCAATGGGATGATCGGGGATTCGCAAACCGATGGTGGATTTGTTGCTCTGTAAGACGCGAGGTACCATGTTGCTGGCCGGAAGAATAAAGGTATACGGCCCCGGCAAATGTTTTTTTAAGATCCGAAACGTGGGCGTGGCAATGGGTTTGGCAAACTCGCTCAAGTGGGAGAGATCATTGCAGATAAAGGAAAGATTTGCTTTATGAGGCTCGATGCCTTTGAGCCGACAGATGCGATCGATCGCTTTTGGTTGAAGAATATCACATCCGATCCCGTAAATGGTATCCGTTGGATAAATCACGACACCGCCATTGCGCAAAATGTCTACCGCCTGACGAATCAGTCGCGCCTGCGGATCAACGGGATGAATTTGGAGCAACATATAGTGAATTCAACTTTAAGACGACCGAACGCGCCACTTCGCTGCACCCTCTACAACGAAAAAGAAAAAATGTCAAGTTCACCGAAATAACCCTGATTTCAATGAATCCAAATAACGCTGAATGCTAGATTAACTAATTTCCCATACTTCTCTCCCCCGCAACAATTCATCCAAATCTGCTGGTTTCTTCTTACCGGCCACGGCCAATTGCTCGGCCATTACGTCTTCATAACAAACCCGCTCTGTCGCATAGAAAACGCCAAAGGGGCGTGGGAAATGTCCGTCGCGACTGGGATCGTCGAACAACCGGGTCAATACTTGTGCTTTATACAGGTCCGTTTCGTCATGGATCCAACAATCATCGGCCGTGAATCCATCGGTAAAGGAGACGACTTCGGGTTTCAATCCGTTGAGACGAATGCCTTTGTCTTTCTCGGCGCCGAAAACCAGCGGCTGACCTTGCTCCAGGAACAATGTTTCGGCCGCCTTGCTGCCTTTTTCGGTGAAGATCTCAAAAGCCCCGTCGTTGAAAATGTTGCAGTTCTGATAGATCTCCAGGAAAGAGGCGCCTTTGTGCCCATTGGCCCGAAGCAACATGGCTTGTAAATGTTTCGGGTCGCGATCCATTGAGCGCGCCACGAAGGTTGCATCCGCACCCAATGCCAAGGCGGCGGGATTGAACGGATGATCGATGCTTCCCATCGGCGTGCTCTTGGTGATCTTATGTTCTTCGGAGGTAGGGGAATATTGTCCCTTCGTCAACCCATAGATCTGATTATTAAAGAGCAGGATGTTCACATTAAAATTGCGGCGAAGCAGATGAATGGTGTGATTGCCTCCGATGCTCAGGCTGTCGCCGTCACCAGTAATGATCCATACACTGAGATCGGGACGAGATGCTTTCAAGCCCGATGCAATGGACGTGGCCCGTCCGTGAATTGAATGCATCCCGAACGTGTTCATGTAGTAGGGAAAACGACTGCTGCATCCGATCCCGGAAATAAAAACGATGTTTTCACGCGGGATGCCAAGCGAAGGCATCACTTTCTGTACCTGCGCCAAGATGGAATAATCGCCACAACCCGGACACCAACGAATTTCTTGGTCCGATGCAAAATCTTTTGCCGTCAATAACGGCTGTACCGTGGCTTCCGACATACAACAAAGGTAATAAAGAAAGGATATCATACCCGGCAAATGCGCGGTTTCGTACATTGAGGTCTAAATTGTTTGGCTATGCGTTTGCTCCATTTGATCTGGCTCCTGATTGGCCTCCCCGTACTCGCTCAAAATGGGAAAGAACCCGTTCGGGTGACCGACCTTACCCAGATCCGTTCCATTGGCCCCCTCGCGGTTAGTCCAGATGGCAACCGAGTCGTCTACTCCGTTACCTCAATTGAACCCGATAAAAAAGAGGACGAATATCAATACCTCAACCAACTTTGGCTGGCCGAACTAAGCGGAAAAACGCCCCCCCTTCTACTGACCTCCAAAGAAAATGCCAACCAGCCCGCGTGGAGTCCCGATGGTAAACAAATCGCCTTCGTTCGAACCATCGACGGAAAACCCCAGATCTTCCTCCTCCCCTTGTCGGGTGGCGAACCGATCCAACTAACCTCCTTTCGATACGGCGCCACCAATCCACAATTCCACCCCAACGGCAAACAACTGCTCTTCTCTTGCTCGGTGAATTTAAAAGACCTGCAAAAAGATAGTCTGCTCAACGGCGGACGCCCCACACCTCCCTGGCCCTCAGAACGTCCAAACTTCCCGGATGGGATCCCTTCGGTCAAAGCCGACCCCAACGGCGACCTGAATCAGATCCGAGCCTACCTCGAAAAAAATGCCAACGACCAAAAAGCAACGATCATACACCGACTCAATTTTCAGGACGAAGCCAACATCAATCCAACCCTCTCCTTCAATCATTATTTCCTGACTGATCTGTCCCCCGATGCCAAACCCCAACCAGTCACCCACGGCTATTTTCGATTCAATAACGCCAGCTTCCTTCCAAACGGCGACATCATCCTGATCGCACAACTGGACTCCACCACGCATCCGGATCGCACCCGAGGCAACCAGATCGGGCGAATCAACACCGAAGGAAAATGGACTCCCCTCCTCCAAGAGCCACAAATCCAATACAGCAACCTACGCCTCTCGCCCTCCGGAAAATCAATGGCCTTTCTGCGCGCACCGGAGGAAGGTCTGCAGATCGCCGAGCTCTGTATGGCCACCGTAGATAATCCCACCGCCATTAAAACCTATGTAATCGATCGAAACAAAAGCAACCTGCGGTGGAGCACCGATGAGAAATTCATTTTTTTCACGGCCCAATCCAACGGTGCAGCACCCATTTATCGAACCGATCTGAACACAAACAAGATTTTACCGCTGACCAAAGGAGAGACCGGCATTTCCCAATTAGAAGTTTTGGCCAAACAATTGGTGTATGTACAAACCGATATCGAAAGTCCCTTTGAACTCTACCGCAGTGAGATCAATGGAGAAAAAGCGCAACGACTCACCGAACTGAACAACAACTGGCTGGTCAACAAAAAGATCAGTCGACCTGAAAAACATATTTTCTACAACGAACTCAACCAACCGATCGAATATTGGGTGATGAAACCCACCTTCTATGAGGAAGGAAAAAAATATCCGTTGCTGTTGGAAATTCACGGGGGACCTTCCTCCATGTGGGGACCCGGAGAGGCCAGCATGTGGCACGAGTATCAATATTTCTGTAGCCAGGGCTATGGCGTTGTGTATAGCAACCCCCGGGGAAGCGGCGGATATGGACTCGAATTTCTCAAAAGCAACAGAAACGACTGGGGCACCGGCCCCACCCGCGACGTACTCACCGCCCTCGATCGCACGATAAAAGAAGGATGGGCCGATACCACCAAGCTGCTCGTAACGGGTGGGTCTTATGCGGGTTATCTGGTGGCCTGGATCCTTTCGCACGATAACCGTTTCGCAGCCGCCTGCTCCCAACGCGGCGTGTACGACCTGGCCACTTTCTTCGGAGAGGGAAATGCCTGGCGGTTGATCCCCAATTATTTCGATGGCTACCCCTGGCAAGAACCCACACGAAGTGTATTGCAACGGGAATCGCCCATCACCTACGTGGAGAACATCACTACGCCGTATATTATTTTCCATGGCGATAACGACCGCCGAACCGGATTTGTACAAAGCGAAATGCTTTACCGAAGTTTGAAAGTGCTCGGTAGGCCGGTAGAATATGTTCGACATCCCAACGCCACCCACGAGATCACCCGAAGCGGCGCAAACCGGCAACGGATCGATCAACTCCTTCGCACTTATGAATTCTTTGAACGCTGGATACAAACCAAAACCAAATGAAGCGATCGAAGACCCTGACCGTCATGAGCGTTTTACTGACCACGCTGGTTGTACTCACCGCGGCCAACCCCCTTCCCAAACGAAACCTCCGCGTACTGCCAAAAGACATTCCGGATGCAACGCTCGACAGCATTATGAAACAATTCAACAAGGGACTTGGTGTAGCCTGTAATTTTTGTCATGTTCGGATACATGAGCAAACCGATAGCCTCAATTACGCATCCGATAAAGACCCGATGAAGATCACAGCCCGAAAAATGCTGCGGATGACTATTGAGATCAACCGAAAAAATTTCTGGACGGATAAAAGCAAAAAACCCCATGAATTAAATGAGGTAGATTGCTACACCTGCCACAAAGGGGAAGCCTGGATCGAAACAGGTCGCTGAAAAATCAGAAACAATACGCTCCGGCATCGATTAGCTTGGCCGCGATGCGGCGACGCGCCTCCTTGCTGTTGAACGGATCGGTCTTCGTAAATCGCTTCAGCCCCAACAACATCATCCGCAATTCATCGCCGCTGCCAAAGGCGTTCAGCGCATCCTTACCGTGTTTGTGCACCACATCGGCTGAATCATACAAGTAGGTACGAACGATATCCATTGCCAACCGTGTTTTTTCCTCTTCTTCCCGCTCGGTTTGCTTACGCACCCGCAAGAGGGCACTTTCGGCGTGAAAGACGGTGATGGCCATATCGGCCAAATGCATCAGGATCTCCTGTTCCTGCTCGAGCTGCATCATTAATTTCTGAGCCGCTGCACCGGAGACGAGCAGAATGGATTTTTTTAAATTATCGATGAGTTTCTGTTCCGCCGCAAACAAAGAAGTATCGGGCGCTCCGAAATCCGGAATGCTCATCAACTCTTTTTGAATGGCGAATGCGGGTGTCATCAGATCCAGCCGCCCTGCCATCGCACGTTTCAACGTCATGTCCAGCGTCAACAACCGATTGATTTCATTGGTGCCTTCATAGATGCGATTGATCCGGCTGTCGCGATACGCCCGCGAGATGCCATACTCGGCACTGTATCCATTGCCGCCATGGATCTGCACCCCCTCATCCACCGCAAAATCCAACACCTCACTGCCAAAGACCTTCAGCATCGCACATTCAATGGCATATTCTTCCGCAGCACCGAGCAAGGCCTCGTGAAAAGGCTTTCCCTCCTCCAATAATTCCTTTTCCTTCTCATCGATCCATTTGGCACTTCGATACAGCGCAGCATCTCCAACATAAAGAAGGATGGCCATGTCGGCCAATTTTTGTTGGATCGCTCCGAAAGAAGCGATGGGCTTTTTGAATTGCTCCCGGGTCTTGGCGTATTGGATGGACGTGTTCAGCGCCATCTGTGCGCCCCCCAAGGCTGCAGCACAAAGCTTAAGTCGACCTATGTTCAAAATATTGAACGCGATCTTGTGCCCTTTGCCGATCTCGCCCAAAACATTTTCGACCGGAACCTTGCAATCTTGAAAATACAATTGAACAGTAGAGGAACCCTTGATGCCCATTTTTTGCTCTTCGGGACCTTGAGTGAACCCTTCCATCCCGCGCTCTACAATGAAAGCCGTGAATTGCTTGCCATCAATCTTGGCAAAAACGGTATAAATCTGCGCAAAGCCGCCATTGGTGATCCAACATTTTTGTCCGTTTAAAAGATAATGCTTCCCATCCGCAACCAGCGTAGCCGTGGTGCGCGCACTCAGTGCATCGCTGCCGCTGTTGGGTTCGGTCAACCCATATGCCCCGGCCCACTCCCCGGTAATGAGCTTGGGAATGTATTTCTGTTTCTGCTCTTCCGTCCCAAAATAAAGGATCGGTAAGGTACCAATGCCTGTATGTGCCGCCACTGCCACGGAAAATGAAAAACCGGATCCGAGAAATTGGTTGATGATCGTGGAAGAAATGAAATCCTTTCCCAATCCGCCATACTGCTCAGGAAAAGAAGTGGCCAACAAGCCTTGTTCGCCTGCCTTGCGTACCAGAGACGCCATTAATCCGGGCTCCAAGGCATCAATGCGATCAATGATGGGATGCACCTCTGTGTTAAGAAACTGCTCACAGAGATCCCGGATCATTTGCTGCTCTTCATTGAAATCCTCCGGAGCAAATGTTTCGGAGGGAGACGATGGCCGAACCAACCACTCGCCGCCTTTCAAAGGATGTTGTACGGATATGGTAGACATAGAAGCAAGAATTGTTTTCAATGTACGAAAATCAACGAGAGTTTAGGGAGCAGGGTTTAGGGTTTAGCATAAAATTATTATTCTTTACGGATGTTAATTCTCTCTCTAAACACTAAACCCTAAACACTAAACTATATTTGTTCATGCTCTCCCTCGTCCTGCTCCTTTTTCTGTTGTATTTTCTGCTGCTGGCAAATTATACCTACCAGTGGAGCCGGATACCGTCAACCCTCCCCCCCACAATAAAACAACAAAGACGTTTTACGGTTCTTGTTCCTGCCCGAAACGAGGAAAATAATATTGGCGCCTTGCTGGAGGCCGTACAAGGACTCTCCTACCCCCGAGAACTGATCGAAATCATTGTAATTGATGACGGATCGGCCGACCAAACACCCACCCTCGTTCAGCAATATCCCTCGATTCAATTGATTCGGCAAAACAATGACGAAGGGCCCGGTGGGAAAAAGAAAGCCATTGAAGCAGGGGTTCTTGCCGCCCGCCACGAATGGATCCTCACCATCGATGCCGATTCCATTCCGCCCTCCGAATGGATCACAACCCTCAATACGTTTTTGGACAGGGAGGAGATGGTTTGTGTGGTAGGACCGGTTTCGTTGATCCAATCCGGGCAAAATATGCTTCAGGCCTTTCAGCGTTACAATCACCTCATGTTCCAGGGGATTACCGGGGCCGCGATCGAGTCGGGGCAACATGCCCTTGGCAACGGCGCCAACCTCTGCTACCGAAAGGATGCCTTTGAAACCGTTGGCGGCTTTCAAGGCATCGACCAGCTGGCCTCCGGTGATGATGTACTCCTGATTGAAAAATTCATGAACCGATTTCCCGGACAGATTCACTTTCTAAAATCTTCGCAGGCATTGGTTAAAACCCAACCCTGCCCCACTTGGAAATCCCTTTGGCAACAACGGGTACGCTGGGTAAGCAAAGCAGGCAGATACAAAAACAGGCAATTGCTTTTCACCCAATGGGCAACTGGTTTATTCAATGTGGTTTTACTGATCAACAGCCTGGCTTGTTTTATTTGGCCGAGCGAATGGAGGACCATCCTCGCGATCTGGGGCTTCAAGTCAATCACCGAGTGGTTGCTGATCCGCTTCGTTGCGGCTGCTTACAGGGAGCGCGTTTACTTTTTACCCTTCTTATTGCTGCAACCGGTGCATGCGGTTTATTTGGTGGCCGTGGGACTCCTCGGGCGGGGACGAAAATATGCATGGAAGGGACGAACCGTCCGATAACCCCGAATACTGTAATTTCCCTTAATGATAACTGATGAATGGGGGCAATCCCGTGTCTGGACCCGATTCCGTAAGAATTGGTTCGCACTCGCCGCAGCCGGATGGATCGCGCTCAACTGCCTCATGGCCTTAATGGCTTACTGGTGGATGCCCGATCAATCGCCCTATGCCAACCGGATCATTCTGGAGATCGGAGGTGAAAAGCCCGGTTACACCCAATCATTTCTTCTTGTCAACAAACAACAATTACCTACCCCTGTTTCCGGATGGGAACGCTTGCTGAACGGAACCCCGGACGCGTACGAATACATTCCGATTAGCGAACACAGCATTTCCGGCGACAGTATTTGGGTGCAAAAACGGATCGATGAAAGTCTGTCTGAACCAATGGTCGTTGCAAAATCAACATGCGCCCCCAAGCCCATCCAAACCCAAACCTTTTGGCTTGGAACAGATAAATATGGAAGAGATATTCTAAGCCGAATTCTGCTGGGTACGCGAGTAAGTTTGAGCGTGGGACTAATAACCATTTTGCTATCGATCGGCATCGGCGGACTACTCGGATCACTGGCCGGATACCTGGGTGGAAAAATCGATCGGGCGATCATGTGGTTCATCAACGTGATGTGGAGCATTCCCACGCTGCTGTTGGTGTTTGCCATCACCCTCACACTCGGAAAAGGATTTTGGCAGATCTTCATTGCGATCGGACTGACCATGTGGGTGAATGTAGCTCGGTTGGTACGGGCACAGGTCATGACCCTGAAACAACTGGAATTTATCGAAGCCACTCGGGTATTGGGATTGGGTCCTTGGCGGACCATCTTTCGGCACATCTTTCCCAACATCATAGGTCCGGTTACCGTGCTCGCCGCCAGCAATTTCGCTGCATCCATTGTGATCGAAGCCGGATTGAGTTTTCTGGGGATCGGCGTACAGCCCCCCATGCCCAGCTGGGGATTGATCATGAAAGAGAACTACAATTTTATCATCACTCAAAATCCCATGCTCGCCCTGGCACCCGGATTGGCCATCATGCTGTTGGTCTTGTCCTTCAATATCCTGGGAAATGGCTTACGGGATGCGCTCGATGTGCGTTCGACTACGACCTGATCGTTCCCGATCCAGTATCAACAGCAGTGAGATCGATAAAAAGAACAACGAGCCGATCTTATCCGTTTCAATGAGATCACTCCAAAAATTTACCACCCCCAGCATCACAACGATCACCCCGATCCCGGCCGCCATTTGCCTTTTCCAATTGGCCTGATGTGTATGATAGATCCTTTCTGCATAGTACAGGATCGCCCCAAACAATAATAGAAATAGGAGGAGTCCGGGTATCCCCTGCTCCACCGCAGTCAGTAAAAAATAATTGTGGATGGTAGACTTATGGGGATTGTTGCTGACCCAGGTCCGATACGCCGGAACGGTATAGGGGCGATAGGTGGAATAGAAACTTGCCGGACCAAAGCCGGCAATCGGTTTTTCTTCGATCATCCGAAAACCCGCGATCCATCGATAAAACCGCTCCACGGTGGAAACATCCTTTCCCTGATACGTAGCCTGCCAATGCTCGGAAAACTCCGGATGAAAGATCGTTGTTTTATAATCCGGCGCATACTGTAAATACCGATTGTCCTGTTTCAACCAGATGAAAACAGAAATCAATAAAAGCAGCACCATCACATACCCATATAGCAGCAACCGTATTCGCAGCAACAGGTAGGCAATCAATCCAACGATCAGCGCCAACCAGGCACCGCGGGCAAAAGAAAAGTACAAGGCTCCGCATACCAACGCGATCGCCAGGTTCCACCCCCATTTTCGATTGGCCTGTTGCCGCACCAACAAAAGCACCGGCAACAGTGTCATCAACATCGCAGAATAAACCACGTGATTGCGGAAATAAGGTTGTACCACCTCACTTACGGAAGAAAAACTAAAGCCCTCTCCGGCGTGTCGGACCAGCGTAATCAAGGCCAATACGAACAACGGGATGAACAAACAGTACAAGAAATGAATGAGTCGTTCCCGACTGCGCAACCAGATCAAGGGCGCCAGAAAAAAAGCACCGACGTACCAAGTTTTGGCCAAAAGAAATTTAAGGGAGCGCAAAGGTGTTTCGGAGAGAAGGATTGGTACGAACATCCAACCCAGCCAGCACATAAAACATATCAACAAAGGATGTTTCCAGTAGAGAGAGGAAAAAACCCGGTTTTGATATACCAGGCAGCAAAAAGCAAGTACGGTAATCCCCAACATCAGCGGTTCATCGGGAAGATCTGTTCCCAACTGATCGGAAAATGAATACTCAAAGGAGACGGGCAGGGTGATCCAAAGAAGCGAGAGTAAGACAACCGGATGTTTCCAGCTAAAGAATCCCAACCCAATCGCAATGGGTAGGGTAACCAGCCACCAATGTTCCGAATAAATTGCGATCGCGAGCGCCGGAACAAGGACGGCCAATGCCAGCAGTACGACCGAATTATTTGTCCGGGCTAAGTTCATAAACAGTGCGTCGAGCCATCCAAAGAGATGCAACCAGCCAAACCAGCATTGTTAGTATCGTAACAGCTATCAAGGTCAACCCCCACAGCGGTTTATCTGAAAAAACCGGCACCACAGCGGGGTCAAGTACTTGAATGGACGAAGGCCGCTGCTCCAATAACAGGGTGTACTGATCGATAAAACCAAGGTATTGGATCTCTTGCTGAAGCTTTTGGGCAAAAGGAAGTGAATCCGACCCCCGAAGCCGCGACAACCCCTTTTGAAGGGCATCGCGAGTCTGTTGATTTTGTCGACCCATCAGATCGCGGTGTAAGCTATCAAGTCGAGCCGTCAGCGCATTGGCCAAGTCAGCCGCCAACACCGGATCGGTATCCCACACGTGAACCTTCAATTCGTTGTATTCGCTTTTGTACACTTTTGCATCCTTCTTCAATTGCTTAACCGCTCTCCAAATTCCTTTCTCCCCCAAATCAGAGATGAAATAATGTTTGACCAGGTTGAATTGACGAACCAGCGGACGATACACCGTATCCAAACGCCCGCTACCAACCAATAGATCCAATTCATCCGGCGAACCCAGTGGTGAATACAATTGCTGTATCTGTTTGCTGAACAGGCGATTGGGGTCGGATGCATAAGCGCTGGAAGGAACCGACGTAGTTTCTCCTTTGTACTTTATGGGCAGGAACCAAAGCACAATGCAGGTGATCGACCAGGCCAGCAACAAACTGATGGCAAGAAAACGTATTCGTTTTTTCAAGAGTTGAATAAAGTCCGGCATAAAAGGGGTTGTATCCGTTACAGTAAAAACCAGATCAGGCTGGTCGTAAATATAACAACTAAATAGCTCGAATAGGGTTGGGGCTGACCGGTGCGGCGATGCACAGCGAACATCAGCGCCAGACCCGTTAATACCTGCGAAAGCAGGGTGGAACGGGCAGAACCCATGGCACCCATTTCCGGAATCCATAGATAAGAACAAAGAATATGTACCAACAAAGCCCAGGCAATGATCAACTGGAAAAGGCGCAGCTCCCCACGAGCGGTCAGCACCGTCCCGTATACGTGAATGAGGGAGTAACCAAGTACAGAACAAAACAACGTCGGCAGCAAAGCCGCGATCTCGGCCGATCGTTCCGGATACAAATAGGAGGCAATCGAGGAGGGCAGTGCCACTACCCCCACCAGAGCCGTGAGAGCGAAAATCAACAATCCATTCCGGGCATTGTCGATGGCCGAACGGATGGTGGTTAGATCGTTGATGTGGCGGGACAAATAGGGCAATAGAAAACTGGCCACCAGGTACCCAACTATGTTAGCCGCATCCACCAGTCGAATGGCAGCAGCGTAGCGTCCGGCTTCCCAACCACCCAAGGAGCTCCATCGAGTCAAAAAAAAGCCGTCGAGCCGGATCTGGGCACTCATCAACAATACAATTAGGGCATATGGCAGCGCCATTCGTAAATGGGAAGGGAGAACGGTAAATCGCTCGACCCGAAACAACTTGCGCCGCAGTAAATAATAAATCAATGCCCCCAGCGAAAAAACCAACGTTGCGATCTGCAGCAAGATGAAAGCAGGTATACCAATGGAGCCGGGAAAAAGAACACCGGACAACCAAAGAATACTCAGAGGGATTAGCAGGAACTTATCCAACACCGAAAACCATACATCGGCAGAAAAATCCTGTGCCGCCGACACCCAAGCCCGAAAAAAAACATAGGTTGAGTTCAAGGCTTGGAGGATCGCAACACCAAAAAGCCAATGGGCAGGAAGGGCAGGATACAGCCGGGAAATGCCAGCAATGACGGCAAAATAAACCAACAACAACAAGGCCTTGATCCAAAACAAACCAGCCAGTTTTCTGGACGACGTGGCAGGGTCGGCTGCTTCCCGCTGGAGAAGAGTGGTGAGTCCCAGATCCAGCAGAAACCCGGCCGTGAGGGCAAGTCCCCAAACCGTATAGTAACGGCCATACACCAGTAGTCCCACCTCGTTCTGTACCCAGCGATCGATGCCCAGGATCCAGACCGGCTTGATCAGGAGATTTGCCAGAATCAACCGAATCAGTGAACGATTATACAGCCGGGCGGTAATCATGTGCCGAACGAAAATAACAATGTTTATTTTTGGCAAAAATCAAATTACTGTCATGCGACTTGTGCTTGTATTCAGCCTTTTCTCTCTTTCGTTAGAAGCAATGGGACAAGATGCCGAAATTAGAAAGCTACGGACCGACGCTTCTCGCCCCATCAAAAAAGAAATCGACACGTTAAAAAAAGATTGGCATCGTGGCGCCTTATTGGGGATCAATCTATCGCAAGGATCACTGAGCAATTGGGCCGCAGGAGGTGATGATTTTTCTTTATCGGTTAATACAAACCTAAATCTTTTTGCATTCTATTCGAATCGAAAACATAGCTGGGATAATACCTTCGACCTGAACCTGGGTTATGTAAATACAACCAGCCAGGGAGGAAGAAAAAACGATGACCGATTTGATTTCGTAACGAAGTATGGTTTTTCGGTCAACCGTAAATTAAACATATCCGTATTGGCGAACCTTCGTTCCCAGCTTTTCAAAGGATTCACATATTCAGGGGGCGTAAAGACATATTCCTCCACCTTTCTGGCACCCGGATACATATTGAAAAGCTTGGGGTTGGACTTTAAACCCATCAAAGACCTATCAGTTTATGTCTCCCCCATTACGGCCCGATGGCTGATCGTACGAGATACCGCCTTGGCCAATAAGGGCTACTATGGTGTTACTCCGGGTAAAACATCCAGCTTTGCCTTTGGAGCCTTTGCAACGATCACCTATCAGCGGATCATTAATAAAATTATCACCTATAAGGGACGTATGGACCTGTTTTCAAATTACAAACACAATCCCTTGAACGTAGACCTTTTTATGGCCAATGCCTTCAATGCAAAACTGGGAAAATCGTTGGGAGTGAGTTGGAGTTTGGACTTTATTTATGACGACGACGTCCGGCTATTTGGGAAAAATCAACGTTCGCCCGGATTGCAGATCAAATCCCTGATCGGCTTCGGCTTTATCAAGCGATTCTGAGAAGACAAGGAAAAAGTGAGTATGGGACAAAAAAAATTGATCCGATTTGCAGAGCTTGAAACATTTCCCCACGTGCTTCAATTCCCGGAAGCCATGGCAGGCAAATGGAACGAACATTTTCAAAACAATCTCCCAATCACCCTCGAACTGGCCTGCGGAAAGGGAGAATATGCTATCGGATTAGCACGACTCTATCCAAAAAGAAATTTTATCGGCGTCGATATCAAAGGCAATCGGCTCTGGGTGGGAGCTAAGATCGCCCAGCAGAACAACTTACATAACGTAGCCTTCCTACGCACGCAGATCGACCGAATCGGGGAATATTTTTCCCCCGGAGAAGTGGAAGAGATCTGGATCACGTTTCCCGACCCCCAGTTGCGGTGGAGCAAATTGAAAAAAAGACTCACCCACCCCAAGTTTCTTCGACTGTATCAAAACTTCCTGGTGCCTGGAGGGAAGATCCACCTGAAAACCGATAGTCCGGACCTCTACGGCTTCACCAAGCTGGTGATTGAGCTCTATCAATTGGCGTTGGTGCAGGATATCCCCGACCTGAAAAATATTGAAGAGAAAAATCCGGAATGGGGCATCCAAACACATTATGAATCACTCGACATCGCTGGATCCAACCGCATTCACTACCTCTGCTTCCAATTAACGACCGGACTACAGAACCAAGAACTCGATCCGTTGTTAAAAGAGAAATCCCGTACCAATGCAATCGTTGATTGAAGGAATTGATTATTATTTGAGCCCGGAAGGGAGAGTCGTTTTTACCGAAAAATATCACTTGGATAAGGGTTATTGCTGTGGCAATGGCTGTCGGCATTGCCCTTACGATTTTGAAGGCGTTCCCGAACCCCGACGCTCGGAACTTATTGAGTCGCGTAACGAAGCAAACAGCTCCTCTTGAAAAAAGATTCGAATAAACTGAACATCCTCAAGCCCTCCGAAAATCCGGATACCTCTTTTTTTGAATCGGTGTTTGAGTTGGTGCGACAAATCCCAAAAGGCCGTGTTACTTCTTACGGCGCCATCGCGGCAGCCCTCGGCACCAAGGGAAGCGCCCGAATGGTGGGCTGGGCCATGAATCAAAGTCACTTTGTAAAACCTGCCGTTCCGGCCCACCGCGTAGTGAACCGACAAGGCAGACTAACCGGAAAAATGCATTTCTCCCCGCCAGAGCGCATGCAACAATTACTAGAAAAAGAAGGAATTCGAGTAGCAGAAGATCAAGTCGTCAATTACGATAAACATTTTTGGGACCCGAACGAAATGATCTGATCACTTCCGCTTGATCAGCACCGCACTCACTACGTTTCGCTCAACGCCCGCATCCCCCGGACGAACCGTCAACCGTCCCGATATAACCATAGAGGTCGAACCGCCTCCATCCAGGTTAATGGCATCGGTACAACCCAGCTGATTTAACATAGCAGCCAAATCGGCCAGATTGATACCCGGATAACCGGCCCCACCATTGTCTCCCTCCACCGCCAACAAAAGAACAATCCCATTGGACGTATACCCGAGTGCAGATCGCGGACGACTGGTGGTATTATTGATATTGATCAATTCCGCTACATCGGAAATCGTTACCTGCCCACCTCGCAACAACATCGGAGAACCTCCAATGGCGGTGGGAACGGTCCACTGCGACCCCCCTGCCGGAAAGGTTTCCGTCGGTTCCGGCTGAGGAACGGCTCCTTCTACATTGGGACTGGGGATCGGATAACTATAGATGTTTTCATTGGTGGCCCCCACGTGATAGATCCACGCCGTCGTGGGCGCTCCGTTCGTCTGTATACCAAAAGCTGCTCGGGTTGGATAATAGATATTGGGCGGTCGACTTACCGACTTGATGTTGTGAGAACTTTGCGTGTTGTTGTACTTGACCAGGCTATAAGAGGAATTGCCGCCGAAATAACCTCCGTTGATGGCTCCATATACGATCCCGGTTTCCTGTGACACAAATTCACTGACCTTTTTAGCCGTAGCCGATTGAACCGGCTTGAAATCATAAATACCCAACTTGCTGTCATAAGCCAGACAAAATGCCTTTACGGTTCGTCCGTTGAAAATAGTATCAAAACTAAAGGCCTGAATTCCGCTGGGAAAACTGGAACTGTACGAGGAATTGTACTTCCAGCCCGCGGAAAGCGTGATGATCGGTACAATAACCGGAGGTGTAGTACCGCCGCCGCCGCCACCAGAATTGTTTCCACCTCCACCCGATCCACCGTCCTTCGAACAAGCAGCCGTAAAAAGAAGAACAAATGAAAGGACAAAAAAAAGTTTTGTTTTCATGACGATTATTTGATGGTGTCGGGGTACAGAGGCCCGGACAACCGATTCAGGGTTTCATAATAAAAGAATACTTCACCGTTGTAACCATAGGCACGATTGAGTTCAATAAATCGATTGAGCAAAGCGCGCGTGGCTTGATATCCATCGCCCAGTGACGTCAGCACACCCGGAAAGATCTTACGGCGCTGATCGGCTGGAACCTGCTTGTTCAGATCCTTCAACAATTTCTCATAGGCTTCGGCGTTGTACCGATATAATTGGGGAAATACATAATCGGCATATCCCTCTCGCAACCAGGTCGGCCAATCCTGCAAGTACTCCTGCTTGCTCCAAGGGTAAATGCTGGGCGACCAAGTAACCAAACAATTCGGCTTATGCGACTTAACCAGTTGATATAACTGCTGACCGAATGCACTTAACTTATCGGCACGCCATTGTACCCAATCGGGTTCCTTGGAATCGAGTGCTGCTCGCTGATCACCCCCGGTATTTCCGTAGGCACTCACCGTAGAGGCCTCGTATCCACCCTCGGAGGGCATGGCCGGCAACCGGTCATCCCCCTGGATCCCGTCAATGTCATAACGAAGAACGATCTCTTCCACCAATTCTTTTAGAAATTGCTGGGGACCGGAATGCAAGGTATTCCACCAATAAAACCCATTTTTCTGCAACAGATTTCCCTTTGAATTTCGTCCGGCCCAGTCGGGATATTTCTTATTCCAAACCGACAACGAATCCTTATACGAATAGGAAAAGCCGAATTCCATCCACGCATGAACGCGCAAGCCCACGGCATGTGCCTCCTCGATCATTTCCTGCAACGGATCACGGCCCTTGTAAGCAGGGTCCTGCAATTGTCCTACATATTGATTCGTAACCTGGCTGGGGAACATCGTTTTCCCATTGTTCCAAACGACCATAAACAAATCTGTCAACCCCTGATCGCGACACTGCATTACCGCCTCCCGGATCTGCTGTCGGGAATTCAATACGGTACTACCGGAGCTGGTCACCCAAACCCCCCGGATCGGGTCTTGCCCAAAAACGGATAACACGCTCAAACACCCAAGCAATAAAAAGATCTTCCTCATTTAGATTTGATTGACATACTCCAAATATCGGTTATAGAGATGATGGGCGGAAGGGTACATTGATTGGGGACTCATAAAATGCGAAAACTCAAAAGTGATCGCCTTGTCGTATCCGGCGCGACAGGCCGCCTCCAATTTCAAGCGTAACTTTTCGAATTTGATCGGCAAAAATTTAATGGGCATATCTCGATCGAAAGACTCCGCATTGGTCCAGCACTGCATACCGTATTTATCCGCCAGCTTCTTATTGATCCGAAAGAAATCCTCCAATTCATGAAAATCGATGTGGCCATCCTGAAACGCGACGGCATCTACCGCTCCTTGCATCCCTGCAAAAAGCTCATCCCATTCCCGCTCGTGCGCCTGAAGAGAAACCGCATCGGTCTTGGTTAGTTCCGCTTGTGCAGCCATCACCGCTTTCTTCCCGTCGATCCACGGAGAGATAAAGGTGTGAAGACCGCCACTAACCTCCTTGCACTGCTTCCCCAACGTATGAAAAGCTTCGGTAGCGCCTTTGGTCTTGCGACTGATCTCCATGGACAAATACCAACCCTGAAAAGAGGGATGATGCCCATATTTCTGCCAGACTTCCTCGATCACAAACCGATTGGCATCGATCTCGTGCTGCATATTGCCGGTATCCCAATAGCGACCGCTGTCGTACAACCCAAAATAAAACTTCATTTGGTGTTTGTCGGCCAGCGTTAGAAACAAATCAATCAGATCCACCGGTGGTGCATAACAACCAAACTCCTTCATCAAATATGTGGACGGATACGTAATGAACCGACGATAACCTGAACGGATCACGATCACGGTATCGATGCCTGCCGCTTTCATGTGCTGAAAATCACGGGCCCATTCGGCAGCACCCCAGTTCTGGTGAGGGATGTCGTGACTGATCTCGTCAATGAACGTACCGGTGATGCGCATGATTACATCAGCTTAAGATCGATTAGAACCTGTTTCCATTTCAAGTATCCGGCGCCATTCAGATGCAGTCCGTCATTGGTGTACTTCACATCCAACTTTTTATCGGCATTCAAAAAATGCGGATAAAGGTCTACATAAACATGTCCTCTTTTCTGACACATTTCCTTTAACTGGGCGTTGATGGAAAGAATGTGATCGGTCTTGCCCTGATGCGCCTTGAATCGAGCAAAGGCATCGTTGGTAGGCAAGATGCTTTGTACCAATACGGTCGTTTGGGGCGATTCCTTTTCAACGCGCTCAACGATTCGGTTGTAGTTGCGAACGATCACTTCATCGGGTGTGTTTCGGGATACATCATTCACCCCGATCAAAATAAAAATCTTACTGGGCTTGGCGGAAAGGACCTCATCCATCCGGGCAAGCACTCCGTAGGTTATGTCTCCGCTGATCCCCCGGTTGATCACCAGGTTATTCTGCCAGATCTCCGACCATTCCCCCATGTCTGTTATGCTGTTGCCTAAAAAAACGATCTCACCGGCTCGATCTGGAAGGGCCCGAAACAAGGTCACTTTTTGCTCGTAATAGGTAGTTTGATAAGAAGAGTCCCAGGTTTGCCCGAATAAACCCGACTGAAGAAAAATTATCAAGAAAAAAATTAGATTGACCCGTTTCATGATACAGATTGTCTATGATTTAATGGTTTCCGGCTTTCGCAAAGGTACAAGAGCGGTCACGATAAAGGCCGGAATGGTAGAAATCAAGACCCAAATGAAAAAATTCGAATACCCATACCGATCACTGATATACCCGCTGATCATTGAGGCCGCAGTGTATCCCAAATACGTAATGGCACTTCCAAACGCATAATGAGCCAACGGATACTTCCCCGGCGCCAACTGCTGCATGATAAATAATATGATGCCGATGAATCCAAAGCCATAGCCAAAGTACTCGACCGATAAGGCAATTGAGATGGTGAGCATATCCGAGGGCAGGAACCAGGCGAGATATGCGTATACCGCGAAAGGCAAATTGAAAAAAGTACAGAGCATCAGCAGCATTTGACGCGTAAGTCCTTTATTGGATACCAGATATCCCGCCAACAACGACCCGGCTATAAAAGCAATCGTACCATAAACACCCGTCAGTAACCCAACCTGCGTTTCACTTAAACCCAACCCCCCCTTGGAGTGATCTGCTAAAAAGAAAAGTGGGGTGATCTTCATTGCCTGCCCCTCAGCAAAACGATACAACGTAATAAACGCAATACCACCCCAAACCGCCGGCTTCTGAAAGAAACTCCGGATCACATCCACCAACGTCTCCCACACCTCCGCGCCGGTTTTCACCGATCGCTCCTCCTGCGTTCGAGGCAATACCCGCGTGCTGTATAATCCCACTAAAAACATCACCACCGCATACAATCCCAATACGATCGACCACCCTTTCACATTTCCCATCGAGGCCACTAAACTTCCTGCCAAAAAAACCATTCCTCCATTGGAAAAAACTTTGGCGACATTATAGAAAGTTCCCTGCCAGCCCACCCACTGCGCCTGCTCCTTCTCGCTTAATTCAGCTAAATACATACCATCCGCCGCCATGTCTTGCGTAGCCCCCATAAAAGCCAATAAAAAAAAGAAGACGATGGAAAGCGGAAAAAAATGTTCGGTATACAAACTCATGGCCGCCAAGGCAAAGCAAATGGCAGCCAACATCTGCGTTGCATAGATATAAAAACGCCGGGAACGAAACATCTCCAGAAACGGCCCCCACAACGGCTTAAAACTCCAAGGCAACACGATCACCCCGGTCCAAAAAGCGATTTGACCGTCGGTGTATCCCAGTTTTTTGTACAAAACAGACAACGCCGTACCATTCAACATAATGTTGGGCAGTCCCATCGCAAACCAAGTCGTTGGTACCCATCTCAACGGAGAAGGGGAAAGATTCAATTTGTTCAAGGCAAGCAGTTGATTTTTAGATAAATAGAGAATATGAAAGTTAATAAAAATAATTAATAACCAAGCGAAATCAGCACATATTTTTAATTAAGTTCGCATGCGCTTCCGCATGAAATTTACCCCTTTTACCACTCGGATCTTGGCCAGCCTGCTGGTTGTATTTTCCCTATTCGCCTGCAAAAAAAATGACGGGGGTGGAGGAAGTGGTGGAGGCGGAAACGGTGGCGGTGGCGGCGGGGGAGGAAGTACAACCCCGGTATGGGATCCAAATGCCCTGCGTGGGGTTTGGGTAACCACTACGGCAAGCACCGCGCTGGACAGCCGCAACAACATCCAGCAAATGGTCACCCAATGCAAGGCCGCCGGCATCAATCACCTCTTCATCGTGGTGTATAACAATGCCCGCACCATGTATCCCAGTACGGTGATGAACAATCTGATCGGTAAATCCATCTTAGAACGATTTGAGGGACGTGACCCGTTGCAAGAGTGTGTGGAAGAAGGGCATGCAAAAGGACTCAAAGTTCATGCCTGGTTTGAATATGGATTTTCCTCTTCGTATTCTGCAAGTGGCGGACCCATCGTAGCGGCCAAACCCCATTGGGCCGCCAGAGACATGAACGGATCGCTGGTCGTGAAAAACGGATTCGACTGGTTGAACCCCATCCACCCCGAAGTGCAACAATTCATGATCGACCTGTTCAAAGAAGTGGTGACGCGATACGATGTGGATGGTGTTCAAGGCGACGACCGATTGCCCGCCATGCCCACCACCGGCAGCTACGATGCCTATACCACCGCACTCTACGCGGCCGAAAACAACGGCGCCTCTCCTCCCCCCAGCGCTACCGATGCCACTTGGCTGAACTGGCGCGCAAAAAAATTGAACGCCTTTCTCAAACGGTTACGCACCGAAGTAAAGGCGATCAAACCAGCCATTCAACTCACCGTTTCCCCCAGCCCTTATCCGTGGGGACTAACCGAATACTTACAAGACTGGCCCACTTGGGTCGACAGTAGCTATGTAGATGCCATCCTGCCGCAATGCTACCGATACGACATCAGCGCCTATGATGCCACGCTTTCTCAACAAAAGACCTATTACCGCAATCCCAATGTTCCCCTGTACCCGGGCGTATTGCTTCGATCCGGTACCTATGTGGCGCCAACTGCTTTCCTGACCCAAATGATACAGGCAAACCGAAACAAAGGTTTCAAAGGAGAAGCCTTCTTCTTCTACGAAGGAATTCCGCCTACGGCCCCTTGGTTCAGCGGACAATACCCCTTCATCAAATAAATCACGATGCACCGTATCGCCGGAATGCTCCTGCTGCTCAGTATCACGCATTTACTAGCGGCCCAAAAACTGACCCGCTGGGTAGATCCTTTTTTGGGCACAGGCGGACACGGACACGTCTACCCCGGCGCCACCGTTCCTTTCGGAATGGTGCAACTCAGTCCCGATAACGGCGTCGAAGGATGGGACTGGTGCAGTGGCTATCACTACTCCAGCAACACCATTGCCGGATTCAGTCACACCCACCTCAGCGGAACCGGCATCGGCGATTGGTGCGACATCTCCGTGCTTCCCCTCACCGACACAACAGAAATATCTAAATCTAAAATCCTCCTGCCTTTCGATCATAAAAACGAAAAAGCCAGTCCGGGTTATTATTCCGTCAAATTAAACAACGGCACTCTCTGCGAACTCACCGCCGATACCCGCACCGGTCACCACCGATACACCTTCCACAATAAAAACGGCTGGTTGCGTTTCGATATGGGCTTCGCGATCAATTGGGATAAATCCACCGCCGGTATGCTGCAACGCATCGATGATAAAACAATTGTTGGATATCGTTACAGCACAGGTTGGGCAAAGGGACAAAAAGTGTATTTCGCCGCCCGCTTCTCGCAACCCATCTCCTACCACCAATTTCTCGATGATTCTGTTCATACGAAGGATCAAGCATTTGGTCCACACTCTAAGATCCTCCTGCAATTCAATGAAGGTTCGAAACTGCTTCTACAAGTAACACTCAGCTCCGTCAGCACCGAAAAGGCATTGCTAGAACTCAATTACCCAACACGCAATAACGATTTCGAGTCGGTTCGAAGAACAGCCGAACAGCATTGGGAAAAAGAATTGAAAAAAATTCAGATCGATACCACCGACAAAGCCTTCGCAACCCGCTTCTATACCGCCCTCTACCGAACGGGTCTGGCCCCCGTCATCCACAGCGATCGGGATGGTGCCTATCAAACCTGGGACTACAAAAACAAAATATTCGCAAAAGGAAAAAACAAATACACGATTTTCTCTCAGTGGGATGTGTTTCGCGCACTTTCGCCCCTATTCAGCCTCACACAACCCGATCGGATGCCCGATCTGCTCAACAGCTTGCTGCAACGGTATGAAGACGACGGACTCCTTCCGGTTTGGGACATCAGCACTTGGGAAGCCAATACAATGACCGGCTACCACAGCATACCCATCCTCGCCGACGCAATCTTGAAAAACATCAAAGGATTCGACTACGAAAAAGCCTACACGGCCATGCGCGCCTCCGCGTTTCAAAAACAACGCGGCACCCCCGCTTACATCCAGTACGGTTACGTTCCGCAAGATAAATACGGCTGGAGCGTAACCATGACGCTGGAATACGCCTTTGACGATTGGTGTATCGCACAAGTGGCCCAAAAACTCGGAAAAGAAGAAGATCATAAACTCTTTACCCAACGGGCCGGCAGCTATGCCAAACTCTTTGACGCCAATACCGGATTCATGCGCGGTCGCAAATCGGATGGTTCATTTATTGAACCATTTGATCCGCTCCTCTCGGAACACGGATTCGACGGACAATACATAGAGGGCACGGCCTGGCAACACAGCTTCTTCGTTCCTCATGCCGTTGATTCACTGGCTGCGCTTTACGGGGGCAAAGAGAAACTGGTAGCCAAGTTAGATGAACTGTTCACGGCTCCGTCGGAGCTGCATGGCGATAATGTTTCCATTGATGTAACCGGACTGATCGGACAATACGCCCACGGCAACGAACCCAGTCACCACATCATTTATATGTACACCGCCCTCGGACATCCTGAAAAAGCCGCCAAATGGCTACAGGTAGTTGCCGACAGTATTTATAAAAACGGTCCCGACGGACTCAGCGGCAACGACGATTGCGGACAAATGAGCGCCTGGTATTTATGGACAAGTCTGGGCCTCTACCCCATGAACCCCTGCGGAGGCGAATACCTGTTTGGATATCCGCTGATACGAAAAGCTACCATGCAGCTTCCCAATAAGAAAACTCTTCGCTTCGAAGTAAAAAAAGAAAAAAAACAAGGTCCGCCGCACATAACCCGCGTAGAGTGGAATGGTCGATCCATCCCGGTTCGTTCCATACAACATTCCGAATTGCTAAAAGGCGGTACCCTTACCTATTATGTTGCTGAGTAAAAAACTTTATTTTCTTTTCGTGGGTTGGCTGCTCGGCACAACCTTAATTGCACAGACAAATTCCAAACTCATTCCAAAGAAGGGATTGTTTTTGGAAACATCTGGACTGACCTGGGGCATGGGCTCGGAGGTAAACTTTTTTACAGCCGACAGAAAACAGCATCACTACTATTTTACTTGGTGGGAACAAGATGTGCTTGTCGACAAGCCCGAAGACACCCGTCTGGAATTGGGAAGTCGGAACACGGCGATCTACGGTATCTATCAATTGGAACAGAGCGAGCGTAAAATGCAAAGCCGGATCGACTGCAAATGGAATCGGAGCGATACCGGCTTGGCTGAGATTACGTACCTGCGCCTCTGGAAACCCTATTTTCAAGAAGCCCGCTGGATGGATGCGAAAGGAAAAGAGATCAAAGACTGGAAACAGTTCACCGGCAAAAAGATCATCGCCTTTACCCCCTTCGGCAATTTTGAATTCAATAGCTCGTTGCCCTTCAAAGCTAGGACGATCGAAAATAGCAGCCCGGGACCAACCGATCATTCCCAACGCAGCCAATACCTGGAGTTTTACGAGAATAACATCTCCGTCGATAGCAACCTAGTATTACAACGTAATTTTTGGATCGAAGTCCTGGAGGAAAAAGAAAACAACGAAACGCGAACCGGCATTAAATATATTCAGCCGGTACCGGTATCGGCAGTATGGGATCCACACCCCACTAAAAATATGATACTGCCGCAACCCGAAAAGTTGGAGCAGCTGTCAGGTACGTATCTGTTCCCGTTGGAATATCCCTCAGCGTCCGATACAGTTGGGGATGCCCTGAGAGCGATCATTTCGCTACACTGGCAATTGGGCCAAAAACATCATCCATCCATCAACGTTAGTTATTCCGATCAGCTGAATGACCAAGAATACCGGATCGATGTGACACCGGATAAGATCCGCATAGAATGTGGTTCCGATACGGCCTTGCAATATGCGCTACATACCTTGGCACAATCCGCAGAGATCGAACAGGGAAGAATTGCAATACCCTGCATGCGTATAGTTGACAAACCCAAAACCAGCTGGCGGGGTATTCACATGTTCACGGGCCCCACAGCCCTCGATCTGCATACGCGGATGTATCAGCGCGTGCTCCTGCCGTTGAAAATGAACAAAACCGTGATCCAATGTGAACAGGCCATGTGGACTTCCTTCCCGGAAATACACAACCCTATCTCCGTTTCGCTTAACGACCTTCGTACGGAGTTCGAGTTGCTTCGAAAAAATAGAGTAGAGCCGATTCCCTTGATCCAGAGTCTTGGTCACATGGAATGGTTTTTCAAACCCAAATCAACCCGCTGGCTCGCCATCAATCCACAATATCCTTACACTCTAAACACGGATCTACCGGAAGCCAAAAAGGCAATTCGAAAAATCTGGGATGAAGCGATCGATCTGCTTAAGCCAACTACGATCCATGTTGGATTTGACGAGATCGGCATGATCGGATTTAATTTGCCCCGCGAAAAAGAGGTGGATCTGTTCAAGGATCAACTATCCTTTTTACATCTTTATGCCAAGGAGCGAAACAAAAAACTCATGATCTGGGGTGATATGGGACTCGCTCCGGGAGAAGCTCCGGATGCTTGCAATGGGATCAATCCAACGAGATCCAAAGCGATTCGCGAGGTGATACCGGCCGGAACCTTTGTAGCCGATTGGCATTATTTGAATAACCCCGATCCGGCTGGATACAAAAAGAGTCTACAAATCTGGAAGCAAAATCAAAACATTCCACTGGCCTCCCCCTGGCTCTGGCCGAACAACGTACACGGATTTGTAAAAGCGGCCATCGATGAGAATGTCGGCGTGCTACAAACCACTTGGGCTGATTTCGAGAGCAGTGAGAAGAATATGTTGATCAACATCGAGCAGTTCGGTGCGTATATATTGGCACTTGATTATGCGTGGAGTGGACGCGCCGAAATACCCGATAAACTTCCTTATGATCCCATTCGGGAATGGACCCGTCGATTCTACGATCAATCAAAGCCAATGCAGCCAAAAGCCGGGTACAAATTGATCGATTCTCTGTCATTAAAAGACATTACGAGAACCATCTCGAACGACCGGCCCGATGGAATTAGCGTAATACTTGACAGAGGACTTTCGGCTATTGGAATATCCTGTCAGACCCGAACGAATATCATTTTGCCAGAGGGTACCACCATCGCTGAATTAGAAATAGTTGCAAATGAACAGGTCATCCGTCGGATTCCCATTCGCTACGGAACCGAGGTTCGGGCATACACAGACAACCGTCCGATGCATGCCGCACTGGATGGACAAGAAGCCCATACGCTCTGGCAATTTTGGGAAAAGCAAGAAACCATCGATCGAATCCGGATCAACCTCAAACAGTCAGCTGGCGAATTGATCATTAAGAATTTGCAACTAGTAAAATCTTCTGAGTAACTTTTCGATGTTTGAGTCTCTGCTAATGGTTTGCGTGTACCCGAACGGCCAACAAATCTACAACTGATTTACAAAAAATTCTGTTGGCTGGCGGGTACACGCTGTTATGGAATGGTTATTTTTTTGATCTACAAAACTTTTTACAACTTCTTTTATTTTTAAATTTATAGTAAAGATGTCTTTCTAGTTCCATTTCTGTAAATGAACCTCTATATGGTTTAGGATCCTCATTACTTGAATAATAAATTGTATATACTTTTTTCCCGTTTATTTCTTTTGGAAATATTGGTTTATCGGTAATTAAATCAAATAGTGTGTATTGCTTTTTCCAAAATACATTGGCATAATCTTTTCGCGTGTCTGGGTCTCTTATCGTTTTTTGAGCATTTGCAAACCCAAACGTAAAGAGCATAGTCGCTAAAATCAATATTTTTTCATTTTGTTATTTTTTAATATTTGTTCTTACTCTATAGGATTTTCAGAATACTCCCAGTTTTTAGAGTGGTTTTCTTGTCTCCACTTTTTTCTCTGTAATTTACAGGTGGTCAGCCTGCCTTTAACCGCTATGTCTGTTTAACTTGCCCATAACTTACTTATAGGTCTAATATTCGCATCCCTACACAACCAATTCCGGCGTATAGGCCTGCTTTTTCTTTGTATAGTAAGTTATTATAAATCGTCGAAAGGGCTACGAATCTGTTCAAGATTTTTGTTGCTGACGTGTGTATATATTTCCGTGGTACGGCTGCTGCCATGACCCAGCAAAACCTGGATATATCGCAGATCTGTACCACACTCCAATAAATGTGTTGCATAACTGTGCCGAAGCCAGTGCAAAGTAGCCGGCTTCCCAATCCCCGCCTTGCACAGCGCCTGTTAAAAAAACCTGCTGTATGCTCTTTTCGCTGTATTGTGCATCTCCCTGGCCCTCAAACAAATACAGCTTTGGGCGGTAAGCAACATAATAGCTGCGCAATTGTTCAAGCAGAGTCGCCGGAATCGGTACCACCCGGTCCTTCTTACCCTTGGCTTGCCTAATAAACAACAAGCCCCGATCCGATTGAATGTCTGTCGGTTTAATATTTAATAATTCGCCCCGGCGAAGGCCACAAGCATAAATAAGGGCCAACATAACCCGATGCTTCTCATTGACCGGTGCGGCTAAAATTCGCTTCACCTCCGATTTAGACAATATATTGGGTAGCCGCTTTTCTCGCCTCGGACGCACGATCCCCTCCGGATTTATTCGCATGCCCGATTGAATACTAAAAAATAATTTCACCGCATTGATAATCTGATTCTGAAACGAAACCGATAACCCCCTCTTTAATATATACTCCGTATTGAAACGGATGATGTCCTCATCCGACACAACACGCAGCGGCTTATCCTGTAAAAATTGCAAAAACACCCACAACGCATCAATATATACACGTACGGTATTATCACTATATCGCTTGCTTTGCATCCATTGCTCAAACCTTACCACCTCAACCCCATACAGCTCTTCCACCCGACCACGTCCTACCAAACGAGCCACTTCCTGATCGGCTTCCGCACAGCTTACAACCGCGTGCTTTGACAACTCGACCTTCACGTGCTCATACTGAAATGCGTATACGCTACCAACCAACTGCGATGAACTGAACTCCACTTAGCATCACCCAGCCGCTTTACGATCTCAATCAATACAGCATGATACGGAAATTGAATGCGTATCCACTGCTGTTTACCCGTTTGTAATAAACGAACCTGAATCAATGGCAACATAATTTGGTTTTTCAAAACCAAGCAAATTATCCCGATGCATCAGACAATGCCATTTTTTAAACGTTTAGAATATTAATGCCCCGCCTATACGTCATGTAGCGTCAGCTTAAATCAGCTGCTTCAAGTTCTCCAGAACCAGCGCTTCTTAACAAAGAGGTAGGTAATGAGCGAGACGATCCCCGTAAATACCACCCCCTTCGCAAATCCCATCCAGGCATTCTGGTGCATGGCATCCCAATAAGGCTTCACCCCACTCAGCGTCATCAGTGGCAATAACAGCAAGCTGCCCGCAACATAGGCTACCATCGGATTTTGTCCCTGTACAGAAAAATAGTTCAGGGGAATACGAAGGATTCGATCAAAGCGCCACGACTCAAATACGATCAAAGCAACAAAGGCCAAACCGGAACAAACAAAATAATAACTGTAATTAGACGGATCTTTCTTGATGCCCCCCTCAAATGCTTCGAAGACTAATCCCAATAGCAATAGATAGGCGCCTGCCTGAAAAAATTTTAATAGATTCTGATTGGCATTGCTTCGAAGCAGCAAATACATACTTACCAAGATCATGACAGACCCAATCAGATTCAATTCCAACTGACGGGTGTACAAGCCAAATAAATTCCAACCGATCAACATCAACTCCAACCAACCTGCCCGACGCAAAGATTTTTCGGATGAGACAGGCGACGCCTGCAATTGCATCAGCCATTCTCCGGCAAACATGCCGGGAATGACAAAAAATAAGTATTTCAGGAAATAGAACTTGTACGCCCAATCGATCTTGAATGACCCGATCGAATCAAATGAATAGAAATCCTTCACCCACCCGGGTTGCTTGGCTGATAAAAATATTCCCATGATAACTGGAAGAATAGCTACACGGACCCAGGGACGATGTTGCGCGCAACCATAGATGATCGTTCCGAAAAAAGCCATGTTGGCCAACACCATAAGGATGATATCCGAACGATATAAGTCGAATGATGCCTCTTTTGCATAATGAATCTGCGTCATCCATACAATAGAGGCAATCAGTGCAATTACCCGGAGCATCGTTCGCATACGATCGGCAAGGATCGACCTCCAATCGTACAGTACCACGAAAAGCAGCATAAATGCGGACAAGGATTGAAGTTGATCCATGGTTCGAGGCTGATCCGATAAAACCCAGGCTTTGAAGTGTTGCGTGAATAAGGCAAAGAATAATAACAGTACGAACCGACGAATAGCTAACCAAAACAAATTTGAAAAGGTATCCTTCTGTATGGGCTGACGGATTACCAGCGGAAAAGCGGCGCCCATACTGAACAGAAAAAACGGAAAAACCAGGTCAACCCACGTGATCCCGGGGCGAGTGGGATCAAACACATGAGCAGGTGGTGGTACTTGCGCATGGTACATCCACCCGGGCAATACATCTCCAAAAGCAATGCTCCCGGAAAGCACCATGGTTAGGATGGCGAATCCCCGAAGGGCATCCAGCGACTCAAGTCTTTGTTTCATGACAACGAATGTCCAAAAAAAAGGCCACCCTGGAAAGGGCGGCCGTTTTCTTGCTTATGTATACTGATTATTACCAGCCTGTGTTTTGAACGAGATTTTTATTTTTGTCCAACTCCCCTTGCGGAATGGGCCAAAGCTTATATCTCGGATTTTGGTTGGTACGGGTTTGAACCCGAGTCTTCAACCGCTTGGGCACACTAGCAGTGTAATTGGGAATATCATTGTTGTCGAACGTGGGCGTTCCCGCAGGCACGTTAGGATCTAATGATACGCCTACGACTGGGAAGCTATTCGCCTGAGAATAGATATCCCAGCGACGCAGATCGATCAAACGCTGTCCCTCTCCTGCCAATTCCACCGCGCGTTCGCGACGAACTTGCTGACGAAGGGCAGCCTGAGAACCGGAAGTTACCGGCGGCATGCGGGCACGGGCCCGAACGGCATTGAGTGCTGCGAACATGTTCGCATCAAGTTCATTCAGCTCAGTCTTGGCCTCTGCGTACATCAGGAGGATGTCGGCATAGCGCATGTTGATATAACCGGTCTTGGTTTCCCAAGAGTACTGTGTGGAGTCGTTGTACTTTCTCCAGATATATCCAACGCCACCACTGGAACCGGTAGCACCGGCAAACCAGGGAGAAGCCAGAAATCCGATCCAGTCTATGTTGCTGGGAACGTTATCGTACACGTTGGTATTCCAGTTGAACTTACGGCGCACATTGGAATAAATATTGAATATAGTGCGCTCCTTGGGCTGTACGTAAGGCAAAGCAGGAGTTTTGGACGTATTATGCACCATGGTATCGCCTTGCATGTAGAGTGTCCAGCGTAAACGAGGATCGCGGTTCAGAGAAGGCGCCGCCGGGTTGTAAACAGCGGATTGATCAATCCGCTTTCCGTCGATACCCTCGAACTTATCAACGAGCGACTGGGTCGGGAAATGGCTGCTTTGAGAAGTACCTACCTGGCGGGGAATCGTCAATACGGTCAACCAGTTCTGCGGATCCAATACATCCGTGGGATAGGTCTGAACAAACATACACTCGCGGTTTGCGTTGGCACGCTGACCCGACAGAATGAACAGATCCGTATAACGCGGATTCAACCCATATTGGTTGGAGGTAATGACGGCTTGCGTGGCGTTCTTGGCGGTAGACCAATCGCTGATCAACAAAGCCAGCTTGGCTTTCACACCCAAGGCTACGCCTTTATTAACGCGACCATAGTTGATGATGGGGGCAGCACCCGCCTGATCAAATAATTGAGCGGCCTCATCAAGATCCGTATAAAGAGCGGCTACTGCCTGAGATACGGGTGTACGAGAAATGGTCTCATATTCTTCCGGCGCCAATGGCTTTTGGAAAAACACAGGATCTCCAAACCATCCCATGATGTGATAATAACCCCAGGCACGCAGTGTGAGCGCTTCTGCACGGATGCGGCGGTAACTGGCAGCGGGAACATTGGCTTCCCCTTTTTTCATACCATCGAGCAGGATGTTGGCACGGGTAACCAGTTTGTAAGCCTGAGTCCAGCAGGTAGAAGGAAGCGAGTTCGAGATCAAAAACGGACCGCCATCGCCCATGGCGATCTGGTCTTCTGCATTACCGGTACGCTTGATCGCGAGATCGGTAGTTGCCTCCACGGCAAAAAGTAAAGGGGTGTTGTTGGGAAAGGCCCAGAAGGAAGAAGCGTAGACGCCATTCAATCCCAGGTCCATCTCCGCCTCCGTCTGGAAGAAAGTGGCCGACGAGGCACTATCCAACGGCTGCCGGTCGAGAAATTTACTACAACCCGCAACGAGCACCAGCGATGCGATCAATACGATCGATGTTATCTTTTTCATATTTCGCTGTTTTAAAAATTAGAAATTAATATTTACGCCGGCGGTAATGGTCCGCATCAGCGGATAGAACTCAGCGGTTTGACTATTGATCTCTGGATCAAAACCATCCCAGGCCTTTGTGAATGTGAGTACATTCTGGGCACTTACATACACTTTGGCACTGCGAATGCCTGTTTTCTTCAGCATCGCCTCGGGTATCCGATAGGCCAGGTTGATGTTCTTGATGCGGAAGAAGGAAGCATCCCGGATCCACTGAGAGGAGGCAACATAGTTGTTTCCGCCATTACCCGAAGGCAACAGACGAGGGAAGCGCGCATCGGGATTTCCGGGTGTCCAGTAATCCTTATGCATGGCCAACAACGAAGCAGCGAAATCGGTACTGGCAAACGGAACCGCACCGGTACCACTGTAGTAGTTATTGCGCTTTCCAACACCCTGACCGAACAGGTTCAGATCAAAATGACCATAGCTGAGGTTCAGGTTGATGCTGTACTCGTAACGGGGGAAGTTGTTGCCGATGAACGTACGGTCAAAAGCATCCACTTTACCGTCGGGTTTTCCATTCGGACCGCTGATGTCCGCATATTTCACGTCACCGGGCTTGGGACCAATGGCGGGATTAACATTCCAAGGAACACCAAATTGTACCGGAGAAGCTTTGATGTCGTTGGAATCGCTGAAATAACCAAGCGACTGATATCCAAAATAACTCCAGAGCGCCTGCGTGGGCGCGGTACGGATTGAACCGCCATCCAGGAAGGGAACACCGGGCAAAGTATTGACACGGTTCTGGACATCGGAAATCATCGCCGTTACATCCATCTTCAGCTTGTTGAAGTTCTTCTTATAATTCATGCTGAACTCCCAGCCTTTGTTTTCCATGCTACCCGCATTTACAAAAGGAGCACTGAGCCCAACATAAGCCGGAATTGGACGAACCAACAACATATCCTTGATCAAACGATAATAGAAATCGAGTGTGAAAGAAAGATTGTTTTTGAAGGTCACATCAATACCTGCGTTATTCTGAAACGATTGCTCCCAGGTAATACCGGGGTTCGGAGCCTCCAACAACGCATAACCCAAGGTGGTTACGTTGTTGATGTAGTTAAAGGTTCCGTTGTTAGGGTTGGAATACGTACCGGTAGCAAAATTGACCGCGAAGGGATAGATCTCCGGCAATGCCTGGTTACCCATCGAACCGGCCGATCCGCGGATTTTGGCAAACGTGATGAACTTGGAGAAGGGGAAGAATTTTTCCTTCGAGATAATCCAGCCGGCTGATCCGGAAGGGAAGAATCCCCACTGCTTATTCAACTCTTGTGAGAAGCGGGAAGAACCATCGTAACGGCCGTTCAATTCAAAGTAATACTTGTCCGCCAAACTATAGTTGAAGCGGGAGTAAAATCCGGCTAGTGCCGTCTCGTAGGCAGATCCTGAGTTGTTGAGGTTAGACGCTCCCAAACCCAGATAAGGCTGGTTGGGATTCAGGAAACCGGTACGGGAAGCGCCGATACCCGAATAGGTGAATTCCTCTGTTTGAGCACCAGCCAGCAATTTGAAATTGCTTTGTCCTACCCGCGCTGAATAAGTGGCCTGCGCCAAATAAGTAGTACGCACGTTGGTGGAATAAGACTCTGACAAAGAAGTGGTACCCGGCCATACGCCAACCTTATCGTATGCACGTGTCACCAAATTGGGTACATAGATATCCGCATTCTTCACGAACGATTTGTTATTCGGCACCCAATATTCACGCGCCCAAGAAGCTTCGATCTCAACATTGCTGATGGGACGATAATTCACCCCGATCTTGGAAAGGATCGAGTTGGTCTTGGTATACGCCGTACCGGCCGCTTCGGCCATCGCCAGCGGGTTCCGGTTGTTGGTCTGTCCGGCTGTGCCGTACATACCCGGACCAAACTTCGCTGCACCGATAGCCGGCAAACCAATAGCCTGACGAATGATGAACTCCGCTGAACCGGTAGACGGATTGATCGTCTTGCTGTTGTTCACGTTCAACACCCCATTGATGCTCAGCTTATCGTTGATTTTGAAATCCGGATTGAAACGGATATCATAACGAGTGAAACTGTTATTCGGGATCAACCCCTGCTGATTCAAATAGGTAACCGAAGCGAAAATGTTGGTATTCTCTCCGGCCGAATTCAGCGTCAGGTTATGGTTCTGCATGATCCCACTGTTGGTCAGCAACAGGTCCACCCAGTTGTTGTTGATCACATCCAGGTTGTTGTGCGGAAACTGCTTGTATTGATCGATCACGGATTGTGGGAACAAAAAGGCGTTGGGGTTACCGGTACGATTTTGTTCTGCCAGATTGCTCAGCTCCATATGCTCGATCGCCGATGTGCGCTCGGGAATCGCGGTAGCTTGCTGCTTGGTCAGGAACGCATTGTAAGAAACCTGCACTCCTTTTCCTTTGGCGCGACGGGTCTTAACCAGAATTACCCCGTTCGCCGCCCGCGTACCATAAATAGCCGTAGACGCCGCGTCCTTCAAAATGGTGATGCTTTCAATGGCATTGGGATCAATGGCATCCAGACTGGATACCACACCGTCGACCATGATCAGGGGACTCTGTCCCGCATAGATTGAACCCAATCCACGAATACGGATAGAGGCTCCATCCGCACCCGGACGGCCGGATTGCTGTTGAACCGTTACACCAGGTGCCAATCCCTGCAAGAGATTGCTGGCCGTGGCCACCTGACGCTTGAGCAGTTCTTCCTGCTTCAGGGTAACTACCGAGCCCGTGATCGCGGCTTTCTTCTGCTGTCCATAACCGACCACGACCACCTCGGAGAGGCTGGCATTGGTGGCCTTCATCTGAACAGAAACAGAACCGCCCTCCGCTTTCACCTCTTGGCTCTCATAGCCAACACCACTGAATACAAGGGTCTCTCCTTTCTGTACGGTAAGCGCATACTCGCCCACCGAATTGGTAATGGTTCCGGAAGGCTTGCCCTTCACCGAAACGGAAATGCCTTCCAGGCCATTCCCATTGGCGTCGGTCACCCTTCCAGCCACTTTTAGATTTTGTGCCCAGACAGCTGCCCATGCGAACAGCAACATCGAGCACAATAAGGCTGCTTTTTTCATAAATAATCGATTTTGTTTGGTTGGTTTTTTATGGTGATATAATGTTTCCTTGATGATTGACCGCCCTGGATCGAAACGGATCCGCCAACCGATCCAAAGCCACCGCTACCTCGATCCGTCGCACCGGACGGTCCGCACTCCACGATGAAAATCCGGCCGATTCAAACAGTTCACTTACTTGTCCAGCCGTGAAGGTGCCAGTACGAAATTGATCCAATACCCAAATCAGATCTTTCCCCATAACGAACAACCCGGGATCTTGTTGAGCCGTTTTTTGGATATAGGCAGATAAGCCTTGATTTAAATCCGACCAACGAACCAACGAGTCAGCATCGAACCAAGTCCGATTGGCCCAACCCGATGGCTGTAATCGGCCCCGCAATAAACCCGTCGCACCAATTCGCTGCACCGAAGCAAAATGCGGATGCGCCGGGGTGATGTCGGCATACGGCATGATATACGCCTTCGCATCCAATAACGCCTGCTGCAATTCCCGAACCGGCACATCGATCGCTGCTCGATGCGACAGCGCGGCTTTGGCTGCCAATAGTCCGGCTGCCTGTCCCGTCAACAACACACAAGGCTGCAACCGCGTGGTTCCATTGACCACATTGCTCACGCTGATCGATTTTTCTGCCGCAATAATTCCTTTGTAGACGGGCGGAATCAAAGAGCCCAATGGCACATTATAAGAAGGCACCGGATAAAATCCCAAATGCTGCGGGGCGTTGGGATTCTTGCGATGATGATGATCGATCGGATAATCACCTACCGAAATACCCGTCCGATACAACGAGGCTTCCTCGCTGAAAGGACGAGAAAGATGCTGAACCTTGAATCGGGTTAGCCCCCGCATCCGCCTTCCCTCTCGGTGATAAACCATATACGGCAACCGATCCGATGTCTGAAACTCATCGTTGGCTAAGCCAAGGTGACGAAAACCCAATTGCGTCTGCAAAAAATAAATAAAACGCAAGGTTTGTTGCTTGGCCGCTTCCAGTGCTTCCCGACGCTGCACAGGGTTGAGCGAGATCAAGGAGAGATAAATATCATTTCCATACCCGGGCCAATTGATCATGTACTTCCGGTTCGGCAGCTGACCATAGGCGATCATCTTCTTCGCGTCCACATTGGGCGCCAAACGAGTTTTATCCAAATAATAATCGGTACAAGCGCCGTCGAATTCAAGCGGGTCGTAATTCGGCGGACGAACAATGGTGCAATCGGCTCCCACTCCATAATCCTTTAAAATCGCCGCATACGTAACATCCTGAATGATGTCATTCGAAGCCGGTACGTTCACGTCCTCTCCTGTCACCGAAGAAGCTTCCATGCCCACATCAAAAGGAACTCCCGCCAACGCGATCGCATCCCCCAACTCCGTGGCATCAATCAACTGCCGAGAACGCACTACTAATTCTTTCCCGGTCGTCCCCTGCTTAAAACGTGCTCCGTTGATTCGATCTCCTTTTTTAAGCACCTCCACCAATTCATATCCATACAGCACCGTCAGATTCGATTCACGCGCCGCCATCGATTTGAAAATACTATCCCCCACATGCGGTTCAAATTGTGTGTTGCTCACCCAACCGGTTGCAACTTTATTGGGACCACCATAAACCTTATACAACTGCTCGCGAAACTCCGCCCACAAACCCGAAGGAAGCAAATGATTGCCATCGGTGGCCGAAACGCCCGCCGCTGTCAACATGCCGCCCAGCCAAGGCGTTGGCTCCACAATTAACGTACGAGCACCGGTACGGGCCGATTGAATGCCGGCCGCAGTTCCTCCTACACCACCACCCACAACCAACACATCTACCCGACGCGATTGCGCATAGGCCGATCGACTGCTAAGCAGATTCAATCCGGCCAACACCAAGATCATGAGCAATATAGGTGAACGCTTGAGGATCATCCGGGCAATTCAGATAATGTTTTATACACTTGATACAACGAACGCGGAATGTGAAAACAACCTTTCCATTTTCCACCCTTCAACGGCAACAACACCTCTCCCCGACGATTCAGGTATCCAAACCACTCGCCATATTCCTCATCCCGAAAATGCGACCAGGTATACGCGTGTAGTTTCTCGAACCACTGCGCACAACGCGGATCGCCCGTCAAGGCATACCCCTTGGCTAATCCCACCAGCGTCTCTACATGTACCCACCAAAGTTTTTGATCCCACTCCAATTGCTGCGGCGGATGTCCTTTGATATCCAGAAAATAAAAAATACCGCCGTGCTCCTGATCCCATCCATGCTCCAACGTATGGAGCAAAATATCCTTCGCTTTTTCGATCAATGCTTGATCTCCAAATCGATTGCCCAGATCCATGATGAACCACATCGCCTCAATGGCGTGACCCGGATTGAATACCCTTCCTTCAAAACTATCGCTGGGCGTTCCATCCGGATGCACATTCTCCAGGATCAATCCCGAATCCGGCTGATAAAAGACATTCATCACCTGATCCACCACCTGCGGAGCAAATGAATTCACCCGATTGGCCCCGATCAAATGCTCCAACTCCAACGAGAGGTTGCATAAGATCATGGGTAAACTAAAATTCTTAAGGGGACGAGTACCCGGTACCGCCTTGCTGTAAATGCCCTTCCAATTGTCCTGCCGACGAATGATGTTCTCAAACGTATCCAAGGCGATCTGCTTCCACTCATCTCGTGGCTGCACCCGATCCAACGCCGCAAACGCCATTGTCGCAAAACAATCACTGAAAATATTATACGGCTGCACAAGCGGTATTCCTTCCGCCGTTAACGAAAAATACCAATTGCCCTCGGCATCCCGTCCATGCTGCTTCAAAAACTCCGCACCCAATAAGGCCGTATGCAACCACTGCGGATTCGCCTCCAACTGCTTATACATATAACTGAAACACCAAACCTGCCGACCCTGCAACCACACAAACTTGTCGGTATCGTATACCTTCCCGTACCGATCCAAACACGTGAAATAACCACCGTTCTTTTCATCGCGGCTGTGCTCCACCCAAAACGGCAGAATGTTATCCTTTAATTCGGATAAATACAATTCACTGTGACGGGCAATCCCCATAGAGGTTGCGGCAGCAGCATTCGCAAGCATGGCAAGCAGTTGGATGGATAAATAGCGAAGCCTTCAAATAAACACAATATTTTTAACAAATCAGGGGTACTTTTTAATTTATTTTATTAAGATAGAAGTTTTTCGTACTTTTTCTGCTCAAATTGGTTAGTTTGCCTACCCGCATTTTAGTCGGACGAAAACCATCATGGCCAGCCACCTGCGACTTTTTGAAGTATTCAGCGACGAGAACGCCTCCGGGGTGGTGTTCAAGAACAGATCACTCAAAAGATTGATAATCAATACGATAGATAAGAATGGCCATTCTACCATTACCGAGCTGAGTCGGGAACTGAACACCAGTGTGCCCAAGGTCACCAGCTTGGTGAACGAACTGATCGAGGATGGCCTGCTGAAGGACGAAGGCAAATTCGATTCCACCGGTGGGCGAAGGGCCAGTATATATGGACTGGTGTCGGAGGCCTGTTATTTTATCGGGGTGGATGTAAAGCGATACTACGTGAATGTGGGGCTATTGAATTTCAAGAAGCAATTGGTCGATCTCCACGAAAAGATCCCCTACAAATTGGAGAACACCCCGGAGTCCTTAAAACAATTATTGACCATCATCCGAAACTTTATCAAGGAGCAGAAGATCAAGCAGGAAAAGATCCTGAGCGTGGGCATCAACTTATCGGGCCGCATCAATCACACCAACGGATACAGTTACAGCTATTTTCATTTTCATGAAGAGCCGCTGGCCATGGTGATCGAAAAAGAGATCGGCATTCCGGTGGTGTTGGAAAACGACTCCCGCGCCATGGCGTATGGGGAATATTGCGGCGCGGAGATCCAAAACCGAAGCAACGTGCTGTTCGTGAACATGGATTACGGAATTGGTCTGGGGGTATTGATCGATGGAAAACTGTATTACGGAAAATCTGGTTTCAGCGGAGAGTTCGGGCACATCCCCTTCTTTGAAAACGAAATACTTTGTCACTGTGGCAAAAAAGGCTGTCTGGAAACCGAGGCCTCCGGTATGGCCCTGATCCGAAAATTTAGTGAACGGATCGAACAGGGTTCAAGCTCATCGGCCATGCGAAAGAAAAAATCCGTAGGCGAAATCACGCTGCTCGACATCATTCAGGCCGCCCAAAACGAAGACATCCTCTCCATCGAGATCCTGGCCGATATCGGTGAGAAATTGGGAAAAGGAATTGCGATGCTGATAAACGTGTTCAATCCGGAATTACTGATCTTGGGCGGAACCCTCTCGGAAACGGGTGATTATTTACGACTGCCCATCCGCAGCGCCGTGAACAAATACTCCCTCAGCTTGGTGAACAGCGATACACAACTGCTGCTTTCCAAATTGGGAGAACGAGCCGGGGTCATGGGCGCTTGCCTGATCGCCCGAAACAAAGTACTCTATCGTTATTGATAGTAGGGACTGATCAAAAAATAAACGATCACACCAGTCACTGCCACATAAAACCAGACGGGCCAAGTGAATTTCACCAGCTTTTTATGTGCCGGCCACTCGCCGATCAAGGCGCGATAAGCAGAGAATAAAATGAAAGGAAGGATGAGTCCGGCTAACGGAATATGCGTGAACAAGATCAAGTAGTAAACCGTTCGAATCGTACCCTCGCCCCCAAAGGGTGTTTCCCCGGCAAATAAATGATGCGCAATATAACTCAGGAGAAAAAGTACGGAGAGGATCATAGCCGCCATCATCATTCGCTTGTGCAATAGATACTTCCCAGATTTAACACTGAACAAGCCTCCGAGTAACAGGACCATAACGAGTGAATTGATCACCGCATTGATCTTGGCGAACACGTGCACGTCAAATCCAAGATCGACCTTCAATTCTATTCTCCCGAGGATCACTACCGCTGCAAAAACGATAGCGGAAAAGGTGAAGATCAGCACGCGGGCTTTTGCATCGTTTTTTTTCCAAACAGCAGATAACATGTTAGCGAGATTTTTTTAAGAAGAATAAAAGAGCGATCACTCCAAACAAGGCGGCCAGAAAGGCAAAAGCCATGATGGGGAGTTTTCCGGCAAGGAAAGATTTTCGGTTCGGATCTTTTTCCATGGTGAGCAGCACCAGATCATTCGAGAGTTTTTTCAAATCCGTCGAATCCAATCCGCTGTAATATCCACGAACCGTACGGGCAGAATCCAACAGGACGAACTTATCGCTGTGTACAAAATTGGAATCCACGCCTTCCCCATCGATCAGCCCCAACTTGATCTCTTCCAATACAAAACGATAGATCGAATCTCGGTTGCCGGTAAGGACCCACCACTGGTCGGGGTTTATTTGAAAACGGTCGGCCCAAGCTTTTATTCGCTCCAAACTATCTCGCTCCGGATCAATACTCACCGAAAGAAAATGAACCTGCTTGTTGGTCTTGTCGCCCACCCGCTTGCCATTGTGGATCGATTCGGCCATACGCTTCATGTTTAGGGTCATAGCTGGACAAATCGTTGGGCAACGCGTAAAGAAGAAATCCATGATCAGGATCTTACCCCGCAAACTGTCAAACGTAACCGTATCGCCCAGTTGATTGATGAGTCGCGGCTCCTGTACCCGATGCCAAACCGTATCCGAGACTTGCTTTCCCTTTTTAACCCGCTGAACCACCGAATCCGGAAAATAATGAGGCGGCATCCGGGTAGCCGATCCACTCAGGTCGGACACCAGAAAATAGGCAACCAGAGGCACAAAAAGTGCCAATAAAATGGCGAGAAATGTACGTTTGTTCAAGCAGGTACGATTGTGTCGATCTTAGAACACCCGGGAACCCCAAGGGTTCGGCAAGAACGACTATTTATGCGCGCCATGCTTCACCGGCATGGTCGATTCCTTAAAATGCCGGTCGTATTTATTGCGCAAATTCTTGTAGGAGCTACCATCCCAGATAAAGGCCCCGATGAACCACACGAAGAGCAACAAGGGAACCACAATGGTCATGATCATGTTGCGGATCTCATCGCCCAGGTGCATGAAAACAGAAACGATGTAATAGGCCTTGGCCAAGGTGAGGATGCAGACCATGCCCTTGAACATCAGCACCAACAATTCACTGGGATTCTCTCCTTTGTGAATATTGTAAATAGCCAGACCAATGGCCAGCTCAATTACGGTGATCACCGACAAGAGAATGGTGGTGTTGCGGACACGCTTCTTAAAAGTGGCGTCGTCTACGTGGTGATGTTCGGTTACTTCTTCAAATGCAGGATGTATCATAATTAGTTCGGCGTTTGGAGTTCAATGTTCGGAGTCGTAGTTGATGATTTGCAGTTATTAGATCAGGTAGAAGCAGAGGAAAACGAATACCCACACCAGATCTACGAAGTGCCAGTAGAGTCCGGCCTTTTCGATCATCAGGTAATGTCCGCGTTTGGCAAACACATCTTTCTGCGTCATGATCAGCATCACGATGTTGATGACCACGCCGGAGAATACGTGAAAGCCGTGGAAGCCGGTGATGCCGAAGAAGTATCCGCCGAAGGCAACGGGACCATTCTTTCGGATGTGCAAGGCATCGAGGTTGGCCGTAACGGTCTTCATCAAATCGTCGTGATTCATTTTCATGGCCGCGGCATGCGTAATGTTATGATCGCTCAGGTGCGCCAGATTCACTAAAGTTTCGTGCGGCGTCTTGGCCAAGGCCGCAATCGCGGCTTCGTTCGTTACCAAGTCACCCCAGGGATTAACACTGGTAGTTTGTCCAACAATGTTAAGTTGACCATCCATCAACACCGCATGCTCACCGGTGATCAGGTGATGCCACTCCCAAGCCTGACAACCCAAGAAAGCAGCGCCTCCGATGATGGTCCAAATCAGCCACTTGATCACTCCTTTCTTATCGTTGTTGTGACCGGCATGTACCGCCAATACCATGGTCACCGAACTGATGATCAGGATAAAGGTCATCACACTCACAAACGCCAACGGCAGGTTGGCATGCCCGGCGCCGGGAAACGCATTGAACACTACGTTCGGATCGGGCCAAAAATTCTGACTGAAACGGATCGTACCGTAGGAGATCAGAAAGGCCCCAAAGGTGAAGGCATCACTCATGAGAAAATACCACATCATGAGTTTGCCGTACTCGAGGTTAAAGGGACTCTTCCCGCCGGTCCACCATTTGTTTTGCTGAACGAATGTTGTAGTTGTCGACATGCTATTTCGTTTATCGAATGTTATCGTTTTTTATTGTCCGCCTCCCACTACCCAGAAGAAGACGAAAAGATAGATCCACAAGAGATCTACAAAATGCCAATAGGTTGCCGCGATCTCCACCGGTACGGTGTTGTACGATTTCACCGAACCCACAAACGAGCGGATCGCCATCACCAACAGCACGATCACTCCGGCGATCACATGCAACGCATGCAACCCAAAGATCACATAGAGGAATTGTCCAGCTCCTGCTCCCTGGAAAGTCACCTGCTTCGACCACAATTCCTGAAACCCGATCCACTGCGAAGCCACAAACGCCGCACCCAATCCCAACGTCACCCACATCCACAACCGATAGTTCCGCATCACCCGTTCCCGAAATCCCTTCAGCGCCAATTGCATGGTACCACTGCTGAGCAGCATCAGAATAGTGGAGATCGTAAACCACACCGGCATGGCAACGGGTTTCCAGTTCACCTGATTACTCTTAACAATAAAGGCACTGGTAAGTCCGGCAAACATCATCAGCAAGCTTCCGATCGCCACCCAAAGGGTGAACTTATGCGGATGCATGCGCTTTTGTTCCATCTTATTCGTCATACTCATATTCATCTTTCCGACTATCTTAACCGATCGTATTCTTGCTGAGCAACCAACTCAACATCACTACCGGCAAATACAAATAACTACCAAACATCACGCGGCGAGCCTGCTTCACGTCCATCCCCTGATACAACTGCACACACCGCACGATCAAAAATTCATTCGAGAGCAAGATCAATCCCAATCCCACTTGTCCACTCACCGAAGCATACTCACAGATGCCAGTGAAAAAAGGCATCAGCGTAACCGGCAACAGCAACAGTGCATACAGCACCGTTTGCAAGGCGGTGAAGCGAGTGGGACCTTGATCGGCCGGAAGGAGTTTGAAACCAACCGCCGAGTAATCGCGATGCGCCACCCAGGCAATGGCCCAGAAATGCGGAAACTGCCAAAAGAACTGGAACGCAAACACGATCCATCCTCCAATCCCCAGTTCCCCCTCGCCAGCTGTCCACCCGATCAAACAAGGCAAAGCCCCGGGGATAGCCCCCATCAAAACGGCCAGCGAACTGACTTTCTTCAACGGGGTGTAGACAAACGCGTAGAGGAATAAACTCAGAGCCGCCAACGCCGCCGTGAGAAAGTTAAATGCCCACGCAAGCCAACTCACTCCCAAAATGCCCGTCGCGATCGCAAAGATCCAGCCGGCGGTTACCGACATCCGCCCTGATGCGATGGGACGAGAAGCGGTTCGCTTCATGCCCGCATCCGTGTCCTTTTCCGTACACTGATTCATCGCGTTGGCACTACCGGTGACCAAAAATCCACTGACAAAGAGCGAAAGGATCCGGTAGAGCGGATCGGCGAACGACTCATAGCCGCGCGTGAGCATAAAACTCACTACGCTGCTGAACACCACCAGGATACTCAGCGTAGGCTTCGTCAACATCCAATAATCCCGTATTCTCGACATCGCCAACGCTGAATGTTTTTATCGAACCATCGATGATCAGTGAGACTTCGTCTCCTGTGCACCCACCGGCTCGGTTTGCGGAATGAACTCACGTCCATCCTTCCCATAATCATAAGGCCAACGATGCACCTCGGGAATGTCGCCTTCCCAATTCCCGTGTCCAGGACGAATGGGGGTCGTCCACTCCAACGTATTCGCACCCCAAGGATTGGCAGTACGAACCTTACGCCCTTTGAATATGGAATAAAAGAAGTTGAATACAAATAAGAGCTGGGCAGCGAACACCACGATCGAAACCACGGTGATCATCTTGTCCAGATCTGCAAAATCATTGAACGATACCCAGCCCCGCTTATCGAGGTAACGACGCGGAACCCCAGCCAATCCCTGATAGTGCATCGGCCAGAAAATCAAATAAGATCCGATCATGGTTACCCAGAAGTGCATATAGGCCATCGTATTGTTCAGGTAACGACCGAACATCTTGGGGAACCAATGATAAACCCCGGCGAACATGCCGAAGAAAGAAGCCACTCCCATCACAATGTGGAAGTGCGCCACCACGAACATGGTATCGTGCAGGTGGATATCAATGGTAGAGTTACCGAGGAAAATACCGGTCAGTCCACCTGAAATAAACAAGCTCACAAAACCGATCGCAAACAACGTGGCCGGCGTAAAACGAATGTTTCCGCGCCAGATCGTTGTGATCCAGTTGAACACTTTGATGGCCGAAGGCACCGCGATGAGTAAGGTCAGCAACACGAATACCGATCCGAGGAACGGATTCAGTCCCGTTACGAACATATGGTGCGCCCACACCAGGAAGGCAAGAATACAAATTGCGAACAACGAACCCAGCATCGCCATGTAACCGAAAATGGGCTTGCGGGAATTCACCGACAGGATCTCGGATACCATTCCCATCGCAGGCAACAAAATGATGTATACTTCGGGGTGACCCAAGAACCAGAACAAGTGCTGATACAGGATCGCACTGCCGCCCTCATTGGGAAGGATCTCGCCGTTTACAACGATATCACTCAGGTAGAAGCTGGTACCCAGGTTGCGATCGAACAGCAACAGGATCGCACCGGAGAGCAACACGGGGAAAGACAATACGCCGAGCACCGCAGTGAAGAACATAGCCCAAATAGGAAGCGGCAAACGCGTCATGCTCATGCCCTTGGTGCGCATGTTCAGAATCGTAGCGATGTAGTTCAACCCTCCCAACAGAGAAGAGATGATGAAAAGCGACATGCTGATCAACCAAAGATCCGCACCGAGTTTTTGTCCGTCGCCTGCCTGACGAAGCGCACTGAGCGGAGGATACATTGTCCATCCGCCAGATGCCGGTCCGGTATGCACAAAGATCGAACTCAGCATTACCACGCCGGCCAAGAAGAAGAACCAGTAAGAAAGCATGTTCAGGAATGGAGAGGCCATATCCCGCGCACCCACTTGAAGCGGAATAAGCAGGTTCGCGAAGGTTCCGCTCAGTCCGGCTGTCAACACAAAGAACACGAGTACGGTTCCGTGAATGGTTACCAGTCCGTAATAAAATTCAGGCTGGATCTGTCCGCCTTTGGCCCACTCCCCGAAAAACGTTTCGAGGATTGGAAAAGATTCTTCCGGATATCCCAACTGGAGCCGGAAGAGAACGGAGAAGAGTCCGCCAATGATGGCCCACACGATACCCGTGATCAGGAATTGCTTCCCGATGGTCTTGTGGTCCATACTGAAAATATACTTCGACACGAAAGTCTCATGATGATGCTCATGGGCCTGTTCGTGTGGATGGGCAACGTGCGCTCCTTCGGAGACGGCTGCGGATGTTTTCACTGCTTCATTCATACGATATGGTTTGTACAGGTTCTTGGATGGATCGATTAATTTATTACGACGTCTTTGGTAGACGCAGCAGGTGCTTCTTTTTTATTGGCCGGATCTTTATCGGGATTGGCTACCAGGTACTGAGGCTTCTTTGAAGCCAACCAGGCATCAAACTCTTCCTGGGTCTCCACAACCACCACGCCACGCATACTCCAGTGACCTCTTCCGCACATCTGGTCGCAAGAAAGCTCATATACGAAATCCGGATTGCCGGTCTTCTCCTTCATTTGCTTTGTGGTGTATTTAGGCGTAAACCACATCGTCGTAGGCGTACCCGGCACCGCATCCATCTTCATGCGGAAGTGTACCAGCCCCACGTCGTGAATCACATCTTTAGCCCCGATCACCAGTTTAACAGGCTTACCCACCACCAGGTGCATCTCTTGCTCTACGAACACATCATCCTTATTGGTAGAATCTTCCCAGATCTGTCCGGCCGGGTTGCCGTTGACAGGATCGACGTTCTTAAAATATTTTTTACCGAGTATGCCATCCGCTCCGGGGTAACGGAACTCCCATCCAAACTGCTTGCCCACCACTTCCACTTGCATCGCATCTTTGGGTGCCTCCCCGGTAATTCGGAACCAGTACACGATCCCGAAACCGACCAAGACGGTCAGGGCGATAGCCGGGATCACGGTCCAGATCAACTCCAGTGTATTGTTGTGCGGATAGAAATAGGCTTTTCGGTCGTCCGACTCCTGATACTTATAAGCAAACCAGAACAAAGCGATCTGAGTAATGAGGAATACCACAAAGGTGACGGCCAGGGTAACGTACAACATCTGGTCGACCAGCTCGCCGTGATCAGAGGCCGGCTCGCCCAGGATACGCCCTTTGAATTTTTCGTTGCAGAGATATACCCCGATCAAACCGAGGACCAGAAATGCCAATAACATAAAGGCATTGATCCGGTTGGTCTGCTTTCGGGTGCGCTCCCAACCGCGTAACACCGCCACATACTCACTGGCTTTGGAGATCTGAAAAATGATCACGAAGGCCAGTACCAGGATCGCTATAATGAGGAAAGCTTGCATAACGTAAAGTTCTAGGACGTGATTGGATTAGGTTGAATTCGTTTAGGTTATCAGGTGTGATGGATCAAACTTTCTTTGACGAAGGGGTGATTCTTGGCCAGCAACGGTGCCTGGGTCAGCGCCCGGCCTACCACAAAAAGGATCAATCCCACAAAAAACAGGGCCACCCCGAAATCGTACAGGATCATCGGCACATGATCCGGCGATACGGCCGGAAACACCATCTGATAAAAATCGAGCCAGTGCCCAAAAATGATCAGCACCGCCATAAAGGCCACGGTACCGTAATTCCGCTTGGCACCACGCGTCATCAGGATCAAGAGCGGTGCAATGAAATTGATGATCAGCATCAACCAAAAAATTCCGCTGTAGATTCCTTGTGCACGGGGTTTGAAATACACGGTCTCCTCCGGAATGTTCGCATACCAGATGAGCATGAACTGCGAGAACCAGAGGTAGGTCCAGAAAACCGAGAAGGCAAACGTGAACTTGCCGAGGTCGTGCAAATGTTCATTGTTTACATACTCTAAATAATTGTTGTTCTTCAGGTAGATGACAAACAAGGCGATCAGTGCTACACCCGATACGAATGTGCTGGCAAACGTATACCAGCTGTACATAGTGCTGTACCAATGTGCATCAATGCTCATCAGCCACAACCAGGGAGTGGAAGAAAGAACCGTGAGGGCGAATACCACGATGAACAAGGCCGCCCAAACCGTATTGTTCCAGATGTATTTCTTGCGCCCCTCCAGATCGGAGATCGGATGCTCATCCAAGCTGCGGGAGAGCTGACGCATTTTCCAACCCAAGAGCGACCAAAGTCCGATCGTCAGGATCGTGGCTGCAGTAAAGAAATTCTTATTTAAAAATCCTTTTTTGTGATTCAATACCGGATCTCCCGCCACGTGATGGGTGTCCGTCCAGTGATAGATACTATGATCGCCGCCAAATACGATCGCAAGCAAAATTCCCAAACAGATCACCCCGATCACCGGCACTACGGTTGAGATGGCTTCCGGCACGCGACGAAACGCCATCTGCCAGCCACCCCAGGCAAGGGTGGTGGCGCAGATGAAGAACATGGAAGCATTCACCACCAATAAGAAGAAAACACTGTTTTGCAACAGAGAAGCCCAAAAGCGGGCACCCTCGTGGCCCCCTTTTGCTCCGTGTGTAAACCAAAGGGCCCCGATGGACAATAGGCCAATGGCCATGAGCAACAACGAAACGGTGTTGTAGCGCTTCGGAATGATGAATTGATCGCGGATTGACATCAGTATTCGTTTAGGTTCTTCGATTCAGTTAAGGTTTTGGTGTTGCCGTGGTATCGGCCGGAGCCGCACCCGTCGCTTTTGCACCTTGTTTATTTTTAATAAAGGTGATCACCATCCAGCGCTGCTTGGTGCTCAGCTGGGAGGCATAACTGCCCATGGCATTCTTTCCGTAGGTCAGCGAGTGAAACATGGTTCCCTCCGCCATCGCCTCGTATTTCGCATCGCCTACCAATGCAATTGGCTTGGAGGGATAGGGACCGTTTCCGTCGTTCCACAACGGACCGTTTCCGTCGAGTTTCTTACCATGACAGATTCCACAATTCACCAAATACAGCCGCTCGGCCTCCTTCAAATCAACGGAGGTTGGATCCAGCGGATTTTTGACCGCAGCCGACATCGCATAGCCAGCCGAATCGTTCTTGTAAGGATACGCAGGGGCTCCATCAACAGAGATGGTACCGGGCACCGGCGCAGCCGTGTAGTTTACTCCGGCTTTTGTCAAGGCCTCCGTAGAGGCATAGGTCTCATAGGCCCGGCTGTAATTCATATCGGGCATATAAACCGTACCGGGGTCACGACGTACTTCGGAGCATCCCACCCAGAGGAGGGTGGCAGTCAGCAGTCCGGAAAAGATCGATAGACGTTTCATCAAAATCGGTATTAAAAATTAGGCATTGGTCGTTTGTGCAGTTGGCTCGGTGTCTCTGTCATAACGACCCAACCACCAGCCGGTCTCTTTTTCCATCACGGTCACCTCGGTTGCCCCTACACTTTCCAGAAACTTCTTGGCTTCGGCTTCATTGGTCTCCTCCGTACATTCAATGACCATTACGAACGTATCATCGGTTGAACGGGGATTGAAATGATCCTTCTTGACAAAAGGAGCGAGTTGGCAGAGATAACAAAAGGTCAATACCATCCCCACGGCAGCGAACAACACGGTCAACTCAAACGTCACCGGAATCCAGGCCGGCAACGCAAAGAAGGGTTTACCTCCGAAGTTGATCGGCCAATCCAAGGTCAACGCCCAAGTGATGAAGCCAACCGCCGTAGAAGTACCGGTGATCCCATAAATAAAACCAGCCGTGTGCAAACTGGTATCGCGCAAGCCCATGGCCTGATCGAGCCCGTGGATCGGAAACGGCGTGAAGACGTCGTGGAGCTTGTACCCGGCGCGGCGCACTTTCTTGACAGCGGTGAACAGCACCGGCTCGTCGTAAAAGTTACCGACCACGAATTTTTGTACACTCATAATATAGCGCCCTTTCGGGTTATTTGCGGTCCGCCAATAGCGAACCGGTTAACAAATCAATGATGATCGTCGTGCACATGCTTGGCCGCATACGCATCGAGCGATTCGTTCTCTACCTGCGTCATGTCCGCCTTGTAGTTTTTGGCGTTTTTCTTCAGGATGTGCTTAATCTCGGCGATCGCGATCACCGGGAAATATTTCGAGAACAGGAAATAACAAGTAAAGAACAATCCAAAGGTTCCCAGGTAAAAACCCACCTCCCAAATGGTCGGTGTATAATACGTACTCCAGGATGACGGCAAGTAATCGCGGTAAACGGAGGTCACGATGATCACAAACCGCTCAAACCACATCCCGATGTTCACCAGAACTGACATAAAAAACGTAACGAACAAATTGCGGCGCATCTTGCGGAACCAGAAGATCTGGGGTGACAATACGTTGCAACCCATCATCAACCAATAACTCCAGCCATAGGGACTATTCAAATTCAATCGGTTCTCTTTGAAGGCATACCACTCGTAGGGCACGGCACTGTACCAGGCCATGAACAATTCGGTGAGATAGGCAATGCCCACGATCGAACCCGTCAGCACGATCACCTTATTCATTACATCGATGTGCTCGATGGTGATGTATTCTTCCAAGCCCAACACTTTGCGCGTTACCACCAACAGCGTCTGCACCATCGCAAATCCGGAAAAGATCGCACCCGCCACGAAATACGGCGGGAAGATCGTGGTGTGCCAACCCGGAACGATGGAGGTGGCGAAGTCAAAGGATACGATCGTGTGTACCGACAACACCAACGGTGTACTCAACCCGGCCAACACCAGCGAGAGTGCCTCGTGGCGTTGCCAATGCTTGGTGGAACCAGTCCATCCAAAAGAAGCCACCCCATAAAACATCTTCGCCCATTTCTTCTTGGCCCGGTCACGCAACGTAGCCAGATCGGGAATCAGACCCGAATACCAGAACAGCAGCGATACGGTGAAATAAGTAGAGATCGCGAACACGTCCCACAACAACGGTGAGTTGAAATTCACCCAAAGCGGACCCCGCGTGTTGGGATAGGGCAATACGAAAAATGCGTTCCACACACGACCCATGTGCCAGATCGGAAACTGTCCCGCACACATGACCGCAAAAATGGTCATCGCCTCTGCGGCGCGGTTCACACCCGTACGCCATCCCTGACGGAATAGCAAGAGAATCGCGGAGATCAGGGTTCCGGCATGACCGATACCCACCCACCAAACGAAATTGGTGATGTCCCAACCCCAACCAATGGTGCGGTTCAAATTCCATTGACCGGTACCATAAGTAACCTCCATAGCCACGGAAAGGACCCCGAACAACAACAAGGCAACGGATACCAAAAACCCGATCCACCAAAGCCGCGAGGGCTTGGCTTCGACCGGGCGACAAATGTCCTCCGTCACCTGATGATAATCCTTGGTGCCTTCTACCAGGGGTTGTCTGACTTGTGATTCATACCGAAGTGATGCCATATTCTTTCTCGTTCAAGGTTCAATATCAATGATGCGCCGGCGCTTTTTCCCCCGCCGCAGGAGCATGCTCCTCAACAGCCACATGATGTGCTTGCGGCTCGATCAACTCATCCGTATTTCGCACTTTAGCCAAATAGCTCACATTGGGCAACACATGCAGTTGCTCCAATACATAATAACTGCGGCTGTGGTTGCTCGTACGCACCTGCGCGATCTCACTTTCCTTATCATGTACGTTACCAAAAACGATCGCATTGGCCGAACAAGCAGTCTGACAAGCCGTCTTCGCATCGCCATCAGCAAGCGGACGATTCTGCTTCTTCGCCTCCAACTTAGCCGCCTGTAAGCGCTGGAAACAGAATGAACATTTTTCGATCACCCCGCGCGAACGAACCGTTACATCCGGATTCAGTACCATGCGGGTCAGGTCGTCATTCATCTGCTCAACCACCGGATCCAACTTACCTACCACCTGCTGATCCCGGTTGTTCGGGAAGCTGTCGGCACCGGTATAATCAGCCCAGTTGAAACGGCGAACTTTAAAGGGACAGTTATTCGCGCAATAACGCGTACCAATACAACGGTTGTAGGTCATTTGATTGATACCCTCCGCGCTGTGGTTAGTAGCGGCTACGGGACAAACATTCTCGCAAGGCGCATTGTCGCAATGCTGACACATCATGGGCTGGAATACCACGCCCTTCAGCTGATTCGGATCGGTCGCATCACTCACGAAATACCGATCGATCCGCAACCAATGCATATCGTGATAACGCAACACCTCACTCTTGCCCACCACGGGAACGTTGTTCTCGGCGTTACACGCCACCACGCAAGCACCACAACCATAGCAGGCATTCATATCAATGTTCATGCCCCACTTGATGCCGGGCTGAACGTGTTCTCCATATAATGTAGCGTTCTTGCGGAAATCCGTCGTATCCGAACCTTTTCCGTAAGCCTCCTCAAGGTGATTGCGATAATCCGGAATGGTATTGGGGTATTTCACCAACGTAGCCAAGGTCGTTTCCCGAACTACTTCAGTACGATCATCATAGGTGCCGTGGATCTGCGTCGTGGCCACTTTGTGTTTGCGACCGGCATCGGCCAATGTCACCGAACCCTGATAAGAAACCGTTGTGCCATCGAAAGAACTGAACACATAGGCATTCTGTCCCACGCCCGCAGCCGTCTTTCCCAATTTCTCTCCGCGGCCATATCCAACGGCAATGGCAATGGTATTCGATTGCATGCCGGGCACCACAATTACCGGCAACTCCACCTCTTTTTTGCCCATGGTGATCTTCACCACCGGCTTTTGCGGATAGAACTCGTAATTATTTATCTCCTTCTCCGTACCATGCATCAAATCGAGCTTCAACAACTCCTTCGCCATCGGCATGCTCATCAACGCGTAGTTATCCCACGTGGCCTTGCTCACCCCATCGGGCAATTCCTGAAGCCAGGGATTGGTAGCCCCGGTGCCGGTACCAATGGATGTTTTCTGATAAAGCACCACTTCGGTTCCGTTAACTGCTGCATAGGCGTTGAGGGCAGCCGTAGCGCCCGCCAACGCAGCCGAGGAATAACTTCCGGCACCTGAACCCGCACGAGCCTCTTCCTTCAGTCCGTTCTGCAGTCCTTCATTGAAGGCCGCCTCCCCACCGGGCTGATTGTTCCAATAATTTTTAAAATACACGTCGTAATCCGTGTCGTTTCCACTCCACTTCAATAGGGATGTTTGAAAGGGACGGGTCTTGAATAAGGGATGAATCGTGGGCTGCTGAAAACAGGTTACCCCTGCTTTCGGATTCGCATCCCCCCAACTCTCCAAATAATGCGGAGCCGGTACGCTGAACATACACTGCTCGGTTGTTTCGTCCATTCGCTCATTGAAGGAAACAGTTAGCTTCACTTTTTTCAGGGCCGCAGCAAAACGATCCGCATCATGGTAATTATATACCGGGTTCGCCCCGTAGATCATCAGTGTACCTACCTGGCCCGCCTCCATGGCTTCCACCAAGGCGGTCATGTCGCTGTCAATTCCCTTGCGGTAATTGGCAGGGCGACTCCAATCGATCGTAGAACCAAATGCACCGATCGCTTGATTGATGGCATTCACCACCACCTGAATATTCTTGTCGTTGCTTCCGCAAACCACCAAGCTTTTTCCTTTACTCTTATTAAGATCGGCGGCAACTTTCTCCACACCGGCTTTCAGTTTCGCATCACTCAACGCTACCGCACCGCCATTCAAGGCAGCCAGCAGGGCCAGCGCTACTGCACCGGTTTGAGAGGGACGATGTACAAAACGCTCATCGGCACTGGCACCCGTCAAGCTCAGGTATCCTTCGAATTGATAATGCTTGCTCATGGTCGGATTCTTCGCATCTACCTTTCGACCAACGGTGTATCCTTTAGCAAATTCAACCGGACTCAACCAGGTACCCAGAAAATCGGCACCCAAACTCACCACCACATTTGCTTTTGAAAAATCATAGCTGGGCAACTGACGTCCAAACCCGCAGGCCTCATTGGCCAACAACAGACCGCTATATGAAACCGCATCGTACTGAACATGCTTCAATCCAACAAAACCATTGACAATGGCTTGTGTAGAAGGAGAATTTAAGGTGGAAGTCAGCAATACGGTCGTACCACCAGCGGCTTTCATTTGCTCCGCGATCAGTTTATCGAGCTGTTCGTATGTTGGTACCTCCTGAAACGAATCGCCTTTTTTCTGTTGTGGATACCGCAGCCGATGCTGGTCGTACAGATCCAACACCGACGCCTGTACACGGGCAGAGGTACCCCCATGGGCAAAAGAACTGTTCTCGAGTTGGTTTCCTTCGATTTTAATGGGACGACCATCGCGCACCTTTGCCAAAACGGGCACCACATCTCCCTCCTGCACATAAGTGGTGGCATAATATTGTGCCACGCCCGGGATCAGATTCTCCGGCTTGTTGGCATAAGGGATCACTTTTTTCACCGGGATCTCGCAGCTGGCTGCGAGCGTGGCGGCTGCCGTGCTGAAACCGAGATATTTCAAGAAATCACGACGCGGCGCCTTGGCATCGGCCAAGGTTCCATCAAATCCCTCAAAAGGAAGTTCCTCACGAAACTCATCTTGGGTTTGCTGACGAAACGATTCGCCCGATTTCACTTCTCCGAAACTCTGCCAGTACTTGTTTTGGCTCATGGAATTCAGTTTGAAAGATTCTGGTTGCTTCTTTGGGTTACGCGATGGATCAATAGTGACATTTTTGGCACTCCAGTCCGCCGATGTCCTTCACCTTCACGCTATCCATCTTGCCACTTTTAAGATCATCATGGAACTTCTCGTATAAGCTGTAGAATTTATTGCCCCCGGTGCTGTCGTAATTGAAATTGACCTTGGTCTCCCGGTGACAATTGATACACCAGCCCATACTCAACTCGGCCACTTGCTTCACTTCGTGCATATCGGTTATCTCGCCGTGACAACTTTGACACTGCACATTTCCGGCACGTACGTGCTGCGCGTGATTGAAATAAACATGATCAGGCAGGTTGTGAATCTTCACCCACTCGATGGGTTTGGCTTTGGAAGGATCCCACTGATTGGGATTGCTGGTATCGAAACCTGCATACTTGTACAACTTGGCGATCTCTGCAGTACCATTGATCTCCTTGCCCTCTTCATCAAAGAGTTTGGGACCTTTTTCGTAGGTATTGATTGCCTTGTGACAGTTCATGCACACATTGGTGGAGGGTATGGCCGCATGCTTGCTCTCCCAGGCACTGCCATGGCAATACAAGCAATTAATCTGATTGATGCCGGCATGTACTTTATGAGAATAATAGATGGGTTGCTCGGGTTGATAATCTTTTTGCCGCCCCATTCCGATGGCCCCTTTGGCCACCATGTAACCTCCCAGCACAAAAAATACGATCGAGATCAAGGCGATGTTGGTCTTGTTGCGAAAGAAGGGAATTGGTGCCGGTGTCTTGACACCATTCGACTCGTCCGACAACCGCTTGAGGTTGCTGTTCACCTGCATCAGGATCAGCGCGATCACTCCCAACACCAGGGATATGATCCCAAAAATCACTGCATTCTGATCGCCCTGCGGCTCAGACGTTCCGGCTCCGGGTGCCGCTACTTTCACGATCGCCGCGTCGTTGATGTACGCCACTATGTTGTCGACATCGGCCAGGGTAATCTCCGAAAAAGCAGTCATCATAGAGCCATACTTGGCTTTGAGCCCCTGTGTGTACGGGTCTTTCGCCATATATGCAGCCGGGTTGTTGATCCAGGCCTGCAACTCTTTGTGATCAGCCCATTTGTGCCGCTCCTCCAGGCCCTTCAAAGCAGGGCCCGTACCATCCTTCAGCACGTTGTGGCAAGAAGCACATTTACCCATGAACAAGGCCTTACCGGCAGCAATGTCTTGAGCAAACAACGAGGAAGTAAGGGAAAACAGGGAGAGCAAGAGGACTAAGAAACGTCTTTGGAGCACGTGTTGATGGATCATACTACACGATTGATGAGAAAGGTGGATAATGCAGTCAGAATTCGGCGCAAAAATACGCCGACAGGGTGAAAATAGTTGGGGGCAACGGGTTTTTTTTATGTCATCTTATTGCTTGCGACTCAGGCTCTTTGCGCATATATAGGAACCAGAAAAAACTTTGGATAATTTCCCGTTTGCGCAAACCAAAACCCCGTTTAAATCGGCCGGATTTCCGGACCTTTGCGCCAGAAATCACCACCCAATGTATTGGTACACTCGGTTGCAGGAAAAATGGAAAGTAAACGGCATTCAACTTACCCTGATCCTGGTCACTTTCGCCGTAGGTGGAAGCTTGACCGGACAAGTAGCAAAGTGGGTCATGGATGCCCTGGGGGTAGAAGGTGTTTGGTATTGGGGGTTGCTTTACTTGTTGATTGTCACTGCTTTGTGGCCAATGATGGTACTCTTGGTAAGTTTGCCAATGGGACAATTCCGCTTCTTCCTGAACTACATCAAGAAACTGGCCGGTAAACTCGGCCTGCGAAAAAACACATGATCCGCCTTGCGATTCTCGCCTCCGGCGGAGGCTCCAACGCCGACGCCATCCTTAGATACTTCGCCGGTCACCCTCAGATCCGGATCGTGCTAATCGCATGCAACCGTAAAATGGCAGGAGTATACCAAATAGCTGAAAATCATGGAGTTGAGTCGATTCACCTTTCCCGAGAGCGCTTTCAATCAGGGGATGGATACCTGCCCGTTTTTCGGGAAAAGCAGGTAAGAGGACTGATCTTGGCCGGTTTTTTATGGAAACTTCCCCCAACGCTGATCCAAGCCTACACGCACCGGATCCTAAACATCCATCCGGCCCTTCTGCCCAAGTTCGGTGGGCAAGGCATGTACGGCATACACGTACACCAGGCTGTTTTGGCCGCCCATGAAACCGAATCCGGCATCACCATCCACCGAGTCGATGAACACTACGACAACGGCGATGTTGTTTTTCAAACTGCTTGCCCCGTCGACCCGCACGACACCCCCGAATCCCTCGGCAAACGCATCCTCCAACTCGAACATCAACACTATCCCCCCACCATCGAAAACTATTTCTCCCAACTACCTAACTAAAAACCAACTACCCAAACTACCCTTGACCGCTTTCGTACGATATCTTCTCTTGACACTGTCACTCCCCATCAGCACCGCACCATTACTCGCGCAGGAATACACGGTCAAGGGGTACGTCCTCGACAGCTCCCGCAACTATCCCATGGAAGCGGTGAGTGTACTGACGTCAACCGGAAAAGGAACCATTACCAACACCGATGGCTTCTATGAAATACGCGTGCTTGAGAACGATTCGATTTGGTTTAGCTACCTCGGCAAAAGCACGCAAAAGTTTCCGGTACTGCGCATCGCGAATCCGCTGCAATTCGATGTTTCACTGCAAGTCAATGTACCGATCCTGCGGGAGGTAAAGATTCGTCCCCGGAATTACCGACAAGATTCGATCCAAAACCGACAGGATTATGCCAAGATCTTTGATTTTCAAAAACCCCGCATCACAACCGTTACACCCCAATACGGGATGGGGATGGGATTCGACCTGCAAGAACTGATCAACATATTCCGGTTCCGCCGAAACCGAAGCATGCTTGCCTTCCAAGAACGGTTGCTGCTGGAAGAGGAAGATAAATATGTTGATTCCCGCTTAAATAAGGCACTGGTCCGCCGACTCACTCTGCTCGAGCCCCCGATACTCGATAGTTTCATGCGCCTGTTTCGTCCTTCTTACGATTTTACAAAGAGTGCGGACGACTATCAATTTCGTCTCTACATCAAGCAAGCACATTATCGATTCCGCTACGGCCTTCCACCCGATCCACGCTATACAACACGTTTATTCCCGATTGAAGAATAGCTGTAACTTGTCGTACAATTTACCTCGTATATGTTTAAATGGATCGGCTGGCTGCTGCTGCCAACAACCCTTCTGGCTCAAAACAATTTACCCGATCTGCTGATCGTAAACGGCCGCATTCTGGACGGAACCGGCAATCCCTGGTATCAGGCTGATGTAGCCATACACAACGGAAAAATTGTAACCATCGGGAAAAATTTACCCCGCAACGCCTACCGAATCATCGATGCCGGCAACCGAATCGTAGCCCCCGGCTTCATCGACGTTCATACCCATATCGAAGAGGACGAAAAACGTGAACCGCTGGCAATGAGCTTCATTTATGATGGAGTAACAACCTGCATAACCGGCAACTGCGGAATGTCGAACGTTAACATCGGTCAATACCTGAATTGGATCGACTCCCTGAAACCCTCCGTGAATGTGGCAAGTTTACTTGGACAAAGCGATGTGCGTAAAGCAGTACTCGGACGCGCCAACCGAAATGCAACCGCCGAAGAACTAAAACAAATGTTACAAATCGTCGAAAAAGCGATGCAAGACGGAGCAATGGGACTCTCCACCGGACTCATTTATATCCCAGGCACCTTCACCCCCACCGACGAACTCATTGCCCTCGCCCGAATCGCCGGAAAATACAACGGTGTGTATGCCACCCACATGCGCGATGAAGGCGATAGCATCACACAAGCGATCGAAGAAGCATTGAGAATCGGACGTGAAGGAAACCTGCCCGTACAAATCTCACATTTCAAGCTTAGCGGACAACAGAACTGGGGCCGCAGCAAAAAAACCCTCGCCCAAGTAGATCAAGCAAGAGCAAGCGGGTTGGATGTTACCATCGACCAGTACCCCTACACCGCCAGCAGTACCTCCATCAGTACCTTGCTGCCAGATCATATTCTGGCTGATGGACAAGATTCAATCCAAGCCCGTCTCCAACGACCAGCCATCCGAGAAGAAGTCATCAAATACATCCTCGCCCGACTCAAAAAAAGAGGTCTGCGGCATCTGAATTATGCTGTCGTGGCCTATTTCAAACCCGATACCTCCTACAACGGAAAAAGTATTGAGGAAATCAATTTGATGAAGGGAAGAAAACACAACGCCCGCGCCGAAGCAGAAACCGTGATGGATATACAGATCGCCGGTGGTGCCAGCGCCGTATTTCATGGAATGGGCGAAGTAGATGTTCAACAGATCATGAAATACCCGTACAACATGATCGCCAGCGATGCCAGCATCCGCGTCTTCAACGAAGGTGTTCCCCACCCACGAGGATACGGAACCAACGCCCGCGTTCTCGGTCTGTTTGTAAGGGAAAAAAATATCCTTACCCTTGAAGAGGCGATCCGTCGCATGACCTCCCTGCCGGCACAGAAATTCAATTTAAAAGACCGCGGACTACTAAAAGAAGGAATGGCTGCTGATATCGTGGTATTCGACGAAAAAACCGTGAGCGACCGGGCCACGTTCGAAAAACCGCACGCATATTCAATCGGATTTGAATACGTACTTGTGAACGGCGTACTAACCATCGACCAGGGAAAGCATACCAAAGCCCGAGCCGGAAAAGCCTTGCGAAACAACTCGTTCGGATTAGTAGTTCAATAACTCCTGTAGGGAATGGGCCAAACGTGACTTGGCCAAAAACTGCTGTTCCAGCTCAATACTAAAGGGAACGGGTGTATCCAGCGAAGCGCAACGCATGACGGGCGCATCGAGATATTGAAAACAATGCTGCCCGATCCAAGCACTGATCTCGCCGCCAATACCGCCGATCAACGTATCCTCGTGTAAGATCAAAATGCGACCGGTCCGCTTGACGGATTCGCGTATGGCCTCATAGTCCAGCGGCAACAAGGTGCGCAAGTCGAGAATGTCAATGGAAAGATTAGGATTCGATTGCGCATACTCCAAGGCCCAGTGCACGCCACTGCCATAAGTGATGATGGAAATCTCTTCTCCCTCTTGAACCACCCGGGCTTTGCCGATCTCGATGGAGTAGTATTCACTTGGTACAGGGCCGCTAATGGAACGATACAAGGCTTTGTGCTCAAAGAACATCACCGGATTGGGATCGTTGATGGCAGCGATCAATAATCCTTTGGCATCGGCCGGGGTACTCGGATAAACGACTTTTAGTCCAGGTGTATGTACAAACCACGCCTCGTTATTTTGAGAATGAAAGGGCCCTGCTCCCACGCCACCGCCGGTGGGCATACGGATCACCACATCGGCGCTTTGTCCCCACCGGTAATGGATCTTCGCCAAATTATTGATGATCTGATTGAATCCCACCGTCACAAAATCGGCGAACTGCATTTCCATCATGCTCTTGAATCCTTCGAGTGACAATCCCAACGCCGCCCCCACGATCGCACTCTCACACAAGGGCGTATTGCGCACCCGCTCCTTTCCAAACTTTTGAACAAACCCCTCCGTGATCTTAAAGGCGCCCCCATACTCGGCAATATCCTGCCCCATCAACACCAAATTCGAATGCCGCTCCATACTCTGCTCCAACCCCGCCTTTATCGCATCAATCATCCGCAACTCCGAACCCCCAAACTCTCCAAACTGGCCAAACTGCGTTTTCGCGTAGACATCATCCACTTCCGCAGCCTCCTCCCCGAAAACGCCACTTGTTTGAAACCCAACCGTCAACTCCGCCTCAATCTTATCCTTGCATTCCTGCCGAATCTCCGCCACCTTCATCTCGGTGAGCACACCGGTCTCAATCAACCAGCGCTGAAAATTTTTCACCGGATCTTTTTGCTCCCACTCCTCAAAAAGATGCGAAGGCACATATTTGGTGCCGCTGGCCTCCTCGTGTCCGCGCATGCGAAACGTCATGCATTCAATCAAATAGGGTTTTTGTTCCCGAATGCAATACTCCCGCACTCCTTTGATCGTATCATAAACGGTCATCAAATTGTTTCCGTCGATCTGTACCCCCTCCATGCCATAGCCCTTGGCTTTGTCGACCAGCGATGTACACCGATACTGTTCATTCACCGGGGTGCTGAGTCCATAACCATTGTTCTCAATGATGAAAATGACAGGAAGGTCCCATACCGCCGCTACGTTCAACGCTTCATGAAAATCTCCTTCACTGGTTCCTCCATCGCCCGTAAACGCCAGTGATACTTTATTTTCCTTTCGCAACTTGTGGGCCAATGCCACCCCATCGGCTATGGCCAGCTGCGGACCCAGGTGAGAGATCATTCCACAGATATGATGCGCCTGCGTACCGAAATGAAAACTGCGTTCACGCCCTTTTGAATAGCCCGTGGGCAATCCCTGCCACTGCATGAATAGTTTGCTCAAGGGCATGTCACGTGTAGTGAAAACCCCCAGATTCCGGTGCAAGGGCATGATCCATTCATCCTGCTCCAGTGCCAGTGTGGCCCCCACTGAAATGGCTTCCTGCCCAATGCCACTGAACCACTTGGAGATTTTTCCCTGCCGTAGCAATACCAACATCTTCTCCTCGATCATCCGCGGCCATAAGATGGCTCGGTAAAACCGGATCAGCTCCTCGTTGGTATGTTGCTTGCGATCGAATTGCATGATGCGAAGATAGAGCAACCCTTAGGGTTCAGGGTTTAGGGTTTAGTTTCTATTAACATGGAATCCTTCCATTAAATTACGATCAATTCATAGAAGTCTTCCTCGCGCAGATATTGTTGGGCTAAATGACGAAGCTGAGCAGGTGTAATAGATTTGATGGTTCGGATGGTTTGATAAAAATATTCATCGGTGCATCCGTGCAAGATCAGGTTCTTCCATCGACCAATGATTTGAAACGGTCCATCCAGATCCTCCAACAACGACCCCATCAGGTAATTTTTCACGAGCGACAACTCATCGTCGTCCACCAGCTCTTCCCGAAGGATCTGCATTTCTTTGTATACTTCCTGAATGGTTGCCTCGCAAACATCCTTGCCTGCCTCGATGCTGATCATCCAGCCCGAAGCCTGCATCAAATTCATCAGGTAACTGTGTATGCCGTAGGTATAACCCTTGTCCTCTCGAATATTACTCATCAACCTCGAACCGAAAAAGCCTCCGAAAAGCGTATTCAAGATCACCGAGGGCTGAAAATCGGGATGCGAGCGGTTCGGAAAAGGCCTTACCAATCTGATCGCACCCTGAACCCCGGCAGGATCGTTCTGAATCCTATATTTTTTTTGCTCCGCCGGATGAAACGCGTGCAGCGGACGAGCCACTTTCTGATTTGGCAGGTCGCCAAAATGCTTTTCCAACTCCTCCCGAAAATTTGAAGGCAGCCGACCCGCCACAAACAACATGAACTCCCCGTTCCTATAATAGCGGTCGTAAAACCGCAACAGCTGATCGGTCGTCAGCGCATCAAAATCTTCTGCCTTTGTATACCTGCCATACGGATGATCGGCGCCGAATAAATAGGCATCGATCAAACGCCCGGCCACAAAATCAGATTTTTTCAAATTGACCGACAAGCGCTGCTTCATGTTCTGCACGTAGATCGACAACTCCTCTTCCGGCATGATGGAATCCACGATCAACTCCCGAACCACGGGCAGCAAGGTGGCAATGTGCTTCGACAATCCATGCAGCGAGATCGTAGCCGTTTCATTGAAACAGCTTCGCTGCAAAAAAGCTCCGTGATATTCAAAAAACTCATTGATCTGAAACGCTGTGCGCCGGGTGGTTCCATTTCGCAACAAGAAATTCGCCGTAGCCGCCTCCAGATTGGCCGTTTCATAACTGTTGCCCGACCAAAAAACCCACTCCACCGACATCACCTCTTCCGCCCCGCCAGTAAACGCGTATACGGGCACCCCATTACGTAAGGTAAAGGCCTCCACCTTCGGCAAGGTCAATTCAAAATCGACCGCATCCACGATCGAAGGGGGCAGGGTACGGTTGAGGCTCATGCAGAAACGGCTTTGGCACGGTAATACAAAACATTGGCGTTCGAAGAACGAAATACATTTTTGGCCTGATCCAGCAACTCCGGTACCGTAACGGCCGCATATCGACCAAACTCCGTATTCATTAGCTGCGCATCCCCCAGCAACTCATAATAAGCCAAACTGTTCGCGCGGTTCATCAAGCTCATATCCTCAAAGGCGATCATGCTCTCCGTCTTGTTCTTCACTTTTTGCAATTCCGCCTCGGTCACTCCTTCATTCAAGATCCGATCCACCTCCTTTTGAACCGCCGCCTCGGCCACTTCCAACTGCACACCGGCGACCAACTTCCCTTCAATGGTCAATAAGCCACGATCGGTCGACCCAAAATGATAACACTCCACATTGCTAAATAATTGCTGCTCCTTCACCAACGACTGATGCAACCGAGCCGAGGCACCACTGCCCAAGATATCCGTGAGCATATCCACCGCCTGATAACCGGCCTCCATACGCGCCGGCATATGCCAACACATATATAAGGCATCCAAGGGCACATCGGCGGAACGCTCGAGCCGACGCCCCGCGGTCTGCTCCGGCTCAACCGGTAACCGTCGATCATATTTAACCCCGGAGGGAATATCTCCAAACCATTTCTCGGCCAGTCGGCGGATTTCGTCGGTTTTCACCGGACCAGCCACGACCAAAATGGCGTTGGACGGACAATAATGCTTCTTAAAAAACGCCTTCACATCCGACAAGGTGGCCTCCTCAATATGCTTCAATTCTTTACCAATGGTCATCCACCGATACGGATGCGTGGTGTAGGCCAACGCCCGAAGGGTATGCCCAACATCGCCGTAGGGCTTGTTGAGATAATGCTCTTTGAATTCCTCACACACCACCTTTCGTTGCACATCGAGACTTTTTTCGCTGAACGCCAACGACAACATCCGATCGCTCTCCAGCCAAAACGCCGTCTCCAAATTGATCGCCGGCAAACTGATGTAATAGTTGGTCAGATCATTGGTGGTATACGCATTGTTTTCCCCCCCGGCCCGCTGCAAGGGCTCATCGTACTCCGGAATGTTCACCGAACCGCCAAACATCAAATGCTCGAACAAATGAGCAAAGCCAGTGCGATCCGGGTCTTCGTCCCGCGCCCCCACATCGTACATCACGTTCAACACCGCATTGGGCGTAGTAAAATCGGGATGAACGATCACGCGCAAACCGTTCAGCAATTGAAAACGTTCAAAGGAGATCATGGCAATGAACCGCAAAACTACCGAATGCGAAGCACCCGGAACTCGAGTTCACCAATCTTTTCGTCGCGCCGGTAAATGATGCGCACCCGCTCCCCCGCTTTTTGAAGCTGGATCTTGTAATCGTTGAGCACGCCATTGAAGCTTTTGTTGACAGCGATCACCTCATCCCCCTCCAGCAATCCGGCCGCTGCCGCCGGAGAACCAGGTGCCAAATACCCTACCCGAATCTTGTTGCCCACCAAATAGAGCTCCACCCCGGAATACGAATAGTCAAAAGCATCTCCCAGAAATCGATTGGGCGTAAGATGCATCTCCTGCTGGGGATAATTGACCACCACCTGGAAACGACGCAAAATGTCGTTGCCAATCAAGCCCGCCCACTCCGGATAATTGGTGACATTGTAATCGTCGTTGAAAATATTGATGGGTACCTTCCGAAATCGATAGGGACCGATCCGAAACTGACGCAGAGTAGTCAACTCCATTTCAATGCGCCCCCCAACGCCCTCGCCCGATTTGATCCAACGCTTTCGACTGCCATCCAATACCCCCGAAGACTTTACATAGCGGCTCGAAAACAACACATTCAACCCCGCCCCCAAATCCACTAAAAAATTGGGCTTATCCGTACCCAGATCCTGCACCTCGGCCGGGTGACTCGGAAGCTTATCCATCGTCAACTTCATCGTATATCCACGCTTGGGATAACCGACCGACCCGGGCGCAAACCAATCCATCTGCATTTCCTCGTTGTCAATACAAACCACATACCGACTCAATAAAGAATATCCAATAATGCCGTCGATCCGAATCCCATAAACAGAAGTCAACACCGAATAATCATTCACATGAAAATCCAACGAATCAACCCGAATTCCACCAATACGCATCGAACGTCCAGTCAAAAAAGGAACCTTCCGAATCCCCCCAACCCCCCGAATCGCATACCCGCTCGGAATGGGTTTTAGCCCGAGATACAAAGCGGTAGACGAATCCAACGAAATACCACTGCTGCCCGTATCAAAAATGAATTGCAACGTATCCGGAAACGGAAGCAACTGCGCCGTAACAATCATCACCCCCCCGGTAACCTGTAAAAAAGGGACCCTCGTTAACGGCTGCACGGTAGTTACCTGCGCCCGTAAACCGCCCAGGAAAATAAAAGTCAGAAGAAAAAGTAGCCGAAACCGCACCTTGTAAAAATACGATGTGGGGATGAACCCCAGAGAACAGCCGTTGAACAATTGTTGAACAGTGGTTGAAATGTTGTTTAGCCGGAATTAAACCATCGTTCAACCACTGTTCATCCATCGTTAAACCATATTCTCATCTAACTTCGCAAAATGAACCTAACAGATCTATACACCAAGGCCGCCCGTTTTGAGTTTCTGAAAATGGAGGAAGGCCTGCACCTGTACCAACAAGCCCCGCTAGCCGACCTGATCCATATCGCCGATGAATTGCGGAAGATCCAGGTGCCCCACGGAAAAGTGACCTGGCAGATCGACCGAAATGTGAACACCACCAACGTCTGTATCGCCAACTGTAAATTCTGTAATTTTTACCGCATCCCCGGTCACCCCGAATCCTATATCACCAACATGGATACCTACCGGGAAAAGATCCGGGAAACCCTTCGCTATGGAGGCGATCAACTGCTGTTGCAAGGCGGACATCATCCAGAACTGGGACTCCAATACTACGTCGATACGTTCCGCCAGATCAAAGAAGAATTTCCATCGATCAAATTGCATGCGCTGGGCCCGCCCGAAGTGGCCCACATCACCAAGCTCGAAAAAAGTACCCATCGGGAAGTGTTGAAGGCCCTGAAAGAAGCCGGGCTCGATTCCCTACCCGGCGCGGGTGCCGAAATACTGGTCGACCGTGTACGACGCCTCGTCAGCAACGGCAAATGCGGCGCACAAGAATGGCTCGACATCATGCACGAAGCCCACAACCAACACATCACTACCTCCGCTACCATGATGTTCGGTCACGTCGAAACCCTCGAAGAGCGTTTCGAACACCTGATCAAGATCCGAGAGGTGCAAGCAAAAAAACCACCGACGGCAAAAGGATTTCTGGCGTTCATTCCATGGACCTTCCAAGATGTAGATACCCTGCTCGCCAAGATCCGCGGCGTGCAAAACATCACCACCACCGAAGAATACATTCGAATGATCGCAATCAGCCGCATCATGCTGCCCAACGTGATCAATATTCAGGCGTCGTGGCTGACCGTAGGGCGACAAACCGCCGCCATCTGCCTGAACGCCGGCGCCAACGACTACGGATCGATCATGATCGAAGAAAATGTAGTGAGCGCCGCCGGTGCCCCCCACCGCTTCACCTACAAAACGATTCAAGACGCCATCCGCGAAGCCGGCTTCGAACCCCAACTGCGCAACCAACAATACGAATGGCGGGAAATACCCGAAACCATCGAGGAACAAGTCATCCAATACTGATATGAAAAAATCCTACGCCCGGTTTCGTCGCATCGCCCAATGGGAAGGGTATTCATACCTCGTGTTACTGGGACTGGCCATGCCCCTTAAGTATTTGGCCGATCTGCCAAAGGCCGTAACGATCGTCGGATCTATACACGGATTCCTGTTCGTAGCCATGGGGATTCTCGCCCTCGACGTACGTCAACAAGCGAAACATTCTTTCAGATGGATTCTGACCGCCTTTCTGGCCTCGATTATTCCGTTTGGGACGTTTTATTGGGATAAGAGATGGAAGGAGGAAGCGTTGAGGGGATGATATTAGAAGGACCGAAGGGTGCGGCCGGGTTCGTTGTCCTTTCGATCACGGTCATAGATCAATACCGCTACAACCCACTCCATCGGCATCTGAAAAAGTAATTGCACCTCCACTTTGATTGACTCCGTGTAACTGTTAGAAGGTTCCAACTCAAATACAATAGCTGCGAATTTCTGATCGATGCCGGGATCTTCATATGGGCTACGGAGCTTGTAAGCACGCGGACCTAATTTTACGGAGAGTCCTTGCAGTTGCTGATAAGAGGCCCTGAATCTCTTTTTGGCAATCTTATGATCTTCATTGGTCAAGAGCCGGGTCTGCCAACTGATTACAGCACGACCGTTCAACGAATGCTGAACAAATTGTACCGCCTCTGCCTCTGGTAGTAATACGCGAGAGGAAAAACTACTGTCGCCCGGCTCACCCAATAAATTTTTGTACCCGTTCGGAAAATCCTCCAACACCTCCCTTACCGCCGTCGCCAATTCATTTTTCATCCCCGGAATCCGCAACTGCGCAAAGAGAATGAAAGGAGAAAATGTTAGAAGGATTAGAAGGTGTTTGATAAGGGATCGTTTATAACAATATTACGAAAAAAGATGAGGAGATAAGCACCTCCGAACAGCCGCTGAACAGTGGTTTAACAATGGTTGAACTATGGTTTAGCTACTATTAAACCACCATTCTACTATTGTTCATCCATCGTTAAACCTTTCGGTAACACCTTCCTTCGTCCAGCGCGCTGCATTGAACATTCGACATCGGACATCGGACATCGGACCGAATCAATTGAGCTTCGCTCAATTGATTCGCACATCCCTCATATTCCTTTCCATAAACCGTGGCATCTGCGGCTGGGTACTCTTACCGGCCATTCGGTTCAGGTTGAACAGGAAACTGACTAGGAAATACCGACGAAGCACCATGCTGCGCACATCCTCGAAATAGTTATCCCCCGTATTACGCGCGATGCTCTGATTCTGATTCAGCAGGTCGTTGATCGTGAATTTCAGTTCAGCATTCTTTTTCTTCAGGAACTGCTTGGCAAAGCTGGCATTCCACAGCGGAATATTCTGATTGAACCCGGCAGCCCGACCTGTATTCACATAATAATCGATGTCAGACGATAAAATAAAATTCTTCGGGAAGGTATAAGCCACATCAAAGGAATAGGTCTGTGACAAATACGATTCGTTCAACGCGGTATTCACGGAATACTTGATGTTGTAATACGATACACTACCCTTAAACGCGATATCCCACTTCTCCTTCAGGTTAAAATTCGCTCCAGCCGTTTGCGTAAGGGTAATCGTCTTTCCTACGTTTAGCTGCTTGTATAGTTCGCTCACGTCGCGATTGTACAAAATGACGGAAGTAAAGTTCAGGCTCGATCCCTTGAGTTTTGCATTCTTGAAAGGCAATCCTACCGTAAAGAAGGCCGAAGTGGTGAGGGCCCCGTTGAGGTTCACCGGACGCGAGAGCTGAATTCCTTTGCGTAAGGTATCGATGCTGTTGACGATCTTGTTCTGAACGGCATTAACATTGATGTTGGCAGCGATGTACTTGAATGTCACCATATCAAAGGTGTTGAAGTTCAGGTTCACATTGTGCGAGAACTCCTGGTTCAGCGCCGGGTTACCGGTGCGGACAAAAAGCGGGTTCGACACATCCAACACATCCTGCAACTGCGTTACAGAGGGTTGGTTGGTTCGACCTCGGTAATTGAAGCGAAGCCCTTTGGTGCGACTGGGCGTCCAGTTAAAACTCGCCTGCGGAAAGAAATTGGTGAAAGACTGTCGGGTTACAGAATCTTTACCTAGGATCGCCTGATAACTGTCGCTGGTCAGCGTAGCCCGCTGTACCCCCATACCCAGCTGATAATTGTACTTTTTCTCCTGCACCCGGAAATTGGCACCGAAACGACTGGCCTCGAAAGTGTTTTCAAATCGATTGGTCAGGAACAGATTTACGATGTCATACTCTTTCGAAAGCGTATTGTAGTTGAACGTGCGCCGATCGGAAGTATTCTTGTTCAACGTATAGGCATAATTCACTTCCAAGATCTTATTGGCAGCCAATGGCTCGGTATAAGAGGTGCTTAACACATTGTTGCGGGTAAATGTCTCCTGTAAATTTTGCTGATTCTGGTTCAGCGCGCCCTGAGCAGTTCCATCGGGCTTGAAGAAATAAATCGGCGAACGGTTGTAGCCCTCGCTTTCACTTTCTCCATAGGTATTGTTCCAGCCCAACGTGAAGGTCCGACCGATCTTTTGGAAACGACGACGATACAAGAGGTTGTTGCCAGCATTCAACCCGTCGCGCAGATTGGTATTGACGGTGTTGCTGGTCAGGGCCAAATAATTGAGTGTAGGAGATACGGAGCGTGTCCAAGAACTGTCCTCATTGAAATTATCCGAATGCTGAAAGGTCAAACTAGGTGTATACAAAATGGAGTTCATCGAATCGATCATGTACTCGATTCGCATGTTCACCCGATGATTTTGATTGGTGTTGTCCGAGTAACTATTGCGGTTCAGGTAGGCGATCGAATCGCCGGGGAAAAACGTTTGACGATAGGTTTCCTGCCGCTGCTCGTTGTTCGTGCGCGAAAAGAAATAACTACCGCTGGCCTTGAGCTTGGATTTGTATTCGGTATTGAAATTGAGTCCGGTTGACAGAGAAGTGGTGATGCCGGTTGGACCCGTACTCGGACCAAACCCACCAAAACCCCCACCGCCACGCGTGGCGATCATGGTCATTCCCCCTCCACCAAAGCCTCCACCGCCTCCACCGAAACCACCACCACCACCACCGAAACCACCCCCGCCACCACCGCCACCGCCAAAACCGCTGAAGCCACCCATGGAACTAATGATATCCGAAAAAGAAAATCCTTGTTTATTGATGTTATTCGTATTGAAAAGAACAGAGAGCCGATTGTTCCCATTAAAAACATTCGCACTCACATTTCCTTCGTAACGGCCCTGATCACCGTGTGCTGCCAGCGCGCGACCAAATACACCTTTGTTTTTGTCTTTTTTGAGTTTGATGTTGATGGCCTTGGTACGGCTTCCATCATCCACGCGGGTAAAGCGCGCTTGTTCACTCATATCGTCGAACACCTGTACGCTCTCAACCATCTCGGCTGTCAAGTTTTTAGTGGCTAGCTTTGGATCGTTTCCAAAGAATTCTTTTCCATCCACATAGATCTTTTGAACCGACTCGCCTTGCGCCGTCACGCCCCCATCTTTATCTACCTGAACGCCGGGAATTTTCTTCAGCAAGTCTTCTACCGTTGCGTTGGGACGCGTCTTAAAGGCATCCGCCTTGAATTGAACGGTATCCCCCTTGATCTGAATGGGTGCATCCGTATTGATGACTACCCCAGAAAGCGTTTTAACGGCTGGAGATATTTTTAGATTAGCAAGATCGACCAGGTTTTTTTCATTGGTGACAGCAATCAGTTTTTGAAAAGGCTCCAGACTCTGATGCGCGATGACCACCTTGTAACTACCAGCCATAATACCCTTGAACTCGAATTGCCCATTCTTATTGGAAACCGTAAAGGTGACCAACGAAGAATCGGCCGCCTGCAACAAACTAACCGTTGCACCGGCCACCGGCTGCATCGATGCAGAATCCAGGATCCGGCCCAGGATTGATCCATCTGCTTTCTGCGCCTGAGCAGTTACCGTAAGAAAGAGTAAGGCAAAAAGGCTATAAATCAATCTCATAGAGTGGTTTTAGGCTGCAAGTTAGACGTATTCTGAGCAATACTCGTGCTACGAACATTAAACGTTAACAAAAGAACCTTAAACAGGTTTAGGGGTTGATAAGATGGTTTAACGGTGGTTGAACAGTAGTTGAACTATTGTTTAGCCGCTACTAAACCACCGTTCATCAATCGTTAAACCATTGTTCAACGGCTGCTCCATAGGGCTCATCCCCTCAACTAAATAAATACTCCACATCTTCCCTCGTCAGCGATTTCACAAACCCGGTCTCGTCGGAAACGATATCTCGGGCCAAGGCCCGCTTTTTCTCCTGCAATTGCAAAATCTTGTCCTCGATCGTATCCTTACAGATCATCCGGTAAGCGAAAATATTTTTAGTCTGGCCGATCCGGTGTGTGCGGTCGATGGCTTGTTGCTCCACTGCCGGGTTCCACCACGGATCAACGATATAGACATAGTCGGCTGCCGTCAGGTTTAATCCGACGCCACCTGCTTTCAACGAAATCAGGAACACCCGCACCGAATCATCATCCTGAAAACGGCGAATTGCCTTTTCGCGATCGGGCGCGGTGGTGCTACCATCAAAATATTCATACGGGATGTTCAACTCGTTGAGTCGATCCCGAATCAAGCCTAACATGCCCAGGAATTGCGAAAACACCAAGGCCTTGTGCGTGCCGATACCCTCTATCAATTCCCGGGCCAACTCTTCAAGTTTGATCGAGTGATTTTCAAATTTTTCCTTTTCGTTCAAGATGGCCGGTGAATCACAGATCTGACGAAGCTTCATCAATCCTTGTAAAATGGTGAGCTGCGATTTTTGGATACCCATGTTCTCGATAGAACCCAAAATCTGGTTTCGATAATCGTTTCGGTAGGCATCGTAGATAGAACGCTGCTCTTCTTCCATCTCACAATAAAGGATCATTTCCTGTTTCTCCGGAAGGTCCTTGGCCACCTGCTCCTTGGTCCGACGAAGAATGAACGGATAGAGCAATTTTCGCAAATGCTCTTTGCGGTCGGCCTCTCCCAATTTATCGATGGGAATGGCAAACTCCTGCTTGAAAAATTCCATCGTGCCCAACATGCCCGGATTCAAAAATTGCATTTGTGCATAAATGTCGAAGGTGTTGTTCTGCAAGGGCGTTCCACTCATGCAGAGCCGGTATTTTGACTGGAGTAAGCCCGCTGCACGCGTCACTTTGCTGGCCGGATTCTTGATGGCCTGCGATTCATCGAGTAGGACATAGTCCAACGGCAACGCACTCAGTATTTTGATGTCGCTTCGTAACGTACCATAAGTTGTGATCAGTACCTCCGGCTCGGATAACGATTCGGGCTGACGGATCCGTGTCGCCCCATGGTGAATGCGATACGTGAGCGTGGGCGTGAATTTGCGGATCTCATTTTCCCAGTTGTAGATGAGGGTAGTGGGACAAACCACCAGCGCCCGCAATTTGCCTTCGGTGCGACGATAGTGCTCCAACATCGACAAGGCCTGTACCGTCTTACCCAACCCCATGTCATCCGCCAAAATCCCCCCCCAACCCACGTCCCGTAAATAATTCAACCATTGAAAACCCGAAACCTGATAAGGGCGTAAAATGGGCATCAAAGATTCCGAAGGCTCGATCTGTTGAATTTGATGTTGTTCGCGGATTCGCTCATACTTCTCCTCCAGCTCCACTTCCTGCTGTGATTCATCCCGCTGGGCATACAATTCATCCAACACACTAACATGATAGCGCGAAAGCCGCAATTGATCGTTCTTGCCTTCTCCCACCCGAAACAATAAGGCATATTTCTTGAGCCACTCATCTGGCAAAATACCCAAGGTGCCATCGTCGAGCTGTACGAAGGACTGATTATTCGCCAACGCACGTTTCACCTCGGCTACCATTACCCGCTGATCGCCGTACACAATATCCACTTTTGCATCAAACCAATCGGTGTGACTGCTAATAAATACACGCGTCTGTGGCTTGGCTGTATTGAATCGAAAACTTCGAAGCGACTCAAATCCATATACCGGCGTCTTGAATTCCTTCATCTCATCCACGAACAAAAAGAACCAATTGTTCTTTAAGATCTCCGTGCCCTTCAACGCCAAGGTCTGTGTCGCATCATCATATACAAATCCGGAGTGCAGGGCGCGCATCCGATCGATAAATACTTGTTCCTTATCGCGACGACGTTGGATCACCAACACCTTCTCCCCCTGCGGCACTATCAATTCATCGCGATCCGATGGAGTCACCTCATATCCCAAATAGGTAAAGCGGGGCTGGAAGATCAGGTGATCGTTCCGCTCCGCCAGATATAGACTCAGTACGGGTGATTCATCCTTCACCGACTGCATGATTCCCTTCTCGAACTGGATCGCATACTGACGAGCCAATGGCACCAACTCATTTCGTAAGTAATCGGGCCAAGCGGCCGTGGTGACCGTATGCTTGCCCCCCGAACTAAAACGTTCCACCATCCGAATACGCTCTTTATCGGGCCAATGCCAGGCCTGGTGGTTATAAACAAAGAACAAGGGGGTGTCGTATTCCTGATCACTGAGCGGAAGCTCCGTGACCCCCGCCTTCATCCGGCCGCTGATCTGATAACTTCCATTTTTTTTGACCGATAATAATAACTGCGCCGGCTGCGTCTCCAGCTGCAGGGGATGAAGATTCGCCGTCGTAAAACTCTTACCCGTAGGCAAGCAATACGCCCAGCCGGCATCCATCTCCGAAAAAAGCTTTTTCAGCTTAGGCAACAGATATTCCGTGATCAGGTCCCGGGTATCCTCCGGTAATTCCTCATCGGCCGATTGAATGATATTTTCCCAAATACCGGAGAAGGGAGAATTGCGGCTGACATACTTGCTGATCTCCGAAGCCTGCATCTTACGCAGCAAACCGATCAGTTCCTGATCGCTCTCGGAAATATCAAGGCCCGAAACGTGTCGGGTAATATCCAGTTTTTCTACTTTACCGGCAAAGCCGTCCGCCGAAGCATTGGGCTCTCCCAAGATTGCCTCCACACTAAAATATGGATAGCTCTTTTTCTGAAAAACAAATACCACTCCCACCCGCTTGGCATGAATCAGGGCCGGTGGAGGAGCCTGCTCATCGGTCACAACCGAAGCGACTGCAGCAGGCTTGGGTTGTAGCACGTTGGTCCGAGGCGTGGTAACCAACGGGGCAACGCGTTTGATCGATGGATCCAACACACGCAAAAAAGGCTTTCCATCTTTGTACGAAAATTCAAACTTGCCGGTTAGACCCTCTTTCAGTGAGTATCCATAGGCCTCCAAAAGCTTATTCTTTTCCATATCCCAATTTCGAATGCTGTCAAAATAATTTGATCCATATGTATGCAACAGCTGCAGGAAAACGATGACCTTAGGCAGACATAGTGCGTGCCGCTCATCTACGTAATCACAACTGGTGTCAAAATTTCGCTCTTCGTTCTTTTTGATCATGACCAAGTAGTCCTGGCCGTCAAGCGCCACTCGGGCCTTGACCATCTCGTTCTCTGCATACTCGATCTGAGCTTTTTGCGTACGAAGAAAACTCTCGGCTGCTGAGAAAACATCCGGACCGCTGAGCATCCGCAAGGTCTTCAGCTCGATTTGCTTCATCTTGGCCACCGTGTGTCGCTGGTCGAACGAAGCATGCCCCGTGCGCAACTGCCCCCGATCCAACATTTCCTGTAATTGCAACAGCGCCGCTACTTCATGGCGACAAATATCGCCGATGTTATACGGACACGTGCAGCGTAATGTAGTTGTAGACGGCTCCTTGAATTGCTGGATATGAACTTTATAGGAAGTTGCATAGTTATCGTCCTTCACCCGAAAGACCGCCGTGGCAAACAGATCATCATAATCTGCCAACTCCGCATACCCAATGGCATGGATCTTCTTTCCCCGACGAATGGTTTCGTCGGTGCCTAAGGTGTAAATAGGTTTGAGAAGATGAGGTAAAGCCAAGGGGTTATCCGATTTTCAGGTCACCCCGCGTCGTTTGGAGTAACCGGCAAAGGTATGCGAAAGATTGTCAGATTACGAAGGAAATTAGCAGGAAGTTATGTACGCTGCGCAGTCCGGTGTCGGATGACCGGTGTCCGATGTAAGTTTTAGTTAAATAGTGGATAGTGGGTAATTGGGCCGCCCCGGTCATCGGTCATCGGACGTCCGCGCAGCGGACACCGGACATCGGACATTGGACATTGGTCGTTCGACATTGGACTGCCCACAAAACGGACTTCGGACACCGGTCATCGGACGTCCGCGCAGCGGACACCGGACCTACTCTCCAACCAACTTCCCCTCCCGATACACGGGCAAAACCGGGGCCGCATCCATAGTGAGGCAGAATTCTATGTCTTTGATCAGCCCAAAGCGACTGACGAGTCGATGGTAATGGGTGAGCTGCGGGGCAAATCCGATCAGGTCATGCTTTTGTTGACGATAGAGATCCACCGCCATGCGCGAGGAATCACAATGAATGGTAAACTGCTCCCCGATCCGATCGATCACCGCCCCGGCAAACAACGTATCCTCCAGATTAAAACGATCCTTCCATCCCGCACAGCCCAAAATGACCGACTTCCCAGAAGCCAACAGGAAATCACAAACGCGTGTCAAGTTGGGAAAAGACCCGCTGATGATCGTATCGGCGTTGCGATCCAATGCCATCTGCAACAACCGGGTGCCGTTGGTGGTGGTTAAGACCAAAACACGTCCGCCAATGAAATCACGCGTGTATTCGAGCGGCGAGTTCCCGTGTTGCAATCCCTCCGCGATCATTCCATCGCGCTCGCCGGCTGCGATCCCGTCAATACTTTTTCCGATCTCTATTGCTTTGGGAACTGAATCAACCGGAATTACGGCCTTCGCCCCATTGTGTAAGGCAGCCGCAATGGTTGAGGTAGCCCGAAAAACATCGATGATTACCATTACACTGTTCGATACATCGTATAAATGCAACAAAGCAGGTGAGATACACGTAAACAGGGAGGGTTTTGACTGATTCATTTCATTAAATATGTTTTCCACCGTTTCCCTTCGGCAGCTTTTTGTATATATGCGATGTGCAAATGCAAGATTCGCTCCAGATAAGTACGTAAAATCAACCGATCGGCGATTTGACCCAGACGCCCCTGCTTCCACTCATAGTGAACAAGATCTATCAAGATCGATCCGTTCTCACAGGCCTTCACATAACGTTCTTGACGAAAGGAAAGAAAGGGGCCCATGACTTGTTCCAGGATCAATCGGTCACCCCGAATCATCTCCCGGATCTTCAACCGGATTAACCGATCGCGGAAAAAATGACGAGCCCTCCAGGTGATCGTTTCGCCTTGCTCCAACAGCCCAAAACGAGTACCTGCCACCGCCTGTTGCCGATAATCCGACAAGGCATCGCGCTGTAACCCCACATGCCGGGCCAAATCAAAAACGATATCAGCCGACTGAGAAATAAACGTGGTAAGGTGAATGGTGGGCATGCCTCGGCAAATGTAAGAAACCGAAGCCCTGTAATTTACTGAAAGGGGATCTTGGCTACACGGGCCTGCAACTGCTTGTCCCGCACCTGAACCAGCACCGGAGTATCAATACCCGCGAAGGCCGCCTTCACATAGCCCAGCCCAATGGCCTTGCCCAAACTGGGCGATTGGGTTCCGGAACTGACATGCCCGATCGGATTCCCATCCATATCGGCGATCACGTAACCGTGACGAGGAATCCCCTTTTCGATCATCTCTATTCCCACCAGCTTGCGCTGCACCCCTTGTTGCTTCTGCGTCTCGAGAAAATCATGCGACATGAATTCACCCTTGTTCAACTTCGTGATCCAGCCCAACCCGGCCTCGAGCGGTGAAGTGGTATCGTCAATGTCGTTTCCATATAAGCAAAAACCCATCTCCAGCCGCAAGGTGTCCCGAGCGCCCAATCCGATCGGCTTCAGGCCTTGCGGACCCCCGATCTCAAAAATGGCATCCCAGATCTTGTCGGCCGCTCCTTCAGCAGGATCAAAATAGATCTCCACCCCGCCAGCACCCGTATACCCGGTAGCACTGATCAATACATTATCAACCCCGGCAAATTTTCCCTTTACAAACGTGTAATACTTGAGATTGAGGATATCCATTTCGGTCAACGGCTGGAGAATCTTAGCTGCCAGCGGCCCCTGTACCGCCAATAAAGCGGTTTTGTCAGAGATGTTGTGCATCTCCACATGATGATGGTTGTGCGACTGGATCCAATTCCAATCCTTCTCGATGTTGGAAGCATTGACGACCAACATGTAAACATTATTCTCCTCGATGCAATACACCAACAGATCGTCTACAATCCCACCCCGGTCATTCGGAAAACAACTGTACTGGGCCATCCCGGCCTTCAATTTGGAAGCATCGTTGCTGGTCACAAATTGGATCAACTTCAATGCCTGGGGACCTTTCAGGATAAACTCTCCCATGTGACTCACATCAAAGACACCGGCATTGCGCCGAACGGTCAAATGCTCCTCGTTGATCCCCGTATAGGAAATTGGCATCTGATAACCGGCAAACAGCGACATCTTAGCGCCCAGCGCCAGATGCTTTTCGATAAATGGAGTATTCTTTACAGTCATATGGCTTTCTTGGTCGCAAAGGTAACGGAAAGCCCTCTTGCTTACCGAGCACGCATTCCATCCGGCCGATATAACTCCCCATCCGCTCCCATGGTATACAAAACACCGGGGCGAAAGCGATCGAGCGCCGCTTCGAAAACTCCATCCTCCGTATTCGGACGCCCCGACTCGGCCACGTCCCGCATCGCCAACCAACGATGATCGTCCAACACCCGCTTCGAAAATTGAACCGACTTTCCGCGCGGAACCAACAACGTTAGAACCACATGTTGTCCACAATACGTATCTGCAATCCCCACACCAAAACCCGGTTGCAGGTCGATCACACTGTCGTATGCCTGCACCATATAATCAATTTTGGAAAGACGTGCCCTTGCCTCATCCGACGTACGCCCCCAGGCATATTTTAACAAACGAGCATGATAAACCGAATCGGGACTTAACTCCACCCGAAACCCCACCGCCGGAATTTTCAAGGAGTCACGCGTTACGTCAAATCCACTCGGATCTCCCTGGATCCATTGCCAAGTGCCGCTATACTCAAATGGTGGAGTCGTTTGATCCAATAAAAGAGTCGTTGCATTCGCCCGGGGAAGAACGACCTCCGTGCTCAATCGCTCTTTATATTGAAAATCGCGAAACAAAATAGCCGCTATCCAAAACAAAGCGATCCATCCGATCGTCCAAAGGATTCCAAAACTCCAACGAAGTACCGGCGCGGGACGTCGTATCCGAAACAACCTTCTGATGATGAAAATGAGTCCGAATAAGCTAGGAATAAAAAAGAAGAAAAAGATCATGATCCAGAATCCCCACTGCTGGGAAACATCACTCCATATGAATTGCTGTGCGGGCCAGGTTACCAACCCGGCAAACAAGATGGCGACCCCGGCAACCAAAAACGCGAATACAACTGTTCCCAGAAATAAATAGAGAAAAAAACGGATCACACTGCCGATAGCATTTAAGATGCCGAAACGCTTTCTTCCCGTATGCGAAAATTCTTTGGCCCTTTCAGATAGATTACGTGCCGACTCCTCGACTTCCGATCCCCACGTTTTCATCCGTTGTTCCAACCGTTCGGCACTTTCTTTAACGGTCTGCTTGATCCGGTCCAAATCCACTTTCTCTCCGCGCATCTCCATCTTCTGGTAATACGTCTGGGCCTCCGGCAAAATGACCCAAAGAATGATATACGCCAATACAAATGTTGAGGTGAACGCACCGACGCCTAAATCTATAAACAACGAATTATTCAAGACATCCAAAATGCCTAATAACATGTTCAGCAGAATAGGAGCAGCGAAGATCAACCGAACATTGCGAGCCGGTGTGTTGAAATACTCTGCCAATCCGCTGGCCACGCCACCCAATACCCGGTCATCCGGATTCCGATAGAGCCGACGAGCCGATAGTCCACGCAACGATCGCTTCGGTAGCAAAATCCACAGCGCGACATAGATCAGAAATCCGGTACCGAATCCACCAAACGTAACAATCGCAAACAAGAGACGAACAATGGTCGGATCGATCCCCAAATAAGAAGCAACCCCGCTACAGACTCCACCCAATACCTTGTCCTCCGCATCACGATACAAACGCTTCTGCCGATACGGCGCACCGGACGATGCAGGAGTTGTATTTTCCTCCGAGACGCCTTCGAAATCTTCCGGTCGACCAATAGAAGCGATCACTTCCTCCAATTCCTTCTCGGTGATCCGATCGGTCCCCCGCTGCAGTTTTTCATGCAACAACTCGGAAATACGCCCCTCAATGTCATTGAGGATCTCGTCGAGACTTTCCTCCTTGGCAAAATAGCTGCGCAAACCAGCCAAATACTGCTGAAGCTTTTCATAGGCCGGCTCCTCAATGGATATCGCCCGACCACTTAAGTTGATTTGAAGGATCTTTTTCATAAAAGAATGAAATTCGAATATCAATTTATCTACAGAGAAGAAAGAAAGGCATCGCGCACCGCCACATCCGCTTTATCGTTCCGGTTGGTGTGGCCATATTGAATCATGTAAGTACCTACGATCAATGTGCGCAACGTGAGGCGATTCACGCCTCCCTCTTTGGAAGGTCGCTCCATCTCCATTTGCATCATCTTTACCCCCTTATAGTCGAGCATTTCATCCTTGATGAGCTTGGAATCTCCCATCTGAGCCACGAGTCCATTCCGGGTCTGCTCCCAAAATTCTGGCTCGGCCTGCATGGCAATGGCCGTGGTTTCGTCCAACCCCATAGCGCTGAGATCGGTCTGAATCACTTGAAAATTGGCCGTGCTATCCGCTAACCGCAGCTGACAACGCTTGGTCGGACCCTGCTCCTCCATTGTAATTTTACCCGGAAAAATAAGCTGAATGCGTTCGAGTTTTACCGTATCGGCCTGTGCGCCTGCCTGAAAAAAAGTTACGGCACTGAACAAAACTGAAAGGACAATTGATTTCATGTTGTTGGTTTTAAAGGTTATTTGTGCGTGATTATATGAATGATTAAATGTGATGAGTAGATTTATTGGGATCAGTGATCGTCGCCACCGCCTCCGACAACTCCTTCCAGGTTCGCTCCAACTCTACATACATCGCGTGACCCGACTCGGTGAGCGAAAAATATTTGCGCGGCGGTCCAGCCGGACTCTCCACCCACCGATACGATAACAAACCCGCATTCTTCAAACGCGTCAACAACGGATATAACGTGCCTTCCAAAATCGGTAAACCCGCCCCCTTCAACTCCGCAATCAAATCACTCGGATACGCCTCCCCCCGCCGGATAACCGCCAAAATGCAGTACTCCAAAATCCCCTTTCGCATCTGACTCTGCGTATTTTCAATATTCATTAGCCCGCTCTTTCAAGTGGAAATATAATAAACATTTAGTACTATGCAATACAATGTACTAAAAATATTTTTATTCCGACCAAATCAATAATAGTTTTTAGGCCAGTATGGAAAAATAACCCGACTTTTGCCCGAATATGACAAGAAATAAGTCCTTTTTAGCCGTTTTAGTTCTGATTTTGGTCATTTCCGGCTGCAGCGATAAATACCTGCCCCTCTCAAAAAAATACAGCCCGGTCAGTGCCGATGGTCGGCCGAACTACGCCGAACTGGCCTCTTGGGCTGCCCACCCCGCTAAGTGGGACCCCTCCGACAGCATCCCCAAACCGCTGCGGAAAGAAAAACCCGACCAACAGGTTGATGTATTTTATATACATCCCACCACCCACACCAGTAAGGAAACGGCCGGGCAATTCAATGGCGACCTCAACGACGCATATTTGAACGCCAAAACCGATTACAGTGCCATGCTCTATCAGGCCAGTGTGTTCAATGAATCGGCCCGCGTGTTCGCTCCCCGGTACCGGCAGGGACATATTCAACAATTCTATGCTGCCGATACGATTCGAAGCCGTCAAGCGTTTGAACTGGCCTATTCAGATGTTCGAGCCGCGTTTCAATACTACCTGGAAAAAGAAAACAACAGCCGACCCATCATCATCGCCGGCCATAGCCAGGGCGCCCTCATGGCCTCGCTGCTCTTAAAAGAATTCTTCGACGGAAAACCCCTGCAAGCCAAACTTGTAGCAGCCTATGTGATCGGTTGGCCCATTCGCACCAATGAATACACCACCATCCCGCTTTGTACCATGCCTACCCAAACCAGTTGCCTCTGTAGCTGGAGAACCTTCCGAGAAGGATACCAACCCCCAAACAAAGCAAAAGAAACAGGTACATCCATCGGAGTGACGAACCCCCTGAGCTGGACAACCGACAATACCTTCGTCTCCCGCCAACAAAATCGGGGAAGCGTTCTCTACAAGTACAATAAGGTCTACCCCAAAACCACCGATGCGCAAATCAACGGCGGATACGTTTTCACCAAAAAACCGAAATTCCCCTGGAGCTTCCTCTACCGCACTTCCAATTACCATGCCGGGGATATTAATCTGTACTTTATGAACGTGCGCGAGAATGTTAAGGTGCGGGTGAGTAATTACTGGAAGAGATGAGGGGATGGTTCAACTCCTCAATGTATTCCCACCGCAGGCACCCTTGCTTCTTTCAAAATCTTTTTGGTGGAGCTGCGTTTGAAGATGGCTTCGAGAAAGCGATGTTTCTTGGGGATAGTGATCAGTAGGTCAAGATTGTATTCCTCGGCAAAGCGGTTCAGTCCGGCTTCGATGTCATCCTCTTCAATAAAATGATATACCGGCTTACTGCTTTCTAATAAGGTATGCAACATCAAGGATTGTTCAGGGGTGTTGGCCCGGAATTCACGGTTCTCAAAATCCACATTGATGACATGCAGTTCGGCCTGAAAGGTTTTCTGAAATTCCTGTATAAAACGAGTAGGCATCGTATCGACCACTTCTCGGAAATCACAAGCCAATCCGATCTTTTTGATGCCGTGTCCAAACGACCTTCCATCCGGCACCACGATTACCGGATACTTGAGTTTTTTCACAGCTAGCAAAGTAGTGCTGCCGAACAATACGCGTTGCGCACCGGTGAGTCCGGTCGCCCCCATCACGATGGCAAAGGGGTCTAACTTCTCGGCCAGCTTCTGTACTTCTTCTACCACGTTTCCCAAAATGGCCTCGGAATAAATTTTCAATTCTTTCCCGTGTACGTGTCGAAGGTCAGACTTGATCTGCTCCAATTGTTTTTCTGCAGCACCGCGCAAGTCATCGAGCGATACCATTACGAGCGGACCATCCGCAAAGGCTACCGGCACTTGATATACGTGAACAATCGTTACACTGTGGCCAATGGATTTAGCTAAATCCACTCCATAATTCATGGCATTGTGAGCAACAGTCGAAAAGTCGGTGGCAATAATGATGGTTTTCATGCGACGAAACTATTCGTGCGCTTTCATGGCTAGGGTGACCAAGATTGTGTAAGTACATGACTTAGGGAAGTTGAGAGGATGAGGGCATCAAATTGCTGTTGAACCGTGATTGAACAATGGTTTAGCAATGGGTGGACTACATTGGACATTCGACATTGGACATTGGACTGCCCCGGTCATCGGACACCGGACAATCTCTCCCTCGCAGCGCGTAAAGTTTCTTCTTTTTTGGCAAAACAAAACCGCAGCACCTTATGATCCTCGCCCGTGCGGTAAAAGGCAGATACGGGAATAGTGGCAACGCCAGCCTCTTTGATGAGTCGGATGGCAAAATCGGTATCCGACTCCTCACTAATCTTGTGATACTTCGCGCAGATAAAATAACTGCCGTGACTGGGCAAGAACTCAAACCGGCTTCCCTGCATCAGCGAAAGAAATAAATCACGTTTTCGCTGTAAAAATGTTCCCAACAACAAATAGCCTTCCTTATTTTCAAGATACTCCGCCAAGGCCACTTGCGCCGGCGCAAAACACGTAAACACATTGAATTGATGCACCTTCCGAAATTCTTTCATCAACCCCTCCGGAGCAATACAATAGCCCAGCTTCCATCCGGTACAATGGTAGACTTTGCCGAAAGAAAAACACACAAAGCTTCTTTCGCGCAGATCCGGATAACGCAGCATACTTAAATGCGGCATTCCATCAAAGATCAAATTCTCGTACACCTCGTCGCTGATCAGGTATAGGTCCGGATGCTCCGAAACGATCGAACGCAACGCAACAATATCCAGATCGGTCAGTACCTGCCCGGTCGGATTGTGCGGAGAATTCAACACGATCGCCCGCGTACGCGGCGTGATCTTTCGCTTCAATTCCTCCCAATCGATCCGATAATCGGGGTGCGACAAAGAGATCGTTACCACCACCCCTCTATTCAACTCTATATTCGGAATATAACTGTCGTAAGCCGGCTCAAACACGATCACCTCATCGCCCGGATGTACGATGGTGGTCAGTGCCGTATAAATCGCATAAGTACCGCCGGGTGTGATCGTAATGGCTGTACTCGGATCAATCGAAGCTCCATAAAGCGCCTGCACTTTTTCTGCGATCTTTTCGCGTAACGGCAAATACCCGGGCATCGGTGCGTACTGGTTGAATCCGTCGCGCATCGCTTTGCTCACCCCCTCCCGCAACGCTTCGGGCATGGGAAAATCAGGAAACCCCTGCCCCAGATTCACTGCCTGATGCTCCACGGCCAACGCACTCATCGTGCTGAAGATCGTCGTACCCACCCGCTGAAGTTTGGATTCAAATGCCATATCAGAGATATTGTTCGCCGAAATTCCGTTTCACCTCGGCTACATATTCCTTAATCGCCTGCTCCTGATCGCGCTTACAGATCAACAGCACATCGGGTGTATCCACAATGATGTAATCCTTCAATCCCTGCAACACCATCAGCTTGTCACCCGCCGCATGCACCATGCAATTGTTCGCATCCACCACCATCACCTGCTTGCCCACCACCGCATTGCCGAAATAATCTTTTTCCATGTTGTCCCACACACTGTTCAATGTACCCAGATCGCTCCAGCCAAAATCAGCCGGGATCACAGACACGTTTTCCGCCTTCTCCATCACGGCAATATCGATCGAGGTATTCACACAAAGCGAATAGATCCGTTCCACCGCCTCGGCTTCCGCCGAGGTATTGAAAGCCGACCGCTCGGCCTGGAATAATTCATTGATCTCAGGCATGTGTCTCTCCAACGCCGCCAGGATGCTGTCAACCGACCAAGTGAAGATCCCCGCATTCCATAAAAAATCACCGCTGGCCAAAAAAGTCTTGGCCATCTCCAGATTGGGTTTTTCGGTAAACGTCTTCACATCAAACACTTCGCCTACCCGTACCTCCGGATCGAACTGAATGTATCCGTAGCCCGTGTTGGGGTGATTGGGTTTGATGCCGATGGTGACCAACGCATCGCGCGTTTCGACAAAATCAAAAGCCTGATTCACCACCGAACCAAAAGCCACCGGATCCATAATCAAATGATCGGCCGGCGCCGCGATCATCGACGCCTTCGAATCGATGGCAATTAACTTATACGTAATGTAAGCAATACAAGCCGCGGTGTTCTTACGATAGGGCTCGGCCAAGATCCGATCCGCTGCGATCTCCGGCAGTTGCTCCCGCACCAGCGAAACATATTCAGCGGAGGTGACAATAAAAATATTTTCAGCAGGCACCAAGTGTTTGTATCGATCTACCGTCTGCTGGATCAGCGTTCGACCTAAACCCAATACATCCAAGAATTGTTTGGGATAGGTAGCTCGACTCATCGGCCAAAACCGACTGCCGATTCCCCCGGCCATTACCGCCACGTATCGATGCTTATTCATAAGTCAATGCAATCCTTCCCGGATCAGGTCATGTATATGAATCATACCCACATATCGATCGTCCTGCACCACCGCCAACTGCGAGATCGAATGATCCTGCAACACACTCAACGCCTCCACCGCCAGGGCCTCCGGAGCGATCCACTTGGGACCAGCCGTCATAATATCAATGGCTCTCATCCCGCTCCAATCCACCCCCCTTTCCAACATGCGACGCAGATCCCCATCCGTAATGATGCCCAATAATTTCTCCTGTGCATCCACCACGGCCGTCACCCCCAAACGCTTTTGCGTCATTTCCAAAATGGCCTCCTGTACCAACGCTTCCGCGCGAACCGAAGGCTTCTCATTGGCACGAGCCAGATCCATCACCCGCAAATACAACCGCTTGCCCAACGCACCACCCGGATGGACGCGGGCAAAATCATCCGAACGAAAACCACGCAGCTTCATCAAACAGATCGCGAGCGCATCGCCCATCACCAACTGCGCCGTGGTACTGGTGGTAGGGGCGAGGTTATTGGGACAAGCCTCCTGCTCCACCACCGTATCAATTACCACATCCGCCTGCAAGGCCAAATACGAATCCAACTTACCTACCAACGCGATCAAGGTATTGCCAAACTCCTTTACCAACGGCACCAATGTTTTGATCTCCGCACTCTCCCCACTCTTGCTGATCAACACCACCACATCGCCCGGCATGATCATCCCCAAATCACCATGAATGGCATCCGCCGCATGCATGAACGCCGCCGGCGTACCCGTTGAATTGAAGGTGGCTACGATCTTCTGCGCAATCACTGCACTTTTTCCAATACCACTGATGATAACTCGACCGGTGGCCTCCGATAATACCTGAACGGCCTGCTCAAAATCCGCACCGATCCGATCAGCCAAAGCCGCCACGGAAGCAGATTCTATTTGAACGGTCTCCCGCGCTATGTTTTGAATGGATATGGCCATGAGGAGAAAACAGAGCAAAACTAACCAATTTTAATGGCCTAATCGGGTTCGTTTAAAACCCTTCAAACCGTTGTTTTTCCCCTTGAAATCAGTCACTTGAACGCTAACTTCGCCATCCCAAAAAATAAAAAACCCCACCCCGCCGAAACTTCGTATCTTATGGATTGAACCGAATGGACCGAAGTTTGTTTAAGGAAATGTCAAAAAAAGAGAGCATAAAGACTACAAAGACGAAGAAAACCCCTGCCCGTAACGGCAAATCTGACTTACACCAGGCCCTCCAAGAGCACTTCGGGTTCGATCAGTTCAAAGGCCAGCAGGAAAAAGCCATTGAATCGCTATTGGCGGGACACGATACGTTTGTGATCATGCCCACCGGTGGCGGCAAAAGTCTCTGCTACCAACTCCCGGCCCTGATCAGCGAAGGCGTGGCCATTATCGTTTCGCCCCTTATTGCGCTGATGAAAAATCAGGTCGACCTGATCCGCGGCTACAGCAGCGAAGATGCCATCGCCCATTTCCTGAACTCCACCCTCAGCAAAAAAGAGATCAAAGAAGTGCAGGCAGACCTGACCAGCGGCACCACCAAGATGCTCTATGTGGCCCCCGAAACCATGACCAAAGCCGAAAACCTGGAATTTTTCAGCGGACTCCGTATCTCCTTCTTTGCGGTAGATGAAGCGCATTGCATCTCGGAATGGGGACATGATTTCCGACCCGAATACCGCCGCCTGCGTGAAATGATGAACGAGATTAGTCCCACCTCCCCCATGGTCGCCCTCACCGCTACGGCTACTCCCAAAGTACAAACCGACATTGTCAAAAACCTTGAACTCCGCCAGCCCAATATTTTTATTTCTTCCTTCAACCGGTCGAATCTTTTTTATGAAGTTCTTCCTAAGATCAAAAAGTCACAGACCGACGAGAACATCGTTCGCTTCATCAAATCGATGAAGGGAAAAAGCGGCATCATCTACACGCTCAACCGAAAAACAACCGAAGAACTGGCCGATATCTTAAAGGCCAACGGCATCAAAGCCGTAGCTTATCACGCGGGACTCGACAGCAAACTGCGGGCCGAACGGCAAGACCAATTCCTCGGCGAAGACGTACAAGTGATCTGCGCCACCATCGCCTTCGGCATGGGAATTGACAAGCCCGATATCCGCTTCGTCATCCACTACAACATTCCTAAGTCGATCGAGAATTATTATCAGGAAACCGGAAGAGCCGGGCGCGACGGACTGGAAGGAAAATGCATTCTCTATTATTCGCACAAAGACGTCAGCAAACTCGAACACCTGATGCGCGACAAGCCCCTGAGCGAACGCGAAGTGGGTGCCCAACTCATACAGGAAACCGTTGCCTTCGCGGAAACCGGCGTCTGCCGCCGACGCGTACTGATGAGCTACTTCGGCGAAGAATACCCAAAGGAGAATTGCGGACAGTGCGACAACTGCCGAAATCCCAAAGAAAGACAAGAAGCAAAAGCCGAAGCCACACAAGTATTAAAAGCGATCCGTGAACTCGATGAGCGCTTCGCCACCGATTACGTGATCTCCATCCTGATCGGAAAGATCACCCCGCAAATTCAAATGTTCAGACACGAGGGCGTAGAAGCCTTTGCTTCGGGCAACGACCAGGAACCGTATTTCTGGAACTCCTTGATCCGACAAATGATCCTGGAAGGATTGCTCACCAAAGACATCGAAGAATACGGCATCCTAAAGATCACCAAGAAAGGAGAAACGTTCCTGAAAAAACCCAAGTCCTTCGAAATGGTCATCAACAACCTCTACAACGATGCCCATGCCGATGACGAGGAAGGCGCCGGCGAAGAAGGCGAGGCCGTGGCACTCGACGACCGACTGATGAAGATGCTGATGGAACTGCGCCAACAAGAAGCCAAGAAAAAAGGATTGCCCCCGTTCGTGATCTTTCTGGAATCGTCGCTTCACGACATGGCCACGTTCTATCCGACCACGTTAGAAGGACTCGAAAAATGCCAAGGCATCAGCAAAGGCAAGGCCCTCAAATACGGAAAGCCGTTCGTTGACCTGATCGCTCGATACGTAGAGGATAACGGCATCGAACCACCGGATGATTTTGTAATGAAGAGCGTCATCAATAAGAGTGGAAACAAAGTTTATATCATTCAGAATACCGATAAGAAGGTTTCACTCGAAACCATCGCCAAGAACAAAGGCTGGCGCATGGATGAAATGCTGGAAGAAATGGAAAGCATCGCTGCCAGCGGTACTCGACTCAACCTCGATTACGCGATCGATGAAATGCTCGACGAAGAAGAACAAGACGAGATCATCGAATACTTCAAAGGATGTGAGACCTCCTCCCTGCAAGTAGCCCAAGAAGAACTGGCCGATTTTGATTTCAACTGGGAACAACTCAAGATCATGCGGATCAAGTTTTTGACGAAGTACGGGATGTGAGCGCCAGCGGCGGTCGAATGTCCAATGACCGCTGCGCGGACTGTACGCTAAACAGTAACTTCGTTTATGCGCTATATTCTACCCCTTTCCTTACTCACGCTTGCCTGTGCCTCCATGAAAGTTCCTACATATAAATCTGTCAATCACATCGTGGCTCATCGGGGCGCCTTCAAGAAAAACGGATTCCCGGAAAATTCTATTGCCTCTCTGCAGGAAGCGATTCGCCTCGGTTGCGCGGGTTCCGAGTTCGATGTACGGATGAGTGCCGATGACTCATTAGTCATCAATCACGACGCGCATCACAACAAGCTGGAGATCGAGAAAACTCGTTACGCGGAACTCATCCAGTATCCACTTTCTAACGACGAGAAATTGCCCACCCTCCGCGAGTATTTACTGGCAGGTGAGAAAGGAAACAAGCATACGGATCTGGTGTTGGAGATCAAACCCTCCGGACTTGGTCCCGATCGCGCCCGGGCGATTGTCGACAACGTACTTGACCTGGTGAAGGAAATTAAGCCTTCTTATCGCATCGTGTACATCAGTTTCGATTACAATATGTGCACGCGCATACTCGAGAAACTACCGAAGGCGCATGTGCAATATCTCAATGGCGATAAAACACCCGATCAATTAAAGGAGGCAGGTATTAAGGGGATGGATTATAACTACAGCGTTTATAAAAAGCATCCGGAATGGATCACGCGCGCTAAAGAATTGGGAATCGTTTTGAACGTGTGGACGGTTAACGAACTGACCCAGATGGACGACTTCCTTAAACAAGGCTTTGATCTGATTACAACCAACGAACCTGAGGAAGGATTAAAGAGGCAGTAGAACTGTGCGCCGACCACCGTCCGCCGACCGCCAACTAGCAACTATAAACTACTGACAGCCGACACCCGCCTTCGCCAAGGCTTCGGCGGGCAATGTCGGACTGCTCCAGTCACTTCAACCCCCCATCCATCCAGGCCGCGCGCTGGAACATCCACCTTTTCAAGCGGTTGACTTCTTCGTCGTAAGATTTTTCAGGGGGTAAGGTCCATTGTATTTTTCTTTCCATCACTTTCCACTTGTCTTGATTTTTGAGCGCGACGGGTCGGATGCCGGCAACCAGCTCATCTACCTGTTTGGATAAGGCGCTATCAGTGAACAGTTCCCCGCGTAGCTCACGCCACCGTACCCTTAATTCGCGTTTAAAATCGGTTTGGTCAAACATCAATGTCCACCAGCTGGGGGCGGCCAGATTTTTCAACGAGTCTGCATCGTTGATCCGAAATCGCCATTTCCCCCAACCCTGTGCTTGAAACAAAATACTATTGCCAAAAGCAAGGTCAAAATCCCACAAGGGCCCCATTCTCAATTTGCCGTCAGATAAAACCTGAAAATAACAACTGCTGCGGTAGGCATCTGGGCTATTGGCCCATTCGCTAAAAAGAAAATAATCGATAAAGGATCTTTTATCTACCAGTTGCTCCCATTCATTTGTTTTTTTCAAGAGGGATTGTTCAAATCGTTCTACCGCCAGAAAGGCCGCATTGATGGAGTGGCCGGGCAGACTGTCGTGGAACCGGATGAAGACGAGTGGATTTAAAATGGAAGGCCATTGAGGTCTTATTTTGGCGGTCGGCTTATCGATCTTCAGAATATGTGTGGCTTGGGGAACTCGACCGGCCGACAAATCAATCTTCTCCCTCCATTCATACAAACCCATATAAGCGGTATCAATGGTGAGTTCGGTAAACAGACTCTTAGGGCTATAGTGACCCATTTTTTGGAACAGCGCTTGTGCCAACGCATTTCGGATGCAGGTGCGATCGGCATAAGGTCCGTATAAGACCCAATTGCCCTGCAACGTCAGTCCATTCCAAGAACGGATCTTCTTGCCCTTATTTCGGAGATGGATACTGTAGGAACGTTTGGGAAATTTACGGGAGGCAGACCCCCGGTATTCAATACCGACGCTCATTTGAATATCGGTCTCCTCCTCCTGAAACTGGATAGAGCAACCTTTTTTATCCTCTACCGGGATGCTGTCGATAGCAATATTCAGGTGGATATGTGGGAAGGAAGACCGAGGCGATTGATTACAAGCACAGAAAACAAGGAAAACAAAGAGTGGATAAAGACGCATCAGAATCCATATCCATCGAGGTATTCATACGCGGGCTCACTATAAAGTAATTCTTCGTAGACAATTTTTATATCTCCGTTCACTTTACGAAGGGTCATTACCTTCTCTCCTTTGTCAGCATAGTTTCCCATATAACTCACCCATACTTGCTCAAAGCTTACTTTCGACCGTCCATCCTCATTAAGATGGGTTATCCGAAGGTTATTCATAAAAACTTCGGGTTTACTCTTTCTGAACTCGGTAAGTGCGATATCGACCCAGCCAGCATAGTTGTATGTACTTTTTTTCTGTCGTGTGGCCGCTTGACACCGACAAACAACCGCGGGTCATACATACTCACATAGGTATCGTATGTATGGGTATTGTATACTTTAAGCCAACGCTCCATAAAGGCCTTCACCTCCGGTCGGGTCATTGGCTCCTCCTGTTCAACCGGCTCCGGGGGCGTCGTGGATGTAGATTCTTGATCCGATCCTCCGGCAGGAACTTTCGGATTCCCCTGACAACCGGCAAGAATCAGACAGGAGATAAGGATAAAGCTGAAACGTTTCATATCCGAATATTTAAGGGAAGATAATAAAATTCCGAAACCGTCCGCGCACCGGACATTGGACATTCGACATTGGACATTGGACTTCCTCGGACAGTAGACGTCCGCGAAGCGGACAATTCCGTACCTTCGTCCCCTCCTCCGGGAGCGGACCCTTAGCTCAGTTGGTTAGAGCGACAGACTCATAATCTGTGGGTCGCAGGTTCAAGCCCTGCAGGGTCCACTTTTACTTTTTAAATCATAACCTTTCCTTAACTGCACAGCCGATAGTTTTGCCCCCTTATGAAAATGAAGCATTTCCTCCTCCCCACCCTTTTGTTGATCTGTATTGCCGGAACAGCACAGGATACTCCAAAAAACAAGAAATCCAAGCCCAAGATCGACCTGACCGGTCGGTCGAACGATCACCTGCTGCTGCAGGCTGGCTATACGCAGTGGACCAACTTGCCCGATACCCTGAAGACGAGCGGACTCTCCAAATCCCTGAACGCCTATTTGATGTTCGATTTCCCCTTCAAGAACGACCCCCGGCTGAGCATGGCCTTTGGTCCGGGTATCGGCTCCGACCACATCCTCTTCACCAAGCGAAACATTGGCATTAAGGAATTGACGCCCACGCTTCGGTTCACCAACGTACAGGACACCAACCACTACAAAAAAACAAAACTCGCAACGGTTTATGTGGAAGCTCCTATCGAGTTTCGTTTTAATAAGAACCCCGACAAGAACAATGGATTCAAATGGGCCATCGGCATGAAAGTAGGAACCCTGATCAATGCACATACCCGCAACTCGAAATGGGAAAACCGCAGCGGCAACCTGCTAAATAATTATTTGATGAAGGAAAGCAGCAAACGATTCTTCAACCGCACCCGATTGGTTGCACAGGCACGGGTGGGACTTGGTCACATCAGCGTCTACGGCAGCTATCAACTGACCACCGTCATCAAAGATGGATTTGGTCCGGCTGTAAGGCCATTGACCGTAGGACTTACGATTTCGGGACTTTAAACAAGTTTGGGCAGTTTGGCGAGTTTGGTGAGTTTGGGCAGTTAAAAAACAACTATCCAAACTGTCCAAACTACCCAAACTTTCCAAACTTCGCTTGCGATGATTGATAACAAAAACAAAATCCTGCAATCCGAGCGCGCCGTTCTCGTTGGTGTAATCCAAAAAGACCAAACCGAGGCGCAGGTAAATGAGTACCTCGATGAACTCGCCTTCCTCGCCGAAACCGCCGGTGCCATCGCCGTACATCGCTTCACACAAAAACTTCCGCATCCCGACAGCCGCCACTTCGTCGGCAAAGGCAAACTCGAAGAGATCAAGCAATACGTACAGGCCAAAGACATTCGTGTGCTCATCTTCGACGACGAACTCACCGGCGCCCAGATCAACAACATCGAAAAAGCCGTAGGGGCCAAAACGATCGATCGAAGCGACCTCATCCTAGATATTTTCGCCCGCAGAGCCAAAACCGCCCAGGCCCGCGCCCAAGTAGAACTGGCGCAGTATCAATACATCCTTCCGCGCCTGCGCGGGATGTGGAAACACCTTGAGCGACTGGGAGGCGGAATCGGTACCCGTGGTCCGGGTGAAACCGAAATCGAAACCGACCGACGCATCGTACGCGATAAGATCTCGCTTTTGCGCAAACGTCTGGAGACGATCGATAAACAATCTCAAACCCAACGCAAGGAACGCGGAGAATTTATTCGGGTAGCATTAGTGGGTTATACCAACGTCGGAAAATCGACGCTGATGAATCTGCTGAGTAAGCGCGACGTATTTGCCGAGAATAAATTATTCGCTACGCTGGACACCACCACCAGTAAAGTGGTATTCGAAAGCATTCCGTTCTTATTGAGTGATACGGTTGGATTCATTCGCAAGTTGCCGCATCATTTAGTAGAGAGTTTCAAGAGCACGCTGGATGAAGTGCGCGAAGCAGATATTTTGTTGCATGTGGTAGATATCTCACATCCGCAGTATGAAGAGCAGATGGCGGTGGTGAATGAGACGTTACGGGAGTTGGGTTCGGCGGAGAAGCCGGTACTTACGATCTTCAATAAGATGGATAGATACGAGGCACAGACTTTCGATCAATGGTTGGAGCCGGGTACCAAGCACGAGATCCTGAACGATCTGTATCAGCGCTGGGAAAACGGAACGAACGGAAGTTGCGTATTTATTGCCGCAATGGAAAAAAGAAATCTGGATAAACTGCGTACTACAATCTTGGAGAAGGTGAAGGACATGTATCGCGTACGATATCCGTATCGGAGTATTACGGTTGAGGGGTGAGGGGATGAGAGGATGAGCATGACCGAAAAGCTGTTGAACAATTATTGAACGGTGGTTTAACCATTGTTTAGCTACTGTTCAACCATCGTTAACCCATTGTTCAACTACCGTTAACCTATGATCAAAATCGCAGAACATCCCAATGAGCTCGGTTTCGCTTCCAACGGACTAGTCGAAATAACCGTGAACGGAAAAAAGATTTGTGTGGCCCGGGTGGTGGAGGGTTTGGAGATAAAGTTGTTTGCTTGTGCGGCGGCTTGTCCACATGCCGGCGCGCGGATGGCGAATGGGACGATAGATCCTTTAGGCAACGTTATTTGTCCGCTGCACCGCTATAAATTCAGTATGGTTAACGGCCGGAACGTTTCGGGCGAGGGGTATCACTTGAAGACCTGGAAGGTGGAGTGGCGGGAGGATGGGGTTTGGATTGACTTGGGAGGAATGGTTTAACCATAGTTGAACGATCGTTTAACAGTAGTTTATCCGCCGTTCAACCACATTCAACAGCAGTGTGGAAGGCTTCAACCGCTTCGATAAGGTTAGCAGTTGGTTTGGGGGGATTGAGCAGTGCTTTAGCGAATATTTTCCGGTCACGGTCGGTTGACAGGAACTCATTGGGCCTGGCGGATGGGACTCCGGGCACATTGGCAGATAAATCGGTTTTATCTACACTCATCGCTACTTTTTGCTTTGTCGATGACTTTTTCATGGGAGCAAAGATCCTTAAAGCGCGGGGGTCGGTGCGTACAACTTTGTGAGGGGCTGAACTCCTCACCCAAACCTCCATCTCCCATCTTTAATGGCGTAATTTTTTACCAAAACCGACCCATTTGGTTTTCCCGAAATCCCCAGATTCCTTATTTTTGCCTCCCTTTCGAGGGAAGGTTGGGTCAGACAACGGTAAATAGCTGATACATACTCCTCCTTAGCTCAGTTGGTTAGAGCATCTGACTGTTAATCAGAGGGTCGCTGGTTCAAGTCCAGCAGGGGGAGCCATACTGGACAAGCCATCAGCAATGATGGCTTTTTCTTTTAAAATCAACAAGTTAGAGTAGCTGCATCTTTGTTTTCGACAAAAGTGATTTTTTCGGAATAGATGCAGCTAAGGATTTTATGTAAAACACCTTTTCTTGGAAGAGTTCGCTCAATAATTAAAACGTCACATTTATGATTTAAGATAAGCGCATTTCTTTGTATATTTATTATTTCAAAACAGTTTAGGGTAGTATCGTTTAAATTATGAATTCAGCATTTGTTATTTCGGCTGCTTACCGTTGGCCAGACGAAAGAAAAAAAGAAAAAACCAATCACTCTGAAATTGCAATAAAACATATTGCAAAAATGATTACCAACAGGTTCAATCGGAAAGAAAAATTCCCTACAATTAATATTAGTTATAAAAGATTAAGAGCCTCGGCCGGTAAAACAATGCTTGAAAGCATTTTCAAAAGAATCGAGACATCTAACGTTGTCATTTTTGATATATCTGAGGATAATCCAAATGTTTTTTTAGAACTAGGTATAGCAATGGCATTAACTAAAAACAACTATAATATTTCAGTTTACCTAATAAAAGAGAGGAAAGAGAAGGGAAGGTTGCTTTCAGAACTCCCCAGTGATTTACAGGGCTATTTTATATCTGAATATATAGTAAATGCAAAAGGAGAAGTTTCTTTTCAAGATAACAATTCATTAAGAATGAGTATCGAAAGCGATGTAAAAGAATTTTATGCTTCGAGATCACCTCGAGATTCTAAAATCGATGAAATAAATTATCAATAACCTAAAACTAATAAGCCATGAATTCATTAAATTTATCTGCTTTTTTCCTTTTTTCCTCTTTTTTGATTTCGTGTTCGAACGCAAAAATCAATAATGTTTCCATTGATTCGCCTCCCGAATCTGTATTTAAGGGTTCTTCTGTTCAATTAAAAGCAGTTGTAAAGGGCGAGGGAAAGCCCGATACCACATTGAATTGGGTGATTGTAGAACCAGTTGCGAAGGGAACCACAATTACTAAGGAAGGATTATTAACAGTAAGTAATGATGAAACAGCTCAATTAATTACTATTAAGGCCGTTTCAGTAGCGGATACTTCTAAAGCAGCTTCACTAGGCATTAAAATACAAACAGATCCGAAATCTTATTATGGAAGTTGGGAGTCTATTCGTGAAAATAAAGCTAGAAACCTTGATCTTTCTGAAAATTCTTTAGCTTTCAAATGGTTATACAATGGCAGTGGCTATACTGTGTCAGATATAAAATGGGTTCCAGCATATAATGAGGATCCCGCAACAAACCAAGATTTCCCTAATGGCTTTTACGTAACTGGCATTGTAAGCAAATCATATAACAACGAAACAAAAATGGGACTGCTACAAAAAAATACTTTATTTATAAGTGGAGATGGTAAAAAAATTTTACGTACGGTTGATGGCTCCGGCGATCAGATTGTATGGATAAAGAAACAATAGTTAATTATAAAATATTTTTTATTTTATAATTCAAGTAAGTTGGCTTTCTGATTCAGGCTGAAAAAAAGTTCTACTTCTGTTTATTAACTGTGCCCCATTTTAAATAAAGGAATTTTCAATTCTTTAGTGAAAAGTTTAGATCTATAGAATCTTAAAATACCGTAAATTCAAGGGAAGTATTACTATGTTTTACAACTTATTATAATTTCAGAAAGCTTGAAATAGCTGCATCTTTTGTCTGTAAGTGGAGCAGATATAAAGATAAAAGGGTTATACTTGTATAGTGTAACCCTTTTTTATGAATGACCTTGACGAAATAAAAAACTTCGGGCCTTATATGGTCAAAATAATGAATCTGATTGGAATACATTCAAGAGAAGACCTAATGACCTCAGATTACAAAACAATCAAAAAGAATTTAATTAAGGCCGGAGTAAAACCACACCTTAATATCTTCTACTCAATTGAAATGGGATTACAAGGGAAGAGTTGGAACGAGATTACTTCTAATGAAAAGAATGAAATCAAAAAAATCTTAGAGGGTGTAAAATGAATCAAATTCTGAAAAATTTCAGAAAGTTCAACCCTTTATTTTCCTAATAGTCACATACTCAATCATCGTATTATAGCTGCATCTTTCGAGGAAAAGGGGAGCCAGAGTGCACAAGGCGACAGAAATGTCGCCTTTTTTGTTGTCTATTAGTGAGTTAGGACAGTTGCATCTTTTGTATTTTCAACAAGAGGTTTTTTTGAAAAGATGCAACCTCTTACCTATTATTTTTCAATTTTGCATTCAGGAAATTTAATGCTTCCTCAATCCAATCTTGGTTTTCAGTAAGGTAAATGTTGGGTTTAATACCTATCCCATCAATACCTGCTCCTATATCTATTCTACGGCTACGAGTGGTTGGCGACCAAAGTCTATATGGCATATCACAAAAATCAGATTCTCTTAAATTAGAATAATCTAATGTTCCCGATGTATTTTGTCCCATCAATGTTACCTTTTTACTCTGAATAGCTTCAAGCAAAAATTGTTCAGTAGAACTAGCGCAACCTTCATTAATAAGAATTACCACATTCTTAGGGAATAGCAGCGGTGTATAGCTTGAATCTATATAGTCTTCAATGATATTTACATTTTGGTTTAGCTTCAGTTTAAGTTTATCTACCATTTTTTGATATTCTGCTCGATTATCCGATGATAAATTAGGTTCTTGTAGCATCAATTCCCAACCTTTTATATTATCATTTGAAGCGTACATATCCACGCCTATACCATTTATTGGTTGTGTGTATAAATATGGTGAAATAATATAATAAACATCATCACTACCGCCTCGATTATTTCTTAAATCTAGAATAAGGTTTGATTTTTTTGATAGATTATCTTTGTTTGAAACAAATAAAGAATCTATTGTGGCTTTTGATTTCCAACTGAAACTTGGTATATTAAAGTATATGGTATTTTCGTTCAGAAGCTTTGCTTCGAAGTTATAATTTATATTATCAACTATATCCTTTCCATTCTTAACGAAACCACTTATCAATTCACCGTTCCTTGGTTTTATAGTTGCAAAGGCTAACGTATGAGAGGAGTTATACAATAAAAAATATTCGTTTGCTGATTTTTCTTTAAGTTCGCCTATAACACTACCATTTTCAAATTTACTATCGCTTGATTTTATTACTACAGCAACATAATCTCTAAAAGGATTTTTGTTTTTTAGAACCGCAATTAAAAAGCCTTCGCCTTTTTTAGTGTAAATGCCCTCTATCCCTTTTGCGCTTTCTAATTTCTTTATTAGCGCCTCGCTTACCGCAAGCTTTTCAATTGGAAAATCAGTTTGAAGTTTTTGGGGTTGGATTTTCTCTATTGCTTCTGTGTTCAATACAGTATACAAATGATTATCATTAAAAAAACTCATCCACTGGTTAATAACAAAATAGCATTGCGTCTTATTTATAGCTTGTGCGGCAACTTGCTCTTTATTCGCTGTGAAGTCTTTGTATTTATTAATGTTACTTGTTGTTACCTTATCTTTAAAACCAGCATAATTTGATTCTAAATGGTTTTTAATTTTTGAAAATTCTTCTTGGCAGTTGCATTGTGCCTGTATTAAAAATGGAATGCCTAAAAAGGCGATTGTAATGAATAATGTTTTCATATTAGCTTGTCTAGTTTTTAATAAAGATGAATTTTGAATAAAAAAGGTTGCATACTGTTTCTATTTTTCTTCTAATTGTATAATTTTCTCGTTAAACGAATTAACCTCATAAATGTTACATAATCTTTTAAAAAAATAATTCAACCCTTTAATTTCCTAATAGTCACAAACTCAATCATCGTATTATAGCTGCATCTTTCGTCTGTAAGGGGAGCAAGTTGTGAAAACAGGTCTAAATCGACCTGTTTTTTTATTTTACCACTTTGTAAGTGATTGAAAATCTGAAAGATAACTTCAATGGGTTTGGTGTATGAGATGGTTGCATCTTTTTCTTCGTTGAAATAAATTTTTTCGGACAAGATGCAGCCGAGGATTCTCCTTTTCATCACACCGGTACTCTTCTGATAGAACTCTACAATGTGTTCTAATGTTGGAACATCTTCAAACAAGAATTTCTTGAGAGGTGTCTGTTCATCAACCATATCCCGGAGGTTTATTTCAGTGTGGTAGATTTTGGACTCCACCTCCGTTGTTTATTTTATCGCCTTATGGAATTTCTCTATCATATTTTGATTTCCCTGAACGTAGATAATATCTCCTTGTTTTAGAACTTCTGTTGGCTGAATAGAATCTAACATTTCTTCTTTACGTTTAATACCCAAGATATTTATTCCATGCTCCGCTCTCAAATTCAAGTCTTTCAATGGCTTTCCCAAAAACTCTTTACTATCTGAGTTGATTCTTAGACAGGTTATATTGAAATCAGCAATATTCTTAGGTCGATAGGTCTTTGGTAGTTTAAGTTCTCCCTTAAAGAGTTCGTAATTATCTGCACGTACTTTTTCTATAAATTGGTCAATATCATCTTCAGGCACAAGGAAGTTTTGAAGCACATGGGTAAAGATTTGTACTGAAGTTTCAAATTCTTCAGGTATTACTTCGTCCGCACCTAATGCAATTAGTTCAGAAATTTCTTTGACATATCTTGTCCTCACTACTAGGTAAAGTGATTCTGAGTGTGACCTAATATTTTTAATTATGGTCTTTGTTGCTTGATTATCTGAAATAGCAATTACAGCAGCTCTAGCATTAGGAAGTTGTACCGCTTCAAGAATGGGGTCTTGACTAGCGTCTCCGAAAATAAAAGGAAGTCCTTTAGCTTTATGTTGTCGAACTATTTCAGCGTTCATCTCAATTACTACGTAAGGAATGTTACTTGCTGATGCTGCCTTTGCTAAGTTGCTTCCATTTACTCCATAACCAACGATAATTAAATGGTTCTCAAATTTTTCATCACTTATTTCCGACATGTTTTTATTGGAAATGAAAGTAGGGTCAAGCCCAATTTTCTTAGATATTCCAATAAACCTATTGGCAATCCGTTCAGAAAAAATGATTATAAACGGGGTTAATATCATAGAAACAATAGATACTGATAGGAAATATTGATTGGTTTGAGCAGTTAATAAATTGTATTCAATACCTACCTTGGATAATATAAAGGCAAACTCACCCACTTGAAAAAGTGAAAGCCCTGTCAGTAAAACTGTTCTTGGCGGATACTTTAATGCAGCAACTGCAAGACCCGCAATTATTGATTTGATAATAAATACCAAAAGCACTAAGAACATTATTGTCGGAATGTTGCAAATGAAAAAGCTTAAGTCAAGCAACATACCAACTGACACAAAGAAGAAACTCGTAAATAGCTCCCGAAACGGCAAAATAATACTGGTTGCCTGGTAGCTATATTCTGATTCAGAAATGATTAAACCTGCAATGAACGCCCCTAAGGCCAAGGATAAACCTACTTCGGACGTAAGGAATGCCACAGCAAAACATAGCGTAAATGTGACCAAAAGGAAAAGTTCTTTACTATTGGTTTTAGCTACTGCATGCATCAGTTTAGGAACAATGTAACGGGCGCTAATTATAGTAACCACAATTACAACAGCAGATTTTAAAACCAATGAAAGAATGCTCATTCCTATGTTTGTTGATTCACCTGCAATAAGCGGGGTAACAAGCATCATGGGAACTACAATAATGTCTTGGAAGATTAGTATGGCAAGTGCATTTCGCCCATGTGGTGCTGAAATTTCCTTTCTGTCTTGTAAAGTTTTTAAGACAATAGCGGTACTGGATAATGAAAAAAGAAAGCCAACAAAAACAGATTCATTCCATCGGTAGCCAAGAAAGTAATAAATTAAACCTGTAACGATTGCTGTAATTCCAACTTGTAAGAGTCCACCAATAAAAACAGTTTTTTTAATTGAAGCCAATTGTTTTAAGGACAGTTCCATTCCGATTACGAAAAGCAGAAGGATAACGCCTATTTCAGATAAAACTTCTACTTGTTCAAGATCATTGATTAGGCTTAGTCCATATGGCCCGATTATTATTCCTGTAAGCAGAAAACCTATAATCGAAGGCAGTTTAAGTTTTTGAAGTACAAAAACAATTACGACTGAAAAACCTAACAGTATAAGAATGTCTTGTATTAATGGTAAATGCATCAGCTTTCCTTGTCTTTTAGTTGTTTAATTTCTTTTTTCATTATACTCACTTTTGCCCATAAAATCGAAACTGCAATTGTTAATCCGATAACGATTAAATGGTGAACCAATAAGATTCTTTCTATGTCACTATCTGTTAAGTCAAATATCATGGTTTAATATCTTGGTTTCTGTCTTTTCTACAATGAGGCACAACAGGTTGATAGATGTTCGACATTCGCATTTGATTAGCAATAAAATCACGCAACTGATCAAAATCCATAGATAAAGTAATTTTAGACAATGGCTACCCCTTGCAGCCAATATTGTACCTACTTAGTATCGAAAATCTCATTATGTTGCTCCAAGTAATTTAAATTATAACTACTCAATCCCTCTATTCTCTCTTGACCCGTAACGCCTATTTTTTCGAATGCAGCCCTTTCAATTTTATCTGACAAGACGATTTTTCCTTGATTCGAAAATGTTATAAAATGTTTGTCAAAAAGAGCATCATAAGTGGGTGACAATAATATTCCATTATGGACATCAAGCCTTTCCTCATTTGTAGCTTTAGACCAGGGTACAATATGGGAGGCAACAAGGATTTCGATTTTGTCGAATTTAGTAACGGCACATTGATATTGCCACCTGTGTATGACTCTTTTTCTATAAGCTCCTTTGTATGTCGTCAAAGAAAGTGGACGGTTTAGTTGTAGAGGGTTTCGTTGTTTAAATGTAGGATTTTTTCATGGCAGTTTAAATTTAAGATTAATACTTAAGTTTTAAACTGTCTGCTTTTTAGGGATACTTACACTGCACCATGATACTCTTTCAAAACATACAACCGAACCAGTTCAATACATTTTTGATTTTGAAAAGAACGAAGTGGACAAACATGCTTTGCGTGGATGCGCATATACCCTTTCGCCACCCCCTCCTCCTCATAAAAAAAGAAGTTATCCGCTTCATCCGCTAATTCCATTGCACATTGCGTCGAATTAAAAAATCGATCCAAAACACCCCGCATGTCATCCCTGGTGCAAGTATTGCCAAAAGTATCGTCAAAGGTCGTTTTGCCAATATGCGCTAATAATTCCACATCATTCGTAGTGCCACGTCGTATCATGGGGCAAAATTATTAAAACCAGCGCACAACCGGTAATGTCTACCGTAGCAACATACTTTAATTCGATAATATGAGCCAGATAGCGGCATAATGAAAATCATCCCCGCGACTGAACAAAATAAAAAGTCCGGTGTTTTAACAATTCATGAGTACCCGCCTACAAGAACTAAAGAAGCAACTGGAGCCCGAAAGAATTAAGCTTCTCTCCCACCCGGTTTATACAAAAATCAAGGACCTGGAGGGTCTCCGGAAATTTGCATCCGTTCACGTTTTTGCCGTGTGGGATTTCATGAGTTTGCTAAAATCCCTACAAAATAGCTTGACCTCGGTATCCATTCCCTGGATGCCGGTAGGATCCCCTTCAACAAGATATCTGATAAATGAGATTGTGTTGGGGGAGGAATCTGATGTGGATGAAGAAGGCGTTCGGATCAGTCATTTCGAACTTTACCTCAAAGCAATGCACAGAATGGATGCAGATACCACTGCCATTGAATCGCTTCTGTCGTTGGTTCGTTCCGGTACACCCGTACGCAAAGCGCTGAATGAAATCAACATTCCGGACAACGTAAAAAAGTTCCTGCAATTCACTTTTGATATTGCACTGGATGCTCAGCCCCACATACAGGCAGCTGTTTTCACCTTTGGCAGAGAAGACCTTATCCCGTCTATGTTCAATCAATTACTGGAACAACTCTATTCCGAAACGCCGGAAAAAGTCTGTACATTCAAATATTATATTGAACGACATATCGAAGTCGATGGCGAACATCACAGTCATTTGGCAACCCAAATGGTTTCAGAATTGTGTGGAACAGACGAAGAAAAATGGAGCAATGCCCTCAATGCTTCAAAAAAAGCGCTTGAATTGAGGTATTTGCTTTGGGATGCTGTCAGTGCATAATCCCCGCTCCCTATTTATTATTAAGATAGCTATTGACCAGCCCTTTCACCATCATCAACTCGATCATCACCGGTAACAGCGCGGAAAGCAGATTTGCCCCATAACGTTTTGCAGCTACCCGAAGGTGGCGGTTTTGAAACACTTCACTGGCAACCAAGCACAAACTTTGATAGAAGCACAAAGCTTGATTTAACCCCTGAGCCGCCACTTTTGGGTAGATGCTGTTATGGGCAGTTATTCTTGTTACTAATATACAGGCATATTAAGTTCGTCAAAATCTTTAATTTCTGATAGTTTAATAAGTCTATTTACGTTTATTTTTTTCCACGTTTCTTCAAACACTTCATCTCCACCCTCGGCATTTTCATTTGTGTTCACTTTTTTTTGTTTCTTTTTACTTAAAAAGTTGATACTTGTTTCGCTTTCAATTAAAGCACCACCATTATTCCATATCATTATTGGTTTAATTATTAATGATGGAAACACTCTACTAATTTAGACTATATTTTGTCCAATTTATGCTGACGATTTACAAGTAAGGGGAGCAACTAAAAGTAGAAGGGTTATACTTTAATTGTATGCCCTTTTTTTATGTCAAAATTTCATTTTTATAAATAAATATTTATTGTTTTTCAATAAATATTGCATATGTTTATGGCATAAATTTTATGAATTATGTCAATGAGAATCGATTTATATTTCAAAGTGCTCAATATTGTCGCGTGGATTATATTTATTGGACTAGCAATTGACACCGGTGGTTATCTCACCAATACCCTTTGGGTGCTATTGGGTAACACCACTATCACTTCAAATTTTTGGAATTACATCAATTTATCAGATTTGTATCAATACGACTTAGAGTTTTTCATTTGTTTGACGGTTTTACTAACAACGATTTTTCTTTTCAAAACAATTTTATTCTACCTAACAGTATCTGTTTTTCAAAAGAAGAAATTTAATCTTGAAAATCCATTTAATGAAACAATTAGGGATTTCATTTTCAACTTTGCTTTTATTGCACTGGCAATTGGTTTGTTTTCATATGCTGGTAAATCCTTTTGTTATTGGTTAATTAATCAAGGACTTAAAATGCCTAATCTAGAAAGTATGAAATTGGGAGGTTCTGATATATGGCTATTTATGGGAATTACACTTTTAATAGTTGCCAAAATTTTCAAAAAGGGAATTGAACTACAATCAGAAAACGACTTAACAGTATAACCTATGCCAATAATTGTAAATCTGGATGTGATGATGGCAAAAAGAAAAATGTCATTGAATGAATTGTCAGAAAAGGTAGGGTTTACATTGGCCAATCTTTCTATATTTAAAACAGGTAAGGCAAAAGCAATTCGTTTTAGTACGTTAGAAACAATTTGCAAAGTTTTAGATTGTCAACCTGCTGATTTTTTAGAATTCTCAAAAGATTGAAATAAAATGAACCCAAGAATTGAAAAAAACAAGAAAAGAAATTAGTAGGAAAGAAACTTACGATGAGTTATGCCGATTATAGAATTGGAGAGCTATGGGGTAGTTTTATGCCGAGAAGAAAAGAGATAAGAAATAATCTGACAAGCGATTTAAAATCTTTAGTAGTATATCCAATTTCACATTTTGTAGATTTCAAACCAACCAATGAATTTGAAAGATGGGCCACAATAGAAGTCGAAAATTTCGATGAGGTGCCTACAGAAATGGAAACCTATATTTCGCCAAGTGGACTTTATGCTGTTTTCACATATAAAGGAACGAGTTCCGGAGCATCAGACTTTTTCCGATACATTTATGGTGAATGGGTGCCAAACTCAAACTATATATTGGATGACAGAGCACATTTTGAAGTGTTAGGTGAAAAATATAAAAACAACGACCCATCATCAGAGGAGGAAATTTGGATACCGATAAAAGCAAAATAAGTCATTGAACTTCCTGCAAGGTTACAGTAAGTTCAACCTTTTAATTTCTTAATAGTCAATAACTCAATCATTGCATTATAGCTGCATCTTTCGTCTGTAAGGGGAGCTAAAAATCAATCAGTTATGAGTTTTACCTCGTAGCTGCTTTTTTATTTGCAACAAAATTTGCAACAGAAAAGGGAGTAAAAATTCAAGATAAACACTTAAGTTTAAAACTTTCTGCTTTTTAGGGATACTTACATCCCACTTCCAATACATAGGATTGTGTATGAATAATTCTCCAAACCAAAATGGTTGAAATATGGGGAAGCCTACATCCGATGCCACGTAACGTGTTAGTATACGATACTGGCCGACAATACCTTACAATTCTTCCCAAATCGTCCCAGTAAAAAGGCCAGCTCAGAATTGCGATCGGTGATCTGCTTTTTTTCGGGCGTTTCTTTGCTTAATCGAAGCTGTAAACTGATCACGAGCGTTTGCTTGTCTTTATCCTCCCGCACAATACGCTGACTCGGATGCAACTGCAGACGCTTCACATAACTGGCCGCCCATTTCTGAAAAGCGATCTGTACTTCGTACAGCTGTTCTTGGTCCGAATGAATCCAGACCCCGATCGAGTCGCGCAACTTCTTCGACATTCGCAGCCGCTGTACCAATTCAGATCGGTCAAAGGCGATCAGATTCCCCTGCTCATCCTCCGAGGGCAGTACATTCAGCCGATAAATCTGATCGATCCGGTAATTCAAGACCGTACCGTCCTTCAACTCCATGGCCGTCAAATAATAAAAATGCTCATAGTATCGAATGTAAAGCGGAGCCACCTGATGCATGTTCAGGTTCTCAACTTTGATGTTATATACATTGACGGGGATATAATTGAACTCAATGGCCTGCCCCTGATGTATGTGCCCCAAAATCTTGATCACGCATTGAATGACCTTTGTTTCATATTCGGGGTACTGCGCGTCATATAAAACCGGCCCGGTCTGAAAAATGGCAGACTGACTCTCCATCTCCCGATCCGAAATATTGAAGATCTCAGGTAATTGATACAAGATCTTCTGCACGGCAGGAATGGACTCGAACCGCTTCAAGATCCCCGCCAAAAAAGGTAAAGTGAACCGCTCGTCCTCATCCAAATCGCCAAACTCAGGAAAATCCGTATCGGATGCCCATTTGTACACCTTGTGCTTGAATATTACCCGAAATAGCTTTCCGCGGACTTTAGCCGGCAACGCCCGCTTGCTGTGATCAAACTCCCCCCGACGCAACCGCTCAATACAACCCTGCAACGTTCGTAACCCGATCGGATCCAACCCCCGCTCCTCCAACCCCGCATTCACCCGCTCGTGCATGTCCTCCAAATTGCCACCCCCATCCGATAAAAATGCGCAGATCAAGCGGATCCGCTGCGTATCCATATGCTTTTGACTCTTGTTCGGCATAACCAAACATACGAAATATCTACGCAACGTAATTTCGTAGTATGAATCTATGTTTGTTCTGTCAACAAAAAAACAATACGTATGAAATGGTATCCGTTTGGCGAACGCGAAGAAAAATCGATGGAGAATGAAATGCTCTGGACTTCCCTGGCGCTTGCGGGTCAGGAGGCGGAGGGGCAGACCTTGATCCACTGTAAGTATGTATCAACCAACAAGTACAAGAACGGCGGGTGGATGAGCATATACAAGACGACGTTTTTGGTGAATGCAGATACAAAAGACATGTTGAAGTTGGTTCAGGCATTTGATGTCCCGGTGAGTCCGGCCAAGCATTTTTTCAAGCAGGCGGGCCAGCTAAAGCAGTTCACGTTGCTTTTTCCAAGTGTTCCGAAGCATTGGAAGCGTTTCCATTTGTTGGAGGTGGCGGACGGAGGGGGCGAATTTCGGGTATCGGATATTACGCGCAATGATTTTGGGGTTTATCACGTTCAAGTATCGTAAACAACAACCATTCATATGTTAAGTACCTCTGAATGTCGGTCGCAGCTCGACCGATTCTTGTGCGCACTTCCGGTGGCTCTTCGTAAAGACCTCACTATTGAGTATGCGCATTGCAGTACCCTGCATGGGGTGATCAATGTGGTGATCGCCCGCGGCGATCAGTGCATGGCCCTTGGCCGGTTCCGCGCGGTATCCGAAAAGGAACCGAGTGCCTTTGTCAATCGGTTTCGGATGGCCATGGGGTATCCGGCCGATACCTGGTATCTATTCGATTTTGACGGGGAACGAATGGTGATCAACGACCTGAGTCTGACCGATCCATTGGACGTGTTCACCGATTCTGCCAGGGCGGGATTTCGGCGACTTTGCACCCTGCCATCCGAGTGGAAAGAAGAACAGAAAACGCTCAACGACATGAAGCAATTTCTGGAAGCCATGCGCTACCTCATCGATGAGGAAGCGATCCATCAAACCATAAAATAAATCATATGAATACGCTGAAGACCCTTCTCCAAGAAGTGAACTCCATCGGCTTCTGGGGACGACTGTTCGGATGGAGACGAATCAAGCAATTATTGGTCGAAGCACACACAGAATTGCGGCTGTTGTTGGATAACCGCGACCAGCATCAGCACGACCTGGGAGTTTGCCGCCACGAATTGACCCAGATGGAGATGCTTTTTAAGTCCTCCGAGCGTCGCATAACCGATCTGGCGCGGGACAAAGACGTACTGGTAGTTCAAATGAATGAACTGCGCGACAGACTTCGGGAGCGGGATAAGGAGATCGTTGACCTCAAACATGCGATTGAAACCAAAAGCACCCAGCAGATTCAATCGATACAAATGCTGGACGCCTTTCGCAATGAGGTGATTGAGGAGCGTCGGCGCGAACAGGAGACCAAGCAAGCGCAAGCACTCGAAAAGCAAGAAAGACAGCGGGAAACCTGGCAACGGCACCAAGCCGATACGGCGGAGCGCCTCAAATCCATCTGTCAGAAGCACACCATCGAGTACATCGATAAAGTGCCCTTCAAAGGAGATCCGGACAATACCATTCGAATCTGCGGCGAATACATTGTATTTGATGCGAAGAGTCCGGCGGGCGAGGACCTCAGCAATTTCCCAACCTATTTAAAAGGTCAGGCTGAAAAAGCCATAAAGTATAGCAAGCAGGAAGGCGTGAAGAAAGATATCTATTTTGTGGTGCCCTCCAACACACTCGAGGAGTTGGAAAAATTTATGTACCCGCATGCCGATCACGATGTGTACATCATTGCAGCGGATGCATTGGAGCCGGTATTGCTGAGTTTGCAAAAGATCGAGGAGTATGAGTTCGCAGAGGAACTGACACCCGATCAACGGGCAAATGTTTGTCGGGTTATCGGGTGTTTTGCTCACCTGGCCAAGCGTCGGATCCAGATCGATCATTTCTTTGCCACCCAAACCATCGAACTCGCTTATGCCTGTGAAAATTACCTGCCCGCCGATATCCTTGAGCAGGTGAAGGAGTATGAGCGGTCAGAAAAACTGAATCCCCCGATGGAGAAACGCATCAAGAGCATTCCGGTAGGCGAGATCGAAAAGGATACGCAGAAGGTGCAGCGCGAGGCAGAGGGAAGAGGGGTGTTCATCGATCCGGATCAGGTGTCGGCCAATATGAATGAGCTTCCGTTATACCGTCCCTGAACGGCCCGCCGCCTTGATGTGCCAGGGTACCATAAGCTGAAAATTCCTAACCGTACTGTGTTTGGCAGATGCAGTCAACGGCCAAATCGAAGAAATTCCGTCCGCGCGAATAAAAAAAGCTTCCAAGCATTAAAACAGCACAAATAATTAATAATGTAATACTGCCCAAGAGTGCAATATTTCTTCTGTCGGTAAGAAATTGCTTAACCCCTAAAACCAAAAAAAACGGGAATAGCCAACAAAAAGGGGATCGTCAACAACTCTCGAAAAACCCCGATTAAAACATTGTCAACCTGAAAATAATTTATATGCCAAATCAATAGAAAGTAAGATACGATCAAGCAGTTGGCAAAAATTATCCCTCGGGTTGTCATTATTTTATGCAATTTATTTTCTCTATTAAAACCTGGTTGTTGTAAGGTAAGAAAAATTAAAAGATCAAAAGAAACAAACCCTATACGCTGCGAACAAGAAAATTGGGCGCTTGAAATTGCAAACAGTAATTGCTCCGATCCGTCCCACCCCCTATTCTCGCACGGCTGCCATCAATGAGCAAATACGTTCCTTTCCCTCGAATGATTGCTTCATCGGGAACGGTTACGAAATGGCATAAATACTTACATTTGAATCCTATTCCCAACAACCTCAAATCAATATTCCACATGAAGCTTTTTCAATCTTTTTTGCAGATGCAGGTAGCATTGCTTCTTTTTAGCAGTGTTGGCTTTTATCAAAATGGGATTGCTCAAAAATATCGATCCGGTATTTATAGCAACCTTGTATCCCCCGCCGAAAAAATGATTTTTTATACAACAAACGGAACCCATTATGTAGTAGCGAAAGAGCAAATTCGGGAAGACGAAGAGGGGAAGAAAATCAAGCGAATGTTTACCTATGGAGTGCATCGTTTTGGATCGGAACTTAACTATGAACAGGGACCCTTTTTTAGCTATGGACGAGATGGATTTTTCTTTAGGAGAAACGGAAATGAATATTATTTTGATGATTTAATGGCGCAGTACTCCGTCGATCTGGTCAATAATCCGCAAGACTCCATACAATTTATGTACATAAAGGATTCGGATCTCCCTGCCGGTTGGGAACTTACACCTGAAAATCGTATCGGTGAACTGGGTGTGATAAACAAGGAAATCATATATGAAATAATAAAAATCTCGGAAGTAAAAAAGCTGAAGGTCGACGGATCCATAAACTGCTTCCTTATCAAAGGTGAAAGAGGTCCAGAAAACAATGGTGAATATTTAATAAAGGAGAGCGATTATGCCAAGTTGAATATCGCAAAAAATGGATATATGGATATCCATAAACTGAAAGGGATGACGGTTCAGTTATATTTCAACTGGATAGAAGGCTACCGGCCTGGATTTATTTCGGAAGAAAAAATGACCGTTCAAAACAATAAATCGACGATCCCGTATGATATAGAAATACTGAACAAAAGCATGAATGCCGCTTCTCCCTTTCGATACCCGATGCCAAATTCCAAACTCTAAATAAGTGCGTGCAAATCACTTATTACAATATTGCTTTAGGGGTTCATTCGCTTCCACAAAGCCCAAATTGACGGCTTCCGTAAAATCCATACAGGCGCCGGCAAGATCCTTTAAGACAATCTTAGTGTGACCCCTCCAGTAATAGGCTTTCGCATTGCTCGGATTGATCGAAATCACCTGGGTATAGTCAGCCAGCGCACCCGCATAGTCCTGTATGATCCACTCTGCAGAAGCGCGGTTATAGTATACTTTGGGATTGGAGGAGTTTAATAAGATGGATTGGGTATAATCGTCGATCGCTGCTGCATAATCTTGCAAATTACTTCTGGCAATACCCCGATTGCTGAATGCCTCGGCATCGGAGGGATTCAATGCAATTACCTGTGTGAAATCCTCAATGGCCCCCGCATTTTCATTTTGACCCCGCCTGGCCACGCCCCGGGCACTATAAGCCTTTACGTACATCGGATTGATGTTGATTGCCATGGTATAATCCGATATTTCGCCCGGAATATCTTTTATCGCTCCTTTGCTCAGTCCCCGCCCATAGTATGCCTCTGCATGCTTCGGGTCAAGCGAGATCACTTTGGTGAAATCTGCTATTGCCCCTTTATGATCATTTATATTTCGCCTGGAAACCCCCCGGTTAAAATAAACGTTGGCGTTCGACGAGTTCATCGATAGGTATTTTGTATAGTCGGCAATGGCACCGGTAAAATCGCGCTGTTCATCTTTTGCCAACGCCCTATTGTAGTAAGCCTTATCATTCGAGGGGTCTAAGGAGATTGCCCTTGAATAATCAGCGATCGCACCTACATAATCTTGTATATTTCCTCTAACGATTCCCCGGTTGTAGTAAACTTTATCGTTATTCGGGTTGATGGAGAGCGATTCCGTATAATCAGCAATCGCCCCCTTGTAGTCATTGATATTGCGTTTCGCGACCCCCCTGCTGTTAAAGGCTTCTTCATCGGTTGGGTCGATGGCGATCGCCTTTGAATAGTCCTCTATAGCACCTCGGAAATCCCGTAGGTTTGTTTTCGCAATTCCACGATTGTAATACGCCTTTGCATAATCCGGATTGATCGATACAGCCTTTGTATAGTCTTCTATTGCCCCTTGGAAATCATTCAAATTTCCCTTGGCGATTCCCTTATTATAATAGGCCTCCGCATCCGTGGGGTTTATGGATATGGCCATGGTAAAATCCTCAATGGCCCCCTTGTAATCTTTTAAATTTCCCTTGGCAGCACCCCGCTTGGTATACGCCTTCGTATCTTTGGGGTTTTTCGAAATGGCGTTTGAATAATCATTAATCGCCCCCTTATAATCCTTGGCCTTTTCCTTTTTTATACCCTGTTCCATATAATCCACCGCCTTCTGGGCAGATAAGCCAACAAGTGAAAAAAAGAATCCTGTAAAAAGTACGATCGTTTTCATATCGGATCAAATCGGTTGATTTTTGTGAGGGGCACTCGCTCACTCCTCAACATTCTATTTAGTTTAGTTTATACATCCGATGACCGTATGTTGACATGCATTCAGAACTATAGCAGTCCAACACACTCGACGGAATGGTACTTTCTTTTGTATACCACTTCTGCTTTGATATTTTATTTCCCTGATAAATATACTCGATGGTAGACACCGACCCAAATCCCTCTACCGCTACATCAACCAGATTTTTGTTTGGTCCCCTATATTCCAATTTAATTATCCGGTTTTGATTATCATAGAAATAATTAACACTGTGATGTCCATTAACTGTTGTGCCATATACGCTTGAGGGAACAGAACCGTCAAAATGACTCACGCTTGCCACCCTTCCTTGCGGATCATAGGTTTTCACCATGCGAGAAGCGCCGAATTGAGTTCGCTTAAGTTTTCCGGATTGATCTAAATAAATAAGCTCGATCTCCTGCCCCTGCTCATTATACTTATAGTCGATTTCATGTTCACCACTCCATCTATTCATTCTTGAATCAACACTCGCCCAATAGGAGCGAGCAATTACTCTTCCCAGATCATCGTATTTGATTTTTGTCGAATAAACAGTATTAAATTTATCCGTTGGCAACTTTTGTGTATTAAAGTATGATTCTTGAATAATGTTTCCGTACTGATCATACGTAGAAACTATTTTGTGCAAACCATTCGTATTGATCGTGGGATTACCCTGTTCATTATAGTATTCGATTAAGATTGGATTGTTTTTATCGTCATACTTATAGATAATTTTCGCATAACCGGCAGTCGAGTTCTTCAACTTGTTATTTTCATCACGGTAAAGAGTGGAAACAACATTACCTCTTTCATCGTATTCATAGTTGATCATTGAGGCGCCATCCAAGCGTTCAAGACTGGAACTTTTTGCAATTTCAGTGTCACGCACATACCGCATTTGCTTTGATGCCAACCCTCCCTTTACTTCATATTTTAAGATGGAATATCCGTATGCATTTACAATCGGTTCGCCAGATAACCCGAAATAACGTTCATCCAATAAATTATCCTGTCCATCGTATACATACTTTACCTGATGTACCCCCAGCTCATTTTTTACAGATTTCCCCTCGGTATCCCAAAAAGACATATCCAAAACGTTTCCGTGGTCGTCTCGTACATATTTAATCTTGTGATAATTTCCGTACAGTATCGGTTTTTCATCTTTGTCGTAATAGGCCTCTTCCTTCACTAGACCCCAATTGCCTTCGTCGTCATAACGGTCATACTTTACAATGGCATACCCATACGGACCAAAGCCCAGGGAGTTGTCAAAACTTTTGTAGTGCGACTCCTCCAACAGACCGCCATCATAGTTGTGTACCAGTGCCTTGGCCGGTAAATGCGTGTTTACTCCTCTTTTAATTTCTGTTTCCTCAAATCCATCATCCGTTTCGGAAAAGGTTTTTGTCTTGAATACAAATCCGCTTTGATTCATAAAAGAAATAGCGCTTATATGGCCCTTCTCGTATTTTACGAGTGCCGTTTGGGTCACAATGCCCTTGGGATTATACTCTTCCACTTTTGTAATTCCATCACCTTGATGTGTGATCTTACAGTATTTCCTGTTTTGTGTACTGCTGAGTGAAAGCAAACCATAAACCTTGTTGTCGGAATATGTCCAACTCTTATAATCACCCTCATAAACCTTGCTAAAGAGATCCGTGAAAAAGTACAGGCAAAGCGCCAGAATCAAAATCGCTGCCGGTATCCCAATAAGCAATCCCATTGATTTCTTTCGCTGGGGGGGAACCGGAGGCCAGTTTGAGGGAGCGGGTGGATCCGCCAATATTGGCGTGGTCTTATTAGCCAACTCGGGGCCTTGTTCCAAATCCGCGCGCCACTCCTTGCAGCTTTGGTAGCGCCGCTCCTTGTCCTTTTGACATGCCTTGGAAATCATTTTGCCCCAACTCGGATCGATCGCCGTCACTGGTATTGGCTCAGATACTATTTTATTGAATATTTCAAATTGGGATTTCGTATTGGAATCAAATGGCGGTTTCTCGTTGATCGCAAAAAATAATGTTACGCCCAATGAATAGATATCACTTCGGTGATCGATTGCTTTTTCACTTCTGACCTGCTCCGGACTCATATAATTAGGCGTGCCGAATTGCATGCCTGTCTGGGTCATTTCATTTCCCTGGCCGAACAATTTAGCGATACCGAAATCAAGGATCTTCACTTGCCCATCCCGGAGTATAAAAATATTAGAAGGCTTTATGTCGCGATGTACAATTCCCTTTTCGTGCGCGTATTGGGAGGCTGACAATACCTGTGTATAAATATTTTTTATTTCGTTCGATGGAACTGGACCCGAACGCTTGACTTTCTGACTTAGATCCTCACCTTCCAATAGCTCCATAACAATGGAAAGCTGGCCTGGCTGTTCGTCAAAGTCAATAACTTTTGTAATATTTGGATGATTTAGGGAAGCCATTAGTTTGGCTTCATTCCTAAACCGCTCTTTAATGTCCGCATTTGCAGATAAAATTGGATGTAGCACTTTTATCGCAACCCTTGTTCCGAGTAATTCGTGCTGTGCTTCGTAAACGGTAGCCATTCCTCCTTCTCCAATCAGTCTGGTAATCCTATACTTGGAAATCATTGAATCAATCATGATATTTTTTTTGAATGCCTATCCTTTTATTATCCTCGCAAAGGGAAATTGCATTTTGTAGCTAATATAATGAATAATGCATTATTTCTCTAGAAAAAATCGCTTTAAAACAATTCCTTATTTTATTGATATCCAGCTCGATAGAAGCAGATCGGCCAAGGGGAGAGAAATACGACGACGACAGAAAACCACAGGCCCAAAAATGAATAAATCGCAGAGGGATGGTAGATCCAACCCATGCATTAACAGATGCACAGTCGTTTGCCACTAAAGCGATTAATTCGCCTGAGGCTACATTTTTATTATTTTTAGTCGGATGGGTACGAAGGATGCCCTGCCAACGGAAGTAATGAATCGATAAGAAAAATATAGCTCGTGAGGAAATTTCAACCGCTGTTCCTGCTTATTGCAATCGGTCCTCTTCTCTTAGGGGAACAGACTCCCGCTCGATCCGTTCTGGAAACCCATGAGAACACAAAATATAACCCAGCCCCTTCCCAGCCATTCTATTTAAAAACGCGGGAGGGATTAGAAATCCCCCGTGTGAATGCCGGAGAGGAAATCACCTCCTATACCGGATTTAGTTTATGTTACGATGAATTGCATGAACAAGCCTCCTGGGTGGCCTATGAACTAACCGCATCGGAAACCAACGCTCGATACCAACGAAGCAATCAATTTTATGTCGATCCAGCCATTCGAACGGGCACTGCGGAGAATAGCGACTATAAATACTCCGGATACGACCGCGGCCACCTGGCTCCGGCGGCCGACATGAGCTGGTCCATAAAAGCGATGAAGGAAAGTTTCTATTACAGCAACATAAGTCCGCAAACAGCCTCCTTCAACCGGGGGATTTGGAGCCGGCTAGAAAAACAGATAAGAACTTGGGCGGTGGAACGCGAGGCGGTATACATCGTAACCGGACCCATTCTGCGAGTCGGACTCAACACCATCGGCAACAACCGAGTATCGATCCCGGATTCATTCTACAAAGTCGTTCTCGACTTCAGCGAACCAACCATTCAAGGAATTGGATTCATCATCCCACAATCCCAATCGGGTGGATCGATTCAAGCATATGCCGTTCCGATCGAGCAAGTAGAGCAAATAACCGGAATTGATTTCTTCCCCCTGCTGCCGACAGATGTACAGGAGAAAATTGAAAGACAGAATTGCATTCCCTGCTGGTCATGGGATACCCAAGCGCCTCCCTCTGATCGCGTGAACGCAAAGACAAGTACCTCGGTTCAATGCAGCGGCCTCACAAAAAGCGGAAACCGGTGCAAACGCATGACGAAAAATCCCAATGGCCAATGCTACCAACATGGCGGCCATTAGCGATAAACTCTCGCTGCCTGTTACGAAGTAGCATTTTGCCGTTAATTTTTATCGATCAGCCCCTGCTTCGTACACTTATTCGCATTGATCGTAATCTTACCGTTCCATTTATATTTACTGTCGGCTGCCGTATAATTATACGTTCCGGCGGGTAGTCGTAACGTAAGCGTTCCAGACTCCCCGCATCCGGGTGAATAGCTCTTGTTATTGAAAAATTTGGTGAGCTTTCCAACGGATATGCCTTCCAACGAAATTTCTATATCTCCGCTATTACCATAATATGTATAAAAAGCTACTGTACCTTCTTCGTCGGTATCTGTATATAGGTCTGCATCAAAATCAGTAGCTTCCTCATAGTCGTTTATATCAATGTCCAGAAAGCAAAAACTAGTTTCCGCACATTCCCCCTCCATCAAGCTAAATTGTTCCACCCCCTTGGGTAGCCTGTCGAACCAGACGGCAAATCGAGATTTTGTTCCGTTGTAGATAATCCGAGGATCATCTTCATTTGGCAGGTCGGTCGACTTTGCATGGTAGACCTCGCCCGTTTCCAGGTCAACCAGCCGATAGTCCTCCATCCAAATCGACTGACTAGGCGAATCATCGCTTTCATGCGCATACGTAAAATAAAAAACGGAGTAATCCCCAACATTGCTAAAGTAATCCAGGGATAATGCCGTATTTCCACGTTTGTAAATCCCCATTTCATAAATGATGTCCTTCCCAAAGGATTTTTTGGACTTCGTCACGGCCTCTGAGTCTTCGGCGTCCTCAGAGTGCTCCAAGGTGCTAATAGAAAGTGCATAGGCTTTCTTAAAGCTGATGAGCAGTTCGAGATTAGATTTTGGGATGGCAAAATTTAAATTTTGCCCATCTACATACTGCCCAACGGCTACGCCCACTACCTCGCCGGAGGTATTGAGTATGGGCCCGCCACTGCTACCAGACGAAATGGGGGCGGTTATTTGTACAAGCTTATAGCCATCAAAGTCTCTGAGCCCGCTCACGATCCCATCCGAAATCGTTGCCGGCAATCCCTTCGGGCTTCCCATTGCGTAGATCTTTTGACCGGGGGTAACATTCGTAGAGGAGATTTTAAGGGGGGGACGAAATAATCCCTCTACCTTCAATAAGATCAGGTCAACGGACTTATCGGCTGCTACATATCCGGCGATCTTATACCGATTTTGCGAGTTGTTCAAATAACAATACGCGGTGGTGGCTCCTTCAACCACATGATAGTTGGTGGCAATGATGTCTTGTCCAACAAAGAACCCGGATCCAAGGCCGATGTCCGTTTCAATGGTGACAGTAGAAGAGATCGTATTTCGATAGATCTGTGAGGCATCTTGTGCCTGCAAACCCGTAAAAGCAGTTACCAAGAAAAAAAAGCAAACGGCTTTTTGAACGAGGCGTTTAATTTTACTAGTTGCCATAAAAATTGATTTAATCCGTAGGTGGGAATGGGTTTTAAGTTAGTGTATCCGCGTGTGAAAAGGAAAAAAATTTCATGGATTGTCCTTCTTGTTGATGGCTGCCTGTAAACGCCCCCAGGTACTTATGGAAAGTACAGGTTTAAAGTCTACCTTTTTGCCTTTACTGTACTCTATGATGTACTCGGCCCTTTCTTTTGAAGCTGGATGCGTACTAATCCAGGTTAAATATTTCATCGATTCACTCTCTTTCTTGGATAGTTTATAAAGAAAGTTGGCAAATGGTTCGGGGTTGAACCTTGCATTCAACAGATAGTCTACTGCTTTGATATCCGCCTCTTTCTCAAGTCCCCGATCGAACGCGGTAGACGAAAGCAACTTAATGGCCGACTTAATGGCTTCGGCACCGCCAGCCCCAGCCGTCATCGAAATCAGAACAGACAACCCCACTTCTGTTACCAGCTTTTCCATTACATGATTTAACTCAATATGGGCCAATTCATGACCAATAACGCCAGTCATTTCTTCAGGACTATCCGCTTCGGAGAGGAGTCCCGTATAAACGATCAAGTGCCCACTTGGCAACGCAAAGGCATTAATCTCGTCTTTTTCCAGAACATGCACTTTAATATACGCCCGATCGATCTCATTGGCGGAACAGATGGCTGTCACCACCGTATCAACGGCATTCAAAACGGTCGGGTCGGTTACTTCCTTATCGGTTCGCTTAAAAACATCCCAGAACAGATCGCCCAGCTTTTTCTCCGTTTCATCGGTTAGCTGCTGAATGTGTAAAATCTTGACCCAGTCGAACTGCCGCAAGCCAAACCACAACCCCCAAAAAAGGGATACAAGAACAAATCCTTGAAAAAGTATCTTTTTCATTTGGCGGGTTTACAGAGCAAATGGGTCAGCGGACCATAGAACCACCACTCTACATGATTTCCTTTTCGCGTTCGAATCATCGTATAAATTGTACCTACGAATTCAACCAGATTAAAAATGACCGCAGCGATCACATATGCGACATACGTGCTGGTAATGACCGCATCACTAAATAGAATAGAGACGGTCCACCAAAAACCATAGCTGTTTATAAAAAGCATGCTGAGCTGAGACAAAAGCGCTTGTGTACAGTGCCAGCGAACAAAATAGGTTGACCGCCGATTCCCCAGGTAAAAGATCAGCGTTGCCAAGAGATTAATGATGGGTAAAGGCAGCCCCACTAGGATCGCAATCAGCGACATCAAATAACTGTTGGAAGCTGTTTCTGCTTCGTGTTCGCCCGGCTCATATATAAACCGTTTTTGTCGTATCATAAGCCTTTTGAAATATTCCAAAGCCAATTGATAAGAACCAAGAACAGCAAGGGAACAGCGTACCGCGGGCGTTTTAAATATTCTTCTGCTTTTTTGTAGAACCGAAAAAATGAATCGCTACGATACAGGAGATCGGCTAGGATCCATAAGGGCGTTACCAGCATGATAAGGGCCACCAGGTACCCAAGCGGATTGACAAGAAGTGCCGCCAACCACTCCCCCTGCGCCAACGACATGACCGAACGGGTAGAGCCACAAGAGGGGCAGGGCAGGTTGGTAGCATGCTTCCACAGACATACGTCCGTTGCCGGCAACGCCGTATGCCTATGGGCATAGGAATATCCTAACCAACCATACCCTGCCGCACAAGCAATAATCAACAATAGATATAGCTTATTCCTGGGCACCGTTGTCAATATAGAAATTGCTGAATTTTTTCAAGATTCTTTTCACGCGTAGCTTTTTGAATCTGGAACCAATCCACAATTGTCCATATACCAAAACCACCGCAAGTGAGCAATTTTCCAACGCCCAAACCGCTGTCTCCGATCATGAATCGATCAATTCCCAAGCTACCTGCTAAAAGAGAAACGATCAAAACTGTGGTAGGATCCTTGAACTGAACGGTCGATAACATAGCCCACTTTGAATCATCCAGACTGATCAGCCTTTCTCTGATCATATTCATTTGATGAGCTTCAAAAAACTTTCCGTTTGACATAATGAACATGTCGACTTTTTTTGCTTCCATTGTTTTTGGTTTTGTTTTGTTTTATTTGATTAAAGAAAAGCAATTGGTACATCCCCCTCTTTCCAACCTCTGGACAAAATCCAAATCATCCGCTGCCATCCACGCCCCTGCTTCGTCTCCGAAGAAGGGGCTGACAAAACGATTATGATTCCTCATTTGTATGGGTGTTCATCGGAGCTCTAATATAATGATAAAAATCACTTCCCCAACCCGAAAATCAATCTGCTCGAACGGAAACTCTTCGAATGAATACTAAGGCAGAAATACCCAATATCCACCCATGAACCTACCCAGGGAGGCAATTCATAAATAATTAATTAAAGTATTAATTATTACTATGCTACATAATATATTTATAATAATATGTAATAATTGGCGAACCGTCGCTTAATCGGATCGGTGGCATACGGAAGAACGGATAGTATGCTTGGATCGGCTGACAATCCGGACCGGAGGATGGTTTAATGCCGAAACTGCTTTTCGTACAATTCAATCCATTGCTTTGGCGTCATCTTCTCGGCGAGTGCTCCGAGGAGCTGGTAAGGAATCTGATCTGCCTTCTTGAATCGGATACAGCTTTTCCCCAAGTCCAGTTTCTGCGTACTGTATTTTGGAAACGAATGTGTAAACCATTTCATCAGATCGGGATCAGCGTATAAGCCCATATGATACACCGCAATGAAATTCTTTTGTGAAGCAAGGTTGATGAAAGGAAGCGGATCGGCCGGTTTACAATGATACCCTTTGGGGTAAAGCGCATGCGGAACCACATAACCGATCATCCCGTAATTCATTACTTCTTGAAAGCCGGCTGGTAATTTTTTCGGAGGATGGTCCGCAACCTTTCTACCGCTTGGCGCCGGTCTTCGGGTAGCGCCGCGAGATATTCATTAATGGAAGTGCTTTTGATTGGCATTTCAAATCATTGTTTAGGAATTACGTTTCCCCCACGGCCGTAGTCGTCGGAAAAGCCATTTCCCAAAATAGACTCCGATTACAGCGGGTAAGGAAAATGGATGATCAACTCAAAGGGGATCAGGTTATGGCTTCCGCGGTAGACGGTTGCTTCATACAGGGCGGTGAGGGGATAAATGAAAACAAGGGAGACCCCTGCCAACCAAGGGTTCGGGCGAAAAAGAAAATCAATCGCTCCTCCGACCACCGCAAACAGACTAGCTGTAATCCAGGTAAAATTAAAGCGCAGAAAACTGGGATAATGATATTCCCCTGGCTGCGGTGGCGGAACGGACTGCAAGTTGCTAGCCAAAAGGATCAAACCCAGACCCAACACGACAAACAGAATATAGCTGGCAGACGGTAGAAGTTTAGTTATCATATAGTATCTAAAGTTAGGGGATGAGTCGGGATGCAGGAATGACCCAGCTACCTTCAACAATTAAATTTAATATATTTATTCCTCATGAGTCATCGTTTTTTGCTTTTATCCCTCCTGGGACTTATTCATTTCCAGGCCCGCTCGGTCGAAATCGATTTGCCCGTTCAATCCGACACCACACACCACCCGGCAACCTTTTCCTTGAAAGCCGACGATACCTTTAACCAAAAAAGATTTTTGATCATCGGCGGGTCGACCACCTTCGCCCTGGCCGGCTCTTATTTCTATCTGAAAAAAACCTGGTGGTCGGAAGGAAAAACCTCTTTCCACTTCGATGGGGGGAAAAAATGGAATTATCTGTTTCGAAGAGGGAGGGACTGGAAATATGCCAAAAACCTGGATAAAGCCGGGCATTTTTACGGGGGCGTACTCAGTGCAGGATTGCTCGCTAAAGGACTGGATTGGGCAGGGGTGGAATCGAATAAACGATACCTCTGGAGCGGGATCTTCGGTACCTCCATTCAGGGATTCATCGAATACAAAGACGGCTTCTCCCCCCGCTGGGGATTTAGTGTATACGACCTGTTATCCGGGTCGCTCGGTAGTTTTTATCCCTACTTTCAGTCAAAAAGTAAATTGCTATCCGCCGTCGACATTAAATTCAGCTACTTCAAACGGAACAGCATCTACGAAGGAGTAACCGGTAAAAATTATTTTACCGACGATTACATCAATCAAACCTACTGGCTCACCTTCAATCCCCACCGCTTCCGCCCAACCACCAACTGGCCAAAATGGCTGGGGGTATCCGTGGGGTTTGGAGTAGACGACCGATTGAATCTATTCTATTTGCGCATGCCGAATGGAGAAAGCGACTATGGAAAAGGCGGATATGAATTTTATCTTGCACCCGACCTCGACTTCAGCGAAATCCTTCCCAAACGCAAACGCTGGCAACAAGCTGCCAAGATTCTGAATTTTATAAAAGTTCCCGCCCCCACCCTGCGCCTCAGCAACGATTCAAAACTATACCTGCTTTATTTTTGATAAAGCCCAACCGATCGACATGCCCACCACCATCCTCATCAAAAATGCTTCGATCGTTAACCAGGGACAAATCACACCGGGCGACGTCCTGATCCGGGAAGAACGAATTGAAAAAATCGGACAACTGAAAGATGCCTGTGCGGATGTTGTGATCGACGCAACCGGCAAATATCTGTTTCCGGGCATTATAGACGGACAAGTACATTTTCGTGACCCCGGCCTCACGCACAAAGCCGATCTCTATACCGAAAGCAAAGCCGCCGTGGCCGGAGGTACAACTTCCTTCATCGATATGCCGAACACGGTTCCAAACGTACTGTCGATGGAGATCCTCGAGGAGAAATATCGGATCGCGGCCGAAAAATCATTGGCGAATTTCGGATTCTTTCTGGGCGTAAATGGTGATAACCTCGACGAAGTGCTCCAGCTCGATACCTCGCGGCTGCTGGCGGTATCGGACGATGGACTCTATTTCACAAAAAAAGGAAACCTGCTGGCCGATAACCCACAAACGCTGGAAAAACTCTTCGCGAATTGTCCCGCGATCATCGCCATCCACTCCGAAAAAGAACAGACCGTTGAACGAAATGAAGAACTTTATCGGGAAAAATACGGAGAGCATGTGCCCATCGAATGCCACCCACTCATCCGCAGCGTAGAGGCTTGTTATCAAGCCACCAAACAAGCAATAGAACTGGCGAAAAAACACCAAGCCCGGCTGCACATCCTGCACCTGACCACCGCTGCTGAAACGGCGCTTTTCAGGAACGACATTCCATTAATGGAAAAAAAGATCACCACCGAGGTAACCGTACAACACCTGTGGTTTTGTGATAAGGACTATGCCCGGCTGGGTACCCGCATCAAATGGAACCCGGCCATCAAAACGGAAAAAGATAAAGAAGGATTGCTGCAGGCACTACTCGACGACGGGATCGATATCATCACAACCGACCATGCCCCGCACGCCTGGTCCGAAAAAGATAAACCTTATTTCCAATCCATGTCAGGTGCACCCATGGTACAGCACGCCCTGAATGTGATGCTCGAATTTCATCATCAAGGGAAAATATCCCTGGAGAAGATTGCGGAAAAAATGTGCCACAACCCAGCAACCTTGTATCAAATCGACAAGCGCGGCTTTATTCAAGAAGGATATTATGCCGACTTGGTGTTGGTGGACCTGAACGCCCATTGGCAAGTGCATCCGGATAACCTTCTTTACAAATGCGGTTGGTCGCCATTGGAGGGAACCACCTTCCATAGCCAGGTGACACAAACAATCGTAAATGGTCACCTGGTATACGACCAAGGTACCTTCAATGAAACGAACAAGGGAAAGGCCCTTGTTCGATATAATTAACCTGCTCAAATAAGCGGTCTGTCAACTCGCTCAATCATTTAGTCTCGACCAGCTCGTCCTGACGATAGATTTCGGTTTTGATCAATTTTCCCGATTCGTCATAATATTTATACTCCCCTTCCCTCAAACCCTCTTTAAACATACCCACTTCCTCGAGTTGGCCATTTTCATAATATTTTTTTAATTGACCCTCTGCATTCCCTTTTTTGAAAAAAGCAATTGTTTTGAGTTTTCCGTTTTCGTAGAAATCCTTACCCTCCCCCTCAAGCGCCCCATCCACAAAAAATAAAATAGTGGCCAATTGATTGTTTTCATGGTACCCCTTCCATTCTCCCTGTTCTACCCCTGATTTATATTTCCCCGTTACTTTCAACTTTCCCGATTCATAATATTCTTTCCAATCCCCTTCCAAAGCTCCGTCATTATAAAGTCCTTGCTCAGCCAGCTGCTTATTGGGGTGATATTTTTTCCAAACACCTTGCTGGTTGTTAGCCTTATAAAGTATACTCCAACTTAATACCCCATTATCATGATATTCTTTCCACTCCCCTTCTTTACCATCCGATTTATAAGATCTGATTGAACGCAATTGACCGTTTTCGTGAAATTCTTTCCAATCCCCATCCTGTAACCAGGAGGCGTACATACCCGTGGACTCTAGCTTACCACTCTCATAAAATGTTTTATACGGACCATCCAAATCCCCTTCCTTGTATACGCTCTCATTCGCTAGTTGCCCATTTTGATGATAACCCTTCCACACCCCTTCTTTTAGATCAAAGACGTAAGATCCTTCCTCGAAAAGTTGACCGGTTTCATAATAAAATGCCCATTTGCCCACTTGCAAACCGTTTTCATAGAGCCCGGCTTCCTCCAGTTTACCGTTGGAGTGATACTTCTTCCAAGCCCCCTCCCGACCATCCGATTGGTAAAGAATGGTCCAACTCAACGCCCCATTGTCGTAAAGCTCTTTCCATTCCCCTTCCCGGCTTCCATTTTCATACCGCCCGGTTTCGAAGGGCTTACCATTTTCATGGAAACTTTTGTATAAACCCGACAGGTTATCCTCTTTGTACGTCCCAACCGAAAACAATTTCCCGCTTTCATAATATTCCTTCCACTCACCCGCTTGCAGCCCTTCTACGTATGAGCCTATTTTTTGAATCTGACCGTTTTCGTGATAAAATTTCCAAACCCCTACTTTGTTGCCTCCTTTATAAGAACCCTCCGACTCTAACTTTCCGCTTTCATAATAGGTTTTTTTTAACCCCTCTTGGGAAAGCACCAACCCAGCCCAGAATAAATAAATGGTGCTTAACAAAAGCTGCTTGCAAATCTTATACATATGTTCTTTTTTTGTTTTGACTAATTTAAATATTAATATGATTGAAAAGCCGATTGCATGAACAGAACATGTAACGAAAACGCGTACTGTTTACGAACAACTCTGAAACTGATTTGAAAACCGGCATTCATAAAAGATTGGAATTCGATTGACAACCAACATTTTGTACTTTTATTTCGGAATGAATAATAACCCCTCTTCCATCAACGACAAACGCTTTCCGGCAGATGTCCCGTTAGAAATGGCGAATGAGATTATCATCGCTTCCCTGCCGGAAAACGCGATCCACCCTGCAACATCGATACCAGTGTCGTCAATGCCAGCACGAAGAACTCAGAAATTTTCCGAACGAAAAAGAACAAGAGGACACGGTGTATTGCGATTTTTGTAACCCTTGATGATCACGCGAGACCTTTCCATAGCCCGCGATCATCTCCAACGCGGAGAGATCATTGGTCTGCCTACCGAAACGGTATACGGACTGGCCGGCAATGCGTTCGATGCCGCCGCCGTTCAAAAGATCTATTCCATAAAAAAACGCCCGGCTACCAATCCCCTGATCGTTCACGTGGGCTCCATTGCACAGGCCGAAACATTCGTGACTGAATTCCCCGACCCTCTTCGAAAACTCGCCGAACATTTCTGGCCCGGCCCCCTTACCCTGTTGCTAAAAAAATCCGATCACATCCCCGATGTGGTCACTGCCGGATCCGATCGCGTCGCTATTCGAATCCCCGATCATCCGCTTACTCTTGAACTACTGAATCAACTCGACTTTCCCCTCGTGGCCCCCAGTGCCAATCCGTATACGAAGATCAGTCCCACCCGCGCCGAAGAAGTCGAAGCCTATTTCGGCGAAGAAGTCCCGGTTGTTTTACAAGGTGGCGCCTGCGAAAAAGGATTGGAATCAACCATCGTGGGCTACGAAGATGATCAAGTGGTCGTGTACCGGCTGGGCTCCCTGACGGTGGAACAATTGGAGGCCGTTACCGACAATATCCGAATCAAAAACCGGGATAACCCGTCGGTATTGGCCCCGGGCATGGCCAAAAAACATTACTCGCCCCAAACCCCCCTGAGCCTGGTCGATAATACTCAAGCCTTCCTCGACGCACACCCCGATCAGCGCATCGGAGTATTCCTTACCGGCGAGGAAAACCCCGATGAGATCGCCCCGGTTTTTTATGCCCGCCTGCAACACCTCGACAAGTCGGGATATGATCGATTGATCGCCAGCTACTTCCCCGAAAAAGGGCTGGGAAGAACCCTGAACGACCGGCTGCGAAGAGCGGGGGAGTATTAGTTTGGGGAGTTTGGAAAGTTTGAACCTTTTGGGTGGATGGGTGTTTTTATTTGTTGCAACCGGGTGATGATATTATAACATTGGAGCCAGCGCCAACCACGCCCCTGGAATACCTGATCTTGTCATGGGATCAGTTCGTGAATGAATTGGAATTCGAATAATTTATTCTTTCCTTAAGAGTTTGACGGGCTATTTTCGTGCAGAAAATAAACCCCCACATGAAATTCAATCTGCTTGTATTGGTGATGACTGCAGGTGTATGGACCGCTTGCGAACCTAGTTCCACAAACAAAGAGTCCACTGAAAAGAAAGCCGATTCAACCACCCAATCCACCAACAACTATCCCATGCCGCGGGTATGGGAGGTGAAAACCAAAACCGAAAAGTTGGTTATGGTTACCGAAACACATCCGAAAGGAGCCAGCTTGAGTGATCTGAAAGTGCATTTTCAAGGAGATAGTTCCAATGCCATTCGCTTTACCGATGTAGATCCTGTTACAGCTACCGTAATGGCAGACTTAGATAAGAATGGATTCGATGAGATCTATTTCGTTACGACGAGTGCCGGTTCGGGTTCCTATGGAAATCTAGTAGGCGTCTCTTCCAATAAAGACAAATCCCTTTCCCTTATGTACTTCCCGGAAATGGATCCTAACGATAAACAACCCGGTAAACTGTTTGACGGATACGAAGGACACGATCGTTACGCCATCGAAAACAACGTATTGATCCGTCGATTCCCCTACAAAGGCGATACCAATAACATGAAGTCGGTTCCCTATCAAATTATGATGGGAGAAGGCGGCTACATTGTTACGCCCAAGCGCAACTGATCAGAATTCCACGATCACACCCAGCGTAGGCAAGGCCCTTCCGTCGCGGTTGTCCAACAACACGGGAATGGCATTGCTCCCGTCCGCTTTCAACGGCGCACCATCCGAAGTGGTAAATGCTGAATTGTCGGTCGTCCGCTTGAACGTATACTGCGGGATCCCCGCCGCTTGCGCCGCATATACATTCGTAATATCGAGAAAGAGATCAAGCGTTACTTTTCTGTAATTCCATTTTTTATCGATGCGAAGATCGGCCGCATGAAAGGCAGGTAAGCGAAGCGTGTTCAACTGCGCATAATCAAATACACCCACGCCCAAGAGCTGATAGCTATATCGGCTGGCTACCGGATCGTAAGGTGTATAAGGTGCAGCGCCCTGATAGCGAAACTTCATCCCCACTTCCCAATTCTTTTTCAATTTATATCCACCGGTCAAACTGATCAGCACCCGATTGTCCCAGCTGGCCGGTGCATAACGCCCATTCGATCCGGTAAACTCACTTCGGTAGAAGGTTCCACTGAATACACCGAACGCCCGCTTGGTCAATTTTTGCTGATACAATAACTCCAACCCGTATGCTCTTCCCTTACCTGTTGCCGTTAACGGTTCATTGCCTACGGCCCCAAAATCCGTTCCCTTGTTGGCCAAACTAATACCATCGATGGTGCTGATGGGATAGTTCGAGTAGCCTTTATAAAATCCCTCGATCGTAACACGCGTGAACAGGTCGGGCAGAAATTCGATACCGGCAGCCCAATGGGTGCTGCGGATATAATCGCCCGGATTCGAAAGGGTACTGCTGCTGCTTGTAGGATTTTGATAGGCCAACATCGTATAAGAGGGCAGTCGATAATACAGACCATAGCTTGTGCTCAGGTTCCATTTTTCAGCTAAGGCATAACTCAAACTAAGGCGTGGACTGAATTGTCGAAGGGGATTGGATTCGCTGTTCGATAAATTATTGGCATCAACCCGTACCCCGCCACTCCAGGCCAAACGATCAGCGAGCAAACGCCCGCCTACCTGCGCAAAGGCTCCATAGCGCCAAAATCCGAGATCGGTCAAGCTATTGATGAATGAGGCCGGTTGCACTACGGTTCCGCTTCCGTCCACTATTTGCGGACGCAGCAATTGATAAAAGGTATTGTCAAATTGAACATACTGCAAGACGGCGCCATAGCTCATCTTGATGCCGTTGTGGTTGCGAACGACTTCCCAGCGCAGTTTGTTCTCCGTCTCCAGACTGCGTATCTGCGCCGTGCGGGGCGTATTGTCGGGATCTTGATTGTCCTCGTATTTATCTGCCTGATTGTTCAGCCGATTCCGACTCAAAGAAAGATTCCAATAGCCGCCGGCGATCAACCGCTTGAGCGTGGCGCCAAGGGTATAACTTTTTTGTTGGATCAGCGGATTGCTGTTGAGGACATATAATTTTTCGGGTGTGGCCGCCCGCGGAACACCGAAACTGAATTCATCGATGGAGCCGATTCCCAATACGCTGAAGGTGGTTTTGTTGTTGATGCGGGTGGTGGATTTGAATTGGAAGTCCCAGTAATTCGGCCGTATCGGCAGATCGATCGCCTCGAAAAGAAATTGCAGATAACTGCGTCGGGCTGAAGCGAGAAAAGTGGTTTTCTTTGAAAGGGGTCCGTCGAGCGTGATCGCCGCATCCGTGGCACTCAACCGAAAATTTCCCTGCAATTTCTCGGTGTTCCCATTTTTCTGTTTGAATTGAAACACGCTGCTCAAGGCATTGTCGTATTTGGCATCGAAGGCGGACGTGCTGAGTTTAACCTCCTCAATGAAGCTGACATTGAGGATGCCTTGTGGCCCGCCGCCACTGCCTTGCGTACTAAAGTGATTGATGATGGGCACTTCGATCCCGTCCAAATAAAAAACATTCTCCGACGGTGATCCGCCGCGAATGAGAATATCGTTTCGAAAACTACCGCCCGATGCGCCTCCGCCCACACCGGGAAGCGATTGGATCACTTTACTGATATCGAAGTTGCCGCCCGGATTCGCACGGATCTCTTCGGTGGTGAGGCGCTGAATGCTCAGCGGACTTTCCAACGTAGCGGCTTTGGCCGTATTCTTTTTGGTGCCGATGGATACGCCGGTTAATTCTTTGACCGAAGGCTCCATCTCGATCTCCAATACGATCTCGTTACCGGACGTGATCACCAAGTTGGGATACACACGCGTTTGATAACCTACGCCGCTGGCGGTGAGGGTATAAACATCCGGTTTCAGGTCGGTGATTCGATACGCTCCGGCGCTGTCGCTACTGGTTCTTTTGTTACCGGGTTCCAGCGAAAGATTCATCCGCGGTAGGGCTTCTTGGGTATTTCGGTTAATGACCCGGCCGCTGATGCGTCCTTGGGCTTCGGCTACGAAGCAACTCAACAGTATACCGATTGGAAGCAATAAAAATCGAAAATGCATACAGATTATCAAATGGTTAACCCCTTAAACAAGTTCGGAGGCGTAAAGTTGGGGGCGGCCTCATACTGCCACATTTCCGTACCTTCCCTTAAACATTCCGGTCTCTCGCAAGTCTAACCCGAATTAATTCGCCACATGTACCCTAGCCCTGCTACCAATCGAACGTTTGTTTCTATCTTATTGATAATCATAACTTTAGGATGTAATAAGAACGGAGGTGATCAAGATCCCTATGCGGCCATTCAGGCTACTTTCGGTACCCGGATCGATCCGAATAACCTGGCCAATTACGCCAATCAGGGCAAGCCTGCTTTCATCAACAAGGATAATTCGGCGGGAAATAACATTACGAATGCCAAGGCCACCTTGGGAAGGGTGTTGTTTTATGACAAACAGCTCAGCATCGACAATACGGTTGCATGTGGCAGTTGTCACATTCAACAATTTGCGTTTGGGGATACGGCGATTGCCAGTTTGGGCGTGCAAAATGGTCGCACGGGCCGGCATTCCATGCGCTTGATCAATGCCCGGTTTAGCAACGAGATAAAATTTTTCTGGGATGAGCGGGCGGCCACTTTGGAGCAGCAGACCACGCAACCAATACTAGATCATGCCGAGATGGGGTTCAGCGGACAGAACGGTCGACCTAACCTCGCGGACTTGCTAAGCAAGTTGTCTAACATTGGCTACTACAAAGAATTGTTCCAATTCGTTTATGGCGATCAAAACATTACGGAACCGAGAATGCAGGAATGCTTGTCGCAGTTTGTGCGTAGCATTCAATCGTTCGACTCCAAGTACGATGTGGGACGTGCACAGGTGACTCAAGAGCAACAAGGCTTTCCAAATTTTTCGCAGCAGGAGAATATGGGAAAAAATTTATTTCTAATGCCGCCGCAGTTCAATCCCAATGGTGTGCGGATGGGTGGTGGATTGGGTTGTGGCGGTTGTCATGCCGCTCCGGAATTTGACATCGACCCCAACAGCGGGAACAACGGCATCATTGGGGTCTTGAACGGACCGGGTATTGATATCAATAATACGCGGTCTCCGTCGTTGCGGGATTTGGCCGGACCAACCGGTCAGCCAAACGGACCAATGATGCACACCGGTAATCTCCGCTCCCTGCAAGCAGTCATCGGACATTACGGACAGATCAACTTGGCTCCAGGCAATACGCGTCTGGATCCAAGACTTCGTCCCAACGGCGTCGGACAACAATTAAATCTCAATCAAACAGAAGTAGATGCTGTAATGGCATTCTTGCGCGCCCTCACGGGAAATGCGGTGTATACGAGTGAGAAATGGAGCAATCCGTTTAGATGAAAGTTTAGGGTTTAACAATAAAACCTAAACGCTGTTCTCTAAATGCTAAACGTTAAAGCAACTACCAAACATTCCTCGGGCATCCATCCGGATATTTATTCCCAATCAGAAATCCGATCAGGAATTCATGTGTGCCTTTGCTGAAATTATTCAGCCGGGAGGTGGTGTAATCGTACGCGTATCCCATTTGAATGTTGGAGATGTTCATGCCTAACATAGCGGCGAAACCGTCTTGGTGCCGATAGCTGGCGCCTAGCCAGGCCAGGTTTCGGAATTGTAGTTTGAGATTGCCTTCGACTTGAACCGGAAGGGGTTGAATGTATTTCACCATCAGGGAAGGGATCAGGTTAAAATTCTCCCCGAGAAGTGCCCGATAACCGGCAGTAGCGAACAGGTGCGGAACGGTCTTTCCGGTTTGGGGACGAATGTATCCGTCCGTGAAATCAATGGTTTGCGGAACGATCTGTTGAGCGGAGAGTCCCACAAAATAATCAGCCGAGTAGAGATACAATCCGGCGCTCATATCCAACCGGGTTCGGTTCAGATAGCCCGAGGTGAAAACGACCGGATCGACGGTAACATCTCCAAAGTTCAATTTGGCTGCATCCAATCCGATTCGGTTGAGTCCGATCCCCAATCCGGCTGCGAGTGTGGTACGCAATCCCAATGGCAAATGATGGGCGTAGGTGGCTTGGGCGGTGACGGTGCTGAGCGGACCGGTCACGTCTTGTACCACCTGTAATCCGATGCCGTGGTGTGGATCAGGGGCCTCGTATTCTTCCCAATAACTTCTTCCACGCGGATTTTCTCCGGGGGTGGGAAAAGAAGTGGGTGCGTTTCGGCTGCTCTTCTTATTCAATGCACCGTGCATGGAAAAATAAGTGGTAACCGGTGCATCCTGAATGCCTACCCATTGTCGACGATAGCTGGCTTTCAGGTCCACATAGCTTTCTATCCCCGTGATCGCGGGATTGAGGATGTATTGATTCAAGATGTATTGGGTATAGTGGGGTTTTTGCTGGGCACCGACCGATTGAGTCGCCGCCAACAAAGTCACCATAATTATGATACCATATCGATTCATCCTCTCCTCATTCGTGTTTCTAATTTTTTAAGACTTTGAATTCGGTGCGGCGGTTCTTGGCGCGTCCGGCCGGATTATCCTTACCGTTGATTCGGTTTGGCTCAAGCGGGAGGGATTCCCCATATCCTTTTGACTGGAGCTGTGTTTCCTGAACGCCTCGACCAATCAGGTAATCAACCACCGAGTGCGCACGGCGGTTTGAAAGATCCAGGTTATAGGAATCGGAGCCAATATCATCGGTGTGCGAACGAATCTCGATCACCGTATTCGGATTGCCGATCAATAGGGTTGCTAAAGAATCCAATACCGGGAAGGAGACCGGTTGCAAGGTGGCCTTGTTGAAGTCATATAAAATATTGGGGATCTCTACAATGGTGCCTACGGGTGGTAAAGGGGGTGGCAGCGGGCGTATGCAAAAGGCACGAGTCGTAAACTCCAGTTGGTCGATCTCCATTTCCTCCGGAACCGAAGCGATTGAGATGGTATCGGCATAGCCATCCATGCGAGCGATGGCTTTCAGGGGACGAGGATCTTGCAGGACCACTTGAAATTGTCCGGCAGCATCGGTTTGTTTGGTGGTTAGAACATTTCCTGTTGCAGTATCCCGTATTTCTATTTGAACGCCTGCAACCGGTGCCAGATTCGAACAAGAAACTACGGAACCTTTTATGGTGCGGGAAGGAATACGCCGTTGCAGATCAAACAATTCCAAACAACAGGCAGCGTCACGATCGGAACTAAGTATTACATCGGACAGAATATTCTTGGCAGTACCACGTGTATACATATAAATATCATCCTTAACAGAGTTGACCGGATAGCCTAAATTAACCGGCTCACTCCATTTACCAACCACTCCCTTGCTTTGGAAAAAATCAAATCCCCCCATACCAATACGACCGTTACAAGAAAAGATCAGGGAGCCGCTGGGTGCATGATAGAAAGGAGCCTGTTCATCATCCACTGTATTAATGGTAGCGCCCAGGTTCTGCGCGGTTCCGGGCAAACCGTTTTCCATTGACACTACCCAGAGGTCGTATCCCCCTTTACCCCCCGCGCGGTTACTGGAGAAATACAGATATTTTCCATCAGCGCTTAGGTGAGGCTGTTGGTTGTTGCTGCCCGGCTCGTTGACAGATGGACCAAGTTCTACGGGATTCGTCCACTCACCACCATCTTTTTTAGAAGTATAAATTACCGTCGATTTTTTATCCCCCTTCAACGACCAGCCGGTGAAAAACATCGTCTTTCCGTCTGGAGTAAGCGTAACGGCAGCTTGGTGCATTTCGCCTGCCTGGGGTAGATACAGGGGGCGAACGATGGCGGTATCTTTTTGATACACGGCCTGAAAGACCCGGTTCACATATTGTTTTCCTTTCGCATCCGGGTCCACCGTTCTTGTAGAGGTAAATAGCAACGTATTGTTATCCATCCAAACAGGTGCGTAACTGGCTCCTTTTAAATTTAGCCGATAGCGGGATTTATTTAAGGTGTAATACTGCAAACCCTTCTTATTCATCTCGGATTCTACGAATGCCAAATTCTTCACCTCCCGGTTGGCGCTTTTGCGAACCGCATCATCTACCTGATAATCCAACAAAAATTGCTGAAACTCCTTTGCGGCATTTTGGTATTGTCCCAAGGCGCGGAGTTGTTGGCCGTAATAGTAACGTGCCAACGGATAGAAGTTGGTCTTTGCGTCGATCACTTTTTTATAAACCGGGGCTGCCTTTGACGGGTAGTTCAGGTGACGATAGCATTCTGCTACACGATACGTCACCTCCAACGGATTGGTCGCATCCTTGTCGGTCTTTCCCTTTCCCTTTTGCGGCGCATAGGGATTGTACTCCCCCTGCTGGTCCTCATCGGTACCAGCCAGGTATTTTTCAAAATACTCCACCGCAGAGGCATAGTCGCCTTTTCTATAATATTCATTGGCGCCTTTTAAATAGTCCACCACGAATTGAGCGGAGGCAGTCAGCATCAAGCCCATCATACCGAATAATAAGAAGATTCTTTTCATATGCAGAGTTTGCTGGGTATAAAAAAGGTTAGAGTCGGGGGCAAACAAATTCCACCTCCGGGGTTTTGGTCGATTTCTTTCCGATGATCGATAAGGAGATCTCGAAGCTATTCGCCCCGTTTACCAACTTGCCCAGATCGGAGGTATTGATGTCGTAGCTGGCGCCCAACATCATATTCCGGTAGGTAAAACCAAAGAAGGGTGCCACCGCATCTTCAAAACGGTAATTGGCGCCGATCAGCACACTCACATCACCGGTAGCTTTATACTGTCCGTATGCGCCAACCATTTTTTCAGAGGCCGTTCCCTGTTTCAGATAAAGCAAGTTGGGCGTCAGGCTAAATTGATCGTTGAAGGCAATGCGAACACCGCCATGGAACGTATAGCGCATGGGGAAGCGAGCATCTCCTGTAGCCCCAAACCTATCATCGGGTTGGGTGAGGTGAGACGCAGAGAGACCGGCATAGAGATTCGCTTTTTGTCCGGGTTTCGCATCAAAATACAATACCCCGGCTCCGATATCGAACGCAGAAGCAGCCGTTCGACTCAATACTTCCGTAGAAGGTGTGCCGGGATTGTATCCAAACACCGGATTCCATTGATCTCCAAACGTCATCTTGCTTCGATCAAATCGACGCTGGATCATTCCGGCCTGAATACCAAACACCATTCGCTTGGTCAGGTCCGGACCAAATTTTACTCCGGTATAGGAAACATTTCCATAGGCTGTGGTATATCCATAGCCGCCGTCGCCTGCAGTTTGTTTTAAGATACTTACGCCCACATTGATGTTTTTCTCCGTAGTGATCTCGGCGGTTGCTCCATACGTGGTAAACGGAGTCGTGATCGAACCCCATTGGTTTCGGTACACCCCGGATATCCGGTATTGACCATCAAATGCACCGGTCAGGGCCGGATTTAACCAAGAGGGATACACATAGTACTGAGAGAAATGCGGGTCGACCTGTGCCCGAGCAGTACCGGCTACGAATAAAGCCAACAGGGGCAGGAAGGCGCGTGGAATACGAAGTGGCATCGATAAAGTTTTGGTCATATAAAATAGTTGGTCTTGGCTTATCGGAGAATGGTCACCGATCCGCTAAGGGGTTTAAATCCATTTTTTAATTGTACGATATAATAATACGTTCCTACAGGCAAGGGCTTACCGTCTCGAGTACCATCCCAGGGCCGGGCATATCCGATCGCATAGTATACCTGCTGCCCGTAGCGATTGAACACCTCCACCGTGGCACCGGGATAATCGGCCAGGTTGGCAATATTCCAGAGATCGTGAATGCCGTCTCCGTTTGGCGAGAATACATTGGGTACGGTTACCAATTTTAAGATCTTAACCATCATTTGGTCTGTAGCCCGACAGCCGAAATTTCCAATGGCCGTTAGCGTATAGGTTTGATCCTGCGTGGCCGTAAGCACCGGGTTGAGGACCGATGGATCGCTGAGTCCGGTCGGAGGCGACCACTGGAACGTGAGCGTCGGTGAATTGGCCGTGGCCGCCAACGTCAATTGCGTACCCTGTTGCACGACATAATTTATTCCGGCATCAATGACGGGCTGCAAGTGAACCACAACCGGAAATACAAACGGATCACTCACGCAACCAGCCGTGTTCGTAACCACCAAGGTTACATTGTAATTGCCCGGTAAGCTGTATCGTTTTGTTGGATTGGCCGTTGAGGCAGTCGTGCCGTCTCCAAAACTCCAATTCCAATTTTGCAAGGTGCCGTTGAATGCGGAACTCGCATCGGTGAATCGATTGTCGGCACCCTGACAGAGTTCAGCCGGACTCACTGTAAAGGCCGCATTCGGTTTGCGAACAAAATTGCTCATGGACTTCACCACTTGTGCCACACATCCGGAGACAGAGGTCGCAATCAGCGTGACGGTATAATTTCCAATGTTATTATACGTATGCGTCGGGCTGGCCTGGGTAGAGGTATTGCCATCCCCAAAACTCCATTGATACGTGAGCGGTGTGCCGCCGGGTATGGTGCTTTGATTCGTAAAAGAAACCGTACCGCCCGGCATACAGACGGCGGTGGTAGGCAGTGCAAAGTCGGCCACCGGCAACGCATTGACATTAATCGTTTGGGTGGTGGGTAGGCTGATGCAACCATTGTTGCTGGTAGTGGTAAGTTGCACCGCATACGAACCGGCCGGTGTATAATTTACCGCGAACGGATTCCCATTTGTATTAGAAGGCGTTTGACCATTGCCCAGATTCCAATTCCATTGCGAAATGGTTCCCGAAGAAACGGTAGCCGTAGGAGTGATCGTAACAGCTTGTCCCAAACAAACCCCTCCGCTTCCAGAAAAAGTGAACGTGGAAGTAGGTCGGGGATAAACTTGTATCGAAGAAGTAATGGCCGCCACACAACCGCCGGTGCTGGTGAAGGTGTAGGTGATGGTGTGGGTACCCGGACCCGCTACACCCGGATCGAATTGTCCAGCTGCATTCGTTCCGGGCCCGCTATATACGCCCGTTCCGGTTACTCCATTCGTTACACTGGCCGAAGCAATCGAGAAGGCAGCAGCATTCTGACAAACCGGAGTGAGCGCAGCATAACTGAGAACAGGAGTAACCTTGAACGTTGCTTGGATCGTTGTATCCTTAAAACAACCGTTCGCGGTGGTGGCCTCCAACTTGATCGTGAAGGTTCCCTCCAAATAATTGTGGGTAGGATTTTGGAGGGTGGAAGTGTTGGGATTGGAGCCGCTGGCATTGGGATCGCCGAAATTCCATAACCAGGTAGCGGATTGTCCGTCGGGAATATTTGTGGTATTCGTAAAGGCAACCGTTCCGATGGCTGGCAAACAACCGGCAGCCGGAATGGTAAAATTGGTACGGGGACGAGCATGTGCCAAGATGGTTTGCGTGATCGAATCAACACAACCCGTACCGGACGTAAAGATGTACTTAATGGTATGCGTTCCGTAACCGGCTTGGGTGGGATTGAATTGTCCGGCCGCCGTCGTGCCTGGTCCGCTGTAGACCCCATTCCCCGTTACCCCATTGGTAACATTGGCGGTGGCAATAGAAAATGCCGGCGCATTTTCACAAACGGCATTGATCGCCGGATAGGCTAGTGCAGGTTTTAGATTGAAGGTCAGGTTTTGGGTAGTGGTATCCACACATCCATAGATGGTGGTAACCCAGAACTTGATGGAATAGGTACCTTGTTGATAATTGTGCGATGGATTTTGCAGTGTGGAGATATTCGGATTGGAGCCGCTGGCATTGGGATCGCCAAAATTCCAATTGTACGCCGAGAAGGTTTGTCCATCAGGCGTACTCGCCGTACCGGTGAATTGTACGCTGCCGGCGGGTGACAAACAACCCGATGCATTATTGGTGAAATTGACGGTGGGCTTATGGAAAACGGTTACGGTGCGCGTAATGGTATCGGAAATACAAGTGGCACTGGACTTGGTCACGTGATTGATCACATAGGTGCCGGCGACGGGGTAAGTGTAGGTAATGGTTGGACCGTTCGTTACCGTTTGCGTAACGCCATTGCCAAAATCCCAATACCAGGTATTGACTGCAATGGAAGCGCTCGACGTATCGGTGGCCGTAAATGCCGTTCCGACACAATGTTGGTTCGGGTTGACTTTGAATTCCGCAGGCGGACGATCATATACAATGATCTGCTTGAGTGTATCCGAAGCGCAACCATCGGCCGTAACTACGGAAAGTCGAACATCGTTGTTACCGGGTGGTAAGGTGCGGGTTTGGTTTTGTCCGCTAACGGAAACATTCCCCGGGAACGTCCAATTAAACGTTTGCACCGTATATCCATTGGGCGTGGGGGAGCTGCCGGTGAAATTTACCGGATCCAACGTACAGCCCGAATGCGTATAGGTAAAGTCGGCTTTGGGTTTGGCTTTTACAATGATGGCGATGGAAAGATCTTCGCGGTTGTAGCAATTTTCAATGGTGGGATGATAGGCTTTCACCGGAATGATAAATGTATCCACGCCGTTGAATACATAGGTACCGGGCAATTCATATTTATAATAGGGTACGCCGTTCACGGAAGTCGTACCGCTCAAGACCGGGTTATTCAAGATCACATCGCTATTGGGGGTGATGTTGCTGCCAAGCGAACTCAACAATACATCGAGTTTGGTTGGCTGATAGGCCATCAGTACGGACAGCTTCACGGGCGTACCCTGGCAGGTAAACAGATGGATCGGAGTGGAGGGGTCGGGCGTATTCTGTATTTGACTGAGGGCGCTGAGGTTATTGATAAGCGTACCGGCGTTGTAACCATAACTCTCCACCGATCCCAATCCGTAGGTAATGGCCGTGAAAGCGGAATCGCTGTACACGACGGCTTGGGATTGAGCGGCCGTCCACCGCTTGACCACAATGGTATATCGACTGTCCTGCGGATGAACGTAACTATGATCGAACGTGGTGGTTCCATCGATCCGTAAAGAAGATACGCCCGGTGTGGGGATGATCAGGGTAAGGTAGTTGACTTGTATGGATTCTCGGGTATTTCGATAGAAGCCGACGCGTTTGATGCCTTGTTCAACGGGACTAATAAAGATCATTTCCGGATCACCGAGTCCGCTACCCAAACAGTTTCCGCCGGTCATGAATTGGGCGACCATCACGGGCTTATCGGCCTCGATCACATCGGCCGTACCGCTTTCAAAGAAATAGAAGCTGTTCTGTTGCAGCGTTGTCGGGTTCAGTGTAACGCCGTTTCGTTTTACCACCGTAGTGGGGTCTTTGACCAGCACCCGATACGAATTGGTCATGAACGTGTTGGCCGCACCCGAGCGAGAAGTGGGTGCCGTTAGATATTTTTTTCCCCAAGCTTGTATGGGGAAGAGTTGTTGATTGTCGTTGTCGCCCCCACCGCTGCCGCAACTGATGGGGTTGGTGGTACGGCTACTGCCCGAGAAGGCCGCGATCGGATAACAATCGCCTTGTGCATTGGCGATGGATTTGAATCGGGTGCCGGACACTTCAAGTGAAGAAGATCCTCCGGTGGGATTGGCCCCGATGATCTGATAGATCTGTCCCTTGTTAAGGCTTACGGTAAACGGAGTACCGGCCGGACGATTCAGTCGAGTCTGTACAGAGGGCGTTACTTCCACTACGGTGTTGTCGTGCGAAGCGATCACATACGCCCAAGAGAAACAGTTGGAAGCGTAATTCTGTCGGCTATTCACAGAGATGTATCCATATCCATATGTTTCAACGGGCATCAGCATCGTGGCGCCGGAAGAGGCGGATCCGAACGTATGTGCATAAGCAACGATGGGCACATCGCTTTGGATTTGAATGGATACATTGAAAACGCCCTCCCCCCCATTGCCACCAAAGCTGGGAGGCAGGTCGTAGAGTCGACAATCAAGTGAGCCGGACTTAGGCATGAAATTCGAGGGAATCACCGAGCCGGCAGGCACCACGTAGTTGGTGACTTGTTGGGCTGTTCGCCCACGTACGGTGACGGTAACGTTTGCGGTTTGTTCGGCGCTGAAGTAAAGCACCATTTCCTGGGTATTGCCCTGTCCGGGTTCCATGAATTGATGATGTCCATAACCGACCCAGAACTCTTTCCCTTTATTGGAAAGATTTCCTTGGGCATGGGACCGCCCGCTGGCGGCCAGCAGGGTGACGACCGCCAGTACGAGGATCCTCGCCTGATTCCAGTTCACGTTACGCATCATATTTTATCCTCACCTCACCAGATTCACGGAGCCTTTGCGTTGAACGCGTTCTCCGTTGCGCAGCAAGATGTCACATACATAGATATAAACACCGGAAGGTTGTGGTTGCCCCTTGTGGGTACCATCCCATGCCAATGCCTGATTGGTTGATTCAAAGATTTTCTCACCCCATTGATTGTACACGGTGAACCGCATGCTGCGGATCACGTTGCTGTATACTTTCAACACATCGTTCAAGCCGTCGTTATTTGGCGTGAAGCTGTTGGGGATATAGATCTGGTCGGTCACGGTTTGTCCCGTTTCCGGTGCCGAAACAGCCGGGATACATCCTCCGTTCGCCCGTACGCGCAGCGTTACAGAAGTACCTAAGGGCAGCCCGGTGAGGGTGTGGGTGAGACCCAAACTTCCGGATGAAGGTGTATTCCAAGTAGCACCATTATCGATCGAAACCTGATAGGAGGCGGCTCCCGCAACTGCATTCCAACGCCAAGTGATGCTATTGGTGCTGACGGAATCTACCACGGCGATCGGTGCCACAAGGTTGGGCAGTATGTTGGCATAGGCGCGGTCGCGCGTAGCACTTGGACAGCCATTGATCACGGCTTCGGCCCATACAGACGTGAGCGCTGTAACGTTGTTCAGCACAAAGGTGGTGCCGGTACCCAGCAGGGTTCCGCCCGTAGCGGCATTGTACCAATTGTAGACGCCTCCGGCCACCGGGTTTTGGATCGTGAAGGTTGCATTGGCTCCGATACAGACATAAACAGTATCCTGCAAAATGTTAATCGTCGGTCGCGGATTGACCGTAACCGGTTTTGTGGTATCGCCGATACATCCATCGGATGCCACCGCACGCAAGCGAACGTTATACGTACCCGGAGCCGCAAAGGTGTACTGCGGATTTTGCAATACAGAAGTTCCGTTCGTGGGCGGATCATTGAAGTTCCATTGCCAAGAAGTAACCGATACGTTATTGCTCGGTACACAGGTTCCGTTGAATTGGAACGGCGTACCCAAACACCCGTTGCCCGTTACCGTGAAGTTGGTAAGAGGTGCAGCGATCACATTAATGCTCAGGTTTACTTCTACGGAACCATCGCAACCTTCCAGACTGGGATCGTATACCTTGATGGGAATGGTATAGGTGCCAGTCTGACTGAAAGTATACTGCTGCGGCAGCGTATAGATATAAAATTTACGTCCGTTCACCACCACCGAGTCGATCGGCACGGGATTATTCTGCGTCACGTTCGCATTGGGCGTCAGATTCGGAATGCCATTGAGTTGCCATTCGAGTTTGGTGGGACGAAGAGAGATCTGAATGGTCATTCTAAACGGCGTTCCTTTACAGGTATAGGAGCTGGTAGCCCCGGTATTGAATACGTTGTTGAACGCAGGTAAGGCGCTCAGGTTCTTAACCAGCGTACCCGCATTATATCCATAACTCTCTACCGATCCCAATCCGTAGGTGATCGCGTTGAAGGCACTGTCGCATTGAATGGCATGCTGACCCGCCGCTGCCCCCAAATTATGCCGGACGCAACTATAGCCTGGTAAGTTGGGATGTGCGAACACATCGGTAAAGGCACTTCCGCCATCGATCCGCAATGAAGCCAAGCCGGCCGTGGACAATACCACGTTGATATAATTCGACGTGATCGCAGACTGATCGGTTGAGTAGAATACGGCTCTTTTGATCCCTTGCTCAATAGGGCTGATGTACATCACCTCGGGGTCGCCGTTACCGGTGGGCGCTGCCAAGCCCGGACAATCGCCTCCGCTGGTAGAAAGCATGTACTGCGCCACCATCACGGGCTTATCCGACTCAATATAACTGGCCGTACTGGCACCGGTGCCTGCGGTGATCCCGAATTCATAATAGTTGCCCGGAACAACCAAAGTGGCTGGATTGATAACGACTCCATTGCGACGAACAACGGTGGTAGGGTCTTTTACCATCACACGCCACTTGTTGGAATTGTATTGAGTGTTGGAGCCGGAGTTGGCGGTACCAAAGGTTAAATACTTGGTACCCCAGGCCTGGTTCGGGAATACTTGCTGAATGAAGTTGTCGCCGTTTGAAATATAACAGATCGCGGTACGACTGCTTCCGGAGAATACGGCGATCGGGTAACACTTGCCGCTGGCATTGGGAATCGATTTCACCCGACTGCCCGACATATCTGTACCGGTAGAACCGGTAACCGTACCCATCACTTGATAAACTTGTCCACGGTTCATGTACAACTGGAACGGAACACCAGCCGGACGTCCGCTCTTCGTGGCAACGGCCGGGGTGATCTCTACCAGGGTACTGTCGCGATCGGCGATCACGGTGAACCATGAATAGGTGTTAGATGAATAATATTGACTTGAATTGAGCGTAGTGTATTCATATCCCCAAGCACCCGTCGGCAACAACAATCCCGCACCCGAAGTAGCACCATCTAAGATATGTGCATACGCTACGATCGGTTTATCGCTCTCAATGCTGATACCGCGGTTGTACAAGCCTTCGTCGGGGAGACGGGCATCGACCAATCCGTTTTCCGGCATCACGTCACTCACCCGAACCGTATTGGCCGGGATCGCATACGTGCGCACCCAGTTGGTACCATTTACTTTGACCGTAACATTCGCAGAATCTTCTGCGCTCAAATACAAGACCATGTCCTGTGTGTTTGAGTAGTCCATACTGTAGTGGTGCCCATATCCAACCCAGAAACGACGACCACGGTTGGAAGTATCGAGTGTGAACGTGGGCGGTGCCGGAGGCGGCGGTGCTTGTCCGTCTGTCATGCCCGTAAACTTGCCCAAATAACTCAGGTTGCCCTCTGTGATCACATTCATCAATTCATCAACCGAACTGTTGGAAGACACGAACCAAGTACCCGCTGGAATGGTACGTCCCATTTTCACGGTATTTTCTTGCGGGATGTTCCGCATCCAAGGATCGATGTAATACTGACGATTCGTAAAGGCAGTGGGCGTGCTTCCGGTGATGGCCACATCCGTATAATAATACATTGAGGCCTGACCAGTTGCCAGTCCGGGCGGAATCACTCCGGAATAACGACGCACATTCACCCCACTCGGAACCGTTGTTCCCCAAGTGATCTTTTGCACCGTATCGGTACCAAACATATAATGCTGCGTGATGCCCGGAGCCGGGGCAGCCGGTGTGGCTGGAAGTACCGGTGGAGTTACGGTGGGTAAGAATTCATACGCACCCAGATCGGGTACACCGGTGGTAAGCGTGGTGGGGCGAGCCGCACCATTGATATCGGTCGCGTTATCGGAGATCTGTTCTCCGCGCCCATGCATGGCCCATACATCCGGATTGTTCACATCGGGCTGCAATTCATCCCCCGTGGAGAACGCGGGTGTATACACGATGGAATTATAATCCCAGTTCTGCGCGTTGCGCCAATCCTGCAACGTGGCATATCCGGTGGTGCCGAAATTGATCAGGGTTGCGCCGTTCGACTTGAACATGTTGTAGTCGGAATAGATCGCGGATACATTCACGTAGTAAGCCGCACGTCCGCCACCGGAGTTATAGAAAATGTTATTCCGAATATTCGATACGCCGGCCGTGATGGTGCTGTGGCTGAAGTAGGCAGCCACATTCGTAGTGCCGGTTGATGCAGCACTGTTCTGCACCGTGTTGTTGTAATACTTGATGCCACCATTGCCCCCTGTACCATACAATCCATAGGAGGTGGCCCCGGTGGTTCCAACATTGATCGCGTTGTTGCGGGTGAAATTCCCTTGCATGGTAATCAAATACATTCCGTAGACCGTGCCGGCTTGTATATTCTTCAGAATCACTTTGTTGTTGGAAACACTTCCGGTATATTGATTGGAGCCACAACCGGTTGCATAAATACCATAGGAGGTTTGAGTGGTGGCACCCCCCATTACTTTATTACCATTGACCTGATAGGCGGAGTCTAGATTGTTCGCATATACGCCGTAACCAATGGCAGTACGGGTATCCAATAACGTCACTTCGTTTTTGCTGACAGAAGTATAGTTGCTATTCGCTACATAAACCCCGTTGTTGTTGAAACCGGAAACAATATTGCTGTCGATGCTATTGTAGGCGGTAACAAGTGTAGCTGAAGTGCCGGAGAAATAAATACCCTGAGCGCCACCGATCACGGTGTTGCCCTTGATGGTATTGTTCGTACCCACCAGGCTACCAAAGATACCGGCCACGGTAGTGACGGTTCCGGTATTGGCAGGAGCGATCACGCGACAATTCAGTACGCTGTCAAACGAAGCTATTCCGGCAAATTCAATCGCGCGACCATTCGTGGTATTGGTCGCCGTTACCGTAATGCTGCGGAACGTGATGTATTGGGCGCTATCTAACTCCAACACATAGTTGCTGGCAGCAGCCGTAGCATCGTACGTCAGGTTCACAGACGCTACGTTGCCATTGGCGCTTTGGAAGGTTACGCGGCTGGTGGGCGAGGTGCCGGTGATGCGACGAATACGTACCTGTTCGGTATAGGTACCCGGGGCGACGTTGAACGTAACCGGACCACCAATACCGCAATCCATCACCGCAACCGCTTCCGCGAAGGAGTTGAAGTTGACACCAGTGGGATAGTTCGTGGGTTGTGTGTTGTTGATTGTATACACTCCCGGAGGGAACGGTGGGTTCATGGTTACCTGTACCGCAGTGGAGTTAGCGGTTTGTCCGCTACACGTAACCACGCAACGATACCAAAGTGTACCACTTGCCTGTATGATGGTATCAGCAAACAATAAGGGCCCGCCGAGGTTGGTCCACGGACCCGCAGAAGAAGTAGAGAATTGCCATTGGAAGGTTTGTCCGGCTCCGGCGGTGTTGGCACTCAGATCCAGCCGAATGGGTGTGCCGATACACATACCAACATTCGGAGTGGCCGTAGCATTGCCGGCAGTGGGTGGAGTGATACAGTTTGGTACCGCAAACTCCCACGCACCGATATCCGGGGTTGTGGTACTGCGAGCGGCATTGATAATATCTGTTGTAATGCCTACCGGCGTACCCTTATTATCCATAGCTACGCTTCTGGGCTTGTAATCCCCTGTGGGCGGATCGGTATAGAATGGGTTCAAGGTAACCGAGTTGGCGTCTTGCGAACTGGTCGCTTGCCAAGCAGCAAGCGTAGTACGGTTGACCCCATTGTATCCGACGTGCGACTGGGGACCAGTGAGATAGAAATTATTGTGATTCGAAACAAACGTCGTACCCGTCGTAGAAAAGTACATACCGAATTTGGTTCCTTGTCCGCCCCGTGCGATAGAGATCAGGTTGTTTTTGTATTCCAATCCGGCCGCTACCGTAACTTGGTAAAAGGCAAAGGCGCTGCTGGTCGTAGAGGCCGTTGCATCGTCGAAGCTGATGGTATTATGATAACACCAGGCATTGTCGGAGCTGCTGTTGTATACACCATAGATCGCACCAGCCGATCGAATGTCATAAATAGCGTTGTTGCTGATCACATTCTCCAATCCGCCCAAGGCATCGACAGAAGTAAGATACACGCCATAGAAACCGGCGGTGGCGCCGGGATCGGCACCAAAGGGATTGAAGATCCGGTTTTTGTTGATGTTCACTTTCACGTTCAGCGAACTCAGATACACGCCGTAGAATGTGGTGGGGGTGGCGCGGGTGGGACGCGTAAAGCGATTTGATTCGATCTGGGTGTTGAAGTTGCCCAGCAAATACATACCATAGAGATAGAATTCGCGAATCGTATTGTCAATGACCTTGTTATTGCCAACAGAGTTGGTGGTGCTTCCCACCAGTGTGATTCCATAGTAACCACCCGTGATGGTATTTTTTTCAAAAATGTTTCCGTCGCTCTCATTCAGTCCGGAGGTGGTCGGCGTATCTCCGGCACTGTTCACGATCCCCGCGAAATTGGTAGAGGTAGAGGTCGTGTTCAGGGTAATGGTGCACTTACGAACAATATTGGAATCGGCCCCATTGGTAAGGTGGAAACCATATCCAAATTCGCTGGTGGTACTTCCTTGAGGCACCACATTCAAACTATCAAAAATGAAATAGTCGGTACCGCTGAGTTTGAAGACCGCACGCTGCGAAGTATTGGTCGACAAGAAGGTGATGGTCTCGCCATTCCCATTGAACGTAACGGTGTTGGTGGCTGAGGTTCCTTGTACATATGACATGTTCACTTGTTCGTTGTAGGGACCAGAACCAGACACTACATTGAATACGATCGGACCCGTGATACCACAACGCAGTGCCGCATAAGCCGCATTGAAACTGTTGTAGTTGGCACCGGCCGTAGGCTGCAAGCGATTGATGGTATAGGTACCGGCCGGGAACAAGGCATTCACCAATACTTGTACTGGTGTGGAGAAGGTTGTACTTCCCGAACACGTAACGGCGCAACGATAATACAGGGTGGTAGTGGGATTCAGGTTGTAGTTCGGGTTGTTTTGAGAGCCGCCGATATTGGTCCACGGACCAGCCAAACTCGTAGCCGATTGCCATTGATAGGTTTGTCCCGTTCCGTAGGAGTTATTGAGAAGCCCCAACGTAATCGGTTCATTCGGACAGATCGGTGCACTCACGCTCGATGTGGCATCACCCGGTGTTGGAGGAGTGGTACAGGCCGGTACGGCAAACTCCCAAGCACCGATATCGGGTGTAGTAGTACTGCGAGCAGCACCTACTACGTCGTTGGTAACACCTACCGGTGAACCCAGATCGTTGAGGGCCGGAGCCGTCGGTTTCAGGTTGGCAAGCGCAAAATTCAAATAAGAAGGATCAATGGTTACGGAGTTGGCGTCTTGTGTAGAGGCCGCTTGCCAGTTGGCCAACGTAGCTTGGTTGGCCGTTCCCCAAACACCGAAGTTGATGTTAGCGGCAGGCGTGAAATAAATGTCGTTGTTATTCGAAGCGATCACACTGGCCGTTGCGGCGAGGTGAATACCGGCACGAGCGGTACCACCTCCCCGGTTCAGGGTGATCAAGTTGTTTTTGAATTCAATACCGGCGGCCACGGTGGTTTGATAGAACCCACGTGTCAGCTCGGCCGCAACAGCCGCACTGTTGGCATCATCAAAAGAGATGGTATTGTGGTAGTAAAAAACGTTGTCAGAACTTACGTTATAGATGCCATAAAGAGATCCATTGCTTTTTATGTCGTAGATGACGTTGTTGGTGACGCGGTTCTCCAAACCGGCCAATGCATCCACCCCGGTGAAATAAATACCATATGCATCGTTGGCGGTGGTTATGACAGCATCATACAAACTGTGGATGTAGTTTCCGTTGATCTTGGCATTGGTGCTGAGTCCCGTGAAATAGATCGCATACACGGAGGTGGAGCTGGTGGTGCGGGTGGGGCGACTCAGATCGTTTCCATGGATTAAAGAATTAAAGGTTCCATTCATATAGAATCCGCTGAAATAGAACTCTTGTACTTTATTTCGAAGGAACTGATTGTTCTGGTTGGCGACCGTACTGCTGCCCACATTGGTGACAGAATAATACCCACCGGTGATCGTATTGTCACTAAAAATATTTCCATCGCAATTGGCACTGCCGGTGGTAGTGGCCGAAGTAGCACTGGAGTTGATCACCACCGGTACGAAGTTGGTGCTAGTCGATACGGCATTGGATTCTATCGTACACTTACGGAACGTATTGGAATCGGCATCGTTGATCAGGTGCACGGTAAATCCATATTCGGTGGTTGCCGAACCGGTGGCCGTGATCTGCAAGCTGTCGAATATAAAATGATCGGCCCCGTTCAATTTGATGACAGCGCGTTCGTTGGTGTTGGTGGAGTTGAACCGAAGCTGACGACCATTTCCGTTGAAGGTTATCTTGTTGGTAGCGGATGCGCCGAATACGGGTGTGATGATCAGTTGCTCGGTATACGGACCGGAAGCGGGATTGACGTTGAAGGTAACCGGGCCATTAATACCGCACTTGATATAGTTATACGCATCGTTGAAGCTCGTGAAGTTGGTGCCACCAGTGGGTTGCGCGCTGTTGATTGTAAAGGTGCCGGAAACCAATCCGGGCGTAGTTACCAAAACCGAAGCGCTGTTAGCAGATTGACTGCTGTTGGAACAAGTGACCACACACCGATAATAGGTGTTTACTGTTTGGGTGGCGGTATAGAAAGAAGAGGTGGCACCGTTGATGTTGATCCACGTGGTGTTGTTAGGCGACGATTGCCATTGATAAGAAATGCCGCTGGCAATGGTTTGTCCGCTTAACGTAAGGCTGATGTTTTGTCCGGCACAAGCGAAGATGGGACTAGCCGCCGCGGTTCCGGCCGTAGGCGCACCGGTACATGCCGTTGCGGGTGTCCAGGCAAAGGTGATATTGGGACGAGTAGTGGCTGTACCATTCTCGGCGGCGGTAGTGGTTCCACAAAGACTATTAAGGTCATCGGCACGATAGGTATGTGAACCATTAAAGGCAAGTCCGGTTGTCCACGGAATCACCGGATTCTCCGTCCAGAAGACTGCAGTAGTCGACGCCGGATCTCCATTACATACTTCGATCATTATATTATCAGAACCATTCCAGTTGAACGTAGCAGGCAACACAAAGGTGTTGATGCCGGTTACGGGTTGATAGTTGGTGGCTACCGTTGACACGGTGGCGCCGGAGAAAGCATCCCATCCGGCTGCGCCGGCCAACAATGTTGTAGCGGTTGTATGCCCGATGCGAATCTGGAAACCTTCCACTACGCCGGTGGTGCCCACAGAGATCACGTTGAATTTAATGGCCGTGATCAGTCCAGGCCCCATACCCGCAGCCGTTAATTCCGAGGCGCGATATAAATACTGCGCTCGTTGGCCTTCGTAAAAATCCTGCAGGGGACAAGGATACGCGGTGGTACCGTTTCCTACGGTACCGGTGCCAATGTTGACATCCAATTGTGCCAGCGATTGCTTGGGTACGCTAAGCTCCATCAATAATGCAATCAATCGGGCAACGAATGGAATGAACCTTCTCATAATATCGATTTTGGTTTTGCGATAATAAATCATGACGCCGGACTCACGTAACCCGTGCGCCTCCGGAGTGTGGGAGTTTTGGTTGGTTATAAAGCAGTCGAAATCACCTCCTGGCGACTGCGATTCAAAAAAAGATAAAAGCCAAGGGGCAACCTCTTTCGAAATCAGTCAGTTTAGGGTTGATTTACTGAATGTTAAATGTAACTTTTTTTCGGGCTTTTTCGGAGAAAAACGGGGTTTGAAGGGGGGCGTAATTCTACTACAGAAATATGACAGCTCGTAATAATAATGCTAACGATTGTTGGTTTTTCTGTCATAGATGTTTCAAGCAACACAAATAAAGGTATATCAAACAATTATATAGAATTTAGGGAGGGCAGGCAAGGTCAGGGACGGAGGGCTTGGATCACTTCGTCGTCTGTAACGGAGGGGAAGGAGCGGTAAAATCGGCCTACTCCGATGAAGGGTTTTGGTTTGTGGAGGCAGAGAAAACGGTCGACCAGCGGTTGGATGCGAGTAGCCGCTTCGGCAGAGGAGAGGGGGACGGCTACCCAGATTGCCCGGGGGTGTTGGAATCAGACCCACTGAATGGCGTGCAGCAGGGTTCGGCCGGTGGCGATGCCATCGTCGATCAGTAGTATTGTTTTTTGATATAGGTCGGGGAAGGGGTTTTGTTGACGGTAAAGTTTGTTGCGGTTGTGCAAGAGGTCGCGGGTTTGTTGAACGGCTTGGTTCAATTCAGTATCGGTTAACCGACCTCGTTCATCGATCCACGTTTGATCCAGGCTTACGGCACTGATCGCGTATTCAGGATTAGAGGGAGCGGTCAGTTTGCGGATCAAAAGAATATCAACGGGCAGGTGAAGGGCTTTCGCCAGTTGCGCGGCCATGGGCACGCCTCCTCTGGGGATGCCGAGAACAATGGCATGTATCGGATTGACCGGAGGAATGATCTTGATCGGTGCATCCGTGGCAGCTTTCCGGTCCTCATACAAGATTTCATCCATTTCCGAAATCTCCGATTGCGAGTGGGACCAAAAAAGAACCTAGATCAGGACTTACGGAGGGGTATTTAGGGTATTTAGGGTTTAGGGTTTAGGGAGCAACGTTTAGCGAATAATCTTGTTACTGTATTTGATATTTTTTTGGGCTAAACACTAAACCCTGTGCTCTAAACAGTGTTCTCTATACAATCATATCTCGTATCGCTACAGACGCGCACACCGCTCCGAATACGGCCGGCAGGTAGGAGATAGTACCGTAGGCGGATTTCTTAAAATTTTTTCCATCGGTGAGCATGAGGCTTTTTTTGATGGGTTCATCGGGGGAGAAAACGACTTCCAATCCTTTTCGGATACCGTAGCGCGATTTGAGTTGTTTTCGGATCTGTTGGGCGAAGGGGCAGTTATAGGTTTCAGAAATATCAACTACTTGGAGGCGGGTAGGATCCAATTTGGCACCAGCGCCCATGCTGCTTACGAGGGGGATTTTTCGTTCCAGCGCGGTTTTGATAAAGGTGATCTTGGGGGTGATGCTATCGATGGCATCGATCAAATAGGTGGGTTGGGAAGCGAGAGAGTCAAGTACTTGTTCGGGGCGTATGAAGGAATCGATGACGTTCAAATCCAATTCCGGATTGATGGCTTTTAGGCGTTCGGCCATGATGGCCGCCTTTGAAATCCCGTGGTTGGTGGCCAGGGCGGGAAGTTGTCGGTTGCGGTTGGTGGGATCGACCACATCACCGTCGATGATGGTCATTTCCCCAATGAGCAATTGGGTTCGGGAGAGCCAGGACAGATCGGTGGTCATGCGTTCAATTCGAGTACAAATCAACAAAATCCTGCCCGCTCCCGAAGGGAAGAGTGGGTCCAGTTGCTCATTTTCACTCGAAAAAAAAATTTCTCTCTTGGCAGAGTGGGTATTTCGCATATATTTGTTTTCGGTTTGCTAATCAAATCCATTTAAATTCTAAAACCTTAAACCATGGCAACAAAAAAGAAAGCCGCTAAGAAAGCAGCTAAGAAGCCTGCGAAGAAAGCAAAAAGACCCGCCAAGAAAGCTGCGAAGAAAGCAGCGAAAAAACCAGCTAAGAAAGCTGTGAAAAAAGCAGTTAAGAAGAAAAAATCTGCACGCAAGCCTTCTGCTGCCTTCATGAAGCCCCTTAAGCCCAGCGCGAACCTCGCTGCGGTTGTAGGAAGCAATGCAATGCCCCGCACCGAAGTGGTGAAGAAGATCTGGGGGTACATCAAAAGGAACAAGCTGCAGGACAAATCCAACAAGCGCATGATCAATGCGGATGCTAAGCTTCTTGCCGTTTTTGGAGGTAAAAAGCAAGTGTCCATGTTTGACATGGCAAAGCATTTGGCCAAGAACCTGAGTTAAGAGCTGCTTTGCTTAACCTGAATGAAGGCACCTCCGGGTGCCTTTTTTCATGCCTTCCCCATTGTGTACATGGGTTGTACCGAGCGGATCGTCGATTGAAAAGAAGTCTAAGATACCGGTGTAATCAGGCAGCCTTGAACGCGCGAGCCTCGAAAGCGTATGCAGTCGCCGGGGTCACTGGCCAGCAGAACCACAGAAGCGTTGGAAGGAATGCGATGCAATTCCGCCGGGTTGGGTGGAGGGAGTGGATTCCCGGAGGGGGGAGCAAGTTTGGCAGCGTGGAAACAAGATTGGGTAAATCCTCAGGACCCATTTGACAGGGATCAAATCGCAGGACAACCCGGGTATAGCTTGGAATGATATCGGACAATCCGGGCGGGGGGTGGGACTTGAAATAATTGGTGAGTTGCCGTATCCGATCCGAAACCTTGGGATCGATCCGTTCTTCCAAGCGGATCTCCAGAGCGGTATCGCTTAGTAAATGAACGGAGGTATCGGGATCAAATCGCTGCATACCTGAACAAGATACCATCTTCCGTTTTATCTTTAATGCATGAGTGGATGGAACGGGACGGATGCGAGAAATTTTATTTCCAAATTGACGGTTCGGCGCGTGGGAAATGCCGCCCTGTTGTGGACCAGCTATCAATTGAGTCGCTTGATGCGTCGACCGATCCACTGGGGCAATCCGTATTCCTTATCGATCGAGCCGACGACCTCTTGCAATCTTCGGTGTCCGGAATGTCCGAGTGGACTAAGAGCCTTTACGCGCCCTACCGGCATGTTACAAACCGATTTTTTTTGTCGGACGATCGATCAACTTTACAAAGACCTCACGTATCTGGTCTTTTATTTTCAGGGAGAACCTTACCTGAACCCGGATTTTCTGAACATGGTTCGGTATGCGGCCGATAAGAAGATCTATACCGCCACTTCCACCAACGCCCATTACTTGAACGATGGAAATGCCAGGCGGACGATCGAAAGCGGTTTGGATCGACTGATCATTTCCATTGACGGTACCACACAAGAGGTGTACCAACAATATCGGGTGGGTGGAAAATTGGAAAAAGTGATCGAGGGGGCTAAGAACGTCGTGCGATGGAAAAAAGAATTAAAAAGCAATACTCCCTTCATCATTTTTCAATTTCTGGTGGTCAAGCCCAACGAACACCAGATCCAAGACGTGCAGGCGCTGGGCCGATCCATTGGAGTAGATGCGATCTGGTTAAAGACCGCGCAGGTTTATGATTACGAGAACGACCCGAACGGACTGATCCCGACGATCGGGAAATACAGCCGATATGAGCAATCCGTCGAGGGCATGCGCTTCAAGGGAAAGATCGCGAATCATTGCTGGCGACTGTGGCAGGATCCGGTGATCACGTGGGACGGGCTGGTGGCACCCTGCTGTTTCGACAAAGACGCTCAACACCGATTGGGCGATCTAAAGGCCCAATCCTTCCGAGAGATCTGGCGCTCCCCCGCCTATCGGGACTTTCGAAGCAAACTTTGGTCGGGCCGCCGCAACATCGACATCTGTGCTAATTGCAGCGAGGGCACCAAGGTCTGGGGATAAAAACTAACTGTCAAAAAAACGACCAAAATGTCATTAGAAAAAGACATACGCCAGAAGAAATTTCGAAACGATTTCCAAAAAGCAGCTGTCAACCTCCTGTATACGGTTGGTTGGCTGAAAGATCAGATGAAGTTGATCTTCGATCGGGAGGACATCACGCAGCAGCAATTCAACATTCTTCGAATTCTGCGGGGTAGTTTCCCGAATCCAATTTCTACACAGGTCATTCGGGAACGAATGCTGGAGAAGATGAGCGATGTGAGTCGCATCGTAGACCGGCTGGTTGTTAAAGGGCTGGTAAAGAAGGTTACGAGTGCGCGGGATCGGCGGCTGGTGGATGTACTGATTAGCGATAAGGGGCGTAAGCTTTTGGAGCGGCTGGATCTGCGGGAAGAAGAGATGGATGATTTTCTGAAAGGACTGACCGAGAAGGAAGCGATACAGCTGAACCATTTGTTGGACAAGCTTCGTCAAGCGAGAGAATGACGTAGTTTTGTAACATGCGTTTGAAACACACCTCTCTTTTATCATTATGGATATTGAGTGCTGTCATTTGCCTGGGTCAGGCATCTCCGGAGTTTCGGGGTGTCTGGATCGCTACGGTGAACAATATTGATTGGCCGCAGGCCCGAAGTAATGACCCAGCGAGGCAAAAAGCCGACTTCATTCGTCTGGCCGATTTGCATAAGCAAAATGGCATGAATGTTTTGGTCGTTCAGATTCGCCCTGCAGGGGATGCCTTTTATCCCTCTACACTCGAGCCTTGGAGTGAATTTCTAACCGGCAAACAGGGCGAGGCGCCGAATCCTTATTACGATCCGCTGCAATTCATGATCGAGGAAACGCACAAGCGGGGAATGGAGTTTCATGCCTGGCTGAATCCCTATCGGGCAGTGTTCAACATCAACACTTCCTCCGTTGCATCCAATCACATTACCAAAAAAAATCCGGAGTGGTTCCTGACCTACGGGGATAAAAAATATTTTGACCCGGGGAATAAAAAAGCGCAGGCCTTTGTGGTAAGCGTTGTTAAGGATATTGTGAAGCGGTATGCGGTTGACGCCATTCACATGGATGATTATTTTTATCCGTATAAGATCGCGGGGAAAGAATTTCCGGATGATGCGGGCTATCAAGCATCCGGAACGACTCTTTCGAAAGATGACTGGCGACGCAGCAATTGCGATTCGATCATTGTTGCCATTCACCGGGTGATGCGCGCCGAGCGACCTGAATGCCGGTTTGGTATATCGCCGTTTAGCGTTTGGCGAAACAAATCAAAGGACCCGGAGGGAAGTGACAGCAAGGCGGGTGTTACCAATTACGACGACCTCTATGCCGATATCCTCCTTTGGATGAAGATGGGGTGGATCGACTATGTTACCCCCCAGCTTTACCTGGAGATCGGTCACGATAAGATCGCATATGAAAAATTGCTTGAATGGTGGTCGAGACACAGTTACGGAAAACATGTTTATGTTGGACATGGTATTTATAGAGCGGGAGAGGGTAATTCGGTAAAATGGAAGAACCCCAACGAGATTCCCAATCAGATCAAATTATTGCGGGCAACCCCCAACATACAGGGCAGTCTCTATTTCAGCAGCAAATCCTTTGAGAAAAATCTTAACGGATGGAATGACAGTCTCCGAAACAATTACTACAAAGAACCCGCATTGGTTCCAGCCACCCCTTGGTTGAGCAAGGGAAAACCGACTACTCCGCAAGCCACGGTGACCACGTCAGGAAACAAACAGGTTTCGATCGAAATTCAGCCGGACGCGAAAAAAACAGCCGGACTTAAATACTATGTAATCTATAAACAATCCGGTGGCGCCGATAAAAAGATCGCCGCGATGCTGCCGGTCTCACAACCGCTGAAATGGACCGACCAACTTAACGAAAACGACCAATCCGTTCGCTACTGGATCACCGCCGTCAACCAAACCAACGAAGAAAGTACCCCACGCGAAAAAAAACTCACCAAATCATCCGCCACCTGGTCCATCCAATAACCAACTCCCAAACTGACCAAACTAACCAAACTCCCAAACTAACCAAACTTTTTATATGCCTGGATACGAACGCTGGAGCGACTTGGAACGAAAAGAGCTGATGGATGTGCTCGACAGCGGCATTTTGATGCGCTATGGATTTGACGGTGCGCGAAAAGGGCACTGGAAATCGAAAGCGTTGGAATCGGCCATTTGTGAAACGTTTGGTTGTGCGCATGCGCAGCTTACTTCGAGTGGAACGGCCGCGTTGACCACAGCGCTGAATGCATTGGGCGTAGGGTACGGCGATGAGGTGATCATGCCCAGTTTTACGTTCGTGGCTTCCTTTGAGGCGGTACTCAGTGTGGGGGCTGTACCGGTGTTGGCGGATATTGATGATACGCTCACGTTGGATCCGGCATTGGTTCGGCGCAAGATCACGCCGCGCACCAAGGCCATCATGCCGGTGCACATGTGTGGGAGCATGGCTGATATGGATGCTTTGCGGTCGATCTGTCGGGAACACAAACTTTGGTTGTTGGAAGATGCTTGTCAGAGTATTGGCGGGACGTACAAAGGCAAAAAATTGGGAACGATCGGTGATGCGGGTACGTTTTCATTTGATTTTGTGAAGACGATGACTTGCGGAGAGGGGGGTGTGGTGATGACCAACCACCAGGACGTCTATATAAAAAGCGATGGATATACCGATCACGGACACGATCATTTGGGGGTGGATCGAGGGGCGGACCTGCATCCGTTCATCGGATATAATTTTCGGATCTCGGAATTGCATTCGGCCGTAGGCCTTGCGCAGATCCGTCGCCTTCCCGAATTTCTCGAGACACAAGAAAAAAATCATCGTGCATTAAAAGCGTATTTGGCCGAGATCCCGGGTATTTCGTTTCGCCGCGTACCCGATCCGGCAGGCGACAGCCACAGTTTTATCAGCTGGTTTTTGCCAACGGCCGAGCAGGCGCAACGAGCCGTGGAGGCGTTGCGGGAAGCCAGGCTCTTGGCCGGTAACTTTTATTGGTACAACAACAATTGGCATTATATCCGAAAATGGGAGCACCTCAAAAAAGCGCTGACGTTGAGTGGCTTATCGCCGGAGATCAAGTCCCGCCTCGAAGCAGAAGCCAACGGCGATTTCGGCGCCAGCGATGCCATCATGAGTCGCTGTGTATCTACTTCAATCAGTTTGTTGTGGACCGAGGAGCAGATCCGCGAAAGGGGGATGCGCATGCGCGACGTCATTGCTCAATCGATTTGATCGATTGAGCAAAATCCTTCACGTAATTTTGTAGGGCCATGGCGCTCGGACAACGGCTGCAACAGAAACTGCAGCAAAAACTTTCTCCCCAGCAGATTCAGCTGATGAAACTGCTGCAGATTCCTACGGCCAATCTGGAAACCCGCATCAAAGAGGAGTTAGAGGAGAATCCGGCGTTGGAATGGGAGGTCGCCTCGCCGGCGGAAAGTGTTACAGGAACGGATGAGTATGCAGACACGACGGAGGAGCCGGCATCGGATTCTGTATCGGATATCTATAACGATATTGATGTCAGTCCCTATTTGCAGGACGGCGAAGATGAAATCCCAGAGTATCGATTGCAAACCAATAATGGAATACCAGAGATGGAAGATCGCCCTTTTCGGGATGTTTCTTCCGTCAGCTTTTATGAGGCGCTACTAGATCAGGTGCATTGGCTGGAGTTGAATGAAATCGAACAGCAGGTAGCGGAGCAGTTGATTGGGAGTTTGGAGGAGGATGGATATCTGCGCCGCGATGTGCAGGCAATTGTGGATGATTTGGCTTTCCGACAAAATGTATATGTCGACGCGGCACTGGTGGAAGACGTGTTAAAACGGATACAGGCATTAGACCCCCCGGGGATTGCAGCCAGAAATTTGCGGGAGTGTTTATTGCTGCAGGTCGAACGCTTGTCGGCCGAGGGCAGAGACGTGGCGTTGGCACGAAAGATCCTATCGGACTACTTCGAAGAGTTTACCCGAAAAAACTATGATAAGCTCCAGCGCGATTTGGAATTGACCGAATCAGCACTACGCGATGGATTGCAGCAGATCACCCAATTGAATCCCAAGCCGGGCGGGATCACCGAGGGAACAGCGCAGCAGCAATATGTGATCCCTGATTTTTTTGTTATCAATAATCAAGGGCGTCTGGAACTAACGCTTAACAGCCGCAATGCGCCGGAATTGCGTGTCAGCCAGGAGTACCGCGAAATGCTAAAGCAATACGATGCCGGAATCAAAAAGAATCAGTCTGAAAAAGAGGCAGTGTTGTTTATCAAACAAAAGATCGATTCGGCCAAATGGTTCATCGATGCCATTCACCAACGGCAGCAGACATTGACCAAAGTGATGACCTGTTTGCTCGAGTATCAGCAGCCCTTTTTTTTGACGGGCGATGAAACCGAATTGCGGCCAATGATATTAAAGGATATTGCCGGTAAGACGGGGTTGGACATCTCTACCATCAGCCGGGTGGCCAACAGCAAATTCGTACAAACGGAATTCGGAACCTATCGGTTGAAATTCTTTTTCAGCGAAGCGGTGAAAACCCAAAGCGGGGAAGAGGCTTCTACCCGGGAGGTTAAAAAAATATTATCTGAGCTAATCGAAGGAGAAGATAAAAAAAATCCATTAAGCGACGATCAACTAGCCGAGCTGCTAACGGGTCGAGGATATAACGTAGCCAGAAGAACGGTGGCTAAATACCGGGAACAAATGAATATTTCCGTGGCACGATTGAGAAAAGAATGGTAGGTAATCAACTTAGACTGAGGCAGTTCAACTCGATTTGAACAAGAAATATCCGGAAAACTGCAGGCCCTGTCGGTTGTTTTGTACTTTTGTGCTGCGGACGAACACCTCTTTAATTTTTTACCATGAAAAAAATTCTTTTTCTGCTTTTGTGCGTTGGGCTCTGGGGGAACGTAGACGCGCAGCGTAGCAACATAAAAAGATTGCAAGGGGTATATGACTCCATCAAGGCTGCCGGAATCCGCCATCCCGATGTGGTGATGGCCCAGTGCATACAGGAAACCGGATGGCTTGAATGCAACCGGTGTTGCCTCGGCTATAACAATCTATTCGGATTTTACAACAAGTCCAAAAAGTGCATGCGCTTTTCAACTGAGGGGGATTGCATTGCATACTATAAAAAATGGCAGGATAAGCGTTACGACAAGTGGCATAATACGTATCCGGGGCAGGACTATTTCCATTTTTTAAAATCAGTGAAATACGCAACAGGCGACAAGTACACAGCCGAGGTAAAGCCGGCGTTGGACTGGGTTAGAAAAAATTTGAGTCTTTAGGGACGGGGGTCGTTTCTTTTGCTTTTTTCCGAAGGTGTAGATTTCTGCATCTTGGGGTGTTGCAATCCTTTGATTTTGTCGATGTGGAAAGGTGTATGTGCCGCGAAAATGTTATTGATCACCAGTAACTCATTGATCCCTTCTTGTTTAAGCAGTGCTGCAAAATCACCTGTATAGTATCGCTGATCGACCACGATCACTTTTTCGTAATGATTGATCAAAAAAGGTGCGAAGGCATTTCCGTACGACTCCTTGATAAGGGCGATGCGGCGGCCATTTTTTTGCAGGGACTCGATCTTAACGACGGGAAGATCGCCTTGTAGGAAAACAGAGTAGCTGTTCCCCTCTTTTACTCCTTCTGCATACATTTTTGACTTTATCCAATTGGTTGTCTGGGTACCGTATCCGGAATAGAACCGCAGCGAGTCTCGAAAAAGAAAATAGCGAACGGAGTCGGGGTTGTTTTTCAAGGACGGATCCCGGGTCAGACGATACAAAGAACCCAGGAAACCGGGCTTTACCCGAGCGGGGATGGTATCCAGTGAGACGGGCGTAAATCCGGCCGTTGAACAAAAGGCCCGGTATGCATAATAGGCCCCCAGGCTCGTCCAATGATGATCGGTATTGAAATAAATGTATTCATCGCGGTGTTTACGAAGCTCATCAATGGCCCAGACTTTCTTGACGGACGGATCGAGTGTGTTGTAAATGTTTTCGATGGCCGGTCGGTTTGGCTTTTGAAGATTGCTGTACTTCTCGGTGATTTCAAATTCCAATGCCACGGGTATAATAAGATTATAAACCTGAAGGGGGGAGATTCCGAGTTTGGTAAATCCATTTACAACCGATGCGTATTGTTTTCCGATCGCGGGACCGCCGCCAAAGCGTTCGAAGGCCCGATTTTTAAATACAAAAACGCCTTTTTTGACTTCTCCCGTGGCACCATCATCGGATCGGTATGTATCATCCGTTTTGGGCAGGGTGTCGGGGGCGCTTTCGGATCCGCCGATCGGACCTGGATCGTAGTACGTTATTTCGGAGGATTGAAAGCCAATGCGGGAGCGGAAGAAAGAAGAGAACTCCATCCATCGGTCTCGTCCGGGAAAATGATCGGCGTAGTAGAGTTCGATGGCTCTGAAATAGTCGCCTTTCCAAAACAAACTGTCGGAGTAAACGGGAAAGGCTGCCAATGTTCGATTTTCTTTTTCAGATACGGTTTGCTTCGGCGCCAAGAGTGAATAGATCCCCCCCAGCGTAAGCAGGCTCACGAATAAGGCGACATTGAGCACCTGTCCGATTCGGGCAGCAGAAGGTTGGGGATGAAGGGTGGCAGACATGGGCGATCAGCTGTATTATTTCATGACTAAAAACGAAAGTAAATGAATGGATTGTAGCTCTTGCCTACCAATTGCGCCACGCAGAGAAATAAGATCGAAAGATTGATCAGAAGGGTGCCGGAGATCCGCAGTCTGACAGACAGAGACGATTGTTCAATTTTTTGGGAGAGCCAGGGATAGAGGGGCATGCAGGTCGCCAGAGCCAATAGCAGCCAGTACAGGTGGGTGGTCAGTGTATTTTTCAAATCCTCATATCCGGCTTCCGGCAAACTATATGAAAACAGTTTTTGTACATAGGCCCCCAGGAGGTGGGCATCGGTAAAATAGAAAATAACCCAGCCCGGAACAATGATGGACAAGGCGTATACATGAGAGATCCAGACGGGTGCCCGATCCAATAATTTTTGCAAGAAGGCTTTCTCCAGGGCGATGAAAACAAAAAAGTATAGTCCCCAGAAAATAAAATTCCAACTGGCTCCATGCCAGAAGCCGGTCAGAAACCAAACGATGAAAAGGTTGAAATAGGTATTTTTTTTATTCCCGCCCAAGGGAATGTATACATAGTCGCGAAAGATGCTTCCGAGGGAGATGTGCCACCGTCGCCAAAAGTCGCTGATCGAGCGGGCAATGTAGGGATAATTGAAATTCTCCCGGAAGTGGAATCCAAACATGCGGCCCAGTCCAATTGCCATGTCCGAATAACCGGAGAAATCGAAATAGATCTGTAGCGCGAACATGATCAATCCCGTCCAGGCCTCGGCGGTTGAAAGCCTGGACAGTTCCAGCAGCGTCAGCGGATCGCTGTTGTCTCCCATGTATTTTCGGACCAGCTCGGCGGCGATGTTAGCCATGATCACCTTCTTGAAAAGTCCCACGCAAAAACGAGTGATCCCCAAACTGAAATCGTTCAGGTTTTCATTTCGGCGGTCGATCTCGTGTGCCACGTGTGCGTAGCGGATGATGGGGCCGGCAACGAGGGAGGAGTAGAGAGAGACGTACATCAAAAAGTTGGGAAAACTCCGTTGCGCGGAAATGTCTCCTCGATAAACGTCCACCACATAAGAGATGGTATGAAACGTGTAAAAGGAGATTCCGATGGGCAGGGCGTATCCGGGAGCAGTGAAGCTCGTTCCCAACAGCGCATTGATCTGATCAACTAAAAAGACATCGTACTTGAATGTAGCCAGCAACCCCAGGTTCAGGCAGATAGTGAATAGGAGTCCCCATTTCCCCCATCGCGTGCCCCGGTATCGCTCAATGAACAAGGCATTGGCCCAATCCAACAGCGAAGAGAGGATCAGCAAGCTGATCCAGATGGGTTCTCCCCATCCATAAAAAGCCAATGAAAACACGATCAATACCCCATTGCGCCAAGCATAGTTACGCGTAGTGTAATAAAGAAATAGATTCAGGGGCAGGAACAAAAAAAGGAAAAGCAGACTGGCAAATACCATAGCGGATCGGTATAACACATCCAATCTGCGCTGCGATCGGAATAGAGGTTAAAAATAAGACATTTGAATCGGTTGCAAAAGTTGAGGCGCAAGATTCGAAATCCGCCGCTTTCTGCCGAGAAAATAATAACTCAATTCATTACCTTGCCAACGCATGAAACCGCTGAAGCTAAACAGACTTTTTTTTCAGTTTCTTTCTTGGGTCTTGCACCCCGTCTTTCAACCGGTATGGGTGATTGCCTTCCTTCTTTTTTGTGAAATGTCAACCGCATTTCTTGGATTTCGTCCATTTCAGCGCTGGTTGATTTTAGGACAGGCATTTACGCTCTATGCATTCTTCCCGTTAGTAACCGTTGGACTTCTAAAAGCCCTGGGATTTATAGAGTCCGTTCAATTGCGGACCCAACGAGAACGAGTTATCCCCCTGCTTGCTGCCGGCATTTGGTATTTCTGGATCTGGTACGTCTGGAAAAACCTGCCCGATTATCCGGCCGAATTGGTGCGGCTTACCTTGGCCATCTGGACGGCCTCCTGGGCAACCCTAATGATCAATACTCGAATGAAGATCAGTTTGCATACAATATCAGCCGGACTGATGCTGACGTTTCTCTGTCTTTGGTCGCTGAATCATCCCTACGGAGCCGGTATCTATCTGCCCGTCGCGAGCTTGTTGGCCGGACTCATTGGGGCTGCGCGTTTTGTCGTTTCCGATCACACGCAAACAGAGGTTTACGCGGGGTATGTGCTGGGCATAAGTGCTATGTTGATCATTCATTTTTTCTACTTGTAATCGGTCGAAGGCAAACAAGGAAATCTCCCTTCGTTGCTATCCATGATTCTCCCTTCTTGGAGCCAGCGGGGATTGAAGCCGAGGGTTTAGTATAAAATATTTCTCTGTAAAGAATTATAATTCAATGCTAAACCCTAAACCCTGTTCTCCAAACCTAATTCTCTAAACAGTCTCCTTCCCGGTTTTCCCCCCAATTCCCCAGAAAAAAAACTCCAAAAAAATTAGTTTTATTTTGCTAAATCCATTAGTTTTGCCCTATTAACCATTCAGCCAACTGGCTACGACCCTTTAAAAAACAACTTATGGCAAAGACCGAAAAAACAACCGAAACCGCTCCCAACGCAGAGAAATTCAAGGCCCTTAAACTCACCATGGACAAGATCGAGAAAGACTATGGTAAAGGCAGTGTTATGATGATGAATGAACGAGGGGAGATGCAGCAAGAAGTGATCTCAACCGGATCCATCGGATTGGATGCGGCGTTGGGGATTGGCGGACTTCCCCGCGGGCGTGTCGTAGAGATCTACGGCCCCGAATCCTCGGGTAAAACCACCATTGCTACCCATGTAATAGCGGAAGCACAGAAAAAAGGAGGCATGTGCGCCATCATTGATGCAGAGCATGCGTTTGACAGCTCCTATGCCAAAAAATTAGGCGTGGATGTTGATAACCTACTGATCTCCCAACCCGACTACGGAGAGCAGGCGCTGGAGATCGCGGACCGACTGATCCTTTCCGGCGCACTGGACGTTCTGGTGATCGATTCTGTAGCGGCCCTGGTTCCAAAAAGCGAGCTGGAGGGAGAAATGGGCGACAGTAAAATGGGATTGCATGCCCGCTTGATGAGCCAAGCACTCCGAAAGCTCACGGCCACCGTCTCCAAGACCAATACCATCTTGATCTTCATCAATCAATTGCGCGAAAAAATCGGCGTCATGTTCGGAAATCCCGAGACAACCACCGGTGGAAATGCCCTTAAGTTTTATGCCTCCGTTCGACTGGACATTCGCCGCACCCAACAAGTGAAAGATGGCGACGAAGCCATCGGCAACCACGTAAAAGTAAAAGTGGTCAAGAATAAAGTGGCCCCGCCCTTCCGTGCCGCCGAGTTCGACATCATCTTCGGAGAAGGAATCTCCAAAACCGGAGAGATCGTTGACCTGGGTACCGAACTCGAGATCATTCAAAAAAGCGGTAGCTGGTATAGCTACAACAGCGACAAACTGGGACAAGGACGGGATTCCGTCAAACAACTCCTGGTAGACAATCCCGAACTGGCCAACGAGATCGAAACCAAGATCCGCGAAAGCATCAAGGAAATGCAGAACAACTAACTGCTGTTTTTTCGTTGTATATAGATGGGTTAACACCCCGACCGCCCCGGCCGTCGGGGTTTTTTATGGAGAAATCGCCCATTTCAATGTTTAAACATCGTATATTTGCCAACCATTTCCTCGGCTACTTGTATACTGTACGAATCATGAAACTTCCCTTCACAAATAAGATCCGTATCCGCATCTTTTGGGCGCTGTTCGCCCTGGGACTGGGTATCGGGGGAGGAATTGCCTATTACTTGTTCACCGAAAAATTTGAGGACACCAAATTGGTTAAAGCAGCACATGCTTCCTCGGCGCTAGCATTTCTCAAAGAATTTCAGAACAACGACTCGCTCGCCAATGCCCGGTATCGCAACCAGATCGTAGAACTGAGCGGTCGCATCAGCGCCCTCGAACAGGCGGATACCAGCGCCAACCTTAAGATCAATGCCGATGGCACAGGCGACTACCTCATTTTTGATTTTCAACAGGAAGATGCCAAGGAAACAAAAAAATTACAGCAGGGCGACAGCGTTACCATTCGAGCCGCCTGCAGCGGCAGCAGCTACAGCCGCATCCTGAACAGCCGCTCGGTCCAATTCCAACGAGCCACCCTCATTAAAAAATTTTAAACACCATACCATGAAACATTTCTTTATTGCTTTTACACTGACGGTTAGCACCTTCTCTCTGTTCGCACAAACGAAGACCACCACCTCGGCCATCGTGGCCTTTGATGCCACCACTGCATTGGATGCCCTCCCCAAAGCGGAGAACAAAACAGCGGTGGGAATGATCGATACCAAAACCGGACAAGTCGGATTTGAAGCCGCCGTAAATAATTTTGCATTCAGCAACCCAACCATCCAGGAACATTTCAATGAAGAGCGCTGGCTGAATTCTGCCAAATTCCCCCTGTTCACCTTCCAAGGAAAGATCACCAACCTCAACAAAGTGAACTTTGCAAAAGACGGCACCTACACCGTTTCGGTAGAGGGAACAATGACGATCAAGGACAAAACAAATCCCCTCTCCACTACCGCAACCCTTGTGGTAAATAAAGGTGCGATTCGGACCACCGCTGGCTTCTCGATCAAATTATCTGATTACGGAGTAGATGTCGGCACCCGCGGTAAAATCTCCAATGAACCCAAGATCACCGTCTCAGCCGATTTCAAATAATTTTTTTCGCAAATAAGTAAACCGCTCCTCGGAGCGGTTTTTTTATGCCCTCCCTCCAAGCCCATTGAGTAACTTGCAGCATGGCCTTTGAATTGCACAGCCCCTTTGCCCCCGCCGGCGATCAGCCACAGGCCATTCAACAGCTGACAGAGGGAATTCTGAACGGTGAAAAATACCAAACCCTCTTGGGCGTAACGGGAAGTGGAAAAACCTTCACCATCGCCAATGTAATTCAAAACATCCAACGCCCCACCTTGGTGCTGACCCACAATAAAACCTTGGTGGCCCAACTCTACGGCGAATTCAAACAATTCTTCCCCGAAAATGCCGTCGAGTATTTTGTTTCGTATTACGACTACTATCAACCCGAAGCCTACCTGCCCGTCAGCAATGTATACATCGAAAAAGATCTTAGCATCAATGAGGAACTGGATAAACTCCGACTCCGGGCAACCACCAGCCTGTTGAGTGGCCGGCGAGATATCCTCGTGGTCGCTTCCGTGAGCTGCATCTATGGAATGGGCAACCCCACCGAATACGAAAACGGCATCATCCGCATCCAAAAAGGACAAACCCTTTCGCGACAAGCTTTTTTGCATGCACTGGTGAATTCATTGTATCAGCGCACGACCATCGATTTCAGTCGGGGGCAATTCCGCGTAAAAGGCGACACGATAGATATCAATTTGCCGTATGTAGACTGTGGATACCGCATCACTTTCTTCGGCGACCAGATCGAAAGCATCGAAACCCTGGAGCTCATCAGCGGCAAACGCATCGGAGAAATCGACAGCGCCGCGATCTTTCCGGCAAATTTATACGTAGCCCCTAAGGACATCATGCAGCAAGTGATCTACGAGATTCAAGATGAACTCGGCGCACAAGTCGATTATTTCAAACGATCGAATAAAATGATGGAAGCGCAGCGACTCAGCGAGCGCGTCAACTACGACCTAGAAATGATCCGGGAATTGGGTTATTGCGGAGGCATCGAAAATTATTCCCGCTTCTTCGATCGGCGCCTGCCCGGCACCCGACCGTTTTGTTTGATGGATTATTTCCCAAAAGATTTTTTACTGGTGATCGATGAGAGTCACCAAACCATCCCCCAAGTAAGCGGCATGTACGGAGGCGATCGAAGTCGAAAACTCACCTTGGTCGATTTCGGATTTCGATTGCCCTCGGCGCTCGACAATCGCCCGCTCAACTTCCCCGAATTCGAATCGCTCACCAATCAGGTTGTATTCGTATCCGCCACTCCCGGTCACTATGAACTGGACAAATGCGAAGGCATCGTGATAGAGCAGGTGGTGCGGCCAACCGGACTCCTCGATCCGCCCATCGAGGTTCGTCCCACCCACAACCAAATCGATGACCTGCTCGACGAGATCGACAAGCGTGTCAAAGACGGCGACCGCGTGCTGATCACCACGCTTACCAAACGCATGGCAGAGGAAATGGACAAGTACCTGAAACGAATCGAAGTGCGATCCAAATACATCCACAGCGATGTGGATACGCTGGAGCGAGTGGAGATCCTACGCGACCTTCGCCTGGGGCGCATTGATGTACTGGTGGGCGTGAACTTGCTGCGTGAAGGATTAGACCTCCCGGAAGTATCGTTGGTGGCTGTGCTGGATGCCGACAAGGAAGGTTTTCTCCGAAATGAAAAATCGCTTACCCAAACCGCCGGGCGTGCGGCTCGAAATATAAAGGGGCTGGTCATTTTTTATGCTGACAAAATCACTGAAAGCATGCGCCGCACCATTGAGGAGACCAACCGGCGGCGTAATAAGCAAATGGCCTATAACGAAGCCCATGGCATCACGCCCATGACCATCAAAAAATCGATGCTTGATGTGCTGGGTCAAACCTCGGTACTGGAGATCAAGGTTTATGATCCCGATCATCCTTATGCACAAAAGGAAATCACCGCTCAGGTCGCCGAAGAAACTGCGCTATATGAGGAGTCGGTCGAGGAGCTGCCGACCCCCCAACTCGAAAAACAAGCCCGCTGGTTGAAAAAACGAATGGGAAAAGCAGCGAAGGACATGGATTTCATGGAAGCGGCGAAGCTGCGCGACGACCTGATCGCCCTGCAAAATCTCCTCGAAAAAAGAAAAAAATAATCCCCTTTCGGCCCCCCTCGTTTGTACATTTGAGGGATGGATAAACGGGTCTTTTTGCTTGACGCCTTTGCACTGATCTTTCGGGCCTATTATGCCCTGATCCGTAGTCCCCGCATCAGCTCCACCGGCAAGAATACCAACGCGCAATTCGGATTCACCAACTCTCTGGTAGAACTCATCAACAAACAAAAGCCCTCCCACCTGGCGGTTTGTTTCGACACCAAAGCTCCCACCGAACGCCATGCCGATTATGCCGATTACAAAGCCAATCGCCAGGAAACCCCGGAAGATATTTTAGCGGCCGTGCCCGATATCAAGGCGATCATTAGCGGGTTCAACATCCCCATCATCGAAATGGACGGGTACGAGGCCGATGACATCATCGGCACGCTCAGCAAACAAGCGGAAGCGGCCGGGTATGAAGTGTTGATAGTTACGCCTGACAAGGATTATGGTCAACTCGTTTCCAATAAGATCAAGATCTACAAACCTTCGTATCAGGGCAACGGTGTAGAGATCATGGGTCCCGATGAAGTCTGTGCCAAGTGGAACATCAAATCCGTCGATCAAGTCATCGATATGCTCGGCATGATGGGAGATGCCGTTGACAATATTCCGGGCATCCCGGGCGTAGGCGAAAAAACCGCCGCGAAATTGCTTGCGGAGTATGGAACCTTGGAAAACGTTCTTGCAAATGCAGATCAGATCAAGGGGGCGATGGGAGAAAAAGTTCGAAACGGAAAGCAGCTGGCGATAACATCGAAAAAACTGGCTACGATCCTGACCAACGTCCCCGTCGAATTCCACGAAGAGGATTTCAAACTAAAAGATTGGAATAAAGACGCTCTTCGAGCGGTATTCACGGAGTTGGAGTTCCGAACCCTGGGAAAGCGTTTGCTGGGTGAAGAGATTCCCTCTGCGGTTCCGACGGTCATTGAAAAAGAAATGCCTCGTGGGGTACAGACCGATCTGTTCGGTAACATCATTGAGTCGCCCGTCCCGCAACAAAGAGAAGAAGACGTTGAACCGGTTCATCTAGCAGCAGACAAGAACATTCACAACACCCCACACGAATATTTACTGGCAGATACTCCAAAAAAGATAAATGAATTGATCGCTGAATTGCAACAACATTCGGAGATCTGTTTTGATACCGAGACTACTGGCGTGGATGCTAATACGGCGGAGTTAGTGGGAATGAGTTTTTCCGTCCGCCTCGGCTGTGCCTGGTTTGTGCCCTTTCCGAGCGGTACCGACGAAATTAAAAAAGCGATCGAACCCTTCAAGGGTTTGTTTGCAGATGCGAGAAAAACCTGGGTCGGGCAAAATATCAAATACGATCTATTGGTGTTGAAATGGCTAAGTGTGGAAATGGCCGGATCTGTTTTTGATACCATGCTGGCGCATTACGTGATCGAGCCGGAGGGAAAACACGGGATGGACGCGCTGAGCGAGAAATACCTGGGCTATGAGCCCATTCACATTGAGGAGTTGATCGGTAAAAAAGGAAAGAATCAGGGGAACATGCGTGATGTGGAGCCAGCGAAACTAAAAGAATATGCCGGAGAGGATGCAGACATCACCCTGCAACTGAAACAGAAATTTGTGCCGTTGCTCAAGCAAAAAGAAGTGGTTCGTGTATTTGAGGAAGTGGAGAATCCGCTTGTAAAAGTATTGGCTGACATGGAATACGAGGGCATTCAGATCGATGTGCCCTTCCTCAATGAATACTCCAAAGAACTGGATCGCGAAGCTCGGGCAGCGGAAGAGCGGGTATACAAAGAAGCCGGCGTGCGCTTCAACCTCGGCTCGCCCAAACAATTGGGAGTGGTATTATTCGATAAGCTCAATTTGGATCCATCTGCTAAAAAAACCAAAACTGGACAATACCAAACGGGCGAAGAAGTGTTGCTGAAGTTGGCGGCGAAGGGGCATGATATCGTAGATTCGATTTTGGCCTTTCGCGAGTTGACCAAATTGAAATCGACCTATGTGGATGCCCTGCCGGAACTGATCAACCCCAAAACAGGCAGGGTGCACACTACATATGGACAGGCCGTTGCGGTAACCGGTCGGCTTGCCAGCAACAATCCGAACCTGCAAAATATTCCGGTGCGGACCGACCGTGGAAAAGAGATCCGAAAAGCCTTTATTCCCCGCAGCGAGGACTATATTCTTCTCTCAGCCGATTATTCACAGATCGAATTGCGGATCGTGGCTGCGATCAGTGGAGATGTAAACATGTGCACGGCGTTCCGATCAGGCACTGATATTCACACTGCCACGGCGGCAAAAGTTTACAACATTGCCGAATCGGAAGTGACCAAGGAAATGCGGTACAAGGCCAAGAGCGTGAATTTCGGGATCATATATGGACAAGGGGCATTCGGACTAGCCGATAACCTGGGCATTTCCCGAACCGAAGCCAAAGAGATCATTGATAACTACAAGAAACAGTTTCCGGGTATACAGCGCTACATGGATGAAACCATCGCCTTTGCCAAACAGCACGGATATGTACAAACCCTAATGGGTAGAAAACGTTGGTTAAAAGATATTACCTCTTCGAATTTTACCGTACGTGGTTTTGCGGAGCGCAATGCCATCAATTCACCCATACAGGGAACGGCTGCCGACATGATCAAGCTGGCCATGCAAAAAGTACATGTAGAGATGAAAAAGGCGAAGATGAAAAGTCGGATGATCTTGCAAGTGCACGATGAACTGGTTTTCGATGCACATCGAACAGAAGTTGCTGCATTAAAGCCAATGATCCTTTCCTGTATGGAGTCGGCCCTCCTGCTTCCGAATGAAGTACCCGTGATCGCCGAATGCGGCGAAGGAAAAAACTGGTTGGAAGCGCATTGATGGGCGCGGGTTATTGATTGTTTCGCTCACGCCGTTGTCCGCCACCACCACCGCCCGGTCCACCGGGTCCTCCAGGTCCTCCCATTCCACGAGGGCGCATGGTGGGTTGGATCTTTTCTTTCCAGATCAGGAATTCCTCTTTTGTAAGTATGGTGCTGATAATATCATCTTGTATATCAGAGAATTTTTTCATCTCTGCCATAATTGTCTCTCGGTCGGGTGTTTCTCCGCTATTCATCATTTCTTGCCGTCTTTCTTCTTGTCGACGAAAAAGAACTTTTAGCGCAGTATCAAGGGCAACCAACTGGCCAGAGTCGATCGCAAACGCGCTGTCTAATTTCTGAGTGATGCGACTTACTCTTTCCTCCACGGTTGCTCGCTGGCCAAAACCCATCCCTTGTGCCTTCAACCGGTTTAGGGGAAAAAGGGGCAGCAAAAGAAGGAGGTAAAGAAGCTTTTTCATGAGATTGCTTTTAGATTTAACGAATTTCCGTCTTTTTTCTATTTGGCCTTGTTAAAATATCTATTCAATGCAGAAACGGGGGTATCTTGCTGCGCTAAATCCATTCTAATGGAGTATAACAAACTGGTGGCGGTATCCGGATTGCCTGGATTATTTGAGTTGTTGACAACCAAGTCGGACGGAGCCATTGTGCGCGGATTGGATGACGGGCAAACCCGGTTTGCAGCGAATCGGAGTCATCAATTTTCTCATTTGGAGAGTATTGAGGTGTTCACCCAAGCAGAAAATGCCAATTTGATCGAAGTGTTCCAAGCCATGGGAAAAGCGGGCAAGCCCCTTCCCAATGAAAAGGATGCGGATGCCATCAAGAACTACTTCGGGTCGGTTTATCCGGCGTTCGACTTTGATCGGGTCTATTCGAGTGACTTGAAAAAAATGGTTAAATGGTTCGCCGTATTACAAAAACATCAGGTTGAGTTGAAACTGAGTGAGCCCGAAGCCCCCGAAACGAATGAATAATATGGCCGCTTCCTTGATCGAAAAAAAGACTCGTTGTTATTTGCCCGAAGCATTTCGGATCGACTCTTGGGAAGATCTCTCTTCCTACTTTGAAGAATTGGAGTCCAGGATTCTGTCCTCAAAAGAAGATTTGGAAAAATGGCTGCGGGACTGCAGCGAGTTGGAGTCGGTCGTAAGTGAGGAGGTTTGCTGGCGACAGATCCGAATGACCTGCGATACGGAAGATCCGCAATTGGCCGAGTCGTTCGAGTTTTTTATGACTTCGATTCAGCCGATGATTCAGCCGGTAGCGGACCGCCTGAATCGAAAATTGATCGATTGTCCGTTTACAGCAACCCTCGACTCCGAAAAATATTTCACCTACCTCCGAAACGTTCGCAAGAACATTGAGCTGTTTCGGGAATCGAATGTTCCTATACAATCTGCCCTCGCGGTAGCGCAACAGGAGTATGGTGTGATTTCCGGAAAGATGACTATAGAGGTAAAAGGAGCGGAATACACGCTTGCGCAGGCGTCTAGATTTTTAGAGGACCCCGATCGTTCCTTAAGAAAATCCGTCTATCATAAGATATTTCAACGCCGTGCGCAAGACAGAGAAAAGCTGGAGTCCCTATTTGAAGGGCTTCTTGAAAAAAGACAACAGCTTGCGCTCAATGCCGGATACGCCGATTATCGCTCCTATCGGTTTGCTGAGCTGGGGCGATTTGATTACTCCCCGAAAGATTGTGAGCTTTTTCATCGGGCGGTGCGCGAGCAGGTAATGCCTCTGGTAAATGAACTAATGGAGGCCAAGCGAAAACAGCTGGGTGTAGATCGACTGAGGCCTTGGGATCTGGAGGCGGAGCCCATCGGCACACAACCGCTTCGTCCGTTTCAGGCAGGAGATGAGTTGATTGAAAAAACCATTGGCTGTCTGCAGCGATTGGATCCTTTTTTCAGTTCCTGTATATCCACGATGCTGGAAATGGGTCGGCTGGATGTAGAGAGTCGCAAAGGAAAAGCGCCGGGCGGGTATAATTGTCCCCTTGCCGAAACCGGAGCCCCATTTATTTTTATGAATGCCGCCGGAACCTTAGACGACGTAACGACCATGGTACATGAAAGCGGGCATGCGGTACATTCTTTTTTGTGTCACCCGTTAGAACTAAATGGTTTCAAGGAATATCCTACTGAGATCGCTGAGGTCGCCAGCATGAGTATGGAGTTGTTCACGATGGACCATTGGTCGAATTTCTTTTCGGATCCAAAGGAATTGAAGCGTGCGAAGCAACAGCAGCTGGAACGAGTCATACTGCTGTTTCCCTGGATCGCTACCATCGATGCTTTTCAGCATTGGCTTTATTTACACCCCGGCCATAGCCGCGCGGAAAGAGAGACTGTCTGGCTCGAGATCTTGGACACCTATACCTCTCCGGTCGTGGATGTAACCGGAACTGAATCCTATCGATCCATTCTTTGGCAACGACAATTGCATTTATTTGAAGTGCCATTTTATTATATCGAATATGGGATCGCGCAGCTGGGAGCCATTGGCATGTGGCAGCAGTATCAGCAAAATCCTGATTTGGCATTGAGCCGATATCGAAAAGCGCTTCAGGCGGGAGGCACCCGCACGTTACCGGAGCTATTTGCACTGGCCGGACTCCAGTTCGATCTATCTCCTCAGCACATTGGAACGTTAATGCGCTTTGTGAAAACAGCCTTGGAAAAGATCGGTCACTGACAAGAGGGGCACTGACCCGACACCACCATTTCTACTTGATTGATCGAATATCCTTTGGGCAATTTGATGGAAGGAGTTGCCACACTATCCAGACAATAGGTATTGTCGCATCGCTTACAAACAAAGTGAACGTGATGATCGTGGTGGTGACCCGAGGCGCATTCATCTTTACAGAGTGCATAACGAATGCTATTGTCATTCGTGGGAATGGAATGGATCAATCCTTTGTCCACGAAGGATTGCAGCGTACGGTAAATAGTAACGCGATCATAGCGTGCGCCGAGTTTTTTCTCAATATCGGCATGGGCCAAAGCCCCTTTTCGGCTTAGAAATATGACTAAGATGTCTTTTCGTCCGCCGGTTACACTAAGTCCGTGTGCCTTGAGGAGTGCGATGGATTCTTCTTGATGCACGGTAGCCATACTATAATTTTTTTACGGGCGGGTCGTTCAGTAAGTTACGGGCCGACTTGATCAAGTCTTTTACTTCGGAAGGTTTGAGTCCGTCTATGATCTTTCGTACATCTCCATTTTGATCCACCAGCGCCCAGAATTGTGTATGCAAAAAATCATCTTCGATATTGGCCGGATTGTTCGCCGGGTCATCGATGGTATAACTCACCCGCGCGACCGTGTACAAACTATCTTTTCGGCCCGTCACAAAAATCCAGCGACGGGTATCCACTTGCATGGAGTCGCTGTACTTTTTTAGTTGTGGCACGGAATCCGTTTCCGGATCACAGGTGTGGGAAATGATCTTGAAATTAGGTTCATCGCGAAACGCTTCGTAAACAAGGCGCATGTTGTTGTTCATGCGGGGACAAATTCCCTTACAGGTAGTAAAGAAAAACTCGGCTACGTATACCTTGCCGATAAAATCTTTTTCCGTTACCGGCTGTCCGTCCTGATTCTGAAATTGAAACGGTCTTACATAACTGACAGGAGTCACCTTTGGCGTTGAAAATCCCGGGATCAACTGTGTCAAGGCAAAATAAAACAACCCGATCAGCGCTCCGAAAAAACCAAAATAGATCCAACCCTTTTTCGACATAAGAACACAAAGATACAACCAGATAGGGGTTGTCTTGCAACCATGTTGCTTTTTTGTACTTTCATGAGATGTTTCGAAAGATCAATTGGGATGCCTGGGGAATCGGGGCCTCGCTGGCCTGCGCGATCCACTGCGCCCTGTTGCCCCTGTTTTTTACTTCGCTTCCGCTCTTTGGTGTTAATATTATACACAATGTTTGGTTTGAGGCGGGGATGATTGGTCTCGCTTTGGGAATTGGAACCTATAGTTTGTGGCATGGATACCAGAAACATCACCATCGTTTTCGGCACCTGATTTTCTTTTATATCGGATCCGGCTCTCTGATTACTAAACAATTTTTCATCCGCTACGAAAATTGGCTGCTGGTGCCCGCCGTAATCCTAATTATTCTGGCCCATGTACAGAATTATCGGGCTTGTCGAGTACATGATCATGGGCATGCCGAAGACTGTGAACATTAAAGTTTGGGCAGTTTGGATAGTTTGGGAGTTAAAAGTTTTTAGTTATGAAGTTTTTAGTTGTAGCGTTTGTGTTGGGATTGATTTCGTTTCAAGCCTTGGGGCAGGAGGCGGAGATACGGGCATTATTGGCTAAGCAAACGGAGGCCTGGAATCGGGGCGATGTGGAAGGGTTCATGGAGGGGTATTGGAAGAATGATTCTCTGATGTTTATTGGCAAATCGGGGATTACGTATGGCTGGCAACAAACGCTGGACAATTACAAGAAAGGATATCCGGATAAAACGGCGATGGGGCAACTGACCTTTACCCTGATCGAAATGAACCTCCTCTCGAAAAAATATTTCTCCGTCGTCGGAAAATGGCACCTGAAACGAACCATCGGTGATCTAAGCGGACACTATACCCTTCTTTTGAAAAAGATCAAGGGGAAATGGGTGATTGTGAAGGATCATAGTAGTTAGAGTGAATTGTCCGCTGTCCACCGGCCGCAGTCCGCGGAGATTGGATATTCGACATTGGACTGCATCGGACACCGGACTTCGGACATTGGACTACTTCGCTGCCCTCAACCGAAACAAATACCGAATCAATCCAAAAAGGGCAACAGCTACACAGATATAATAGATCAAGCAAACCCAAAAGGGGTAGCGTTCGGGAAAGGCCAATCCAAAATAAAAACCTATGGTGGCGGAACCGATCATCCAAATGAGGGTCCACGTCAAGGCATTAATGATACGTATAAAAAACCGGCTTACTTGGGGATCCCAACCTTGTTCCATAGTATAGATATCAAGTCATAACAGAATTACCGGCGTATTGTTGGGGGGATTCGAAGAGAGTTAAAAGCAGCTCGAGAACCATTGAACACGTTGAAATCTACCCCCGTACTAATCCCATTCACACGACCCCGGTCGTTATGCTGCCAGAACGACCAGCCCGCAAACACCCGGGGCACACAGCGCTCATAATAATGAGCAACCCAAAGCGGATAAGCAGAAAAATGAATAAGTAAATAGCGATTATAAAATTTCGCATTGGAATAAATGATCGGTTTAACCTTATAGTGTTGCTCTAACCGAACAATCCACTCCCGAACACCCTCTACCAGTTGCTGTGGCGTTACCCCTCCCAACTCTTCTACATCCAGCACGGGAGGAAGATCCCCCGGCAGCAAACGAACTTGACGAATAAAGTGCTCGGCCTGTTGACGTCCGCTCAACTGAGGTTTAAAATAATGATAGGCGCCCCGAACCATTCGAGTGCGACTGATCATCCGCCAATTTCTTTCAAATTGAGGATCGGTGTACTGCAATCCCTCTGTTGCTTTCATGAAACCAAAATCAAGCCGGAGCAATTGAACATTCATTTCGGAAACAGCTTCCCAATCAATCGTTTGCTGGTAGCGAGAAACATCTATGCCATGTATCGAGTAGCCGGTTGGTATAGAAATGCCTAGGGTAGAGTAGCGCGCCTTGGAGGGGCAGCTATAGAAACGGTACTGATAATAAAACCACCCTATACCGGCGAAAAGAAGGAAAAGTAAAAAGACAATTATAGCAGCGAGACGAGCCCGTCTCTTTTTAAAAAACTTCATCGGCACCCTTATTAACTACTTAACGATCCGAAGTTTCGCATATTGTAACATGATCTTTTTCTCTCCATTTTTTTCAAATTGGACAGTGGCGATCGGGTTGTGAGCTGATCCTTCCATTTTAACAACTTCTCCAAATCCGAATTTTTGATGTTCCACACGCTGACCTTCTTGCAGATCAGAGGTGTCGCTAGGCTCAAAATCCGAACTGGGGGTGTGGGGGTTTACTTTGGGACTTGCGGGCTTGGCCGGTTTCCAGGTTGAGTTGTCCAAAGCGGCCTTTTCCTGATAATAGGACTTTGTCTGTGTTTGAGGACGTCCCGATTCCCCGTCATCCGAGGTTTTCCATCCCCGCATCCGTTGATTGGCTGCTGCACCGCCCCATCGGGTACCGGGAGTCGCCGAATGTCCCACCAAAGAACGCTCTACCCGATCGACGGGGATTTCATCCAAAAAACGACTAGGCTCATTTTGTACCAGTTGTCCGAAACGATACCGAGTGTTTGCATAGGTGATCCACAACCGCTCTTTGGCCCGGGTGATCACGACATAAAAAAGTCGACGCTCTTCCTCTAGTTCTTCCCGCGTGTTGATGGCCATCGCATTGGGAAACAACATTTCTTCAAGTCCAACCGCAAACACGCCCCGAAACTCCAGCCCCTTTGCGGCGTGAATCGTCATCATCTTCACCGTATCGGCGTTGGCATCCGCCTCATCCGCATCGGTCAGCAACGTGATTTGCTGCAGATAAGCGCCCAGGCTTTTGTCGACCAATTCTCCATCTTCCGTATCCGGACTTTCCGTCCATTCCTTTATTGAGTTCAACAACTCCTGAATATTCTCATAGCGCTGTACCCCCTCGGTGCTTTTATCGTTGAATAGCTCCTTGACTACGTTTGTCTGTTTCCCGACGTGAAAAGCCAAGTCATATGCGTTGCTGTTGGACAACATACTCTGAAAGCTGCGAATCATTGTGGTAAAGTCCTCCAAAGCCGTAAGGGTCCCTGCGCGAAACCCGTGATCGCGCGCATGGAGCAAGATCTCCCAAACCGATGTGTTGGTTGTGTTAGATAAAAGGATGAGTTTATCAAGTGTGGTCTTCCCGATTCCCCGGGCCGGATAATTGATGATGCGCTTGAGGGCTTCTTCGTCTTTCGGATTCACGGTTAACCGCAAATACGCGACCAGGTCTTTTACCTCTTTCCGTTGATAAAAGCTGATGCCGCCGTAGATGGTGTAGGGCAATCCCATTCGACGCAGTGCCTCTTCAAAGGCCCGGCTTTGAGCATTGGTGCGATACAGAATGGCGAAATCCTTGTTCTGATAATGATTCCGGAGCTTTTGCTCTTGTATGGTATCCGCAATGAGCTTGCCTTCGTCGTTGTCGGTCATGGTACGGATCAATCGGATCTTTTCACCGGATTGATTCTCGGTAAAAAGGGATTTTTCAATCTGTCCCTTATTCTGGCGGATTACTTCATTGGCGGTCTCCAGTATGTTTTGTGTGCTTCGGTAGTTTTGTTCCAACTTGACCACTTTCACCTGGTCATAATCTTTTTGGAATTGCAAGATGTTCTGAATGGTGGCCCCTCGGAAACTATAAATGCTTTGTGCATCATCGCCCACCACGCAAACATTTTCGTGCATGGCGCCCAACAATTTTATGATCTCGTATTGTGCCGGATTGGTATCCTGATACTCATCGATCAGGATATAGCGAAATTTATGCTGGTAGCGGGATAAACACTCCGGAACGGCGCGCAGGAGTTCATAAAATTTCAACAAGAGATCGTCAAAATCCATGGCTCCATTCTTGAAGCAGCGCTTGGCGTATCGGTCGAAGATTTCCCCGATCATCGGGCGGTTGGCGCGAAGATCTTCTTGCTGGATCCCGTAATCGTTGCGGTATTCGTCGGGGCCGATCAATGCATTTTTTGCTGCGGAGATTCGGTTGTAAACCGTGGAGGGTTTGTAGTGCTTATCGTCCAAATTCAATTCCTGGATCACCGACTTTAGGACGCTTTTCGCATCGTCCGTGTCGTAAATCGTAAAGTGTCGCGGATAACCGATGCTGTCGGCTTCAAAACGAAGAATGCGTGCAAAGACGGAGTGAAACGTGCCGATATAAAGGTTTCGGGCTTCGCCGGAGCCAAGTATATGTTCAACGCGCTCCTTCATTTCCCGCGCGGCTTTGTTCGTGAAGGTGAGGGCGAGAATGTTGAATGCATCCACCTTGTGTTCGGCCATCAGATGAATGATGCGGGTGGTGAGTACGCGGGTCTTGCCGCTGCCGGCTCCGGCGACGATCATCTGGGGACCGTCCTTATGCAACACTGCTTCTCGCTGGCGTTCGTTCAATCCGTTTAAATAGGCCGACATGAGTCGCAAGTTAGTGGTAAAAGGCAGCGAGCCGAGAAATGTGGATTAATTTGACGAAGCATTAAGAAATCGGAGGGGTTGGGGGTAGGCCATTCGAAAGGGGCGATTGAACTAACTTTGTCGAAAGCTTGCACATGGGCATTCGCATTTTCATTACGGGAGGAACCTTTGATAAAGAATACAATGAGTTAACCGGACAGTTGTATTTCAAAGACACACATCTGCACGACTTACTGGAGTTGGGTCGTTCCCGGCTAGACGCGGAGATCCGTACCCTCATGATGATCGATAGTTTGGAGATGTCGGACGAGGACCGCGAGCTGATCGCGCATCAGTGTAAAAATTGCGACGAGGACCGAATCGTGATCACACACGGAACCGACACAATGGCCGAAACGGCCGACTACTTACAAAAACACGTTGCCGGAAAGACGATCGTCCTCACCGGCGCCATGATCCCCATCAAATTCGGAAGTTCAGACGGGCTGTTCAACCTCGGCTCAGCCTTGGCTTTTGCTCAAACACTGCCCGCTGGCATATATGTGGCCATGAACGGTCGCTATTTCGTTGCAGGAAATGTACAGAAGAACCGAGAGAGCGGAACGTTTGAAGAGAAAAAGAGCGTTTAGAGAATAGGGTTTAGTGTTTAGCAATGAACATAAATCTTTAAGAAATATGTTATGGAACTAAACCCTAAACCCTGCTCCCTAAACGTTCGGCTTACTTCGGAGTCTCCAACAACTTGAAGAACTGATCCAGCTGAGGCAATACCACGATGCGGGTACGGCGGTTGGCAGCTCTACCTTCTTTCGTTGCATTATCCGAAATCGGACTGTACTCGCCGCGGCCGGCTGCAACAATCTTTGAAGGATCTAGTCCGTATTGCTTTTGCAACAGACGAACTACCGTTGTCGCGCGCTTTACACTCAGATCCCAGTTGTCTGTGATAACACCACTGCCGGTAAAGGGAATATTATCGGTGTGTCCCTCAACCATGAACTCTAAATCGGTCTGGTTTTTTAGCACGGTCGCCACTTTCCCCAGAACTCCTTTGGCTTTTTCAGTGATCTCGTAGCTACCGGTGGTAAAAAGAAGTTTGTCGGAGATGTCGATGAAGACCACTCCTTTGTCCACCTTGATATTGATATCCTGTTCATCCAAGTTACCAATGGCTCCTTTCAAATTCATCACCAGAGCCATGTTCATGGAGTCTTTCTTAGCCATTTGTTGCTGTAAGGTTTGGATATAGGCATCTTTTACGCCCATGTTCTCCATAGATTTGCGGATGCTTTCTGCTTGCTGACTGGAAATCACCGACATGGTTTCCAGTTGTTTGATGGCCTGCGTATTATTCTGTTTCAAAAAATCAATTTGGCTATAGAGCTCGCTAACTTTCGTATCCATCAAGGCTTTTTCTCTTTCACAAGCTTCTTTTTGACGGGCCAAGGTGGCCTTATCGGTAGCACAATCACTCAAATCGGTTTCGAGGGTCTTGTATTTGCTTTGCAGGGCTTGGAGTTCAGCTTGTGCTGACTTCAGCTTCTTACCACTTACGCAGGCACTCATAGAACCCAAGAGAAGGATTGAAAAAAGATAAAAACGGAATGGCATGGTTTTTAATTTTAGTTATTAGAGTATTTTAGATTAAAAATTCACACTAAAGGCCAAAAATCGGGACAAATATAAGCCCTTCAAAAGAGTCTGCCCCGTTTTATCGCTACCTTGCAAGTGAATTTTAACACTATGGGAAAAGACCAGGTTTTCCGAACCGAGATCGAAAAGGCCAGCGATTTCAAATTTGGGGCCAATGTGGCCAAGGTGTTTGATGATATGGTGAACCGTTCCGTGCCCTTCTACGGAGAGATCCAGCGGATGATGGCCGAACTGGCAGCGGATCATACCCAACCCGGAACGGACGTGTACGACCTGGGTTGCTCCACCGGAACCACCCTGATCGGGATGAATGCCTTGGTCGACCCCAACATTCGCTTCGTGGGGATCGACGACTCCCAGGAAATGCTCGACAAATGCAAATCCAAACTGATGGAGATCGGGTTTTCCCGGGACTATGACCTGCGCTGCGCCGACCTGGGCCAAGGCATAGAAGTGAGCAACGCCTCCGTGGTCGTGCTCTGCCTGACCCTTCAGTTCGTTCGTCCGATCTACCGCGAGAAACTCCTCCGCGATATCTATGACGGGCTTGTCCCCGGCGGTGTCCTGATCCTGGTAGAAAAGATCCTCGCAGAAGACAGCCGCTACAACCGCGATTTCATTCGCTATTATTGCGACTACAAGCGCCGAAACGACTACAGCGAAATGGAGATATCCCAAAAACGCGAGGCATTGGAAAATGTACTGGTCCCCTATAAACTCAGTGAAAACATCAGCTTGCTGCGCGATCAGGGATTCGCCCACTGCGAAGTATTCTTCAAGTGGTACAATTTCGCCGGACTGATCGCCGTGAAAAAATAAACGCATGGTTTCCCTCGGTAATTTTTTCTTCAAACACCGCAACTGGCTGTTCATCGCCTTCTATGCAGCCCTTTTTCTACCCTCGCCAAAACTGTTCCCCCGCGCTATGGAAGGTTGGGCCATCGGAATTGGGCTTACGATCACCATTCTGGGACAGTTGGTACGCGGGCTCACCATCGGCCTTGCCTACATCGTTCGGGGCGGAAATGAAGGAAAGCCCTATGCCGAAGGCCTGGTGACCGAAGGAATCTTCCGGCACTGTCGCAACCCGCTTTACGTGGGAAACATTGGAATGCTTCTGGGCGTAGGCATTCTAGCCAACTCCCTATACTATGTGGCTATCATAATCCCCCTTTTCCTATTCATCTACCAAGCCATCGTATTGGCCGAAGAAGATTTTCTTAGAAAGAAGTTCGGACCCGGCTTCGATCAGTATTGCCAAGATGTAAACCGCTGGTGGCCACGACTAAAAGGGCTTTCTCAAACCCTTAGCAGTATGGAATTCAACTGGAAGCGCTGGATCCTGAAAGAACATACCACCCAATTCATCTGGCTTGCGGGTATAACATTATTGCTTTTTTTAAACTACCCCGAGCTAACCGGAAACAACCCCGACTGCCGCAACAACTGGCTGATCGGAATCTTTTCCGGCTTGATTATCATATACGCATTGATCAGAAGATGGAAGAATCGCGAGCATTTACGGAACAACGTTTAGAAAACAAGGTTTAGCAAATAACAGCATCGTGTACGATTTCATCGTTAAGGACCTAAACGCTAAACCCTAAACACTAAACTTTTCTTCACTAATTTTGCACTCAAGAATCTATTGCTATGATCAAGACCGGAAACCCCATTATCAGTATCTATACGGAAATGACCCCCAACCCGGAGACAATGAAGTTTGTCGCAAACAAACTCCTCTACCCGGGGAAAAGCGCAGATTTTCCGGATGTGGCATCGGCCGCTCCCTCAGCATTGGCAACCGAGCTTTTCGGATTTCCTTTTATAAAGGCCGTATTCATCGCCAGCAACTTCGTAACGCTGACCAAAACCGCCGAAACAGACTGGAACGATGCAATCCCACCCATCCGGCAGTTCCTAAAGGATTATCTGGAAGAAGGCAAGTCTGTGATCAATGAGGAAGAAATGGCACAACGCCGTACTCAGCAAAGCAGCAATGAGGTTTCGGCAGACGATGATGATGTTGTAAAACGAATCAAAGAATTACTCGATAACTACGTTCGCCCCGCCGTAGAAATGGACGGAGGTGCCATCCAATTCAAAAACTACTCGAACGGAACCGTAAGCCTCGCCATGCAAGGAAGTTGCAGCGGCTGTCCCTCTTCCATGATCACGCTTAAGGCGGGCATTGAGGGGATGATGAAACGAATGATCCCCGAAGTCACAGAGGTCGTAGCCGAATCTGAGTAATCCCCCTGCATAAAAAAATCTCCCGGTTGCCCGGGAGATTGGTACAAACAGATTCATATCCGGTCAGAGTCTAAAACCCACACCACCGGTCAGATTCAACACGGACATCCGCTGTTTGATCTTTTCAGTAAAGGAATCATCATAGGATGTAATCGTAAAATCAGGCTCGAGAAACGTAAAATCTGCATTGGCAAAAATGTAGATCCGCGAATTATTCGTCTTCACCCGAATGTTCGCCCCGCCTTGCATTACGGGCGTGGTGCTCCAATCTTCTTTGAGCAGGGCATTCCCCTGATATTTCACCCGGGGGCATTGGCCGAAGCCACCCCCGCCATGGCTCGTAGATCCAGACTGACCTGATCATCCAAGTCTAACGTAACAACCGGTCCAACCGTTACCCCAAAATACTGCCAGTGATCCAGACTCACCGAGATAGACCCACCATTGTCGGGAACGCTCACGGTCTTGGCAGCATTGAAGAAATTATAAAAAGCACCGGCGCCAAGTCCCAAGTTTTTGCCGAGCTTATACCCATATTGCACACCCACATTTACCCCGGTCTTGGCAAACCCTGCTTCCTCGTTGGAGAGCGTATTGCTGCCAAAATCACCCACCGGAAATCCGGCGCCCACATGCACCGCCAGGTATTGATACTTTTCGGGGGTCTTCTCCGAATTATCCTGCGCCCACATGAACAAGGGCAAAACAATCAGAATCGTAGTGTAAAAATGTTTTTTCATGCGTTTAAGTTTTGATGATGAATGTGTCGCAAACTACTCGTCACACCCGCGCCCATCAATGACGATAGACGTTGTAATGACTGACGGGCATCAGTCCATACCAATTACCTTTGTGTCCTATGTGGGAAAACCCCTTGGAGATCATCGCCGCGCTGGCAGGAATTATAAGTGTGTGGTTCAGTAAAAAAGAATCGGTGTGGGTGTATCCGGTCGGTCTGGTTAACACCCTTATTTACATATGGATCAGTCTCGATGCACACCTCGCAGGCGAGGCAACCGTTAACCTGTATTACAGTGCCATGAGCCTATACGGATGGCAGCAATGGACGCGCCGAAATCCCCAACAACAGGTCATTTTACAAATCACGTTCAGTAACCGCCAGATGGTCGTCAGACAACTCACCTTTTTTCTAAGTTGCTTTGTCATCCTGTTTTTCAGCATACAATACCTGAAGGCTTCCTTTTTCGAAGGAGCCATTCCGTGGGCCGATGCCCTCGCCGCCGCCACCGCTTTCACCGGGATGTGGCTAATGACCCGAAAAAAAGTGGAAAGCTGGTACTGGTGGATCGCCACCAACCTCTGTTCCATTCCCCTTTACTATGTAAAAGAATTAAAGGTCACCAGCCTTTATTACCTAGTCCTGCTCGTTCTGGCCATTGCCGGTTTGAACGAGTGGAAAAAACGCGCCCGCACATGATCCGTAAAGTCGTTGTAATTGGACCGGAAAGCACCGGCAAATCCACCCTCTGCGAACAACTCGCCCAATACTACGAAACCCGCTGGTGTCCGGAATATGCCCGTTCCTGGCTCTTGCAAAATGGAACCCAATACAGCTTTGAAGACCTCCTGACCATCGCGGAAGGACAACTTCAACTCGAAGATGAATACACCCACAAACTCGAAAATGAATCGTTGCCCCTGCTCGAAAGCGGCGGAAACATTCCGCTCATTATCGACACCGATATGTATGTAATGAAGGTTTGGTGTGAATTTGTATTTGGGAAATGCCACCGGTTCGTACTCGACCATATCCTAAAAAGAAAATATGACCTGTATCTGCTCTGTGATACAGACCTGCCTTGGACAAAAGACGAATTACGCGAATACCCCGATCTGAAAACCCGGCAAGCACTTTTCCGGATGTACAAAGATTTGCTCATCAATCAATCGACTCCTTGGTCGCTCGTTACGGGCAATGGAGAAGAAAGACTTCAGTCGGCCCTCCGAGAGGTAAATAAAATGCTTTCTCAATCTGCCCTAATTTCGTAAGGATGAATGCGTCGCCCTCTGCATCGCCCACTCGATCCTTCCATCCACTATTCTATCTTCTTTGGCTTTTGATAGCGGGGATCCAAGCCAGCCAAACCGAACTGCTCGACGACGAAGCCTACTACTGGGTTTTCAGCCAACACCTCGATTGGGGCTATTTCGATCACCCGCCCATGACCGCCCTGCTCATCCGTGCCGGCTACTGGATTTTTCCCAATGAATTGGGCGTTCGCCTTCTCTCCATACTTCTTTCTACCGCTACCCTCTGGCTGCTAAAGGAAATGACGCTTCGAAACGATCCACGCCTTTTTTACTCCATCGCCTTGTCAATGATCGCACTGCAGATCGGTGGCATTCTGGCCGTTCCCGACATTCCTCTTATGTTTTTTACAGCACTTGGCTTTTATCGATACGACTTGTTTTTAAAAAAAGAGACGTGGCAAAAGGCGATTCTATTGGGACTCGTAATCGCCTGTTTACTTTACAGCAAATATCACGGTGTGTTGATCCTGTTGTTTATTGTCCTCTCGAATCCTAAACTGCTTCAAAAACCACTTATATATCTGGCAGGAACGCTGGCACTGTTGCTGTTTCTTCCACACCTGTGGTGGCAATATCAACACGACTGGGTTAGCTTCCGCTACCACCTGCAAGAAAGTAACGTCAACCCAAATAAATTTTCTTACACAGTCGAGTATTTGATCGGACAATTATTTTTACCGGGACCATTGGTCGGCCTCCTGCTTCTGCCGGCGGCTTTTTTTTTTCAAGTACGTACCTCCTTTGAACGTTCCTTGCGTTACACAGCGATCGGAATTTATCTGTTCTTTTTACTGAGTTCCTTTCGCGGACGGGTAGAGGGCAATTGGACGGCCCCCGCCCTAATTCCGCTGATCCTACTGGCGCACGGATATCTGGCAGAAAAGAAAACCTGGCAGAAGGCACTCTTCCGGCTGCTGCCCGTCAGCCTACTTATTATCCTGATACTGCGCATCGGGTTGATAGTAGATATTATTCCCTCAAAAGCGATCGCCTCCCGTTTTCATAGCTGGAAAGATTGGCCAGATACATTGAGGGGGCGAACGAACGGACTACCGGTCGTGTGGCTGAACTCCTATCAGCGTGCATCTAAATTCGCTTTCTATTCGGGACAAGCCACCCACTCCCTGAATTTTTACCGCGAACGCCGAAACAATTATAATTTCTGGTCGATCGAAGATTCCTTACAGGGAAAGCCGGTCGCCCTTGCAGATATTTATGATATGCATCGGTTCAGCGATTCCATTCAAACCCCATTGGGTTGGGTGGGATATCGGATCGATTCTTCGTTTCAAGGCACTTCCAAGTATTGGTTCGAACCCCTCACAGATCGCGTCAATTCCCGATCCGGAGATTCAATTCGTTTTTCCGGATTTTTTTATTCGCCCCCTCGGGGTAGTAAGATCCAAGGATGCCGGATCGGCGTTTTTCAAAAAGGAAAATGGCTGGAAGATTGGGTGCTTCCCGAAGTATTCTGGTATCCTTCCAGCGATGGGAATTTTTTTACTGTTCAGGTAAAAAACTCGTTAGCACCCGGAGAATACGTGTTGGTGCTGGCCCTGAATGCACCCGGACTCCCGCCTACGCACAACAGCCGAAAAATAAAACTGCGGGTAAGTCAATAGGTGCCCGGCGTCCCCGAGTGCAACAACTCCTGAATCTCGGGAATTGGGGCGATGTGGCCCATTTGGGTTTGAATGGACCGAGCGCGACCGGAAACATAACCGGAAAGCGGTTTGATCTTATAGCGCTTCGGACTGGGGAGGACGGCTGCGATCAAGGAAGCTTCCTGTCGATTTAACCGACTGGCAGGTTTATTGAAGTAATAGCGAGCAGCAGCTTCAATGCCAAATATTCCTCGCCCCATCTCAATGACATTGAGATATACTTCCATGATCCGTTCCTTTCCCCAGAAAAGCTCGATCAAAAAAGTAAAATAGAATTCCAATCCCTTCCGAACATAACTGCGCCCCTGCCAGAGAAATACATTTTTTGCTGTCTGCTGACTAATGGTGCTGCCGCCGCGGATCTTATCGGGTCGGCGTTCATTGTGTTTCAAAGCCTGCCGAATACGATCCCAAAGAAATCCGGAATGTTCGTGAAAGAGCTGATCCTCGGAAGACATCACCGCCAGCATGGCTTGAGCAGAGATCTCTGAACGATCGACATAATCCCGCTTCAACCCATTTCCCTGTACCCAATTGACGAGCTGGGTGATCGTAATGGGTGGATCGACCCAGCGTAATACGATCACATAAGAAAGATGAAAGAAGAAGAAAAAATATAAGGAGCCCTTTACGATGCGCCACAGCCGCTCGCGAAATGTGGGGGAGGAGGCGGGAGATGACATGGTAGAATCAACGACGGCTTAAAAAGGCTTCCCAATCGGCCAACATTTTACCTTTCATTACCCGGGGGAATTTATGTTGACTGCCGATCTTGCCTTTTTCGGCCATGAATTGCATATAGGTTTCTTCCGGCAATACCTCCAAAAAAACTTCCTTAAGTGCGCTGTCGCGTTCAACCGCATAATCATCATTCTGCTCGCGTAAGATCGCATCGATCCGATTGCGCAGGGTGTTGGGATCGACCGAATCATTCGTAGATACATACCAGCGATGTGCAAAGAAGTTTTGATAAGGAAACCCAACGACGGTGTATTCCGGTATGCTGATGTTGAATTCGCGGCTGATCTGCTCAATGGCCTTATTCATATTTTCCACACTAAGGTGCTCGCCGGTGAGACTTAAAAAATGTTTGGTGCGGCCAGTGATCAGCACCTCGTGATGGTCCAGGTCTACAAAACGAATCGTATCGCCAATGAGATAACGCCAGGTCCCGGCGTTTGTACTCATCAGTAAGGCATATTCCCTTCCGGCCTCTACTTCGTGGATCATTTTGGTCTCCGCACCCGGACGAGGATTCCCCTCTCCATCGAAATTTTTTTCATCAAAGGGAATGAATTCAAAAAATATATTGTTGTTTAAGATCAACTGCATGCCTTTGGCGTATTCCCTCGTTTTGTAGGCAATAAATCCCTCGCTCGACAGATAATTCTCGATGTAAACGATGGGTTTCCCCAATAATTTCTCGAAACCCTTTTTATAGGGTTCAAAGGCTACCCCGCCGTGGACAAAAAAGCTAAAATTGGGCCAGATCTCGTGAATATTCTTCAGCTTGTAATGATCGATGATCATTTCCATACACATCTGGCACCAGGCGGGAACACCAACGATATAGCCGATATCCCATTCTTTGGCGTGCTCTACGATCTCATTCAACTTATCGTTCCAGTTAGCTATGGCTGCAATTCTTCCTCCCGGCTTGTAAAACGTCTGAAACCAAAACGGTCGTTTTTTGGCCAGGATCCCACTGAGGTCGCCTGCATACCAGCCGGCATTTCCTTTTTTGAGATCGGTAGCACCGCCAAGCATTAAAAATCCCTTGGTCATTGCCCGCTTGTTGGCCTCTTCGTAGCGAATGATGCTGATGAGTTGTCGGACCGAATTGATCATGTTGCTCCGCACCATTTCCTGAGTTACCGGAATGTATTTGCTGGCCGCCTCCGAGGTGCCGGAGCTCAGGGCATAATATTTGATCTTGCCGGGCCAGGCAACATCCGGAACACCATCCAGCGTCTTTTTCCACCATTTTTCATAGATGGCGTTGTAATCATGGATAGGCACTTGTTCCTGAAAGCTTTTCCCGATGTGTTGGCTAAGCAAGATGTCGTCGAATCGGTGGTGCTGTCCAAATTCGGTGAAGCGGGCTTTTCGTAAAAGTTTTCGCAGAACGCGTAATTGCTGGCGTCGGGCATCATTCTCCGGTATCCGAAGGGCAGCGGCCAGGGCGCGAGGAAGTTTGAGGTCAATGATGGTCGCCATGAAGGGTTGGTCAGCCAGTGCGAAGATAATCAATCACGCTTTGCGTAGGGGCAGAATCGTGGCTGCACCCGACGAATAAAATCGATAGGGAAATCGATCTCTCCACTGCTCCATCAACAGAAATGTCTGCCGGTGGGTAACATCGTCCAGACAGAAGATCAGATCATTGATGCGAATCCTTTTATTTAGTTCGTGGAGGCGACGTGTCAGGACCTCCGCAGGGGCATCCGGCTCCAGCCGGATAAAGGCCTCCGGAGATTGTTCCGGGTAACGGTTCTGTATCTCCAGCAAACTTTTCTCGATACCGATCACGACTACGGGAAACCGCAAATCCTTCTTCTTGGCACGGGAGGCTCCTCTTCCCAAAAATGCCATCATGGCCCTCAATCCAATGCCTATTTGTATGCCCACTGTAAACATTCTATTGGGTAGTCGATGTTTTTTTACAAACAGACTCATGGCCCCGTAAAAAAGTTTTACGTAGCGGATATTTTGCTTCTTCGTGCTTTCGCCTTTGAAATGAAGAATGGAGGAGCCCGAAAAATAATAATTTGTATACCCGGCCTGTTGGATCCGATAGCTCAGATCGATGTCTTCCCCATACATAAAAAATTGTTCGTCGAACAATCCAACCTGCTCCAACACGCTGCGTCTTACCAAAAAATAGGCGCCGGCTATCACGTCGATCGCCTGATCGGAAAAGGGAGAGAGATGCCCCAGGTGATACCGGGCGAATCGAGGGGAGCGCGGGAAAAGGGTGGCGAGTCCGCTGATCTTATAAAAAGCCGTTGCCGGATGCGGAAAGGCGCGCTTGGATTCGGGTAGGAAATTCCCGGTACCATCGATCATTCTTATCCCCAATGCACCGGCTTGGGGCTTTTCAGATAAAAAATCGATGGAGCGATGCAGACAATCCTCCGAGAGAATCGTATCGGGGTTCAGAAAAAGAATATAGCAGCCGCGGCTCTCCCGAAATCCCCAGTTACACGCTTTTGCAAACCCCAAGTTTTGATCGGCTTCCAGAAATCGGACCGAGGGGAAACGGGGGGCGAGGTATTCGATGGATCCGTCGCCCGGGGCATTGTCCACCACGATTACCTCAACGGCCAACCCGGTAGCGGCTTTTTCTACCGAAAGCAGACATTGCTCCAAAAAATAGGGCACTTTATAGTTGACTAATATGATGGAAAGCACCGGCATGATGAAACGTCGAAGTAAACCCTTTTCGATCCCCCTGCAAAATACGGGTCTTCAACAAGGGATTTGATGAGGTATCTTTGCGTATGCTCCAATCTACCCTGATCGAGGCTGCCCGGGCGGGAGCCGCTGAGATCCTTCGTTATTTTCAGGGGACGTTTCGGGTCGACAATAAAGAAGGAATAAACAACTTGGTCACCGAAGCCGACCATGCCTCCGAAAAGGCCATCCTCTCCGTCATTCGTAATGCCTATCCCGATCACATGATCCTGGCCGAAGAATCCGGAAAATCCCACCAAACCGATGAATACAAGTGGGTCGTAGATCCAATCGATGGTACGGTGAATTTTGCACACGGCATTCCACTGAACGCCGTTTCCATCGGAATCGAAAAAAACGGAGAAATAATAATGGGGGTGGTGTACAATCCGCACCTGCAAGAGATGTTCTTTGCCGAGAAGGGAATAGGTGCTTTTCTGAATGATAAGCCCATCCGAGTGAGCAATGAAAAAAAAGTAATCAAGTCGTGCTTGGTCACCGGGTTTCCATACATATACCTTGATCAGCCCAATGGCCCGCTCGAAGTTTTTGCTCGCTTTGTGAGAAAAGGAGTTCCGGTTCGTCGGATCGGTTCGGCAGCAATCGATCTGTGTTGGGTGGCGGCGGGTCGATTCGATGGATTTTATGAGCACAAGCTCGAACCGTGGGATAGTGCCGCCGGCTCGCTGATCGTTACCGAAGCGGGTGGAATGATCACCAATCACCAAGGAAACGAATTTAGCATCTATCAACATGCAGTTTTAGCCAGCAATGGTTGGATACACGATGAATTGGTTGGCGTACTTAATAATACACACGAGCTATGAGTCAGGAACGCACCGCAATCGGTCAGCTAGGAGAATTTGGACTGATCGAACACCTTACGAAAAATATTGAACTGAAAAACGCTTCCTCCATTGTGGGCGTAGGCGACGACGCCGCCGTAATCGATCATTTTGGAAAGCAAACCGTGATCTCTACCGATCTGCTGCTCGAGGGCGTTCACTTCGATCTTATGTACACGCCGCTCAAACACCTCGGGTACAAAAGCGTCGTAGTAAACCTTTCCGATATCTATGCGATGAATGCCACCCCCACGCAGATCCTGATGAGCATTGGAATAAGCAACCGGTTCAGCGTGGAAGCCGTTGCTGAATTTTATGAAGGCGTCTATGCCGCGTGTGAAAAATATGGGGTTGATCTGGTTGGTGGCGACACCACCGCCTCTCAAAAAGGATTCATCATCTCCGTTACCGCCATTGGCGAAGTAGCACCCGACAAGTTTGTAAAAAGAGATGGGGCGCAAAAAGGAGATCTGGTCTGTGTCAGCGGGGATCTGGGTGGGGCGTATGTGGGACTCCTGTTTCTCGAGCGCGAAAAAAAGATCTTTTTGGAGGCCCCCGGGGTTCAGCCCGATCTGGAAGGAGAATCTTACGTGGTGGGTCGGTTGCTAAAGCCGGAAGCCAGAAAAGATATCATTGAATTTTTGGATGATGCAGAGGTTCGCCCAACCGCCCTGATGGATATCAGCGATGGATTGAGCTCTGAGATCCTGCACCTCTGCAAACAAAGTAATCTGGGCTGTGTGCTCTATGAAGAAAAACTCCCCATCGCAGAGGCGATGCGCAACGCCGCTTTCAAATTTGAGATCGATCCGACCGCCTGCGCCCTTAGCGGCGGCGAGGATTATGAGTTGCTGTTCACCGTATCACAAGCCGATTACGAAAAGCTGACCCTGAACGAACAGATCAGTGTGGTTGGCTATCTTACCGAGCCCGAGCAGGGAACACATATCGTAACCAATGGCGGCAGTAAACATACAATTACGGCGCAGGGGTGGAATCATTATAAAAAGTAAATGAACCGCCCTCTTTTCTTTCTTATTTGTTTGGTTGTGTTATCGGGCTGCCGAACGGGCCGTATCAATTTTAGTCCGGATAAAACCTATGATCCGGATGTCTTAAAAAAAGATCTGAATATTTTAACGGGTGCGTTGGAGGCACATCACCCCGGTCTGTATTGGTATCAATCAAAAGAAGATTGGAAAAAACAGGTAAACCTGGCTATCACAGCGCTGAATCAGCCCCTTTCGGAACCGGAGTTTCGTAAAATACTTCGTCCGCTTGTCGCTTCCATCCGCTGTGGACACACCAGCATCCGCGCATCAAAACAATGGCAGCGGTATAGCGACACCTTGCCGATAAAAAAACTTTTTCCCATAAGCGTTAAGTGCTGGGCGGATACAATGTTGGTGTTGGGAAGTCTGGAGCCGAAGGATTCCATATTGATTCGCGGGGCTCAAATTTTGTCGATAAACGGAGATCCTCCTCGGACGCTTTACGAAAAATTGTTTCCTTATGTATTCGGGGACGGATTCAACGAAACCCACAAGTATCAATTGTTGAGCGGGTGGGGCAGTTTTGGGAATTATTACCGTCAATTTGTAGATACAACCAGTACTCTTCGGATGGAGGTGCTGGACTCACTGGGTAACCGGCATTCGATCACCCGAACATTATATACGCCGGTGAAGGACACCACGAAGCGCGCACCCGCACCGTTGCTGACCAAAAAACAAAAACGGGCACGGCGGCTGGAAGGAGTAAGGAGTTTGCTGATCGATCGCTCCGATAAGCAAGCCTTGCTGCGCATCAACAGTTTTGGTCAGGGCAGTAAATTACGAAAATTTTTCCGGCAGGGATTTAATTTACTAAAAAAGACTGGGGTAAGCGATCTGATCATAGACGTTCGAAACAATGGGGGTGGGCGCGTGGGGAATTCAACTGCACTGACACGCTATTTGGTAAATCGTCCATTCAAAATTGCAGACAGTCTTTATGCGGTGCGACGAGCATCCTGCTATGGTAGGTATATTCAAAATAATCTTGGGATACAGCTTTCTCTTCCTTTTCTGACACGGAAAAACAAAAACTTTTATCACTTCGGTTATTTTGAGCGACATGCTTTGACGCCCAAAAGAAAAAAACATTTCTCCGGAAGCGTATATGTGTTAACCGGAGGGAACAGCTTTTCGGCAACCACGCTGTTCGTCAATAGTATTAAAGAACAAGAAAATGTTACGGTAATCGGAGAAGAGACCGGTGGGGGCGCCTATGGCAACTCGGCTTGGATGATTCCCGACCTTACCTTGCCGCATACGGGTGTCCGAATGCGCCTGCCCTTGTTTCGGATGGTCATGAATAAGAATTTACCCAACAACGGAAGGGGTATTGAGCCGGAAGTAGAAATAGGACCAACCGTTGAATCGGTTCGGCGTAATTACGACAACAAGATGCTAAAAGCATCTCACCTTATTCTGAAAAATCGTCGGAAAGGATCATAAACCCGTCAGCGTCGCGCAAAAACGGAAATCGGTCGCGGGTGTCTTTTACTAGTTGGGGGTTGAGCGTGGTGGAGTAGCGTTCAGCCCGGCTTTCGCAAGAGTGAAGAATGTTTCCGCCCGGGTCGATCACTTGGCTATCGCCTGCGTGTTCGTTGCCGTTCCCGTCGGCTCCGATCCGGTTTACTCCGATCACATACGATTGATTCTCGATGGCCCGAGCCCGCAATAGTGTTTTCCAGGCCTCCGCGCGTCGGGCGGGCCAATTGGCCACATAGATAAGGATGTCGTATTCGGGTTGAAAATTTCCTTCCTCGTCGTAGGCGGATCGTTGACGCGACCAGACCGGGAAACGCAGATCGTAACAGACTTGAAGGTTGATGCGCCAGCCGTTGACGGAAGTGATGAGTCTTTTTTGTCCCGGCGTATAATGCTGGTCTTCTCCGGCATATGCAAACAGATGACGCTTGTCGTATTGCCCGACCTGCCCGTTCGGCAGCACCCACAGGAGTCGGTTGAAATATTTTTCACCCTCCTTGATCATCACTGATCCCACCAGAATGGTTTTTTTTTCGGCTGCCTTTTTTTTCATCCACTGAACGGTTTCGCCATCCATGGTTTCCGCATGGGCTTTCGGATTCATGGAAAATCCAGTAGTGAACATTTCGGGAAGAATCGTAAGGTGTGTGTGAGGTGGAAGAGTTTTCAGCTGCTCTTCAATTTGAAGGATGTTTTGTTGGGGATCTTCCCAAAACAAATGGGTTTGGAGCAGGCTGATGGATAGCGGTTGCATGTGCCCGGTAAAATTAGGTAATGCCGGAAACAAAAACAGCAACCCGAAAGTTGCTGTTGATTAGTTTATTTTTTGAGTTTTAGTCGAAGCATCAACTCGTGTGCGTTTCCGCCGGCATCAAACAAACTTAGAGGTGTTCGGTAAATATCAAAGGAATAGCCGAGGTTCAGGCGCTGTTGAATATTCACCCCACTGGAGATAATAAAACTTTGTTTTGCGCGAAAGGAAACACCCCACCAAAATACCTTTTGGTGTTCCACCTTTACACCTCCCTGTATCTAGTAAGGAGCGTTAGGGAGGTAGATGAACAAAAAGTTGGGGGTGATCTCAATATTTTTATTGGTCGTCCAGCTATACGATCCGTGCAAATAATAGTGACGATACAGCCGCGCCTCCTCGGACAATGTTGTGGTTCCGTTGTAAAATTCGAGCTTAGATTGTACCAGTTGTGATACGGATGCGCCCAGGCGCAATTTGTTCTTTTGATACGCCAAGCCGAAGCCTGCATCAAATTTGAATCGGTTGTCGGCAGTGCCCAAGGCTGGGTCTGCCCCCAGCGTTGCACTCAGCTTGGCTCGGTCGATTGCAAATTGTAATCCCCTCGCTTCAATACCGACTGACCATACAGAACCGTCTTTCATTTTGAGGTGCTTGGCATAAGAGGCGGAGAGACCTGTGCGCGACGTGCTTGCAGACGGAACGCTTTCGTTTCCTTCGATGGATGGGCTGCTATGGGTCAGCCCCAAAACCGCTAAACCGCTTCTGCCCGATGGACCAATTTACATAGATGAAATACGAATCGATGATGAACGGATCAGCGAAGCGTCATTCGAAAAAAATATCGTTCCGCGCTCGCATCGCTCGCTTTTTCTGCGCATTGGATTTTCGGCCTGGTGCAATCCTGAAAACATTTATTTAGATTATCAGTTAAACGATTCCACAAAATGGATCCCCTTGTCGGTTGCGGAAGGGCCCAATATTCGGCTAAACAATTTACCCCCCGGCGAATACACACTACGCATCCGAAAAAGCAATGGGTTTGGAGAAAATAATTTTTCGATCAAAACAATTCGCTTTGTGGTCGGTCGGGCCTGGTATGATCCGCCCCTTTTCTATTTGCTCTGCACCATCGGCCTGATTGTGGTGATCAATCAGTTCAGCCGATACCAAAACCGGCGATTGCTCAAGCGGCAAAAAGAATTAGAGGTGCTGGTCGGCGAAAAAACAAGCGACCTGAAAGAACAAAACACGTTGCTGGAAAAAAACAATCGAATTAAAAGTAGGCTTATCTCCATCATAAGTCACGACATCATTACCCCCCTGAAATTCCTGACGGTTGCAGGTCGGGGATTAAAAGAGAATAAAAAACAACTCTCTGAAGAGGAACAACAGGAAACAATTTATGACATCACCGATACCGCACAGGAATTACAACTGCTATCAACCAACATTCTGAATTGGATCAAATACCAAAATGAAAACAGCCTACTGCTTCCCGAAGCGGTATCACCCCACCAGCTTACCGAGCAGGTGTTTGGTCTACTACGAACACTAGCCAAAGAAAAAAATTTGGGACTGGTCAATGAGATCGACCCGGGCTAAACTGGTTCAATTTTCGGAGCCCCTGAGGATCTTGATCTACAACCTGGTAAGTAACGCAATCCGCTATTCGGACAAGGGGACAATTCGGGTGGGCGCCGAGGTAACACCTCAAAACGATTCAAGACTTTGGGTGTTGGATGTGGGAATTGGTATGAGCCAAGAAACGATAGATCATCTGCTGAAAAAAGATGCGGTTGTACATTTTAAGTCAAACGAAAGCCGAAGTGGTCACGGCCTGGGCTTTTTGATCATCAAAGATCTGGTTCGCTGGATAGGCGGTCGCATCAAAATCCAGTCCGAACCCGAAAAGGGGGCTCGGGTTTCTGTCCTCATTCGCCCTCGCTCAAAGCCGAATGCAATGCCGTCTTGATTAATTCTGGCTCAAAGCCCCTTCCCATTAAATAAACCTGCGTTTTTTGGCGGCGCATAGCATCGGGGCCCGTTAAGGCCTTATACTTTCCGGCGGCTAGTCGGACCAGAACTTTTTCATATTCTTCCTCGTCGATCTCCTCCAGTCCCTTTCGAATGCAATAGTCGCTGACTCGTTTTTGCTTAAGCTCATAACGGATGCGGTTGCGCCCCCATTTATTCACCCGAAATTTTCCGCCTGAAAAAAGCCGCGCAAATCGCTCTTCATTCAGATAATCCTCCTCAATAAGCTTGGAAAGGATTTCCTCCTGATCCGCGCCCCAGATTCCGATCGATCTCAATTTCTCGCGAACCTCTTTATGACACCTTTCCCGAAAACCACAAAAATGCTTTAGTTGCTGAAGGGCTTGTTCCGGGGTGGCTTTTTTGGTGGGGCGAATGGGCGACATGGGGTGTTATTCACGGCCAGGGTTGGGTAATCCACTAGTAATCCCCCACCCCCTGGGAACGGGCCAAAAATATGTAGTTTCGTGGCCTAGGTTAATCCCCAAATCGTCCACATGAAATTCCTTGTAAACTCTGCGACCCTACTCCGACAACTTCAACACATTTCCGGCGTCATCAATGCCAACACCGTCCTTCCCATTTTGGAGGATTTCCTGTTTGAAATAAACAAGAATCAGCTCACCGTGGTGGCAACCGACCTCGAAACCGTGATGCGGGTGCAGGTGAACATCGAGGCGAAAGAGACTGGACGGGTCTGTATTCCGGCCAAGATTTTGATCGACTCCCTAAAAAATCTTTCAGACCAACCCCTCACCTTCAACATCGATAAAAACTTCGGGATCGAGATCACGAGCGACAATGGAAAATATAAGGTCATGGGTGAAAACCCCGACAATTTCCCCAAGGAACCCGTGGCCGACGATACCACCAGCTTTACCACTACGGCCAACGCGCTGGTTACCGCGATCAACAAAACCCTGTTCGCCACGAGCACCGATGACTTGCGTCCGGCGATGACCGGCGTATTTTTTGAATTGGATAAAAAAGGCATGCAGTGTGTCGCTACCGACGCACACCGGCTGGTTCGTTACAAGCGCACCGATGTGAAGTGTTCTAAAAGCGATTCGTTTATCGTTCCTCGAAAGCCGCTCAGCCTGCTGAAGGCCGCCATCCCGGACTCGAACGACGAAATCACCATCAGCTACAACAGCAACCACCTTTTTGTAAAGCAAGGCGGTACCCAAATGAGTTGTCGGCTCATCGATGCCCGCTTCCCCGATTATAAAGTGGTGATCCCTGCCGAAAATCCGTATACCCTTACGGTCGACCGGAATGAATTTCAGTCCGCCCTGCGCCGCGTTAATGTCTTCAGTAATAAGAGCACCAACCAGGTGGCACTCAATATTTCGGGCAGCGAACTCCAGTTGGCCTCCCAGGATGTTGATTTTAGTCAGGAGGGAAACGAACGAATGAAATGTCAATACACCGGAGAAGACATGATGATCGCCTTCAACGCGAAATTCCTGATTGAAATGCTCGGAGCGCTCGAATGTGATACCGTGGTGGTCTCCCTCTCTACCCCCACGAAAGCGGGTATCATTCGTCCCAGCAGCCAAGAAGACAGTGAAGAGGTGCTGATGCTGGTAATGCCACTCATGTTAAATCAATAAGAAATTCATTAAGCAGAAATCCCCTCCGACTCGAGGGGATTTTTTATTTTTAGTAAATGGCCTTTGTTTGCATCCGCCGATATAATACCTATGTGCCCGCGCACATCTCCTTGGCGAAATTGCGCGAAGCCGGACTCGAAGCCCATCTTCAGGATGAACACACCGTTACCGTCGACCCGCTGTTGAACCTGGCAGTCGGGGGGATCAAGCTGTTTGTTCCCAACGAACAAGTCGAGGCGGCAGAAAAGATATTGAACGAACTCCCCAAAACCGATAATATCTGCTAAACATGAAATGGATCGAATACTTTCAAACACTCGAACAACGGCCTTTGGAGCGGTTGGGGTTATTGGTGGGCGGACTTCTTTTTTTCTGGATCCTCGAAGGAGCGATCCCGTTGACTAAGCTTTCCTACAAACGCAACAAATTGAATCACGCCGGGGTCAATTTCACCTTTACGGTGTTACACCTCATCTTGCACGCCGGTTTGGCTGTGTTAATCGTTCAGCTATCCGATTGGTGCCGCAGTTCTGGTGTTGGGTTGGTGTACTGGACGGGCGCAGGTGTCGGACTTACCGTCCTGATCGGAATTGCCGCACTTGATTTCAGCAGCTGGCTGGTGCACTGGGTGATGCACAATCAACCCTTTCTCTGGCGTTTTCATGTGATTCACCACAGCGATCGAAAGGTAGATGTAACAACCGGGCTGCGACACCATCCGGGTGACAGTCTCCTGCGCGGAATATTTTTTTTGCTCCTGATCGTGGTTTCCGGCGCCCCGATGTATTCAGTAATGATCTATCAAACGCTCGTGGTCGTATCAACCGCCTTTACACACGCCAACATCTCGTTGCCTTCACAAATCGATCGAACTTTGTCGTGGATTCTGGTATCGCCAAACATGCATAAGGTGCACCACCATTGGAAACAGCCGTATTCCGACACGAACTATGGTGCGGTATTCTCGGTGTGGGATCGGCTCTTTGGCACCTGGTCGCACTTGCCCGCCGAACAGATCCAATACGGACTGGATCGATACTACCCGGCTGAAAAAGATGAATCGATAGCCGATCTGATGGCTTATCCCTTCCAAAAAAGAGGCGATTGACCAGATTCGTTGTTTTTTCTCCGGATCGTTGCCCGGTTACCAATAGTTTTGCAACATGTTCATCACCGCCCTGATCCCCGCACGATACGGAGCCATTCGTTTTCCGGGTAAGCTCATGCAATCACTAGGGGGGCGCTCCGTCATTCGACGAACTTACGAAGCTGCGCGCGACACCGATTTGTTTCAAGAAGTAATTGTTGCCACCGACAGCGACGAAATAGAAAATGAAATTTTATCGGTAGGTGGGAACGTGTTCAGAAGCAAACAGCCACACGAAAGCGGAACCGATCGCATCGCAGAAGCAACCGAAGACTTAACCACAGATCTGATCATCAACATTCAGGGCGACACCCCCTTTATCAAAAAAGAGCCGCTGGAAAAACTGATTGCCTTGTTTCAAGATCCAACCGTTTCCGTGGCGTCTATGATGCAGGTGTTGGAAAAAAATGAAGAGATCGACGATCCCAATTTTGTTAAGGTCGCCATCGACCGAAAAAGCAACGCCCTTTTTTTCAGTCGCAGCCGGATCCCTTTTCCGCGCGATCCGGATCAGTCCGCCACATACTACGAACACATCGGCGTATATGCCTTTCGGAAGCGGGCCTTGCTGGATTTTATCAGCTGGCCCATGGGCGAATTGGAGTCTGTGGAAAAAGTAGAATGTCTTCGTTTTTTGGAAAACGGTGTTCCGATCCGCATGCTTGCGGTTGATTACATCGGCGTGGAGATCGATACGCCCGATGATTTGAAAAAAGCCGAAAAACTTTTATAAGGCCCGATCATGAAATTCAGAAACTTCAAGCTGGTAGGATATGTGGTGTATGGTCGCGGTTGCTTCAATCATCTCGATGAGATCCTTTCGCCCCACCGAAAGAATGGGCTGCCGATGGTCTTTCTGGTAGATCATTTTTTTGAAGGAAAAGAATTAACCAATCAGATTCCGCTTCGAGATAACGATGTGGTCTTGTTCGCAGATGTCACCACCGAGCCCAAAACCGTATATGTAGATGAGCTGGCGAGCCGACTGAAACAGGAATATGGTTCGGTTAGCGGAGTAATCGGAATCGGCGGGGGTTCCACGCTGGATCTGGCGAAGGCGGTTTCGTTGATGATGAACAATCCCGGTTCTTCGGCCGATTATCAGGGGTGGGATTTGGTAAAGCTTCCTGGTGTGTACAAGGTTGGTATTCCCACGCTGAGCGGCACCGGTGCGGAGGTGTCAAGGACAACGGTATTGACCGGCCCTACCAAAAAACTGGGAATGAATTCTGACTTCACCCCGTTCGATCAGATCGTATTAGATCCCGAACTGACCCGAGAGGCTCCCGTCAATCAACGCTTTTACACCGGAATGGACTGCTATATTCATTGTATTGAAAGTTTGGAGGGAACCTTTCTGAATGAATTCAGTAAGAGCTATGGTGAAAAGGCGCTGGAGCTGTGTAGAATGGTTTTTGTGGAAAAAGATCGGTGGGATGAGGAATCCGACGATCAGCTCATGATGGCCTCTTATGCGGGTGGAATGAGCATTGCGTACTCACAAGTTGGGGTTGCGCATGCGGTCAGTTACGGGCTAAGTTATTTACTGGGCACCAAACATGGCATTGGAAATTGTATCGTGATGGATCATTTAGAGGAGTTCTATCCGGCCGGGGTTCGAGAATTTAAATACATGGTTGAAAAAAACCGGATCGATATTCCGAGGGGGATTTGCGGTGGGCTGACCGACGAGCAGTTCGATAAAATGATCGACGTGTCGCTGGGCATGAAACCACTCTGGGAAAATGCGCTGGGAAAAAATTGGGAATCACAAATGACAAGAAGCCGGTTGCGGACCTTGTACGAAAAACTCTAGCAGGCCGAACAATTTTTTTCGCACAAAAAACGGGGGTGGATTTTACCACCCCCGTTTGCATATTTCCTGTTTGTATTACGATCTCTCCGAAAGAAATACTTCCCGGCTCTTCAGTTTTGGGTCGGCGCTAGACCCCTTCTCCTCCACTTTTTTCGCAAAGGGTTTCCAGTCTTTTTCCATCAGCATCCGAAACGCTTCCATTACTTTTTTAGTTTGCTCTGCAAGTAGTGCAATGTTTTCAACTTCAGTAGCGCTGGGTGTCCCGGGATAGCCGGCGACCTCATTATACAAAGAAGCTAATTTTTCTTTTAGTTGGGGTGGGGCGGTTCCGACATAGTTGTCGCCGGTCGTGACTACCAGGGTTGACTTTAGTTTATCCAGCTTCTTTTTTATTGACAGGGCTGACTTGCTGAATTCTTTTTGTTTGGCGAGCGTGTCGCAAGTAGCCAGCAGCTGATCGACCTGATAGGTTGTATAGGCAACATCCTCGTTTATGTTATATAGCTGCATTGAATAGTGGTAGTTCATCTGTTTATCGGACAGCGAGAATCCCGATGTCGGGCTGTGTTCGTATGATACCGATCCGGTATAGGTCTGGTTTCCTTTGGTCAAAACAACCTTGTAGGTGCCGGGCAATACGCGGGGACCGAAAAATCCGCCCCGGGCAAACGTTTTTGCTTTGGCGAGTTTTGGTGCTTGCATGCGGCCATCCCAATAAACCATATTGATCCCTTTTCTTTTTCCGGGGGCAATGGAGGCAAGTTTTTTTCCGGAAGAGTCCTGAACCTCCAGATTCATTTTTCCGAAGGTGTGTCGGTTTTTCAGATAATAAACAATTCGGGCGTCCCGATTTGGGTTTGCGCCAACAAATTGACCGGCATCTGCGGGTTTACCAAATCCAGTCTCGTCGTTGAAGCGTGCAGTGGGGGTTGGGAACAACACAACCTCTTGTTGAAGAACCGTCGCATTAATCGACCGAAGGGGGGAAATATCATCCAGAATAATTATCCCTCTGCCGTGTGTTGCCAGAATGATGTCACTGGTTGTGCGGTCCTGAGCGATATAGTGAACGGGCACCGGTGGCATATTATTGGTAAATGCCAGCCAATCCTGCCCGCCATTCAGCGAAATATAGAGTCCCATTTCGGTTCCGAGGAATAACAGGTTCGGTGATTGAAGATCCTCGTGAATATGACGAACAAAACCCTTCACCCCGTTCATGGGTAGGCGTTTCCACGTTTTCCCTCCATCTGTTGTTTTTATTGCGTAGGGGGTTTGATCGTTTTGGGCATGTCCTTCCAGTGCGGCATACGCGGTCTGTTTATCGAATCGGCTTGGTTCGATGTGATACACCCAGGTGTTGGAGGGAACAATAGCCGCCCCGGGCGTGCGGTTGTTCCAGCTCTTACCGCCATCTTCACTGATCTGAATGTTTCCGTCATCTGTTCCGGCCCAGATCATCTTTTCATCAAGCGGTGATTCGCAGATGGTGAATATCGTACAGTGATTTTCGGCGCCGCTGTTATCGGTAGAAAGTCCGCCCGATTTATCCTGTTGTTGTTTTTTAGGGTCGTTGGTGGTAAGGTCGGGAGAAATCCGCTGCCAGGTTTCTCCACGGTCATCCGATCGATGAATGAACTGACTACCCACATAGAGGCGGTCATTCCGGTGCGGACTCAACGCCATGGGTGTATTCCAGTTGAATCGAAGCTTGGGATCTCCTACTTGTTGATAGGGCTTGATATTCTTCAGTGCTTTTTTATCAATTTCATATCGCCAGATCGATTCAGCTCCTTGCATTTCGCTATAGGTTATGTTTTCGGTGGGGTGCACCAATACGCGAAAGCCATCCCCTTCTCCGACTCGTTTCCAGTCGCCGTTGGTGATTCCTCCCTGCGCGGAAGACGGGCCGTACCAAGACCCGTTGTCTTGAAGTCCGCCATATACATTATAGGGGACCTTGTTGTCGATGCTCACGTGATAATATTGGCCAATCGGCAACCCTTTTACGTGTTCGAAGGTGTTGCCGGCATCTCGACTTCTCCAAACCCCTCCATCGTCGCCAAGAACAATTTCATCTGAGTTGTTTAATCCAAACCAGATGTCGTGAACGTCGGCATGAATGCCGGAGAAGGGCCGAAAGGTTTTTCCACCATCGCGGCTCATGGCTCCATTCAATCCGGCCTTAGTAATGATCTCCGGGTTTTGGGGATCAACGACAATGCGGGAAAAATAAAAGGGGCGAACCGATAATTCAAAGTCGGCATTGAGGTGTTTCCAGTTGGCTCCGCCATCTTCACTGCGATACAGTCCTTTTTGCTCGGGCTTTTCACACTCCAGCACCGCGTAGAGTAGGTTGGGCTTAGAAGGAGCAGCGGCTACCGCAATTCGTCCGAGTTTTCCGGCGGGGAATCCTCCATGTATTTTATTCCAGGTTTTTCCCGCATCGGTAGATTTATACAAAGCGCTTCCGTTTCCGCCACTGCTGAAGGAATACGCTGTTCGGCGAAACTCCCAAAAGGCCGCATACAAAATTTGCGGGTTGGTGGGGTCCATTATTAGTTCGGAACATCCGGTGCTGTCGTTGAGATAGAAGATCTTCTCCCAGTTCTTTCCGCCGTCTGTTGTTTTATAAACACCGCGTTCGGCACTGTTGCCCCAAAGGTTTCCGAGTACGCCCACGAACACCTCCTGGTTGTTTTTGGGGTTTACGCGAATGGCGCTGATACGTTCAGATTTTTCAAGGCCGGTCTTATTCCAGTTTTGTCCGCCATCGGTCGACTTATAAATTCCATCGCCTACCGATACGCTGTTTCGAGTCCAAACCTCTCCGGTTCCCACCCAAATGGTTTTATCCGTGTCGGTGGGGTCGAGTGTGATGGCTCCGATGGATTGATTGTGCTTATCAAAAAGCGGCAGAAAGCTCACGCCCCCATTCTCTGATTTCCAAACACCGCCTCCGGCGGTACCCACCCAAAGTATCCTGGGGTTGGTAGGGTGTCCTTCCAGGTCGGTGACCCGTCCGCTCATTACGGCCGGACCGATCTGCCGTGCACGGATATCCCCAAATACATCCTCTCCGGTGAGCCCGTTTTGGGCGAAAGAAAAAAGGGCAGCCAACAAGGTGGCTGCCAGAAAAATAGATCTCATGAAAGAGTTGGTTTAGTTTGCTTCGAAAGAGAATTCACTGTCGCTGATCAATACGTTGGCTTCGGCTTTTTCAAACTTAATGGTTTGTCCGGGTGCGCCCGACATGCGGACTGTCATGGAAAAGGGAACAAAAATTCCGCCCGCCTCCTGATAGTCGCTGAACAGTGTTTCAACTACCACCCCCTTCATGGTTGCCTCCTGAGAAACTGAGCGGGTCATTACCAGCGCGCTGGTAGATTTATCAATGAAGTACGTTGATATGTTGTCAACTGGTTTTCCTTCTGACATTTTTTGCTTTTTAGTCATCTTGATCGCATAACAATCAGCACCATCAACCTTTTCATCGGCTACTTTTTCTACTTTGTATCCGAGCGTTTTATAGGTGATCATCACATCGGGTTCCTCCAATAGGTCCAGCGCAAGATTTTCAGCCTCCTCGGTGGTTGACTTTTCCGCCTTCATGGTCATCTGGTTGGTTTTCCAGGCGGTTTTTCCATCGTATGCCTGCTGTACAAAATTCATTCCTTGGAAGGTTGCGTAAACTTTCATCTTATTGGGGGCCTTCAGGAAATAAACCGGCAGCTCCATGCCACCCATATCTACCTTGGCGGTCATTTTCCAGGTGGTGTTCTTGCGAATAGCCTCTTCGCCACCAATAGCTTTTACGTAGCCGGCGATGATCTCTTCGGCTGTCTGTGAAAATCCTTGTGCAACGAGGGTCAGCGCAAACAAAAGGGTTGCGATCTTTTTCATGAGTGTTTATTTGGGTTTTTTATAAATAGGAACAGTACTACAGGGTTCTCCGTACATGATGCTCTTGGCCACCGGCTGCAGGATGCGGGTGATCTCCAGATACGCATCGGGACCAACAGGCAACTCTCCGCAACCCTTTACAACGACTCGCTGATCCGTAAAATGTTTTGGGTCGATCTGCTGAATTCGCCGATGAAAAAGCGTGTTTCGAAACTCCTCTGCCGTTCCTTGAAAAATGCCCGTGGCTACAGGGGATAAATAGGAGGCCACCAACATGTAGGCCCAGGCTGGTATGATCGCGTCGGCAGAACAGGTGACAGATACGTATTGGTTTTGGTAAACAGACCAATCGGTGTGCTTGAGCGCCTCTCGGAACTCTTTTTCTTTTAGGATAAGTCCCATGAAAAGATGTTCCTTTAGATCAAAAACGCGAATCTCCTCTTTCGGAAACCAATCCTCTAAATTCAGGGTGATCAATCCACTTTCAGCTACCTTATTTACGATTGTCTCCGTCATGTTTCGCGAAAATACAACCGCACGGTCGGATTTTTTATGGGGTCTTGTTAAAATAAACCCGCCCCTAAAAAGGGGCGGGTGTGCAGTTAGTATTGGTACGACTAATAGCGTCTAGACCGATTATCTTTTATTTCCGCTGCATCGCGAAGGGTGGAAATTGGGTTATTGGGGTTGTATTGGCTTTTTGCCTGCTCCGTAAGGGCTTTTCGCTGATCCTGAACACTTCCGGCTGTGACCGGGGTGGTGCTCTGTTGGTCGACCCGCACCACAAAAACCCCGCTCATTCCCGCCAAGGCCGTCTTAACCACCTTGCCCAGGTTGGCGGGATTAAACGCTGCTCCCAGGATCCGGGGCTCAAAACCAAGCGTACTGCTTGGGGCCGAAATTCTTAAGCTATCAGCCTCCTCAATTGCTTTTCCGCCGAGCTTGGCTGCCGCCTCTTCCAGGGTGTTGACGGCACCAATCTTTTCTTTAATTAGTCTTGCCTTTTTCTTTTTTCGCAAAATGGGCTCAACGCCCGCGCGCGCTTTTTCAACCGACATGGTTCCCTCTTTTAAAACTTCCGTTACCGCGGCCACCACATAATTATTATCTACGCGCTCGGGCTTTAAAACCTCGCCAAGGTCGGCATCATAAACGGCGCGCACCAGGCTTCTGGAGATACCAACCCCGGTAATTTCTGAGGCCCACGGAACAATGTTTGCTGCCTGGTTCCGCACAACACCTTTCGCCTTCCACCTTTGTTCATAATTATTCTCAAAGGCCTTATGGTCGGGGCTTTCACTGGCAAACTCTGTTGCTTGCGCAAAGGCGGTATTCTCCGTCTCTTCGCTCGCAACAATCTCTTTGGGCAAATAAGCAACCTTATAGTGGGTGGTTGGCTTTATGAAAGACATAATTTCAATGTAATGGTAGCCAAATGAGGTTTTAACAACCTTGCGCTCTCCGGGCCTTCCGTCAAATAAAATAAACTTGGCAAACTCTGGCGCAAATCCCTCGTCTTGAATTTGCGTGGAACTAAACGTCATTTCTCCCGCCTTTTGGCGGCTTCCATCAGAAACGGGGTTGTATTTATTTACCATTTCTCCCCAGTTTGCGCCACCCTCAATCGCTTTTTTTACGCTGTCGATCTTGGAAGAAGCAACGCTGTCTACAAATCCCCCATTGGCGATGTCGTTGGAGATAAGTACGTGGCGACACACCACGCTGTCGGGTAAAATTTTTGAACCCATCATTCTGGCTAAAACATAGCTTCCTCCATCGAGATAGGGACCAAACACCCCTCCTACAGGAAGGCGGAAGATCGAATCTTTCACGGGAATTTGAACGGTGTTTCCGTTTATGTATCCATCAAAAAAAGAAGCGCCCGCGCTGGCTAAAAACATGGGCACGCTGTCGGCCTTGGCCAAGCCATCCTTAAGTTGCTCAATCTCCGCCAAGGCCGCAGCACTGTCCTTGGCAGAGGGGGCGGCCGAAAAGCTAACATATACGATCGATCGAGACTCCTGCTGCTTATATTGCTTCGGGTATTTATTTATGTATTTAGAAATTTCAGCGTCGGTTATTTTTATCGTGCTGTCGGCAATGCTGGTATAGCTCTCCCTTACAAAAGAGATCTTCGCCATTCGGCTGCTTTCCGTGTTTTGCTTTTCAACCAACCACCTCGGCACGTTAATGCTGTTGGAAAAAAGAGAAATAAATTTTTCATACTGCCGCTCCAAAACAATGTTTTCTAGTAATTGGTTGAGCTGGGCCTTTTCTGCGGCGGTTCCGCTTTTGTTTATTCTATTAATTAATTTTTTTACCTCGGCAGGGTTATATGGCTGTTGGGGATTACTTAAGTATTGCCTGGCGGTGTTGGATGGGTTGGGTCCGTATAAAAGATCGCTTAACTCTTTTTTTCCAACAGTAATTCCCAACTCATCAAACGCCTGCTCTAAAATAATTCTGCTTATTTCCTGGTTCCATGCACGATCAAGCGCCTGTTGAGATGGCGCGGCCGTTTGCGGATAGCCCTGTGACTTTAAATTTTCCTCCTCTTGCAACACCTTATTATTAAATTCATCAAACAAAATGCTCGCTCCATTTACCGATCCAATTTTATTGGGCAAGGAGCTCATCCCGCGAGACTGACCAGAGAAATAGTCGGTAAGAATAAAACCAACCAACGCCAGCGCAATCAAAACCACCGTCAGCTTTGCATACTTTTCCCGGATATCTTGTATAACAGACATAAAAACAGTTATTTAGGGGGGCAAAAATAGGTTATTATAGCATAAAATAAGGAGAAATCCGCCACCCAATTAATTAATATATTTTTAATATTTAATTAATTATCAAATAGTAAAACAGAAGGGGGTAAACTTCTTAAAACAGCGCAAGTTTTTAAAAAAGAAGAGTGATTTCTCCCCAAATCCACTGTTAATATCTTGTGGATTGTGTTAGTCTCTTGTTTTGTCTCTCTTTTCTTGTTGTTTCTTTTTTGTGGGTTTTTGGGGAGTATTTGGTGGGTAGGGGTTTTCGAGTTAATACTTTTTTCGTTATTAACAACTTATCTCTTTTGTGATATGAGATGTTTATTTTTTTATTGTGCGGGTTTTCAGGGTGTTGAGAAAATTAAAAAAATTAGAGGTGTGAGATATTAACATATCCACACCTCTAATAATAATAGAGTTTATTTAAATAATTAGTTGTTTTTATTATTAAAGACATTAAAAAAGAAAACTTTGTTTTTTAGTTTTTTTAAAAAATATTTGTGGAATGATAAAGTCCACCCCTCTATTTTTATTTTTTTATTTATGATATTTTCTATCAAACCCAATCGATAATTATAAAAGAAGAATTATGCGCCGGGCAACACCGGGCTTTCTAAAAAAGATATATAAAAAAACAAAAGAAAAAGACAATAAAAAAATAGTAAAAAATGAAAAAATACCACCTACAACAAACAGCGTTCATTTTATTCTTACTTCTAACGACCGCCTCCTATTCCCAAAGCAATAAAATAAAATATCCCGAAGCGTCTCCTCGCCAAAACATCTTTATTGAATTAGGAGGAAACGGTGTTGCGTTTAACGCGATGTACGAAAGCCGATTTCACAAGTCATCAGATGGAATGGGATTTAAAGTAGGACTCGGCGGATTTACCGGATCATACACGAAGGTTTTTACACTTCCGGTTGGGATAAACTGGCTTCTTACAAAAGACAACAAGCACTTCTTTGAAATGGGCGTAGGGACGACCTTTCTACACTATGAAGACACATATTTTGTGCCCTGCGGAATCCCCACCAGCCACTATCCGGTTGATGTCGCGGGACTCACTGTTGACCAAAAAAACTCAGTATTTGGTCACCTTACCCTCGGCTATCGGCGACAACCCAGCGCCGGCGGAATCATGTGGGGAATTGCTGTTACTCCCCATTTTAATGAGAATGGATTTTGGCCTGTTTGGTTTGGAATAAAATTCGGCTATTCATTTGCGAGAAAATAAAAAGCTACCTCCCTCCCAACTCCACCAACATTAGGTTTGTGCAAACCCCATCTCTTTTTTTTGGATTCAAAAACGGTAGCGTCAGCTTTGTGATTTCATAATCCAAAACAGAGAACCGGCTTTTCCAAACGACACCAGTCTGATTTAATTCTCCAATCTGTTTTTTATCCAACAACACGAAACCGGACTTGTCTTTTAGCTCCTCGGCCGAAACCTCCTCCCGCAAGCTGCGGGCATAGAAATAAAAAGAGGAACTATAACACCCCTTAAGGGAATATATTTTTCCTGGAAGCGCGCGCGCGTCGGACAGCTTTGCCAGCTGGTTTCCCCCTTGATATAAAAGAAGACGATTATAAAAAGCACCATTTAAGATCCAAAATACAACCAACACGGCGGCAAACAAATGCACCACCCGATCGACTTCCTCCACTTCGCCCCGCTTCCGAATAGAATAAAAAAGAAAGAAGAAAAAAACAAACAATCCCGCCCAAAACCAAAGCGGCTGTTCTGGAAACCACCAAACTAATACCAGCCCGGCCGCCACACCAATCAACAACCACACAAACCAACCCACCCAGCGCGAATAACGAATAAAAGCAGACGAGCGCCGCTGTGCAACCGCCGCCAGCCACAAGGAAGAAATGGGAAGGATTACGTTTAGATAATGGGGCAGCTTAAAGCTAGAAAAACCAACCAACAACCCGAAGAGGACCAATACCAACAGGGAGGAACGGGAAACAACCCCCGGGGCGGCAGATTCTTTTTTTCCAAAAAAACAAAAAATACCCAGCAAACTCCAGGGGGCAAATACCCACAAGAAGGTATGAAAGAAGAAAAATTTATCCCCCCCCGAATCCCCGCCCATCGCTCCTGAATATCTTCCCAAAGATTGTTCCCATAGAATAAAACGAACCCCGTCGATCTGATCCCTTCCCCGCACCACCAACTCCGGATGAAGATTATACTGCAAATAATAACAATAAACAACCGGAGAGATAAACAAAAAGAAAAGAAAGACACCAAATAGCAGCTTCGTGTTTAATAATGGCCCCCAGTTTTTAGAAAAAAAAGAATAAGAAACGGTAAACAGCAGGGGAACCAGCTCGCCCACGTGACCCTTTGTGCAAAAACCAAGCGCTAACCCCAACGCCGCCCCAAAAACATACCGGATGTGTTGGGTTGACCAATACCCCGCGATCTGCCAAACCGAGATTGCCACACAAGCGGTTAAGATCGCATCCATCCGAACATCGTTCAGCGACAATAAAAACGAGGCAGACGAGGCGTAAATAATTGCCGCCAAGAGCCCCCCCGCGCGACTGATCAATACCCCACCTGCGCGGTACACCGCCCAAATACCAATCAAAGAGAAAAGAAAGGAAGGAAATTTATAAGCAAAGCCCGAAACACCAAAGACTTGATAAGAGAGCGCAGATAGCCAAAAATGAAGATGGGGCTTGTCCAGGTACGGCCCATCATAATCGACCAGATTTACATAATCACCGGTTAGATACATCCGCAAAGCAATGTTTGCGTGGTGGGCTGAATCATTGTCCATAAGCGGAACAAACAGCCCCACACCCACCACCCCCAACCAGGCGGCCACCAACAATCCAATCCACCGAGTTCCAACCGCGGTCATTTTATTCATTGACACAAATTAATCATGTTGGCAAACCAAATTCAAAGGAGCCGGCACCTACGAAAACTAGTTTTAATTCACTCGCAAACCACCCTGCAAAAAAACAATTAACCAACCACATATCGCAATCTATCTCCTAATAAAAAAAACAAAAATGAAAAAACGCTTCTTTTTGGAATGGTTCTGTTGTTCTTACTAAACTCTTGTGATGGAGACAATGATATTATTACCTATGCACGAATCAATGTTGTACACGCAAGCCCCGACGCCCCCGGGGTTGATCTCTTGGCCGACATCGCCGAACGCTTTCTGGTAAAAGGAAAAGAGGCGGCGATCGAGGGCAAGTTGGTCAACCGCTCTTATCAAGATCGCGAAGGCAACAAGCGCTACTTCACCGAAATACAGGTGAACGAGTTGTTGTTGTTGGGAAGTAAGGTGGCGGATTAATGCGCGAGCGCGTAAAGGGGGTCGGCATGCAGGCCCTCTTTATTTGTTCATCGTCCCATGTAAACCATTAATATTTGTACATCGCAGGGATTGATGCCCGAAATGCGACTGGCTTGCCCGAGTGTACGCGGACGAACACGCTCTAATTTCTCGCGCGCCTCATTTCCAAGCGAAGCAATGCGCGCGTAGTCGAAACGTTCAGGAATCTCCAAAGATTCCATTTGCGCCATTCGGGAAACCAACTCCCGCTCTTTATCTAGATAAACCTGATACTTAATTTGTATACCCGCCTGCTCGATGGATTCATCCTCGTGATGCCCCAACAGCGTTTTTAATTTCGGACTTGATTCGATCAAGTCTTTCAATTCCACATCCGGGCGCAACACAATTCGGGCGGCCTTCAGTTTTTCGGATACAGGCGCAGACCCTAATCCGATTAACCAACCATTAATCTCTGCCGGCTCCATCGAAGTGTTTTGTAACACCTCTTTAATTTCTGCAACCGAAATTTTTTTCTTTTCAACCCGATCCATTCGCGCTTGATCTGCCAAACCAAAGCGGTGGCTCATCTCGGTTAATCTTAAATCTGCATTGTCTTGCCGCAACAACGTTCGATACTCTGCGCGCGAGGTGAACATACGATAGGGCTCTTTTGTGCCCTTGCTGATCAGGTCGTCGATCAGCACCCCGATATAAGCATCACTCCTCTTTAAAATAATGGGACCCTCCTGTTTTGATTTGCGATGTGCGTTGATGCCCGCCATTAATCCCTGGCAGGCCGCCTCCTCATATCCGGTGGTCCCATTGATCTGTCCCGCAAAGAAGAGATTTCTTAACCCCCTGGTTTCCAACGAGTAATCAAGTTGCGTGGGCGGAAAATAGTCGTATTCAATTGCATATCCCGGACGAAACATCCGAACATTTTCAAACCCGGGAATCTTCTTCAAAGCCGCATACTGCACCTCTTCGGGCAGAGACGTAGAAAATCCGTTTACATAGATCTCCACCGTATTCCACCCCTCCGGCTCAATGAAAAGCTGGTGCCGGTCGCGGTCGGCAAAACGATTGATCTTGTCCTCTATACTAGGACAATATCTCGGTCCCACCCCATCGATTCGCCCAGCAAACATAGGACTCCTATCAAAACCGGTTTTTAGGATATCGTGTACGCCCGAATCGGTGTAAGCGATCCAACAACTTCGCTGTTCTTTAGGCTTCGGCACATCCATAAAAGAGAATCCAAACAACTGATTATCACCCGGTTGTTCTTCCAATTTTGAATAATCCAGGCTCCTTCCATCGATTCGGGGCGGGGTGCCCGTCTTCAACCGATCACTCTCAAATCCCAACCCCACCAGCTGCTCCGTAATACCCGAAGCTGCCCGCTCTGCCATCCGACCACCCCCAAAATTCTTCTCTCCAATGTGTACCACACCATTTAAAAATGTGCCGTTCGTCAATACCACCGCATCCGCCAACACCTCATGCCCCATTCCCGTAACCACCCCCATGCACCTGCCATCCCTCACAACCAAACCCCTGACCATATCCTGGTAGAAATCGAGATCGGGCGTTTGCTCCAACAACTCCCGCCATTTTTGAGCAAAAAGCATTCGGTCGTTCTGCGCACGCGGACTCCACATGGCCGGACCCTTACTTCGGTTCAACATCCTGAACTGTATCATCGAAAGATCAGTGACAATCCCCGAATACCCACCCATTGCGTCTATCTCCCTCAAAATCTGTCCCTTAGCAATCCCCCCCATAGCCGGATTACAGCTCATCTGGGCAATGGTCTGCATGTTCATCGTGATCAAAAGGGTCTTTGACCCCAAATTAGCCGCCGCCGCCGCCGCTTCACAGCCAGCATGACCTGCACCAACCACAATTACATTGTATCTGGGAAACATTACGCAAATATAGTTGAGCCCCATCCGCTAACGCTTCGGCGGACAAAGGGATGAGCAGGTGATCGTTGCGGAGGTTATTGATTTTTGGAGTGGGGATTAATGTGTTTCACGTGAAACGTCAAATCCTCCAAAAGGCTAAACGTTCCACGTGAAACGCCCTCTTTTTTAAACGAAACAACTCCTATCAATAAACCCTCAACCCCTAAACCGTCCATCGCTCTCTCGCCGAAGCGTTAGCTAAGGGGGCATTCAACGCTGAGCCGATTTTTCAACCGCCCTCAGGTATTGTTTCTCCTTCTCACGCATGACCAAGATCTCAGCCCTGGTCTTATCGCCATACCCGCAAAGATGAAGGGCGCCGTGTAGGATGACGCGGTGGAGTTCGGATTTTAGTGTGGTTTTATGGGTTTTGGCGTTCTCACGCACGCGTTCTAGGCTTATATAGATTTCTGCACAGAGGCGGTTAGACCCGGACAGGTCGAATGTGATGATGTCGGTATAATAGTCGTGCTTGAGGAATTGTCGGTTAATTTCCAGAAGTCTTTTATCGGAGCAGAAGATATAATTAATGGATTCGATTCGTTTCCCCTCCTTCTTAAACAGGGAGAGCAGAATCTTTTTGAGTTGGGTTCGATCCCTTAAGCTAACTGACTTATTCTCAAAGAAGAACCGAATTGTGTGGGAGGCCGGCATTATTTCAAAAATCGTAAAGAAAAGCGGACCGTCAAGGGTGTAGATTTGCGGGGTGAAATTATCTGAATTAAAACCAGGCCAGGAGGCCGTGATTTTGGCATTCAGCGGAGAGGAGGTTTCCATCAAATTAATGGAGATGGGTTTGGTGCCCGGGGAAACCATTTTACTGGAGCAGGTTGCGCCGATGGGGGATCCGATCTCGGTGAATGTTTCGGGCTATCACCTAAGCCTTCGAAAGAGCGAGGCGGATCAAATTGTTGTTGATGTAAAACACTGATGGTCAAATTTTTATAAAATGAAGGTCGGACTTTTCTTTGGTTCTTTCAATCCCATCCATATTGGTCATTTGATCATTGCCAACCATTTTTTGAACGAGACGGATTTGGACAGGGCGTGGATGGTGATAAGTCCACACAACCCACTTAAGGCGGAGCAATCGCTATTGAACGAGTATGATCGGCTGCATTTGGTTCGTTTGGCAACAGAGAACGATAATCGGATTCGGGTGTCGGATATAGAGTTTTCCTTATCTCGTCCCTCGTACACATCTGATACGCTGGTTCATTTGCAGGAAAAATATCCAACACATGAATGGGCGATCATTATGGGTGCAGATAGTTTTCAAAACATTCATCGCTGGAAGAATTATACGTTCATCACCAAGCATTTTCCGATCTATCTATATGACCGCCCGGGCCACACCATAGAGGAAACGCACGGGGCGAACATTAAAAGACTGGAGGCGCCGCAACTTCCAATATCTGCCACCCAGATACGAGCCTTGTTGCGAGCCGGCAAATCAATTCGCTATTTGGTTCCCGACAAGGTCTTGGAAGAGATTGAACGCGGGGGGTATTACAAAAAATAGCCCAAGGCCAAACACGCCCCCACCAAAACGGGGGCCGGAATTTTGGTAAACTGAAGTAAGCCCACCGTAGCAACAAAAACCAGCAGGGGACATTGTTGAATGTTGGTGGGCGGCCCCACGACATCCTTCAAAATAAAAAATAGGGATCCGACCAACACGCCCATCACCACAGCGTTGACCCCTTCAATGGATTGATAGATCACGGCATATTTTTTCAGGTTGTGCCAAAGGGGATAAAAAAATAAAACCAGCAATGCGCTGGGAAGGAAGATGGCAATCATTCCGATAATACATCCGAGCAGTTGCCAGAGGACCCCCTCCGATTTCATGGCCATTCCACCGGTGAATGCACCGATGGAAAAAACGGGACCGGGAACGGCGCGCACCATCCCCATGCCCACCAGCATATCTTTTTGATCGATGCGGATGGCTCCGGGATTGTTTTCTTGGACACGACTTGGACGAATGCTCCATTGCTCATACATGAGTGGAAGCAGGACTTGCCCTCCTCCAAAAACCAGACTTCCCATTCGATAGGTGTTCTCGAAAAGATTAATGGGTTTTCTGTCGGGCCAATCTTGTTTTCGAGAGAGCTCACTAAAAAATCCTGCCAACAAAAAAAGAATTCCAAACAACCAAAAATTCCACCAGCGGATGGTTTTGGGTTTGTCGCTTTGTTGCGGAATTCGTTTGTTGTTGAAGTTGGTGACGATGCCACCGGCGACCATTAGAACCGGGATCATCCAGGGGCTTCCGAAAAACCAAAAGCAGATCACTTCGGAAACGAAAAAGATGATCCAGGTGATCGTGTTCTTGATGGCTAATGGAAAAAGCTGAAGGGCCGCATATCCCAAAAATCCGGCAGCCATCGGAGCCACATATTCGAAAGAAGAATGTCCGATCCCCCAACCTCGATCGATCAGAAAGGTTAATCCCCCCATCAACAAGCAGGCGGGAAAAATCCAGACCAACAGGGTTAGCACCGCCAGGGGCACCCCGCCTCTTTTGTACCCGATCAGGGTGAGGGTTTGAGTGGAGGAGGCGCCCGGAAGCAATTGGCAGAAAGAGTTGTAGTCCATCAACTCCTCTTCGGTCACATAGGGACGGTTGCGGACAAACCGCCGAAGCATCAATCCCAGATGGGCCTGGGGACCACCAAAGGCTGTGAGGCTATGCCAGGCCACGGACCGCAAAAAGGGGATGTGCCGAAGGAACATTTTTAAATATAGCGGAAAAACAAAGTATTTTGAGCCAAATCTACATCTATGCGTGGCGGATACATCCTTTTATTGTTATTCTGTTTCTCCTCTTTTGTAAGTGGACAGGATAAAAAAGAACAGCTTCGTCAACGGGTGTTTCAAAAAGTAGAGGCCGTGATTCCAAGGGCTAATGCCTGGAGAGAAGACATTCACCAAAACCCCGAGTTGGGTAACCGCGAGTTTCGAACCTCCAAACTGATTGCTGCCCACCTTCGGTCGTTGGGCATGGAGGTGCATGAGGGAATTGCCTTTACGGGCGTGGTTGGTTTGCTGAAGGGTGCAAAACCTGGTCCCTGTATTGCCCTTCGGGCCGACATGGACGCCTTACCGGTAACCGAGCGCGTGAATATTCCTTTCGCATCCAAGGCGCGCACCACGTACAACGGACAAGAAGTAGGGGTTATGCACGCCTGTGGTCACGACGCACACGTGGCCATGCTGATGGCCACGGCAGAAGTATTTTCTTCTTTTAAAGCGGAGCTCTCCGGATCGGTAAAATTTATTTTCCAACCGGCAGAGGAGGGCCCTCCCGAGGGCGAAGAGGGGGGTGCATCCCTAATGGTGAAGCAAGGAGTAATGGAAAACCCCAAAGTAGATATGACCTTTGGTTTTCATATTGAGTCAGACATTGAGGCGGGGGAGATTCATTATAAACCCGGCGCCTTCATGGCCGCGGCAGATTGGTTTTCCACTTTGGTGAGAGGAAAGGGAAGCCACGGCTCACAGCCCTGGAAGGGGATTGATCCGGTACAGGTTTCAGCACAAATAATCGATGGGCTTCAAGCCATTGTTAGCCGACAGTCGGAATTGACAAAAGCCCCGGTGGTCATAACCGTTGGAAAAATTAATGGGGGCGTTCGGCAAAACATTATTCCCGAAACCTGCCAGATGGCGGGCACCATCCGAACGCTGGATGCTGACATGCAAAAAGAGGTTCACGAGAAGATCAAACACACGGCGAAATATATTGCCGAAGCCTCGGGCGCAACAGCAGAGGTTACCATTGAAACCAAGGCGCTGGTCACCTACAACGACCCCGACCTACTAAAAAAGGTTTTGCCCTCGCTGGAAAAAGCAGCCGGAGCCGACCGAGTGAAGCCGCGCGAATGGGTTACCGGCGCAGAGGATTTTTCCTATTATGGAACAAAGGCCCCCGCAGTTTTTTTATATCTGGGAGGAATGCCAAAGGGAAACGACCCAAACAAGGCACCCCCTCACCACACAGCCGATTTTTATATTGATAACAGCGGAATGCCAACCGGTATTCGGGCATTTTGTAGTTTGGTGTTGGATATGATGCAAACCAAGTAATATGGTTCGTTTTTTGTTACCCCTATTTCTCTTGCTGGTCACCGTCACCAGGGCACAGGAAACCGATTGGGCGCTTCAAGAAGAGATAAAAAAAACCGTATTAGGATTTGCGGGCGATGTGGGTGTTTATGTGAAAGATATCCGCTCCGGGAAAGTCGCTCTCTATCAGTCAGACACCCTTTTCCCTACCGCGAGCATTGTAAAAGTGCCCATTTTGCTGGGCGTGATGGATCGCCTTCATCGAGGAGAACTTCGATACGATTCCATTTTTATTTATACCGACTCGCTTTTGTATGCCGGTGAAGACATCTTGGGCTCTTTCAAGTCAAATGAGAAAATAGAACTGAAAAAGGTCATTATGCTCATGATGACCACCAGCGATAATACCGCCAGCCTTTGGTTACAAAGCATCGCCGGAACCGGAACGCGGATCAATCAAATTTTGGATAGTATTGGATTTAAATACACCCGGGTAAACTCCCGAACCCCGGGAAGGGAAGAAAACAGAACACAGTATGGGTGGGGACAAACCACCCCCCGCGAAATGGGGGAACTGCTCGAGCGAATCTATCGACAACAACTTTTTTCGCCCGCGACAGACCAACGCATACTCCGCTGTATGGGAAGAAATTTTTGGGACGAGGATGAAGCCCTCTCCCGCATTCCCCCCTACGTTGAGGTGTTCAGCAAAAACGGTTGTGTCAACGCCTCCAGAAGCGAGGCGATGATCGTGAATGCCCCCCACCGACCCTTTGTTTTCTGCGTTTTTACCAATAACAATAAAGACCAGCGGTGGACACACGACAATGAAGCCTGGGCGCTGGCGAGAAATCTAGCAGATTTATTGTGGAATCATTTTGAACCGACCGAACTAAACCCGCGTCAATAGAACACAGGGATAGCGGAGCCGGCGAAGGAGACCAATTAGAAAGAAAGCAGCATTAAAAAAACACATAAAAGAGAATAATATTTGTGTGAAATGATTGAAATTTGAAAATATGAAGAGAAAGAATCTTGCAACCAATCAATGGCTCGTTCTATTGTTATTCGTATCCTTTATGGGTACGACCTGTACCAAGGTTTCCGACCCACTCCAAGGCTGGGGGAACAAAGTAACGCTCACAACGGGAACCGCGGCCAACCCTATTACCAGTAATGTTCAGATAACCAACTCTACCATTTCCTGCAACGTAAGCGCATTGACGGGCAAAGAGCGGGGTGTTTGTTGGAGCGAAAACAGCAGCGCTGTTTCTGTAACCGGAAGCAAGGTTGCTTCCAACTCAGGAACCGGCACCTACAACGCAACACTCACGAACCTGCTACCCGGCAAAACCTATTATTACTGCTCATACATTATTTTATCTGCTCCCTCTTCCGCGCTTTATGGTCCGATCTCCTCTTTTAGCGTACCGGCTTGTCCCACCCTCAACACCACCGCCGCCACTTCCATAACAACAAGCACGGCCACAACGGGGGGTAATATTATCAATTCGGGAGGCTCCACCGTATTGGCTCGTGGTGTAGTTTTTAGCAGCAGCACAACTACTCCTACACTGACTACGGGAACCAATGTTCCTGGCGGATCAGGAACGGGGTCTTTTACTTCTAATCTAACAGGCCTAACCGCTGGCGTAACTTATCATGTCCGCGCCTATGCCACCAATGCTGTTTGTACGTGGTATGGTGATACAAAATCATTTACCACCACCCCAATTGTCTGCCCCACCATAACTACATCACCAACCACTTCGATTACAAACACCACAGCTACCTTAAACGGAAGCATTTCAGCCACTGGCGGTGCTACAATAATTGAACAAGGATTCGTGTATAGCAACACCAATAGTAACCCAACAGTGGGCGGTACGGGCTGCACCTTTGTCTCTCATACTCCGGTTGGTTTGGGAAACTACCCTAGAAGCATTACAGGGCTAACACCTTCATCTACCTATTATGTAAAAGCGTGCGCACGAAATACTTCGTCCTGGTGTTATGGAAACATGCTGCCATTCCAAACCCCCGGGGGAAGCACCGTTTCCGGCTCAAATACTACCTCGGTACCTGTTCCCGATAACAGTGCAACAGGGGCAAGCAGTTCAATAAACATTATCGTACCATCGGGTAGATCCATTTCTGCAATTAGTGTAACTTTTAATATGACACATTCCTATCCTAGCGATATGGCGTTTAACCTCAGAGCACCAAATGGGCAGATCTTAAACCTTTTTAATAGACACGGCGGTACTTCTGGGGGAAACTTTGTTAATACAACGATCAGCTCAACCGGTACTGCAAATTTGTCTGCGGCAGTGGGACCATTTACCAATAATTATGCCCCGACAAGCACTGTTGGGGTTGGCCCAACTGGCGGCGTTTCAGCTGCAACAACGTATTCGGCCCTGTATTCCACCGGAACAGGAGGAGCTCAAACATGGACCCTATTAATGCGTGATTATGTTTCACTAGATATAGGGACATTAACCAGCTGGTCTATAACGATTACACATAATTAAACACCAGCAATTCTTATTGTTTTTAAATAAAAGGTATTAGCGCAACAATAAATACGCCACCCAGCTCATGATCCAGGCCAAGCCGGTCATGTAAACAAGCTGCACCATTGGCCATTTCCAGCTACGGGTTTCGCGACGCACCACCGCAAGGGTGCTCATGCATTGCATTGCCAGCGCATAAAAGATTAGCAGCGACACGCCGGTTGCCAATGTGAAAACAATGGAACCATCGGGTCGCGTAGCGCTCCTCATTTTGTCTTTAAGTACTCGGCTGTTCGGCTCGTCCTCCCCAACACTATACAACGTGGCCATCGTGCCCACAAACACCTCTCGCGCAGCAAACGAGGTGATCAACGCAATGCCGATCTTCCAATCAAACCCAAGCGGAGCGATCGCGGGCTCGATCGCATGACCCAACAGACCGGCGTAGGAAGATTCCAGCTTTTCGCTGTGATATTCTCGCTCAATTTGCTCGGCCGGTTTGACCGAAGCCGCTTTGGCGTCCAGGTAACGCTGCTCAACGGCTTGCATGTGGTTAGCGGGACCAAAAGAGGAAAGTCCCCACAACAATAAACTGATGATCATGATCACTTTTCCGGCATCAAACAAAAATATCTTTGCTTTATTTAACATTACCGTTACCATATTTCCCCAGCGGGGCATACGATACTCGGGAAGCTCCAGAATAAAAAAGCTTTTTTCCTGAATGCGAATAAACCACTTGGCGATGTTGGCAACGATCAGGGCCATGACCACACCAAACACATACAACCCCATCATCACCAATCCTTGCAGACTGAGCAAACCAAATAGATATTTTTCGGGGATCACCAATCCGGTTAGAATGGAATAAACCGGTAAGCGCGCCGAACAACTCATCAGCGGGGTGATGAGGATGGTGAGCAGCCGCTCTTTTCTATTCTCAATGTTGCGGGCGCTCATGATCGCGGGAACGGCGCAAGCAAAGCCACTGATCATGGGCATCACACTTTTACCATTTAGCCCAACGCTTCGCATCAGACGGTCGGTCAAAAAACTGATTCGCGCCATGTAACCAGAGTCTTCTAAAAGTGTGATGATCCCAAACAAGATCATAATCTGGGGGACGAATACGAGTATTCCCCCAAGACCTGCCACCACGCCATTTATCAGCAGATCGCTCCAAGCATTTACAGGAAGGGTTTCTCCTAGCCATCCCGAGAAAAGACCAAACCATCCCTCAATCCAGTCCATCGGATATTTTGCCAACCAGAAGACGGCCTGGAACATCAAAAATAAAACCGTCAACAAGATCAGATTTCCCCAGCGGCGATGGAGAAATAAATTATCCAGTCGCTCCGTAATCATTTTCTTTTTCAGCGGATCGGGTTCTGATACGGCCACTTGCATTATCTCCCGAATACGCGTATAGCGTTGCAAGATCTCTTCGGCTTGAGTTTTAGTGGCGTTAAATTTATTTTTTTCCACTACAGCCAACAAATCCTCTTGATGAGCCAGCGAAAGCGATTTGTGGTGGATCAAATAGTGAATGGCTTTGTAGTCTGCGATGTCAGGAAACAGCGCCTGCGTTTGTGCTACTGCCACAAGCGCCAAGGAAGTTGCGGGAATGATCGGGCGAGCCGCGGTTTTTACGGGCTGTTTTGTCCAGAGCTGAATGGTTTTTTTAAGCTCGCTGATGCCTTTGTTTTTTCGGGGATTTACGGCTACGGCGGGTACCCCGAGTTCGCGCTCCAGCGCAGGGATGTCGATTTGGATGCCTTTTTTTCGAGCCAGGTCCATCATCGTCAGCGCGATCACCACCGGCACGTTCAGGTCAATCAGCTGGGAACAAAGCAGCAGGTTGCGTTTCAGGTTGCTGGCGTCGGCAACGGCGATTATCAAGTCGGGCTGAAATCCATCCTCCCCTCCGATAACAACCCGATAACTTACCCACTCATCCATTCTAGTTGGGTAAAGCGAGTAGGTGCCGGGCAGGTCAATTGCCTCAGCAGTCAGTTCGCCCAGCTGAAACTGTCCGGTGGTCTTATCCACCGTAACCCCGGGAAAGTTTCCGACCTGCTGGCTCATTCCTGTAAGACAGTTGAACAGCGAACTTTTTCCGCTATTCGGGTTGCCAACCAGGGCGATATGTAGGGGGGCGGAATTCAATTCGGCAAAAGTAGAACGGATTTGCGAACTCCCCGTATCAATTCCCGATTTTGAATCCGTTACCCTGTAACTTTGCAGCCAATTCTATATCCATGTACAAGCAATCCACCCTTTTTGTTTCCCTTTCTCTGCTTTTGCTCTCTTGTGTGCCCCAGGTAAAAAAAATGATGCGGGCCGATCAAGGCTTCCAAAATCGGTTTCAACAACATGTTTCCTACCTCGCCTCCGACTCATTGGAGGGAAGGCGCACCGGCACCCGGGGAGAGGTGTTGGCAAGCAAGTATATAACCGAACAGTTTCGCCGTGTCGGGTTGATGCCATTGGGGGTCGACGGATTTGTGCAGCCCTTCGAGGTGAATGAGGGCAAAAAGCCGCAGCCCGACTCTTATCTGCTTTTTCAAGGAGATACCTTAAAAGCAGATAAGGATTATTTCTTTTTTCCCTGGAGCGCGAAAGCGGAGGTTAAAGACAAATCCCTTGCCGGGGTTCGGGAAGTGAACACGCTGTGGATCATCGACCTGAAAGAAGGAATCAGCGACAATGCGGGCAACCCACATTTTGATCTGGGTACCTATATATATGCACAAAGTAAAAAAGCCGCCACCGTCGGCGCTACTGCATTGTTGTTGTACAATACCCACCCTTCGGGAGATAAACTCTCTTTTCAACCCAAAGACCGAACCGAAACACTTTCTATTCCGGTTGCGTATCTGCGCAAAGAGTCGGCCGTTCAAAACATCCAGGCTTCCAAGGGACCCATCTATGTGGAAGCTCACATTGCCTTCAAAGAGAATATCCGCCGCGGATATAATGTGATCGGATATCTGGATAATAAATCCGAGAAAACCATCGTATTGGGCGCACACTATGATCATTTGGGATACGGAGAGGACAACAACTCTCGTCACACCGGCGCCCCCGATATACACAACGGGGCCGATGACAATGCCAGCGGCACCGCCATGCTGATCGAACTGGCCCGAGTTCTTAAAGGAAAATCCGCCCAAAAAAATAATTATCTCTTCATTGCCTTTTCCGGAGAGGAACTGGGTCTGTATGGCTCAAAATATTTTACGGAGAAACCTACAGTTGATCTGAAGTCGATCAATTACATGATCAATATGGATATGGTGGGAAGACTTCCCGATAGCAGCAAGACAATTACACTGGGCGGTTATGGCACCTCACCGACTTGGTCCAAGGTGATCGACCCCCAAAAAAACGAACTCTTGGGCATCCGCATCGATTCCAGCGGCACCGGCCCGAGCGACCATTCCTCTTTTTACAGAAAAGATATTCCGGTGCTATTCTATTTTACCGGACTACATACAGATTATCACAAACCTTCGGATGATGCCGATCGGATCAACTATTCTGGAATGGTCCGCATCCTTCGACACATCGAAAACACGATCGGAGGATTGAACGAAGAACCCAAGTTGGCCTTTTTAAAGACGCGGGAAGCACAAACCACTACGACGGCACGATTTAGTGTAACGATGGGTATCATGCCCGACTACACCTATTCCGGAAAAGGAGTACGCGCCGATGGGGTGGGTGAGGGCAAGCCGGCACAGAAAGCCGGACTCAAAGCGGGAGATGTGGTATTACAGATCGGAGAATACAGCATTAGCTCGATGGAGAGCTATATGCAGACCCTGGGGAAGTTCAAAAAGGGGGATACGGTAAAAGTTGTTTATCTGCGCGGCGATAAAACCGAAGAAGTCAACGTAACTTTCTAGAAACAACCTCATGGCGGAAAGGGGACAAAAGCTCATTCTCGACACGGCGGCACTCAACGAGATGTTTTACGATGAGGCCTGTTTGTTGGGGATCATGGCCCCCATTCGCGACTATCAATTTGTGTGGCACCTGAATGCACAAATGCAATTGGATTTTCGCATCAACGACCTGGAGATCGAACTGATCCGAAAGAAGCGCAAGTATTTTTTCAAGGTTTATGAATACCGCCGCCGCGATTCCATGCTCGAACACTATTTATACGTAAACCAATTTGATGGAGAATATCTCCTTCCTGAATTAAAGCACATGGACTATCTGTGGCTGATGAAGGGCGATGAGATCGATCCGGCCTGGCTCGACGAAACCCTGCAAGCCATCCGGGGCACCCATTCCGTTCAGATGGTTGTGAATCTCGCCATCGACCAAGTCAAACACCGCGAAAATCTTTTATTCTGATTGTATGTGGACGGAAACCGATAACACGCTCTATCGAAAATTTCAATTCCGCGACTTCTCCGAAGCCTTTGCCTTCATGACCCGCGTGGCCATGCTGGCCGAGCAGCAGCAACACCACCCGCGCTGGAGCAATGTTTGGAATACCGTAGAAATTTGGCTCAATACGCACGATGCGGGTAATGTGATCACCGAAAAAGATCATGCATTGGCGAAGGCGATTGACGGGTTGGTTTGATTATTCTGCAGATAGTCCAATTACCATCCGCTTCTCGCCCAATTCTGTCAACCGACCGATAGGTAAAAGATGATCGGACAGCCCGAATGCTTTCAGCCTTTCTTCCAATTCCGATACAGCTGATTCTGCTACGGCAATCAGTAATCCGCCATTGGTTTGCGGGTCGGGCAGTAAGGTGAAGGCCTCGGCAACCGGCACACCTTTTTCAAACTTGACATCCGCTTGGTATCGACCCCAATTCCGTGTAGTCGAATCCGGAAAGATCCGCTGCTGAATATATCCCGATACACCGGGCAATAATTTTAATCGGTCATACCAGATCTCTGCACCGCAACCGCTTCCATTCGTCAGCTCGCCTATATGACCCAGCAAGCCAAAGCCGGTTACATCCGTAAGCGCATGCACGCTGGGCATCGTACCCAAATCTGCTCCGATCTTATTCAACGAACCCATTGTTTTTAAAAGCGCTTCGTCATGAGATGGATTTAGCAGACCTCTTTTTCTTGCCGTCGATAATATTCCGCTTCCCAGAGGTTTGGTTAGAAAAAGCAGGTCGTTGATTTTTCCGCCGTTGTTTTTTTTGATCTCATTTATGTTGATGCGTCCGTTGACCGATAATCCAAATATCGGATCGGTGGAATCAATGCTATGTCCGCCCGCCAACGGAATATTCGCTTCCCGGCAAACAGCGCGGGCGCCCTCAATTACTTCGGAAGCCAGTTCGGCAGGAAGTTTATTAACCGGCCACCCCAACATAGCCAGGGCCATCAAGGGTGTTCCGCCCATGGCATAAACATCGCTGATGGCATTGGCCGCAGCGATCCGTCCGTATTCAAACGGTTCATCTACTATGGGAGTAAAAAAATCGGTGGTAGAGATCAGGGCGGTTCCGTCGCCTAAGTCCAGCACGGCGGCATCGTCGAGCGATTCATTCCCTACCAACAACCCCGGGGAAAAATCGGTGTGAGTGCCGGGTTTTATGATCTGCTCTAACTGTTGAGGCGAGATCTTGCAGCTACAACCCGTATTGCGGGTAAAAGCCGTGAGTGGGGTCTGGGTTGGCTGGTCCATAAGACTTATCGGTTCAATAAAAAAGTGGTATTCCATTCTTGTACATCGGTTGTTTCGATCAGGCGAATAAGATCGTCCGCATGCTCCCGGTTGTACAATGATTTATTATAGAGCTTGTCGTAATAACGCAGCAGGATCTCAAAGGCTTCAGCGATCTGTCCGTTTTCAATGAACCCGATCGCTTCGGTCGCATTTTTGTCCCCCAATTTTTTCCGGATTCGATCGGTTGCACCAATAAGCTTTTGTTTGTCGAGCGACCCATACCCCTCGATAATATATTCTAATCTTTTTTCGAAGGGGATATTAAGAAAATATACAGGGGAGCGACGAAGCTGTTCCCACAGCACGTGGGGAATGTTCACCCGTCCGATACGCTGCGATTCATCTTCTACCCAAATGCGTTTGGGATTTTTTTGTTGGATGTGATGAAGCGCGCGCGCCAATTTATTTTCAAACTGTTCCTGGGTGGGCTGTGCGGGCTGACCAATGTTTCCGAAAGCGGATCCTTTGTGATGGGCTAGATTTTCCAAATCCAATACCGCTTCTTCTTTTTTGGATAAAGCCACGAGTAGATCTGTTTTGCCCGATCCCGTATATCCGCCTACCAGTTGCAGCGGGTATTCTTTTTCAAACTGCGCGAGCGACCAGCGACGAAAACTTTTGTATCCGCCAATAAGCGTGTACACTTCAAACCCATAGAGATTCAACAACCAGGCCACGCCTCCGCTGCGCATCCCGCCGCGCCAGCAGTGCACCAATACTGTTTTGGATCCGTATGTTGAAGTGACCTGCTCGGTCGTTTCTACGAGCGAGCGCATTTTGGGACCAAAAAAATCCAACCCTACCTTGATCGCTTGCTCCCGGCTCTGTTGTTTATAGGTAGTGCCCACGACTTTTCTCTCTTCATCTGAGAAAAGGGGAAGGGAGAATGCACCTGGGAGGTGTGCGTGAAGAAATTCACCCGGACTCCTCACATCCAACACAGGATGTTGGTCCGACAATTCGAGGAATTTTTCGATGTCGATCGGTCGCACCGGTTTATCTGTTCATCGAGGCCAAAAACTCTTCGTTGCTCTTGGTTCCCTTCATACGATTTTGCAACTCACGCATGGCTTCTTCGGTATTCATATCGGTCAAGTATACGCGAAGCAGATTCATGCGCTGCAATACATCTTTGTCGAGCAGGAGGTCGTCGCGACGGGTAGAAGAGGAAGTAAGATCGATCGCCGGATAGATCCGTTTGTTAGCCAGTTTTCGATCGAGCTGCAATTCCATGTTGCCGGTTCCTTTGAATTCTTCGAAGATCACTTCGTCCATTTTGCTTCCGGTGTCGACCAGTGCGGTAGCGATGATGGTTAGGGATCCACCATTCTCTATTTTTCGGGCAGCACCAAAGAATTGTTTGGGTTTTTGCATGGCGTTTGCTTCCACACCGCCAGAAAGGACTTTGCCGGAGGCGGGTGCTACGGTGTTGTGCGCGCGGGCCAGCCGCGTGATGGAATCCAATAAGATCACCACATCGTGTCCGCATTCCACCAAACGCTTTGCTTTTTGCAGCGCCATGGTTGAAACCTTCACGTGTTTTTCAGCGGGTTCATCGAAGGTGGAGGCAATAACTTCTGCCCGAACACTTCTTTCCATATCGGTCACCTCTTCGGGACGCTCATCTACCAACACCACCATCAAATAACATTCGGGATGGTTGGCGGCGATGGCATTGGCCACGGCCTTGAGCAGCATGGTTTTTCCCGTTTTGGGTTGGGCCACGATGAGTCCCCGTTGTCCTTTTCCGATCGGCGTGAACAGGTCCATGATCCGCGTCGAATAATCGCTTGGCGTGGTGAACAGGTTCAGTTTTTCGAAGGGGAAAAGCGGGGTGAGGTAATCGAACGGCACGCGGTCGCGCACTTCTTCGGGGCGCTTGCCATTGATACTTTCGGTTTTGACGAGCGCAAAATATTTTTCTCCTTCGCGCGGCGGTCGAACCATTCCCACCAATGTGTCGCCGGTTTTGATGGCGAGTTGTTTGATCTGCTGAGGGGCTACATAAACATCATCGGGCGAGGAGAGATAGTTATAGTCGGAGGAGCGCAGAAATCCGTATCCGTCGGGCATCAGTTCCAACACGCCATCGGCCTGGATGAGTCCGTCGAACTCCACATTAAAATTCGGGTTCTCGCGGCGGGGCTGGAAGGAGGGGCGGTAGCCACCCGGGGGCGGGGCTGTTTCCTGTTGTTGTACTTGTTCGTCGGATTCCTGCAGAATCGTGGAGGCCAACTTCATTTGTGCATCCGGCTCGGTTTTGGGAGCTGCAGCGGGCACTTCGGGCTGTCCTTCTTCAGGTGCAACGGGTGTTTTACGGGGTCTGCCGCGTTTTGCGGGTGCTTTTTCGTCTTTGTTACCAGCCATTTTTTCTTTTTTAGGATTCTTGATGTGTCGGTCGACACGGCTTTAAGAGAGAAGATTAATAAGAAATGATAAGGGTTGTGGGGGATTGTGCGGATCGAAAAGGAATGAACTGCCGTCTTTCAGCGGCGATCTAACATACTGGTAAGAGGGGGTTCAACATTATTCCGAAACCCTACTTGTGAATTGAAAAGATTGATGAAGGGAGGAAAGCCGGATAAATAGGTTGCTTTCTGAAGGCAAATATAAGGCGGGGCGCCCAACATAAAAAAAGTTCCGAACCGGCGGGACCAAAACAAAGCGTGATCAACTGATAAACAGGCGTTTATATAGTAAAATCATTTGGTTGCAAAAATCTTAATGATACCATCGTTTTCGCTGCTAACCACCAGGAGGCTGCGACCGAGCTTATTATCCTTGGCCCCAATAAACAGGAGGCCTTCGGGCGCATCCCCGCAAGCCAGCAGTTTAAGATACACCGGTTGGCGGGGGTTACTCACATCATAAACGGCTACGGCATCTGACCTCTCTAGTCCTACAAAAAGAGTTTTCTTCCCGCCAACCGTACCGAGTGCCACACCTTCGGGTTCCGACCCCTTATCATCGCTGCGGGCATCGTCGTAAGAAAACCAAAGGTTGCACTTGGTGTCCAGTTCATTTTTACTGTCAAAGACCAATGCGCCGGTTTGACCATTCCAAACACTGAAAGATCGGGAGTTGAGCGTGTAGAGGGAATCGTAGTCGCCATCAAAATCGATGTCTCCGGCCGTGCGCGTCACATTCAGTCTGCCGAGTTGAGCATCGGTACGCAGCAGGGCGGCGTTCGGAAATCGCGCGGGGTCGAGCGTCAAAGTGTTGACACGTCTCATTTCATTGAAGGCACTATACTCTCTGGCATCTCCTTCGTTGGCGGTAAAAAGGAATGTTTCTCCTTCGTATTCCATGCTGGCGATACCGTCGGGCATAAAGTAGCCGCGGACGGGCCAGCTGGCGAATGCTATCCGCCCGTCACGATCGCTGAAATCGGCCTCGTAACCGGGTTTACTAAAGTCGATCGAACCCAGCGGAAAAACAGACTCGATGGTCTTTGAGGCAATATCGATGCGGGCGATCGCATTGTTCTCTTGTAGTGTTACAAAGGCTTTTTTAGAATCTTCACTTATGGCAACATATTCCGGCTCGATGTCCTTTTCAAAATTTCCATTCGGCCCCGATATGCGCATACCTCTGCTGACCAAGTTGTTTCGTTGACTCACAAAAGATTTGAAGTCCAAGGAAGAGACGAGAAATCCGTTTCGAACATCTATGATCGAAATCGTTCCTTCCGGGTCGATCTGATAATCATTCGACGGCTCTCCTTCGTTGGCTGTCAGAATCCAGTTCCCGTCGGGCGAGAAAGTTACCATGTCGGGTAGGGCACCCACGGTCACCGCTTTGATTTCAAATAGTAGGCGGGTGTCGAAAATGACTACTTTTCCCGGGTCCTGTTTAACAGCTGCCTCGATCGCTACCGCCAGCCGTCCGCCTGAAACATCCAAGCTGTTGGCAAACCCTCCGTATGGCGCCATAGGGATCGAGCGGGTTAGCTTTGGATTGGTGGGGTCCTCCAAATCAATCACATCAATTTTATTGACGATTCCATGGTTTACGGCGAATAAGCGTTTGGTTATCGGATCGTAGGCTGATATTTCGGCTGCTCCAGCATCTCCGATATCAATGCTCCCTACCTCTACGAAACTGTCTGCTTGTTCGCTGAGCGAAGGCGACAGATCCGTTTTTTTACAGCCAACTCCCAGAAAAACAAGGGAGAATAGACCAATAACAAGCGACTTGTTCATTAGGATAATTTTCGCGAAGGTGTTAATGAGTCTTTACCTTAATATGAACGGGCGGTTAACAAAATGTTACCGGCCGGCAGTTTCGAGGGCATAAAACCCTCTCCTTCAGTATCTTTACACCCGTTATGTTCAACCAACGCGTCAAGATCAGCGACCTGTTGAAACAGGAGCCGGCCGGACAGTCCGTTACCGTCATGGGTTGGGTGCGGACCTTCCGCAACAATCAGTTCATTGCCCTGAATGATGGAAGCACCAATACCAATATCCAGGTAGTAGTGGAACTGTTTAAATTCGACGAAACACTGCTGAAGCGGATCACCACATCGGCCTCCCTGAAAGTGACCGGCATCATTGAACCATCGTTGGGTAAGGGACAAAAAATGGATCTCAAAGCAGAAACCATCGAGATCCTGGGCGACAGCGATGCGGAAAAATATCCGCTCCAACCCAAAAAACACAGCCTCGAATTCCTTCGCGAAAAAGCACACTTGCGTTTTCGCACCAATACATTCGGCGCGGTATTCCGCGTGCGCCATGCATTGGCCTTTGCGGTGCACAAATTTTTCAACGAGAAAGGCTTTGTGTATATGCATACGCCCATCATCACCTCCAGCGATGCGGAGGGAGCGGGCGAGATGTTTCGGGTTACGACATTACCGATCGATGGCTCCGCACCGAAGAATGATGATGGTTCCGTCAGCTTCAAAGAAGATTTCTTCGGACGGTCAACCAATCTTACCGTAAGCGGACAACTCGAAGGGGAACTCGGAGCTACGGCATTCGGAGAGATCTATACTTTTGGTCCAACGTTTCGCGCCGAAAACAGCAACACCGCCCGCCACCTCGCCGAGTTTTGGATGATCGAACCCGAAATGGCTTTCTATGATTTGGAAGATAACATGAACTTGGCGGAAGCGTTCATCAAATACATCGTTCGCTATGCGATGGAGCACAACCGCGAGGACCTTGAATTTTTAGCCACCCGACTTGCCGATGAAGAGAAGCAGTTGCCGCAGGACAAGCGAAGCGAAATGGGACTCATCGAGAAACTGGAATTTGTGATGAACAACGAGTTTCAACGACTGACCTATACGGAGGCCATCGACATCCTATGCGAGAGCAATTACAACAAGAAAAAGAAATTCCAATACGAGATCACGGGCTGGGGAATGGATTTGCAAAGTGAACACGAACGCTACCTGGTCGAAAAGCATTTCAAGAAGCCCGTCACACTCTCGAATTATCCTGCTGCCATCAAAGCGTTTTATATGCGTCAAAACGACGACGGAAAAACCGTTGCGGCCATGGATATTCTCGCTCCCAGCATTGGGGAGATCGTTGGTGGATCACAACGCGAAGAGCGACTCGACCGACTCACCGCCCGCATGAAAGAGATGCACATTCCGGAAGAAGAATTGTGGTGGTATTTGGACACACGTCGATTTGGTACTGTACCGCACGCCGGATTCGGATTGGGATTTGAACGCATGGTTCAATTTGTAACCGGCATGTCAAATATTCGTGACGTAATCGCATTCCCGCGCACACCAGGATCGGCCGAATTTTAATTAAGCTACTTCTCTTAACGGAGGTGTTTCCAGGTCCTCTTCTTGCAAACGCATTCGATGTAGAATGTCTTTCAAGGCAGATAGTCGCTGTACCGTGTAGGGAATGGTGTCCATCCCGCTAACAAATCGCTGGATATAACTGTATATACCGATCAGGCTTCCGGCCTCCATTTCTGTTCCCATTGTTTTGTTGGTTACCAATAACGACACACCAATAACGACCATCACCAAAAATTCCATCACCCCGAAATTCCAGGCCTCCTGATCGCTGATCCGTACTTGCCATTTGCGGAGATTGTCGTAGTGCTGACGGATCAAGTGTCCGTTTCCGCTCGTGATCACATCCACCTGTTTTTCCAATTCATCATTTTTCATCCGATTCAAGCTCCGCATTCTGCGGCCATATTGATAGCTGATGAGCGATACGGGTAACAGTATGCTAAGGCAAACCAATACCACCGATGTATCATAGAAGAATAACAAGATGAGCGAACCAAAAATATTATAGAACGCTTCCATCACATATACCAGATCAAATTCTAGAAAATCTACTAGATCCCGGGCCAATGTGGAATGTGCGCTTAGCTTGGAGATCTCTCCCTGTTGATATCGACGCGCCAAAAATCTCGTAACCATCGACGTATAGATGGCTGAATAGGTACGGGTGTCTATCCGGTGCCGGATAGTTCCGATCGTTAACCAGGCCAGGTGAACCACACAGAGCCAGATCAATCCGGCGTAAGAGCCCTTGATCAGGTTGTTCACGGCCATCCCCAGAAAAAGGGGACGAAGCAGGTTTCCGGCCGTTTCCAATAAAAACAAAAAATACGTTAGCCCCAGCCGGTTTCGGTGTTGCAGAATCAATTGGCTTAAGGCAGCAAGGCGTGACATAATATATATATGTTAGGACCCGAAAGTCCGAGGTGAAGGAAAGATCAGTAAGTAGAACGCAATGGGGTAGCGGAGTTGAGACTTGAGTAGAAGCCTCGTGTTTAACCTCGGAGGGCTTGTTCCCGCAAATTTAACGTATTGGCCTCGGGGCCGCGGATTAACTTTTTGCAAATTGATGAACCGCATTGACAATCAAAGGGTTCCATGTGGTGGTCCAGGAAATGGGCATAGTCGAGGGTTAGTTCCTCTCCCTCCTGAATATTGCGCAGGGCGCGTACGTCCAGTCCGTCGAAGGCCGTATTCGCCTCACAGGAATGGTTCTGCGGGGCCCATTCGGAAGGCTCCTCGTCCCACAGAATAAACACCTCTTCGCTGATGGGGTATGCGTACCGGCGGAAGTTCAATTTTTCTTCCTCGTTCCAGTATTCTTCGACGTGACGTTTCGTGATCACGCGTTGTGATTTTCCTTCGCCTTTGAAGATCACTTCTCCTTTAGAAATGTTTCGAACTGCGTAGATGCCGTAGCCGGCGATGGAATTGCCACGCATCTCATAGCATTTCTTTTTTCGCTGGTGACGCGCGATGCCTTCGGCGATCATGTGTTTCAGGAATCCGGCCTGACCGATCCCATCAAACTTCAAAATGAAATCAGCCGAGCCCTCGAATCCATCCCGATAAAAAACCGAGCATGTGAAATTGATCTCCAGAAAATAGATCTTTTGCGCCGCATCTACACGAAAATCCAATCGTGCATAGCCAACCCCTTGAAAGGCTAGAAAAATTTTTTCTGCTGCTTCGCGAAGTTGATTCTCGAGCACTGGATCCGAGCAGGGAATATTGGCATCCGGATGCAGTTCGGATGTTTTTAGCGCATAGGTTTTGAATAAACGACCTGTCGGGAAAATATATTCTACCGGCTTGAACGCGGTGCAGGTTTTTCCGTCGGCGTTGGCGGCCACCAGCACGGTAAACTCCCGCCCTTCAATATATTCTTCAGCCAGCAGCGGTCCGTACTCTTCAATGATCGTATTCACTTTTTTCAACAACTCCTCTTCGTTCGAAACACGCGAGTGCTCATCAATACCCAAACTATCGCCTGCCTTGGCGGGCTTTACGAATAGCGGATATTTCAAAAGTTGTGAGGCAGTTTTTGCGGCCTCCGGTTTATCGATCCGCACAAAGCCAGGAGTGTTCACGCCCACACAGTAGGCCACATACTTCATCAACTCCTTGGAGGGATCGTAGAGGTTGGTGGTGGGACCAGTGAACGGGAGGCCAAGCAACTCCAACGTATAGATCACATCAATGCTGGGAACTTCCCATTCGAGATATCCCTCACAGAGGTTGACGAATACGTCAAACCCCTGCTTGCTCAATTCTTTGATCTGTTTGTAGGTGGTGAGTTTGTTCAGCGAAATGTGATGTACTTCCGCATCCGGCAGAAGGCGGGAAAGATCACGCGGGGGGTCGTAATTCTGATAATCGACTCCGGAAGTGGAATAGTCGGGTTGTAATACACAAACCTTCATGGTTTCGAAAATAGGATAAAGCCCTTGTTATTTTACCAATTGAGGACTCTTAGGATCGATTCTTTTGGCCACGCGTTTTTTAGAGGGAGCTTTTTCCTTTCGATGAAGGGCGTCCAATAAAATGGCTTCAATGGCTTTGGTAAACGAAACCTTTGATTTCTTTAGAATGGCACCGATGGAGGTGTAATTCTCATCCTCACTAAGTCCGCATTGTGCATTGGCCTCCAGCATATATAATTTTCCACTTTTGGCGTCTTGTCGGATGTCGATCCGGGTATATCCCTTCCCGCCGCAGGCTTTATAGGCCTGCATACTGAGTTCTTTGATGGCGGGGATCAATTTTTTAGGAGCTGCGGTGTATTCATAAAAATTCGCCTGCTCCGGCATTGGCGCCTCTTCTTCATAGATCTCCCAAAGACGGTCGAACGAAAGGAATTTTTCCGTTTTTGGGAGCGATTCATGAAATACCCGTTGAACGGGTTCGTACACCACACAATGTTCCGGGTCGTCCGCCGACCCTGTGATAAAGGTGGTGAACTCCGGTCCCGATATGAACTGCTCTACAAATAATCCATCCGCCAATAAATTCCATCCTCGGTATCCATTTCGGATCTCTTCCACTCGGGCGATCAGATCCTCTTCGGTCTGAACCACATTTTTTACACTCACCCCCATGCTTCCGCCGGAAACGGCCGGTTTGATGATCATGGGTAGTCCGACCCGCTTGCCCAACCGCTTCAGGGAACCTTTCTTTTCGGTGATGACCCGCCAGTTGGCGGTCGATACCCCGTGTTTGTCGAAGGCTTTTTTCATCGGAATCTTCGACGTGGTGATCCGGTAAAAATGTTCATCCGATCCCGTATACGTGAGTCCGAGCCGGTCCATTTCCTGAATCACGGAAACTCCTGGAGCGCCATTTAATTCGTCGCCGTCACACAGGTTCAGTATAATTGACGGACCTGGTGTGGCCGCGATCTTCCCCAGCACTTCCTGGAAACTTTGTAGTGTTACCGGTTGCCAAGTCCATTCCACCCCCAACTCCGAAAACACCTTGGTGTATTCCTGAATGGATTGGGTGAAGTCGTAGTAGCACGACAGGTTGGGATCGTTTGATTCCAACTGTGGGGCTAGGACCCAAATGTGAGAAGTTTGGATAGTTTGGATAGTTTGGGTAGTTGGTTTCTAGTTTCCCAGTTTTTGTTGGATATAGGGACTTAGTTGGTAGTTGGCGAGTTGGGTTGTGGAGAGTGCGTAGGCGCCGGAAATGATACCGATGCATTTTTTAGAACCGCAGTGACAGGCAAAAGGCCGGTCCATTTTCCATTCGGTAGACGGATAAAAGAAATGAAGCTCCTCCCCCTCCCGAATGGGTTTCAGGGCCACCAGGGTAAAGTTGTTAAGATCAAGGTGAACATTAGGGTCACAATGGTGATTCATATATTGTAAAAACTCAGGCTCGAACTCAAAATGCGTTTTCTCATCGATCTGTACGGTCAGGTACGTTGGCTTTTGGTGCAGCGACCGAACACTGAATGTAAAAAGCTCTTCGCCCTCATCGAATGATTGATTCGAGAACAACCCCTTAAATCCGGTGGCGGGATTTAAGCGAACCCCAAAGAGGTCCGTTCCCGTCGTAAGGGTTTGATAGGTGGGTGTAATCATAATCGGTTAGTGGATGTAAAGTATATAATAATAAGTATTTGATGGGGGTATTAATTCAGAAGTTATCCATACTAATGACTGGTTGGATGATCCATCATACCCCTCGCTCTTTCCCAACCCCGTAAAGCAATTCAATTGTCTATTTTTGGTGTATGTCCACCCGCCCCGTCATTTGCATCGGTGCTGCCCTCGTTGATAAGTTGTTTCACTCTACCGATGAAGTCCTGATCGCCACCACTACCGATGCCACCGTCACCAAAACCGCCGGCGGCGTGGCCCGAAACATCGCCCATCAATTAGCCCTGCTCGATGTGCAGGTCCAATTGATCACAGCTGTGGGTAGCGACAGCGATGGGGATTGGATCAAACAGGTTTGCCGCGCCGCGGGGGTGGGACTTGATGCCATCATTACCAAAGACGGACTGAACGGGAAATACACGGGTATTCTCAATCCGGATGGATCGCTGTTCACTGCCTTTCTGACCAATGCCGAGAATCATCTCATCACCCCCGAACACTTAGCCGCCAACCGTGAGTTGCTATTGACGGCTTCTTATTTATTGGCAGATGCCAATATCCGGGTTGACACCGGCGAGTGGCTGGTTCGTTTCAGTCGGGAAACCGGTATCCCCTTCATCCTCGAGCCCGTATCTGTACCCCCCGCCAGGAAATTCAAAACAGCCGACCTGGAGGGACTTTACTTACTGACCCCCAATGAAGATGAATTGCCGGTTTTGTGCACCACGGAATCTTCTCTCATCCCCCATCAGATCGAAGAGTTGCTCAACCGGGGCGTACAGCAGATCTGGTTGCACAATGGAAAGAATGGATCGGCGCTTAATACCAAAGAAAAAGTAACGAACCTGCACGCTCCTGCCATTGAGGTGGTGGATTGTACCGGAGCCGGTGATGGTTCCTTGTCGGGATTTTTATTAGGGAAACACTTAGGAAGGAATGATCTCGATTGTATGCGACTGGCACATAGTTTATCGGCCGAGATTTTACAGGTGAACGGCGCCATTGCCACGCATCTCGATCAAAAAACATTATTGTCCCGGGTCGATCATTATTTTCCATTGACATGAATGAATATCTCCACATAAATCCTTCAGTTGCTGCCGCACTGGAATCCAACCGCCCCATAGTGGCGTTGGAATCAACCATCATTTCACATGGCATGCCGTATCCGAAAAATGTGGAGACGGCGCTGTTGGTTGAGCAGATTGTAAGACAGAACGGTGCCATACCCGCCACCATTGGCGTGATGAATGGAAAATGTGTGGTGGGAATGACCAACGAAGAGATCGAAACGTTCGGTAAAGCTTCGGATGTTTGGAAGGTGAGTCTGCGTGATCTCCCTTACGTTGTTTCTCAAAAATGCATGGGCGCAACTACAGTCGCCGCAACCATGCGGATCGCCTCCATGGCGGGGATTAAAATATTTGTGACGGGGGGAATCGGCGGGGTGCATCGGGGGGCGGAGACAACGATGGATATTTCGGCTGACTTAACCGAAATGGCGCAAACCAATGTGGCAGTAGTGTCGGCAGGTGTTAAATCGATCTTGGATATCGGATTAACTCTTGAATATTTAGAAACACTGGGCATTCCCGTGGTAACGTTCGGATCGGATTCTTTTCCGAGTTTTTATTCGAGAGAGAGTGGTCATTGTTCACCCTTGCGCATGGATTCGGAAAAAGAGATCGCAGAGATGCTTTCGGCGAAGTGGTCGATGGGACTAAACGGATCGGTCCTCATTGCCAATCCGATTTCTCCGGACGACGCTATTGACCCCCAAGTAATGGAGAAATATATTCAGGCAGCTCTTGCCGCAGCCGCTGCTGCCGGCATTACGGGTAAAGAAGTAACGCCTTTCTTATTAAAATACATTGCCGATCATACGAAAGGGGGAAGCCTTGAGGCCAATATCGCACTGATCTGTTCTAATGCCGCCCTCGGATCGAGGATTAGTTTTGGGGTTTAGGAGTTTGGATAGTTTGGAAGTTTGAGCGGTTGGGTGAATTTGATACCTTGTACACATATTTAGAGCACCATGAACAAACGAGATTTTATACGCACTACGGCACTTACGGGCCTGGGTCTTACTTTAGGATGGGAAGCACTGGCCCGGGAATTCAAAAGCGTTTCCCACAGATCAGCGGCTTCGCTGGCTACTGATGAGGAGTTTTGGAAAAGAATCCGAGAGAAATATCTGCTGAAGCCGGACTATATCAACCTGGAGAACGGCTATTACAATTTCATCCCGCAACCCACGCTGGAGCGATATATCCAACACATACGAGACATTAATTACCAAGGCTCCTATTATATGCGTACGGTACAGTGGGAAAACAAAAAGAAAATGGCTGCAAAACTATCAGCCATTGCTGGGTGCGAAGCCGACGAACTGATCGTTACACGAAATACGACCGAATCGCTGGATCTGGTGATTGCCGGGCAATCCTGGCAACGAGGCGACGAAGCCGTGATGGCCATTCAAGACTACGGCGCCATGCTCGACATGTTCGATCAGGTGGCTGAACGATACGGAGTGGTCTTGAAAAAAATCTCTGTGCCCAACCACCCCCAATCCGACGAAGAAATCGTTTCCCTATACGAGCAAGCGATTACGCCCAAGACCAAGTTGTTGATGGTCTGTCATATGATCAACATAACCGGACAGATCTTGCCCATCCGAAAGATCTCGGACATGGCGCATGCCAAAGGCGTGAAGGTTATGGTCGACGGCGCTCACGCCTTCGCTCATATTCAATACTGGATCAGTGAACTGAATTGCGATTACTACGGCACATCATTACACAAATGGATGAGCGTTCCGCTAGGTGCCGGATTTCTTTATGTCAAAAAAGGAGAAGCCTCCTCTCTCTGGCCACTGTTGGGCGACCGAACGCCAAAAGATGATGTTTACCGACTCAATCACACCGGCACACATCCTTGTGCCACCGATCTTGCTATTTCCGATGCGATCGATTTTTTTAATCTGATTGGAGCGGATAAAAAAGAGGCGCGGCTGCGGTTTTTGAAAGACTACTGGACGAGCCGAGTAAAAGACAATCCAAAGATCATATTAAATACGCCGCTTTCATCGGGTCGTTCTTGCGGAATCGCAAACGTCGGCATCAAGGGCATGAGTCCTGGCACGTTGGGTAAAAGACTGAATGAAGAACACCGGGTATACACCGTACCTATTGATTATGCGAATGTTCAAGGCTGTCGCATTACCCCAAATGTTTATACCACCACCGCAGAGCTCGATCACTTCGTAAATGCCCTACACCAACTAACGAACCCCCCAAACTATCCAAACTGCCCAAACTCCCAAACTGGCGGGGATTTCCGCCTGCGATCACAGGTTGACCAACAACCACGCCAAGATTGACGATCCTCATTCATCCACCCCACCCCGCCTCCCTAGTTTTTCAATACATTAAACCATTGTAAGTCAACCATTCTATCACCCTGGCATTTTCCCGTTTGAGTCATACAATATCACACTAGTCCTTATATAACATATACGTTATACCTAATAGTAGTATTAATAAGTTATATATAAAATATACTTTTAGTGTACACACACGGCAGATTTGCCCTTGAGCAGATAATACTTCTGTAGCACATTTGTTATATGTCAATGAAACGAGAGGAGGTGAGTAAAAAAATAGGAGAACGGATTCGTGAGATCCGTTTGGACAAAGGTTTATCGATCGAGAAGGTAGCTAATGGCTCGAATATTGACTACACGCAGTTGAGTCGGATTGAATTGGGAAAGATCAACACCAGTATTTATCAGATCTATTGTATTTCTCGTTCGTTGGATGTTCCCGTACCGCATATCTTTCACGTGTTGGATCAGGAGTAGTGAGAAATTTGGGATTATTTGTTTACGGTTGCGGCATCAGAAAATCGCGCAAGCTCATTCTTTTGGTTTGTAGGGTCACGTCTTTGGAGCCGGATTCCAGGGCTTGTTGGATCGAGGCATTATCGACCAATACTACTTGCTCTTTGGGTAGTAGAACGATCAGTCGCATAGCCTTTCCCTTTTGCAGGTAGATGGATGATCCTTTTTCTTCTCGCTTGTATTGCATAACGGAATTTTCTTCATCGTAAAGTGCGATTATACTGCCCTTTTTTTCTGAGTCGGGCAGCGATTTCTCAAAGTCAAAGTGAACGACTACGGGGATACAGTCCTCCACTTTCATCAGCCGGTCTACGTTCCAGATGCCCAATCGGTCGGCGGAAAAAAATTGTAGGAGGTCGGATTCTTTTTGACTGCGGACCAGCTGCTCCAACCGCTCTTTTCTTTTTCGGTCGAGTTCGGCCACCTCTTCCTCATACTCTTTCATGCGTTTTTTCATGTTGGCGTTGGAGGTGAGTGGACTCGCCAGCAACGTCTTCTGCATTCCTTTATTGACGGATGGGTTGTCTGAATCAAATTGTGAAAAGGTCAACGCGTATAGGTTTCCCCTTTTATCTACTTGTTTGATCGATACTTTTTGCCAATTGATTCGACTATCTGTTAGAAGTCTCTCAATGGGTTCAGAATCATCGAGTCTCCATTTTAGATTTTGATATGCTTTCAGGTAGGGCGCTGCTTCCAGGTTTCCAACCAATTCAAAAACTCTCGCATCTTCTTTCGGAGGAATTGTTGCATCATCCAGTGAGTCGGTAAGGGCGCGAATGGTTTGCCATTTAATTCGATTGCTGTCCGTTCGAAAATTTCCCCGAATATTCCAATCGGCATCTTCTTCCATATACCAGAGGTCGTATCCGTTGGCATCTCGGAAGCCAGCCAGGCCAACCCCGATCGATTTTCCGGAAGCAACGCTCAATTCTTCCTGTCCAAAATAGGCGCGCATTTCCATCATTCCGGCCGATTGTAGCTGCTGATTTCCGTTGGCGCGAGTATTTAAGGGGATGCCGGCCCGGAACATATCTTCTGCCCGGTGAAACTCTCTGATCCGAAAGTCAACCAATCCGTGTACAGGATTTCCCTTGCTGTCGACCAACGTGCCCGGATCGATCCGAATTTCGGTTCCCGTGGCCAGTCGGATGTTGATCCCGCTGTCGGCATGAAAACGGTGCGACTCAAAAGGAATGTCCAGCGTCCGGTCTGGCGGATGGATCCTGGATTTTCGATTTGCTGAACAGGCGGTCAGCAACAGCAGCAGTCCAACAGCAGCGGAGGTGAATCGGAGAGCAAGGAGTTTATGCATGGCGGATCAATATTTGGGGAGTTCGTAACAATAGAGGTATCCGTCGTAACTGGATATCAGGATATCGAGATTTCCATCTTGATTTACGTCTCGAATTACCGGTGGCATTTCAGCTCCGCCGGGATAAGAAATTCGATCGACAACAGTTTGATCCTCTAACGAAACGATCTCTAAAAACCCCATTTTATAATTCCCCATATCCCATTGGTTCAATACGACTGCTGCTTTTTTTCCGTTTGCGAGCGTAATTGTCTGGTTGGCAAAAAGAGGCGCATAGCCATTTCTAAAATCCGGTTCTAGCCGAAAATATCCCGAGTCGATAAAGGGTTGTGATCGATCAATGGTAGTGATACTACCATTCCCATCCACCTGGTATGTTTTGATTCGATCGTTCAGAAGCAACTTTCCTCCCCCCGCGTCCAAGACATTCAATCCACCGCCTCCATTATTTCCGACGAGGGGAATTTTTTTAGCCAATTGGCCGGTAAGATCTAAATAGATCATCTCTTTTGTTACGGTATAGTTTTCTCCGTACTTTGTTATTGACCCAACGATAAATCTTTCTTTTCCCGCTCCAGCTAGGCCAACGGCATCAAAACTGTAGCTTTCGTCTTTTGTCGACCACAGTTCTTTTCCGGTTCGTCCGTTCAGGGCCAGCAAGCTTCCATTGAACAAGCAATAGACCAGATCTTCTGCGCCGTCGCGATTAACATCCACTAGGATCGGTTTTGTAAAAAAGGTGTTTCCGTTGCTAAACCAGGCTTTCACCTTAAATAACGTTCGATTATCACCGGGCTTCCAGCCCGAAAAATCAGGGACGTAATACGACCAGCGACTCTTTCCGGTTTGTGGATCCACCGCGTTTACTTCGCCCGATTCGGCGGCATAAACAATCATGTCGCCATTTTTTGTTTTCAGCAACACGGGCTCATGTTCAATATCGCCGGATGTGGGATTTCTCCAGCGGATCTTTCCATCCAGGTCGGTGCAAAGAAATTCTTCGTTGTCATTTCCAAAATAGAGTTTATTGTTATACGGGAGCAACCCATTTACATCCATATCGCCAAACAATTCGCCGGCAAAGTGACGAATCTTCTTTCCCGTTTTTCGATCAATTGCATACACACCGCTGTTGGGCTCAATCATTCCATAGTCCCTAAAATTATCCCCGTTCGATCCTATGTATAACCGATCGCCCACGAAAATCACATTACTCCGAAAGCTGGCCGCACCCATCTGAGTTTTCCAGATCAGCTTAGATCGACTTTCGATAGTTGGGTATGCGGCCTGATTATTTTTGGGTACGGTAAGCGCTACGCTTGCTGCGCTTACGGCTACAACGGCTAGAGGTTTGAGCATCTTGGATCGTTTTGAGGTCAACGTTCAAACGTGCTCGAATCCTAAAAAAGTGTCTGGATTATTATCTGAATACAGGCTTTAACGCCGTCATAACAAATATAAATGCTCAAATCATTAAAGAGCGCGGTTGAAGAAAATCAGGTTCTCCCAGCGCGTTTCGCAAGAGAAATCGTAATTCGCCATGGCTTCAAATAGGGCTTTGGAGCATCCCGGAATCGTTCGATCGTGTAGTTCCACTATTAGTAAACGGGTGTGGGGTAGCCAGGAAGCATAGTCGGTTCGGAAAATCTCCCTTTCGGCCCCTTCAATATCAAGCTTGACGAGATCTAATGTTTTGCGGCCGCTGTTTTTCAGGATTTCACCGATCGACAGGGCCTTCATGGTATCGGAGGAAGGATGATCGGTCCACTCTACCTGATAAGAATTGGCATCGGCGGATTTGTCTTTTATTCGAAGGTGACCGGAGGCAGACCAAAGTCCGCCTTGTATGCACTCCACTTTTGGAATGTCGCGGATGTTGTGCTCTAGCAATGCATAATTGGCCGCATCGGGTTCGATGGCAATGATCTTGGCTCCCGGAAAACGCCGGGCGAAATAAAGAGCAGACATTCCAATGTTGGCACCCCCGTCAAGGATGAGTTCGGGTTCAAACGGGATGGGGAAATCGTATTCGCGCAGGACAAACACGTGCTCATAGGTGTCGTAGTCGGTTGTATGCGGACGCAGTCGGAAACTCGTATTCCACCGAGTTGCTCGTATCTCCCCAAACGTTTTTCGCTTGGCTTTCCACCAGAAAGCGAATCCGTCGGCCAGGCCCAGGGTCCGGGTCATATTTTTTAGTCTGGAATTCAACGTTCGGAGTTCAGGGTTTATCTATTGGTTTATGGTCTGGGGCGAAAATAGTTCGTTATTTTGGAGTTATGCATTTGGGATTTGTGTCGTACGAGTTTCCGCCGGATACGGGTTTTGGGGGGATAGCCACCTATGTTCAGCAGATGAGTGCTGCTATGGCGGGATTGAATATAGAGGTGGATGTATTTGTAGGGAGTCCGTCGCGTTTCGGGGTGGAACACCTTCAGCCCAACTACCGGATCCATTACATACGGTGTCTGTCGCGTGAGGCGTTCATTCGATTGTCGCCCGTAGCCGTTCGATCGATTCATCTGATCCGGCCCTTTGACGGATTGGAATATCCCGAATACGGCGGGGAGGCGCGGTTTATACGCGAGCAATTACCCAACGTGCCCTTGTGGATCAAGTTGCATACGCCATCTTATTTGGTGAAACAGTTGAACGACCGTTATTACGATCGTCTGCTTTGGCGCCGGGTCAAAAAAGCTTTTTTCCCTTATAAAAAAGAAAATGATCCCGAGTATTTGTCTTTGCAAATGGCCGATCGGGTGTTCGCTCCTTGTCATTCGCTGCGTGCGATTGCTATTCGCGATTGGCAGATAAAATCCGATCGCATTCAGATCGTTCCATATCCGTATCGAGTGGCCAGTGCATTTACCAACATGGAGTTGCCGGATGGTTCGCCAACGGCGATTTTTGTAGGCCGACTCGAAACCCGCAAAGGCGTTTGGAATCTGGCCAAGGCGATTCCGCTGGTTTTGCAAGAGATTCCCAATGCCCGATTTATTTTTTTGGGGAAGGATAGTCAAGGTCCCCTTCGCCAACGATCCATGAAAAAGGTATTATTGCGAACGCTGGGCCCTTCAGTAACAGCTGTGGAATTCATAGATGCCGTACCCTTACAGGAGGTTCCTACTGTTTTATCTCGCGCTTCGGTGGCGGTATTCCCAAGTTTGTGGGAAAACTTTCCAAATGTTTGTCTCGAAGCCATGGCCGCCGGACGCGCGATCGTGGCTTCCCGGGGGGGAGGGATGGTGGATATGCTAACGCCTAACTCCGGTGGCGTGTTTGTTGATCCCGAAGATCCCCGATCGATCGCTGACGGGTTGTTGGAGTTATTCCGCGACCCTGCCCGCATCCGCGAAATGGGCATCCGAAACCGCGAACGCGCCGTTCAGTATTATGGTAAGGAACTGATTCAGGAGTTGTTGTATTTATTGTCCGATGCAGCCCTACCTCGCCCGCCGAAGCTTTAGCGTAGGAGGGAATCTTAGATAAATCACACATACAGGTAAATGAAACCCCGTTTTATTTACCGACCTTCGCGAATATTATAAACAAGCCTATGCAGTTGAATGCTAAATTAATTTCGCTTTTACCGTTACAGACCGGAAATGGCAAGAATGGTACTTGGAAGAAACAAGACATTATCGTGGAAACGGATGGACAGTATCCCAAAAAAGTATGTATTTCCATTTGGGGAGATAAGATCGATGAAAAAAAACTCGTGCCGGGCAATCGGTTGAAGATCGACTTTGATGTAGAGAGCCGGGAGTACAACGGTCGCTGGTATACGGATGTCAAGGCCTGGCGGATAGACACAGAAGGGGAGCAAGCACCGGAAGCCGCGAGTTCCATCGATACGCCGCATCCGGAGGACGATTTACCTTTTTGATGGGAACAATCTATTCTCAACCGATTGCAATAAATGGATTATTTAAAATCCAAAACGGCGTTCCAGCGATATTTTTTGTGTGGCTGAATAGAGACACCCAGTTTTGTGTAGGGGTTGAACATAATCAGGCGATGGCCCAGGTCGGGGATGTCTTCGTCAATTAGCAGGTCCATGACGATTGAAAGCGGATCGTCGTATCCATAATCGCAGCATTCTCCAAGGAAGGATTCTACTTTTTTACAGGCCTGGGTTCTTCGCTTATGGCCAACGTAGCTTGTTTCACCGGAGGTGAGGGCATGGCATCGGGCACTTTCATAAAGCGTTTGATCCGGATACAGAATGGGTTGGGGATTTTTTTGCTTTAGATAGGTCACCAGGCTTTTATAATAAGGGGATTGACGCAGGTTTTCTTCGCCGATGTATTCGGGATATTTTTCTATGACGGTAGTTAAAAAAAGACGGGGGTGTTGGCGTGCCAAATTGAGGATATAGAAGACGTTTTTTTCCTTTGAAGTCAAATAATCGGTTTGGGCTGCGGTATGACAGTTGCTAAATCTTGCATGATTCCATTCGGCAGAAAAGCTGGCCAATGGAGAGGCGGTGTCATTAGTGGGGTGATTGGGAAATGATCGAGCCTGACCGATTAGGGGAAAAAGCAACAAAGCGAATAATAGATGCATAATGATTACTCTAACGCGTGTAACCGCGATTTATATACATGGCAAGAAGAAAATTTTGATTTTCGCCCGGCTGAGGAGGCTTTAAAGCCTGCTATCAACTTATTGCTTGCAGGGGCAATACTCCGTTTTTTGTCGCTCACTAAGTTGAAGGGCGGGATCCGGCGTAAAGTTCAGGATTCGGCTTTTTAACTTGCCAAATCCGTTATCATTTCCATCGGTATTTTTTCGCCAGTATTCCCAGGCTTGGGGGCCGCTAAAGGCACAGAATTGCATAAGGGCATACGCGGAGACCAACCCGGACATATGCCATCCGTTCCAGCAGTGAATTAAAATCGGTCCCGCTTCGGGCGATTCGATTGTTTGGTAAATCGAGCGTAGGAGTAGGCGGGCTATAGAGTCGTTGGTGGGGACGATCGAGCGGTATTCAATCCCAACCTGATCAAGCAGATCTAAGAGGGGTTCCGGGTATTGAGTAGAGAATCGAGATGCGTACAAGTAATACACCTTATCGAATCCCCGTTCGTACAGATTCAGAAGGCCTTGAAAGGTCATGGGACTATCGTTGGGCCTGGGGAGCAGGTTGTTATAGCTACCGTTTCCGCCACTACGATATAGTATACCCGGTAAAACGGCCCGAATATTGCGGATGCCATTCCATTCGGCTTCCCCCCGTCCTCTGTTATCGGTGTATTTAAATGACAGCAGACTATCGCACCCAACCGTATCTACCCGGTAATCTAATTCCGCCTTGGCAGATTTATGCAAGGCAAATAGGATAAACAAAACATACGCGGATCGGATCATTTTTGTTTTTTTAGTTCCTCCTCAAGGGCTTTTTCCCAATTTGTGTTTTCACCCAGTTCGGTGAATTTTTGCAACAGGGCCTTACTAAAGTTTTTTACTCTTGCGGCGGGATCGGTGGGGGTGGGACAAAGATTTTCTAACACAAACCCCTTCGGGTCGGGAAGTCCGTCTGACTGAACGATCGCAGAAGCAAGAATGGAGCAAGTTCGACAACGCAGCTGCCAAAAATAAAAACCACCGGTAGCGCCCAATACGGCGCCTGGCGTTCGCTCGTCAGCCGATAAGACCGGATTGATCAGTGGGTAATACCAAGACTCTAACCCATTGGTATGTTCAATCCGGGCGAGATATAATTTCCTTGTGGTGTCAATCAAAAAAAATTCTTTTTTTACTCCTGCGATCCAGCAAGAAGCGGTGCGGCCAATAAACTTCATGTGTCGTACGCTAAATGGATCAGTAGCTAATTCCTTGAGTGTTTGAACCGTATAAGCGTTATGCCAATCACCAACCGCTAGTGATTCGGAGGGAAAGGGCGCAATCCAGATAAGCGGCGGAGCGATCGGTTTATACAATCTGTAAAAACCCGATTGCTGCTGCACTTCCTGGGGCCCCCTGAACAAGAGTGGTGATTGCCTTAGCACATCAACGTCTACCTGTCGGTACTTTGTTGGATTGCCGTCTCCGTTTTGTGCCCAGGCAAATTGTATTGAAGCAAACAGGACCAACAAAAGGACATTGCTGCTTAATCGGCTTCGCCGCTTTCTATACATAATAACTATGCCCGAAAAGGCGAGCAGAGCCAGTGCTCCAATAATCATCCAACGTTTTAGATTCGGATATCCGGTCGCCTTCGCCAACGAGAACGTGGGTGCTTTTTGGCTAACAACCAATTTTCCATCTTCGGCACGAACCCAATAGGGTTTATTGCGATGAAGGGTATCCCAGGGAAGTAGGTCAACGGAGTCAATCCACTCGCCCGATGCTTCTAATAGGTAAAGGGTTTTTCCAAACTGCTTCAGACTCAGGGGGGCGATCTGCAGTAGCGTTGCCGTTGCATCCGGAAACAGTTTTCGGAAGGCGGAAGTGTCTTCTACGATAACAAGGGGCAGGGAGGCTGAAGAAATGGTAAGAGTAAAGAATTTATGAGAATCGACCAGCCACAAACTGTCGGCCTGTTTGTCCCACGCATTGATTTCAATAAATCGAGGTTGATCTTTTTTTCCGTGTCCGATGCTGTTGATCCATATTTTCCCTTTCCGCGGAGAGGCGGGTATTTCCAGAATTTTAGCGGCAAGGGTTACCACGGAATCGGATGGCTCGAAAAGAGTTTGAATCGGATTGACTTCTCCATTGTCCCAGCCTATAAATCGGTATCGGGGATGAAGTATGTGCGCTTGAATGTGCACACGGGCCTCTTTGAAAAATGTTCCTTGATAAGGAAGAGTCGGTATAGGAATACGTTCAATGGTGTATTTAAGTTTTTCGGAAGGAAGGGGCGATTGTACCGCCAAGGTATAGGTTTCATTAAGGCCGAAGGCAGCCCTCAGGTGTTCGTATGCCAAAGGCATTCGGGCGTTGGCGAAGAAAAGAAGGTTATCGATTTTTTTTTGCCAACTTGCTTTGGACTGGTTGAAGTTTTTTCTTTTCAGGTGTCTTTCTATTTCAGGCTCCAGCAACGATTTAAAAAACTGGATCCGTTGACTTATTGTATCGGCGTGTAACCAGGTAGAAAGCAAAAAGCAATATTGACTAATAAATCGTTCACGAAGCGTAGGATTTTCGGTGAGGCGACGCAGTAAAAAGGTGGTAGCAGGCGGGTTATACCAGTAGGTTTCGGTGGGACTCAGTCGGTCCTTCAAATAATTTCCTTCTGCTTTGGTAAACGCCAGGTCGCCATCATAAAAAATCCATCGAAACCGGTTATCCAGATTTTTTGCTTGCCAATACCGAATGTTACCGCGAGAGTCAACATTTCGGATATGAATCTGCAGGCTGAGAAATTTAAAGTAGTTATCGATATCTAACCGTTTTTCAACCGAGTCAATAAATCCGGTTTCGTCTGGAGAATGGGTTGATAGAAATGTAAATAGTTCTTTGTATCCGGCCGCGGTTCCCTTGCTGGCGCTGGCGCCTAATCCTTGTATCAAACTTGTTTGCTCAGGGGCGGCACCATGATTTTCTTCCAGGTAGGAAAGGTTGATTTTTTCTCGTATGTTATGAATCCCCCAGTACACGCCATTTACAAAAAGAACGGATGGTTGATAGGCCATGTAGTCGATATTCAGGTCTTTGGCCAGGGAGGAGATCATCATGTCCTGAAAACGAGTCGCCATCCAATCGTTGCCGCTGGTGCGAAGTACTAGGCTATTAAATTCATCCAACTCTTTTGTAGGGAACACGCGGTATTTGAATTTCCCCTTTCCATATTCTTTTCGGGCAATGACCCGAAGCGATTTTTCCGGACCCTGTCGGCTCATTCCACCGAAAATCCGAAGTCCTACCCCTTGGGATAAAACCACTTCATTTTCTTTTATCAACTCAAAAAAAGCTTGCCTTTCTTGTTCTCCCCAACAATTTCCCCACCGCTCTCCGGACGGGGTAAGTCCGCCTACATAAATGCCCCTTGCCGGATCGAACAGGTCGGCTGGCGGCAAGATCAGGGTGGTAAGGGGCAGCGTAGAAGAAAATCCAATGATATAGGTACCGGAATACAGCGTGTCGCTCCGCCGGTTATTTTCCATTAGGGCAATGGTAACCGGAGTATTTTTCGACAGTGTGATTGCCTCTGCGAAGGTTTGTGAATCGGTTGGGATGTTTCCGTCCAGTGAAATCAAAAGTTGTATCCCGGCGGGCGTCTGGGCACTAAGGGTAACTGATTGCTTATGTATACCGGGGAGCGCGGAAAGTTGAATACCTCTTTCTTGCAGTTTTGACAGGGGCATCCCCACATGTGCTTGCCCAAAAAAGGGAAAGAGGAGCCATAGAAACAGAAATAATTTCGATGGTAAACGGTTCATAAGCGGGCTGACCAAGGTCTTCGTGAAGATAGTAGGATAGTGTGTAATTTCATATTCTCCAGCAGGGGAAATTCAGATGCGTGTATCGATTTTACCAATCCTTAACAGCCTTTTTAGTTTTGGCTGTTTCTTCGGAATCATTCAGTCGCCGGAGCCTTCGGTTGTACCCCGAAAAACGGAGAATGAAGCATCGATTTCTGTACATCGATCTCTGCGCGACTCGACCGATACCACCGCTCGTATTTATCTCACGTTCGATGATGGTCCGTATAAATACACTCCGCCCCTGACAGCCCTTCTGTCGGAAAAAGGCATTCGCGCCAGTTTTTTATCATAGGAACGCACATTGATCTATCTGCTTGGCATGACAGTGTATATCAAACGGTTGTTTCCCATCCGAACTTCAAAGTATACAATCATACCTATTTACACGATATCAATAAGGGCCGCATTCACCAATACTATCAAAACCCCCAACGGGTTTGGCAGGACATTTTACGGAATCGCGCGTATTTACCGCCTGGTGTCACCATCACTCGCTTACCCGGAAAGAGTGCCTGGCGCATTCCGGGGCGAATCACTCGTATGGAGCCACAATCCGATCCGTTGTTTCACCTATTGGACTCCTTGCGTCAACCGGAGTTCATCGTTGGGTGGAATTATGAGTGGACAAGCAAAACAAGTCAAGATCGGGATACCATGAAATCGCTGATCACACCAGTTGAAAAGAAATTATCGCGTGCGCCTATACATAAGCGAGATGTAGTGATTCTTTTGCACGACTATCAGTTTAAAACGACTCAGTCGCTTACATTGCTTGGTGAGTTCATTGATCACTTCTTGCAAAAAGGAGCGGTTCGGTTTGATTGGATCGAACAGTTGCCCGGGCTTGAATCGGGCGCTGCGAATCGTTTTGGGGAATGATCCAAAAGAACAGATTCGATCGATGCCAATCTACCGTTTCATTACTTGCAGGTTGCCTTCGCCGTAAGCCGCCGTGTATCCAATTTGAAAAGGAAGTCGGGGTACAGAGTCGTTCCGATAGGCAGCTGCCAATTCGGGACGGAATCGCTCGGCAAACAGCGGAATCGTTCGGGTGTAGGTGCCATACAATCGGTAAGCCCTTCCTGATTTTTTCAGGTAGTCGTAGCCGATACCGCTGTCATCCTGTATGTGTAGGTCGGCTTTTTTGACCAAAAAGTCGCGAATGATAGAAAAGCCAGACCGATCCATGAGATAAGAGGCCGATTTGGTCATGGAATGCAGTTCACGTGCGCCTTGTATTTTTTGAACCCACGTAAGCCAGGCGCTGTCTTTCGACAGCCCTTCGTCCGACAAGTCTTTAGAAAAATAAACAACATCTCCTGTTTTTCCGTTGGCGTCTTGAAATCGAAGGTGACAAAAATCGGGGGTGTCACTGATTTTTCGAACCGTATCTCCGCGGACAGGATCCCAGTTTCCGATGTATACGTCGCCCAACTGACAATTAAGTTTTTTCAAATAATATGCCAGTATGTCAACCACGCCTCTTTCCAAAAACTGTTTTTCCATGTCAAGCGTTCGGAAGTATCCGTAACGGCTACTAAAATAGAAATAGCGCTGGGCGTTTTTCAGAAATACTCCGTAATCGGGTTGAGACTGCAGCATCAAGGACTTGGTGCTGCCGGCTTTTTCCAAACCGACTAATACAAATGTGTTTGCTTCCGGGTAAAACGATTTCGCAAAGGGAATATCGGGGCCGCTAAACGGATAAAATACAAATCCCCCGTTATCTCGCGCACTGCCGTATTTTTCTTGTATTGACCAATTTTGGATCCTTTGTAAGATAGAGGTATCGTGGATGGTCCAGTCACGGTTTAGTCCTTTTACCACCCGCCAATCGGCGTCGGAGAGCGCAGCAGAATCACCTCCGGCCAGAATGGTCGCATGTTTATCTACCATCGCGTTGGGGGTAAAGGGTTCTATTGCCGGTTGCTCTTGAACACCTTTTTTATCCGCTGCTTGCTCAGGATTGCCGGATGGCTTGCTTTCGCACGCGATCAAAAAGATCGATACAATCCAAAAGCCGGTAAAGGGCTTTAGAATTTTTTTATGTAAGGCAATGCGGAGGAAGAGAAGGCCGATCAGTAAAAAGCTGATGCCGAAGAGAACTTCCATTGTTTTTTCTTTTGCGACGTATATCATAATCCAAATATTAAAGATGATGTAAACCAGTGGCGGGATTGGGTAGAAGGGAATTCGTACGGGGCGCGGCTGATCGGGATACTTTTTTCGTAGGATCAGGGTGCTGGCGGCCGTAAGGGTCGTGAACAGGGCCAGTACAAACCCGATAGCCGTTACAATGAATTGAAAACCGCTGGTGTGCAGCAATACCAGTGCTATGAGTGTTTGTAGCCAGATGGCACGAAGCGGTGTGGCGTGGCTAGATTGTTGTGAGAGAAATTTCAGTTCAGGATTATCTTCTGCGATGCGGTATATGACTCGTGGTCCTACCATGATCATGGAACTGATCGTGGAGATCAGGAAAAAGGCGATTAAGGAGCTCAAGATAACGGCTGCATTGTTACCGAACAAGCGATTTGCTGCACCAAAGGCCACATCCTCTTTTCCGACCAGTTCTTCTGCGGGTGCGGAAACCAAAAAGGTGAAATTGAGGGTGGTGTAGAGCACCATTACTAAAATTGTACCCAGAATGATTGAACGAGGAACAAAGCGAACGGGGTTTCGGATCTCATCGATCATATATGCCGAAGCGTTCCAGCCGGAATAGGCATAGGAGACAAAAATCAATCCCACCCAAAATCCGGATTGGTTAATTTCTTTGTATAGATCACCGGTTTGCAGATACCCTGAACCGGCCGCCTCGGGCGGCATCAAAGAGAGATAAAGTCCGGTGCCGATAAAACCGATGAGCAAAATAATTTTCCCGAGCGTGAACAGTATTTGAAATCGGGCTCCCGTTTCCAGGCTAACCGAATGAATAACAGAAATCAGGAGGATGACCGCAGTCGATAGAATGAGTGGATGAATGTCAAAGGGAATGACATGTGAGAAATAAGTCGCGAAGGCATGTGCGGCTGCGGCGATGGGTGCCGCAAATCCGAGAACAGCGGATGTCCACCCAGATAAAAAACCGACTGTTCGGCCCATTGATAAATTAAGAAAGTGGTACTCGCCGCCTGATTTGGGGAAACTGCTGCTCAATTCTGCGTAACAAAAGGATCCCAAAAGCGCTAATATTCCCCCAATGATCCAAAGCAACAAGATGGCTCGGTAGTCGCTTAAATCAATGAGCTGAAAGCCCAGGCTGGTGAATACGCCAGTACCGATCATGTTTGCTACAACGATGGAGATGGCTGCCAGCAATCCCAGTTTTCGATTAGACATGTCCAAAAATAGCAACCCATTTTCAATTATGTGTTTTTATGACAAGCGATAGGGGACTGATTCCCAGTCTTTTTTGTAAAAACGTTATTTATTCCTGAAACAGCCCGATTCCTTCGATGGATTCCGTAATTTTGTCACCCCTTTTTCGAATTTCTTTTGAGCCTACCTTTTTCCGTTAAAATAATTGTGTATGTGTCGGGTGTTTATTTTATTTTTTTTATTCCCGCTCGCTTCTCCAGGGCGAGTACTTGCGCAGGTAGATCCCTCTACCCAGAATTATTGTTATTGCCAGGAAGCGTCTTCTCTGCAGAAGGCGAAGCAATTGGATTCGGCCAGTTTACAAGTATTGGAGATCGGCAAACAAATGGCATTGATCACAAAAACCATCATATTGGGTTCTTGTTGGGATTTTGTGAATGAGGTCTTTAATAGGGCGGGGGTATCGGCATTTAAGCAGACAATTTTTAAATCCAAAAAGGCTGGTCCCTATGCAGATGCTCGTTTGGTTCAACCCGGAGATTGGATTTATCATGTGAACCACAACAGCAATGGGGTTGACCACAGCGCCATATTTGTTTGTTGGAAAGATTATACCAAACGAGAGGCCGTTACGCTCAGCTATGCTGGCAGGAATAGAAATGTTCCGGGTCGTTATGGTGTGTATAACTTGCGCAGTATTTTTGCCATATTCCGTCCGCAATCCGCCAAGAAAGATGCACCCGAGAAGGTTAAGGGCAAGTAGGCGTCTTTATTTAGTAAGAATTTTATAGCTCAGCACGGTACTCCCCCGGGTACCCACCACGATACGATCATTGTATATGATCGGGGAGGATTCCATCGTAAAACCCGATTTGGTTTTGTAAATCAATTGTCCGGTTACGCCATCGAGAAGGTATAGGGTTCCGTATACATCTGAGAAGGCGAGATACATATTTCCCTCTTTATCGTAAAAATCGACGGGGGAGGCCCAGGTATACGAGTCAAGGCGAAAGGTATACAACTCCTTTCCGGTTTTTTTATCAACCGCGACCAGGTCGGATTGCCGGGTTCTGGCCGACCGGGAGAAGATGGCGATGGCAATATCTTTTCCTTTTTGTTTTCCAATCAACGGAGTTGCGAGCATGCCACCGCTGTTTTCTTTTCCATTCATTGGGTGGCCGGCGCATTCTCTACTTACCTCCCAAACAATGGAGCCATCGCGTGCGTCTAGTTTGCGTAAGCTGGAAAGCGCATAGGGTTGACGGTGATCTACCTCATTTCCTACATAGATGTAATATCGGTCGTCTTCTCTGTCAACCACGAGTGAGGCATCGATATCATCTTCGTTATTGATTTGCCAAACCGGCTTCAGGGTACGCAGATCGATGCAAAGAACATTTCCACTGTTGTCTGCACAAAAGCCGTATGAACCAATCGCCGCCATACTGGCCTCAAGTCCGAGTCGCTGCATGCCGGGCCGATCATATTTAAGTTTCGCCTCTACGAAGGGTTTATTTTTATCCTGTACGTTAATGCGGTATACGAGTCCGTTCTCGCCGGGCCAGAAAAGGGTTCCGGAGGAATCTTCCAGGAGGGGGCTGCTGTCGAATGCGCCCCAGTCCCGTGAGGCATCCGAATCTCTTCCGTTTACGTGTAGATTCACTTGACGCTTGGTCATGTCTATCAAGTACGCACCGAAGCGATTACCTTTTGGAATGCCTTGACCCACATACAGCATTCCATTTAAGCGGGGGTCGATGCTGATTGATCCCTTGATGGGACCGTCGATGGCCAGGGGATCCCGTGTGGCTTTTCCGGTAGCGAAGTCGATGAAATAAATTTCTCCGCTAAGAGATCCAATGATTATTTCTTGTGCCTGGTCGTTATTCAGAAAAGCAGGGTCTTTGATGCGCAGGGAGTCTTTCATTGCGCGTGGCCATTGGATCAGGGCGGGCTGTCCGGTCCAACCCGTACCTCCCCCCCAGTCAATTTTCGAATATTTGCTTCCGTCATTACCTCCTTGTACTGAGCTTTTACGGGTATTAAAAGACCAAACCAGTTGGAGTCCAACAGGCTTTCCACTGATTTGTCCGCGTCCGGGAGAATTGCGAAAATTTCCTCCACGGAAAGCCGGGATATTATTTGCATTGGGCGTGTAAGGGCCGTAGAATGTTATTGTGGTGTCGAAACCGGGAGTAGTTGTATACACCTTCCAGGATAGAGATAGCTGGGTGTCAATCAAGGGGGAAAAACGAGGATCCGCTTCAACAATGATTGTGTCTTTTTTTGGATTTTTTTCGGGAGGGGGATTGTTGGGGGTATTGCAACCCGATAGGGAGGATTGTAATGTAAAATAACTACCGATCAGGCAGGTAGCGCGCACCAAAAAAATAGACGATTTCATGAAGTATTACTCTTTTTCAGATTCTGCCGCATTCCCTTCGAAGACGTTAAAACCAAACAGACTGCTGTTCATGTGTTGGGTTGTCTCCGTCCAAACTTGTTGAATTCTGGCTTGTTCGCGTGCATCGGGCGTATAGGCGATATGCGTTTTATCCCCTTTTCCGATGGCTTGCAGCGCATCGGCTACCGGTAGTATTCGATATCCTCGGGCAGTGCTCACATAGGTGGGGATATAATCGAGCTGATTGTATTTAATTTCTCCGGTTTCCCGGTTTCGGATCAGTTTCATCCGGAGGATCATCCCGCAGTCTGTATATTGTTTCCGTTGACCAGAAACAAAATTTCCCAGCGAATACGCAATAAAACTTGAGACATCGCCGCCGCCCATAATTTGCACGGGTTGTAAGACGTGAGGATGTGAGCCGATGATGAGCATGGCTCCTTGGTCATGCAGAAACGAAGCAATTTTTTTTTGACGATCGTTTGGATATCGTTGGTATTCATCCCCCCAATGTATAAAAACAGCAATGATTTCTGCTCCTGCCGCACGAATGGCTTCAATGTCTTTTCGCATTTGCAGGGTATCGATCATGTTTACACAAAATTCTTGTCCGGTTGGAATGGGAATTCCATTCGTGCTAAAGGTATACGCGAGTATGCCAAACTTGAATGATTGGTTGTTAATGATCAGCGGAGTATTTCTTTCGGTTGCGGAGCGGGCCGTTCCCGTATGGAGCAGGGTTCGTTTATCCAGTTCATCCAGGGTTTTTACCACGCCGGGGAAACGGCGATCGAGGGAGTGATTATTTGCGGTTGTTATGACATCGAAACCAACCCCTTTAAGGGCGTCGAGGTATTCTACGGGAGTATTGAACATGGGGTAGCCTGTAAACTTGGCGTCGGCCCCAGCGGTAACGGTTTCCAGGTTTCCAAAGGTCAAGGTTGCTTCACTCAGGTATTTTTTGACGGGCTCGAATACGGGTTGAAAATCATAGCCCGTTGCGGTTCGTGCCCGTTCAAATTGTTGGGAGTGGCACATCAAGTCGCCCACCATGGCAAGTGTGATCGTATCAAACCCTGTGGAGGTGGTGGGGGCAGCAGTGGCTTCGGTTGTACGGTAGCTATTCGGACTACTTGTTACCTGTATGAACAATAGAAGTCCCACTACAACTGCTGTTGCTTGAATCGTTGCACGCTGACTCAACGCGGGTGAAGGGTTAGCCATCCAGATCATAGTTTATCGGATTCGTATTTTTTGACCCGGCATTAATCGGGTTTCATTTTGTTTTGGATTGAGTTTTTTCAGGGCCGCGATGGTTACACCATTTTTCTTCGCGATGGAGGTATAGGTATCTCCCTTCTTTACCACATAGGTGGTTGGTAATTTTTTTGAGGCGACGGCCTTTTTCTTCTTCTTATCTCCTGAAGTGGAGGGAGGGGGTGTGCTTTTCTTCTTTACCTCTGTGTCGGGTTCTGGATTTTTACCAGTGGGATTCGTGGGCGGGAGACTCGGTTTTTTATCTCCGCCCGCTTCCGTTTGAATAGAATTGTTTAGCACACGGGCAACCGAGTCGGACTGGGGAGGCAAATTGCCGGGGGTCGTATTGATATCGCCACTGTATCTGGATCCGCTTATATTGGCTCTGACAAACTGAAAGGTATCCAGCTTTAACGTCCGGGTACTGTAATCAATAATCAGCTCCGGGTTGATTGAAAAATCTTTGTAACGGATTTCAAAATGTAAGTGCGGTCCGGTTGAATTACCGGTTGATCCTCCCAAGCCGAGCGACTCCCCGCTATTTACATACTGATTTGGGCTTACCAGCAATTTGCTCATGTGGGCGTAAAGGGTTTCCAGCCCATTCTTATGTCGGATCACCACGCAATTTCCATACCCCGACTTATTCCACTGTGCGTATCGAACCACTCCCTCCCAGGCCGCATAGATCGTATCTCCGGTTTTTAAGACCAGGTCTACCCCGTGGTGCTGTCGCCCCCACCTCCACTTATACCCGGAGGAAAGTCGTCCATACCAGGTAGGTGTGAATTTTTCACCCGGCTGTAAGAGGGGAATGATCGTCATTTCCGGAAGATCGCTGGCACGCACGCTGTCGTATGTAAACGTAATGTTATTTATCCAATTCTCCAGGAATACCGGATCAGAGGTCAGTAACTTCAAGACGCGGTCGTCCGTGATGGATGGCAACGGATTGAGCGTATCGCATGATACGGCACGGGCGGATGTTGGAAGCACCAGCAGACAGAGCATCAGAGAAAAAAGAAAACAGCGAAACTTCATTCGGTAAGAATTAAATCGTGGTTGTAAAAATACCAAATACGGGTGACGTCACTGCGGAAATTTTATTTTCGACATCTATAATAAATATTGTTTCGCGCATCTTCATTTCCATACCCACTTCCCTTCGTGTAATCTTGACAGGCCTCAATTTTTTTATTCAGGCTCCAATAGATATTTCCCCTGTTTAGATGTAATAAGCCTAGTATGTCCTTTTGATATTCGGTGGCCGTCTTGATACCCATCGTATAATCATTGATAGCCAGTGTGTATAATCTTTTATTTTCATAGCCAACCCCTCGGTTGTTATAAGCAGTCGCATCCTTTTTGTTCAGCGCAATTACCCGCGTATAGCTTTCAATGGCATCGTCTGTATACCCCAACTTCTGCTCGGCATATCCTTTTTCAAACCAATACGTACCTGACTCGGGTTCACGCAGTGTTAATGTTTTCAGGTCTTCTAGCGCCTCCGACCAATTTTCCTTTTCATAGAAATACGTTTTCCGATCGGCCAACAAGTACATATCGGAGGGGCTGGTGCTTATGGCTCGGTTGTACCAGTAAACGACATCCGACCTGGATTCTTTTGTCTTGTATGCATCTACCAATGCCATCATTGCTCGTATGAATCGGGGGCGTAGGGTTAATGCTTTTTTATATTTCTCTATCGCCTCATTTATTTTATCCTCGTACGAAAGCCATCTTCCCTCTGTTACGAGCAGGTCAGCATTATAATGACTAAAATCGATGTTTCGGTCCATGAGCGTTTTACCCTCCTCCGTAACATAAACCGTCACATCCTTAAAAGATCCGGAGTAATATCCATTTTCCCGCGTCGCATAATTCATTTCCCCTTTTACGCTTTTCACCTCTTTGGTCGACAGATTGAAAAAATCAAATCCGACCGTCTTATCTCCCTCCATCTTTCGGATGGTTAGGGTTTCTCCATCGCTGTCTAGATCGGCGTAAGCCATCTTATCTATCCAAACTATTCCATTGGTGTCGATCAGTTGGTTTACCCACTCTTCTTCTCCGTTAGATTTCGTAACTTTTTTTACAACTTTAGCCAGTCCCTTGTAAAAGGGCGTAGCCTGTTCATATTGCGCCCGTATACGGATATCTCCACGTGTATCGATATATCCAATTTTTTCCTCCATCAGTACGGCGGCAAACCCTTCTCTAAAGACTCCTGCCGATCTATACCAGGGATTGGTATTGGATAGATTGTCCCCACTCCATTGTGCACCATATATTCTGCAGGTTTCCGAGGCCGGAACATCGACCTCCTCGTAGTACATGTCGCCCTCTCCTTCGCCGTGATCCCCCTCCTCGCCATATCCCTCGAGTATATAATTTTCTTCATCGAAAATAAAGGAGGTTGCTGCCCGCCCGCTGGTGTCGATATAACCCGACCGACCCCCTTCACTTACCCATATTCTATTCTCACCTACCTCTCCAATGCTCTTGTATCGCCGATTGGTAATAAAGGCTCTTCGGTTTGCGCTAAATATCTGCGCGGAAGCTGTTTCATTCGGAGCGTTTGCGGGCTCTACACCAAAAAAGCCCTTACCCAATCCCGATATACTTCCGGTATAAGACAAGTAAATGCTTCCGCTCGTATCAAACAAAATACTGCGCCCCGCCGCCCCTTGTCCGATATAGAAGTTATATTGTTTTCCGTTGACCTTTCCCGGAGCACTCTCCTCCTCAATTTCGGTCGGGGAATAGGTAAATTGGGGCTTCATGACGTACGTGCCATTGGGTCGAATTACCCCATATTTCCCTTTTTCACTGACGATCAATTGTTCGCCGATTCCCTCCATTATTAATTCAAAGCGAGCCGGCAATCGCGTGACTCCTTTTTCGTTGATTAGTCCAACTGCCTGCTCCGAACCGGCGACGTAAAGACTATCGCTCACGGCGTAAAGCTTATCGTATTTAAGAGGAATTATCGTTTGTCCGGCAGCGTCAAACAGTCCTCGCTTGCTTTTGCCATTTGTTGATTTCGCTACGATAAAGTTTTCCGAGGATGTTCTCGAGATCTCATCATATTCAAACGGAATGATCAGTTCCGCCTCTTTATCAATCAGCCCGCGTTTATTATTCAGATTTACTTGGAAAAGTAACGGACCCACCTGTGTGATGCTTTCATAGTTGATCGGCAGAATTATATTACCCGACTTATCCACGATCCCCTGTTTTTGGTTGAGGCATACGACAAATCGATTGGGGCTGGCCGGTGCAATAAAATCGTACTCACCTTTACCCACAAACTCATTTTTGATTGTATTGTAAAGGCGATATTTCCGGTTTGTCTGTATCCAAGGAAGCACATCAATGGTTCTTTCCTCCATTAATTTTTTTGCCAGGGCAAGTCGGTTTGATTCTGGGAAATCGATCATGAACTGAGTAAGTTTTTTCGTTCCGGCAGAACGTTCTGCTTCTGTCCAGGCGATTTGTTCCGCTTTTTTTATCGATTCTGATTTTCGCTTTGAGGTTGGATATTTTTCGACAAATCCCAAATAGGCCGTTACGGTGGACTCTTGCTCTACGCGTATCCAACCCAGGTTTTCAGCTCGACTCATTGCTTCGGCTGCGTACCCAGCGTATGCATACTCCTTAGCATAATTCAGTAGCTCGTCCTCGGTTCCATTCCGTGCACGGCCCCAAGCGATATCTGCCATTTTTGTTTTTGCCTCTTCTACCTGGCGTGCAGTGGGGTATTTTTCGATGAATTGATGATACCCCTCCAGGGTGTTTTTGGTGCTTGCTTTTTTCCAGGCAACTTCCCACATACGCTCAGTGGCTTTGGCAGCATCTTCATGATCGGAATACAGCGCTAAAAATTCCGCATACGCCTCTTCCGTATTTGTGGTCTTGGCAGCTAAAAACAGCAGGTGAATTTTCCAGTCCATCGCGGAGGTCTGAAAAGGGCTGGCCGGGTATTTTCCCAGTAGCCAATCCACCTCGGTCAAGCTGTTCGTGCTTTTTACACTTTCGAACAAAAGACTGTCGGCCTCGCGGAGCAATCCCGGCAACAAATAAGAACAAAAACGAATGTCTTTACACCACTCTTCTTGGCTCTTTACGGAGAGTCCGTAAAACCCATTTATGGCCGATTGCAGCAACCTCTTGGCTTCATCAAATTCTTTCACTTCAGTGGCGGTTAGCCGACGTAGCCAATGTTTCATGAAATAGCTCTCCGGCCGAACACCTGCCTTTGCTTCATAGGATTGGATGTTGGATTCTGCCGCCGACCATTTTTGGTCCTCCAAATCTTCTTGGGCCCGTTTTAAAAAACGATCTTGTCCCACGAGGGGCAGTAGCGAACAGCACGAAAGGAGGGCGATAATTAAATGTTTCACGTTCGTCGAGGATGAAATGTTTGAAATAATTGGCTTTACAAAATAACCGAAAAGATGTGTATTATTGAAGAGATAATAGGGTATGCCCACCTCTCCGCGCCTCCCTCACCGAACGTTATTTTTTAAGCGCCCCTGGCTGATTCTTCTGCTTGGGTTGACAGGTTTTGTCCTGTACCGGTGGATATACCTAACGAATGGTCCCTCCTCCCCAGCTGAAACATTTAGCCCGAAAATGGAGAAGCTCATCAAGGTTTACCCCGAGATTCAAACCGTTCGGCAAAACCGCGTTTGGTTTCGGGACGGCAGCTCCATTCCCTACGATACCAAAAAGAAGTATGCATCTTTCTTGGATTCATTGAACCAGGCCGACGTAGAAGATCATTTTTCCCAGGAATATCCCCGCGGACCCTTACTAACCCCTCCCGCCCCCAACCAGGATCCGGGTCGATTTCGATGCGATGCCTTGTTCAAAAAGATGTATGGAGATACCCCTGAGAAGGTTGCTGCAAACCTGGAGGAGATCATCTGGTGTCCGAAACTAGTGGGACAAAAGATTCGCATCAACAAGCGAAATGGAGCGGCAGAGCAAGTAAAAAAAATTTCAGCGGAACTCGATGGCGATTCAACGTTAATGCCCTACCTGTCGCGGATTGCGGGAAGCTTCGTCTGGAGAAAAATTGCCGGCACCGAACGAAACAGCACTCACAGCTACGGAATCACGATCGATATAAACACCACGCATACGCATTATTGGCAGTGGGACTGTAACTGCTCCAATGAGGATGTACTCCTTACGTACAAAAACAAAATACCCTGGAAAATCGTGGAGGTTTTTGAAAAACATGGATTTATCTGGGGGGGTAAGTGGTATCATTACGATACGATGCACTTTGAATATCGCCCAGAGTTGCTGTAAGACCGCCCCGATTACCTCCCCCCTTCTTGTACAACGTATTTTTTCCACTCACTGCGTACGTAATCCAGCATGGCTGGGGGTACATCCTGAAAGTCTTTTTCCGATTCATACTGACCGCCATACTTATCCCGGGCACGCGTATTGCATTTACACATTTCAGCGATTCCATACGGGTATGTGCTACCCAGATTCTTAAACGAACTTACCCACCGTAAACCCCTCAGGGCTCGTTTCTGACCATTTTCATACAGTAAGATCTTCATCTCCGCACTCGATTCCCTTTGCCGACAAGCCAATTCGTATTGCAGTTTAACTTCTGCCAATCCGTCTTCGTCGAGATCCGTTATGGTCGTGGATTCCGGAATAAAATTGCAGGTCAAATTCGCATAACAATTCTTTTCATAATCAATCATCTTCCAAAGCATTTCAAAACGTTCTCCCCGCCTGATGTAATGTATCCCATATAAATGACGCGTTTGGCTGAACCAATCCGAGCTCAGTTCGGTTGAAAGGACCAATACGTTCGTTCCGTTCTGATCTGACCACCGAACCGCATCAAAAAATATTCCTTTGTAACGTGCCTCTGCAGGAAGTTCATTGGGCGCCACTTTTTCAATATTTTTTAAAACGCTTTTTGACGATCCCTCGTTTCCGCCGGAGCCCGAACAAGACAACAGGAACACAATAAGCATCCCCGCAAGGATAATCCGCATATGCCGGCATTTTGGTTGCAGCTAAAAATACTATTCCTTTTCTATCTTCTAATGCTAACCCTCCTGAAAATAATCTCCCAATACCCCCCTCGCTCATACAAAACCCCCAATCTTTTTCGTGTTAATCCCTCCAGATCACAATACGCTTGCCGATCGCCCCGCTCTCCCACATCTTTTATCACGATGGATGTTTTCCAGCTAAGCCCCTCGTTCCAACTGATTCGCAACGTCAAGCTATCGCGCCGTTCCCGACTCGCCGGATTGCAAAAAGCCAACACGGCCTTCCCTCTTTTCCATCCGATGTTCAACAAACTCCCCTCACAAACGGGATCCGGTAATTGCTGATCAACATAACTACTGTCCCAACTTCGCCCCCCGTCACCACTGATCGATACGATCCTTGCCCGGATATTGCCTTTCTGATTGCGGCTGTTTAACATCAACTGGTCATTCGACAATTCAGCAGCGGTCGATTCGTTGCTTCCCGGAACCGTAACCGATTCGCTCAATTGAAAATGATCGCCGTGATCGTCGGTAAAAAATCCATGTGCCCGGTAATCCTCAAATGCGGGCAGCGGATCCCCGGCCGAATGATTGGCGGCCACATAGAGACGCCCCCTGTATTTTCCTTTCGAAATCTGCAGGGCATGCCCGGGTGTATTGGCGTAACTCCGCCAATGATCCGGCGGGTTCGGGCGATGTACTTTTGCAGTTATGTTTACGGGGTTTGATCAGGTTTTTCCGTGGTCGATCGACGTGATGTACCAAACCTTTCGTTGCCCCTTTCCTTTTCGAACTTCTCCTTCGTGGTTGTTGCCGGTGTTGTAATATAGAAAGATCCGACCCTTGGGATAGCGGGGATCTAGCCGATCAACCACCGGTGCCGGGTTTCCGGCTTGCAGCGAGTCGGCGTCGATCAGTACACGCAGCGGCGACCAGCTCTTCCCTTTATCCTTGCATTCTTTTACTACGATATCGATGTTCCCAAAATCACCTGCGTTTTGTACTCGTCCCTCACAAAACGCCAACAGATTTCCGCTGACGCACCGAATGATCGCCGGAATACGAAAGCTGGCATATCCTTCCGTTCCCGAGCGAAAGACCGGAACCTGGGCGGTAGTCCACATAGAAAGTACGATCAACCAACCGGTGAAGCTTGTTTTCATCCCCCTAAAGTTGCGATGATTTGGTATATTGCGCATGCAAAATCCAATCCGATGTCCTTCTCGCAATACGACCGGGTGCTTCAGCTCATTGGGGGACGCTATTTTCTTGTAGCAGGTCTGGCTTTTCAGCTTTTTTATGTGCTCCTGCGAAAATCGATCGAATACCGAAAGATCCAGTCCCGTTATCCCCGCGCCACTGATTATCTGCGCGAGATCGGCTACTCTATTTTAACCATTGCCATTTTCGCGCTCGTCCCCGTGATCTTTATTGGCAATCCCGCGATCGCTCAATACACGTTGCGCTACAGCGATATCGCCGATCGAGGCTGGTTGTATTTTATTGCGTTGTTTCCGGTGATGCTATTTGTGCACGACACCTATTTCTATTGGACACACCGGCTCATGCATCATCCCAAATTATTCAATTGGTTTCATTTGGTGCATCACCGCTCTACCAACCCTTCCCCCTGGGCAGCCTATGCGTTTCATCCGCTGGAGGCAGTGGTGGAGGCCGGGATCTTTATCGTTTTTCTTTTTCTGCTTCCCTTGCACAAGCTCCATTTTTTTCTGTTCTTCTTTTTTATGATCGTGTACAATGTGTACGGGCATTTGGGGTGGGAGTTATATCCGGCCGGATTTCATAAGACCCGGGTGGGACGATGGATCAATACCTCGGCCGCGCACAACCAGCACCACCGGTATTTCAAGGGCAATTATGGGTTGTATTTTCTGTGCTGGGACCGGTGGATGGGCACGTTACGAGCTGATTACGAGGATCATTATGAGGCGGCTCGCCCCCATTAAACCTTTAATTACCTTTCTGATCTATAGTTACTATCTTTAATACAACCAAACGTTTCGGCATGAAACAATTGAATCTAAAACTGCTACTTAGCTCATTGCTGCTGATCGGATTTTCCTGTAGCAAGAACAATCCGCCGGCCGATCCCTGTGCCGGGGTAACGGTGAGCGTAACGGGTACCACCACCAATCCCATCAATGGCGCATCTAACGGAACCATCATTGCAAACGCCAGTGGTGCGTCGGGCTTTACATATAGTATAAATAACGGGGCGTTTCAGGCAACGGGACAATTTGCCAACCTGGCCGCCGGATCCTACACGGTTACAGCCAAGACTTCGGCCGGTTGTGTGGGGTCTGCCAGCTTTACTTTGACCAACACGGTTAGTTGCAATGGGGTGACGATCGCTGTCAATCCCACTGTCACCGGTGTTACCCCCTGTGTCAGCGCCAGTGGTTCTATTGCCGTAGCGGCTTCTGGTGGTACGGCTCCATATACCTACAGTTTGAATGGAGGATCCTTTCAATCTGTTACCAGTTTTGCCAGCTTGAATGCCGGAACCTATACCATCGCGGCCAAAGATGCCAGTGGTTGTACGGGTACGCAAGGGTCGATCAGTGTGGGGACGCGTTCAGCCGGACCTTTATTCAACGCCGTCAAGACCATCATTCAAAATAATTGCGTGAGCTGTCATAACGCTACTACCGCCAACGGCGGCGTGAACCTGAGTACCGATTGCGCCATTGTTTCGGCAAAAGATCGAATCAATGCTCGTGCGGTACAAGGCACCGGCGGATGGATGCCAACTAGTGGTCCTATTCCCGCTACTGATCGTCAGGCGATCACGGCATGGATCAATGCGGGAGGGAGGGTGACGGATTAAAGTTTGGGCAGTTTGGATAGTTTAAAGAGTTTAATAGTATGCGGTTTGTAGTATTCATGTTGTTGTTGTTTGTGTATTCTTGTAAGAAATCAACTGATTCGGGTCGGCCGGATTTTGATATCATACAGGAGCAGGTGTTAACGCCTACTTGTGCGACGAGTGGATGTCATTCGTCTGCTTCGGATGCCACGTATCCGCAACACGGATTGATCTTGGCCGCGGGCCAATCCTATGACCAGCTCATCAATAAAGCCCCTCGGAATGCATCTGCGCTGTCAAGCAATTACAAACTGGTAAAGCCCGGTGATGCGGAGGCCAGTTTTCTTTATCATAAGATTACTTGTGCTACTACGCACCACTTTTCCACGGGCAATTATGGTTCGCAAATGCCGTTGGGTGGACAGGTACTCAGCAAAGGGCAGGTGGAATTCATTCGTCGCTGGATCAATGCAGGTGCCAGCAAGACCAGCGGTTCCATCGAGGACAATATATTAAATGACAACAGTGCTTGTCAGGCACCCGTACAACCCCTGGATCCGCCCGCGGCCGGAGCCGGGTTTCAACTAACCATCGATCCGTTCGAGATTCCTAAAAATTTTGAACGCGAAGTATTTGTTCGCAAAAACACGCCCAACACGAGCACCGTGTATGTGAACCGCTTGCAAATGCGAGGGGCTTCCAACAGCCACCATTTTGTTTTGTACAACTTCCGAAGCCTCACAGGACTTCCGCCCATTGATCTGCTCCGAGATTTGCGCGACCCCGTCACCGGTGTAATGAACCAGACCACTCTGCAACAAATGCAGAACCATATTTTTCTGGGTGGCGGAACCGATGTGAATACTGACATGACCCTACCAGCGGGCGTTGCCTTGAAATTTTTACCGGGTACGCCGGTGGATATGAATGCGCATTATTTCAATCGAACCAATTTCTTGCTGACCGGGCAGAACTATCTGAATTTATACACAGTGCCGGCTGCCTCGGTTCAATATGAAGCCAAGACGCTTGACCTGAATAATTTTGACATCAACATTCCACCCTATTCCCGCCGCACCTTCACCAAAACATTTACATTCAATACGATCACCCGGGTGGTGATGCTTACTTCACATTTTCACAAGCTTGGAGAAAAATTTGTGATCAAGATCGCAGGGGGGCCCCGCAACGGTGAGATCATTTACACCAATACCGATTGGGAACACCCCTTGGTCAAATCCTTTCCCACGCCGCTCATATTGCAACCCGGAGAAGGGCTTACTTCGGAGGTAACCTATTACAATCCCAGCTCCCTCGGCGTTGCTTTTGGCTTCACCAGTCAGGATGAGATGAACATCATTTTTGGGTACTACTATTAAAAGTAGACAAGTGAAATAAGGGAAAGGGATTAGGGCTTGTCACCGGTGAGGAGTTCCCGCAATTTTCGGTCTTCGCCATACACATCGTTATAGATTTCCAATTTACCGTTTCTGCCAGCTGCGGTGTAGTAACGGAAGTAAACAGGTAGTTTGGATTTAACGGGGATTACATGTCTTTCTTTTTTATTTAGCCAAGCACGCACGAATTCAGTTGAGGTAAAGGAGGTGCCTTGCTGAAGGGCCAGCGCACTATCTATTCGAAGGATATATTTATAAAGACCATCCCAGTTTTGCACGCGAACACAGCCGTGGCTGAGCGAGCGATTCTCGTTTGCAAAAAAGCTACGTTGGTTGGTGTCGTGCAAATAGACAGAGTGTTTATTGGGGAAATTAAACTTCATCACACCCAGTGCATTGGCATCTCCTTGTCCTTGAACTACCCGATAAGGCATTCCGCGGCTATATTTACTCCAATCAACGCTATCCGCACTTACCTCATTTCCCTCACTGTCAAAAAGTGAATACCCTTTTCGCGACAGATAGCCCGGATCTTTTTTTACTTGCGGTAATATTTCGCCGGAAATGATACTTGCGGGAATGGTCCAAGTGGGGTACGTAATCACATCGCTGATCTGGCTGGTTAGTAGGGGTGTTCGGGTGCTGGGCTTGCCAATAACAACGCGTGATTCTAAAGCCACCGATTCCTTATCATATACCTGCAAGTAGAAGGAGGGAAGATTGACCCATATATATCGCTCCGGTAGCGACTCGCGTTCGATGCGGTAGCGGTCCATCGTAATGGCTACTTTCAGGAAACTTTCTGCATCGCTGCGGTTTAAGGAGTTGACCAATTGTGTTCCATATTTCCCATCGGTGGTTAGGTTTCGGGCGGTCTGTACGCGTTTTAGGGTTTGGGATAATGCTGCCGCGTCTAGTTCTAATATAGATGAATCAAGATAATTTTCTTCTTTGAGTCGCTTGATTAGTGAGCGGATGAATACTGTTGAGTCGCGGTACGGATATTCAAGTCGGGTGTACTGTTTGGAAAAATCGGCTGTTCGTAAAAAATCGGGGAGCACCTTTTTTAAATTTTCATATCCGACCGACGTGGGCTCTAAGGCTTCTAATGCGGCGGCCGGGTCCTGTGTCTGGATGGCTTTGTGAAGCGCCTCTCGATAGACTTCCGGCTGGTAGGTATTATTTTTTTTCAGGCTGTCGATTGGCTCATGTCCTTTTTGAAGATGTCTGGCCAGGGTCAGAAAGGCATCGGTGAGCAGGATATCCATTCGGGCCCATTGGCCGAGATCCTTTCGGGTACCAGTGTCCAGTGTGTCTTGCTCGAACGTTGATTGGATGGAGGTAAGGGTTTTTGCGTGGTAGTGTTCGGGGAACAGACCGAACCGGCGGGCGCTTTCTATAAGTTTTAATAGCGATTGTCCGGCCGGTGTGATGCTATCGACTCGTACCCATACGGGTTCGTATTGCCGCGAGGGGTAGAGCTCCTTGGCCATGTCTGCCGATCGTAATCGAGAGGAGTCGATTCCCCGTCCGCTTGGATCGATCCCCTCTACCCAAGTCTGGATCTCTTTTTTCAGATCTTGCGCAGTTTCTTCCGGATTAGACGATTTCCCCGAGAGGTTACAGGATGAAAAACCCAGGCCTATTCCTACGGCTAACAGGAAATAGAACAATTTCAAGGACTGCCAGTCTTTTTGCATCATCGGGGATTTCGATTGTCTCCCTACCAATATACACAATAAGAGGGTAATAAGCGAATTGTGCTATTTGACCTCCAGATCAACCGCCTCGAAGCCTGTTTTAGAGAATTACCAAACAGTAGAACTAATTCCATCTAAATTGTTTTAATCGCTCAATTTATATGCCCGCGTCAATTAAACAATTCATTTGTGTATTGACCCTCAGCTGGTTGATTTTATACACAAAAAACATTGCTAAGTACCAATCATCCATCTGCCCAAACTATTCATATGGAATCTATTATGAGAAAAACACGCCTTTTATTTCTGTTGCTGGTATTTGGTTTACTGGCTGATATTGGTAACATACCAGCTGGAAAAGTTCATACCGGTCGGTTCACTTTTACCAGCAGTTCTCCTTCCACAGATCTGTTACTGACTAAAGTGTTGTTGAATGGACACCTGTAATTGTCAGCCACAGAACTGGCGATCCCGCGGCAACGCGGGGTTGAACCTGTCTTATTATCGCAATTCAGGTAATCGCTTGGCTTATTCACTTGATCTGGGATTTTCTACCGGGCGAATGGGAACTAAGCCCGTTCCGACGCTGCTGACCATTAAAGAACGCTTCACTTCGTTTCGGGGTGATGTGTATTATAACATAGGGTGATCAATCAGCCCGTTACACCTTATTTGCATACGGGACTGCAAGCGCAATTGGGCAACTTTTATGCAAGTATTCCAACAGGATTTGGATTTAGATACACGGCTCCCAAGCGCCCCATCATGCTGACCTGAGAGATCAACTATGGTTGGGGGATCAGCAACGAGCTACGCAACAGTTTGATCGTAGGGGTGGGTATATATATCAAATTAAAGGGCAACAAACTTGTTCGCGACAATGGCGCATGGGATGGTGGTGCTGTAGGGGAAACCAAAGAAAAAAAACCCGCTGATTGTTCAGATAGTGATTTTGACGGCGTACCCGATGGAGCGGATAAGTGTCCTAAGCTTCCGGGTATTCCGCTCAATGCCGGATGCCCGATTTGTGATACGGATGGTGATGGCGTGGTGGATGATAAAGATGAATGTCCCACAGTAGCCGGACCCATTGGGAGTAAGGGTTGTCCGGTTCGCATCGTGCGCGACACGGTTCGCTTGGGGGGCATGGGTTCTACTTTGCCACTGGAGTTTCCGACCATTCATTTTAAACCGGGTATGGTGCAGTTGGATTCCAATGCGGTGGGACTGACCATGCAAATGGCTACCATAATCAAAAATCGTCCGGCGGATCGTTTTACGATCGTAGGCTACAGTAATTTAAGCAAGCCCAAGCAGAAGGTGAGTATGGATCAGGTGATGTCGGTGATCAACTACCTGGTAAAAAGAGAAGGCATTCGCCCGGAGAGGCTGATTCCCAAACCGGGCCAGCAGGGGCATGACCCCAATCGCGTCAAGGCACTCGTGGCCGAGAGCTGTGAGTAAAAGAGGGCAGAAATATTCTTGGTACGTAGAGTAAGAGAAGTCCGGTTCGCCGGACTTCTTTCTTTTTGCGGACCGTATCCGGTAATTTTGTACACTAAAGCACTTGTTTATGGAACGTTCGCGCATCGCCCTTCCGATCGGTATCACGTTGGATCGTTTCATCAAAAGCAAGCAGGATGAGTATCCGCAAGCTGCGGGGGAGTTTTCCCAATTGCTCCGGGATATCGCATTAGCTTCCAAAGTGGTGAACCGGGAGATCAATAAGGCGGGTCTGGTGGACATTATGGGCTATATTGGCCAGCAGAACAAAGCGGGGGATGAACAGCAAAAACTCGATGTGTTGGCGCATATCCGGTTCAGTCGCGCTTTTTCCAAGGGCGGTGAGGCGGCAGGAATCATTTCGGAGGAAACAAAAAGTTTTACGGACTTTAAGAACAAGGGAAAATACGTCGTAGCCATCGATCCGCTGGATGGATCTTCGAACATCGATGTGAATGTGTCAATCGGTACGATCTTTTCCATTTACAAACGTAAGACAAGGCCGGGCACCAAACTCACTCAGAAAGATTTTCTTCAAAAAGGATCGGAGCAAGTAGCGGCGGGGTATATTTTATATGGCTCCTCGACCATGCTGGTGTTTACCACAGGTAAAGGTGTTTTTGGATTTACCTATGAGACCACGTTGGGGGAATATGTACTGTCGCACCCGCAGATGCGTTGTCCGGCCAACGGAAAGATCTATTCTATCAACGAGGCGGGTCTTCCTCAATGCCCGAACCCCGGAATCGGTCGTTATTTAGACAAATGCAAAAAAGATGGTTTTACGGCTCGCTACATCGGTTCGCTGGTAGCGGATATTCACCGCAACCTGATCAAAGGTGGGATTTTCATCTATCCCGCTACCGATCGGTATCGCGATGGAAAACTACGGTTGTTATTCGAGTGCAACGCATTGGCCATGATCGTAGAGCAGGCAGGTGGAATGGCAAGAAACGGGTCGAAACGAATTCTGGATATTGCGCCCAAAGACCTGCATCAGACTACGCCGTTCTTTGTTGGTTCGAAGAGATTGGTAAAGGAGTTGCTTTCTGAGCTTCAGCGGAAGTAAAATCAATTCATTTCACCAAAACAGATTAATGAATCCGATACATCCGAACAAGATCCCAAAGAAGATCGATACACGAGCGGAAATTTTTTTTGAGTGTTTCATAGGCTGGGAGGGTCAATAAAAGAAGAAGAAAAAGTACAGTGCCGCTTCCATTCGTCGGACGCCTTCAAAATATCCGGTTATGGTACCGGAGCTATTTTTGATCCGCCCCTCTTCCACATATCCGGTAATGGTACCGCTGCTGTTTTTTACCCTTTCTCCATCGAAGTATCCAATGATGGTTCCGGAGCTGTTCTTGATCCGATCGCCATCGTAATATCCAATGATCTTGCCACTGCTGTTTTTGACGCGACCCGCTTCGATATATCCGGTAATGGTTCCGGAGCTATTTTTCACTCGTCCATTTTTGATATATCCGATGATGGTGCCGCTGCTGTTCTTAAGGCGCTGCGCGTAGGCTTGTCCCACGAGCATAAGTGCGAACAGACAGGTCAGTACAGCTTTCATAATAAATTTCTTGTTTTGGGTAATTCTATTTCAGCTGAAAAATAATCGATTTCGGTTGATTCGGATTGCACCGTTTGGCTACAAGAGCGTACTTTAACAAAAAAGAAATCACCAAAGAAATCGCCTGTTTCAAATTCGTACAAGGCTGTTACACGATTCAGGTTGATCTATTTTGGGTTAGGAATATCTCTGCCAACATACAGCGGGCGCTGCCTCCTCCGACCGATTCGATGGTGGGAATATCGACTTCGAGCAGTTCGTTAAATGACTTCAATGCGTCCAACTGCTCGCTCCCCAACGAAGCAAATGCTCCAGAGGAACCGATCAGAAATTTCTCCCCTTTATCATTATGCACTTGAAGTAAATTTCCCGCAAATCGATTTAGTTGTTCATAATTGATAGGAATGATCACCTTGCCACTGCGTTGGATCGTTTCGATCAGAAATGTTCTTTCCGTTTGATCCGGAATACTTTCGAGGCAGACCACTACATACCTATCGGCAACCGACATCACCACATTGGTGTGATAGAGAGGTCGACCTACTGAATCGACGGCCCGAAAAACCATCGGTATGTATTGTTGTTGCTCGCAAAAATGACTTAGGGGTTCAAGATGGGTACGGGGACTAATTACTGCATATGCAATTCGATGTGTGCGATCGAGCACCACACTTCCTGTTCCTTCCAAAAAATATCCCGACGTTTCGTATTCAGTGAGATCCAGTTGCCGATCGACCGAATATTTTTCTTTCAATGCATTTAAAACAGCCGGTTTTCGTTCGAGCCGCCGGTTCTGTGCAAACAGTGGGTAAAGAACCAAGATGCCCCCCTCATGTGTGGAGAACCAGTTGTTCGGGAAAATTGAATCGGGGGTGGCAGGGTCTGGACCATCATCCACGACCATGACATCAATCCCCTGCGATTGAATTTTTTCCACCATCGAATCAAACTCGATCAATGCCAGTTGATGGATGACATCCGGTTGGCCCTGATCATTTTGAAAAAAATTATTGACTGCTGTTTCCGTGTTAAACCCGAACTGGCGCGGGCGTATCATCAACAAGCGATGGGTGATTTGCAAGGCTCCGGATCTTTTTGAATGGGGATTGGCAACGGCAAAGGAGGTTTCTTGGAACGGCAGTGACGTAAAATAATCACCCGTTCTTTATTAATGCATCAGGATGTCGGTATATTTTTTTGGTCGACTGGTTTTGCGGAAAATCCTCCGTTTGGCAAACGGGGGAAAGTCATCTGATCAGTTCCAGAATCGGTTTATAGTCAGACGGCTCATATATTGTTGATAATCAATTTTTTGAATTGAATTTTAAAATTGATTTTCTTTAATAAGATATTTCTATCCGCCCGCTCCGGAGTTCACTATAAATTGATAATCAATTTGTTACAAAATAAAGGCGGATCTAAGAAAAAATTCATACTTTAACTTGTTGAAAACATGTTATTAATCCTACCCTATTGGTTTCCAGCTGCATAATTGGTTGACGGTTCATTTTATTGTGGATTCCTGATAAAATTACCTGACCCAAGTCAGTCACCAACTTAATTGGCGGGGCCTTTCAACGTATTTGAATTCGAGTATGTCAGTAAACAATAATTGGACGCGGGAGATAATTGGTAGTGTTATTGAGCGTTACGTGATCAACCGGTTGGTTGGACAGGGAGGCACTGCAGCTGTATTTGAGGCGACGCATCAGATTATTGGTCGCCGGGTAGCCATTAAAATACTGCGCCCTGAGTTTACCAACAATGCGGAGATACGATCTCGTTTCATAAAGGAAGCGAAGCTAATGGCATCGTTGCCCCATCCGAATATTCCGGAAGTTATCACGTTTGAGGATCAGCCAAAGCGGTTGTCGATCGTAATGGAATATTTAGAGGGGGAAGATTTGAATAAGCGTATCAAGCGCGAGGGCCCCTTACCCAAGGATAAGATCATTTTAATTTTTGATCAGGTGCTCAATGCCTTGCAGTATGTACATGAAAATGGAGTATTGCTTCGAGATATTAAACCCTCTAATATTTATATTCTTCCCGGGTATGTGGTAAAGATTCTGGATTTTGGTATTGCGAAGCGATTTGGCGAGGGGGATGGGGATGATGCCACCCGGCTCGGCGTGAATGTGGGTACCCCGGTTTATATGAGTCCGGAGCAAGTGAAAGCCGACAGATCCATTGACCACCGCAGTGACATCTACTCGCTTGGTATTACGCTCTATACGGCTTGTCATGGGAATCCGCCTTTTGACATTAACAAACTTTCTGAGTTTGTAATTTTCAATAAGATCGTTTCCGATCCGCTGCCCGACTTAACCAACGATCCTTATTTTAGGCATCTCATCACCCGTGCTTGTCAAAAGGATCGGGAAAAGCGTTTTCAATCTTGTTCCGAATGGCGGGAAGAACTGCACCATCCTGTTTATGAGGAGTTACCGCCTACCCCTGATCCATTGGTTGTTGAGAAAGAGGAGGTGCAACGCATTGGCCATGATCGTAGAGCAGGAAGGTGGAATGGCAAGAAACGACGACTCGTCTTCATAACGTTCATTATCGTTTTTGCCATCACCATTCTGTTCGCCTTTTTCGGCGTATTTACGAATGAAAAGCAGGAGGATGTTACCACCGTTCTTACGGATGAGGAAGAGTTGGCGGGAAAGATTTATGATTATAGTGCAGAGGAAGTCGAAACCATTATTTCCCCTCCTATGGCTAAGGCACGCCTGGAATCATTTTACAATCCTACAATTCACTGGGAAAACAAAGCTCCCCGGGATACTTATGATGTTTTCGTAAAAGTTACTGTTGGGAAAAGCGGGAGGATCATGAAGCATGAGATTACCGATGAAGCAGAGCTTTTCCCTGACCGGCGCGATTATGGTATAAAAGAGCAGATCAAGCTTGCCTTGGAGCATTGTGGAGATTGGATCCCGGCTCATTTGCTTATCGATACAACACAGAAACTTCCATGTAAGGTGGATAGAAAATTTTCATTTGTGCCGCCCAAATAATACTATTCATGTCACAAAACGCCTTCTATACTTTTCTCTATGTCACGGGTGACTTAGCCCGATTTGCCGGGCAGTTTTTTCCCCAGCTGGTTCGACCTGAGTATGAGATACGGGAGGGGATCCGGCAGTCGTATTTGATCGGGGTGAAATCGTTGGGGTTGATCAGTCTCACCACCTTTATCATCGGGATGGTGCTTTGCATGCAGATCCGCCCCTACATGGTCGACTTCGGCGTTGTCTCTGAATTGCCGGCCATCCTATGTATAGCCATCATCCGTGAGGTGGGGCCAGTGTTGACGGCACTGGTATTTGCCGGGAAAATAGCCAGTAGCATCAGTGCCGAGCTGGCCTCCATGCGGGTAACGGAACAAATTGATGCCATGGATGTAAGCGGTACTAACCCTTACAAGTATCTGGTGGTGACCCGTGTGCTGGCTTGCACGCTGATGCTTCCGTTGTTGTCGGTTCTTGCCTGCGGACTTGCCCTGACGGGATCGTTCTTGGCGATCAACTTGGACGGATTCACCAGCTATCAAATTTTTTGGAGCGAGGTTTTTTCGAGTTTAAATATCTCCGATGTACTTCCCGCCTTTCTCAAGACTTTTTTCTTTGGGTTTGTGGTAGGTATGGTGGGTTGTTATAAGGGGTATTTTAGTAAGACCAACACGCAAGGGGTAGGAGAGAGTGCTAACCGGGCCGTGGTGCTTTCTTCAATCTTGATATTTGTGGTTGACCTTTTTGTGGTCGGCATCACGTATCTGCTGGGTTTTATTTAGAAAAAAATAATATGTATATCGATTTGTATAACGCTTGATCTGCTATTTTGACACAACTACAGAAAATAAACGAAAAGGAACCGATCTTATCGATCCGATCTTTATGCAAGCGGTTCGGGAGTAAAATCATTCTGTCCGATTTCCAGGCCGACCTGTATCGTAAAGAAAATTTGGTGGTCATGGGAAAGTCCGGTGCCGGTAAATCGGTATTGATCAAGTGTATTGTGGGGTTGATCCAACCCGATAGCGGCAGCATACGTATACACGGGGAGGACATGACGCAGATGAGTCTTCGCGAATTGCAAGTAGCCCGCAGGCGTTTTGGTTTCCTTTTCCAAAGCGGAGCTATTTACGATTCCTTGAGCGTGCGGGAAAATCTCGAGTTTCCATTGAGACGGGTTGGACTTAAGCTCACCGCCGGTGAGATCTTGCAAAAAGTGGAGGAAGCGTTAGATGATGTTGGTCTTCTTGCTTCCATCGACCTGATGCCTTCTGAGCTATCAGGGGGGATGCGAAAACGCGTGGGACTGGCCCGCACCATCATCCTCCAACCGGAGATCATTTTGTACGATGAACCCACAACCGGATTAGATGCTGTAACCGGTCGGGAAATCATCAGCTTGATCAACCGGATAAAGGAGAAATATCACGCCTCCTCGATCATCATCACACACGATAACGAATGCATCCGCACCAACAGCGATCGGATTGTTCTTTTGCACCAGGGAGCTTCCTATGTGCAAGGCGACTATCCATCCCTGCTGGCCCATACCGATCCGTTTGTAAAACAATTTTTCCTTTAAAACCTGGACTATGAAAGCAATTGATAATGTTAAGTTGGGCCTGTTTGTGCTGATCTCTATAGCCGCACTGGTCTTCTTATTCTATGTGGTCAGCAAAAAAAATATTTGGTCCTCCGCCATTGAGCTTCGGGCACAGTTTAAAAATGTGCAGGGGCTTCAAAAAGGAAACAATGTGCGGTATGGCGGTATACACATCGGAACCGTTACCGATATCTATTTGGTAAACGATACTACGGTTGAGGTATTGATGGTCATTGACGGCGAAGCGCGTAAACACATCCAAACCACCTCCGTCGCAACAATCGTTACCGACGGATTTGTAGGGGACAAGCTGGTTAATATCTCCGGCGCTGCCCGTGTAAAAGGACAGCCAATTTCCGACGGGGACCTGATCAAATCCAAACAGGCGTTGGATATGGATGTTTTGATGGAATTAGTTGATTCACCCGAGGCGGGCGTCAAAACGTTACTCACGAATGTGAATCAGATCCTGCAAAAAGTTGATAACAGCGGAGCCGTCTGGGAACTGGCTGGAGATCAAGCCTTACTCTCCACATTACGTCAAACCATATTAAATCTTCAACAATCCTCCGGAGAAGCCGCTCATTTAATGCAAGAAATCCGCGCCACCGTTGGCGATGTTAGCCAAGGCCGCGGAATTGTGGGGGCTGTATTGAATGACACGTCCTATGTAACCAAACTGGATGCGCTCCTGACACAAACGAATCAGTTTACACAGCGGGCGAATACGCTGTTGGCGCAAGTTCAAAACACGGTAGGCGCCATTGACAATGACATAAACAAGGGCTCCGGTGTTGCCCATACCCTGATGAAAGACAGCACCCTCGTTAACCAAATTGACAGCAACCTTGTGTCCTTGCAAAAAGGGCTAAATTCCTTTAATGAGGTAATGGATGCCTTAAAGAACAGTTTCTTTCTCAGAAAACAAATTCGGCGGAATCAAAAGGCACGAAAGCCTGACTGATCCAGTGCGTTTTCCTGATATAAATGATTGGATTTCAATTATAAATAAATAATGCCATAGAGACACTTTTCAATACTATTTCATATTTTAGTCCTCCACTGAATTTAAACCCTCTACTATGTTACTACGCGTCTCCAGTCTGTTTCTTTTTCTTATTTGCTCTTTCATAGGGCAGTCGCAAGAGGTTGAAATAGATAAGTTTAATAAAGAAAAGCTTAGGGAGTATGTAAAGACGCTGGAAGACAGTATTGCTTCGGAGAAGGATAAAGCTGCTCAACAAATCAGGGCCAAGGAAAATGTAATTAAAGAACGGAATGGGGATATCTCCAGCTTGAAAAATCAAATAAAGACCCTGGAAGGACAATTGAGTGATGTGGACTTGATCGAGCAATACTATGACATGCGTGCGCACACCTACATATTCGATCAGTGCTGGTCGCGCGATAATTTGTCGGAGAAGGATGTACGGTGTTTACTGCCAAATATCAAGGAGGCCTCCAGGCTTGAGGATTGGAATGATGCGTATGAACACGGCGAACCGGCTTTTTGTTACCATCCCGACGATTCAGATAAAAAAAATGGCGTGTTGCTAAATATACCAGCCATCAAGCGGCTTCGAAAAGAATTAAAAAATAACGACATCGGTTGGCAAATACCCGATTCGCTTGATGTGGCCAAATTAAAGCAGGGTTTGTTAAGATACAAAAGCAGCATAACGCAAATGATAACCAGTTCTTCTGCCACGGGTTTAAAATGGGCAAAACCCGGTGTGGATCTGTTTGGATGGAACTTACTGCCGCTTTCCTTTCGCGTCAACGTTCCTGACTATGAGTGGTTTGGGAAAACCTCTGCAACCTTTCTGTGCCTCAACAACAAAGCGGATGTAGACATGAAAAATTCGCTGTACGTATTTGAGATTGATCAGTCGAATCCCAATGAGATCTATTTAAGCAAGCAGATCATCGACAATGACAATCAAAACTACGGCGTATATGTACGCCTGATAAAACCTAAAAACTAAAATTCATTTTATGCAAGGATTTAAAAAATGCAACAACGGCCACTTTTTTAAGGAGCATTTAGGTCAATGCCCTTATTGTAAGGGAGGTGATTCTTCGGATAATACGGCCACACAGGCAACTGAAAAACTTTCGGGCTTGTCCTCTACGCAATCCACTCAAATGAATTTTGGGGGTACAGATAACTTCTCTACTGATACGTCTGGGATACATCAATCCGATTCGGATCGTACCAAAGTTTTTGGCGGGGGATCCAATTTTGCCCCTTCCGGTACCCCCAAGGGAAATTTTTCCGCTCCTTCCGGTGTAGATGACAACGATCGAACCTTTATTGGGGGTGTTTCAGCCCCTTCCGCAAGCGGATCTTCCGCGGAGGGAGCAGGTTTTTCCGCGGGTTCAGGTCAAGCACCCCGCGCCAGCCGAAAAATGGTAGGCTGGTTGGTTTCATATACCATTGACCCAATGGGGATGGATTATCGGTTGTATGAAGGAAATAATCCGATCGGACGGGATACAACCAACTCCATCATACTGGTCAAAGACCCGACCATTTCCAGCAAGCATTTGAACATATTATTTAGGCGGGGAAAATACTGGGCGAAAGACGAGATGTCGGTCAATGGATCTTCCATCAATGGCGAGGAAATGGAAATTGGAAAGCCGTATGCGCTCAATGATGGCGATCTTGTTAAAGTAGGAGATACAGTTTTTAAATTCAAATCATCCTTATAATTTATGTTGCTACCTAAGTTTCCGGCACATTTTCATAACCAACCGGTTCGTACGTTGGTGCTTTTCGTTTTACTGTTTGTTTTTTCTTTCAGCGGGTATGCACAGAAACACATGTTGGACATCAAGAATCTCGACCTGAGCGATTATCCCACGGTCCGGGGGGATATTTGGAGTCGTGACCCCAATGGGTTGGACACCTCCCGAATCAAAGCTTTTGAAGAGGGGAAAGCGTTAAAACTCAGCTATAAGGGAAAAAAAGACTCGACCCTTTCCAAAAAAAATAAAGCCATCCTCTTCCTTGTCCTGAACCCGGGAACATCTTTTATCGCTGCGCGGGAATTGGATTGGTATAAAAAAGTCCTGAAAGGTGCTATCTCCAGCAACACGATCAAGAAAGGCGATCAGGTTGATATTTTGGACTTTAACCATCAACAGTCGGGTCAGATTCTATATCCTTCCTCCCTTTCCATGACAGATAATATTGATGTCATACATGAACGCATCAATAATTTAAAACCGCGATCAAGTAGATCAAGCTCTTGTAGTCAAGTTCTCCTCGCCATCGACGAGGCCTTGAACCTGATGGTCAGAAAGAACTTAGACATGCCTGCGGGAATTGTAGTGCTAAGCGATGATGTGGTTTGTAAAAATAATCTGATGGAGGATTTGGCCAGTAAATCCCGCCGGCTCAACATCCCCGTCTATGCGATTACTTTTTCTGCCCTTCGCTCGCCCTTCAATAGTATTGACAACAAGGTATGCATCAAAACATTTGGGGAGTATTTTAAGGACAAGGCTCCCGGAGGGTCTGAAGTGGCCAGTGTTGAAAAATTGACTGGCTATCTTAATACATTTTTAGGTAGACACAAGGGGGTTTTGTATAAATACCAGTGGAAAACAGATTTACCCAAAGATGGTAAAGTACACACGATCGCGCTTAAGTATGAGGATGTTACTACTGACTACACATATACCCCCCCTCGAAAAAATATCTTGGAATGGGTGATCGCAAACCCGCTCCTTGCGGGGGGCCTCTTTCTCCTACTGGGCGCACTGGGCTTTGGCGCATATTATTATGTCAACCGACAAAAACTACTTCAACAGCGTCAGAAAGAGCAATTGGAAGGTTTGCAACGCGATCAAGAAGCAAAAGCTGCCCAGCATGCACAGCAATTGCAGCAACAACAGCGGGAGGTAGAACAGATCAAAGAACGGGAACGGCGAGAGAAACAGCAGCTGGAGGACCAAAAACGCGCCGAGCGAAAGGCCAACGAAGAAAAAGAGCTGATTCGTCAAATGAAACTTCGTGGCATCTTGCCCAGTTTAGATTGCATGGCAGAGGCAGAGGGGGCCTCTTTCGTGTATACACTTGCTAAGCCCGAGACGACGATCGGACGTACAGGTGATTGTGATCTCGTCTTGAACTATCCAACTGTATCCAAGAAACACTGCAAACTAAATTTTATCAATAATGAGTATCTGTTGGAAGACCTGGGAAGCTCCAACGGAACCACCGTAAACAACCGCCGCATCACCCGCGTGGTTTTAAAACACGGAGATGTAATTCGGTTGGGAGAAGTGGTGATAAACTTCCGGATGTAAACTGATAACTCATTTATTATTAATATCCATTCAATGAAAATTAACTCATACTATCGAACGGAGATCGGCAAGGTCAGAAAGGCCAATGAAGATTTCTGTGGCCAGCAGGAAACCATCAATGGTCACGTCTTTGTCGTTTGTGATGGAATGGGTGGTCATGTGGGTGGCGCCCGCGCCTCTCAAATCGCCGTTCAAAGCTTGCTAGAGTTTTTTTCAACGGAAGAATTTGAAAATATAATACTTGCCATCGATCGGGCTTTTCAATTTGCGAATGAACAGATTTTTGCCAATGCGCAAGCCGATCCGTCTCTGCAGGGTATGGGAACCACTGCGGTGCTGTTGATCATCAAAGGAGAAAATTGTTTTATCGGACACGTCGGCGATAGCCGCATCTATCTTAAAACCGATGGGGTGTTGCACCGTCTGACCAAAGACCACTCCTACGTACAGGGCTTGGTTGATCAAGGGATCATATCGGATCACGAAGCCGAATCACATCCAAAGCGAAACCAGATCCTTAAGGCCCTGGGGCATTCAATGGATGTTCAGGGAACCGTTTGTCAACAAGCCATAAAGGTTAAGTCGGGCGATGCTTTTTTACTTTGTAGCGACGGACTAAACGGAATGATCGGCGACGAGCAGATCAATCGCTGCATCGATATTGGTGATTTGATGGGTTCTGTGAATCGACTCTATCAAAGTGCGATGGACAACCGGGGCGCTGACAATATCACGGCGATGGTTGTTCTGATTGAGCAAAGCAGTCATTCCGGCCCTTCGCAATTTGTGTCCTTCAATCCCCGGGTCTTGGACGCCACCCTCACCGGTCTATCCGGCAGTTCCGGTCGCGATACGGCCAAGCCAACCAAAAAAAATAAATGGATCGTTCCGTTGGTGGCCGGTTTGGTGGTGCTGGCCCTGGCCGCCTTTGGATATTTCTATTTTCTCAGAGATACCAAAATCACCGATTCAGGCAGCGGCAGCGGGGATACTGGTGAAATGCTTTACAAAGTTGACTTGGAAAAGCGGACACTAAAGGAACTACAAGGGCTGGTTGGAACAAAAACCAAAACCAATGTGGGGGATGGGACCTCTCTTCAAACGGCTGATGGAAAAGGAGTAAAGCTTAGTATATCGGATAGTTCTATCACGAAAGTCGAAGCCCTAACAGGAACACCCCCACCATATACACCTCCAACAACCCCGGGGGCTGATAATCCCAATCCGAAGCCTTCGAAACAGACAATTCTCGTAGGGATGGATCAAAAAATAAAGGATTTGATGATACAAATAAAGAAAGACAAAGGTTGTGATCCGGTCTCTGAGAATGAGTTGTATGAACTGAATAAGCCCTTCATTGAGGGGGATAGTAAATTAACACCCGGGCAAAAGTCAAACTACAAGGTGAGCAGAGTGGTTCCCCAAGGATTTAATTTTCACTACAGATGTAAGCCCAAGGAGGAAAAACCAAAGGAAAATTCCGACAAAAAAGATAAAACTGGCCAAGTGAAAACCTACCCTACGGGGGGAGACATTAAAATATCTGAGTTGAGAGCGAAATTAACCTCTAAAGAATGTACCCCGGTCAGTGTGAATGAGCTGTATGAACTGAATAAGCCCTTCATTGAGGGGGATAGTAAATTAACACCCGGGCAAAAGTCAAACTACAAGGTGAGCAGAGTGGTTCCCCAAGGATTTTCATTTAGATATAAATGTCAATAACAAAAAAACTATTAATCATAAGTGATTATTAATGCCCACGCCACGAATACTAAAAATTGGTCGGGATCCCAGAAATGACCATGTGCTAACGCATGTGTCCATTTCCCGCTACCATGTTGAGGTATTCATCAACGAGGAAGGTCTTGTTTTCGTAACGGATCTACGCTCGTCGAACGGCACCTTTATTAACGGAAAAAGACTTTCAGGTTCTACGTTGTTACAACCAGGCGACATATTAAAACTCGGGGCCGAGCGACCCGTTAAGTGGCAGGAGTGGACCAAGGATACGGCGCGTTCGAGCAACAGCGTTGGTGCGCCGGAAAATAGCATCTTGGATCTATCACAGCCGCCCCCCGCGGGATTTTTTGAACGCTACCGTTGGGTTTTGCTTGCTTCCCTGATCGGCCTCGTAGCACTCATCCTTTTTGTACTTATTTATCTAAAAACTACCGGCAGGCTCGGATCTTTTGGTTTTCCAAAATTCGGCGTAATGCTTAGCTATTGGGTCTACGAAGTACCCCGGCATCCTGCATCCTTTAACAGTAGTCTCCTCTATGCCTAAGCAGATCTCTTATATAGAAATCGTCAAAAAGCTGGATTCGGGTGGCTCGGCAAATCTATACCTTGGAATTGATCTTAATACCGGAAATCCGGTAGCGGTTAAGGAATTAAAAGACTTCTTATTTAAAAATTCCTATACACTAGAACTATTTCGAAAAGAGGCCAATCGGTATTTATACCTCGACCATCCGAATATTGTTCGATTGGAAGACTTGATCCTTTATCCCGATAAAGGGTATCTGGTTATGGAGTATATCGAGGGGAAGAACCTGCGGGATTATATGAAATCCGTAACCGGACCCATGCCTTTTCAAAACGCAGCATTGCTGATCTCCGAGACCTTGAATGCCTTGGGATATGCACACCAACACGATGTGATCCATTTAGACATCAAGCCTTCCAATATTATGCTCTCGGTTGAAAATAAGATCAAATTGATCGATTTTGGTATTTCACAGACAAGAAATCGAGCCAATGAGCGGGTCATGGGTACGCCCCTTTACATGAGTCCCGAACAGATCGATGGAGAAAACATCGATGAGCGTACAGATATCTACTCGCTGGGCGTTACTATATATGAGTTGATAACCGGACGTCTCCCCTTTAACACTAGCGGTACTTCTGAGGAATTATTGCGGAACATCAAAAAACAAGAAATAAAACCCATTAAGGCACTAAATCGGTACGACAAAGAACTGGAAGACGAGATGAATGCGATTATTATGCAGGCAACGGCAAAAGACCCGGAAGACCGGTTTCCAAATTGTCAGGCCTTTAAAGACGCTCTGGAATCAATTATTCACAAAAACCTAAGTATATGAAAACTGTCATGAAATCCCTTTTTGCCCTACTCCTGCTGGGTGGATTACCCACTCTACTCTTTGCACAAAAGATCCCTTGTAGCAAAACCTGCAACAATAATATCAAACACGATTTTCAGTCGTGTATTGATGGTACGATTACAGGTGGCGGTGATTTAGAAAAAATGATTTTTGAAATGTGTTGTACGAGCGTAAAAGTAAGCGTAAAAGAAGAGATGGATTTTGGAAATGACGCTATGGAGGAAACAAAAAAGGAGTATAAATTTATTACAACAGGCCCCCAAGTGGCTAAGCTTAAAACGATTCTTAACAATTTAGTTTCGAAAATTCAGAAACCACAAGGATTTGTTTTTTCTGTTTACTTGTTGGACAGCGATGTACTCAATGCCTGGACTTGCGGCGGCAAGATATATTTCACCACCGAGATGATTGATTTCTGTAAAAGCGATGATGAGATCGCCTGTATCATGGGGCATGAGATATCACATAATTTGCTGGGGCACATCAATGAAAAACTTAGAAGGTTTAAAGCCTCAGAGAGTTTTCCGATTCTGGGACAATTCGCTTATACATTAGCCTCTGTTCTTACCACTCCTTTTGGTCAAGAGGATGAGGCGCACTGTGATCTTTTAGGTATTGATTTAGCACGGGCAGCCGGATATCGGGGTTGTGAGGCAATTCCGCTTTGGAATCGAATGGCTGAAAAGTCGGGAGAATATGATGATGTATCTAACTACTTTAGCTCACACCCCCATCCGGAAAAGCGGGTTGATTGTATCGCTGCTCACATCAAATCTACTTATTCAACTCAATGCGCAAAATAGTCGTGAAAATTCTTATAAGTAGTCTTTTTCTTGCCGGTGTGCTATACACCTGCGGGGGTATAAAAGTTCCTGAGGTAACGGGAATCGAATTGACGGGAATGGATTCTTTTGCCGACGGAAAATTCTACGGTCAGGGAATCGTTACCATTAAAAATAACAATTCCATCCAGATCGCCAGCAAAAACGTTGAGTTCGATCTTTTTTATAGGAACAAACAAGTGAGCTCTGGCGAAACCCAAGAGAATTTTGTTTTGAAAGGGAAACAGGCGACACGTGTGCCCGTTCGTTTTGCCATCATGGTTGACTCCTTGCTGGAATATGCCAATGAAATTTTAGGCAAGGATACGGTCGAGTTCAACTCGAAAGTCACCGGAAATTTCACAGCCCTCAGTTTCAAAATATCCCACAAACAAGTTATTAAGCTACCCACAAAGACACTGATAAGCGGGCTGGTTGGCCAATTGGCACAAGAGGGTGTCAAGATCTCCAATCCAGGGGTTGAGAAATTCACGCTGCAGAAAACGACGTTAACGTTCGACCTGAATGTCAAAAACACCCTTCCCTTTGACCTGGTTATAACGGAGTGCCATTTTGATGTTTTGAATAAAGAAGATGCCACGAATTCATCGGGCGAGTGGGAATTAACCGATGTGGTTACCATACCTCCGGATACCGATACCCTGATAAACAGTAAGGCGGTCGTCAATAATTTTCAGGCAGCAACCGATATTTTGGGAAATGTTATGAAGCGAAAACTTGATTTCTATATTGATGGATATGCTATGATCGATTACAAGGGGAGCAGTATAAAAATACCTCTTAAACAACACCTGGTTTTCAATCCGCTTACCGGTGAAATTCGGGTTCAAGAAGACTGATTATGAAAATTGGATTTGTATACAAGGGAAAATTGATAAAAAAAATAAAGTTTTCGTCTAATAAACCCCAAGAGGTCATAATAGGACGTTCCGCTTCTGCCGATGTATCGATGGCTGATGTTAGTACGTTGTCCTCTCGTCATGCACAGCTCTTTTTTGATGGCAGCGCTCAGTTGCACATAATGGACTTAAATAGTAGCAATGGGACGTTCATTAATGGAGCCCGAATCGATGGATTTAAAACACTTCCTGTACGTACGGTAGATAAGATTGAGATCGGCGGGGTTCAATTGGTGTTAAATCCCGATGCTTACGAACAGCGATCGGGGTCTGATCGATTAAGTTCCTTGGAATTAGACATGGGGCAGAACTATACGGACATCATAGAAAAATTATCCAAAAAGGAAGAGATCATTTTAGGTCGGGATAGTAGTTGTGATGTCGTATTAAATTATGGTTTTATCAGTCGACAGCACGCTTCCATTCGTAAAAAAGGGCCGGATAGTTTTGTGATTACCGATTTGGGGTCGCTGAATGGTACTTATATTAATGGGAAACGGATCAATAAGGCTGACTTTACCAGCAAAGACGATTTTTTCTTGGGGCGATTGAAGCTGTCCCTGCGTGGTCATATTCGCGATCTGTCGAATGAGGTAGCAATTCGGGTTGAGCGCATCGTGAAGAGATTTAGCAATAATAAAGTTGGTTTGCATGAAACCACTTTTGAGATTCCGGCTAAATCGCTTTTGGCTATCATGGGCCCCTCGGGCTGTGGTAAGTCCACTTTGTTAAAAGCACTCAATGGAGATTCGCCAGTTACCTCGGGAAAAGTATATATATGTGGACTGGAATTAAATGAGAACTTCGATCTGATTAAAAATCTAATCGGTTACGTTCCACAAGACGATATTGTTCACCGTGAATTGACCGTTGAGCAGTCGTTGCGCTATGCTGCGAAGCTGCGGCTATCGAATGTGAGTGATGCGGATATCGATGCGAAGATCGATTCCGTTCTGGCTAGCCTTAATATTGAAATCATCAAGGGCCATCGGGTTTCCAAAATCAGTGGTGGGCAACGTAAACGAGTTTCTATTGCGGTGGAATTGTTGAACGATCCAACCATTCTTTTCCTGGATGAGCCTACCTCTCCCTTGGATCCCGAAACGATCGAGAACTTCCTGGAGAGCATGCAAAAACTGGCGCAAAACGGCACCACGGTGGTTATGGTTACGCATAAACCGGAAGATCTGGAATATATGCAGTCAGTGATCTTCATGGCGGAGGGTGGACATTTGGTTTATTTCGATAAGGCCAGCCGAGATGCCTACCTGCAGTATTTTAATGTGGAGAAAACCCCCCGGATCTATAGCAATCTGGTTAACAAGCAGGCAGAAAAATGGATCACCAAGTATAAACAAACCAACCCTTCTAAGCCCAATACAGATTCCCGGCCACAACCGCCTAAGTCGAGACAAAAGACGAACTATTTCTCCCAATACTTTTGGCTAACGCGGCGATACTTTAGTATTAAACTAAATGATCAAATGAACTCCGCCATTATGGTTGGCCAGGCTCCTTTAATCGCCACCTTGGTGCTAGTGATCTTTTCAGAAGTATACTTGGCCGTTCCTTTCTTGCTAACAATCTCTGCACTTTGGTTTGGGGCGACCAACGCTGCGCGCGAAATCGTGGCCGAGTTGCCGATTTACAAGCGGGAGCGTATGTTCAATCAGGGCATATTCCCTTATATATTATCCAAATTCACTGTTCTATCTACTTTCGCCGCTGTGCAGTGCTTCATTTTTACCCTTTTCATGTACTTCGGGTATCATTCCTGCGGAGGTGGGGAGAAAGATGTTTGTGTGACTTGGCAAAGTCCTGAAAAAACATTCCTATGGATGCTGTTTATTTCCGGAGTGGGTACCTTGATGGGACTTTTGCTTTCAGCTGTTGTATCCACTACAGAGAAGGTTATGAGTCTTGTGCCAATTGTTCTCATCCCCCAACTCATGTTGGCAGGGGTAATAGCCAAAATTGGCAATAAAGCAGTTGAATTTCTCAGCTATCTCACCATATCACGTTGGGGAACGGAAGGGTTTGCAAAAATTCAAGGTACTGTCATCTATGCAAGTATGGGTGTTGGAGCCGATGGCAAACCAACGGGTGAAGAAGTTCTTATTAAGAAGAATGCAAGCGAAATATTGAATAAATCCTTTCTTCAAGCTTATCAAGACAAGATATATTTTGGGGAACTTACCGGGACGTTACGATTGGATTTTTTAGCGCTGACCACGATCGGAGTAATTTTCTTTATCTGTCTCTACCTGGCACTAAAAGTAAAAGATCCAATAAAAATATCTTGAGCTAGTACCGCTTCCTGAATTTTTGAGACCTCTGCTCTGTTTTACGGGGCATCATTTTCGAGGCCACGAGTCGTGAAGTATGAGGCATTATTAATTAAAAAGAAATACCCAGGCCGACCGTTGCATCCATATAGGTACCATTTACTTTATCGAGGATAGCATTCACGCCTCCCATGAGGTTTACGGACTTGCTTTTCCCAAGTTTAAGGAATAGTCCCGCTTCTGCCTCCAAACCACTTCTGCTTTCCGAGACTAACGTTCCCCATTTTGTAGTCTTATTGGACGGGTTACTATAGCTCACTATATCTACTCCCCATAACGGAGAATAACTACCAACGCCTGCTCCTAAGTAGACTTTTGCTGTTTTCCCGCCAACCAACAATCCGCCGGTAAATCCAGATCGTACGGCCAACGTCGAGCCATTAAATTCATAGTAGTCAATAATGTGAATGGGGTAGTTGGCAATTACATATTGATTCGCTCCGGCTTCTGTAATGTCGTAGGAAGACACCTGTGTTTTAAGACTGGTTTTAAAGCGTGCATAAATAAATTTATATCCGGCTGTGATGCTTAGGTTAGTGAATACGGGCGCCACGACACCCACATTAATGAACCCCTTCTTGCTTTCAGTCTTTTCGTCAATCGTACGTGATACATACGTAGACGAGCCGCATAATCCGCCCTCTGCCCGAACCGAAACCGTTTTACCTTTTTTGATGGAGTGTCTGATTGAGGATCCGAGATTGATGGGTAATCCTTCACATTTATCTCCTTTGTACCAAGTCCACTGGGCTTTGGAATCACCCAAACTACCCCCGACAACTTCAAGCGGGTAGGTTCCATTTTGCTTTACCCCTATCCTGATATAACTGGGAGGGGTGGAGCGGGGGTTAACGACTACGGCCACTTTCGTAAGGGGACTTTGAGCATTGCACTCCGCCTCGCTCCGAACGTAGAGCGTAGTGGATTGCGTTTGATCAAATACATAGACTTTATCAAAGCCGATCGGTTGACCCGATGGATCGCTATACCATCGAATATTTACGCCCGGCGCCAAGGAGCTGCTTGTAACACGCAGTGTTACCGATTCACCGGCACAAAGGGATACGGGAACGTTGTTGTTTACTTCCAGTGAAGGTAGTTTGGCAACCGATTTGGTGGTAATGGTAAATGAATAGCATTTTGAGTCTTCCGTATCATTCAGGTCTTTTACGAAATAGGTCGTAGTTTTTTCAGGGGAAACGGTAATCGAACTTGCCCCGAGCTCTTTATTAATTGCTCGTTCTCCCATCCCGCATTTATTTTCGTACCAAGCCCATTTTTTTACCTGTCCCCTGACGCCTCCAGTAACTTTTAATGTAATTGAAGTAGCCGGACAAACAGCGGCACCCGGAACGCCTTCTACCTTCACTGCATCTCGGATTACCTCTTTTTTCTTTTCTTCTCTTTTGGCCTCCTCAACGGAAACTGTAAATCCTAAAAATTCAGTTTCATCGTTTGGCCCCTCTACTCTTACAAAGAAGGTCGTTTCCTCGAAAAGTGTTATCGAGATTTTCTTGCCCGTTTCGCTTAATCGATATCTGGTGACATTTGCGGTTTCCGCATACCAAACCCATTTTGCATTGGAGCAAACTCTTCCACCTACCACTTCCAGATCGATTTGTTCACCTGGCTTGATCGCTCGTGCGATACTGGGCCGGATCGATTCTGCCATTTCATTTTTACACTTCGAATCTTCCTGCTTCGGCTCTTCTTTTTTGGGCTCTTCTTTCTTTTGTTCTTCTTTTTTGGGGTCTTTTTTCGCTACGATCTTATCACTACTTTTTGTAAATGTTCCATTAAAGAACCATTTAGGATTGCTATTGCTCCCATCCGTTAAATTATTTAGGTTGATGCCAAACACATCCGACTTTGATTGCCCATAGCAATCCTGATAAGTGATCGTAATTGTAAGGGTTCCACCCTCTTTATACTTCTTTTTAACTCCACTTACGTTAAGCTTGAATTTAATGGGGACGCCTTCCGCCCCTTTTACCGGGCAAGGGTTTTGATCATTAATTTCTAATATCCAAGTAGGCTCACTTCGCAGCGAATATTTTTTATTGCCCTGTCCCTGGACACGAAACGACCCAACGATCAGTAGAATCACCATCGTAATTCCAACATATCTAACGTACTGCTTCCAGTGTATCATTGATGGTCATTATTTTTTATAAGATGTTCACAATCACGCGAAAAATTACAACATATTTTGTTTTGAATTCAATTGTCCGGGAGGAATTTCAACCCAGGATCCTATTTCCTTATTTGCTTTTTCCTCTCGTTGCTTTCTGATTCCAGGCATTGCTCCTCACCAACTCCCCGAGACAAATCTTCTACTCCCCCCATTTCATTATTTATCACACAAATAGCTGATAAACAACGAGATATGAAAATTTTATAAATTAAATGAATTGGGTTTTGGTGTTGGGAGGTCCAGTCTGCTTCAATTCCAAAAAGGTTCCAGAAATAACTCCTGTAGATCTTGCCGCTGCGGGTCTGTCTGTATTATGATCTCATTCCTTGTAATTTTTGGAGGTAAAGCACATTCCTTTTTGTGAGCGAGAGGATCTATAAGAGAACTAGTGCTAATGCTTTATTTTCGAAAAGAAATTCCATGCGCACGTGACGAAGCGGTAAGTGGCTAACGCTCGTTTATAAAAAATTAATGGCCCTTAAGCGGATAATTATACTGTTTTGGTTGATCGGTAGCCTGAGTTCGTCCTATGCACAGCGTACGCTACTGATTCATTCGGTCACTATTGTGGACGGCAGCGGGCGTGCAGCTTTTCGCGGTTCGGTTCGGATAAAAGATAGTCTGATCGTTGGCGTTGGATCTCTTTCGCCCTTGGCAACGGATTCTTTGGTGGATGGACGAAATTTATTTTTGTCGCCCGGATTCATTGACACGCACAGCCATCATTATGGGGATCTGGCCCGAGCGCCTCAGTCGCTGGCCACCAACAGCCAGGGGATTACCACGCTGGTAACGGGGCAAGACGGCGGAAGCGATCCGATCGATTCTATACGGGCTGCCTTTTCCGCTCAAGGATTTGCGGTGAATGTGGCCAGCTACACCAGGCATAGTACGCTCCGCGAGCAAGTGTTGGGTGCGGCTAATTTAGGCAGGCCTGCTTCAACGGAAGAGGTAGAGCAAATGAAGCGCTTGTTGGCCATTGAAATGAAGAATGGTTCGCTTGGGTTATCGAGCGGACTGGAATATGAGGATGCTTTTTACTCTAGCACGCAAGAAGTGTTGGCACTTGCTCTGGAAGCTGCCCAATGGGGCGGACGGTATATCAGTCATATTCGAATTGAGGATGTGACGCTGGATTCTGCTATTGGTGAGATCCTGCAGATTGGCCGGGTCACCAAAATGCCGGTACAAATCTCGCACTTGAAGATTGGATTGAAAGATAAGTGGGGTACGGCGAATTCGATCTTACAACGACTTGATGCTTCCCGGCGGGAGGGGATTGATGTTACGGCGGATGTTTATCCGTATGATTTTTGGAGCGCAACGTTGCGGGTGTTGTTTCCAAAGCGCGATTACACCAATTTAGCCAGTGCACAATTTGCGGTGGATCACTTGTTCGATCCGGCTCAATCTTTTCTGGTTCGTTATGCGCCTCAACGGTCATACGTGGGGCAGACGGTTTCGGCACTGGCGGTACTGCGTCGGGCGAGTGCGCCTCAAACGTTGATCGATTTGATCGCGGAGGCGGATCGGTTCAAATCAGCCAATACCAATTATCCGGCAGGTGTAGAGGCGATCGCAGCAAAGGCGATGACGGAATCCGATGTGCGTGATTTTATTGGTTGCACGCACAGCAATATCTGTTCGGATGGCAGAAGTGGTGGTCACCCGCGCGGATTTGGGGCTTTTACGAAGATCTTGCGGGTTTATGTGCGGGAGGAGAAAACGCTTTCGCTGGAGGAAGCCGTTCATAAAATGACGGAACTGGGGGCGAAGCATGTAGGGATCAAAAACAGGGGATTGATCAAGTCCGGATATTATGCAGATCTGGTATTATTTGATCCGTCCACCGTATCAGACCGATCTACGCTCACGGATCCAATCGCCTTGTCGGAGGGTATTAACTGTGTATGGATTAATGGAAGGGTAACGTATCGGGATAAAACCAGTACGGATAGTCGCTCGGGGGTATTCATCGGAAGATAAGCGCCGATTCTTTAGTCAACTACTTTTCACTCTTGTATCGCTGGTTGACCAGTCCCATGGCAAAATACAGCACCGGTGAAATGAGGAATTCCTGCATGGAAGCAGCGATCTCTTTGGTTTTGATATTAACCATTCCGAAAGTCCAGTCAATTATACCAATAGCGGTGATGGTACACAACAAGCTGATGTGAATGAAGTGCCAGAGGGTCGACATCCACTTGTCTTTTAATTGTCCGAGGTGATAGGTGCCTACCAGGTACACGGCTACGGTGGTTCCGAATTTGATCACATGTCGGATTTTTCGGGGGATATTATAGGTATAGGCCCGATCGGCGAACAGTACATAAAACAGGGAGTAGAGCAGGATGACGCAGAGGAGTCCGCCGATCCATTTTGCCCGGTCGTTCTTATAGATCATGGGCGGGTTCTTTTTGGAAGTGAACGGCCGTCGAGAATTTCACCCAGAGGGCGAAGATGACACCATAGATCATCATCTTGAAAACATAGTGGTGGGCGAAGTCGAATTGTTCTTTCCAGCTTTCGATAATGACACAGAGTCCGGCGCACCGCAGGATGTTCACGAGGTGAATGATGACCAGTCCGATCGGGATGAATAGCAGTTTTCTTTTCACCGGGGCGGGCATGGCCAGGATGAAGCCGACGTAGAGGACGAACAGCTCGAGGCCATTACATCCATCCGCGATGTGGAGGAGTCGTTTTCCATTCTTTTCGACTAGGCTAACGGGGGCAATTTGCAATTCCCCTTCGAAGTTGGTTACGTGCAATTTTTCGCTGGCGGTATAGGTATTGGAACTAAATACTTGGTTGAGCAGCCAGGCGGAGTGGTTACCGACGAGGTTGGTGAGGGGACTGTCGAGCGTTCGCTGGTAGGCTAAAAATCCCAGGTAAATGACTTTCCAAATTACCAGGATGAGCAGTCCCCTTAATAGAAAAGACTGGATCGGTTTAGGAATAGAGGCAAGGGAAGTGAAAAATCCTCTGATCGCGGCGGTCATTTATCAAAGGTATGCTTCTCTTGTCTTTTTTTCCGCAGGCGGTTGGCTCCATAGCCCAGTCCGGCTGCCAGCAGAAAGCCGAGGCCGCCGTCTACGGGCACACCGGGATCACCAGGGGGATTTTCGTCGCCGGGATCTGGTGGAGGCGGCACGCTAAAAATTGTTTCATAGTAATCTCCCATGCTGCTATAGTCAATTTCCACTCCCTCCGGGATATCGGCATCTCCGTTTTCATCGATCTGTGCTAGCCCGATGAGCGGGGTCATTGTCAATAGTCCCACCAATAGTATTATCGACACGCCAATTATTGTGATTCTGATTTTCATAAAATCTTTTTTTGTTTTATAGGATTACTGCACGTTGATCTTAACGGCCTCTACTTTACGGGAAGAGGCATCTAGTACATTGATCAAGTAAGTTCCGGCCGGCAGGTTGGAGTTTAGTTTGATGTTCTGTACCGCGCTGCTGCCTGCATGCAGAACAACTTGCTGCTGCACCTGCACGCCCATCAGGTTGTAAATGGCGATGGTGTATTTACCGGCTTCGCGTTTGCGCAGATCCAGGTTGAGTGATTCGCCGGCTTTGATGGGGTTGGGGTAGAGCCCAATGGAACTCTTCGGATCGTTATCTATGGGCGGAGTCATTGTTTTTGACTTGAATACGATACGGAAGCGATCGGCGCTGCTGGCGGTATTGCCATCTACGGCGAAGTCGTAGGGGACGGCCGCTTCCAGACTCAGGGGTTGTTCTTTACCCAGGTAGGTGTCCTCCAAAGTGGCCTGCAGGTGACTGCTGCTGGTAAAATCGGAGGCTTCCGTGATCAGGCGGTAGTTGCCGGCACTGGTGGATTGGAGTCGCAGGAACAACGTATCATTTTCTTGGATGGTGGGGCGATATTCGAAGGTCAGGCTCGCCCCATCTCTACGGAACATGACGTTATTGGCATTATTCATTAGCTTTTGACCATCCATTCGGTTGACCTCTTTTTCGCCCTCGGAATAAAAGAAGGCGACGGCTCCGTCGGTAGTGATGTAATCGTTTCCGGAGTTCCGTTGCAGGGTCAATCGCATTTTTTCTGTTACCAGCTCATTCGTGTTACGGAATACCTGACTGACGGTCAGACCTCCTTTGTTGCTTTCTGTAAAGGCAACAGATAGGTTTGCAGCCGCAGTGGCACGCACAAAGAATGCCTGACCGCTTTGTAGGCGTGTGTAATTGGCCCCATTTGAATAGGCTCCAGAATTATTATTATAGGTGTTGGAAGTACGGGTAAAAGTTACATAACCACCTGTAGTTCCAGTACCACTAGTGCCGCTGGTATTCAAATTTGGATCCCACAGATAGATAGCATCATCTACGTTGTTCATATTTACCCCGGCGCTTCCAAGATCTACGGGGCAGGCATAAGGGTTGCCGACCATATAATATATACCTGCTGTAGCTCCGGTGATGCTAAAAGATTGGTTGCCTTGGCGAAGCGAACCGATAGCTTTGAGGGTAATTCGGTTCGATCCCGGTATTCCGCTTGCAATGTTGCCACTTCCGTAGTCGCCTGAGGCAAAAAGGAAAAAGCTTAATGGGTTGCCCGAGGAATTGAATAATGGTGTAGGGGCGTCTATTAGCTTAGTATCAGTGATATTCTCAAACGCTCCAGTGCTATTGTTCCAATACCGCATGGAGGCGTAGGGGCCATTGACCAAGCCAGTGGTTGAGCTGCCATTTCCTGCGGATCCAGTCCCGTCAGGCCCCCAGATTTCAACACCGGTGCCTGGAATAACAGATCCATTGTTTTGCCAATTATAATAAATACTGTTATTCGAACTACCCATAACCGGAGCGGTTATCATTCGCCAAGCACGCCTATTGGTTTCAAAATAGCGTTCAACGGTGACATCGCCGGAGATATAACCACCAGAGGAAGAACCCTCCCCGACTCGAGCGGTAGTGGAGGCGTTACTTTTCAATGTCAGGTTACCATTAGTGGTTAGGGTGCCAGCAGTGGGTGTCAGCGTCCCGGTCAGGCTCTGCATATTGCCGGCACCGGCTGTAATAGTGACACCAGCGCTGTTGTTGATTGCTAAGTTCGAGATTGTACCGGTTCCTGAGATGGTTTGGGCAGAGTTACCACCCATGGCCAATTTCCCACTTCCACTAATCGTTCCGTTGTTGCTTAATGTTCCTGTAATGGTCAAGGTAACGTCTGCTTCGATTGTAACGGTTCCACCTGATGCTACAGTAAGGTCATTAACCGTTTGGTTGGTTGATATTTGCAAGGTCCCCCCATTATTTACTGTTGCGCTGTTACCTGACGGAATGGTTGTTCCTCCCGATCTGTTTAGACGCAGTGTTCCGCCGGAAACTGTAGTGGAGCCTGTGTAAGTATTAGCCCCACTTAATGTTAGTGTGCCCGAATTTGATTTGACAATTGATCCAGGCCCACCAGATTCTGAGATAATTCCACTAATTGAATTATTCCCGGAGAAGGTAGCTGTGTAGGTATTTAATAAAAAGGTCGAAGTAAATGTAAATGTTCCATTATTTGCGTTGAAGGTGCATGATCCACCTAAAGCAAGTGATACATTAAATGTATGGGTATTGACGCTGGCATCTTCGTTTGAAAATCCAGCATCCACATTTATTGTACCCCCAGCAGCTGCATTAAAGGTTCTTGAATTAGACGCCCCACTTTTAAATGTTAAAGATTTTAGATTAAAAGTTTTGCCGTTTACAGTCATTAAAACCTGACTATTATTATCAATATTGACCCAGTTTCTTCCAAATGTTGTGTTGTAACTATTACACTGATTATCATCAGGGACCTGAACATGATAACCATCACATGTTCTGTACCATGGATTTTCGCTATCCCACCAATTCCCCCTTGCCGTTCCAGAGCGCCAATAAATAGTTTGCTGCGTAAATCCACAAATTGAAATTGAGGTAAGGCAGAATAAAAGAAAAAATTTTAACAAGTTTTTCCTCTTTAAGTGAAAAGTTGAAAAGCGTATACCGTGAATTTTGTTAGCTAATATTCTGTTGCTTTCCGCAAATGATTTAGCAGCAGAAATGAGATACGTAGAACGCTGACTCCGAGGGTTCAGATTCGTTGGCATGGCAATCGGATTTTGTATTAAATCATCATTAAAATATGTACGAAGTACACATTAACCAAAAACTGTCGAATAAATTTATCAACCTAACACGTGTTAGTTTAACAGATTTGGTTTTTTATGGTCAATACGCCTCAGATGCAGGTGGATCCTTCATATCGGGAAATTCAGGTTACTTGCATGTAGTTTTGTGGGTACCAGGCATTTATCTCAATTTATTATTCAAACCCATCGTTAAGAATTACTGTTGATGCGACTTTTAATCATCATACTATTCGCAACTTCTACTAGTTGTTTTGGGCAACAAAAAATAATATTACCCAAGGCATTGTGTATCGACCCCTTAATTCTTGGACAAAACGGGGTTAAAATTTGAGACAATTTCGGGTATTTTTTCTGTTTTACAAGGTTGATTTTTTTGTCCGTACTGGAGTAAGAACTGCTCCGGGGACTTTCTCCCCAGCGATCCATGCTTTCTGTGGTTGTTGTACCATTCGTAATACCGGTTAAAAATCATCTGAGCATGGTAGATCGATTCAAACTCATAACGCTCCACAACCTCTCGTTGAACATTGCTGTGCAAGGCTTCGATGTAAGCGTTTTCTTCAGGAGTAGCCACATGGGTAAATTCCTGATTCACACCCTTTTCTTTTAAAAACTGTCTTACTACTCCGGCAATGAACTGTGAGCCGTTATCGTTTCTAAGCGTTATGTTTTCAATCCTGTATTCCATCAGCAGTAGGGATAGCAGCACGATCACATCTCCTTTTTTGATGTTAAACCGAAGCATGTGAGTCAAGACCTTGCGGCTATACGCATCAATAACAGTCAACAGCAGCGCATTACGCTGAGCTCCATGGATATGGATGTACTTGATATCCATGCAAAGGTGCTCCAGCGGCTTTTCCGCCCGGATCTTCCGGAAGCGAACGAACTGTCTGGGAACACCAATAGAGCCAATTCTGCGGTTAAACAGCAGGTTATGGATCTTCATCAGCCGGTAGACTTTCTTATGGTTGATGATATATCCCTTTTGCTTCAGTTCATCCCAGACGTTCTTGTACCCATAGCAGCAGAACTCCTGTTGGAGAATCGATTCTACGTCTTTTACCAGGGCTGTATTATCGATCAGCTTTCCATCGGAAGTAACGGTCATTTCACTGGGCTTACGCCCACGCAGGCCATCTCCCCGCTTGTAGTAGAAGCTACTACGGGGCACTCCTGACCAGTTCATAAGACCTTGCTTACTTACCATAGGATTTGATTCAAACTGCTTGATTACCTCGACCGACGCTGCTCTAGGGATTGACTTTTTTTTAAAAGCTCAGTCTTGAACTCCAGTTCAATAGATTGCTTGGCCACTATGTTTTTTAATACCCGGATCTGCTCTTCCAGGGCGTCTACTTCCGGGTTACGCTGCCTAGAATAGGACTTAAGGCTAGCTACCCCCCCTTCGTTAAAGTTCTCCTTCCACCGTCTAAATACTGTGGGAGATAGGTTGTGTTTACGAAGGGTGGCGGTAACACCAAACTGATCTGCTTCATTAATGATAGCTAATTTCTCCGAAGCCGAGAAACTCCTTGGTGTTTTTGACATACTTCCTAAATTTAGTGACTTAATTGATTTTACAATTACTGTCCAGTCATTTAGGGAGTCAATACATTTTATTGACTAGGACGCTTAAATATAATCACTAGCCGCTGTGGTCTTGTATTTGGCTGAAGTCCAATTACGTCATTTCCTCTGGCCAATAAATTTGGGAATACTGTTTCCATTTCCAAATAGGATGTTGCTATCTCCCATCCCTCAACTCCAAATTTATTTAAAGTAGAATCACTAGGCACAACAGTAGTACTTGAAACGCGACGTTTAAATAATTCGTCACCTGATCTATAAGATTTATCTAAAGATTCAATTTTTTCAGCATCATAATAAACGGTTTTATATTCCCATTTATGTTTATTTTGACAGCTAGTAAATATGATTAATGCAACAAAAATTGAAAGTAATGATAGTTTGTTTTTCATAGCTCTTAAAATTTTATTTTTAGTTTACTTTAAGATTCCTTTTCTTATTTCTTGATATTCAGATTTACTTATTTCTCCCTTATCTAATAACCCTTTCAACTTACTTAATCTTACTTCTATGTAAGAAATTTCGTTTTGAGAATTCTGATTTTGTACTTTTAGATTATCTGAAATGAAGTTAAATAAAGTATTTGAAACTTTTCTATCCTCATCATTCATACTAAAATATCTTTCAAACACTCGTAAACTCTAATGTCCCTCCATACTCATTATCACATAAGGTTCTATCTTATTGATTATCCCCTCTTTGATAAATGTTCTCCTCCCCGTATGTGAGGATAATACTTCGGATAGTTGTCTCTTATCCTCCGTCCCCCTGCAGTATCCCCCGGGAACAACAAGGCCCTGTAATTTATTTTTTTACAGGGCTTTATAAACTTGTTTGTGGTGTGGGGCGAACAATCACCCTTTATAATCAGTTGAAGCGATAATCATTTTTGACTATCTTCTGAAACGCTTTATGGGCAAGAGTTTCAGCGAATTTTGTTTGCAGAAAAAACTGCTGTTTTCTGCTTTATAAAGATCTTTCTGAAGAGCACTGTGCTCGGGAAGTGCTCTGGTCGCTTTATAAAGGTAACAATTTATTTTAATTAAAAGTTATTCCAAAAGATTGCACAATGTTTGCTACTTAGTAGTTTTTGTGAGTACGTTATTGGGTTGCTTGAATCTGGTCCGCCTTGAAGTTGGTATACTGAATAAAGTGGACGGACTGGTTATTGCTGGTGCATTGATAGGGGTCTGTATAGGAGTGGATGTTGTAGTTACATCTTGATTTCTGAATTGTGCGCGCATCTTTTCAAGCGAAATCAATTTAACAGGTATAATAGGGTTCTTTTGATTAACTTTTATAGCCGGCTTGTTTACCATTTCAAAAAATGCTTGTTCGCTCTCATCAAATGTTCTCTCCAGATTTTTTGTGTTGTATTTCCGGCAATAGCCGAGTTTTTGGCAATCGGGACAAAGAAATGGGTCGCGCATAAATATTTTTCAGGACACTAAATCTAAATATTTCTGGAGACTTTTAGGCATAAGTATTCATTTCCCGTATCTTTCGGAATTATAAAGTATTAGTCACGCCGATAGACTCGTCTACGACATGGCTAATAGGGCCTTTACAAAGCTTTAATTTTCAGCCCTTTCTTTATATGCGCTGTGTTTCTTTGCCATATGAATCGTCATTCCAATGGACCCAAGCACAAACAGGCCAAATAGGAACCACCCTAACGCACTGCTATCCTTTTTTGGGGGTGTTGGGTCTGGTGTGGCCCCCGCTACGGGCGAAACGTCAGGTGGGGCAACAGGGGGTGGTTCAATTGGCTGGATGGTACTTGGAGTAGTGCCTGGTGCTGGAACTTTGGGCAGTAAGTCAAAGCCTGTATCTTCAAAAATTGACATGAGATGTGTGTTTATAATTTGATAATTCGGATTTCGCCATTTTGAAAAACTGAATACGCAAATGAGCCTACAACTCTGTATTCATGTCCTTCTATTTGAGTAGTGCCGGATATAATGGTCCAGTTCATGCGCTGCTCTCTAAGTACATTCACATCGAAAAGGCTATCACCATATCTATTGTGACAAGCTCTTAGTAAAGCCTGAATACGGTTGATTTCGGATAGTGCATTTTTCCTTAATTGGTTTTTTTCCTTCTCTCGCTCAAGCCTTTCAAGATAGGAACACTCCTCACTGCAATAACGACGATTTCCGTTTAATTGACTATGTAGCACTATTGTGCAAAAGCGGTATCTGCAGATCATTCTGTAAAATTTAGTTGTTCATAGATGGGTTTAATTGTGAACCGATGAATGTAATTCAGTAGTCCTCGCAAGGTGTAATAGATCTTTCCTGATCTTTTACTTTTTTTCTGACCCTTAGCAGAACTAATTTTTTTTGTTTTTGGATCAAAAAAGATTCTTTCTTCGCTGGGATGGTACTCAATTTCTCTTTGAGTCCTCATCAGCGCAAGCTTACGCTTTGATATTTTCAAAATGTGCATCACTCGTACATTATCAAGAATGATGAACTCTGGAGGCAAATTTGTTCTTAATACCTCCCTAACGGTGTCAGTGAGAGTTTCGATACTCTCTCGCAATGACCTTTGTGTTGATTTGTCCATGACATATCAATTAAATTATGACGGGTGGCTACCCCAATAATTAATTTAATTTCACGTATGTCACAAGCTCAGAACGAGCGGAGGTAATTTCGCCGGCAGTGCTACCGCCGCGTGTACAGTTGCAAGATAGTTCACATATTGTTACAACTTATCTTTTATTAAAAATATTTCGCTGCAAAGTGATGCAGTATAATGCATCATGTTACATTATTAACGCGCTCTATATATTATTATCAGAGACAATATATAATTTAGGTATCTATTCGCAAAACATATTACCAACCACTCACCACTTTTTATGCTACTAAGTCTAGTAGGACTAGCAGCCATAATAATTCCATTTCACCATAAGTTAGAGCATTGGGCCGTAAATAAGCTTGTTGAAAATAATAAACGAACAAGGCTAGAAGCAGCCAAACTTACTATACAGCAATTGGAAGAATAAAGAATCTACCTACATATTGAAGGTGTGCAAAATCTAAGAAGCAATAACCACTAAAAGCAAGTATATATCTTTACATAGCTTGACTTACACACCACAGATTAAAGATGGTAATCCCAAATGTCAAGTTAAGATAATAATATTTCATGTGTATGCTTTAAAATATTTGCTTGAATCAAATCAGTTGGAATATCATTTGCATCACCCCCAAATGGATCTTCGATTTCCTCCGCGATGAGTTCTAAGCTAGCTAAAACATAGAAAACAAAAATAACAATAGGAATTATCCAATAACCCAACTGAAAAACGAAACCAATTGGTAATGTCATTATATAAATAAATATAAACTTCTTGATAAAAACATTATAGGAAAAGGGTATAGGAGTATTTTTGATTCTTTCACAAGCTCCACAGATTTCTGATAAACTTTGTAGTTCGCTATTTAAAAAAAGTGTGTTATTAGGGCTCAAAATACCTTTTG